>ENA-ORXD01000052-ORXD01000052.1-sediment-metagenome-genome-assembly--contig:-NODE-52-length-217094-cov-7.760429_pt1 | contig 217094 bp, 163 predicted proteins | sample MGYA00237862_ERZ511471 | MGnify/ENA metagenome assembly ERZ511471 | reverse complement strand
GCCGGCTTTTGCCTGCTTCCATCGGGAATCGGAGGGACAATATTCCTGGCCGACAGCGGCAATGACCGCATTCAACGTCTTTCAGCCGGCAGCGGCTACTTTTATAGCAAAGTCGGCGCTCAAGGTACCCAATCCGGGCAATTCGATAATCCTCTAAATGTCTGTTATGATCCCAAGTTCGATCAGATTGCCGTAGCCGATACCGACAACAACCGGATTCAATTGTTTCAGTTAGATAGATATGGTACGTTCACTGGTGAAGAAAGCCAAATAGCCAATTTGAATTTATTTGGTCCCATGGCAGTAGCCTGTGCCGGCAGTGATACCCAGCAAATTTTCTATATCGCTGATACGAACAACAATCGGATTTTGAAAATTGAAAAGACCCTCTTCGAACCCGGAGAATCCCCATTGCACACCTTTGAATCATTCAAGGCCGCGTTAGTATCTGAAGATCTGGATAAAGCCTTAAATTGTTTCCTGGAACCAATACGAAATGAATATAATGACATCCTAAGCTCTGTCAGTCAATATTTTCAGGATATCGCCAGTAGAATGGGAAATATGAGTTTAATATCGTGCGACGGGGGGATGGCGATATATCATCTTGAAAATGCTGCTGGTACCCGGGCATATCCCGTAATTTTCGATAAAGGTGATGATGGCTATTGGTATATATGTAAATTCTAAAATGAGAGAGGAAAGTTTCCTATATTTTTGAACCAAATATTAGTTATTGTAAATAAGTGAGGTTAAATGATGGGGAAAGGTAAACAAATAAATAGGTTGTCTCGTTTAGAGATTGTTCTCTTAATAAAATTAACACCTATTATTTATTTTGCATTATGCTATTTAGTGACATCGACTGAATACCATTATCCTCATCGGCATTTATTATATATGTTCGGATCAGAAAGAATCCCCTATTTCTTAATTTTAGGATTTGATCTTCCATGGCTTATTGCTATAAAGTGTTTGCCATTTAGAAATAAAAGAATCAAAATTTATTTAACGTTATTAATTCTTTTTTATTCTGACGTTATTGTTGCTGGCATAGACGCAATAAATATTTGTCATCGCCCATGAGATATTGGTTATTATAGAACTGTAATTAATCTTGAATTAGAAAATCCTTTAAATAAGTGGGCTGAAATATAGATAGGAGATATAATGTTGGAAAAAAGAAATAAATTCCCATTAAATGTTTATGAAATAGTTTTATTGATAATCATAATTCCGATTTTATTTTATTATTTGGAAAAATTCTTGTGGACAATTGGAGAAACGGGGAATTCAAGGCGATTGAATTGGTTTATTGCCTCTCTGGGATATATGCTGGAAAGTCCATGGAATCCGTTGGTGCCGCTCTGTATTTTAGGATTTGACTATTTGTGGATAAAAGCAATGAAATTATGGTCGCTTAAAATATTACGAATAAAAATATATGTAACATTATTTGTATTCATTTTTTCGGCGGCCATTTTAGCCATGTGGCTTATTGGTAATTTAATTAGAGGCTGGATTCCTTCATAGTTATTTATGCAAATGATAAATAGGAGTCAATAAGATGAAGTTATCAAAAATAATATATCTGGTTTTGTTATTTTGTTTTTCTTCTAAATTATATGCATGGGAAAACGTGGTTACTCACCCGGCGATAACATATTACGCCATCATGTCTTCCTCCACTGATGATTATCTGAAAACACAGATGAGACTAACTAACGGAATAACAACTCCATTATATTGGGATTATCCTCTAGATATCTACACACGAATAAGAAGAGCCCAAGCAGAGCCATTTTATCCATCACGATTGATAAATGCTTGGTTTATGACTGGTAGTATGATTGAAGACACAGAAGAAAATCCAGCTCCTAGTCGTAAAGTTGCTCCCTGGAGACCTCGACATCACTTCCATGACCCAATTCGCAATGCTGGTTTGGATAATCATACTGATAATCCTAATTGGAATGCACCAATGTGGTCAGACTGGCTTCCTTTGGGGACATCAGCATTAACATGGGCAACAACGGGATCCGCTTCATATGATCCCTTCAATAACCACGATAAATGGGGGACGGCAAGAACTATTTTTTACCACGCTATCATAGAAGAATCTGTTGACACGCGTCAGGCACGTCTAGCGGAGTCTCTTATGAAATTGGGCTGCGTTATGCATCTGCTGGAAGATATGGGTGTTCCTGCCCATACAAGAAATGATTTTCTTCACGCGCATTATCGTAGCGGTGCAGATCATGGAAATGAACTTGAGAAATGGGCGGAAAAGAAAATTAGATGGTTTAGTATTCCAAACGAATGGTTTCCCTCTGGCTGGCAATGTCAGCCAAAAGTGTTTTCTAAACTAACTGATTATTTTGATACGAACACAAGAGTCCCTATCGATTACAGTGCCAGCTTCCCTGCCAGTTCGTGGGGTCTGGCTGAATGCACTAATTATCAATTTTTTTCCTGGAGTACCTGCTGTAGGATAGATAACGGTAACCTTTATTATTTCCCACATCCGAACGTATGGTATTGCAGTATGCCCTATACCGACGACGATAAAAATGTGTATATACCTGGCTATGGTGTTGATCATTTGGCTGCTTTGGGTTTTTTAAGTGAAGATGATAAGTGGGATCCCGTCGAACAAACATTTATTGTTACTGTCGAAAAAGTTAAATTGGATTATGCTAAAATAACTATTCCCAGAACCATTGACTATGTGGCAGGCCTGGCAAATTACTTTTTCCGCGGCCGAATGGCAGTCGAAAAGAACGGCTGGCACGGTGACAAAGACGTGATAACAATAACCAACACTTCCTATCACACCGACACCAGCCATCCCTATGTACTAAAAGGCGGCGTGTTCGAACTTTATTGGGATAACCAGAGTGACGTGCGAACTAAAATAGACGAGGAAGACTTTGAAGTCAAAGACCCGGCTGATCACGAGATAGCCTGGTCCGGCAGCAGCACGTTGGAATATAATCAGGAAACCATCGCCGAATTTGTCCCGCCCGCCGGCCAGGGAGGTTTGCGTTGCCGGCGGTCAATCGGCATCGGTTTGCTCGCCGGATGCAGCGTAAGCGATAAGGAAGAAGACTATTTTAAAAGGGGCACTGCTCCCTTAAAACCCCGCCATTTTACCTCCCGCCTTTGTGCGAGGTGAAGTCAGCCAGACCGGTGAAAGTAGAAAGTTGAGCTGGCGACAGGGCCGCCGACAATTCAGCCTGAATTACGAAAACGGAGATCGAAGCGAACGGAAATTTACAGAAAATATGTTGCAGTACTGGGGGGAAGGGTTATATTTAAACTCCATGACTGATGTATTAAAAATACTGCGAGATTATTTTCCCACGGCGATCTATACGGGCAGAAGCCTGATCTTCATCAGCGAAGATTCCCGAGTGGAAATGACCGAGTGCTCCAACCCGGCGATGACGGCCGACAAGAAAACGGCGACAGTGCGGGTGAGACTGTTCGCCAAGAACGAACACGGAGAATTCGAGCCGGGCCATTATGAAGATTTCTCCCTGCCGGATATCTCCGACCTGGCAGGCGAGATCGAAAAGTTCGTCCAGTTCGCGGTAGGAAAGAATATCAAAGAATAAAACAATTTAGCCGCAGAGCCGCAGATTAAGAAATTATTAACCGCGAATGAACGCCAATGGACGCTAATCCATAAGAATATAATTGTTTTGACGGGATAACCCTTCTTCGCTCCCGCCTACACTGAAGTTTCGGCGAGGCTGGAAGAAAGCTTCGACGAGGCAAGCAGGTGAGCCAGTCTTCGCAAAAGCTACAAAGAGGCAAGCAGTAGAGCAGGAGAACGGTTGAAAGAGAAGAATAAGAAGGCGGCGCTGCGCGAGAAAATAAATAACAGCGTGGGCAACAAGTTGCCCACCCTACCGCTGCCGCCGCAAGCGGTGGAGAGCAGGTGAAAAGGTAAGAAGGTGGGAAAGTAAGAAGGAATCATAATGGGCGCGATTGGTAGAATTAGAAGATGTACTTGCCACTAAATGATCTGTCGGACAGTGTACGATGATGTTACAACCGGCCCAAAACCGTCTGGGGACGTGTCAGGGTTTCTGGGACTTCTCCAGGGCGTGGTCCACGTCGGCAATGATGTCGTCAATGTGCTCCAGGCCGACGGAGACGCGGATAAATTCCGGAGTGACGCCGGCAGACCGCTGGGCCGCGTCGCTCATCTGGCGGTGACTGGTCGAGGCGGGATGCAAGACGAGGGTTTTAGCGTCGCCGACGTTGGCAAGATGGCTGCATAATTTAACGGAATTTATAAACTGCTCGCCGGCACGGGCGCCACCCACGATGCCGAAACCCAAAACGGCGCCGAAACCGCCAGTCAGGTACTTTTTGGCATTGGCGTAAGTGGGATTACTATCCAGGCCGGCGTAATTGACCCACTGCACCAGCTTGTGAGATTGCAGGTGCTTGGCCAGAGCCAAGGCGTTGGCGCAGTGCCTATCCATCCGAATGGGCAGGGTCTCCAGGCCCTGCAGGAACAGGAAGGCGTTGAAAGGACTAAGGCACATGCCCAGGTTACGCATGCCCTGGACGCGAGCCCTGATAATAAAAGCGATATTGCCCCTGCCAGGGTAGTTGCCGAAGGTCTGCCAGAACTTCAGGCCATGATAACTCTCGTCCGGCAGGGTAAATCCGGGGAAGTTGCCGCTGGACCAGTCGAAGGTACCGCCGTCTATGATTACTCCGCCGATAGAAGTGCCGTGGCCGCCGATCCACTTGGTGCAGGAGTGAATAACAATGTCCGCGCCGAGCTTAATCGGCTGGCAGATGATGGGAGCGAAGGTGTTGTCGATAATCAGCGGCAGATGATGGGTATGGGCGACCTGGGCAATCGCAGCGAGGTCCGGGACGTCGCAGCGGGGATTGCCGATGGTCTCCAGGTAAACGGCCTTAGTATTATCCTGAATGGCGGAGTTAATCTTGTCGGCGGTCGGCTCGGCGACGAAGGTGGTGGTAATACCCATCTGCGGCAGGGTGTAACGAAAGAGGGTCTCCGTCCCACCGTAGAGACTGGCGGAGGAGACAATATGATCGCCGACCCCGGCGATATTGTGGATGGCCAGGAAGATAGCGGCCATGCCGCTGGCGGTAGCTAAGCCGCCCGTGCCGCCTTCCAGAGCGGCGAGGCGCTTCTCCAGGACGTCGGTGGTCGGGTTCGTCAGGCGGGTGTAAATGTTGCCGAACTCCTTCAGGTCGAAAAGTACGCCGGCGTGAGCAGTATCTTTAAAAAGGTAACTGGTGGTCTGATAGATGGGTACGGCCCGGGAGAGGGTGGCGGGGTCCACCTGCTGGCCGGCGTGGACGGCGAGGGTCTCGGCTTTGAGGGTTGATTTGGTTTTCTTCATTACACGCTCCTTTTATGTTAAATATAGTTCATTTCTAACTACCTGAATAAGAAATAGTTATAACATTTAAGGAAAAAACTATTTGACTTTATTATAATTATTACCGATAATAATATAAGCTCATCTACCAGGTGTAGAAGGAGTACCGACGCCGTTCTTAGGGACGGCGTCAGCCGTTTTTACCTTTATTATAATCATCTCTCTGCTTTCTGAGTTTGTCTTTTCGGTGTTCTTTCTCAGTACAATATGCTGTTACAAATTGCATATATTTGAATCCATCACGTTTTCGGTGTCTCTCGGCAAGCACAACCAGATATTCCTCATTAAGCCAAAGCAACCACCAAGTTTCACCTTTTTTAGGCACAGGCCAGCAGTCAACATTATCATCCCAGCTATGTTCAATGACCGATCTAATCCAGCTTATTCTCTCACATCTGCGAATGTCTGGTATCCTATCATTCTCATCAGGCCCTTCAGAAATACAGTGCCAAAAAGCGGCTTCTTTACCTTTTATCAGATCGCGCCGACATCGAACCCATTTATTCTGATATTTTGGCTGGCTTTCGATAAAATCCCGGTAAAAAATGGCAAAAAGCTCATTTATATATCGTTCCCAATCTCCGTCGAAGTCTTCAAACTTTATCAATGGCGGCAGCCAGTTGGTAGTCACCGAATCAACCCCCTTCATTGTCGGAACGCCAAACCAGCAAATTAAACTTCGGTTCCCGCAGCCAGGTGGTATTTATCAGCGATTTGCCAGACCTTCTTTGAATACGACGTATAACTTGCATTTTGCCGGCATTTTTACTGCTGGCTTTTAAGTCCCCTGTCTCAATGCGATTGTGATAACCTATAGCGCCTGAAAGCAAATCCGCCAATTGGATAATCTCCGACTCATGGGAGCGAATTTGCTGGACTCTTTCAATTATCCGTCTGGTACTGTCATGACGTGAATTTCTTAATACCTCTTCCAGTAGTTTTCGTTTTTGTTCGCTGCGGGTGTCCTTAATATCCAGATAAACTCGGTAACCGTGGACAGGATTAATTATCGGTTCGAGCATAACAAATAACATCTTGTAGTACCAACTATCATGAGTTTGTGCAAAGGCTTGATGGTCAAGGCGATTTTTATCGGGTATCAATATCCCCCGAAAATGTAAATCGTCGTCGTCGAAAAAATAATCTACGATATCAATATAAAAACCAGCCTTGACTGGCGATATTTTTGTCCATTTAATTTCAAAATCAGAAGCTAAATTATATTTGGATTTTATTTCGCGAATTCTCTCGGAAATCTCCCTGGCTTTACTCTCCAATACCCAGACGCTGCCCAGCACCATCACGGGTATTTTGTCATTCTCCAAGTGACAACTTTCATCGCAATAGATATTGTAGATTTCGCTCATGATATTTTTCTCGCCGACATTTTCGCTTTTTTAACTCGAATCTTACTGAACTAGATTGCCATGAAATATAATTTAATCATCTTCTTTTACCAAGACAATATACATTAGATTTTTGGATAATTAAGTAAACGCCTTGATATCGACGAGGGATTTTTCGAAGTCCCGGACCATGAAGTTTTTGCTTCGGCCTTTGCGGACGATGGTGTGGCCCTCGGCGGTGAGGCGGGCGGCGAGGTTCTCCCGACCGCCGGGGTACTTTTCGTTGAGGAGGCCGCCGGTCTTGAGGGTCCGCCAATAAGAGGTGATTCGCTTTTTGCCGGCTTTCTCCCGCTCGTCGGCGGCGTGGGCGGCGATCCAGGAAAAGATGCCGGTGGTAATCGGGCAGCCGAAATCAGCATGATGCTTTTTCGCCAAAATCCGCCGGATTTCATTAATGGTGATGAGCCTGCCTTTGGGTACCTGCCTCATTATCGCGTCAACCTCAACCGGAGCGGGTATCACATAGGTACCGGCCGGCCAATTCTTGCCCTTCTGGTCGTCAAACCGCACAACTTTCGGCAGGTCCTTGCTATCCGCAAGTTTTTCCTGCCAACTAGTTTTCTTTTTCATGGTATCAACCTCATCTTTATCATCATATCACATTCACAAAAGTCCTTTGTTTTTAAATAATGCGCTGACGGCGGCGGAATTTTCGACGGTAAAACCGATCCTAGTCCACTGGTTTTTCAGCTTCATGACAAAAATGGTATCACGGCTGGGGCGATCGAAATCGGCGGGAAACCAAGTGCGAAAATCACCTGTGCCGTGCAGCCGCCATTTGCCGTTCCAGAGGGTCGGCGGCTTCTGGCGGATATACTCCACGTGGGAAAACGGCACTTTTCGGGGTTTGCCAAAAAAGTGATACTGCCTAAAAAGAATACTGTCATCGTCAATTTCGACGAGCTTGTCGCGGTAAATGCCGGCGGCGGCAACCGGCGGCTCAGCCGACGACGCGGCGAGCAGGGCAGCGGACGGGCGACGGAAGATATAAAGGATAGATACGATGACGGCGATGATTAACAGGGCCGAGCCGGTTAAGATAAATAAAAGAATGTTTAACTTAAAACCGACGTTCCACAGCAAGACCAGCAGATAAGTATAAAACATAAACAAGGCCAGCAAGATAACCTGGGTGTCCCAAAAAATTTCAAATTTTTCGTTACGATAGACACGAGCCAGGAGCAGACCCATAATCCAGAAAAAGATCAGCGATAATACTATTACCAGCGCGGTGATAAAAGTACCGGCGAAACGGCTCATGTAACCATCGGGCTGAGAGGAGGTGCTCCAGTGGGTGGCCATTGTCGGCGGCAGATGAGGGTAAAAACATATACCCGCCAGCGGGAAGAGCAGGATAATAAGCAGAAAAATCAAATGGGCTTTTTTGATTTTCATCGATGAATAAATCTACCATCTATTTTCAAAAGACTCTTACTGCTAACCGTCGTTATGGCGGTTGGTCATCTGAGCTAAGCCTTCCAGGCAGAGGCTGGACCAGGTCTCCATCGAATCTTTAACCTGCCGCAGCTCGTCAGGGGACATGAAAGCTAACTGGGTAATCATCTGCTCCCGCCTGGTGACCTGGGGGTCGTCCAGCAACCAAAGGTGCACAATGCCCAGGTGAACGCTGCCGACAGCGTTGGTCTCGTCGTTAAGCAAGGCGACAATCCGGTCAGTATAAGCGGCCTCGACGGCAACCTCCTCGGCAATCTCCCGCTGGACGGCGGCAAAGTAAGTCTGGCGGAAATCGGCATTAAAAAGGGGCAGGTCGTCGGCAGGATTGATATGACCGCCGATACCCAGAGAACGCAGGCCAACAAGCCGAGTCTCGCCGGCACGGCGGCCGCGAACGTAACTGAGGTATTTATCGGCGTGGGTCATGATGACGTAAGGAATGAGCTGCTTAAAGGCAGGGTCGTTCTCGGCCTGAGAACGAGGCATAAAAAAGGCGGAGCCGGGGGCGAAAAACCGCGAAAGGTACCGCTCCACGTCAAACATCAGGCCGTGAAACGAACCCAACTCATCAAAAAGGCTACGCTTGATTACCAGAACCTGCTCTTGCTGGGCCATGCAACTTGCTCCTTTGTGACAATAGCTAAATAAAACACTTTTTCAGGCTTTCGCTGACTTCTTCGCTAACTCCAACTCATTTTCGGCAAGTTGCTGGAGGGTGCGCGAGGCTAAAACGTGATTAACGGCCTCCACCAAGTCCTGCCAAACCTGTCGGGCGGCACAATGGGCAAAACGCGGGCAAGGCGACTGGCGACAATCGATTATCACGCCACCCACATTGAGCACTTTATAAACATCCAAAACGGTAATCTTGCCGGCCGGCCGAGTCAGCCGATATCCGCCCTCGGCACCCCGGACACTCTCCACTAAACCCGCAATCTTCAACGCCGACATCATCTGCTCCAGGTACTTGGCGGAAATACCCTGACTGCGTGCTAATTCCCGCAGAGGGACGTTAGTCCGCTGCCGCGGCTTGGCTAACTCCACCATGGCCCGCACACCATAACGCACCCTGGTCGAAAGCTTCATAAAAGCAGACTCCCAAAACCACAATCCATACTAATATAGTAGGCATTATACCCGGCATAATAACCCTGTCAATATCAGGCGAAATATAAAAATTATATTCCCAGAACCAAGTTTTTTACCCCAGAAATGATGAACCGCCGGCAGCTAAAAGGCAAAACAACCGGATGAGTCAAATAATTCCGGTGTAATGGAAGAGATTTTACTATATCCAAAAGAATTTAACTGAAATATAATACCATCATGACGGCAGGCGTAGTGTACTTTCGTACTTTTTCTTGCGCACCATTAGCCCTAATGAACCGACAGGGCCATTGGGCTAGTTCGATAGTATTTTTGTAAGGTTCGGTGGTTATCTCGAATTTGTAATTTATTACCGTTACATGGTAAGGCCCTGTTTGAGTGCAAATTTAGGCAAAATAATCTGCGAAAGTTAACGGAGTAGTAATACTGTCCCATCCCGAATAATGTTATTTAGGAGAGATTAAATGAAGCTGGCAAGAACAGGTCTAATTATTATTGGTTTATCACTGGTCCCGGTACTGACAGGAGCAAGCGCCAGCGGGCAGAGCAGCGGCACGCCGGAGGTGCTGAACCAGATGCCGGCATCGGCTATGCTGGTAGTCGTTACCAGACCACTCGACAGCCTCAATGCCAAAGTGAATACCTATACCCAACAGCCAGGGGCACCAGCCATGGGGACGGAACAGTCGTTCAATATCACCCAAATGCTCATGGGCGAAGTAACCGGTTTACTCGGTGCGCCGGTAAACATCGATGCCAGCAAAGGGATGGGTCTGGCCATGCTGAATATCATGGCGGAACAAAAATCATTAGTTGTCTATATCCCGGTTACAAATATCAAAGAACTGATCGATTCCCTGGCCAATAAGGAAACGATAGGGGGCGGCTTCTGGAAGGTAAATAATCTCTGCATCGGCGCGGCGGAACCCTACCTGCTGGTAGCAGAGGATCCCAATATCACCGGTCAACTGGAAAAAACCACCAAAGGGGTAAAACTCACCGCCACCCAGACGGAACTGGCAGGCAAATCGGATATAACCGCAATCATCAAACTGGATGAATTAACGCAAGCCGCACGCGGGAAGATTACGGCAAAAGTGATGAACGAACCCGATATGCAACAGCATCCGTCCACAGGCCAACTGGTAAATATGGCGGCGGACCGACTGGGCGAACTGCAAAGCGCGGCTATCGGGATGCAAATGGCGGAACAAAGCGTCAATATCCATATAAATCTCCAAGCTAAAGAAGGCAGTAAGCTGGCTGGATTCCTGCAAAATCAGCCAATGCTCGATATCTCCAGTCTGCAAAATCTGCCGGCGGGCGATATCCTGGTGGCAGGATACGCCAGTCTAAATCCCAAGTCCTTCCTCGCACCGCTGGACGCTATCTTCAATGCCCTGATAAATGACCCGACAGTTACGGAAAAAGTGGGCAAAGACAGCGTCACGGAACTAAAGAGCCTGATGGACCAGAGCCTGACCATCGGCGGCCAAGGCAGCGGCTGCTTCGCGATGTATGTACCCACAGCGGGTACGCCAGGGCTAATGCAAAGAGATTTCATGGGAATTAATTTCTGTTCGAAAGAGTATCTTGACCAATATCAGCAGCTCCAGCAAAAAACGATACCTCTCATATCAAAAATACTACAGACGATGGGATATAACGTACCGATGACATATCAAGCAAATGCGGGTACGGCAGCCGGAAAATCCTACGATGAGTTTACCGTGGATATGTCGGGGATGATGTCCCAGATGCCGATGATGCCACAGCAAAGGATGATGTTACAACAGCAGGGAATGGAAAATATGACCTATAAGGGGTATATGTGCAAACTGGATAACGACAAGATGGGCAGCGCGGCCAGCAAGGAACTGCTGGAAAAACTGATCAACCACCAGGCAGGCGGCACAGGGCAGAACGGCTTGAACAGCAATTTAGCTATCCAAACCCTGGCGAAAGAACTGCCGCCACGGTCAAATGTATTGTATATCATCGATCTAGGTAACTTCATGCAGGCACAAATGGCCCAGCCGGGGATGCAAATGAATCCGATGGCGATGATGTTCGGGTCAATGAAAGGCAGCATCGGGTGCAGCGCGATTATGGAATCGGGCGAGGTAAAAGGCACCATTGTCCTGCCGGAGGAACTGATCCAATCGTTCGCTCAGATGGGTATGATGATGGGAGGAATGATGGGGCCGCCCGGCGGAGGGGGCCAGTTTGGGCCACCACCCGCAGAAGAGCCGGAACCGACGTTTTAATTGGTTGAACGTTCAACGTTTAACGTTCAAAGAGATTGCCGCGTCGGCCTGCGGCCTCCTCGCAATGACAGAAGGTACGATTTATGGCAACCTTATAAGTTGCGAAAAACACGGCGAAAACCCATATGAGCACCCTCGGTAATAAGCCGGGGGTGCTTTTTTATCCGGCGAAATTAAGTCCGCAAATTAATATACCTATACCTCCAGCTAAAGCGATTTGCCACTTGACGGTACCGCCAGGGGCGGGTAAACTAACGGATTATAATTTTAAACGGATGAACAAATAACTTCTTTCCTGACAATTAATTACGCACGAGAAGAGCCGATGCAAGACAAAATCATAGGCGAAGGTATAACTTTTGACGATGTGCTGCTGCTGCCAAACAGAAGCGATTTCCTGCCGCGGGACGCGGAAACGAATACCCGCCTGACGCGGAATATAACGATGAATATTCCCCTGGTAAGCTCACCGATGGATACGGTAACGGAGTCGGCGCTGGCAATCGCGCTGGCCCAGGAAGGCGGGATCGGCATTATCCACAAGAACCTTACCATCGAGCAGCAGATGCGCGAGGTGGATAAAGTCAAACGCAGCGAAAACGGGGTGATACTCGACCCCATCACCCTGGGACCGCGGGATAAAGTCAGCACCGCCCGTAAACTGATGACGGAAAATAATATCTCCGGCGTGCCGATTGTTAACGGCGGCAAACTGGTGGGTATCCTGACGCGGCGAGACCTGAAATTCCTGGAAAATGACGAAGAAAAAATTGAGACGGTGATGACCAGTGAAAACCTGGTAACCGGCCAGCCGGGGACCACCCTGGAACAAGCAGAGGCGATTCTCAATAAGCATAAGGTGGAAAAACTACTGCTGGTCCAGAAGGATGGGTCACTGGCAGGATTGATAACTATGCGGGATATCGAACGGGTACACCAGTTCCCCAACGCCAGCAAGGACGCACGCGGCAGGCTACGGGTGGGAGCGTCGGTGGGCGTGCTGGATTTCGAACGGGTTGAGCAGCTCATCAGCAAGGACGTGGACCTGGTAGTAGTCGATTCGGCGCACGGGCACTCGAAAAATGTTATCGAGACAGTAAAGCAAATTCGCAAAAATTATAAAATCGATATCATCGCGGGCAATATCGCGACCGGCGAGGCGGTAAAAGACCTCTTCGAGGCGGGCGCCGACGCGGTGCGAGTGGGGATCGGGCCGGGGGCGATTTGCACAACGCGGGTGGTCAGCGGGGTGGGAGTGCCGCAGATAACCGCCATCATGAACTGTGCCAAGGCGGCAGACGAAAGGGGCATTCCCGTTATCGCCGACGGCGGGATTAGACACAGCGGAGATATTACCAAGGCGCTGGCGGCAGGGGCGTCGGCGGTGATGCTGGGGTCACTGTTCGCCGGGCTGGAAGAGTCACCGGGCAAGCTGGTGATATACAAGGGCAGGCGGTTCAAGGAATACCGCGGGATGGGCTCGCTGGGGGCGATGGTGACCGGCGGCGGCGAACGCTACGGCCAGCTAACCAACGTCAAAGGCAAACTGGTGCCGGAGGGGGTGGAAGGACGCGTACCTTATCGCGGAACGCTGGCGGAATACGTCTATCAACTGGTGGGCGGACTGCAGGCAGGAATGGGCTACTGCGGGACAAGGAATATCGAGGCGTTGCGGCGAAACAGTAAGTTCATTCGGGTTACCTCGGCGGCGGTGGCGGAAAGTCATCCGCATGATATCACCATTACGCACGAGGCTCCGAATTATTCCTACGGGGCGTCGGTGGAACAATGAAAATAAGATACAAAATTTTGGATATCGTCCTGGTAGTGGCGCTGTTAACGGCAGTAACAACCGGCTGCAGCAGCGGCAGGAAGCCACAAGCCCAGATGCAAACCGCAACGGAAGAACTCAAAACGGCAGAACCAAACATCGCTGAGCCGGTAAACCTCATAACGATGAAAAGCCGAAACTGGCCGATGATAACGACTTATTATCATCATATCGCGGTGAAACACCCGGCGATATATATGCAGGATTACTTCGAAAGGTGGAACGGCTCGGCAGGAGCTTACCTCACCTGGCGGAATCAGGACATTGGCGCCGTCGTCTCGGGACCGGCGCAATTCCTGGCTAATACCATTACCCTGCCGATAGCGGCAGTGATAACGCCGCCGTGGCAGGTGCAGTACAGCCGCAGCAACTTCCCGTTAGCCGCGGCGGATTATGAAATTCCATACCCTGCTGATAGAACCAATTACAACGACCCGCAGGCTAATTGAAGGTTGGGCAAAAAACCAGACCAGTAACCTATGGAAGAAACCATTGCCATCCTTGATTTTGGCAGCCAATACGGCCAATTGATCGCCCGGCGGGTCCGTGAACACAACGTTTATAGCGAATTATTCCCCCACGACGTCCCGCCGGAAAAACTGGGTCAGCTTAAACTCAAAGGCATTATCCTGAGCGGCGGCCCGGCCAGCGTGTATGCCGAAGGCGCTCCGCGATGCGATCCGAAAATCTTCGAACTGGGGGTGCCGATCCTGGGCATTTGCTACGGGATGCAGATCGGCTGCCAATTGCTGGGGGCAAAGGTCTCCCTGGCGCCGGCACGGGAGTACGGCTCGACCCGACTGCAACTGACAGAGAAAGATGCCCTGCTGGAACACCTGGAAGGTGAAAAAGTGGTGTGGATGAGTCATGGGGATCAGGTCAACCAGCTAAACGATGATTTTCTTACACTAGGCAGAACGGGGTCGTGCCCCTACGCGGCGGTGCGTCACAAAAAGTCGTCGTTCTTCGGGGTACAGTTCCACCCGGAGGTAACGCATACGCCTTGCGGGGTGCAAATATTCCGGAACTTTTTGTATGATATCTGCCATTGCCGGGGCGAGTGGCAGATGGGTAATTTTATCGAGCAGGCCAGCGGCGAAATCCGCCAGCAGGTCGGCGACAGCATGGTTATCTGCGGGCTCAGCGGCGGAGTGGATTCCTCGGTGGTGGCGGCGCTACTACACCGGGCGATCGGGGAGCAACTGGTGTGCATTTTCGTGGATAACGGCTTACTGCGCAAAGGAGAGCGCGACTATGTCGAATCAACTTTTCGCGATCACTTTCAGTTTAACCTGCGGGTGGTGGACTGGTCCGGGCGATTCCTCGACCGGCTGGCCGGTGTTACAGATCCACAACAAAAAAGAATCATCATCGGCCACGAATTCATCGAAGCTTTCAGCAGTGAGGCTAATCGTATCCGCGATGCCCGGTTTCTGGCCCAAGGCACGCTCTATCCCGACGTTATCGAGTCCGGCAGCAAGAGCGGGCGACCCGCGGCCAATATCAAACTGCATCACAACGTCGGCGGCTTACCGGAAAAACTGGGCTTTGAACTGATCGAACCACTGCGGAATCTATTCAAAGATGAGGTGAGAATCCTGGGCGAACATCTATCGCTGCCGGAGGATATTATCTGGCGGCATCCCTTCCCCGGACCCGGACTGGCAGTGCGAATCGTGGGTGAAATTACCCCGACGCGACTGGAAGTGCTGCGGGAGGCGGACGCTATCGTTATCGAGGAAATTACCGCGGCAGGCCTCTACCGCAGTATCGGCCAGGCCTTTGCGGTGCTGCTGCCCATCAGCTCGGTGGGAGTGATGGGCGACGCCCGCAGCTATGAAAATGTAGTGGCTCTGCGGGCAATCGAAAGCCGAGATTTCATGACCGCCGACTGGGTGCATCTGCCCTATGAAGTAATGGGGCGAATATCCAATCGCATTATTAACGAAGTCCGAGGCGTCAATCGCATGGTGTATGATATCTCCAGCAAACCACCCGCTACCATCGAATGGGAATAACCCCGCTAAGGTTACTCTAATGTTAAAAATCAGCTGGTACAATCTATAACAGTTTTTCACAGAAACAGTTAAAGGAGAAAAGCCCCTATGGAAAGAACGCTGGTCATCTTAAAACCCGACGCCATGCAACGACAACTGGTCGGCAGAATCATCACCCGGTTCGAAGAGAAAGGCCTGCAAATCGCGGCGTGCAAGATGATGCAAATATCGCGGGAGCTGGCCGAGCGACATTACGCGGTTCACAAGGGAAAACCATTCTACGCCGGGCTGATCGAATACATTATCAGCGGACCGGTGATGGTAATAGTTCTGCAGGCGGCAGGGGTGATAGAAATGACACGCAAGATGATGGGGGCAACTTTCGGTAACCAGGCGGAGCCGGGCACTATCAGAGGAGACTTCGGAGCGTCGCGGGGGTTTAATCTCATTCACGGCAGCGACAGCCCGCAGGCTGCCCAGACAGAAATAAAATTGTTCTTCGCCGACAAGGAACTGATCGATTACCAACTGAGCGGCAGCGACTGGATATACGGAAAAAGTCAGGATTAAAGGATTGTGGGGTCAGACAAATCACCGAAAATTTGATACCATAGAAAGAGCTGTATCATGATTATCAAAAAAATAAGCGAGGTTCCCGCCGAACCGGTCACTATTGAAGGCGCAAAAGAGGTCACCGTCCGAGTGATCTTCGGCCCCCAGGACCGTGCCCCGACCTTCGCGATGCGGCAGTTCGAGATCGCAGCGGGCGGCCATACACCGCTGCACAGCCATCCCTATGAACATGAGGTGATTGTCCTGGAGGGAAAGCTGGAGGTAATCGACCAGGATAAACCCATCGCCCTGGAGCCGGGCCAGGCGGTGATGGTCGAGGCGAACAAGAAACACCAGTTCCGCAATACCTCAGCCGATAAGCCGGCGAAAATGATCTGCCTGATACCGGCTAAATACCAGAAGTGATATAATCGGCTTAAACCGTTTATACGAAAATAAAGGTAAGTCATGCAAGACAGGTCTATATGAGCAAATCGGTGCCACAACGCATTGAAGAGCTTCGCCGCCAGATCCAGCACCACGACTATCTGTATTACGTCAAGAACGCCCCGGAAATCAGCGACCGGGAATACGACAAGCTGTTTCAAGAGCTAAAGCAACTGGAAGAATCCCACCCACAACTCATCACGGCGGATTCCCCGACCCAGCGGGTCTCAGGCAGGCCGCTGGAAGAGTTTACCCAGGTCCGACACGCGGCGCCGATGCTCAGTATCGACAATACCTACTCCGCGGAGGAACTGCGGCAGTTTGACCAGCGGGTGCGCAAGGGCCTGGGCCAGGCTAATCCCCATTACGTAGTCGAACTGAAAGTCGATGGAGTAGCAGTATCACTGCGTTACGAAAAGGGTCAACTGAAGCTGGGGTCCACCCGCGGCGACGGGGCGACCGGCGACGATATCACCAGCAATATCCGCACCATTAATTCCATCCCCCTGCGGCTGGAGGCGCCAAAGAAGGCGAAATCACTCTTCCGCAAGGATGAGGCGACAGTACCGGAGATGCTGGAGGTTCGCGGCGAGGTTTATATGCCGACCAAAGAGTTCGAGCGAATCAATAAGGAACGTCAGTCCACAGCGGAGCCGCTGTTCGCTAATCCGCGAAACGCGACCGCCGGCTCACTCAAGCTGCTCGACAGCCGAATCGTGGCGAAGCGGAAGCTGCGGTTCCTGGCCTACGGGATCGGCCAAATCAACCCGGCACTGGCGGAAAGTCACGGCGAAATGCTGAAAATCATGGAGGTGATGTCACTGCCTGTCAGTGCCTATACCGAACCGGCTGAGAATATCGATAAGGTAATCGAAATCTGCGATCGCTGGGATAAAAAAAGGGGAAAACTCGACTACCAGATCGACGGCATGGTAATCAAAGTGGACAGCTACGCTCAGCAGCGGCAGTTGGGCAGTACCAGCCGGGCGCCCCGCTGGTGCATCGCCTATAAATTCGCCGCGGAACGGGCGCAAACCCGAATAGAAAACATCCGCGTCCAAGTAGGTAAGACCGGGGCCTTGACCCCGGTAGCGGACCTCCAGCCGGTGCTGCTGGCCGGCACCACGGTAAGCAGGGCCAGTCTGCACAACTTCGATGAGCTGGCCCGCAAAGACGCACGGGTCGGCGATACAGTGCTGGTGGAAAAGGCGGGCGAAATCATCCCCCAGGTGGTGGAGGTTTTAAAAGAAAACCGGCCCAGCCACAGCAAGCCGTTCCCGCTGCCCAAGAAATGCCCCGAATGCGCCGGGGCGGTGGCCAAAGACGAGGCGGGCGTCTATATCCGCTGCATAAACCCCGCCTGCCCCGCACAACTGGTGGAACATCTGCGGTATTTCGCCGGCCGAGGACAGATGGATATCGATGGGCTGGGCATCGCGATCATCGAGCAACTGGTCGGCGCAGGCCTGGTAAAAAGTTTCGCCGACCTATACCGGTTAACAAAAGAACAACTCGCTCAACTGGAGCGGATGGGGGAAAAATCCGCAGATAATCTTATCAAAGCTATCGAGGCCAGCAAACGCCGGCCGCTGGAACGCGTTCTGGCGGGGCTGGGTATTCTGCACGTCGGCAGCCGGGCAGCGGAGATCTTGGCGGAGGAATTCGGCAGTATCGAAAAAATTCTCGAAGCGGATCAAGAGCGGCTGGAACAAATTGACGAAATCGGACCGGTAATCGCCCAAAGCATCTATCAGTTTTTTCACGATAAAAAGACCCGGCATCTGGTGGAAGACCTGCGGGCGGCGGGCGTGGAGATGGTCGGACAGACAAAAAAAGCGCCCCCCCACGGCCCCATCGCCGGCAAAACCATCGTGGTGACCGGCAGTATCGAGGGTTTCAGCCGAGATGAAATCGAGCAATTCATCAAAGAGCACGGCGGAAAACCCACCGGCAGCGTCAGTAAAAAGACTGATTTAGTGGTTTACGGGGAAAATGCCGGCAGTAAACTATCCAAGGCTCAGCAACTTGGGGTAAAAACGACGCCGGCTAAAGATTTTTTAAAACAGTTCAAGGAATAACTAGTCCGTCTAATCACCCAGCGGGAGAATAATCCAAATGGCAAAGCTGCGAATGTCCTGGCCGAACCGACTGACCATCGGCCGAATTATTCTCATTCTGCCCTTTGTCATCCTGATGCTGCATATCAACGACGAACGATATCAACCGTGGGCCCGGCTGGCTGCCTTCGCCATATTTGTCGTGATGGCGGTCAGTGACGGTGTGGACGGATTCCTGGCCCGCAAAAACAACCAGATCACCATGCTGGGCAGCTTTCTCGATCCGCTGGCAGACAAACTGCTGATTATCTGCGCCTGCATCCTCTTATCGGCATCCGCGACGGCGGTGCCCGGCGCGGAACTGCCCGACGCGGTGGTCGTCATCATCATCGGCAAAGACCTGCTGACGATCCTGGGATTTATCATCCTCTACCTGGTCACCTCCGAAATGAAGATTGTCCCGGTTACCATGGGTAAATTAAGCACCGCTACCCAATTAATTATGGTAAGCTCGATCCTGATATCACCTGATTTTTCCCGCATAGTACCGGGATTCATCCAGTGGGTAAAATTACTGTGGTTCGCTACCTCCACGTTGGCGATCCTGACGGTAATTATCTATATCCGCAACGGCACCCGCTACTTAAACGAATACGAAAATCGTCAGAAGGCCCTGCGAAACTAATTCGGCTGAGTTTGTATTTGCAAAACTGGAAAGTCGTTTTTTTACCATTTATGTGTTATAATGGGATAAAATATTGAATGGATGATTGGGATGAAACAGGAAAGATTATGTAATCTTATCCCTATTAAAATCATAAGTTGTTAAGATGGGTAATTATTTCAGCGACATTGAGGAAATATTAGCCGAATTGCAGGCGGGCAGGATGATCGTCCTGGTGGATGACGAAGACCGGGAAAATGAAGGCGACCTGGTCTGTGCGGCGGAAAAAGTCACCCCGGAGATAATAAACTTCATGGCTACCCATGGCCGGGGCATGATTTGTATGCCACTAACGGGCGAGCACTGCGACCGGCTAAGGCTGCACCTGCAAACGAATAACAACACCTCGGCTCTGCGAACCGCCTTTACCGTTACTATCGACGCCGCCCACGGTATTACGACGGGGATATCAGCGGCGGACCGGGCGGCGACGATCCGGCAGGCGATCCGCGACGACTGCCAGCCGGATGACTTGGCACGGCCAGGCCATGTCTTCCCCCTGCGGGCTCGTGACGGCGGAGTGCTGGTAAGGGCGGGCCAAACGGAAGGCGCGGTTGACTTGGCGCGAATGGCGGGACTAAAGCCGGCGGGCGTTATCTGCGAAATTATGAATCCCGACGGGACCATGGCCCGCATGCCGCAACTAATTGAGTTTTGCCAAAAACACCAGTTGAAAATGATCTCGGTAGCGGACTTGATTGAACACCGCCAGCAGCGGGAAATGCTGGTTAAGCGGGTAGAAACCGTGGACCTGCCCACCGATTGCGGCTTGTTCCGCATGATCGGCTATAAAACCGCTGTTGACAATCATCTGCACCTGGCCCTGTGCAAAGGCGATGTGGGAATGCTGGACAGCGACGGCAAAGTCATCGAGCAGCAGGAGACGGTGCTGGTACGGGTACACAGCGAATGCCTGACGGGTGATATCTTTCACTCGCGGCGGTGCGACTGCGGCAATCAGTTACACGAAGCGATGCAGCGGATTGAGCAGGCGGGCAAAGGGGCGATTATCTACCTCCGGCAGGAAGGCAGAGGCATCGGACTGACAGCTAAACTGCACGCCTATCACCTCCAGGATGTCGGCATGGATACGGTGCAGGCTAATGAATGGCTGGGCTATAAAGCGGATAAGCGCGATTATGGCATCGGGGCGCAAATCTGCCGCGATCTGGGCCTGCGGAAAATAGCCATTATGACCAATAATCCCCTTAAAACCTCCCGTCTGCACATGTATGGCATTACAGTGGTTGAACAAATTCCCCTGGAAATTCCTCCTAATGAGTATAACCGCCGATATATGCAGACCAAACGCGATAAAATGGGCCATATCCTGAAAAACCTGTAAAAAAGCCTGTTAACCGCTGTTTTCGGCAAAATTCCGAGATATAATAGCTTATTGTAAAGGCTGATAAAGGAGGTATTCCTATGCGGCTGATACCAACATATCATTCGATACTAATAATCGGTCTGTTTTTAACATTCAGTTACATTAGTTTACCCGGTTGCGAAGAAGAGAAACCCAAACCGGCAAAGACCGAACCACCAAAAACTGAGCAAGTAAAAACCGAATCGCAGAAAACCGAGACAGCACCAGCGCTGCCGGGCCAAACCGAACCGGCACAAACTCAGCCGGCACAAGCACCGTCGGCACAGGCTGAACCGGTGGAAACACCCTCAACCGAAACCAAAGCAAATATTCCCAGCGCGAAAGGAGCAGTAGAAATGGCCATTAAAAGTAAGGCATTTTCCGACGGCCAGGAGATACCCCGAAAGTACACCGGTGACGGGCAGGATGTTTCTCCGCCTTTGGCCTGGTCCGATTTACCGGCGGGGACGAAGGAGCTGGCCCTTATCTGTGACGATCCCGACGCCCCTACGCCCCAGCCGTGGGTGCACTGGGTAATCTACAAGATCCCCGCGGACGCAGCAGGTCTGGGCGAGGGTATCCCGCAGCAGGAGAAACTAACTCAGCCTGCCGGGGCCTTGCAGGGTAAAAATTCCTGGCCCTCCGGCAATATCGGGTATCGCGGCCCAGCCCCGCCCAAAGGACACGGCATCCACCATTACCACTTCAAGCTCTACGCCCTCGACGCCCCGCTGAACGCTCCGCCGGGACTGGACAAAGAGAAATTAATCAAAGCTATGCAAGGGCATATCCTGGCCCAGACGGAACTGTTGGGAACCTATAAAAGGTAACTACTATACTCGGGTGAAAGATCTGCCGGAAAATATCCACCAGCTGCGTCAGAAGCTCACCTCGTGTCGGCTGTGCCCGCGGAACTGCGGCGTGGATCGCACTGCCGGCCAGCTTGGTCAATGCGGCATCGGGGCCCAAGCTATAATATCATCCGCTATGGCCCATTTCGGGGAAGAGCAGGTACTGGTGGGCTACGGCGGCAGCGGCACTATCTTTTTCTGCGGCTGCAATCTCCACTGCGTTTACTGCCAGAACTTCGATATCAGTCAAAGCCCATCCGGCCGGCCTGCATCACCAAAGGATATCGCCCAGCTCGCCCGGCAACTGGTAGAGTCCGGCTGCGAAAATGTCAATTTTGTCTCCCCAACCCATATAGCACACGCGGTGGCGGAGGCCATCGTTCTCATCCGCCGGGCGGGGATAACCGCGCCGACCGTCTATAATTGCGGCGGTTACGAATCGGTGGAGGTGCTGCGACTGCTGGAAGGACTGGTGGATATTTACATGCCGGATTTCAAATACGCCGACGCGGAAGCGGGCCTAAAATACTCCGGCGTAAAAGACTATCCCGCCTTTGCCCAATCGGCCCTGGAAGAGATGTACCGGCAGGTGGCGACGCTGCAATTAGATGATAACGGGATTGCCAGGCGCGGGGTATTGGTGCGGCATCTGGTCCTGCCCAACGATATCGCCAACAGTAGAAAGGTTATCGAGATGGTAGCTCACTCGGCGCCGGGGTGTACGATAAATATCATGCGGCAGTATCGGCCCGCATATCGGGCGGGGGAGTTCGCGGAACTGCTATCATACCCATCCCACCAATCGGTCAACGAATTGCGGCTTTACGCCGGTGAATTGGGGCTAAAGCGAGAAGGCGTCGAGAGCTAGCGGTACGCTTAGAACAAGGTTTCCGGCTCGTCACTGACCGCTTCCAGGAAACTAGCGGGTCGGTTCGCCGGCAAAGGCAGTTTGAGATGTTTGTAGGCGGCTTCGGTTGCCACCCGTCCCTGTCGGGTGCGGGCGATAAAACCGATCTGTAAGAGATACGGCTCAACGATATCCTCCAGGGTATCGCGCTCCTCACCGAGAGAGGCAGCCAGGGCATCGATCCCCGCCGGCCCGCCCTTGTAGGTAATAATCAGACAACTGAGAAACGACCGGTCGAGATTGTCCAGGCCTAAAGGATCAATTTCCTCTATCTGCAGAGCCTGGCGGGCTTGTTGGACGGTGACTTTCCCGTCGCCATGGACCTGAGCGTAATCGCGGACCCGCCGCAGCAGGCGATTGGCGATCCGCGGCGTGCCGCGACTGCAAAAACTGATAAGCTCCAGCGACTCATCATCGCATGACAGATTAAGTATTTTCGCGGAACGGACCAGGCATTGCCGCAAATGCTCCTGCGTCCAGAACTCCAAGTGGTGCTGGATGCCGAACCTGGCCCGCAGCGGGGCTGTAATCAAGCCCGCCCGTGTCGTCGCCCCAATTAAGGTAAACGGCTGCAAAGGGATATTAATGGTCTTGGCGTGCATGCCGCTATCGACGGTAAAATCGACCCGGAAGTCCTCCATCGCCGGATAGATAAACTCCTCCACTACCGCCGGCAGGCGATGAATCTCATCAATGAAAAGCACATCACCCCGCTGCAAGTTGGTCAATATCCCCATCAGATCGCCGCTACGCACCAGGGCGGGGCCGCTGCTGGTCTTGAGATTAGCCTGCATCTCATGGGCGATCACGTGGGCGATAGTGGTCTTGCCCAGGCCCGGCGGACCATGCAGCAGAATGTGCTCGGTAGGCTCGTTACGCTGGCGGGCAGCGGTCAGGGCGATGCGAATCTTCTCCAGCAGCTTTTCCTGACCGATACATTCAGCCAGGGTCTGCGGCCGAAGCGTCAGATCATAATGGTCTTCCTGAGCATCATGCACCGACGAATCAATAATCCTCTCGCGCGCCATATTATGACCTTATCATTCCTTTAGCGATTAGTTACAAGACGCCTGATTTCATGCGGTAAACCGCCTGCACCAGGGCATCGGTAGTTTTTATCTGGCTGAACTTGCCGACCACCTGACTGATAAGCTCTTCCGCGTCGCTGCGCCGTTCGCCCAGTTGCAGCAATATCTCCAGGGCCTCTTTCTCAATGGTAGTCAGGGGCCGGCCCGCCTTTTGAGCCCGAGCACTGGGCTGGCGGGCAAAGTCCTGCATTTTCCCCTTCAGCTCGGCGATAATCTGCTCCGCGGTTCGCTTGCCGATCTCCGGCAGGGTAGCCAGCATCTTGCCGTCGCCGTTTTCGATACTATAGGCGATATCGGCGATGGGACCAGCCAAGGCCCGCAGGGCCTTGCGGATGCCGATGCCTTTGACGGAGATAAACCGCTGAAAGAAGGCCTTGTCCTGCGCCTGGGGAAAGCCCACCAGCCGCGGAACGAAACTGCTGCCCTGGCCGAGGCTTTCATAATATTCCAGGCAATAAAAGGTGACCGTGCGGTTTATCTCGTCCACCAGCTCACCGACCACATACCGGGGAACCATTACCTCATAGACCAGCGGCGGCACGTCCAGCAGAACGGTATTAGTCTGGCAATTAAGCTCGAGCAGAGTACCGGTGATTCGCGCTATCATTATAAACGAGCCTCCCTGCCCTGCTCATCGATAGCACACACCGCGACCGCCAGGGCGTCGGCGACATCCGCCGGCTGGGGTATCTTGCCCAGCTTTAACTGCTGGGCGACCGCCTTTTGCACCTGCTCTTTGCTGGCTCGGCCGTTGCCTGTAAGGCTCTTTTTGATCCGGGTGGCGGAAAAATCACTGACCGCAATTTCCCGCCGGGCCGCCGCCAGCAGGAAAATGCCCCGGGCATGACCCATCAGGATCGCCGTTCGCGGATGCTTATAATGAGAATAAAGCTGTTCCACCGCCATCATGTCAATATCGTATTCTTCCAACAGGCTGTCAATATCGTGATAAATTTGTGTTAATCGCTTAGCCAACGACAAACCGGCCCGCTGTCCGGTGCCGGTTTTTATGGTTCCCGCATCCAGAACCAGCAGCTTCAGCCCCCGCCGCTCAACCACGGCATAGCCGCTGGTATTTAAACCCGGATCAACGCCTAACACCTTCATTCGCTTTATTCTTTCCGCCAATCAACCGAGCCGTCCGGCCGGTCTTCGATAACTATATCCAGCTCCTTCAACCGGTCGCGAATGCTGTCCGCCAGGGTGAAATTTTTTTCTTTTCGCGCCTGGGTTCTCAGCTCCAGTATTACCTGCATCATTTTCCCCGTCAGCTCACTGCCGCCTTCGGATTTCTCGATCGGTCCATCCAGCAGGCCCAGTATCTGGCCCAGGGTGGTAACCATCCGGGCACTTTCCAGCAGCAGCTCGCGGGACGACTCTTTCGCCTTGATCTCCATCTGCTGCTGGTCGATGAAGCGATTAACGGTGCTGCACAGCTCAAACAGCACCGCCAGGGCGCCGGCGGTATTGAAGTCATCGTCCAGCGCCTCCAGATAGCGAATTTGACCGGCAGTGACCGCTTCTTTGAGTTGCTTTTCCACCTCGCTCTGCGCTAATTGCTCCAGCCGGTTTACCCGGCAGGCCGGGCCATATACATCCTGACTGCTTAACCGCATTGCCCGATCCAGCAGCCGATATATATTCATCATGCCTTTTTGCACCGCCTGGATCGCCTCGTCGGAAAAATCAATCGGCCGACGATAGTGCGTGCTCAAGAGAAAAAACCGGATGCACGGCGGCGGATATATTTCCAGCAGCTCGCTGATCGGTCTGATATTGCCCAGTGATTTGCTCATCTTTTCATTTTGCCAATCACCGCCGGCTGCCTTGGTTCGCAGCCGCGTCAGACCGTTATGCATCCAGTATTTGACGAACGGCTTGCCGGTGGCGGTCTGCGCCTGGGCAATTTCATTCTCGTGATGGGGAAATATCAAATCCATTCCCCCGCCGTGGATGTCAAACGTCTCCCCCAGGTAATGCATACTCATGGCGGAACATTCGATATGCCAGCCCGGTCGGCCTCGGCCCCAGGGTGAATCCCAGCCGATCTCCTGCGGCGATGATTTTTTCCACAGGGCAAAATCGCCGGAATTACGCTTGCCTTCGCCCTGCAACTGCCGCGAGCCTTCTAACTGATCTTCGCTGCGGCGGTGCGAAAGCCGGCCGTAATCCTTGCAGCGGCTGATATCAAAATAAACATCGCCGGCTACTTCGTACGCCGCGTCATTCTCACCCAGCCGCTGAATCAACCGGGTAATCTGCTCTATGTGCTCCGTGGCCCGGGGATAAACATCCACGCTGGTGACTCCCAGCTTCTCCATCGCCTCAAAATAGCTGGCACTGACCTGTTGAGCCAACTGCTGGATACTGATGCCCAATCGCTGCGATTCCACGATCAGCTTGTCGTCAACGTCGGTGATATTTACCACCAATTTTACCTTGTAACCCTTGTAGGTGAGAAACTTCTTAAAGGCGTCGAAGATAACCGGGCCGACCGCATGGCCGATGTGTGACTCCTTATACACCGTCGGCCCGCACAAGTAGATCCCCACCTTGCCCGGCTCGACAGGCTCGAAAATCTCTTTCCGCTTGGCCAACGTGTTGTAGATTCTTAATGCCATTTTACCTGATTTTTATCCGTACTAACTGAAGTCAATCTAATTAACCTGTGCCAGAGTGACAATTGCCTGGCACGCCACGGCCCGGCCGGCGCCGATATCGCCCAGAGCCTCGTTGGTCTTCGCCTTGATACTTACGGCGCCTACCTCAAGACCCAGCATCTTTGCCAGCGTCTGGCGCATAGCCATTTTAAAAGGTGATAATCTGGGCCTTTCCATAATTATCGTGGTATCAACATTGACCGGCGTAAATCCTTCCCTGCGGACCAGTTCCAGCACTCGCGCCAGTAACTTGCTGCCGGCTATACCTTTATAAGCGGGGTCACTATCGGGAAAATGCTCCCCGATATCACCCAGGCCCGCTGCGCCCAGCAGGGCATCAATCACGGCATGGATGACCACATCCGCATCACTATGGCCGGCCAGGTGCATATCGTCGGCGATCCGAACCCCTGCCAGCACTAACTCGCCGCCCGCCTGCAAAGGGTGCACGTCATAACCCTGGCCCACCCTGCTGATTATCGCCATATTGCCTCACCCAATCCCACTCGCTGTTAATATTCGACTTATTTAGGGTAACGAAAAAATCCATAAAAGCAAGCTTCTTGTTGGAGAAGTACCCCAAACCCTGTACTCCAAGGAATCACCCCAAGGCACCTCAACGGTTTGGTATTACCACCGTCAATCTCCGTCTTGCCTAATCGGCCTATTAATGTTAGATTATCAAACGGTCGATATAACAAATCGTAACCAATGGAGTAATAAATATGCCTCTCAAAGGCGATTTTACCGAGGAAACCTGGCGGGTCTTCCGCATAATGGCGGAATTCGTGGAGGGTTTCGACGAACTAAGTAAACTGGGGCCTGCCGTTACGATCTTCGGCTCGTCCCGCACCAAGCCTGCCAGCCCATATTATAAAATGGCGGAAAAAACCGCGGCGGAGCTGGTTAAGGCGGGCATGGCGGTTATCACCGGCGGCGGACCGGGCATTATGGAGGCAGCTAATAAAGGAGCGTATCAAGCCGGCGGACGCAGCGTCGGTCTTAACATCGAAATACCTCATGAGCAGATAGCCAATCGCTATCAGAATCTGTCTTTGAGTTTTCGCTACTTCTTCGCCCGAAAAATGATGTTCACCAAGTATGCCCATGCCTTTGTAATTATGCCCGGCGGCTTCGGCACTATGGACGAGCTTTTCGAGTCTCTAACCCTCATTCAAACCCTGAAGGTGGCCCGTTTCCCGGTAATCCTGATGGGCCGTAAATTCTGGCAGGGTCTGCTGGACTGGCTGGAAAATGCGGTTTTGCCCGAAGGCAATATCTCGTCGGAAGACCTTAGCCTTTGGACGGTCACCGATGACCCCGCTGAGGTGGTCGATATTATATGTAAATCCGAAGGCCGAAAGTGGATCGAACCTACCGGGATTGTCACTTTTAAAAATAATAAGCATTAATCAAACGCTTACAAATAGTAAAATGGCGGCATTTTCGGCCATAACCATACGCTTTTAATCCAGGGCGACTATTTTTTTGATATTTATGGATATATTACCCGCTATTGATTTACGGGGGGGCAAATGCGTTCGTCTTCTGCAGGGCGATTACGCCCGTCAGATCGATTACAGCGATGACCCCTTAGCCCAGGCCCGGCTGTTCCACAGCCAGCACGCCCAATGGCTGCACATCGTTGATCTCGACGGCGCCCTGCACGGCCGGATGCAAAATGCGGCCATCATCGAAAAAATCGTCAACGAAACCCCGCTGAAGGTCGAGGTCGGCGGCGGCATCCGGCAGGAAGAAACTATCAGCGAGCTTTTGCAGATTGGAGTTACCCAGGTCGTTATCGGCACCCGGGCACTGGAAGATCCCGAATGGTTTAAAAACTTGCTGAAAAATGACCGTTATGCCCATCGCCTGGTGCTCGGGCTCGACGCCCAAAACGACCGAATCGCCACCCACGGCTGGACCCACATCGCGGCGATGACGGCCCTGGAAATGGCCCAAATCGTCAGCTCCTGGCCCCTGGCCGCCATCGTCTATACCGATATCGCCCGCGATGGCATGCTTACCGGCCCGAATATCCCCGCCACTGACAGCCTGGCCCGTAACTGCCGGGTGCCTATCATCGCTTCCGGCGGAATCGGCGATCTCTCGCATGTAAAACAATTGACACAACTGCCTATTAAAGGTATGATTATCGGTAGAGCGCTTTATGAGGGCCGTTTCACCTTGGCTCAGGCCCTGGAAATTGTTAATTCGATACCGAACATCTAGAAAATGAAGATTACCCGTTTAGAGCGCATCCTGCGGCTGATAACTATTCTGCAGTCTGGCCGATATTACAACCCCGGCGAGCTGGCCCAGCAACTGGCGGTTTCCCGCCGTACTGTCTTTCGCGATCTGGATACGCTCCACAAAGGCGGTATTCCTTATTATCATGACGAGGAAAAAGGCGGATATAAAATCGCCGCTAACTTCTTTTTACCTCCCTTGAATCTCAAGCTATCGGAGGCTTTAGCCTTGGTTCTGGTTGCTCATTCCGCCGGCTCTACCGACGGCCTGCCGCTTTACCATGAAGCCCGCGAAGCCGCCCTGAAAATTGAAAACGCCCTGCCGGCCTACATTCAGCAGGAATGCGGTCAACTGTTAAGAACCACCTCGGTGCGTTTCGCCCCCCACGCCAACCATGACCGGCTGGAGCAAATCACGGGCCTTTTGCGACAAGCTATCCAAAAGCGTCATAAGGTACAGCTTAACTATGATTCTTTTTTCGAAAAAAAACAAATTATTACCAATTTAAGCCCCTATCATCTGCATTTTGCCCAGCGCGCCTGGTACGTGATCGGCTATTCCAGTGTGCATCAGTCACTGCGAACCTTTAAATTGGGACGCATCAAAGGCCTCCGGCTGATGCCCCACCGCTTTGCCCGCGACAAGAGTTTTCGCATCGAAAATTATCTCAAAGACGCCTGGTCGATTATTCCGGAAGACAAGAGCTATTCAGTCAAACTCCTTTTTTCGCCGATGGTCGCCGGTAATGTAGCGGAGGTCCTTTGGCATCATACCCAAAAACTCACCTGGCGCGACGACAGCAGACTTCTCTTTGAGGTCCACGTTGACGGTCTGCGGGAAATCTCCTGGTGGATACTGGGATATGGTGACCAGGTGGAGGTCCTGGAGCCGGAAAGCTTACGCCGGAATATTATTCATGCCGCCAAAAACATATTAAATACTTATCAATAAGCAAAATATTTTGTCATAAACATCTATTATTATAACAATTTAGGGTTGCCGATTATTATTCGTCTGCTTAAAATGGGCCTCATTATCGTGGAAATTTCGCCTTAAAACCGGGCTATTGTTCCTTCTGTTACAGTGGCAGGTGATTTGATGAAACTATTCTTAAACAATCAGGAATTGAAAACCAGCCTACCCCCGCAGGCTACTCTGGCCGTCGCCTTGCAATCGGTTCAGGAGCAGTTTCTGGCGGAAAACGAGATAATCTCCGGCATTATGGTGGACAACGAGGAGCTTACCGCGGAGAAATTATCCCAGTGGAAGCAGCGACCCGCCGCCGATTTCGGCGAAATTCATATCGAAGCCTACCCCCGCGGCGCCTATGCTGCTGACGGTTTAAGAATCCTCGCCCAAAACCTGATGGAAAGTAAAGCCCATCGCCAGGAGATTGTCGATCACCTCGGTCAGGGCCGCACCAAAGAGGCTATGGACTTGTTAGTCGGATATATGCAGACCTGGTATGCCACCCAGCAGTCTTTGGGCAGCGTCTGCCGACTCATGCAGATTGACCTCGACCATCTGGAGATCTTGGATAATTCCGAATCCCAGTCGCCCCAGTCCATTCGGGTCAAGGATCAAATCGATCAACTTTCCGAGCATCTCACTGAGCTTAAATCCGCTCTGGAAGCCGGTGATTTCGTTCTGTTGGGCGATATTCTCGAATACGAATTCGGCCCGCTGACGGATTCCTGGCAGAACACCTTCGAACAACTGGCTGACCACCTCGAAACCCAAAATTAAAAAATCGATAATTCCTCGTGTTGTACCCCCGATAGGACCAAAGCTCAGGGCCGCGGATGATACTTTTTATGAATGCTGCGCAGATGCTGCGCATCCACATGGGTATATATCTGCGTGGTGCTCACATCCGCATGTCCCAGCATCTCCTGCACACTGCGCAAATCCGCCCCCCCCGCCAGTACGTGGGAGCCGAAGCAGTGCCGCAGGGTATGGGGACTTATCTTGCCCCGCATGTCCGCCTTTAAAACCGCCTTTTTGACTATCCGCCAGATTTCTATACGACTGAGTTTTCTGCCGTTACGCGAGAGGAACAAAGACCTGCTTTGATTCGCCGGCTTCAACAGCTTCGGTCGCAGCTCATCCAGATAACCCTGCAGCGCATCCACTGCCTTCTGGTGCAGGGGGATAATCCGCTCCTTGCGCCCTTTGCCGATACAGCGGATATATCCGATTTGAAAATTGATGTTTTCCAGCTCCAGATCCGCCGCCTCCGACGCCCGCATCCCCGTAGCGTAAAGTAACTCCAACAACGCCCGGTCACGCAGGTACATAGCCTCCTTCGGATCGACTGCGGTAATCAACTGGATGGTTTGCTGCTGATTTATCACCTTGGGCATTAGCTGCCAGGTTTTCGGCCTTTCCAAAGCGGCGCAAACGTCCTTAGCCATCAACCCCTGGAGTATATGATAACGCAGAAACATCTTAACTGCCGCCAGGTGACGCGCTATACTGGCGGTGGAAAGCCGCACCTTAACTAACTCCCGGCTGAAACCATGTACCACCACCGGGTCTATTTGGGCGGGATCGTGAATTTTTCGCTGCCGGCAGTAGGCGGAAAATTTCTTCAGGTCGCGGCGATATGATATAATAGTGTTTTTCGCCAGCCCGCACTCTACCGCCAGATAATCCAGGAAAGGTTCTATCTGTTTAATCGGCCAGGCGCCACCCCGCCGATTTTCTGTTGCCATATTACCTGACATTTTATGAGCATTCAATAAGGCCTAAGCTCGGTTTTATTCGCGCTATTGCTTGGTCGCTGTCGGCTGATTTCGAAGTGATGCAAAAATCTTTCTCTGTTCTCGAACTACGTATTGTTTAAAATCGTCTCCGGCTGTAGCTTACTTAATTGGATATACAGCGGGCAAAACTGGTATTGATCGGTGCACAATTCAAAGGCTTCGTCCATATTCTGCATATTAAGATTTTCACTACAATGGGGATTGTTCGACTCAATGTAGGGACAGTTCATAAGTATATACCTCTTTACATCTTCATATCGCTTTCATCACCGCAACTACGCTCTATACTTATCGGCCATTGCGCCTTAACCCATGCAATATCTACCATAATATCGGCGATTTCACCCAGGATACTCTGAATAATGATTTTGGGGAAATACGTTAAAGTCTTGTCCTGGCTAGAGTTACAAAACTTTTCCTCTGGATTATCAATTTCCCCGGCTTTCGATGGTGGACTTTTACCCCCGTCCCACCGCCTACCTGACAACGGGTGATTGTTCTATCATGCCGACCTCGGTTATCGTCGGCTTATTGATAGCTGCCTTTAAAAGTTCTAACGCCCTGGATATAGGTATCCCGAAATTGCTGCCCTCAAATCCCTTCATCAGTGCCGTGTTAATCGCCACTACCTTGCCCTCGCGGGCGATTACCGGAGCGCCGGAGCTGCCGATGGCGGTGGGAGCGTCATATAGAATCTTGTTCTGGTGGATTCCTCCGCACATACCCATCGTCGCGGTCGGCTGAATAAGCTGCCGCTGCGCCATTTCGAGTGACACCTCTTCGAATGTTAATCCTTTCGCACCCAGCAGTTCCTCCAGCTCGCCATGTGGCATCCATGCCAGCAGCACATCAAAACCCGTCGGATAACCCAGCACAATTACCGACTGGCCCGCCTTCATACTATCCAGCAACTCCTGACAGGGCAAAACCGGAATCGTTTCATCATCCAGCCGACTATACAGCAAAGCCACATCTTCCTCCGCCGCGCTGCTGACGATCTTTAGCTCGAACGGCTCAGGATGGTCGGGAAAAAACGCCCGGAACAGACTAAGCCTGGGCTGGTAGCCTGCCTGCAAAATATATTGATATTCCGCGGTAATCGTCCACGGACACGTTACATGTTTATTCGTAACGATATAGCCCCGCTTATCGATGAGAAATCCTGTTCCGGTATATTGTACTTTAATCGGTTTTGCCTTATCCGGCAATGCATCTGCTTTTAGGGGCGGTTGCTCATCGGTTCCCGTCGCCTCATAAGTGAGCGGCTGGCTGGTTGTCGGGTCCTGAAATACATACTCGCCCTGAATCAAACACACCCCGCCGGAAAACCTCTCCACTATACTTTCACCCCAGCTATCCTGACAAAGCAAATCCCTGATCTGCTGCTCGGAGAACGCCACCTGTATGTCTAATTCTTTCAAACATTTGTTAATATCCGCAGAACCATTCCGGTTCTTTTCCTGCTTGTATCTTTTTTCGTCGTTTTGTCGGTCATGCGATAATTGCCGACTATGGCCCCATCGTAATTGCTCTATCTGGTTATGTTGCCGCAGCGACAATCCCCCCAGTACCACCAGTGCCATGATAAACAAAGCCGTTAGCACCGGCGGCAACTGCTGCTGACTGCGACCATTTTTATGATTGGTCTTGAAATCCACTGAAGCTTCCTAAATCGCTTATTTGAAAATAGAGATACCACCTGATAAGATAATCGACATTTTTCTCAGTTCGATTAATGTTCAAAAGCCCGCAAAAATCCCCCTTCCCCTTGACCCGATAACCAGGACCATCTGATATTAATTTTCTAACAACTCATACCGACAGCGGGCTGGCTTTGATAACTGGCCTTCTAACAAGAGCTTATATCAACTCTTGAAATAATTCGGGGCCGACCAGTTATTCAAGGAAAATTGTTATTCTGGGTGCTTGACTAGAATTAGTTGTTGTGTGAGAATAGTTCTAATGGCTACGGGTTTTCCCCTCTGCGGCTTGTTGCCCCCCCCAACGGGTCGCGCCCCGTAGCCTTTTTTTGCTCCCTCATTATGCCGGCTGCCGACTTTGTTTCATCGCCTGGAGTATTGGCCTAAATCGATATTCACTTTTCGATATGCTCCTCGGTTTCATATTCATACGGAATTTTGCCGTATTGACGGCGCAGTTGGTTTTGCATCTGGCGCAGACGCTCGTTGATGCAGGTTATGAACTGTTCCCGGCTCATCAGTTTTGTTTCCTGCGGGGTAATCGCCCGGCCATACATCACCTGGATTCGCCCGACGCCGGGAAGTTTTTTATGCCGCGGCCAGACCTCGTACGCCCCCTCTATCACCACCGGCACCGTGGTTCCGCCGGATCGCCGCGCGATCAAATCAAAGCCGGGCTTGATTTTCTTGATTAGCCCGTCGCCGGTCCGCGTCGCCTCGGGAAATACCACCACCGCCCTGCCCGCCCGCAGCCGATGGATTATTTCCTTGATCGCCGCCACATCCGCCTGACCTCGCCGAACCGGAAAAGCGTTCAGCGACTCAATCAGCCGCCGAAAATAACGATTGCCAAACAAGCTCTCGCGTGCCATATAGTCCAGCTCGCGATTGAGACCCAGCCCGCACAGTACCGGATCAAGATAACTTTGATGATTGCTCACTAGTAAAACCGGACCGGTCAGAGGAACATTTTCTCTGCCGTGGCTTCTGACATTTATCGTGGCGCTGAAGAGCACCCGCAGCAATTGCTGACATAATGCGTAAAATAGTTTCATATTTCGGCTGTTTTGTGCTTTTTAATATACCGGTATAGATTCTCGACAACCTGTTCCACCGTCATATCGGTGGTATCAACGATGGTTGCGTCGCCCGCCGCCTTCAGGGGCCCTATTTGCCGGCTGCTGTCCCGCTGATCCCGCCGCGTTTGATCGGACAGGACCTGTTCCAGGCTCATTTGGATACCCTGCTGCCGTAATTGTTTTTGGCGTCTTTCCGCCCGGCACTGGGCGGTAGCGTCCAGATAAAATTTAAACTGTGCCTGGGGAAAAACCACCGTCCCCTGATCCCTGCCCTCCGTTACCAGGCTGCCCACCTGCCGGGCGATCACCTGTTGCCCCTGGACCAACAGTTCGCGCACCGCCGGGATAGCCGCTAATATATGTGCCTGATTGGTTACTTCCGGGCTGCGGATGGCCTCGGAAACCTCCCGGCCGTCCAGTAAAATGATGTTTTGCCAACCTCGGCGGACATACTCCAGACGCAACTGACCCGTCATTCGCGCCAGGGCATCAGCATCCGTAAGCGACGTTTTCTTCGCCAGCGCCGCCCAGGTCACCGCTCGATACATCGCTCCCGTATCGAGATAAGCGATATCGAGCTTCTTCGCCAATTGCTCCGCTATGGTGCTTTTGCCCGATCCCGCGGGGCCGTCTATAGTTATGATAAGTTTCTCTTTCAATGGGCCTAAATTATAGCCAGAGCATATGGCATTGACGAGTTAAAATATCAGACTACCGCCTGGTTTCATAACCCAAATATATCTGGTCCGCCCAGTTTAATGCCTATAAACAAACCTGAAATTTTGTCGATATAAAACATATATACCGTAAATCAACAGGAAATTGCGTTGACTTTCTTTTTTTCTTGACCCAACTAATGAAAATGCTAAAATTATTGTAGTGTAATATTCGTTCAACTTATGTCTATACAGTGACTTAAACACAGTTATATAAACAATTTGGCGTAAAAACGCCGGTTTAATTGTGATAAGGAAAGGAGACACGCAGAAATAGCGAACTCGAATAAAGCAGCCCGGATTGCTTGAGTTGCGTTTCATTAGCGGGTGTTTTTTTCAATTCCCGCTGATGATAGGCTTAAAAGCCGGGGGTAGCTTGTTAAGGCAATGTTAAATTATTAGATGGAAAAAAGCCGGGTTGTTATTTAATTGATCCCGCAGCCCTGGGGTTTAAATTATCGGGCAGGCAAGTGTCAATGGATTATTATTGATGCGCTAGCCACTGGCGGATTAATTCGATAGCAGACCCAGCCCAAATGTACATAACGGTGAATTTATCCGCCGGAAAGTACATTCCTGAATCTGTAAGCTGATTTGTTGATCGGTGGTATAATTTGCTTTGGAGTTTAAATTGGGCCACGTGGATAAAGTATATTATAAACGGTTTGACAGGATAATTGGCCAATTATCGACCTATATTTCCTGCAAAAAATATCTGCTTTTAGTTTAACCGTCCATAATATAGCGCTATAGACAAACTCCGCCGCGATCAACGAATTCCGGTTGCGTTTGACCGAATTATCTATAATTTATCATTTCCTTCCCCCAGCCTAACTCTACCATCAGCAGTCATTTTACGCCCGATTGTTGCCTAACCAGATATTCGATAAACACCAGGAATTAGCTTTGTAATCAACCCTTTTATAAGGATAAACATACATTCGGAGATAAAAGATGGAACCAATAACAATGTTAGCCATGAATTTCCTGCCGATCGGCCTGGGTATTGCCGGGCTGTTGGCCGGAGCGGTTATCAGTTGGCTGATTTTGCAGACTATCGGTAAATCTCGTCTGCAAACCAGCACCCAACAGGCGGAAAATATCCTCCGCGAAGCCACAAACCGGGCGGATAACATCATCAAGGCCGCGGAAATCGATTCCAAAGCCGGGGATATCCAAAGACGCGAGGAGTTTGAGCGGGAATCCGCCAAAGTCCGCAATGAGCTGCGCGACCTGGAACGACATCTTACCAAGCGGGAAGACCTCGTTGACCGAAAATGGGACAGCCTGACTTCCAAAGATCGCGAACTGGAAAAACGTCAGAAAATCATCACCGAAAAAGAGCACGATCTTGCCAATAAAGACGAACAGTTGAGTAATACCCTGGCCGAGCAGCGGGCTCAGTTAATGCGAATTACCGGCATCTCCGCTGACGAAGCCCGGGAAATCCTCCTTAAAAGGATGGAAAACGAGGTCACTCATGAAGCTTCCACTTTAATTGAGCGGATCGTCACCACCGCCAAGGAGGAAGCCGACAGTCGCAGCCGTGAGATTACCCTCAATGCCATCCAGCGTTATGCCGCCAGTCACACCTGCGATCATACCGTCTCTACCGTTGACGTGCCCAACGACGACATGAAAGGACGGGTCATCGGCCGGGAAGGCCGAAACATCCGCGCCCTGGAAAAAGCCACCGGTGTGGACATCATCATCGACGACACTCCCGGCGTGGTTGTCGTCTCCTGTTTCGATCCTATCCGCCGCGAGGTTGCCCGCATCAGCATGGAAAAGCTCATTCAGGACGGACGCATTCATCCCGCACGCATCGAGGAGATTGTCGAGGAGACCCGCAAGGAAGTTGACGCCAAAATCCTGGAAATCGGCAAAAATGTGGTCCTGGAGACCAACCTCAACGGCATTAGTGGTAAATTATTGCCTTATCTCGGCCGATTGCACTATCGCACCAGTTATGGCCAAAACGTCCTTCGTCACAGCGTCGAGGTCGCCTTTCTCTGTCAGGCCATGGCCGAGGAGTTGAAGCTGGACGGCGCCTTAGCCCGGCGTTGTGGCCTGCTCCACGATATCGGAAAATCCGCCGATCATGAAATGGAAGGCGGTCACCCGGCCATTGGCCATGATCTGCTCAGAAAATTCAACGAAAAGCCCGAAGTTCTCAATGCAGTTGCCGGCCATCACGGCGACGTCCCGCCTACTTCGCCTTACACCCCGCTGGTCGCCGCCGCCGACGCCATGAGTGCCTCACGACCCGGCGCCCGAAGAGAGACCCTCGAACGATACATCAAGCGTCTTGAGGACCTCGAAGCCATGGCCACCGGCTTCCCCGGCGTGGAAAAAGCTTACGCTATCCAGGCCGGCCGGGAAATCCGCGTTATCGTCAATCCGGAGAACGTCAACGACGAAAACGCCTGGAAAATCGCCCGCGACATCGCCAAAAAGGTCGAGCAGGAGCTGACTTATCCCGGCGAAGTCAAGGTTACTCTGCTGCGGGAGCTTCGCTGCATCGAATTTGCCCGTTAAGTCAGTTGACTAAAAAGGTATGGTTATGCTAATCAAACTGCTTTGTATCGGCGATGTTGTCGGCCGCCCCGGCCGGGCTATCTTGGCCGAGCATCTCCACTCGCTGGTCAAACAGCATGAAATCGACTGCGTCATTGTCAACGCCGAGAACGCCGCGGGCGGCTCCGGCCTAACCCCCCAGGCCCACGACAAACTGCTCAAGTATGGCGTCAATCTTATCACCCTCGGCGATCACATTTATCGCAAGCGCGAGATTATCGAAACCCTGCAAAATTCCGATTCCATCGTCCGCCCTGCCAATCTTTCCACCCAGGCTGCCGGCAAGGAATGGGCCGTTTATACCACCCAGCGGGGCCCGCAGGTCGCCGTTTTTTCTTTGTTGGGCAGGATGTATATGCCGCTGGTCGGCGATAATCCTTTTATTGCCGCCACCCGCGTCCTCCAACGCCTGCCCCAGAGTGTTAAAACCATCGTCGTGGACGTCCACGCTGAGGCCACCAGTGAAAAGGTCGCCCTCGGCTGGTTCCTCGACGGCAAGGTCAGCCTCGTCTTCGGCACTCACACCCACGTCGCCACCGCCGACGAACGAATTTTGCCCAACGGCGCCGCTTACATTACCGACCTGGGCATGACCGGCCCGCACGCCTCCGTCCTCGGCCGCAGTACCGATCGTGTCATCAAGAGTCTCGTGACCCAGATGCCCTACCCTTACAGCATTGCCGAAGACGACGTTCGCATCAACGGCATCATTGTCACGGTTGACGCCCACACCGGCCGAGCCGCCGACATCCAGCGACTCTGCCTCAAAGCCGACCTCGCTCCTCCTTCGCAGGGTTACGATACCGACGATGGAAAACCTAACAACATCGACTCTTTTCTTGCTTAAACCCTGAATAGCCAGTAGCATATTAATCATAGTTTAACTACCAACCTTTTCATACTATACGCGGGAGTTTCTCTATGAGGTTGCATAGGGCAAATATTGTTTTTTTGCTGTGTGTGTTATCTTTGCTAAATACCATATTTTATGATATCGGCATACCTTATGCCTGCGGAATGGAAAACAGCGACACCTCCTGCTGCCCGGCAAAATCCAGCCTTTCGCAACCTGCTATTTCCTCGGACGATTGTCCCCGCTTAGCCCGGCAAACATCCTCTGAGATCGTGATTAACAATAGCGGCTCGTTGGTAGCGCAGCAGGGTGGTATTTCCTGTATTAGTCCGATGGCAGCGATTGCCGGCTTGAAAATGCTCCAGAAAGGCGGAAATGTCGTCGATGCCCTGGTGGCTTCTGCCCTGGCCTCGACGGTTGTAGCCCATGGGGCGCACGGGCTGGGCGGTTATGGCGGTAATATCATCATCTTCCTGAAAGAGTTGGGCGAGCCGGTGATTGTGGATTTCACTACCCGTGCGCCTTTAGCAGCCACGTATGACATGTTCTATAAAGACGGGTATGATCAAACCACCATCCTGGCTGTCACACCGTGGAACACCGTCGCGGGATTATACACCGCCCTGGAAAAATTTGGCACCATGCCGTGGCAGGAGGTGATTCAGCCGGCGATCCATTATGCCCAGGAAGGTTTTGTTCTTTCGCACCAATACGCCTCCCTGATCCAGTCATGCTATAAAAACAAGATGTCACGCTGGCCGGCCGCGAAAAAAATTTTTACACGTCCGAGCGGCGACGTGCTCCAGGCGGGAGATCTATTTATCCAGAAAGAGTTGGCCGCTTCGCTGCGGCTGCTGGCCCAGGACGGGCCGGACGTAATTTACACCGGTTCCCTTGCCCGAAACATGGTAAATTTTATTCAGGCTAACGGGGGTATCATCAGCATGGACGACCTGGCCGACTGGCGGAAAAGACTGGTTAGAATCCAAAAGGCTGTCTGTGCCTCATACCGGGGATACGAGGTTTATTCCTCGCCCTACTGCTCCGCGGGTGAGAACCTGCTGGAAATATTGAATATTCTGGAGGGTTTTAATCTGCCGGAGCTGGGGTATTCACCCGATTCGGTCCATCTGATGCTGGAATCCTTTAAGCTCAGTTACGCTGACCGCTATCAGTACGTAGCGGACCCGTGGATGGAGCACGTGCCCTACGCTGGGCTGATCTCGCCGGCTTACGCCGACGCCCGGCGGGAGCTGATTGACGCGAACCAGGCGGGACAGAACTTTACCGCCGGAGACCCCTGGCCGTATGAGCCGGGCAGCAAACAAACTGCCACGCTCCTGTCGGAACCGCAGGAAAGACTGCCCCAGGATGGCGATACCGCCAGCGCATCGTTTGTGGATAAGGACGGCAACCTGGCGAGCTTAACCATGAGTTTGCGCAACGCCTTTGGCTGCGGCGCGACGATTCCGGATACGGGAATTGTCCTCAACGACGGTATGACTGTATTTAAAAGTGAGCCGCAGCACGCCGCTCTGCCCAACCGCATTGATCCGAACAAGCTGGCGGTGAATAATATGTGCCCTTTCATTGTGCTGAATGAGGGCAAGGCTTACTTCACCGGCGGAGCAGCGGGCGGTACGAAGATCGCCACTACTTGCGCGGTGATAATCGTGGCGGTGATTGACTGGCAAATGAACCTGAAGGCTGCCATTAATATGCCACGCTTTCATAATGAAGGCGGGGCAACATCGTATTTTGAGATGGCTACCCCCCGCGAAGTGATTGAGCCTTTAATTGCCAAGTGTCACAACTGTGATTCGCTGAAAAAGTTCTGCGTCTCCCACGGAATCCTGATTGATCCGATAAGCGGCCAGTTTTACATCGCCAGCGACAGCAGCCGACAGCCGGACTCAACTGCGGCAGGCCTGGTCATCAGAAAGTAAAGCTCAGACGCAGGTTTACAACGCCAACGATGGTAAACCAAACCATGAAATTTCTTATTGACTCAATTTTCTGGGCAGCGCTCCTTTTTTTAACTGCTTCACTTAGCACGGGCGCTGCTCCGCCGCCCCATCCGGGCGAATCTTATCCCCTCTTTTCCGATGATGGGGCTTGGTGCTGGTTCCAGGACCCCCGTGCCGTCTATATCGACGGCAGCCACCAGCGCACCTTTGCCGGCTGGATGACGCACGACGGCCGATTGCAAATCGGCCTTTACGACCACCAGTCCGGCGACTTCCGGACATTCACCTTAAAAGACCAGTGGGATATCGACGACCACAACACCTGTTCGATTTTGGTGCTGCCCGACAAACGCCTGATGGTCTTTTACGCCCGCCACTGCCGCCCCGGCCTTTACTGCCGCTCCACCACTAACCCCCAGGACCTCACCCAGTGGCAAAACGAAATAACCGTCACGGACTCTCCCGTCGTCACCTATAGCCATCCCGTGTATTTAACTGCCGAATCGCGCTTCTATGTCTTCTGGCGTGGCCCCAGCTCCAAACCGACTTTCGCCTCTTCTGCCGACGGCAAAACCTGGACCCCGCCGCGGATTTTGATTCAGCAAATCGGCCGCGAGGACACCAATATCAGACCTTACCTTAAGGTCGTTTCGGACGGCACATCGACCATTCATTTCGCGTTCACCGACGGCCATCCGCGCGATGAGCCGCAAAACTCCATCTACTACTTACGCTATGAAAAGGGCTTTTTCTTCAAAGCCGCCGGCTCCAGGGTTGCCGACCTCACTTCCTTGCCCATCTCCCCCGTTAACTGCGACCTGGTTTATAACGCCAAACCCACCAGCCTGCGCTCCTGGCTTTGGGATATCGCCTTGGACAACCACAGCCGTCCTGTCATTGTTTATACTCGCCTGCCGAAGGAGACGGACCATCGCTACCATTATGCCCGCTGGACGGGTGACTCTTGGTTTGACATTGAGATGACTCCCGCCGGCCCGTGGTTTCCGCAAACCCCCGCCGGTCAGGAAGAAACTGAGCCGCACTATTCCGCCGGCCTGGCCCTGGACCACTCTAATCCTTCTATTGTTTACCTTTCCCGCCCGATTAACAGCGTATTTGAAATCGAGAAATGGACTACCTCTGACAACGGCAGGACTTGGGCTGTCAATCCTGTAACCTGCGATTCGAAATATTTCAATGTCCGCCCGGTCGTACCGCGTGGTTACTCCGGCGGCGATTTTGTCCTCTGGATGCACGGCCCGTACATCCATTACACCAACTACAAAACTGATATTAGAATGCTTACCCCGACCAACCCCCTCGCCCCTTCGCCCACCCCCTAGCTCACCCTTGAACCGCGATATTGTTTGAAATCGAAAGTGCCGCCCGCCTAAGCTGGCTGTTCAGATCACCCGGCTGATTAAAGAATGAAGATTTTCGGAGCGGGCGGATTAAATTCTCGTTGTCAGGGAAGAAAATTACAAAACAAAATGTTTTTCAACAGTCCTGTAACTATACCAGATTCAATATCTCATCACAAAAGTCTTTAAAACTGGCACATCTTCCATTTTCTAGGGCATTAGAAAAATCAGATATATCCATTTTACTGCAAAGACTTTCAATATCATGTTCACTTTTACGATATCGCATTCCTACAAGATTATAAATCCTATTCATAGCATTTGTAGGTTTAAAAAAACTATCTTGCGGGTCTATTAAATTTAAAGTGAATCCCAAATTTTGATTAATATAATCAATCGTCAATGCTGAATTTATTTTTTTAAAAATATCATACATACCCAAAAACCAAGCCTCTAATTCCATAATTGCAAAATGCATCTTAATTCTATCCGGACAGCTCATTTTTTGAATTGTTTCCTGAAAACCTATGACGAATTCCTGTGTAATTGCATTATTAATCGTAGAACCAGCTCTATCACAATATGCTTTAGAATACATATCCCTTAAAGCAATGATCTTTTCGTACCCTTTTTGAACCAACATCTTTTCTCTTTCCTTTATAGCGGATAGAACGCTCGCATCGTTCCCAACATTCACAATCAAAAAATAAGTTTCCGCATTTTCGTTGGGATGTTCAAATGGAGCTTGCTCCATTTGATTTCTATGTAGTCTAAAACACTTAAAACTTATTCTTTCCCAACCTAATTTCACCCCTAAAAAGCAGCGAATGAAAATTTGTTCCGATTGGCCTTCGGTAAAAATGGCAATCTTCTTCATTTCTTGCTATGTTCCCCCTCGAAAGATCTACTTGTAAAAAAATCAAAATTGCTTAATCCGGTCAATTCAAAATCTTCAAATAGTTTTTTCGAGTTTTCGTAGTTATAAACCTCTGAGTGGTCTGGAAACCTTTGCATGATAGACCAATATTCCAAAGGAACATTATTCATGGCAAATCGGTCATTAGTACTCATAATTAACTGAACGTGGGAATTTTTTGCTTTATCTACCAACAGTTTGATTAATGCTGAAGACCTTTCATAGTCCAAACCTTCACCTATATCATCTATTAATATGCAACTTGGTATCCCTGTTAATAAAGAATAGTTCAATTGGATAATAAGCGATAAAGTTCGAAACATACCTTGGGACATTTCTTGTTGTTCTGTTGTTCCTTTAAGATCGCTTTCCTTGACTAAGATACCTTGTGGTTGTGTACCCACCAATAATCCCTGGAACACGATACCTTTCGGTGGTCCTATAGTAATGTTTTTAAAATCAAAACCAATCTTTGCTATATCTGCTTTTACCCTTTTAATAAATTCTGGATATTTTTTCTTACCATCATGCAATATTTCTACTATTCTATCGGTTTGTTTTAGATTAAGTTCTTTTTCTTCTGTATCTTTCTGGAATATTGCGTAACTATCCTGCCCTAATTGCTTTCCAAAGTAATAATGCCGCAGGTTCTTACCCCATATATATAAATCTTCAAAGAAAGGATGCTGAATACTATCTCTCCGTGTGCACGCTAATTCACTTTGTGGTGCTTGAAAATCTATATCCTTATTTTCCTTGGCCGCATAAATAGTACCTTTACCTTTAGCACCTCTATCTAATCTTATGTTTGAACCAACAATTAGTTTCTCAGCGATAACTTTGCTCTCTTCATATTTAAGAATATATGTCAGTTGTTCACCATTTTTGTTAAATATGACTTTGTAATCTCCTGATCGGAATGCCAGCTTGACATCTCCCGACACTAAATTCCCCAAAGCCACAATTACATTCAAAGTTCTTGATTTTCCAGTCGCATTCTTGCCAACAATCAAATTTATGTTGCCGAATGAAAAATCTGTTATGCTCCATTCTTCCGGTTTTCCTTCAAATTGGGTGTAACTAATTGTTTTTAATTGCATTTTGTTTTTATGCCTCCTATCGTATATAGGCTATTTTCTTTAAAAGCTATTATAATCTATGTAGTAAGTATCTACAAGCATGTAAAATCTTTATAGTTGGTAGGAGGGTCTTTTCCGGTCCACGCGTTTAATTTTTAGCCCCCGCTGTTCTCGCGCAGCGCGGGATTCTCCTTATTTTCTTTATCTTATTTTCTCGCGCCGCCTTCTCACTTTCCCACTTTCTCACTTTCCCACTTTCTCACTTTCCCACTTTCCCACTTTCCCACTTTCCCACTTTCCCACTTTCCCACTTTCCCACTTTCTCACTTTCCCACTTTCTCACTTTCCCACTTTCTCACTTTCTTACCTTCCTACCTTTTTTATCTCGTCGAAGCCTTGGCGAAGACGGACTCACTTTCCCACTTTCTCACTTTCTTACCTTCCTACCTATCTCTGTGGGCTTTGTGTCTCTGTGCGATAATTATTTTTGTTTTTGAACGTTGAACATTGAACTCTTGCCTTCATACTTTTCATACTTTTCATACTTTTCACACTTTCTTATATCACCCCTTTCACACTTTTCTTACTTTCCCACTTTCTTATTCTTTCTTTTTGATTTTTGATATGTTTTTCCCGTCAAAAGCGCCATTTTGCGTCACGAAATGCCAAATTTTCGCCAGTTTTTGCCAACTTTTGCCGCTCTTTTCACCGAAAATGCCGCTTTTTACCACGTTTTTCCGGTGTTTTCGCCCCTTTTTCACCCTTTTTTTGCTATGAGATAGTGAAACTAGGCCATCTAGGCAAATGCCCTTTTGAAAGCGCAGTGTCATAATTATACTAGCCCAACATGCAGCGGTTATGATTTAGCAAAACATCCGCTCTCGCCCTGCAGGGAGAATGGGTCCTTGGACCCTCCAGGCAATGCCTGGCGCATTTTTGTCACTATCAAAAACAAAAAATCCCAATTTTGAAAAAATTTTTATTTGTTTATGGCGTCTTTAGTTATGCTTTTTTTCTCTTGATAAATCACTGTAAATTTTAGCGCGATTTTGGAGCGCCGCAAGTAAATGTGGAGGTTATTATTATGTATGGTATGATTTTTCGCACCATTTTCTTAAAATCGCGGTGTCCCAATTTTACTAGCCAAACATGCAGCAGTTAGGATTTAGACAGATTGTCCGCACTCGCTCTGCTCGCCGCGATGTGATGCCACGCGTCGCAGCGGGCTGAGAAAAAGGGTCGAAGACCCTCCAGGCAATGCCTGGTCTGTTAATTTCCACTGGCTACTAGAGTTACGTAATAAATTTTTCCCTTTTCCCCAGCCGCTTGTTATATAGAATAGTAATAGATGAGCACAAAAAACGAAATGATTTACCCATGAAACCGCGAATATACTTTGACAACGCCGCCACCAGTTTTCCCAAGCCGAAATGTGTTCATCAGGCCATGCTGGACTACGCCACCCGCATCGGTGCTTCCGCCGGCCGGGGCATTTATCGGGAGGCTATCGCCGCCGGCGAGGTTATCACCGAGACCCGCGGTCGAATCGCCCGGCTGATCGGGGCGAATCAGCCGGACTCCATTGTTATGACCTTCAACTGCACGGACGGCCTGGCCCTGGCGATAAAAGGGGTGGTAACTCAGCCGAAATCACATGTTATTACCACGCGCATGGACCACAATTCCATCCTCCGGCCGTTAAACGCTTTACGGGAGCAGCTCGGCATCGAAATCACCTATATCGCCGCTGACAGTGAGGGTTTGATCGACCCCGAGGACGTCCGCCGGGCGATAAAAAAGAACACCGCTTTGATAGCCATCCTGCACGGCAGCAACGTCTGCGGCAGTATCATGGACATCGCCGCGGTGGGTGAAATCGCCCGCGAATATGAAGTGCCCTACCTGGTGGACGCCGCCCAGACGATTGGGCACTTACCGCTGGACGTGCGGGCGATTAACGCGGACATGGTAGCCTTTCCCGGTCATAAGGGTCTGCTGGGACCGCTGGGGACGGGTGCGCTTTACATTCGGCCGGGCTTCGAGGATCGCGTTCGGCCGTTAAAGGAAGGCGGCACCGGTAGTAAAAGCGAGCTGCCCCAGCAGCCGGACTTCATGCCGGACCGCTTCGAAGCGGGTAGTCACAACACGATAGGTATCGCCGGCCTGCACGCCGCCCTGCAATATTTGCTCGACAAAGACATCACCGAAATCCGCCGGCAGGAAAAAGAGCTTATCTCCGCCTTTTTAGAGCAAACCCGCGACATCGAGGGCCTGACGGTTTACGGGCCGCAGGACCCGGAAAAACGCGTCGGGGTATTCAGCGTTTTGATTGAAGGCTACCAGCCGGGTGAGCTGTCGGCGATACTGGAAGAGCAATTCGGCCTATTGACCCGGCCGGGACTGCACTGCGCCCCTTTTGCCCATCAGACACTGGGAACCTTCGAAGTCGGCGGCACAACGCGATTCAGCTTTGGACCCTTCATCAATCTGGATGATATTGAATACGCTACCAGCGCCCTGGCCCAGATCGCCAAAAGCCATGTCTCACTGGGCAAGTAAATCGGGTGATTTACTGATTTATTTTTTGCCATTTGGCAGATGTTGGTCAGGCGAGGCAAATGCATCGTTATCGCTGGTGAGCCAGGCGCGGAAGCCCTGGGTTTTAATGGGGTAAGGCTTTATCCGCTGAACATCTTTCAGCCAGACGAGGGTGCAATACCGGCAATCGCCGCGGGAGAGCCAGTAATCCGGGCTGGCGATAATGCGGTCGTTATAACTTTGGCAGATTTTTTCGATACCAGCGGCAGTCAGGTTTTGGAAGAAGCGGACTTTTTCCACCCAGGCGGTACCGAGCACGGGGCCGGCAGAAGCCTTGAGGTAAATCTTATCGCCGCGGGCGATAAGTTGGAAAGGCGGACAGGGGATGCGGGTCAGGCGGCATTCCAGGGTCTTAAGCTGCTGCAAGATTAAATCCAGATATCGCGGTTTTAAGATCGCCAGGTGATAACGCATTGTCAGAACTATCTTTAGCTGAGCAAAAATTAATCGAACCAGCTTTACTATTGAAGGGTAATATTATTGCAAAATACCTAATTTTTGTTATTTTATCCACTGTTCGATTTTTTTCCAGAGTAAGGAAGTCACATTTATTGGACAAAGGAATAGCTTTTGCGGATTTCACCGCCTGAGCAGACATGAGCCGAACGGGATGTTTATCTATAAGGTGCTGATATTAAGTAAGTAAGGTAAAGCAGGACCTGATTATGGTCGATATTATCAAAAGTATATTAAAAGGGAGAATACGTAAACTGATATATGGATGATTCCCAAACCACAGAGCAAATAACCACCCGCGCCGGCGGACAACGCACCTACAGGCGCTGGTTTTTAAATATCACCTTTTACATTCTTCTTTTCGGAATTTCCCTGTTTCTGTCCTTTGTGGTGTATGGCGGAATGCAGTTGGAGGACTGGTTTCCGCTGCGATTTCTATACTGGTTGTCGGCGATCCTGGTAATCAAGCTGGTGGTGTTCGGCTTTTTTCATCAGTACCAACTGGTGTGGCGATATTCCAGCGTTTCCGATCTGCTGAGCATCATCAAGGCCTCGCACGTGAGCACCCTGACGATCGTGTTATGCTGGTATGGCGCTCTCTACTTCGAGGCTATTCGCAACAGCATAATGGTGCCGCTTACCCTGGACCAGGTTCCGGTGCCGGTAATGCTGATGGACTGGGCGGCCACCATCGTGGTAATCTGCGGGGCGAGGCTGGCGATCCGGCTGTATTTTGAAGAGACGCGGACAATTTCCACCGGGCGACTGTCACGCTTACTGATTGTCGGGGCGGGCAACGCCGGCGAGGTTCTGCTGCGCGAGATACAACGTATGCCGGTTCTACGCTATGACGTAGTCGGCTTTGTCGATGATGAATCGAAAAAACTGGGCGTTCGGATTCATGGTGTGCCGGTGCTGGCCAGCACGGCCCAGATCAAAGACCTGGCGAAAAAACATAATATCGACGAGATTGTCATCGCCATGCCATCCGCCAGCAATAAAGACCTTCGTCGGGTAATCGAGCAATGTCAGGGCACCAATCTTCGGTTCAGTACGGTGCCGGACCTGGTAGCCATCGCTTCGGGCAAAGTGCGTGTCTCCCAGATACGCGAGGTAGATATCAACGACCTCTTAGGCAGGGCGCCGGTGAATTTGAGCCTGGAAGATATCAGCAGATTTATCCGGGGCAAGGTAGTACTCATTACCGGTGCGGGCGGCTCGATCGGGTCGGAATTATGCCGGCAGGTGGGTAATTTTCAGCCGAAAATCCTGCTGCTGGTGGAGCAGGCGGAAAACAACCTCTTTTTCATCGACCGTGAGATGTGCCGCAGGTTCCCCGATGTCGATGTCAAAGCCCACATCTGTGATATCACCGATAAAAAAAGAGTGGAGTGGCTCTTTGAGCGATATCAGCCGAACGTAGTCATCCACGCCGCGGCTCACAAACATGTACCGCTGATGGAGACCAATCCTGGCGAAGCGATAAAAAATAATGTGGTCGGCACCCGCAACGTGGCCTTCGCGGCGGATAAATATAAGGCCGGCTATTTCGTGATGATCTCCACGGACAAGGCGGTCAATCCCACCAGCATCATGGGCAGCAGCAAGCGAATAGCGGAGATGTCCATTCAATGCCTCAACAGCCGCAGCAAGACGGATTACATCACGGTACGGTTCGGCAACGTGCTGGACAGCAACGGCAGCGTGATCCCGATCTTCCGCCAGCAGATCGCGGCGGGCGGGCCGGTTACCGTAACGCATCCGGAGATGCGGCGGTACTTCATGACCATTCCCGAAGCCTGCCAACTGGTACTGCAGGCGGCGACCATGGGCCGGGGCGGGGAAATCTTCGTCCTGGATATGGGCGAGCCGGTAAAGATAATCGATCTGGCCCGCGAAATGATAACCCTGAGCGGATTTCGGCCGGATGAGGATATCGAAATCAAAATCATCGGTATGCGGCCGGGGGAAAAACTCTTCGAGGAACTTTCCATTAGCGGGGAAGATATGCAGCCGACCCGACATTCCAAGATCGCCATCTGGAAAAACCTCCCGGCGGACGAAGATGTGCTCACCCGCACGATTAGCCGTCTGGTGGAAATAGCGGACACCAGCGACCACGATCAACTCGTGGAGATTATCAAAGAAGTCATTCCGGAATATGTGGGTGATATGGACAGCATGAAGCTGCACGAGATGCACATGTCGCAAAACGGCAATAACCACCAGGCCCAAGCCAGCCGCCCGGCGGACAACTAAAAAAGCAAAAGAAAAACCACTCTCTCCTGAAGATAAATCCGAAGCACGAAATCCGAAATTCGAAAAAGAAAAAAAGATTTTGACAGGATGAACAGGATTAACAAAATAAATCAAAAATTAAAAATTAAAAACTCGCCTCGCTTCGCTCTCGCCTAGCTTTGCAACGGCGAAGCTGGCGTCGAAGCGGGTCAAAAACACATATAAAAAATCAAATATATTCCTTGAAAAATTAAATAGACGCGGTATTAACGGGCGTCCATCCAGTCTTCCCACAGGCCCTGCTGCTTGAGCTTTTCCCGCTGCTTTTCGCCCTGGAAAATCTTTCGCCGCTGCTTGGAAGAGAATTTTTTGATGTGGTTTTGCACTTTTTCAAATAACTGGGCGGCGACAGGCAACTCGATAGGGTCGCCGCGGCGGCAGCGACTCCTCAGCCGCAGCCGACAGATTTTCTTGCGATTGGCATACCGCATCAGGTCATCCTGCATCGAAAGGAAAAATTGACACTGGCCCGGATCACCCTGCCGGCCGATCCGGCCGGATAATTGCTCGTCCAGCCGGCGGTAATATAATCGGTCGGTGCTGAGCAGGAACATGCCGCCCTTCTGGGCGACGCCCTCACCCAGAACAATATCGACCCCCCTGCCGGCCATATTGGTTATTACAGTTATTCTGCCCTGCTGACCGGCCTGGGCGATAATCTCGGCTTCGCGAGCGTGATTCTTGGCGTTAAGAACCTCATGCGGGAGGTTCCGCTGCTGGAGCAGTCGGCTAATCTCTTCAGAAATCTTGACCGAACCGGTGGCCACCAGCAGCGGCCGACCGGAGGCGTGGATGCGGCAGATGTCCTCAATCACCGCCTGGTATTTGTATTTCAGACTGCGATAAACCAGGTCGGGCAGCAGCATCCGTCGGGAAGGCTTGTTGGGCGGAATGGGCAGCACCGCCAGATTATAAACGTTAAGAAATTCACCGGCAGCGGTGGTGGCGGTGCCGGTCATGCCCGCCAGCTTTTGATACTTGCGAAAAAAAGTCTGAAAGGTGGTCATGAGATTGCCGCGGAGTTCCGCGGAGGGGATAATACCGTTACTGACCTCCAGGGCCTGGTGAATGCCGTCGGGCAACTGCCGGCCGGGCAACAATCTGCCGGTGGATTCGTCGATAAGTACAATCTTGCCGCCGCGAACGACATAATGCTGGTCCCGCTTATAAATGTAGCGGGCCGCCAGGGCACAGGTGATATATCGCTCCCACTTATGGCCCGGGGGCAGCAGCCGCAGGGCGGATCCGGCGTGGCGGCGGGCCTCGGCTTTGCCCTCATCCTTAAGCTCCACCTTGCGATCGTCCTGCATTAGTCGATAATGCTGACCGCGGAGGAGTTGGCCGGCGACCTTGTCGGCGTGCTTGTATAACTCCAACTGGGGCGAAATCGAACTGGCCTGCCCCAAAGAAATCGGGCTTTGCGCCTGATCAATCAGGACACTGTCCACCTCGTCCACAATGGCGAAGTCATATTTTTGCTCAAACTGAAACTGCAACTGCGGCCGCAGAATGGCAAGGGCGGAAGTTTCTTTCTTCCGCTGGAGCGGCTCGCGCAAGCTGTCGAAGACAATCTCCTTGGCGGTGGCGTAAACAACATCATTTTGATAGGCATTCGCCCGCTCCGTGGGGGACTGGCCGGGCACAATCAATCCCACAGTCATGCCCAGTGACTTATAAAGCGGCCCCATCCACCGGGCATCGCGGGCGGCGAGGTATTCATTGGCGGTAACGATATGACTGGAGTGCTCCGGGTGGGCAAGCTTCTGGAGAAAGGCAGCTAAAGGAGCCATCAGAGTCTTTCCCTCGCCGGTGTCCATCTCGGCGATAAACCCCCGCCAAATCGCCAGGGTGCCGATCAACTGGACGTCGTAATGACGCATCCCCAGTTGGCGGCGGGAGATTTCCCGGCCGAGGGCTAAAGCATAGGGGACAAAAGGATCGATTTTCTTTACCGCTTGGCAGCGTAACCGCAAGTCTTTAACGCTCTGGGCTAATTCCGCATCAGTCATACGGGTGAAAGACTCTTCCAGTTGGTTGGCCTTTTTGACAATCCGCCAATTTCGGGCCAACTGAAATTTCTGCCAAGGCCCCCGCATCAGCCAATAAACATAATTCACAACACAACTCCTGATAAATAATAGCGTTATAATCGCGTAAAAAACCGGTGGTGTCAACGGTCAATATCGCAGGGAGCCTCCAGACAATACTTTCGTACTATTTTCTTGCGCTACACTAGCCCTGATGTGGCAAGAAAGTGAGAAGGTAAGAAAGTAAGAAGGTGGGAAAGTAAGAAAGTGGGAAGGCGGCGCTGCGCGAGAACAGGAGAACAGTTGAACAGGAGAACAGTTGAAAGAGGAAGAGAAAAGGGAGTGAAAGGCGAGATTCGATAAATAATCTGCGAAAGTTAACCCAGAGAAATTACATATTTTTTACGCTGACATGACGGTTAAGAGTGGGCAACACGGGGAAAAAGCATGGCAAACGAGCGTGGGGAACCAAAGTCCGAATAAATTCGCATTTTTCAGCGACGGCTGCGGCAACGGCTCATAATAAAGGGTTTTTCCTGATAACGATTAATTAGCTCAAGCAGCCTGCCACACTGCCGATAACATTGATATCAACAATCATAAGTGTTTCGCCGGTAAAACGGCGTTAAGCATAATCGCTATTATAGGCAAGACAGGCTGACGGGGTTCGGCTGGTTGCGAGAAACACCAATACCGAGGCGGAAAATGGATCAGGATAACTTCTCATGTTTCAATGATTTCTCCGACGCGGAAAAACATATCGAACTGGCTCACGATTATTACGAATTCGGCCGGTGGCAGGAGGCCCTGCACGAGCTGCAGGCGGCTCTGGATATCAACCCGTCCAACAGCAACTGGCTGTTCAATAAAGGCCTGACCCTGGATACCCTGGAACAGTATTATGAAGCGATAGAATCCTATGAGCTGGCTCACGCCCTTAATCCGGATGACGTGGAAGTGCTGAATTGCCTGGCGATCGATTATACCCGCGTGGGCCAATACGAGCAGGCACTGAAGATATTCGAGGAACTGGAAGAAATCGCGCCCGATTTCGAGCCGGGCTACTGCAACCGGATAATCACCTATTCCGAGATCGGCCAGCACGAAAAAGCGGAGGAGATGTTCTATCTGGCGCGGCAGTTAAAAGAGCACTGCCCACTATGCTATTACAATATAGGCAATTCCCTATTCTCCCGCAAACTGTACGACCGTGCGATCTGGTGCTGGCAGCAGACGCTGCGGCTCGATCCCCATCATCCGATGGTGAATTACCGCATTGCCCACGCCTACTGGGCCAAAGGCGAGCCGAGCCTGGCGCGGGAGCATTTTCTGGCGGAACTGCGTCGACATCCCGGAGATATCGAGGTCCTGCTGGATACGGGAATATTGCTCCTGGAGAATAACGATCTGGAGGCGGCCCAGGAGAAATTCAACCGTATCCTGGAACAGCAGCCCAACCACGCCCAGGCCCTGCATTATCTGGGTGAGATTCACCTGCATAACGGCAGGATCAGCCAGGCGATAGAATGTTTTCATCAGGCGGTAAGCTTCGACCGTAAACAAAACGGTTCGCATTACCGCCTAGGGGAATGCTATTTGAAACTGGGACAAAAGGCCAATGCGCGCGAGCATTTACTGGCGGAACTTAGGTTGTCGCCCCAACAACCCGAAGTGCTGCTGGACCTGGGCTGCCTGCTGCAGGAGGCAGAGGCAACCGTGGAAGCGATGAATTGCTTTGAGAAGGTGACCCAGATGCGGCCGCAAGAGCCGAGCGGGTATCATTATTTGAGCGTATGCTATTACCTGGCGGGCCTGATCGAGCAGGGAATCGAATTGTCCCTGGAAGTATTACAGCATGAGCCGAACCATTTCGCGGCCCTATATAATCTGGCTTACGCCTACCGGCAGAAAAAGGATTATCACCAGGCTAACGAGTACGCCCGCCGGGCCAGCATTATCAATCCCCACGACCGCCAGCTCAAAAAATTACAATACAGCACAACTATCCTGAGCATATATAGCCGCATATCCGGCCTGCTGTGTCGAGTTTTCCGCCGGCCGATTGCCAAGAGCTGAGGAATCTGTTTTTCGCATCGGCTATAATATGCCCGGTGGTGACCGGGGGTAGTACAAGTAAAAACTGGCGAAAACCTCTGCGGTCCTTTATAATGCGGGCATGTCGCAGAACCTTTTCATATTAACGGCAGCAGCTATAGTTATCCTTCTTTTACTGGCGGTACTGATGATTCTGCTGCTCAGGCGCGGCGGGCAATCGGCCAGCGAAAACGCTTTGCATCTGCTGCAGCAGCAACTGGCCAGCTCCCTGGGCCAGCAGGATGAACGCATAGGGCGAATCGGCGATCAACTGACCACCGCTATCCAGAATCTTACCAGCAATCTCAACGAGCGGCTGACCCAGAATCAGATGCTGGCGCAGGAGACCCAAAAGTCGCTGGCGCAGCGGCTGGAGTCGGCGGGCAAAACCATCGCCGACCTGAAGGAACAGCTTGGTCAACTGTCGCAGGCGACGCAGCAAATCCACCAGGTCGGCATGCAGGTGAAAGATCTGCAGGCGATCCTGCAAAGTCCGAAACTCCGCGGCGGGCTGGGAGAATGGTCGCTGGAAAACCTGCTTGCTGAGGTGCTGCCCGCCCAGCAATACCAGATGCAGTATCGGTTCAAAAGCGGCAATATTGTGGACGCTTTGGTTTTTCTGGCCCAGGGGCGAGTGAGCATTGACGCCAAGTTCCCGCTGAATAATTTTCAGGTGATGCTGCAGGCGAGCGATGACGCCGGCCGGCAGAAGGCCCGGCGAGCCTTCCTTAAAGATGTCCGCCAGCGGATTGATGAGATCGCTCAGAAATATATCGTCCCGGAAGAGGGCACGCTCGATTTCGCCCTGATGTATGTGCCGGCGGAAAACGTCTATTACGAAGCGATTACCAACGAAACCGACGGCGACCTCGATATCAGTACGTACAGCCGAAGGCTCAAGGTAATACCGGTATCGCCCAACACGCTATATGCCTATCTAATGGCGATTGCCCTGGGGCTGAAAGGGCTACAGATTGAAAAAAACGCCCAAATAATCCATCAGCAGCTCAATCAAATTGCCGACGATTTGCAACTGTTCACCAGCGATTTCGCCCTGATCGGCCGACACCTTAATAACGCCCTAAGCAAGCATAATGAGGCGGGCAAACGGCTGGACCACCTGGGCCTGCGGTTCCAACAACTCGACCGCGAAACGGTACAAAAGAATGAGCAAAATCTCCGGCCGCCGCAGTCGTAATGGTTTATCGTCAATCATATCAAGCAGTTAACACCGGCTGGGCGGGGGCAAAATTAATTCTAATCATTAAAATAACATTTAACTGGCCTGCCTATGATGATTTGTGATATAATTAATATAACAAATTCACCATAAATAAATCGTTCAATTACTATCAGGCACGTGAGTGAGCCCAAACATCCGGAGAAAAAGGGAGGTGCTGCCGTGGCCAAATGTGGAAATTGCGATTATCCGCTTATCTGCCGGGAATGCGGGGTGAAATTTACCTTCATAAATGAGCAGGTATATGAGGCATTCTATGATCGTAATACCCCGGTGATTTGCCCCAATTGCCAGCAAATATTAACCTGCAAATACTGCGGCTATAAATACGATGCCAGTATTTATGAGTACCACAGCAATCAGTAAAAATGGCTAGCGGAAGGGGTTTTCTGCCAATAATTCTTATAGGTACTTGCAAATAAATTAGTTATGACTTTTTGTATTCGGCGGTGACGCAGGTGGTAATCCCGCCGCGAGCGGTGAAACTGCCGGTAACCACTATTCGGCGGGGCTGACACGCGTTGACCAGGTCATCCAGGATTCGATTGACCACCGCTTCGTAAAAAATCCCTTCGCTACGATAGCCCTGCAGGTAAAATTTCAACGATTTCAACTCAATACACCGTTTATCGGGGCAGTATCGAACGGTAATGGTTCCGAAATCGGGCTGCCCAGTTTTAGGGCATAAGCTGGTGAATTCCGGGGCCTCGATGTTTATTTCATAATCCCTGTCGGGGTAAGGGTTAGCGAAGGTTTCTAACAGTCGGGTATCACTCATTTTCTTGTTTAAACTCCAGATTGAATGTATATTGTACGGCTCTGCCACAGGTAAAGGAGCAGGCAGGAGAGCTTTAATATTGGTGTAAATGTAGCGGTTTTTTGCCCTGATGACAAGCCAAACAAACCAGAAAGAATCTTCACCAGCGAAGCGGCAGGCAGTGGTACTGCTGAGCGGCGGGCTGGATTCCTATACCGCTGCCGCGATAGCCGGGCAGCAGGGTTTTAGTCTTTATGCCATGACGGTGGACTACGGCCAGCGGCACCGGCGGGAGCTCCAGTCCGCCCAGCGGATTGTCGACAGCTTAGGTGTTTGTCAGCATAAAATCATCGAGCTGGACCTCCGCCGGCTAGGAGGCTCAGCCCTGACCAGCGAGATAGCGGTACCAAAATCGACTGATTTCGACACCAAGCGGCAAAGCGGCATACCGATAACTTATGTGCCGGCGCGAAATACGATACTACTGGCCCTGGCCCTGGCCTGGGCGGAAGTTCTGGAAATCTTTGATATTTTTATCGGGGTAAACGCCGTCGATTACAGCGGATATCCGGACTGCAGAGGCGAATTTATCACTGCATTTGAGAAACTGGCTAACCTGGCCACCAAAGCAGCCGTTGAAAAAAAGGGTAAATTCCGCATCCATACCCCGCTGCTCTATCTAAGCAAGGCCCAGATAATCCGGGAAGGGGTGAAAATGGGACTGGACTATTCGCTTACCCATAGCTGCTACGATCCCGATGAAGAAGGCCGAGCGTGCGGCCGATGCGATTCCTGCCGGCTGCGGCGGCAGGGTTTTGCCCAGGCGAATCGGAAAGACCCGCTGGAATACGCCCCGTGAAAGGAATTTGAGATTTGAGATCTCAAATTTAAGATTATTGATTAATATAAGCGAGATATTTTATTCCCTGCAGGGCGAAGGTTCGCTGGCGGGGGTGGCCAGCAGTTTCGTGCGGCTGGCGGGCTGTAACCTTCGCTGCCGGTGGTGCGACAGCGGCTACGCCCGGCAGGAAAAGAACGCCCGGCCGATGACCGTCGAGCAGGTGGTCGAACAAGTTTCGCAGTATAACAGCCGTCATGTGGTGGTAACCGGGGGTGAGCCGTTAATAGCCGACGAGCTGCCGGGATTGCTGGAGGAATTGGCCCGTCCTGGTAAACATATCACCGTGGAGACCAACGCCACGTTGTTCCGGGAAATCACCTGCGATCTAATCAGTATCAGTCCCAAGCCGGCCAGTTCCGCCGGAGCCGATGAAGATCCGCTCACCGCCGGCCGACGGTTGAATATCGACGCTATTCGCCGGTTTATCAGCAGTTTTGATTATCAATTGAAATTTGTCGTGGAAGGTCCGCAAGACCTGCCGGAAATCAAAGACATAATCGGCCAATTACCGGGCATCGACCGCAAAAAAATATTTCTCATGCCCCAGGCCGACACCAAAAGCCGATACCGAGCCCTGGCCCCGAAAATTGCCCGGATATGCCTGGAAAATGATTTTCGTTTCAGTCCCCGGCTGCAGGTGGAGCTTTGGGGCGGTCGGCGGGGTCGATGATAACGCAACTTTAACAATATCCGATAAATTCCAATCGAAGGCTAATCTTGACGGGATCGACAACATCAAACTAATCTCCGAAAAAATAACTAAGCCTGTTTTCCTGGCGGCGGCGTTGCAAGCAGTGCAGGCCGGCGGCGCGGGGGAATATTTCGTACTCGGCGATTTTAATCCGGCTGGTCCGAGCCGATACAGCTACCTGGGTTTGGACCCCAGTGAGGTTTTATCCTTTAACTACCGGCAGGCGGGCGACCCGTTCGCCGGGCTTACCGCCGCTGGTCAGCGGTATCAACTCAATAATGAGACGCCTCTACCGGTACCCTTTGTCGGCGGCTGGGTGGGATTTTTAAGTTACGACCTCGGCCGGTATATCGAAAAGCTGCCGGACGGGGTGGTCCATGATATACCGCTGCCCCTGATGCGGTTCGGGTTTCACGACCATCTGCTGGCCTGGGACCAGCGGGAAAATTGCGGCTACCTTCTGGCTCTGGAATACGAAGGGCAGGCGAGTCCCGTTGACTGCCGACTGGACCGTCTGCGAAGGATATACAATAGCTCACTGGATAACGAACCAGTTGCTACCGCGAGTGAAAAAAAGTTTCACGCCGCCGCTGGTGAGCTTATCCAAAAAATGCAGCAGAATATTTCTCACGAAGAATACCTGGCCAAGGTTGCGCGTGCCCGGGGCTATATCCGGGCGGGCGATATCTTCGAGGTGAATTTATCGCAGCGATTTTCCTGCCCCTATCGCGGCAGCGGGGACAAATTATATGACTACCTTTGCCGTTATAACCCGGCCGGTTACTCGGCCCTATTGATGGCGCCGGAATATACTATCGTCAGCAGCTCGCCGGAGCTTTTCCTTTGCCGCCGGGGCGAGAGCATTGTGACCCGGCCCATCAAAGGGACGATCCCCCGCGGCTTAAACGAAGAGCAGGATCGGCAAAATCTTCGTCAACTGGAGCATTCGGAAAAGGACATCGCGGAACTGAATATGATTATCGACCTGGAGCGTAACGACCTGGGCAAGGTCTGCCGTTACGGCACGGTCCAGGTACGGCGGCAGCGGGAAATCGAGCCGCACCCCACGGTTTATCACGCGGTGGCTACCATCGCCGGCCGACTGCGGGCGGGCACTACCAACGGACAGATATTACGCGCGACCTTTCCCGGCGGCTCCATTAGCGGCGCGCCCAAGATTAGGGCGATGGAGATTATCGACGAGCTGGAACCTACCGCCCGCAGTGTTTATACCGGCAGCATCGGCTACCTGGGCGTAAACGGCGACATGGACCTGAATATCGCCATCCGCACCATTATCCTGGCCCAGGGTCAGGCATATATGCAGGTGGGCGGGGCAATCGTAGCGGACAGTACCCCCCAGGCGGAGTATGACGAGACCATCGCCAAGGCAGCGGCTCTGGTTAACGCGATCCAGACCGTCACATAATCATCGGAAAACTGCTCTCAGCAGACAATCACCCAGCAGGTTCAATCCTTGACCAAAGTGAACCCAGCCGATAGGATGGCAATTCAGGCAATTTCGCCGCCGCGGATTGTGATAGCTGTTTGGCGATAATGATGTGATTTAACCTATGAGTGAGTATGTCTTTCTTAACGATGGTCTAATACCGGCGGACGAGGCCCGGATCAGTATCCATGACACCGGGTTGCTGCACGGGGTGGGCCTGTTCGAGACGATGCGGAGCTACCACGGCCGGGTGTTTCGGCTGGCGGATCATCTGGACCGGCTGTTCCAGTCCGCCGAGAAACTGCAAATTATCCTCACTCAGTCTCGGCAGCAAATCGTTGAGGGGATCGAGGCGTTACTCAAAGCCAACCAGCTCGCGGACGCCCGGCTGCGACTGACAGCGACCCGCGGCAGTATCCGCCGGCTCACTTCGGATAAGCCCGCCACCAGTACCTTGTTTGTCACCGCCGGAGCGATGGAAACATACCCGGCTGAACTATACCGCTATGGAATGATGGTAGTTATCAGCTCGTATAAGCAAAACCCTGACGATCCCACCGTGGCCCATAAGAGTCTGAATTATTTTCCGCGTCTCCTGGCCTTGCAACAGGCCCAGCAGAAAAAGGCCGGCGAGGCCCTGTGGTTTACCACCACCAACCGGCTGGCGGAAGGCTGCATCAGTAATGTCTTTCTGGTCAGCCAGGGCAAATTACTTACGCCAGGGCTGGATACGCCGGTGCTGCCGGGAATCATTCGCAAGCTGGTCCTGGAACTGGCCCGGAAAAATAACATCGAATGCGAGGAATGCATACTGTATGTTAAAGACCTGCTCGACGCCCAGGAGGTTTTTTTGACCAACAGTGTTATGGAACTGATGCCGGTCAATCGGATCGAGGCCCATAAGGTCGGCGCGGATGAGCCGGGGCCGATCTATCAAAAACTGCACCAACTTTATCGCGAGGCGGTGAACGATGAAACTAAGTGATGTCACGCCTATCCTGGAAATAATCGCGCCCCCGGAGCTGGCGGAAGATTGGGATAACGTGGGTCTGGTGGCGGGTGATTATCAGCAGCCGATAAGAAAAATCATGCTGACCATCGACCTGACAAAGGCGGTGCTGGCCCAGGCTCAAAATGATAAAATTGATCTACTCATCTGCTACCATCCGCCGATCTGGCAGCCGATGAAGCAGGTAGTGGCCGGCCGGGGTGACAGCCCCCTGCTTTACCAGGCGATCCACAGTGGGATAGCACTGTACGCCCTGCATACCGCTCTGGATACCGTGGTGGGCGGTATTAATGATGAATTGGCTAAACTCGTCGGCATAACGGCGCCGCAACCGCTGCGTAGCCAATCAGCCGACATGGAGCAAATGTGCAAGCTGGTCGTCTTTGTGCCGGTGAATTATCTGGACCGGGTGAGCGAAGCGATCTTCGCTGCCGGGGCGGGTAACATCGGGCCGGAGGGAAAATATACCAAATGCAGTTTTCGCGTCCGCGGCACCGGCACCTTTCAAGGCGGCGCCGGCAGTCGGCCGGCTATCGGCAAGAGGGGCAAATTTGAGCAGGTGGAGGAATGCCGCCTGGAAACCATTGTGCCGAAAGGACTTACAAAATCGGCCATTGAAGCGATGATCGCCGCTCATCCTTATGAAGAGGTAGCTTATGACATCTACCCCCTCATCGCCCCACCCCGCTCAGTCGGCCTGGGCCGCTTCGGTGAGCTTGAATCACCGGTAACCGTCTCCTATTTAATCCAAAAGATTAAGCGTGCTCTAAAAATAAAAAACGTCGCCGTTATTGGTCCGGCTGGCGGGCTGGTTCGGCGGGCCGCGGTCGGAGCCGGCTCCTGCGGGTCGCTGCTGCGGGAGGTCATCGTTCACCGCTGCGATTTTTACCTTACCGGCGAATTAAAACATCATCATGCACTGGAGCTGAGTGAAGCGGGCGTTACCACGGTCTGCGCGGGACACTCCCACTCGGAGCGGTTTATCCTGCCCAGGCTCGCCCAACAACTCCGCCGAGAGTGCAAAAATATAAAGGTCCTGCTCAGCAGCAAGGACCGCGACCCCTTTAACTGGTATTGAATAATGCCGCTACATGAAAAAACAGCTAACCATATGCGAAAGAAAATTTTTGTTGTTTTCAGTTTATTCCTGGTGGTCATTATGTGGGGCTGCGCCGCGGAAGAGCCGCTGCCGACTAATGCCTCTCCACCCGAGGACCCCACTATCGCCCTGGTAAATGGTCAACCCGTAAGCCGCAGCCGACTGCTGGCGGTGATGCTGCCCGGCTACGGCCCGAAGATATTGGACGACCTGGTACTGCTGGAGATTGTGCGTCAGCAGGCGGCGCAGCAATCGATCTATCCCTCCGACCAGCAAACATCGCAGGAACTAGACCTTATTCTGGAGGATATGGCTCCGGGCAAATCCCGCGATGATCAACTGTCCCTTTTAAATTACCTGCTCAATAGTCGCGGGGTGGTTCGACCGGTTTTTGACCTGATTGTTCAGAAACAGTCGCTGCTCCGCCAGATGATTGATCCCAACATGACGATAACCGAGGCCACACTCACGGAAGAATACGAACGGCAATACGGTCAAAAAGTAGCCGTTCGGCAGCTCGTGGTCAGCAGCTTTCGCCTGGTCGAAATCGCCCGGCAAAAAATAAAAAACGGAGAAAGTTTTGCCCGGATTATCGAGCAGATGTCGCAGGATCAGCCGAGCCTGGCCCGCGGCGGGTTGTTAGGCCCCTTTTCGCAAGTGGACGAAAACATTCCCCAGCCGCTGCGCCGCGCCGCCTTCCAATTGAAACAGCCGGGCCGGATTAGCGAGCCGATAATGATCCCGGACGAAAAGCAGGATGAATGGTGGTATCTGCTGGAGCTGGTCGATATTATCCCGGCGCAAGCGCCTGACCTGGAGCAGGTGCGGGATCAGCTCATCCAAACCCATCGCCATCGCACCATTAATCAACGGATGCTGGAGCTGCAAGACAAACTCAAAAGCCAGGCCCATATTCAGGTGCTCGATCCCCAGTTGCTGCGGAAGGCTGATTAAGTCGGTATTTTCATATTCGTGGAAAGATTTACCCTATGGCCTTTTTGAAAAACTCGCTGGTTGACCGTGATTTTAGCGGCGGGGTATATTTACCTCGTTTCGGACCGGCGGTGCCGCTGGAACCCATAGAAACCGTGGATTATAACGGCGATTTATACTTGCCGCTGCGGGTGGGACCAGCGCAGACGATGCGTACTACCGCGGCGATGGGCCGGGCCGTCACGGCGGGCGAGCTGTTGGCCCGCAATTCCCAGGGCGGCTGCTTATACGCACCCCGCAGCGGGACTGTTGGGCCGGAAACGACCGCCTGGGTGGCAGGCACAGCCAATCAGCCGGTTCTTACCCTTCAGCCCCTACCCAAACAACAAACAGTTCCGCCGATGGAAACACCAACGCACAGGCTGGAGAGCGGCTCGATAACGCCTGACAAGGTAGAAAAAGAGGCTCTTTTATCCCAGATTGAACAAGCGGGAATTACCGTACCGGACAGCGGCGAGGCCCTGGCCCGGCTGCTCCAGCGAATAGGCGACAGCCGGATAAGAACCGTCATCGCCAATGCCACCCCGCTGGAGCCGTCTTTAAATGGTCCGCTGGCGATCCTGTATAACTATCCCGCCCAGGTTTTTGCAGGTCTGGCTATCCTGCGTCACTGGCTCGGGGCCGCGACGGCTATCATGGCATACCCGCACCTCTTTGCCGTGGATTATGAGACCGCAGAACTGTGGCAGGTGCAATGCATTCCTGTCAGCGAAAAATATCCGCAGGCCCAGCCGGAGTCGGTCATTCGCACCCTGATAAAACAAGGGTATCTTTCGCGACGGCAAAAGCCCTTCGAGACCACGGTGGTCTTTGATATCCAACTTTTGCGGCAGGTGGAACGACTGCTGCTGGGCGGGGAACTACCCATCCAAAGGATTATCACCATCAGCGGTGACGGCGTGGCTGAGCCGGCCCACTTTTTAACCTCGCTGGGTACACCCCTGCCGCTACTCCTGCGGCGAGCCGGACTGTATGACGATACTCAGTGCATTGTTTGCGGCTCCACCTTGAACGGCACGATTGTGGACCCCAGTCAAACAGTGGTGGATCAAATTACCAGCAATTATTCCACCGTCCGCACCGCCCCGCCGCATCAGCCGCAAACCTGCATTCGCTGCGGCTGGTGTATCGATGACTGTCCCGCTCGGATTGATCCTGCCCGCCTTTGGGAATTAGCCCAGGTGGGCCGATACCAGCGGGCGGAGCAAATCGGCATTTTCAATTGTATTGAATGCGGCATCTGCTCTTATATCTGCCCCTCGCGGCTGCCGATTATGCGGCAGATTATCGAAATGAAAAAGGAACTTCGGCTTGCTCAATCTGAAGAACCATAAAGCGTCGGTCCGGTCGAAAAATAGTGTCCCGCTGCAAGGACCGTTTCGGCTGGTGCCGGAATCCACCCGCCGGATCATGCGGACACAGTTAGTAGCTCTGCTGCTGCCGGCGGCAGCGGCGATTTGGCTGTTCGGTTATCCGGCGCTAAAAGTGATTTTAATTGCGGTTTTAACCGCCGGTGGTATCGAGCTGGCGGCCCGAAAAATCAAACGCGAAAAAACGCCCGGCAGTTTTACTCACAGTTTGATGATGGGCCTGTTATTGTCTTTTACCCTGCCCGCCGGTGCCGACTGGTATATCCCATTGGTTGGCTCGGTGGTGGCGATCGGGCTGGGAAAACACTTTTTCGGCGGAATGGGCCGGTATCTGTGGCACCCTGCCCTGATCGGCCGGATAGTGGTGGAAATGCTCTTCCACGATCGGCTGGCCCTGGCTTTTGTCGGCGGTAGTTCCTGGCTAAGTGACTTTGCCGCCCCATCCGTGGGAACAACCACAGCACCCTTACTCATCGATACCCTGCGAAACTTTTCTGATTTGCGGCTGATCGAGGGGGTACCGCAGTTAGATTGTTTTCTACTGGAGCACCTGCCCCCTTTGGAACAATGTCTCATCGGCAGAATCCCCGGTTTTCTGGGTGAGACCTGCGGGGTAGTCATCATATTGGTATGCCTTTATTTTATCTATCGCGGTTACGTTTCCTGGCGGTTGCCGGCTGCCTTTATTGGGGCCGCCTATCTGGCTGCCGCCTTGTGTCCGCTCATTATCTATCAGCCGGAAATCGGCCGGCATCTAATCAAATGGCCGATTATCGCGGAAAACCTCTCGGTAGGTTTGACCTATATTAACTACCATATTTTCACCGGCGGGCTGATATTAGGTGGATGCCTATTGGCTGCGGATATGACCAGCCGACCTATAACCCGCGCCGGCCAGACGATTTTTGCCGCTGCCGCCGGGGTGCTGACGATTGGATTGCGGTTATACACGGTTATTCCTATCCCCAGTTTTTCCGCCATCCTGGTTATGAACAGCTTGATTGGGGTTATCGACCGACTGACCCGCCCGGTCGGCTCATCCCGCCCCGCCGGCTCACCCCGCCATGCCGGCTCATCCCCCATGTAAGTAGAATCTAAAGGATTTACCAAACCTGTAGGACACTGTAAGATGATTTGTCGTCCCTTTTATGTAAATTCCAGTGTATCTTTTTTCTTTAAACTTTTGTCATTTTGTTTATACTTTAGTTCAGTTATAATAAGTGCTTAAGATTATGATGACTTAACCTGGGGTAATGTATGTCGGACGCCGGCGAAAATAATTTGTCAAACAGCGGGCCAGATCCCACTGTACCTGTTAGCGAACCGGCTGCGACCTCTGTCAGCCCGGATATCCACCGGGAGCAAGACTCCCCGCCGCGGGAAGCCGGCCCAGCCGCACCCGCATCCGAAAACCCGCAACCTGACAGCGGCCACTGGGCAAATATCGATGAACCAGAACCTGACAGCGGCAATTTGGCAACTAACGATGAAACCGAAGTCACCACCAGCTCGGTAATTGAGGCGGTTCTTTTTGCCGCTGACGAGCCGATTGCACCTGCCAGGCTGGCGGAAATTGTCCAGGCTGCCGGGGTTAAAGAGGTCAAACAATTCGTGGAAAACCTCAACCAAAAATATAAACAAATGAACTGTGCCTTTCGTATCGAGTCTATAGCCGGTGGTTTACAGATGCTGACCCTGCCGGCCTATAAGGCATGGCTGGGCAAATTGATAAAGATCCGCAATGAAACCAAGCTCACTCCCGCCGCCCTGGAGACCCTGGCGATAATCGCTTACAAACAGCCCATTATACGGATTGATGTTGAAAGTATTCGCGGAGTAGCCTGCGGTGAGATGATCCGCCAGTTGTGTGATAAAGGGCTGGTCAAGGTAGTCGGCCGAGCGGAGGTGCTTGGCCGGCCGATGCTCTATGGTACTACCAAATATTTTCTTCAGCTATTCGGTCTGGAAAGCCTTAAAGATCTGCCTAGTGCCGAGGGCCTGAAAAAACCTTAAAAATTAACTGTATGAAACAAAATTCCATTAATCCAACTGAAGTGGACTTTAAGAAATTTAACCTTGAACTGAGGTCGCTTATCAGAGTAAGAACACCCGGCATGGGCTTGCTTTTGGTGTTGATAGCAGCTTATGGTTGCCATCATCGTTCCCTGCCCAATATCAACAGGGGTATTTCTTCCGAGTTACTGGAAACCCGCGCGCATGAGGTATTATTTGCCGCCCTTGACAGCAGCGACCCAACCTTGCGGATTCACGCCTTGGAAGGGTTGGCCCAGATTAATGATTTGGCGGTGGTTCCCAGGATTCGCCAGCGCCTTTACGACCCCGCCGTCGCGGTTCGCTTTGCCGCCGCGGTCGCGGTCGGGGACTGTAAAGACTACGCCGCTCGCGATCTGCTGGAGATTTTGCTTACCGATAAAAACGTGATGGTTCGCATGGCCGCCGCCTATGCCCTGGAAAAGATGGGGGACAGCCGTTTTCTCGGCGACTGGTACGACGCGGCGTTATATAACAATGACGTGAAAATAAGCGGTCAGGCCTGCCTGCTTTTGGGTAAGCTGGGTAATAGTCCCGCCCGCAGTGACAGCCGGGAAAAACTTTGGCGGGTAATGCGTAAGAAGGATCAGTCGCCGGCGGTGCTCTTGCAGGCGGCGGAAGCTTTGGCGCGACTGAATGACGAAAAAATCCTCAAAAAGCTATTGGTTTACGCCGGCAGTATTTACGCCGACGACCGGCTGCTGGCGATATCCGGTTTGCAGTTGATTGGCGGTCAGGATTCTTTTGCCATGCTTACGGTATTAGCTGATGATCCGCAGATTGAGGTTCGGCTGGCCGCCATTCGGGCCTTGGGTGGTCTGGCCCAGGAGCACAACCTCACGGAAGTTCGCCGTTCGCTGCGCTATATTGATGAACAATCCGATCCCGTCGCCACCGCCCGGGTACGGGGTTTAGCGGTATTGGCCCTGGGAGCGACAGGCACGGAGGAAGACATATCGGCGTTTTCCCGTTGCCTGTCGGATGAGTCGCCTTATGTTTGCGTCGCCGCCGCTCGCGCGGTGGACGATTTTCTCCGGCGCATCCGCAAAAAAGCATCATCCGAAGGGATTTAGCCTTTTTTAGGAATTCTATGTTTTCCAGTAACCTGTTAATAGCCGGCCGGAATATTCCATCCGCTGTGCTCCCGTCATCGTTTGGAGCATTGACATATCTTTTTGTCTTTTTTTTTCTGGCCCTGGTTATCTCTTTTGTTTGTTCGCTTTTGGAGGCGATAATTCTTAGTGTTTCTCACTCCTATATTATCAGCCTGGAGAAAAAACACCCTTTGCGGAGCAAAATCCTCAAGGATTTGAAAGAACATATCGATCGTCCGCTCACCGCCATTTTAACCCTCAATACCATCGCAAATACCGCCGGCGCCGCTGCCGTCGGCGCCCAGGCGTTCAAACTATGGGGCAATGAATATGCCGCTGTCACCTCGGGAGTTTTGACTCTTTCAATTCTGGTATTTTCCGAAATTATTCCCAAGACGCTCGGCGCGGTTTACTGGCGAAAACTAGCCCCGTTCTGCGGTTACATTGTCATTGGCTTGATGAAGGTGACATACCCTCTGGTGCGCCTGGCGGAGATCCTTGGTCGGCTGCTTTCTCCCAAAAAATACCAAAGAAAGATGTCACGGGAGGATGTAATGGCCTCGACGGAGCTGGCCAAGCGCGAAGGCTCTCTGCATATTCAGGAGAGCCTGGTGATTCAAAACATGCTGCGCTTAAGGAACATTTTGGCCAAGGACGTTTTAACGCCCCGCAGTGTGCTGTTGGCCTTTCCGCGGCAAGCCACCATCGCCGAGGTTATCCAGAAATATGATCCTATCCGTTTCAGCCGAATACCTATATTCGGCAAAAATCTCGATGATATCACCGGCTTTGTTCATCGTTATAAAGTTCTGCAAGCCCTGGCCCAGGGCCAGCACACCAAGAAAATGGCTGATATCGCCCTGCCCATCCATGCCATTCCCGACACTAAAACGATCGCCGCCACTCTTGACGAATTTATCAAACGCCGGCAGCACCTTTTCCTTGTCGTGGACGAGCACGGCGGCACTGCCGGGATTATTACCCTGGAGGACGCCATTGAAACCCTTCTCGGCGTGGAGATTGTGGACGAGTTCGATACCGCGGAAGATATGCGGAAATTGGCCCAGCAGATTTGGGAAGAGCGGAAAAAAACGGACAAAATCTAAGGCAACCTCTAAATGTCATGGCGAGGCTCTCGACGCATATCGCCCGACGAAGCAATCGCAATTTTTCGAATTATCAGAGGTTCCCCTAATGATTAAAAATGCGTAAAAAAATATCATCGCCGCTTCCTTCACTGCCGGTGAAGCCTTCCCCGCAGGAGACTGCTTTTCTCTCGCGCCATTATTGGCATATTGCCGTTCTGCTGGTTGTTTTGCTCAGTATTATTATGTCCTACAGGATCAATCGTCCCTTCAGCGGCATCCATAGCTGGGACGAAGCCTGTACCGCCTGGGTCGCCCGTGCCCACGTTAATTACGGCCTGGGCTACACCAAAGGCCTGGCTACCCGTGAGGTCGGCAATCCCCCTTCCCCGGTTCCCATCCATTATCTCAGTCACCCGCATCTGACCGCCCTGGTCGATGCCGGCTGGATGCTTATCTTCGGTCAGCATGAAAGAACCCTCCGCCTGGAAAAAATCGCCGTCGCGATTATCACCCTGTTACTATTTCTCCAGCTTATTCGCCGCTGGCTCACCGACCAGACCGCACTATTAGCAGGTTTACTTTTCGTATTATGTCCTCTGACCGGCTATTTCGGCGTTGGAGGTTGGGTTCTTCCGATAAGCTTGTGGTGCCTCTGGAGATACCTCCAGCTTATCTCGCCGGCGCAGCTTCCTCGCCGAGTGCGGACGCGGTTACTGGTTGAACTTGCCTTGGCCTTGTTTTTGCTCAATCAGTTTTCCTGGCCCGGTTTTTTTTACGCCTGGGTTTTCCCCGCTCATTATCTGCTCAGCCGCCTTTTCCCGCGGAAAAAACCGTCTTGGCCGCTGTTGGCCGTGGTCATTGTCATGCCTTTGGCCAGCTTTGGCCTGAATATGCTGATTATGCTTTGGGGTTACCACTGGCAATTTGAAAAAATTTTTTCCCTTTTCCAATGGCGGTCCGCCAAGGGTGAGGTCCGCGAATTCACCTGGTCGGCCTGGCTGGCCACTTTTGGCCGACACCTGCGGACCAATTTTACCCTGCCGGTATTGGCTGCCCTGATTTTCTATTGGATATATCAGCTTATCAGCAGGGCCGCTCGCTGGTTTGGCCGGACGACCAGCCTTTCACCTGCCGCCTCAGCCGGCGATATTCCGCCCCTTTGGTTCTTTTTGCTGCCGGCGGTACTTTTTATTTTGACCTTCCGGGGGCTGCTCTGGGAGCATCAGTATTGGCTCAGTCCCTTCCTGTTATTTGTCGTAATTTTTGCCGCCGCCGGTGTCTTTCTTCTTACGAACCTCCTGAAAAAGATCGCCCCCGCGGCGATATCCCACCTGGTAACATCCGCTTTGATAATCACAATGTTCGTCTTCAGTCTGCTGGGACTGAGAGATTACCATAGCGAACGCTGGATGCCCCGGCGAATGCTACAGCTCTTTCAAAAGTTGAACCGGCAGATTGCTCCCGCTCAGGCTCTGCTGAGCTTCAATGACTACATTTCGCAGCAGCATGAGGCGAAGGGAAGATTTTACCGTCCGGAATTCGCCTGGTATCTGGATCGGCCCATAATCGCCGCCCGCTCACTATCGGACATTCGAAGAGCCGCCGCCACCGGTCGTTTCCCCTATTATTACATACCCGACGCCCAGCCGCCCTGCTCCCTGCCGCCGAAAGAGATGCTTGCGCTACGCTCCCTCTCCGACGAACAACTGATAGAGCTAATGCCGTCACCCGATAGCCAGCCGACCCATTCCGCCCTCGCCTACGCGATAAATTGGGAGCTTACCCAGAGAAAACGCCAGACACTAATCCCCCGCTTAAAAACTCTTTATCCTTATGAATATTTTCGAGAAGACCCCGCCAACATCAACTCCATGGGAAATCTCCCCGGTTATATCTTTGACCTGAGTCACCCCTTGACCAGCCCGTAGCTTGGACGTTTTATACCTTAAAAGGCTCTCAATCCCGGCCTTACGGAAGCCGGCCGTTGCTGTACCGGTTTTATCCCTGTTTTTTTTACTGCCCCGCCTGACCGGCAGGACAAGATCAAACCGTTGCTTTTTGCCTTTCCTCACCCGCTGGTAGTGCCGCCGGCGGTGTCGGCTGTAAATCGGTGTATTCGTAGTAGGACTGAAATACCTTATCGAAGTACCCGCCCTTGCGGGGCCGAACCGCGTTGAGCAACACTCCCAGGAGACGCACTTTGCCGTTTCTCAGCTCCCGCAACATCCGCTGTACCGCTCCGCGGGAGGTCTCCTCGGCATGCACCACCGCTATGGTGCCATCGACCATTCCCGCCAGGATACGGGCATCGACTACTACCAGGGCGGGTGGGCCGTCAATGATAATAGTATCATAATACTGCTTTTGGTTTTCCAGAAAATCGTGCATTCGCTGGCTGCCCAACAATTCCGCCGGGCTGGGCGGCATAGGACCGCTTTCCAGCAGTTCCAGACCTTCCACCTCGCAGGTATGAATCACATCCGCCGCTGTTACTTGCCCGACCAGCAGGTTGCTCAAGCCGCGGAGCGGCTCTTCCCGGGGAAAGAGGCGATTGATCTCCGGTCGCCGGAAATTAGCATCGATCAGCAGCACGCGTTTGCCCTCACCGGACATAGTTATCGACAGATTTACTGCCGTGGTGGTCTTGCCGCAGCCGGCGGAGCTGCTGGTTATCAGGATAGTCTTCAGCTCTTTGTCCGGTGCGCTAAAGCACAGGTTGGTCCGCAATTGCCGGTAGAATTCACTCATCAGGTCATGCGGTTTCACCGCCGATATCTTGGCCACCGCGATACCGTCGCGGTCCGGCTCGTCGTATAATGGGATCATCCCCAGGAACGCGGCATTCAGATAACGCGCCACATCGCTGGGGGTCTTTACCGAATCATCGAGAAACTCCAGCAGAAACGCCAGTCCGCCGGATAGCACCAGGCCCAGGAATATCCCGCCCAAAAGAAATACCGGCAGTCGGGGGAAGCTGATTTTCAACGGCATAATCCCCGGCATGGCGATTTGCACACGCGTACGGTCTTCGTCACGCAACTTGACATTGATATTATAAATTCGCTGATCAAATTTATCCAACTGCTGTCGGAGCCGGTTGACTTCCTCTTCCGCCACGCGGTAGCTGATCAATTTCTGATCCAGCTCCGCCTGACGACTGGCTACCACATTAAACTGACTATCCACCGCTTTCAACTGTTGGGCCAGTTGCAGCATTTCTCTCTGCAATCCCTGCATCTCCTGGTTGTTATATTGCTGCTGCAATTGCTTGATCCGGTCATCCAACTGATTTTGTGCCACTCGGAGATTGTTCTTAACGGCATTTACCTCGCGATGATCCTCGCCGAAACGCTCGTACAACGCCTGTAGTTGCTGCTGCATCAGGGCGATTTGCTGTTTATAATACATTACCGTACGGTCCGCTTCGACAGCCGCTGAGACATCGCTGGTATATCCATAGCGTTGTCTTTCCTGCTCCAGCTGCTTCATCCGGATCTGCATTTCCTCCTGCCTGGCGGCCAGAATCATCCGGTCCTGCTGCAGGGTTTTCATTTCCTGCTCGACCACCGTCATTCCTCCGCCGCCCAGCCAGCCGGGGGCGTTAGGCTGCAGCGCCAGGCTGTTAAGACTGGCTTGCTTTTGTGTTAAAAGATTTAATACTTTATCTCGTTCCTTGTTTAGCGCCACTAAACTTTGTTGCAGACCGCCCTCCGCCGACGCCTTCATCTGCTGAACAAATTCCTCGAACGCCTCATCCAGAATCAACTTGGCGTCGCCGGGGCTGCTGGCACTCATTCTTACCGTCACATAGGCGGTATTTCTCCGGGGAATGGCGGAAAAGCTGTCTTTCAAATCCTCCATCATCTTTTCGAGATTGTTGTTCCTTGAGAGATACCAGTCGCTTCGCTGGACATTATCTCTACCCAGGATTTTGCCGAGAAAGGCATCGCTCATCAGATAAGCCGCGCGGGAGGCGGTCTCCATCTCCAGAACATTCGGGGAGGGGACTATTGTTTGGCCGCTCAGGAGGTCCTGCTGGTCCGGCATCTTACATTCGATAATTCCTTCCGAGGTATATCTGGGGTAATATCGTTTCGCCATGAAGTAAAGTCCTACCGACAGAATCGTGGATAAGATCGTGATAATAACGATCATCCAGATCCGCTGGCGAACTATCCGCAAAATATCCTTGGGGGAAATGGTCGCCGTCGCCGGTCGCGACAGGGTTGCCGGCGCCGGCAGTCGGGGTATCATATCCCGCATATCAGGCGGCAGAGGATACTGTCGGCTCATCTTCGATCCTCCTTATCCTGACCAAAATACTTACTTTTACCCGCGAATAAATGGTATAGCATAATTGAATAACCTCTATGGATTCATCTAATTGGTCTTATTGCATTCCTCCAGCAATTGATTTATTTTGTTCTTCCAGTCGGTATCACCGGCCGCGGATCCCGTATCCAGCGACAGATTCTCCAATTCCTTCCGTAGAATCTGGCGAGCGTCCTCTAGCCGATTTTGTCCCTTCAAGGCCTGGGCCAGATGATACTGGTACTCTACCTTCGTCTTGTTGCTGTCGCGTAGTATTTGCTGGATTGCCTGGCGTAACAGCAGTTCCGCTTTGGCATAATCTTTAACCTGTATTAAGGCGAGGGCGTAGGTGTCCATTACATCGGGGTTATTGGAGGCTAAGTGATAAGCCTTGTTTGCCATCTCGACTGCTTCCTTTTCATAACCGGCCTCTTCCATCAGGATATACGCCAGGTTATTGAGAATCACATAATCTTCGGGATTGGTTTGGAGCATCTTGCGGCAGCTTTCGATCATTTTTTCCTTTTGGCCGGTGCGATAATAGGCCATCGCCAGGAATCCTTCGATTTGCAGGGAGAATTTCTCGTCCGCGCTCTTTTGTGCCGTCAGTAGTTCGGCGATTTCCGGTTCATTTTCGTTTTTATTACGATACAGGTTTGCCAGAATCATATGCATGCCGGTCCATTCCGGATGCTCCGTCACTTTCTTTTGGGCCCAGGCCAGCAGATCATCGGTATTGGCCATATCAAAAACTCTGCCCAGGATAAACTTGGTCAATGCGGGATTATCCGCTGCGGTATTTAGGGTATCCTCATACAATTTCAGGGCTTCTGGATTACGATTCATCTGATACAAGGCTTCTGCTTTCCGCAGTATTATGGGGGCATCGGTTGGCTGGCCCTTGGTATGGTTATCCACCAGGTTCAACACTTCCGCGTAATTTTGTGGCTGATTATAAAACTTGCCGCCCACCAGTAGTACCCGTAAAAGCCCGTCGAGGGCCGCCTGCTGACTGTTGCCGATTTGCTGGCTCTTTTGCCAGCCCTTGCGCATCAGCTCCAGAGCCTTATCATATTGTATTTGAGCCCGGCGGGCCTGACTTTGTTGCAGTAATTGGCCTGCCTGTTGCAGGTTGTTATCCGCTGCCTGAAGGTATAATCCCACATTTTCCGGGTATCTTGCGATTGATTCTGCATATAGATGGTCCAGTTCGTCCCATCGACCACGCAGTCGCAGCATATTAATCAGTCCATTTCTGACCTGCTCATCATCCGGCTGGTTTACTATTGCGGATTTAAGCTCGTTAATGGCGTCGTCGTAGCGGCCGGAACGCCAGTACAATTGTGCCAGTTGTATTCTGCCGAAGTTACTGTCGCCGGGCAATGTTCCCCGCAAGGTATTGAGACAATCTATCGCCTGAGGAAGTTGATCGCTGTAGGATAGTGCCTCTGCCTTAATCAGATAGGCTAATCGGTTTTGGGAATTGTTTGCCAGCACCTCATCCGCGTAAGCCATTGCTCCCTGATAGTCGCTTTTCCGCAAGTTTACTCTGGCCGAAATCAATTTGGCATAAATGGAATCCGGGTACTTTTGTCGCATCTCCTGGGTTAATTGTGCCGCCTCATCCAGTTTTCCGCCGCTCAGCAAGGTTTCGATTTGTTGTGTAATTAACCTTTCACTGTCGTTCTCTTGGCGCAATTTCTGGTAGATCTCTATTGCCTCGTCGAATTTATTCAACATAGTTAACACATAGGCCAGTTTCTCTTTAGCCGTATTATTATCTGGATTTTGTTGCAGGACCTCTAAAAGTATTTCTCTGCTCTTGTTATAATCTCCCTGGCGGGTGTAGAGATCGCTTATGCCGATTTTTGCCTGGATTTTGACGGTTTCGCTGGTACTTTGGTCCATACTCGCCAGCATTTTTTCCACATCGCCGCTGCGGCCCTCATTATTCAGGAAACTCACATAGGCAGCCGCCATCTCTGACGACTCGGGATTTTTTTGTAAATTGTCTTTATAAACCTCTTCTGTCTGTGCCATCAATTCCTGACGTTCCTGGGGGTTGTCAACCTGTTGGGCATAGTTATAGAGCACGTTCGCCAGCATTATTTGGTTATCTAGGTTTTTGGGTTCTATCATTATTATATAGCGGCAGGTTTGCTCTGCGGTTTCTTGCAGGTTGGTTATTCTTTGCCGCCACAATGCCTTTTGTGCCGGCTGAATATTTTCTGCCGTTTTGAGGCGTTCGGTCAGCTTGTTGATAAACAGGGAATAATATACCGCCCGCAATCGCAGCATCTCTAAATCTTGCGGTCGCACGCTCAGTGCCATATCTACCGGGATTAGCACATCTCTTGTCTGATCTTCGCTGAGTTGATTTAAGCCTATTTTCAGATTGCGGCTATGACGCAAACGAGCCAGAACTGTATTGGCGCTTTCGTTACTGCGGTCTTGGGTCACCGCTATTTCCGCCTGTTCAATGGCATCGTTGAGTCGCCCCATTCTGGCATATATCATCGCCAAATTTATCCGGGGGATTACCGAAGTGGGTCGTTCATCCAGGATTTTTTCCAATCGGTCCAATCCCGTCTCCCAATCTTCCTTGGCTATGGCCAGGCCCACTTCAAATCGCAAGCCGCTCAGGGGATCTATTCCTTTGACGATTCCTATCAGCCGTTTGGCTTCTTCCCAATCTTTGAGCATTAGCACCGTATCAAACAGTTTCGTCAGGGTATTGACATCATCTTTTTTCAATTCGACCGCTTTGGCATAATTTTCCCTGGCCTTTTCCAATCCGGTTTTTATTGTTTCCTCCTGCTCGGAGGTAGTTTGCCGCATGGCTTGTTGTTGATAGAAATCGCCCAGTTGAATCGCCTGGTCGAATGGATCGGTGATATTTTTAATGATTTCCAGTTTGAGTTCATTTTGTCGTTCTATCGATATTTTACCGGGATTCCCCTCACCCAGGATCATTTGCATTCTTTGGAAATCTTCGCTGTCCGGTTTTGCTTCGTTTGCCGCTTTTATCAGGGACCGGGCCTGATCATAATAGGCCTGATCTTCCCCGCCGCGCGACATGTAATAGGCAAACAAATTATTTACCAGTTCCTTATCAGCCGGGTGATCCTTTACCAGCTTGGCCATCTCTTCTACTCTTTTTAGGACATCTACCTGGGACATAGCTTGCAGGCGTTTGAGCTCGTAGCTGTCTCCCTCCAGTTGGGCGATAATCTTTTGTGCCTCTGCGAATCTGCGCAGACGCAGCAATGCGGTCGCCTGCATATTTAATACCTGCTGGTTGTATTTATCTTTTAAACCGAATTTCTCCTGGTACTGGGCCACAAAATTCAGCATCCCGTACAGATGCAGCCGTCCGCTTTGCGAAAGGGCCGTCGCCATATAATCCAGGTAGGGTTGCTGGTTGTATCGGCCCAGGGCCAGGGCCTTTTCGCCGTAGCTCATGGCCATGGAGGGCTGATCTCCGCGTAAAGCGTAAAAAAGCCGCATCTTCAGTCGGCTGCCCAATTCATGATTTTGTCTATATTGTTCGTTCATATCGTAGATTCTATCTACTTCATAGAGGTCTTTGATCCCCTCTTCCAGTCGGTCTTCCGCCAGGGCGACATACCCGGCGCACAGCTTGGTATAAAATTGGTCTTCCCCCAAAGCGCCTCTTACCGACTGCAGGGCGCTATTGGCTATTTTCAAATAACGCTCTTTATCTTCCGGCGTTGCGGTGCGCACCGCCAGGGCGGTGCTTATATCAACCAGTATAATATCGATTTCCAGCCGGGCCGCTCGCATCATTCGTATCTGGGGTCCCATCATTCGGACCACGCGGGGCAAATAGCGGCTTTTTCGTAATATCTCCAACCCTTGCTCTAAATCTGCGACCGGGTTGTCTGACATTTCCGATCGCTGCCGATACAGTCGCGCCAGTTGGATATACCACAGGGCTTTTTCCGGGTCGCATTTGATCGCCTGCCGGTATAATTCCATTGGTTCGGTGTAATCTTCCGCCGTTTTTATTTCTGACTCTTTGATATTGGCCTTCGCCACATAAAGTCGCGCTTCCTGGGGAAATTTCTTCTGTCCTTCATCTACCATCTGCAAATATTGTCGTATTATTTCTTGCGCCTGTTGTTTCGCCTGCTCCAGTTTGGCCGTCAGTTCCGGCGTGGCGGGGGTCAGTGCTGTCGTATCCACATTCGTCCGGTTTTCCGAGGCTGCCTTTTGCGCAACTTCTATGGTGTATTGATTGACCAGTCCCATTTTTTCCTGGAGCTGCACGGTGGCATATACTTCGAGAAGATTAAGGTATGCTTCCACATCTTTGGGATTTTTATCGACAGCCTGTTGCAGTGCCTCCTGGGCTGTCTGGCGATATTTCATTTTATCGTTTTCATTGTCGCTGCTTTTGGCCTGGTACATCGCCAGTTCCGCCTGCAGCCGGTACGCCATCACATTCGTGTCATCCAGTTGGAGAGCTTTTTCCAGCAGTTGCTGGGCCTCGTCCCTGGTCTTGGCCGGGTCTTCGGTCGCCCCCGTCGTCAGCATCATCACCAGCGCGTGCCCTTTCAAGATATAACCATGAGGATCTTCGGGGCGCATTTTGCTTAGCTCATCCGCCTGGTGCTGAACATCCGCCCAGAGCTGGGTGCCACCGTATCGGGCGGACTCGTAACATATATCCGCGTATTTCCGTTTGCTCTCGTAATCGCTGGCGTCCAGCTTCGCCAACAGAGCCCATATTTTCACCAATGCTTCGTAATTTTGACGTTGCGTATATAAATCTTCCTGGGTCTTGAGTACTTTTTTCCGCAGTTCCAAATCTTTGTAAGCATAGCGATAGGCTGCCACCAGGTCGCGTTCCGCTTTGTGCCATAATGGTTCTGATTTTTCCTTATTCAATTCCTGCAGTCGATTATACGCCTCTTCCGGATCAGCGATTTGACTGGCCTGTACCTTATTATCCGCCTCGAATTCTTGGGCCTGGTCTGCCACTTCCATGGCTTTGCTGATGAGGGACTGCGGGTCTCGGCTCAGCACTTTACGAATGGAATTGGGCAGCCACGGCCACCGGGAATCTGCCGCTACACCTACGACAATCAATATGGGCACGCCCAGCAATAACAGTACCAGTAACAGTTTCTTATTTAAACGCTTCTTTTGATTTCTGGCCATTTTGCAATACGCTCCTGTTTTAAGGTTTTCCAATATATTTTATGCTCGCCTTTAAATGTCATCGCCGGCAGACACACGACGAAGCAATCTCTTTTAACTTTTGCGGTAACCTCCAAAATAGTTTTTGCCTGCGGCGGCGCCTTCTTACTTTCTTACTTTCCCACTTTTCTCACTTTTCGCACTTTCTTCCGGTGGCGGCCATAGCGGCCAATGTTGCGTTATCAGCTCCGGTAGTATCACTCCCGCCAGTTTTTCCGTCGCCGAAAGCGCCTGCTCGAATGTCATTTCCTCCTGATTCAGGAAGTCTAATTCCACTTTACTGTAGTAGGAATATCTGTCGAGCCAATAGTTGGCTCGCATTCTCACCTGATTGCGGGTGCACTTATAGTCGCCGTTTACACTGAAAAAATATACTATTTTTTGATGGCCATTTAGCGAACTTGGTGTCTGCATATCAACTATTCGCACCGGTATGGTTACTTCCTCCGGCCCGCCGATACTGCTCAGGCTCACTCGGATTTCTGCCTCTCTGGTCTGCCCAACTTGACCGCCCCCGCCCTGATAACATACTTCCGGTATATGGGGTACTATATCCGGGTCGCCGGTATAATAGGTAATAAACAATATTACGCTGCGGGCCGGGTCGTCGGCTGCGGCGCTTCTGTCCTCCAGTTGCCATTGGATATAATCGTTCGTCCCCAGTTCACTTTCCACATCTTCGTCCTCGATCTTATGCTTTTTTATTACGACGTACGGCCCTAGTTTGTTTTCAGCTAGTTCATCGAGGGCCTTCCTCAGTTCCAGGGGGAGTTTGCGGAAATAGGCCTCTTGCTTCCGGGCCAGCACCTCCATCCCCCCCGCCAATATCGCCAGCAGCAGCGTACATATTAAAAAATGCCGGTCACGCCATATTTCTTTAAACGATTGCCCTAAAGTTGCTTTCATTATTTTCTTTCGCAGATTTTTATCGAATCTCGCCCATTATAATTCTTTCTTATTCTTTCTACTTTCAACTTTCTACTGTTCTACTTTCTCGCGCAGCGCCGCCTTCTCACCTTCCCACCTTCTCACCTTCCCACTTTCTCACCTTCTCACTTTCCCACTTTCTCACCTTCTCACTTTCCCACTTTGCTTTCTACCACCAGCACCCCATTATTAGTTGTATCTTCTTCGATAAACAGATTTTTCATAATCCACGCCAGCAGACCGTACAGACTAAACGCCACGCCCAGCATCGCCAGCCCCATAATCGTGTGCAGCATCCCCTGAGCGTACTGTGGCCCTATATATATATGGACTATCCCTGTCAGAATCACCCGCAGCATATTGCAGAATATAGCTATTGGTATGGTGCTGACGAGTAAAAGTATCCGGTGCCACATGGGACGCTTTTCCAGATAGGCCATCGCTACTCCCAGGGCCACAAACACCATCAGCAGTCGCATTCCGCTGCACGCTTCCGCCACGTTCAGACTGAACCCCTGACCCAGATGTTCCCCATGGATTATCACTCCCGTCGCCTGGCTGTTTACCTCCGGCAGCAGATTTAAAAGCATCACCGCCGCCTGCGAGGCGATCATGCGCATCGGCAGGGTCAGGCGAAAATATACCGAATCCGGCAGACGCAGGGAAAACAGCAGGAAGAATATCGGCAGCCATGCTATCCGCATGATTGGCCAGCCTCCCAGCATCAGCACCATACCGCCCAGAAATAATATCAGCATAAATTGCCGCGGATATCCGAAACCGACGATAAAGCTGTAAACATACACCGACAAGCTGCCCAGCATTACGACCAGTCCCCAATAGCTGCCCTTGCCGGTCGTTTGATTTAACACCTCACGCTGCTGGTAAAGAAAATACAGACTGAACGCCGGTATCAGCAGTCCGTGCGACTCATCCGGTATCGCCCAGCGATACATCATCCGCACCAGTTCCTGCCGAAACAACAGCACGAACAATACTGCCGTTATGCCGATTCTCCACCAGCGTTCCGCCCGCTGCACCGCATCATGCGGCTCCGGCCACGGGCTAATCACCTGCTCGGCTCTCGCCGGCTGGTCGCCGCCTGGTTGTCGCACTAATCTGGCTTGTTTTAGTCTTGTCAAATCTTCCGTCATGGAAACTATTCTTCCCGCTCCATCCTATAAAGTGCCCCTGACCGGTACGAATCGGCGCTTTGCCTCACCGACAAAGCTGCCGCCGTTTATTTTCGCTTCGAGCGCTTGCTTAATTGCCCATATCTTTATCCGCCAGGTTCCGATCATACACAAAGCCGAAGCCATACGTCGATCGGAAGCTTTGCCGGATTACCGCTATCCAGCGGTTGGCCGGGTGAGAGCCGACGTTGATAATGTCATGTTTCTTGATGAATATATCCGGGGCTGTTCCCGCAAATAGTTTTTCCAGATCCACCTGATGGGTTACCTCCCGGTTTTCATCTATACGTCGGATAATCTCACAGCGTTTGGGATAGGCCATCGGTATTAATGAGCCTGATGACGCGATTGCCTCTTTTAACGTCATACGCTCCCCGCTGAGGGCATAGGAGCCCGGCTGACCCACCTGGCCCATTACGAAGAAGAAGCCTAGCGAATTCATCGGCACTTGGATATCGTCTCCGGGCCGGATCAAAATGTTGTGACTGAGGTCATTGCCGCGGAGCTTTTTCATCTCCACCCGAATAACCTCTTGCGCCGCGCTTACTTCGCCATACTGTTGAGCCATGCCTTTGCCCCACGGTTCCAGCGGTGACTCGCTCGGCGCCGCGGGTTGCGGTTGCCATCTCGGGGCTGCCGGCGGAGTTGCCCTGGCGGGAGCCTCTGCCGCCGGGACTTCCGGCGGTGGGCCTTCCTGGGGTACTATGCGGAAACGTGTTCCATCACGGACCGCCTTAAAGGGCTTTTCTGTCGGGGGGCTTGACGCAGACGCAGTTTCTGGCGGAACGGTCAAATCCGCGAAATAATCGATAGGTTGATTTTCCACCGGTCCTTTTGTTGGTCTATTCCCGACCCTTGCCAGCTCTTTTCCCAGATCTGCTCCTGTTGCTTCCAGTGCCTCCACTGAATTGAATACACTGCTCATCGGTGAAATACTTTCCAGCAGTTCCTGCTGCTGTTGGGCCGGGGTGGGTTTTTCCGGCAACGGTGGTTTTTCTTTTTTCTTGATATCTCCCGGCAGCGCCGGCGTTGGTATGGTAGATTCTTCCTCCGCCACCGGAGCCATTAATGCAGGTACTGGCCGCGGCATTGCCCCGACCTCCTCACCAACCAGTTCCTGCTGGTTTTTTTGCCGCTGCCTTAATTCATCCACGCTGACGGAGCGGATAACATAGACATAATCCACTCCCGCCTGGGGTACGCCTCCCGCCTGGGCCAGTGCCTCGGAAACCCGCAAATTGACCTCGGTTAGCTGGTATCGACCTGGTGCGGCTACCGCCGCTCCGGATATGGAATATACCCTTTCTTTAGCCCCGATTACGACTACGCTGACAATGGGCTCTTTGATGATATGCGGGCTTAACAGTCCTTTGATATGTTCGGTTAGTGCCAGTTCCGTCTTTCCCGCCGCTTGAAAGGTCCCGATTACCGGCAGGGTCACTCGGCCCGTCTCGGAAATCTGCAACTGGTCGCGATATTGCACTCCGCTTTGCAGTAATTCCAGTATTGTTATATCCAGTACATCGCCGGGACCGATGACATATTCTTTATCCTGCAACTGAAGGTCTTCCGGCAGAGGTTCTCGGGCATTGGCGAACATCAGCGGCTCTTCATCCACTACCCCTAGTTCTTCCAGAATAACGTTAGTTATCGGCGTGGCGCGGAATCGTCCGATATCGGAGGGGTCATTGCATCCACTCAGAGACAGCCATAATGCCAGGCTCAATATCGCCCCGGTGGATACTTTTATGTAATTCACGCCTTTCATGATAGTTACTACTTTTTTCCTTTTTCCTCGTGTTCGGCGGGGGTGGTTTTTTTTAATACCACCGGCTGTGCTTCAATTTTATAAATAGTCAATCTTTCTGATATATAAATAGTCAATCTTTCTGATTAATAGACAAACCGTTAAATTATACAGGTAATTCTGGTCTTTTTATCGGGTTTTTCGTCGTCTGTGCTTTACGTTTTATCTTGATATAACATTAAATTATATCAATGGTTATATCCAAATCCCGGTATCCCGCTTATATTCTGATAAATCGCTTTTGACCTCCGCTATGATTATTGCTTTTACAACCACGGCGACGACCCTCTTTTTCAATACTGAAAACCCATTTCTATCGCCTGCATCAGGCTCTTAGCCAAGCCGGGTTATAAAAATCTTAAGGAAATAACCTTACAAAAAATCAATAGAAAACATTATCTTGTCGATGAATTTTACATCGTTATTTATCGGCCCTATGCGGCCTTGTCCTTGCGAAATTAAGATAGTCAAAATGTCATAATCCTCTTAGGTAGCGTCGGTTATGAAAATCGCAATCTTAGGTGCCGGCGGTCACGGCCGGGTGGTCCTCGATATCCTGCGGCAGAACCATCAGTTTGAGGTTGCGGGCTTCATCGATGCTAACTCCGCTTTACATAACAAGTTAGTTGATGGTGTAAAAATCCTGGGCGATACTTCATTGGTGGCGAACTTCGCTGAACTGGGCATCGGCGGGGTAATCATTGCTATCGGTGATAACCGGATACGGCAGAAATACGCCCATTCGCTGGAGTGCGCCGGGGTCAATCTCGTCAGCGCCATTCATCCCTCCGCCAGTATTGCGGATACCGCCAGCGTCGGGAAAAACGTCGTAATCTGTGCCGGAGTAAACGTTTGCGCCCATGTAAAAATCGAGGATTCCGCTATTCTCAATACCGGCTGTATCGTCGATCACGAGAGCACTGTCCAAAAAGCGGCTCATATCTGCCCCGGCGTTCGGCTGGCGGGGCACGTGCGAGTGGAACAGTTAGCCTTCGTCGGTATCGGGGCGACAGTTATCCAAAGCATTACTATCGGAGAGTCAGCTATAGTGGGAGCCGGTGCGGTGGTGCTGAAGGAAGTACCTGCCTTTTCAACAGTTGTGGGCGTTCCCGCCCATATCATCAAAGAAAGCCATGTGCCGGGACTGGAAGCCAGCACCGCACAACTGGAACCGGCCCGGTCACTAATAACCAGACCAAAACGCCAAAAACTCATCGATGTACTCGAACAGGTACATGCTTAACCCCCCACCCTCCTAATACATATCCTCTTTAATATCAATTAGATACATCGAAGCTCGATAGAAGAATCTTATTCAATGGGGTAAATATCTTAAGGACATAATTTAAAAGGCATGTTCCTTGAGGGGGATCAGCGACCATATTGTAAAATGAATTTTCCTCCTATCCTCCTTTCCAGAAAAAACTTATAATACTTCGTTATGGGAGCAGGTTTTTTCTTATAACAAGTTACCCAAAAAAGTAAATGTTTGTTCGTATTAAAAAGGGAAAAAAGTGGAAAATTTACGTAATCAGGCAGGCCTATATATTTGTAATTATCGTTAAGATGGGTAAATTGGAGAAGGCGAATAGCGGGACGGAACGCTAAAAAACATGGTAAAAGTTGGTTAAAATTGCGCAATTCGTGGTAAAAACTGCGAAAAAATGTGAATTTTTATGCTTTTTTTGTCAGATTTGCGTGAAAAATCCCTGCTTTTTACCCTGAAAACCAAAAAAATTTGGCTCAAACCGTCATAAATTCGAGACCCGAATATCATATCGAAATCCGACCTGTGGGGTTGTCCCCGTTGTTTGGACAGTTCTTTCTTTGAGTTAAGGTGGAACCAGCTACACGGGTAGAGGTTCTGCTGCTGGTGCGGAGGGAGCCCGGAGGGCGACCGGAGCAACAGCAGCGTTCGTCGCTATGGAACGTCCATAGTCTGTCATCATTTTATCAAATCCTGTTTCGCCGGCAAGGCCATAAACCCGGCCCGGCGTATCGTTGCCCAGCGAGCTATGGCGGCGGCGATGGTTATAGAACGAAAAGTAGCGCCGCAACCCCAGCCGGGCCTCGGCCGGGGTCTGGTAATCGCGAATATACACATCCTCATACTTCACCGTTCGCCACAGCCGCTCGACCATAATATTATCAAAGGCCCGACCTTTGCCGTCCATACTGATCGAAACCCCATGGGCCTTGAGAACACTTGTAAATGCCTCCGATGTAAACTGGCTGCCCTGGTCGGTATTGAATATCTCCGGTATGCGACCGGTTATTAACGCACGCTGCAACGCCTCCACGCAAAAACCCGCATCCATCGTGTTGGACAATTCCCAGCTCAACACACAACGCGAATACCAATCCATCACCGCCACCAGATACGCGAAACCGCCATGCAAGGGGATATAGGTAAGGTCCGCACACCAGACCTGATCAGCATGATCAATATCCAACTGCCGCAGCAGATACGGATACGTTTGGTGCTGCTTGTTGGCGATGGACGTATCCCGGCGACGACGGGGATAGACCGCTTCCAGACCCAGCTTACGCATCAATCGCCGAACCCGCTTAGGGTTCACTTTGATGCCATATTCTTCCGCCAGGACATTGGTCATGCCACATCGGCCCCGGGTCGGCTGGGCGGTGTACAAATGATCAATGCGATTCAGTAAATGAACCTCAAAAGCTTGGCGGTCCGCGTTAGGTCGAGACAGATAATACGCGGTAGAACGTCCCAGCCCCAGTAATTCGCATTGACGCGTTATCGGCGGCGCCTTTCCAGATGATTGATGTTCCAGCATGGCTCGCTTAGTCTCCACCGTCAAGTCCAAGCTCTCGTGATTTTTTTTTCATCCAGTTGACGTCCACCTGAAGTTCGCCAATCTGCCGGTACAGCCGATCTACCAGAGCCTGCTGGTCCTGTTGCGGTTGCTTCGGCCTTTTACTGAACAACTCCGGCAAGGCCTCCAATGCCTGCCGCTTCCATTCAGCAATCTGATGGGGATGAACCTGATACTCCTTGGCCAACTGGGATAGGGTCTTGTCCTCCCTTAACGCCGCCCGTACCACCCGAGCCTTAAATTCCGCCGTAAATCTCCGCCGCTTTTGTGTCATCGATCCCGGTTCCTTCCTGAGCTAAAAAACTCATCATACCCGAAATCAATTCCACCTTAAATCCCCTTCAGATACTGTCCAAATTTTGGGTACAAGCTCACTGCCACGAACTGCCGCGACGAGCGCTGGCAAGGCGGGAACAAATCCGAATATCAAAAGCAAAATACAAAACAAAGAGATTATAATCCACAGATGGCCCCAGATAAACGCAGATTAAAGAATAGAGGAACATTATTTCGCTGACGAAACCTGCTGATAACAATGGAACATTTGATACCGATCTAAGAAAAAGTATCTATTTATCCGCTAATGAACGCCAATAAACGCGAATCCATAAGAATAAATTATTATGACAGAATTAACAGGATTTACAAGATTTATAATCTATAATACAAGATTCCGGATTAAGATGTGCAACACAGGTCAGTTGGGGAAGAGCCAATGTTCAGCGAAGGCGGTCAGGTCGGGGAGATCGACGATGGTGCTGTGGTCGAAATCACAGTATTGACACCAGTCGTTTGACGAGCTGCAACCCGGCTCAAGCCACTGGGCGGCGAAAAGGGAAAAGTCAGTGAGATTGATTTCACCGTCCAAAGTAATATCCGGCACCGGCCAAAGAGCGGTGGGACGACCGCCAAAGGTGGCAGGCCATTGGGCGGCATAAGCAGGCAAATAATAGACGGTGGCACTATCGTCACCAGTGAACACCGATGAACCGCCCAGAGTGGGGGGACCGCCTTTACAAAATACACCCGTCAGGGGTGTACAGTAATAGAAGGCATAGTCCCCAATACTGGTGAGACTGCCGGGAAGGATGACTCTGGTCAGGCCACAACCGGCGAACGCCTCCTCTCCGATGCTCATTAAGCTGTTGCCAATCGCGACACTGGTCAGTCTCCAGCAATGTGAGAACGCTTCGTCCCCGATGCTGGTGAGACTATCGGGAAGCGTAATGCTGGTCAGGTAGTCGCAATAATAGAAGGCCTGGCTCTCGATGCTAGTGACATTGCAGCCGATAGTTAAGCTGGTCAGACCGTGGCAGTAATAGAACGCCTGCTCCCCGATGCTGGTGACGCTGTCGGGAATAGCGACACTGGTCAGGGATGAGCAGCCACAGAAGGCCTGGACCCCGATGCTGGTGACGCCATTGGGGATGGTGATACTGGTGAGGTTATAGCACTCGTTGAAAGTAGAATCGGCGATACTGGTAACATTTCCTGGGATGTTGACGCTGGTCAGACCGTGGCACTGATAGAACGCACCCCACCCAATGCTGGTGACGCTATCGGGGATAGTGACGCTGGTGAGGTTATGGCAGCGACGGAACGCATCCACTCCAATGCTAATGACACCGCTGGGGATATCATAGGAACTCCCAGCTTTGGCCGGCGGATATTGAATAAGCGTGGTCTGATCCTTGTTAAACAAAATGCCATCTACACTGCTATAAACAGAATTGAGCGGAGCAACCGTTATGGCAGTCAGGCTGGCACATAATTCGAACGCACCACCCCCAATGCTGGCAACACCGGCAGGAATGTCGATGCTGGTTAAGCCACAGTAAATAAAGGCATATTGGCCGATGCCGGTAACGCTGGCAGGGATGGTCACACTGGTCAAGCTGGTGCAAGAAGTAAATGCCATATTCCCGATGGTGGCGAGACCGCTGCCCAAAGTGAGGCCAGTGAGGTTGCAGCAGCCGTAAAAAGCATAGTCTTCAATGCTGGTGACGCTGTCGGGAATGGTGACGCTGGTCAGGCTGGTGCATTGATAGAACGCCTGGTAGCCGATAATGGTAACGGTTAGGCCGCCGAGGGTGGTGGGGATGGTTACGTTTCCGCCGGAGCCGGTGTAGCCGATGATGGTACAGGAGCCGTCGCCGTTGTCGGACCAGGTGTAATCGTCGGCCGAGGCGGGCAGACAGGCAAGTAATAACAGCAGAGGCAGGAAAACCAGGGAACGGCTGGAGATAAAAAAGCCAGATACAGAAAACGAAGAAGGGGTGGTTGGTGAAGAAGGACCGGTTTGCATCTCTATTTTCCCCAACAAGTTATAAACAAAATCCGAAAAATACAACCGTGAAATAACGCTAAACTGCCCTAGAAGCCACGGCGGCAATATGACTATTAATAATCCGGAATATAACCCAAAGGGATAAGGAAGTCAAGAGAAATAGTTAAAAGTTAAAAATGAAAAGTTACAGTTAAAAATTTAAAGTCCAAATGGGTGGGCGAAGGATAACAAGTGACATTGTCTATCGCCTGATCGGAGAAGAAATACTTTTTTATCCCGCCAAGGCGCCAAGATAAGAATAGACAGGATTAACAAGATATATTAAAAATTATATAGTAAAAATCAAAAACATATAAAAAAGCAAATATAAAACCTTATTTTAAAGTTATTATACATGGGTGCGGCAGGTCACAACAAGTTCGGGAAAATTACGGGCTAAGGGCGGTCAGCCAGTTGTCGGCGAATACTACCAAATCAAAGAGGCAGACCATGCCGTCAGCGTCGATGTCGGCCCAGTCGCAATAATTATTGCCGCTCTCGCAATCATCCCGCAGCCATTGCTCAACAAAATAGGCCAGGTCGCCCAGGTCCACACCATCCGGACAAACAAGATCAGCCGTTTTACTGAATTCCCAGCGCAAGCGGGGATAATATACGCCGGCAACACACAACCGCCAAGAATCATTCGTGCCGTTAATGTCTTCGCCCAGGAAATCCCAGCCGGCATCGGTAAAGGTCTGCATAACCTTCAATTGAGCAGTTGTCCTGCCGGTACCGCCGGAACTTTCAACCTGACCAGAGGTTTGCATATCCCAAAAACTGTCCGTAATGCCACCTTCATTTACGCCGCAAAAGCCGCCGACACCAACTCCCGTTACCGCACCGACGGAATAACACCGTGAGATAGTGCCATAGCCAAAATTATGGCCGCAGAAGCCGCCGACCAAAACATCACCAACAACCGCACCGGTGGCGTAAGAGCGGCTAATCGCGCCATAATTCTCCCCGCAGAGCCCGCCGATATCATTTCCATATGGGCTCGTTACCGAGCCGGCAGCGTAACATAGGCTGATGACGCCTTCCGTATCATTCTGGCCGCACAGGCTGCCGACATAACCACTGCCCGAAGCCGAACCGGTGGAGTAACACCGGCTGATGACACCATCATTTATCCCGCACACCCCGCCGACATAATCGCTCCCCTCGACTGTGCCGTCGGCAGAGCACCGGTTAATGGCGCCGTCATCATTGTAGCCGCACAGGCCGCCGACAAAATTTCGGCCGGTAACACTAAACGATGCTAAATTCAGGTCCTTGACCACTCCGCCGTCAACAATAAAACCAAAAAGCCCAACATAGTCGCAGCCAGGCAGATCGATAACAAAGTTGCTGAGCACCTTATGGTTGCCGTCAAACAGACCGCGAAAAGGCGTACCCTGAAAACCCCAGGCAGGGTTCGTGTCCGGCGCGACCGGGGCAAGGTTCTGGTCGGCAAAATCAATATCACACATCAGCCTGGTGTGAACACTACTTGCCCAATAGATGGCGGCATTGTCGGGATCGGCAAACTCAGCAAAATCCGCCTGCGACTGGATTAGATAAGGGGCTGTCTCTATCCCGCTGCCATCCAATGCGGCAAAAACATGGCCGCTGATACCAAGAACTGCCGTAAGTAAACCAGTCAAGAAGATTGACTTTTTCATTTTACTATCCTCCCCGAAAAATAATGAACTGAATTTGCCAATTTTCACGGATAAAAAACATGCCTGGGGCACAAAGATGTCCTAATATTATACCAGAATCCGAGTAGTAAGGTCAAGATTTTACTCTTCGTCCAGGACCGATTGCAACAATCCGATTCACAAGGATTTAGGGCAAAGCCCCGCTGTCGAACTTAAGAACGATCAATGTTCAACGTTCAACGATAAAAGTTTAAAGTTAAAAGTAATTCATTATTTTTAAAATGAACCAGAAGCGAAAGTTTGAGATTGTCGCGGCAGGTCAATGAAAAGTCCCGATTTATCGGGATACTTTTCGGGCATCGGCGGGCTTCGCCCCGACGAGGTTCCCCCGGTCAAACAATTAGTATGGTGCCCCCGGATTAAATTCACATGAATAAACGATAAATATAGAAATTCAAGCAATAAATGTACCGCACACCTTTAATTTATTCGCACACCTTTAATTTATTCTTTAATTTATTCAATGACCTCCTTTTTCCGCGTTATCCGGTATAAGAAAGAAAAACCATTTCAAAAGCTACTTAGGATGCGGGCGAAAGGCGGATAAAACTTACGCCGCTTGCGGGAATTTCAGTTTTGAACTGCTCATCGAAAACTCCGATATCTTTCTGTCGCCATAGATCACGAACCTTCCGCTTACCTTTAATGCCAAGCATTTTCCATGATACTTCCAAGGGAAGGGCAACTTCAGAGTTATTAAAGATGCCCACTGCTTTTGAGCCGGCCTCAAGCTCCTTGACCATGATAAAATAACCATCGGTCATTTCGACTATTTTACCCTGTTTTCCGAGCGGGTCCTGATCGACATCGATGACCTCGCTATTGCAAAGAACATTAAGAGTAAAATCGTCCAGCCTGGTCATATCGCCGGAAAAAATCAAAGGGGCCGCCATCAGTGACCACATGGACATATACTGATACTGCCGGCTGGGAGTAAGTGATGTTTTTTTGCCCTCGCCCTTGGAATGAGCATCGCCGACCCAACCGATGAGAAGGTAATCCGGATCGTTCCACCGGCCAGGTTTGGCATATTCGTAATGCCGGGCATTACTCATGCCAACTTCAATATAACCCGACATCTTACCGAGATCACCCGTGGTACGCCAGCAATTGCCGTCAACATCAGCGCCCCACAACCAAACATTATCCCTGCCGTACTGGCAAAGATTGTAAACCACATCGCGACCGACACTTCTTAGTATCTCGCCCATCAAGGCATAGGGTTTGACAAACTCGTATCTGCTTTGATCTACAGCATGATGCCGATAAGAACACCAGTCGTATTTGAGGAAATCAAAACCCCATTCGTCAAACTTCTGGGCGTCGGCCTGTTCATGCCGGTAGCTTCCGACATATCCGCCGCAGGTCCACGGTCCGGGTGAAGTATAAATACCCGCGCGCAGGCCTTTGCTGTGAATATATTCCGTTAAAGCATACATATCCGGAAATTTATTATTGGGCAGAATGGCCCCGCAATCGTCCCGGTAAGGCTCGTCCGCCTTCATCTTCGACCAGCAATCATCAATATTGACATACATGTAGCCATAATCAGCCATGCCGGAGTCTATCATGGCATCGGCGGCGGCCCGGATGTCGGCATCGGAAACACGGTGGTAATGAATGTACCAGCTATTCCAGCCCATCGGAGGCGTTAAAGCGAGCATATCGCCCACAACGAGTTTGAAAGAGCGAATATCTTTACCGAAAGAATTTTCGGCCTTGAATGTAACCAGGTAATCGCCACGTTTCGCGGGTGAACTACCGGTTACAATGCCGGTCCCGGTATCAATGGTCATGGATTCAGGCAGGTTGTCGGCGGAGAATTGCATGGGTCTTGTACCCGTCGCCGGAATTCGGTAGATAAACGGATTGCCGGGACGCGTGCCAAAAACTTTCGGGCCGTTGATATGCGGCGCGGGGCCCGGTTGGGGAGTCAGGATATATTCCTTCTCCACCGGCAAAGCGGCGGCGACTGGGTTTACGCCGACAACCTCAAACTTTGCCATAGCCCGTCCCTGAAAACAAGCGGCAGAAAGAAGTATTACACCAACGGCGGCAAACATTGATGCATGGTTTTTCATAACCTCAATTCCTTGTTTTTAAACTTCCCGTAAATTGCTTTATTAACCTATATACCTCTAACATAATTGAGGGCTTTCTTTCAAGTCGTAAATCGGCATGTGAAAATATACTTTTTCACAAAACCGTCCTATCATTATCTGTCAGTTAGCCGTAAAATTATAAATGATGAATACGAATGCGAAGGTTGAATTAAAGAACGTGGGATGTTTGGATAAGTATTTATAGAGTAGATGGTTATGTCGTTTATTAGAAAAAATTTTAATATTTCATGGAATACGCTGATTAGCAAATAATTTTATCATGATAGGAATCTCCAAACTATATTGCGGGGTGGTTGAGCCGTCCGATCCGCTGCGGTACGGCAGAAAAAGCGGGAAACTGCCCAGCGAACTGCTTCAATTTTCCGAAGATAAAAAGCCGATCGTGGTGTGGAACTGCACCCACCGATGCAACCTGAAGTGCATCCATTGCTATTCCCAGTCGGGCGAGCAGACGGTGGAAAATGAGCTGACGAGACGGGAAGGCGAGGCACTATTGGAAGACCTGGCAGAGTTCGGGGTGCCGGTGGTACTGTTCAGCGGGGGCGAGCCACTGACGCGAGAGGATCTGCCGCAATTGATAAAGCGGACGGGTGAGCTGGGGATGCGGACGGTGGTATCGACCAACGGGACGTTGATCGATGAAAAAACGGCAGAAAAACTCAAAGAGTCGGCGGTAAGTTATGTGGGGATCAGTCTGGACGGGATGCGGCAGACCAACGACTGGTTCCGCGGGCAAGAAGGTGCGTTCGAAGCGGCGCTGCGCGGGATAAGACTGTGCCGAATGGCAGGGGTAAAGGTGGGGCTACGCTTCACTATCAATAAACGAAACGCGGCGGAGATCCCCGATATCTTTCAACTGCTGAGCGATGAGGATATCCCGCGGGTGTGCTTTTATCACCTGGTCTATACGGGCAGGGCAGGCAAACTGATGGCGGAGGACCTGGACCACGGGCAGACGCGGGCGGTAGTGAATATGATTATCGACCGGACCGCAAAGATGCACCGTGAGGGGTTGGCGAAAGAGGTGCTGACGGTAGATAACCATACAGATGGGGTGTATCTATATCTGCGGCTGCTGCGGGAGAAGAATGAGCAGCGGGCACAGCAGGTGATGGAACTGCTGAAGATGAACGGCGGCAATAACAGCGGGATAGGGATCGGCTGCGTCAGTTGGGAGGGCAGCGTGCACGCGGATCAGTTCTGGCGGCATTACAGCTTCGGCAATGTGCGCCAGCGGAAATTCTCCCAAATCTGGATGGATACCAGCGAGCCATTGATGGGTCGGCTGAAGGACCGCAAAAAGTGGCTGGAGGGCAGATGCGGGAAATGCCGATTTCTGGATATCTGCAACGGGAATCTGCGGGTGCGGGCGGAGGCAGTGAGCGGAAATATCTGGGCGCCGGACCCGGCTTGCTACCTGACTGACGAAGAAATCGGACTGTAACTAAAAGAAAATCCGAAATTCGAAATAAATTTAAATGAAAAATAATAATAAACCGCAGAAAGATGAATATCAGCCGCGGCTGATCGCCTGGGAGGTGACCAGGCGGTGCAAACTGAAGTGCCGGCACTGCCGGGCGGGGGCGCGCGATGAAATCTATGACAATGAGCTGACGACCCAAGAGGCAAAGCTACTGCTGGATAATATCGCGGCATTTTACCGGCCGATAATCATCCTGACCGGCGGAGAGCCAACGCTGCGGGAGGATATCTACGAGCTGGCGGGGTACGGCAGTAAACTGGGACTGCGGATGGTGCTGGCTAGTTGCGGGGCGAATGTCGATGAGGCAGCGATAAAAAGGATGCGGCAAGCAGGGATACAGTGTGTATCGATCTCGCTGGACGGGGCGGAGGCAAAAACCCATGACGATTTTCGGGGGGTGGCGGGGGCGTTCGAGACGGCAATCGCAGCGATTGCAGCAGCGAAACGCGGCGGGATGCCGGTCCAGATCAATACCACGCTGACCAGTCATAATATCGGCGAGCTAAATGATATAATACAACTGGCGGAAAAGCTGGGGGCGATTACCTTCAATCCCTTTATGCTGGTACCCACGGGGCGGGGCAGCGGGCTGGCAGAACAGCAGATTACAGCTAAGCAGTATGAAGAGACGCTGCATTGGCTGAAAAATCAGCAGGGCAAAAGCAAGATGCAGATTCGGGTGACCTGCGCGCCGCACTATCAGCGGATTATCCGGCAGGAGGCACACGACGAAAAAGCCGGTAGGCTAACCGAGGGGCACGCCGCGGCGGGGTGCATGGGCGGCAAAAGTTTCGCGTTCATTTCACATACGGGCAGGGTGCAAATCTGCGGGTTCCTGGAGGCGGCGGCGGGCGAGCTGCGGGAGAATAATTTTGATTTCGCCGCTATCTGGCGGGAATCGGAATTATTGGGTATAATCCGCGATACCGACGGCTACCTGGGTAAGTGCGGCAGATGCGAATACCGCCGGGTCTGCGGCGGCTGCCGGGCCAGGGCGTACGCGGTACACGGCGATTGGCGGGCGGAAGAGCCGTTCTGTATGTATGAGCCGGAAAGACCGAACGATAAGGCGGAGATGAAAATCCGGATACCTGACCCATCGTGATTCTCCGGCGGCAGCGAAAGTAAAAAAGGAAGATGGACGAACTATCGAAAAAAATACTGGCAGTTATTCAAAGTAAATTCCCCGTGGAGCCACAGCCGTTCCAGGCGCTGGCGAGCCGGCTGGAGGTAAGCGAAGAGGAAATCCGAAAAGCGACAGCCAAACTCAAGCAAAAAGGGTATATCCTCAGTATCGGTGCGGTCTTCGACGCAGAACGGCTGGGCTACGTCAGCACCCTGGTAGCGGCGGTGGTGGAAGAGGAAAAATTAGAGGCGTTCGCGGCGGAAGTGAGCGCGATGGGAGCGGTGAGCCATAATTTCGCCCGCCACCATCGGGTAAATGTCTGGTTCACCCTGACGATGCAGGACAAACAATTAATCAAAAAAACGATAGAATACCTCAAGCAGACGTATAGTCTGTCAGAGATATACGACCTGCCGGCGATAAAACGGTACAAAATAAAGGTGATTTTCCCGCCGGCACAGCAGGCGAATCAGTTGGATGAGCCGCCCTTTGCCTGGGAAAACGGCGAAACAGAACATCTGGAGGAAGCCAAGGCGGCCAAAGGGCGGCAGAAAGAACAATTCAGCGAAAAACAAATGAGCTTAATCCGCGCTTTACAGGAAGATATGCCGCTGATAAATGAGCCGTTTCGGCAGATGGCGGAAGAAGTAAAGCTGACGGAAAAAGAGGTACTGGAGCAGATCAAATGGTGGAAGGCGGAAGGAGTGATCCGGCGGTTCGGGGCGAGAGTGCAGCATAACAAGATGGGTTACACGGCTAACGCGATGGCGGCGTTTGAGATACCGGCAGGGCAAATCGACGAGGCAGGCGAAGCGCTGGCCCGCTATTCCCAGGTGAGCCATTGCTACCAGCGGGTAGAACAGCCGGATTGGCCATATAACCTCTACGCTATGGTTCACTGCCGGTCACGGCAGGAGCTAAACGAACTGGCGGCGCAGATAGTACAGAAAATCCAGCCGATCAGCTACGAGATATTGGCTACAAAAACGCAATACAAGAGAAATAGCATTAAATTTTTTTCGGAGTCAGTCGCATGAGCGAGAAGCGGTCAAAACACCAGCAGTTGATCGAAGAAGCGAAGAAAATAATCCCCGGCGGAGTGAACTCGCCGGTGCGGGCCTTTAACGCCGTGGGCGGGATACCGATCTTCATGGAGCGCGGCCAAGGGGCGTACCTGTGGGACGTGGAAGGGAAAAAATATATTGATTATGTCGGCTCGTGGGGGCCGTGCATCCTGGGACACGCGCCGCAGACAGTGGTAAAGGCAATCAGCCGGGCGGCGGAAAAGGGGATCAGCTTCGGCACAGCGACGGCGGGCGAGATCGAGCTGGCCAAGCGGGTGATCGAACTGGTACCCAGTATCGAAATGCTGCGGCTGGTCAATTCGGGCACAGAGGCGACGATGAGCGCGCTAAGGCTGGCCAGGGCGTTCACCCGGCGGGATAAGATAGTAAAATTCAGCGGCGCCTACCACGGCCACAGCGACAGCCTGCTGGTCGAGGCAGGCTCGGGCGCTAAAACCTTCGGAGTGCCGACCAGCCCCGGCATTACCCAGGCGACGGCGGCGGATACGCTGACGGCGGAATTCAATGATATCGATTCGGTAAGCGGCCTTATCGATAATTTCAGCGGGGAAATCGCCGCGATAATCGTTGAGCCGATTATCGGCAATGCCGGGGTCATCCCCCCGGCGGACGGATTCCTGCAGGAATTGCGGCAGTTGACGCGGCAGGCGGAGACGCTATTGATATTCGACGAGGTAATGACGGGCTTTCGGGTGGCGGCGGGCGGGGCACAGGAGCTGTACCAGATCAAACCGGACCTGACGACCCTGGGCAAAATCCTCGGCGGCGGGATGCCGATCGGGGCGTGCGGCGGACGCAGAGAGATAATGGAGATGCTGGCGCCGGTCGGGCCGGTGTATCAGGCGGGAACGCTGTCGGGTAATCCCCTGGCGGTGGCGGCGGGACTGGCGACCCTAAATGAATTAAAACCGCAGACCTATATCTACCTCGAAGAACGGGCCAGCCAGTTGGAAGAGGGCATAAATGATAACCTAAAACGGCTGAAGCTGGCGTACCAATATCAGCGGGTCGGCAGTATGGCGTGCCTGTTCTTTACCGATAAGCCGGTGAGCGATTACCGTTCGGCGAATACGTGCGATACCGCGGCGTTCGCCCGGTATCATCGCGGGATGCTGGACGGCGGGGTGTATCTACCTCCTTCCCAGTTCGAGAGCTTTTTTATCTCCACCGCCCACAGCGAAGAGGACATCGAGACAACCATAGCAGCTAATTATCAGGTATTGAAGAAAGTGTGAAAGGTGTGAAAAGTGCGAAAAGTGGGAAAGTAAGAAGGTGGGAAGGTGAGAAAGGGCTAATCCGGGGGAAATCTATCGGCAGAAGAATCCTGAAACGGCGTAATTAAACCGCCCAGTGGAGGATGGCAAAGTACACCAGCAGCAGCAAAGCGGTTATCACCAGCGAAGGGATGAGGCGGTGATAGACGGGGGCGAAATCGGTTTTTAAATACCGGTTGCTGACTATCAGGCATAAATGAATAGGACTGGACATCTGACCCAGATGGCCAAAACCGTAGGCTAAGGCAACGTAAGGCAAGAGCGGAACATCTCCCGGCAGGGCAGCGACCAAAGCCAGGACAATGGGAAAGCTGGTCCCGACAAAACCGACGGCCATGCCGGTTACCAGGCCGGCAATATAAGGCAAAATCATCACCACGAGAAAGACCGGTACACGCAAAGCCAACAGCTCATGGGCGATGCGTTGATTGGCGCCCACTAGCTCGAGCATAAATTGAAAAATCATGACCGCGGCGACCAGCAGGCCCATATCCAAAACATTTTTGCGCGCGAATATTCGGACGGCGGCCAAGGGCGAGACGCGATTAGACAAAGCTGTCCAGGTGATACTGACCAGCAAACCCATTATCACGGGGAGGAATTTCTCCAGGGTGACAGCCCACTTCTCCGGCAGGAAAGTAAAAATAGGCAGACGTAAGACAAAATGAGCGGGAATCCAGACTATCATTACCAGCCAGATCGAAGCGGTAGCCCCCAGGAATCGACGCCTGGTACGAGGTGGCGCAGGAGCGACCCTGGCATACAGGTCCGAGCCGGTGCCGCGAAAAAGCTGGAGGCCCGCTAAAACCATCGCAATCGTCAGGGGAAACTGATAAAGGACAAAAGTACCATAGTCGGCGGCGGTGAGGGTGATGGTCAGCATCACGCCGGGATACAGCGGCCACCATGATTCCCAGATGTGACGATACCAGTAATTGACGGCAGAAAGGACACTGCCGCTGGTCCGCTGACCGGCGGCGGCAGCCACCATCGGAGCGGAAAAAACAGCGCCGCCCGGCACCGGCAATAAACCAATAAGTGCAGGCAAAGCAGCCATGGTGACGACCGGCCGACGCAGCAAAGCCTGGGCGAGCGAAACTATTTTCTCCATTTGGCCGCCGGTCTGCATGATCCCCGACAACGTCAGGATAAGCATGGTAGTAGCCGCCAGACAGACGGCACGCGGCTGAATAACACCGACGAGAGCCGACCGGATAAGCTCAAGACCAGACAGGCCAAATAACAAACCGACCGTCAGGGCGCCGATAAAAATGGACAAGGCTAAAGGAACCCTCAGCCGAGCCAGGATAAGTATCAGGGCAAAAGCACTCAAAGTATAAATCAAAGCATGCATCAACGGCTTATAACATAGGGCCAAGGCAAAATCAATCCGGACTTCACGCCAAAAAACCTGTGCCATTTGTCACGATGGGGTTATAATTAACGCTCATCCGCCCGCAAGGATATCCTGATAACCAAAGGAGAAAACATTGGACGTATTCTTTTTTGAGGCGTTCGAAGAAGAAAGACGCAATCTGGCGCGCCGGCTGCCGGGTGCAATCGCGGCGGATTTCAGCGCCAAGACCATCCAGGAATGGGGCGAAGGACCGGCCCCGGCGGCGGTAATCAGTACGCGAACGCAATCGATAATCCCGCCGGGCTGGGCGGGCGAGCTAAAGGGGATCCTGACCCGCAGCACCGGATATGACCACATCGTGGATTATCTGCGAAAATGCCGATGCGATATCCGGTGCGGTTATCTGCCGACGTACTGCCAAAGGGCGGTAGCGGAGCAGGTGATGATGCTGGTGCTGGCTCTATTGCGGCGGCTGCCGGGCCAGATACGCAGCTTCGCCCGATTCCAGCGGGACGGACTTACCGGACGCCAGTGCCGGGGCAGAAAGCTGCTGGTGGCAGGAGTGGGTAATATCGGCTCGGAAATCGTACAAATCGCCCAGGCCCTGGGGATGGAAGTTCGGGGGGTGGATATCGTAGAGAAATACCCGGCGGTAAACTATGTCGCTATCGAAGAAGGGCTGGCGTGGGCGGAGGTTATTGTTTGCGCGATGAATCTGACGGCGGATAATGTGGAGTATTTTAATTACGCCCGACTGAAGCAGGCAGGGCGGGGAGTGATATTCATCAATATCGCCCGCGGGGAGATGTCACCCAGCGGCGAGCTGCGGCGGCTGGTGGATGAAGGTCACCTGGGCGGGCTGGGACTGGATGTGTATAACCATGAAAGCCGGCTGGCGGTGGCCCTGCGGAGCGGAGCGACGGACGATGACGATGAGGAAGTGGCGGCAGCCCTCGAACTGGCGCAGCGGGAAAATGTGATTCTGCTGCCGCATAACAGCTTCAATACCGAAGAATCCACCGATAGAAAGGCTCAGCTCAGCGTGGAGCAGCTCGAACACTTCTTTCGGGTGGGCGAATTCATCTGGCCGGTACCCCGCTAACAGGTGGAATCGGGGCAAATCTCTAATTTTAAAGCTGGGGTCGCGGAACGCCCGATAATTAATTAAGTTATACAGTCTATCTATGTCACGGGCGTTGGGAAAACAGCGTTTGTAGTTATAATGTTCTGTGATAAATATAGTTATAGCAATAAGGCGATAAATCGCCTCAGGTTAACATGACGCACGCATCACCAATAGAACCCGCCGTAGCCGCGAGCAGCTTCCTCGAGGTGACGCAGCAAATACAGGCACTGGCCGGCGAGGGGCGGCGGCAAGAAGCGGTGGAGCTTATCGCCGAATTCAGGGCTGGCAATAATGACGACGGGCAGAATTTACTGCTGGAAGGGCTGGGCAATTATCTACAGGAAAATTTCGCCGCGGCGGTCGAGGCGTTCGGCCGGGCGGAAAAAATAATAACCGAAGAACAGTACCCCGACAGCTCGTCCGCCCTGTCGATTTATTCGGCGGCTTATATCAAGGCCCAGTTGGCATCGGCCCGCAACCATCGGCCGGCAACGGAGACAGGATACCGATTCTTCAAAAAAAACATCGCTGCTTTAGGGGAGGTTGATCCTGAGCTGGCGGGTCAGGTTCAGGCGAGCGCGTGGAATAACGAGTTTTGCCTGGTCAACTTCTGGGGCAGGATGCATCTGTACTGCCCCGCACGGCAAAAAATTCTCCTGCCCAACGAAAAAACCATGCAGCGATTAAAAGAGCTGGTCGGGCAGCGAGAGCCTATCGCGTTCTATGGAATCTCATCGGGAAGAGAACTCGGTTTCTGTCTCGACCACCCCCATCAGGGCCTGCATGGGATGAAGCGGGTACATTACCTGCTGGAAAATAATCCGCAGAATATCAAAATGCTGCTGTACCTGCGGGATTGCAGCGGAGAACTGCTCAGCCGGGAATTGATAATCTTCGGCGGCTCATTAATCGATCAGCGACTCAATGAAGTTTTCCGGACGCTGCGCTTCGCGCCGCCGGTGACCAATATTCTCGTCGATGAAACTATGCGCGACCGGGTGGATCAGATTCCGCGGCTGATAGAGTCCTGCGTTTGCCCGGAGAGCGTGAGGCAATATTACGCCTCGGAAGAATTTCGCCGGCGGCAGAGAGAAATCGCCGCGGGCAAGGTTCAGCCCCGCATCTACGTTATCACCAGCAGATGGACGACGTTTCTGAAATACTGCGCGGCTGACTTCAGCAAGGCCTTCGAAAAGCTGGGCTGTACGGTGTCTTTTTATATCGAGCAGAGCGACGTCGAGGCGCCGCTGGAGGTTTACCACTGGCGGCAGATGCAGGATTTCAAACCCGATGCCCTATTTATGATCACGCACTGCCGTCTGGCGTTCAACGAGGTGCCGGCGGGATTGCCGGTGATCGCGTTTCTGCAGGATCGCTGCGGCAAACTGTGGCAGACCGCCCAGGAAGACCTCAGCGGCCTCATCAGCCGGGAGGATTTGTTCATCTGCCTGGTGAAGGAGTTCCAGGATTATCTGCTGAAGAAAAAAATCGATAAAAAACAGACCCTGATTATGCCGGTGCCCGCGGACGAAGAGATGTTTTATCCCCTGGGGCAGGATCATCCGCTGCGAGAGAAGTTCGCCTGTGATATTTCCTACGTCAAACACGGTAACGCCGACACCGACGCTACGATGGCGGGCTGGCTGGAGACGACCGGACTGGTAAAGCAAAATAAAGCCGTCGCCGATTTTTTCCAGGACCTGTATCGTAAATTTGTCGGTGATTTATCCCGCCGCTGGCCGGAAGATAAACTGCATGAGCTGGTTGATGAACATTTCGGGCATATCCAAAACGCCGAGGTAATGCACGCCCTGCATCTGACCATGACCAATTTTTCGATAGAAGTTTACACCGCCTGCCGGCGGCGTTACTATCTGGAAGGCCTGGCGGGACAGAACCTGTCGCTTCGGCTATATGGTCGAAACTGGCACGAAGACCGTATATTCAGCCGTTACGCCGGCGGGCAGGTAAACCGCGATGAAGAACTGATGGCGGTGTATAATTTCTCCCGCATCAACCTGCATATGCAGCCTTATATCAGTATGCACCAGCGGCTGTCGGAGTGCGGACTGGCGGGCGGATTCATGATGGTGTCCGAGATACCGGTCCAGCAGGACTGGAGCCCGGTGCAGAATTATTTTGAGCCGGGCAAAGAAATCGTACTTTTCGGCACCAAGGAAGACCTGCTGGACAAGTGCCGTTATTACCTGGCACACGAGGCAGAACGGCGGCAGATCGCAGAAAATATGCATCAGCGGGCCTTACGCGAAAGAACCGTACCGGCGGCGGCGAAAACCATCCTGGAACATTGGCGGAGCCTGCTGCCGGCTCGCTAAATCAAACGGAAGAAATGGGAGAAGACAGACCCTAATGAAATGCCCTGTTTGTGATAATTACCCGCTGGAACACCTGGAGGTCAACCAGGCCTTTTTCCGCCATCTGGATTTTACCACCGTTAAGCCGTCCGGCGTTATCGGCCGATGCCCCGCCTGCCAGATGCTGATAAATATCCTGCAGGATAACGAAGTCGTAAAGGTCAGCCATCTCTATACCAGTGTCGAATACTCCCAAAGTCAGCAGACGGACCAGACTTTTATGGTGCCGGAATATCCCCGGCCCGTCAGCCGCAGTTTCCTCCAGGCGGAGCTGGTAGGTCACTATCTGACGATGGACAAACCAATGATACTGGACATCGGGTGTTTTGACGGAGCACTGCTGGCGGAATTTGACCGGCGACTGCCGGGATGCGAATTGCACGGCTACGACGTCAATAAACATTGCCGGAAGTTTTTCCCCCGGAAAGATAATTATCATTTCTGGACAGCCGGCCTGGAAAAGCTGCCGGCAGGGTTCGATCTGGTCTCTATATCACACTCCCTGACACTGGTACATAATCTGATGGATTTTTTTCACCAGATAAAACGCCTGCTCAAACCGCAGGGACTGTTGTTCATTCAGGGGCCGGATATAGCCAAGAATCCCCACGCGATCCTGCAGGGCGATCAGTATCAATGTTTCACCGCCCGGACAATGACGAATTTGTTATATCATTTCGGCTTCGATCTTATCCCGCTGGAGCAGCACTGGTTTCAGCGCGAGCTGGTCGTTTTAGCCCGCCCCAGCGACGGCCGTTCGTCCCGCCCCCGCTACGAAGAAGATAAAAGCATTTACGCCTGCCTGGCATACATCAACGAGCAGGCAGCTAAATTGCAAAATCTGGTCAACTCTCATCGTATAATAGTGCTGGGAACTACCATTAACGCCGCGTTCGTGGACAGCGTAATCGGGCCGAAACTGGCGGGTTTTACCGATGAAAATCCCCATCGTCTCGGCCGGCAATTCCGCGGCAAAACGGTAATCCATCCGCAAAATCTGCAGGATACAGATACGGTCATCATTCCCTACGGCGCCTACGCGGAGAAAATCAAAGAACGATTCGTCCGCGCGTATCACGGCAATTTTATCTGCATGTAATATCCCATCCGCCGCCGGGTCGGTCCCGGCTGATATAAGCTATGGATTTTTCGCGTATTATATGCTATGGTCGCGGTATAATTCCGTAAATGCAGACATTGGAGAATAACTCGAAAAGCGAGATTTTACCATGAACGAGAAAATCGCCAGCACCGGACTGGCAGGGCTGGACAAAATACTCTGCGGCCTGAAAGAAGGGGATAATATCGTATTCCAGGTAGATTCGATAGACGATTATCTGCCCTTTATCAAGCCCTATTACGAATATGCCCAAAAGAACGGCTTGAAGCCGGTTTACTTTCGCTTTGCCCGGCATACACCGCTGGTCGCGGATGATTCCGGGGTGGAGATTCACCAGTTACATCCGGAAAATGGTTTTGACGGCTTTATCAAGGAATTTCATGAGATAATCGACCGGTACGGCAGTAAGGGCTATTACATTTTCGACTGTCTCTCGGAGCTGGTAGTCGATTGGTACAGCGACCGGATGCTGGGTAATTTTTTTATGCTGGTTTGCCCGTATATTCTGCGGGCTAAAGCCATCGCCTACTTCGCCATGCTGCGAAACCGACATTCTTTCCACGCCACCACCCCCATCATGGATACTTTGCAGGTATTCATGGATATTTATCGGTTTCAGGAAAAATTATATGTGCATCCCATCCAGGCAGCAGGCAGGCATTCCCCAACCATGAATATGATTCACGTCCGGCAGGATGACGATTTCATACCCGTTATAGACAGTGTGACCATCACCCAGATTCTGGGTGATATGCCGTGGTCACGCCTGGATTCGGCCAGCTATCGACTGGGCTTTTGGAGCAGTACCTTCGCCCGGGCGGAGAAGCTGGAAGCTGATTTCGAGTGCGGCGAAGACATGGCCCGTCAAGTGGATGAAATGTTCATCCGACTGCTCCGCATGGTGGTTTCCCGCAACGAGCGGGTTTTGAACCTGGCCCGGCAGTATTTTAACCTCGTCGATCTGCTCAACATCAGAAAACGCATGATCGGCACGGGTCTGATCGGGGGAAAATCCGTGGGGATGCTGCTGGCCCGGGCGATCTTGAGAAAAACCGATAATAAAATACCGGAAATACTGGAGCCGCACGATTCCTTCTTCATCGGGTCGGATGTTTTTTACACTTTTTTGGTGCAAAACGACATCTGGTGGCTGCGGGAGCAGCAAAAGAAGGCCCAAGGTTTCCTCGAAGGCGCCGCGGAAACCCGCAACAAAATCTTAAAAGGGAAATTTCCGGAATACATTGTAAAGCAGTTTGTGGACCTGCTGGATTACTTCGGGCAGTCGCCGATTATCGTCCGCTCCAGCAGTCTGCTGGAAGACTCCTTCGGCAACGCCTTCGCCGGAAAATATGACAGCATTTTCTGCGCCAACCAGGGGCCAAGACAGCAACGACTGGATGAATTTATCGCGGCTCTGCGGCGGGTTTACGCCAGCGCCCTCAGCGACGACGCCCTGACGTATCGGCTGCAAAGAGGACTGGACCAACAGGATGAGCAGATGGCCATTCTCGTCCAGCGGGTGTCCGGCTCATATCGAGGTTATTACTTTTTTCCCGACCTTGCCGGGGTCGGGGTTTCTTACAACACTTTTGTCTGGGAGCCTCATCTGGACCCCAAAGCAGGTATGCTCCGGCTGGTGTTCGGCCTGGGCACCCGAGCGGTCAACCGCGTCGATGACGATTATCCCCAAACCATCGCCCTGGACCAACCGCTGCTGAGACCTTATGCGGACCGGGAAGGCGCCAGTAAATTCTCCCAGCATTATGTCGATCTGCTTGATACCAGTCAAAATTGCTTAAGAACGGTCAGTTTGAATGAGCTTATAAATGATAAACTCAACATGCCCCTGGACCTGATCGCCGACCCGGATGTGCATGCCCAGCGGAAAATGAAGGAACTAGGCATCAAGGGGCCGCAACCCTGGCTTTTAACCTTCAAAAAACTACTCTCCGACACCAACTTCACCGCCATAATGCAGAAAATGATGAAAACCCTGGAGAATTATTATCAATATCCGGTGGATATAGAATTTACGGTAAACTTCACTGAGGACCATTCCTTTAAAATCAATTTAGTCCAATGCCGACCTTTACAGACCAAGGGTTTAAAAGCGAATGTGCAGATCCCGGAAAACATCACCGGGGAAAATATTCTTTTTTCTTCCCGCGGCTACACCATGGGAGGCAGCATTGCGCAGCCGATTAAAAGAATTATTTATGTCGATCCCCAGGCTTATGTGGAAACCCCGAATTCCCAAAAATACAGTATCGCCCGTCTGATAGGCAAACTGAACCGGCTAATAGATAGTCGAGTAGAAACGCCGACCCTACTGGTCGGTCCGGGCCGATGGGGTACTACCACGCCGAGTTTGGGGGTGCCGGTCATTTTTTCGGAAATCAACAGGATTACCGCCCTGGTGGAAATCGCCTATGAAGGGGGAAACTTAATGCCGGAATTATCTTTCGGAACCCATTTCTTCCAGGACCTGGTCGAAAGTGATATTTTTTATGTGGCACTTTTCCTTCAGAAGGAAGCGGTAGTATTCCATCTGGATCGCCTGTTGAAAATGCCCAACTTACTTACTACCTTTCTTCCCGATGAGCAGCAGTATGAACGTGCAGTCAAAGTATGTGAGATTGAATCGGACCGGCTGCAGATTATGTGCGATATCGTATCCCAGGAGGTTATTTGTTTCTTTACCTGTTGATTTCCCCGGCCCGGTTATTACAATATAGGATGCTGTCCCCGTAGCCCAATTGGATAGAGCGTTGGCCTCCGGAGCCAAAGGTTACAGGTTCGAATCCTGTCGGGGACGTTGGGTAAGACATTAGCTGTCAAGTGGTTATACTTGACAGCTTTTTTCGTTTCCGGCTCCGTATGGCAACACCTGCCATACGCACACCAAATCTTGATAATGATTGCCGGACGGCGAAACAAGATGATAAACTAAACGCCGAAGATTTGTGCCGCTATTTATATTCTTCAGTTTTATGTCGAATGATTTGGCCTTCAATCATATAAATAACATCTTCGGCAATATTAGTTGTGTGGTCGGCTATCCGTTCCAGATGGCGAGAGGCAGACAACAAATGGATCAAGGATGACATCTGTTCCGGATTTTTCAAAATGGCTTCCTGGACTTTCAAGTACATCTGGCGATTCATCTGATCGACTATATCATCATTGATACATACCTGTTGGGCAAATTCCGCGTCACGATTAATCAGGGCATCCAGGCTCTTTTTTAACATCGACTGAGCATTATGGGCCATCTCCACCAGGTCGATGGCAATATCGACTTTCGGCTGACGCGCGAGAAAAAGCGCTCTTTCCGCGATATTTACCGCCAAATCACCGATACGCTCGAGGTCATTATTAATCTTCAGAACCGCGACGATAAAACGCAAATCAATCGCTACCGGCTGATGCAGGGCCAGGATTTTTAAGCAGTCTTCCTCGATCTCGACTTCTATGTTATCAATAATTATGTCATCATCTATTAATTTTTGTGCCAGCTGCTCGTCCCGCTTCTCGATGGACAAGGTAGCCTCTCTGACAGAGGTTTCCACCCGTGCCCCTAGGGCCAGTAATTTCTTTTTCAGATTTTCGATTTCTCTTTGTAAATGTTTCGGCATTGTGAGGATATCCTATTATTAATATCTATTGTCATAAGAGGATGAAAGAATACAATCCGTTCTCCCATCACTCAACGCTATTTTCCCGTCTTTATTGGAAACCAGATCGGCGATGGCATAATTGAAAGCCGAAGGCAGTTCGTTGATAAGTTCTATTCGACTCCAGGGCAAAATTCTTATACCTTTAGTACCCACTCTTATGTCTCTGACATGGTTAATTCCTTTGCCGAAGTGATACGTGCGGCAATCCAAGCGAACATAAGACGGCGTTAGTTGCAGCACCTGACCGATAAACAGGTGGTTGTGGGCTTCCGGGTAATTTTTTACCGTACGGACTTTCCAGATTTGCTTTTCCTTTGGCTCACTCATGGTTATCCGAATCTTCCTGTGACATAATCTTCCGTTTGTTTTTTTCCGGGATTGCGGAATATTTTGACTGTCCGGTCATATTCTATCAGCTCTCCCAGGCAGAAAAAAGCGGTTCTTTCGCTGACTCTGGCCGCCTGCTGCATATTGTGGGTTACAATAACGATGGTGTAATCGTTTTGCAGTTTATCAATCAAATCCTCGATTTTAGCGGTAGCTATCGGGTCCAGGGCGGAGCAGGGTTCATCCATCAAAATTATATTGGGCTTGGTAGCCAAGGCCCGGGCAATACACAAACGCTGCTGTTGTCCGCCGGACAGGGCCAGGGCCGACTTTTTCAAATCATCCTTCACCTCATCCCATAAAGCAGCGGCCTGGAGACTACTTTCGACAATTTGTTGCAGTTGTGAACTATTTTTTACTCCCTGCAATTTCGGACCATAGGCAACATTATCGAAAATGCTCTTGGGAAACGGGTTCGGCTTTTGAAACACCATCCCAACCTGCTGTCTGAGGTTTACCAGATTGGTGTTTTTATCATAGACATTGTGGCCATTTACCAGCAGTTTGCCTTCTATGTGCGTATGGGGAATTAGATCGTTGATCCTGTTGATACTGCGCAGGAAGGTACTTTTGCCGCAGCCGCTCGGCCCGATGATCGCGGTGACGCTGCACGGATAAATCTCCATCGTTATATCCTTAACGCCGACTTTGGCGCCGTAGTAAAAGCTGAAGTTCTCGGAGGTTATCACGGCACATTTACAATGGGTGTTCTTCTGATCGCTCGCTGCGTCGGATTTACGCCCCAGAGTCACCGCCGTCCTGACGGGGTCAAGCCTCTCGTTATTATCTAAAGCGGACATCGGCATATTATCTTTTCCTTTCCGCGTTTTGATTAAATAGCTATACCGGCTTAATGCCCTCTAAGCTTTCTGGATATTCTGGCCCGCAGCACAATCGCCATAGCGTTCAGGCAAAGAATAAGCAAAACCAGTGTGACCACCATTCCGTATTGATTATGCGGCACCATCATGGCAAGTCGGTCACCCACCGCCATGTCGTAACTGCCGTAGGACAACGTTCTCGTCGGATCAAACAGTGATTTCGGCAACGGCCCCAGGGCTATCGCTCCGGTAAATAAGACGGGGGCTGTCTCACCCGCCACCCGGCTGAGACTCAATATCACCCCTGTTAGAATCCCCGGAAGTGCCACCGGTAATGTCACCTTCATGAATGTCCGGAATCCGCTGGCTCCCAGTCCCAGGGATGCTTCCTTGTAGGTTTGCGGGACCGAACGAATCGCCTCCTCACTGGCCCTGATCATTACCGGCAGGGTTAACACCGCCAAAGTCAGAGATGCTGTCAAAACGCAGGGCTTGGACGGCCCGCCAAAGAGCGGGACCAGAAATAAAACAAAAAACGCCAGACCAAACAAGCCGAACACGATGCTGGGAACCCCGGCCAGCGTATTGATGCACATACGAATAATCCTGACCGCCATATTATCCGAGGCGCATTCCACCAGATAGGCCGCGGAAATTACTCCCAGAGGCATTACGAACAGCATCGCCAACAGCGTCAGCAGTAAGGTGCCTAAAATCTCCGGCCCGACACCGCCGAAATAATGACCGGGTGTGCTGTCATCGATAAAATACTGCCAGTAAAATGTAACCTGGGGTTTCAGTATCTTGTCAAGGTTATTTTCCACGTATCCGAAGAGTGGCTCTAATGTTGTCCCGGCGAATTCCTCCGCTCGGGAAACACGAACTTTAACCAATGGTTGCCCCGCTTGTTGCTGAATCCATTGCTGCGACCATAGTAATTTATCTAAAAGTTTGCGCGCCAGGTCCCAGCGGGTTGCTCCATATCGATCCATAGTTAAAGCCGGCAGCGGCACACCCGGCCGGGGTCCCAGCAGACGAAAAATAATCTCTTCGACTTGCTGTAAAGATGCGGCATATTGTTGGCGTTTATTGAAGTCGATGTTTTCGATGGACTGGCGAAATTCCTCCGCCAGGGTAAAATACTCCGCAGCAGTTGTATCAGTTAAATCTTTATCCAGGCGATATTGCAGAATATAGTCGATGTTTTCTTGTATTACTTTTTTATCATTACTGGTAAAAGCAGCCTGGAGTTTGTTTCTCAAGTCTCTGGCCAATGAGTGAATATTCTGGTATTCCTCGCCTGTTATATCTTTGTAACGCAGCTCTTTACCAAATTGACGATATATTTGCTTGGTTCTATCGGTCAATTCTTCGACGTCGATACCGTGTTTGAATTTATCGATAGTCTCATATACCATTTTACGACAATTCTCAGCTTCGTCCGCTTCCCGCTGTAAACCGGCGGGATTGCCCCGATTATATAGGTCCAGCTGCATTTGGCGAAATTCTATAGTATCTTTGAAAACCACTGCCTTTGCTCCGCGCCAGATCATAGGACCAAGAATAATCAGCAATATGACCGTAAGCAGCAGTACACTGGCGCCGGTCAGGACCGTAAAGGTTTTATTGGTTATCTGGCGAATAAAAAGACGCATTTTCAGGATTTCCCCATTTTTTTCTTGGCGGAGGCGAGAAAATATTCGCTTATTATGTTGAGTAAAAATGTCATTCCCAAAAGCACCACACCTATCGTAAAAAGCGACCAGTAATGCGGCGAGTCCTTGGGTGTTTCGCCCATGTCACCGGCTATGGTTGCCGTCATAGTGCGAATCGACTGGGACAAATCCCACCAGGGTGATGGTATCTGATTGGCATTGCCCGATGCCATCCAGACTACCATGGTTTCGCCGATCGCCCGCATCATCCCCAGCACAATCGCGGCGATAATGCCGCTGTGAGCCGCGGGTATAATTACCTTGATAATCGTCTCGAATCGTGTCGCGCTTAGCGCGTATGACGCCTCTCGCAGTTCCCTGCCCACCGCGGAGATCGAGTCTTCCGCTACGCTGATGATTGTTGGCAAAGCCATAATGGAAAGAATGATAGAGGCATTCAGGGCATTGGTGCCGGTCGTGAATCCCCATCGCGATTGCATCCAGGGAGCCAGGACCAGCACAGCGAAAAAACCGTAAGCGACCGATGGAATGGCCGCCAGGATTTCGATTACCGGTTTTATCAGGTCTCTGACTTTTAACGAGACGATATCGCTCAAAAAAATCGCGGCCAGAATGCCCGTCGGAACCGCGAACACCAGGGCCGCTATGGTCACGTACAGGGAGCCGACTATCAATGATAATGCCCCGAATTTAGCCGGTTGGGCTTCGGGATACCATGATTTTGACGCCAGGAATTCCGTTAGGCTGAATTTCGTCAGAAAGGGAACAGCTTCTCTTACGACAAAGAAGAATATTAGTGATACCAGCAGAACGGAGCTGCAGGTTATCAATAAAAGCAGCAGTCGCCCCAGGTGGTATAATAAGAACCCTCTCAGGTCCTCTAAAGCTGTAAGAACCAGCGGCTGACCAAGGTCAGTCGCTGGTTTTAATTTCAGACTCCGGGTGGTATTATCCATACAGATGTTTAGTAATTAGTCACGGGAACAAATCCCTTGGCCTCGATGATTTCCTGGCCGGTTTCCGTCAGGTAAAAGGTGCAGAATTTATATATCATACCGCCCAGTTTGGGATAACCATTGGTGAACATAAACAGGGGGCGGGCAACCGGGTATTGACCCGTCGCGATAGTCTGCCGGGAAGGTAAAATCCCGTCAACCTTCATGGCTTTGACATTAGCATCCAGAAAACCAATTCCAACATATCCAATAGCTCCTATGGTAGCTTTTACTCGGGCATGTGCCTGGGGATTGGAACTGACATATTCGACCTTTGATCCCATTTCTTCCTTGTTCATAACCAAATCATGAAAAGTCTCGTAAGTACCCGAGGAGTTATCCCGGCTGATTACCACGATGGGCAAATCCGGCCCGCCAGCTGCTTTCCAGTTGACGATTTTACCTTGGTAAATTTCACGAATCTGGGAGGTGCTCAGTTGTGCAACAGGATTGGACGGATGAACAACTATACATACGCCGTCCATCGCTACGACGTGTGCAACAGGAAATACTCCTTTTGTAACCGCATCTTTGAATTCCTTATCTTTCATAAACCGGCTCATAATCGCGATATCACATCGCCCATCGATCAAAGCCGCGGCTCCGGCACCGCTTCCCGGTTTGTTGATGGAAATTTTCAAATCAGGATAATTACTCTTGAACGCCTCGGCAAAGGCATCGGCAATCGGTCCAACCGTCGTGGAACCCTCGATTTGCAGGGTTTTCTTTTCGGCGGCTCTTAATTCACCTGCCCACACCAGACCCAACACCAACAGTCCACATGCCATAATCTTTTTCATTTCAAAATCTCCTTTTTTTCCTTTTTTTTTCTTTTTTGGTTCTTTACTTAAATCATACGACTGCATTGTTAGAAAATTGTTAGAATCAGGTTAGATTTTGGTAAACTTTGCTAGAATTTGAAAACCATGTCTGCCTGGAGCCGGTTATAATTATGATTATCGTCGGCTTTCTCGTTGAGAAAATATGTCAGTGCCGCTTGGAGATTTTTGGCCAACTGATAGGCACAAGCCATGCGATGGCCTTTTCCATTAGTGCCGCCGCCGATGAAGTCCGAATCGCCAAATGCGCCCAGCACCGCGTCAGCCTCCAGGTCGCGGTAATCGTAGGAGAGTTCCCAAGAACCGGGGTTTTTGCATTTGCCTAATTTACCGCCGATGAGCCAGCCCGCATCCTGCGATGTGGCAGCAGAAGTGTTCTTGACATAGCTGGCGAAAGCCGCTGTGGGTATTTGGCTAAGTTTAAAGTCATATTCGCCGAACACTTCTACAATATTATATTCGCTGTTATATATGCCGGCCGAGTGGGAATTACCCTGGAAGCCGGTGCCGATAAGCGCCCCGGATCCCTCGATATTACCATAGCCGTAATAGCTGGCCCCGCCGCTGAGGGTTGATTTATCCGCGAATTGATGTTTCCAGCCGCTCTGGGCGCCCCACAGGCTGGTATCGGCGCCGCCGGATACTTCATTTACCCAGAATCCGCCGCCTTTGACGAACCATTCGTCACTTTCCCCCAATTTCAGGTTGTAGTTGGCGGCGATACCTTCCGGCGTCAAATCGCTGTCCCAGATAAGCTGATTACCCCCGACGCGGTAGAAGGGGGTTTCCATCTTTCCGCCGAAGATATCCAAACCACTGGCCTTCGGACTCCATTTGAAATAGGCCAGGTCCAGCCAGATGGATTTTTTGGCGAAGGCATCGTCCAGTGTCTGATTGGTCGAGATGGGATCTCCCTTATCACTGGTGAACGCCTCCGACGATGCCAGTCGCATCCCCACCTCGATATCATCGGTTACCTTTCCGGTGATACCTAGTCGGGCGCGGATACGATTACGATTGCGTCGATTTTTACCTTCTTCGTCTATCATTTCATAACGATACCGCAGATCCCCGCTGATTTTGATATTTTCCAGCCATTTCAGATTATCCGGCAGGCTGACGCTTTTACCTTCCTCTGCCTTGGCTGGCTTTTCGTCAGCCTTTTGTTGCTGGGCTTTTTGAGCCGCCTCCAGTTGTTCCAGCCGCTGCTGCATCTGTTGCATCTGCGTCTTCAGCTCGCTGATTTCATCAGCTTTCGCACCTCCGCGCAATACCAGCACCAGCACCAACACCGCTAACACCATTGTTTTTCGCATTTTGTACCTCCATTTCCCAGAAATAAACAACCATACCATTAGTTTTCTCAGGCCGATCCTGAGTTTGTTTTCGCTTAAAAATGTATCTGGGAAATGTTAGGTATGTATGAGGTCGATATTAGAATTGTGTTTAAGAACAAAATATTTTATTAACAATCGCGGAAAACATTCCAACGGCAATGGCATAAACCGGAGATTTTATTTGCGATAGATTTATTAGCCGATTGTTGAGGTCTCCTAATCAACTCCAGTATCGTTTTCAAAAAAATGCCGATGCGATATAACAGGTAAATCGCTCCGATCAGACCCAAAATATTTGCCATTAACTCGTACAACGGCCTGCTCCCAAAAGAATAACCTCCGACAATTTTCCCTTATCAATATGCATTTCCGGCATTAGAAAAATGTGAAAAATCGGTTAGAATATTGTTAGAAGGATTTTTTAAGGATAGGAATTATAATTGTGATTTATTGACTACCAACAGATTTTCAGCTTGAGAGATGCTGGTAAGGTTTCAACGTATTTTCGGATTTCATCTCTTACGCGGCGGTAATGACGGATTTTTTCTTCTTCGCTTTTCTCGTTGGCTGCAAGCTTGGGTGGATCATCAAAACCGCGATGAATTATTTTTGTTTTGGCAGAAAAAGTCGGACAGTTCTCGTCGGCATGACCGCAGAGAGTAATTACATAGTCAAATTCTATTCCGGCAAGCTCTTCCATCGTCTTACTATATTGCCGGGAGATATCAATCCCTGCCTCTTGCATTACCCGAACCGCATGAGGGTCGAGCCCCCTGGCCTCGACACCGGCGGAATATGGAATCACCTGGTTTGCCATTAAGTGGCGGGCAAATCCTTCCGCCATTTGGCTCCGGCAGGAGTTACCCGTGCATAAGAATAGAATTTTACGACGGCTATCCACGGTTTTCTTCATTCGGCAGGTCTAAGGGTAAATGAATTGTGAAGGTACTTCCCTCGTTTACCTTGCTTTCGACAGTAACGTAGCCGCTGTGTACCTGTGCTATGTGTTTGACAATCGACAGTCCCAGTCCGGTACCGCCGAGTTTTCGGCTTCGGCCTTTATCGACCACATAAAATCGTTCAAAAATCCGGTCGAGATGCTCTTTTTCTATGCCGCAGCCCTGGTCTGATACTTTGATAAGTACCTGGTTGGCTGATTCCTGGGCACTAACTAGTATTTTGCTGTGGTCCTGGCTGTATTTAACGGCGTTATCAATAAGATTAAGTACTGCCTGCTCGACGAGAGCCGCGTCTATGATTGCCGTTATTTCCTGGTCACAAATCAACTCTACGGTTATATTTTTTTGTCCGGCTTTAACTTGGGCCAGTTCAATTGCGGAAATCAGAATTGGCCGGATGTCGGTTTTTTCCAAGGACAGCCTTCTTTTTTCGCTATCTTCCTCCAGGTGGGAAAGTGCCAGAAGATCGTCGATTATGGCGTTAAGCCGGTCGGCGTGTCTGGCGATGATTTTTAGAAAACGTTGTGTCTGCTCCGGATCGTCTAACGCCCCGTCTAACAGGGTTTCCACAAATCCTTTAATAGAGGTTACCGGTGTTTTGAGTTCATGAGACACATTGGCGACGAAGTCGCGCCTGACCTCTTCCAGTTGACGGGTTCGGGTAATATCGTGTAACACCAGCACGGCGCCGCCGTTGTTGCCTTCGCTGTCGGTCAGGGCTGAGCCATACAATTGCAGCAATCGACCACCGGTGTTTAACACCATGCATTCCATCGTGCTGGTTTGTTTATTTCCCAGAGTATTTTTTATATACTGCTGGAGCTGGGGATTACGGACCGCTTCTTCTACGGTTAATCCCCGTGATTGGACGGCATCGATACCCAGCAGTTCCGCCGCCGCTTTGTTGACGCTGACGATATATCCCGACGAATCTACCGCCAGCACTCCCTCGATCATGCCGGAAAGAATTGCCTGTATCTGGCTGCGTTCTTTCGTGATGGTATTGATCTTATAATTAAGCTGCTGTGCCATTTTATTCAGGGCTTCGGCCAGATCCGCCAGTTCGACCGCGTCCGGCAGGGACAACCGCATATCAAGTTTGCCGGCCGCGAAATGCTTTGCCACTTTAGTCATCTCTTCCACCGGTCGGCTGATTCTCTTGGCGATAGCCAGACTAATCGCTGCCGCGCCAACCGCTATAATCAACCCTGCCCAGAAAATTTTTTGATAAATACTTTTAAGGGCCTCATCTATCGCCGTAATCGGTACGGAGGTTCTGACCACCGCCGAGACTTTGTTATCCTGCCGGATGGGGACTGCCAGATACATCATTTTCCTGCCCAGCGTTTCACTGAGTCGCAGGGACCTGCCCGAACCGTACTTCAAAGCATCCTGAAATTCCGGTCGGTCGGCGTGATTTTTCATGCGGCTGGGTATTTCATCGGAATCGGCTATTACCTCGCCATCGGGCAAAATCACCGTGATGCGGGTTGAGCCGGCGGCTACTACTTGTTTACAAAAATCGTCAATTTCCTTGAAGTTGCGGGCGGCTAAATTGGCTGATATCTGTTTTTCGATTAAATGGGCACGCGATTTGAGATCCTCGGCAACCTGATCCAGATGATACTTACGTAGCGACTGTGATCCATACCAGGCTACGCCGGCTACGGAAACAATAATAATCAGTAAAAAAGAGGGATATAATTGCCATATCAATCGCTTTTTGAACATTGATTAATCCCTAATCCCTAATCCCTAATCCCTAATCCCTAATCCCTAAAGCGGTAGCCCACGCCGCGAACGGTTTCGATATATTCGCCGGCCGGCCCTAATTTCTTGCGCAGTCCGACTATTTGCACATCCACCGCCCTATCTGTAACCAGATAGTCATCGCCGTGTAATGCATCGACAATCTGGTAGCGGGTGAAAACCAGGCCTGCCCTTTTGGCCAAACTATAAAGAATGTTGAATTCCGTAAAAGTCAAGTTTACCGGTTTGTTCTTGATTAGAACCTGGCGGCGGGCAGGATCTATGGTTAGATCGCGAATTTTTAGCGGTGCCTTTTCCAGATCACGGGCTACGGCCCGGTGTAGAATCCGGCGGACTCTTGCCACCAGCACTTTGGGGCTGAATGGTTTGGTCACATAATCATCGGCTCCCAATTCCAGACCGGTTACAATATCAGTCTCTTCCCCCTTGGCGGTTAGCATGATGATCGGGATGTTTTGCGTTTTGCTGTCGCTTTTTAATTTCCTGCACACCTCCAGGCCGTCGATACCGGGCAGCATCAAATCCAGTATCATCAGGTCGGGCAATTTGGCCCTGGCTTTAGTTAAAGCCTCCTCACCGGTGGTAGCTGTCCCGGTATGGTAGCCGCTCTTGTCCAGGTTATATCGCACCAGCTCCAGCACATCTTCTTCATCATCTACGATTAAAATATTCTCTTTTGACATGGTATTTTTTATACTATATTTGCATTAGTTTATTGTTAGCAAATTATTAGAATTTTGTTATATCACGCTCATTTAGTTTACACCAGGTTAATTTATTCTCAAGGAGCCGATTTCTCTCATTCGATTAGTATTGCCATTTACCCACCGGAGGTTTTTCCCGTCGTCTGCCGTGGGGGGGGTGGACTATTTTCTGGGATTTTTTGATATTCATTTTGATTTTCAATTGGATCGGTTTTGCCGGCTTATGTTACCAAGGCATGCGCCAAAATGTGTGCCCAAGTCGCACTTTGGGCCTTCGCCGCTAAAGGTTACAGGTTCGAATCCTGTCGGGGACGTCTGCTAACATATTGGCTGTCAGGTGCTTATACTTGACAGCTTTTTTTGGCGGGGTAGAATGAATTTTTTTAAACTTATATCGCGGTTATAAATAAGATAAAATTACCATTGCTATGGTCTAGTTGTGGCTACCAGAGTAATAAATTATATCAAGGCAAGGACAATTAACACTATGAAAGTTTCGCTACTGGATTTGCAGGAACAATATCAATCGCTCAAATCGGAAATCGCCCCCGCCCTGGCGGCTTTGTTCCAGTCGCAGCAATTCGTCCTGGGTGAGCCGGTAGCTCGCCTGGAAGAGCATCTCGCCCGCTATCATAATTGCCGCTATGCCGTCGGCTTAAGCAGTGGGACTGACGCTCTGCTGGTCGCCCTGATGGCCCTGGGTATCGGGCGGATCAGTCGGCCCGAAAAAATTAATCAGCAGTCGGACGACGAGGTTATCGTGCCGACCTTCACCTTCTTCGGTACCGCCGGCTCGATCGCCCGGGTTGGGGCCATACCGGTCTTCGTCGATATCGACCCGGTAACCTTCAATATCGACGCCGCCCAGATACCTGCCGCTATCACGGAGCGTACCAAAGCCATTATCCCTGTGCACCTCTTCGGGCAGATGGCCGACATGGAGTCGATTCGGCAGATAGCGAAAAAAAACAACTTGGCGGTGATCGAGGACGCCGCCCAGGCAATCGGCAGCGAGCACCACGGCAAAAAGACGGGCAACTGGGGCAAGGCGGCTTGTCTTAGCTTTTATCCCAGCAAGAACTTGGCCGGTTTCGGTGACGGCGGCATGATTTTATGCAACGACGATGAATTGGATCAGACCTGCCGTTACCTGCGGATGCACGGTGAAGACCGCCGATATTATCACAGCGTAATTGGCGGTAATTTTCGCCTGGACGCCCTGCAGGCTCTGGTCTTGGATATCAAGCTCAAATACCTGGACGAATGGGTTAATAAGCGCCGCCGAAACGCCCAGCTTTACGAGGACTTGCTGACCGAGCCGGTGCAAAAGCCCCAAATCGCTCCCGGTAACACCAGCGTATTTAACCAGTATGTCATCCGGGCGCCCCACCGGGACATGTTGCAGGAATTTCTCCGCAACCGTCAAATCGGCTCCGCCATCTATTATCCCCTGCCGCTGCATCTGCAGGAGTGCTTCGCTTATTTAGGCGGAAAAACGGGCGATTTCCCGGTCGCCGAGCAGGCAGCTAAAGAAGTATTAGCCCTGCCGATTTATCCGGAGCTGCGCCCCGAGCAAATCGAATACGTCGCCAAATGCATCAACGAGTTTTACGGCGGATAACTCCCAATTGAAAAATCGGTAATGATTATTTGCGATCATAGTCACTCCCCGGACCGGCCGCTGCGCACCAACGCCGCGTGGGCGGTTCTAGCCAACATTATTTACGCCGCCGGGCGGTTCTTTTTATTTATCATGCTGGCCAAATATCTTCTGCCCCTCCAGGTCGGGCGATTCGACCTGGCGATTGCCATTGTCGCGCCGCTGGCTCTACTCTTCGACATGTCATTGCGGCTGGTGCTCGTTACCGACGCCCAGAGCCGAATCGATGCGGGAAATTGCCTTTCCACCCGTTTTCTTACCAGCCTGCTGCTGGGGCTGGTCCTGTTGATTGTGTGCTTTTGTAAAGGTTCAAGCTGGGGCTGGCATAAAAACGCCGTCATACTCCTGGTCGGCGCCGTGCGGATCGCGGAGGGGTTCGCGGATATTTATTTGGCCGTGCTGCAAAAACACGAACAAATGAAATATAACGCCGTCTCGCAGGCTTTAAAGATGGGGCTCCTGTTCATCTGGCTGCTGGTGATTGTGCCGCTGTGGCCTGATATTTTATTTGTGCTTCTCGGCTGGCTGCTGACCACCTTGGCCGTTACGTTTATATATGATCGCCGGCTGGCGGGTCGGTTCTCGCCCCTTAATCTTCGGTGGAATCTTAGCGATAGTTGCAAACTGATAAAACTGTCCTTGCCTTTGGGGATGTTTGTTACCTTGTCCACCTTCAACGATAAGTTGCCGCGGTATTTCATCGAGCCGGCCCTGGGCGATGCCGCGGTGGGGTATTTTGCCTCGCTGTGGTATTTCGTCGTTGCCCTGGTCCTGCTGCAAAACGGCGTGAATCAATCAGTTCTGCCGCGGCTGTCTCAGTTCTACCAGTCGGATCGGCCCGCTTTTCGTCGACTGTTGCTGAAGATACTGGTACTAACCTGGCTGGCAGCAGCGGCTTTATTAGTCATTGTGTGGTGGAAAGGCCGGCTTATCCTGCAGATTTTGTACCAACCGGTGTATGCCGAGCAGTTTTACGGCCCTCAGCAGACCGGCTCGGTCTCGCTCTTTGTGGTTGCGATGCTGGCGGCTGCCATATTGCTTACGGAAATGGTCCTGGGCGATGCGATAGTGGCTTGCCGACGATATCGGACGCGAATGGCTGCCACGGCTTTGGCGCTGGTGGTTAACGTGCTTATCTGCTGGCAGTATGTGGGCACGCATGGTTTGTCCGCTGCCATTTGGGCGGCGGTCGCCTCGGCGGCCGCGGGTTTATTGGTTTGCGGGCTGGCTCTTGGGGCGGCGCTGCGACACTGATGTAACACATAGCCATCATTTACCGCAATGCAGCCGACCTATTTTTTACCCGACAACGGGTTGCTTATGGCGACACTTTCTGATACAATATTCCTCCGATAATAAGGGCGGTGAAGATATAAATGCTAATTCCCTGCCAATAAAGTAGTTATCGAGAAATAACAAAAACGTCAACAAGAAGAGGTATCGCGATGCAGTCAAAAACACAGGAAAAACAAGATTTAGCGCTTTTAGGTGGCACTAAAGCCGTTACCCTCGAGCAGGGCGACATCCTTACCTGGCCGATTGTCACCAAACAACATGAAGATGCGGTTTTGAAGGTTTTGCGTGCCGGCCAGATGTCCGGCCTGGATGTTACCTGGGAATTTGAGAAGAAATACGGCAAGATGATCGGCCGCAAATACGCCTTAGCCTTCCATAATGGCACCGCCGCTATCCTGGGCGGTTTGTATGGCATGGGGATCGGCGTGGGTGATGAGGTCATCGCCCCGTCGCTGACCTATTGGGCCTCGGTTGTCCAGTGCTACACCCTGGGTGCCACCCCTGTTTTTGCCGAGGTCGATCCGGACACCATGTGCATCGATCCCAAAGATATCGAGCATCGCATTACCAAACGGACCAAGGCCATTGTGGTCGTGCATTACGCCGGTATGCCCGCCGAGATGGACGCCATCATGGCCATTGCCAAGAAGCATCAGCTTAAAGTCCTGGAAGACTGCTCGCACGCCCACGGTGCCTTATACAAAGGCCGCCAGGTAGGCACCTTTGGCCAGGTGGGTGCTTTTTCTCTGATGACGGGCAAGTCACTGGCCATCGGCGAGGGCGGCATTTTCTTCACCGACGACCAGCGGATTTACGAGCGAGCCATCCTGTTCGGTCATTACATTCGCCACAATGAGATCGAGCTGGAGGATCTTAAACCTTACATTGGCCTGCCCTGTGGCGGGTATAAGCACCGTATGCACCAGTTAAGTTCCGCTTTTGGCCTGGTGCAATTGGACCTTTACCCCGGTCAGATGGCGGAAATCGACAAATCGATGAATTACTTCTGCGATCTCTTGGAGGGCGTCAAGGGTCTGCGGCCCATTCGGCCGGCCAGGGACAGCGGCTCTACCAAAGGCGGCTGGTATTTCCCGTTGTTCAAATATGTACCTGAGGAGTTGGGTGGCCTGTCGTTGCGGCGCTTTTCCCAGGCCGTCCAGGCCGAGGGTGCCGTCTGTCGGCCCGGATGTAATAAACCGTTACACACCCATCCCTTGTTTATCAACATGGACGTTTACGGCCACGGTCGGCCGACCAGGATTGCCCACCTGGACAAATCCGTCACCATCGACAGTTACATTCAATCGCTGCCGATTACGGAAAAAATCGTCCACCGGGTTTTCGCGGTGCCCTGGTTCAAGCATTATCGCCCGGAGATCATTGAGGAGCACGCCAGCGCCTACAAGAAGGTAGCCAGCAATTATCAATCGCTGTTAGCCGACGATCCCGGCGACGACCCGGACAGTTTGGGTTACAGCAGCTTTTTCCGCGACCGCAAGAAAAGCAAATAATCGCCTCCGCCGAGGTTGCTCATGATCATCGACGCTCATGCCCACGTCTATGCCCATCCGCGGATCAGATATGGGCCGGACGCCACTACCTTTATGTCCGCCGCGGACCAGATCGCCCTGATGGACCGCCACGGCATAGACAAATCCGTCATCTTGCCCCTGGTCAATCCGGAAGTCATCGCCGAGCTGCAGGGCATCGATGAAATCCTGGGTATTTGCGCCCGGTATCCCGGCCGATTCATCCCCTTTTGCAATGTTGACCCTCGCCTGATCGGCACGGCTTATAAAACCGACGCCGCTCATTTCGAGTTTATTTTAAGTCAGTATAAGGAGCTTGGCTGCCGCGGCCTGGGCGAGCTGGCTGCCAAACTGGATTGGGACGACCCGCAGGTGCTCGCTCTCTTTCAAGCCTGCCAAAAACTGCAACTGCCGGTTACCTTTCATACCTCCACCGCCAGCACCGACGATTACGGTTTGGTTGACGAAATTGGCTTTCCTCGTTTTGAAAAAGTCTTGCAGCGGTTCCCCGATTTGATATTTTTCGGCCATTCCAACGGCTTTTGGTCTGAGATTAGTGGTGACGTTACCCTGCGGGATAAATACCGCTACCCCACCGGCCCGGTCCAACCCGGTGGTGCCGTCCCCCGCCTGATGCGAAACTACCCCCAGTTATACGGCGACCTTTCCGCCAACAGCGGCATCACTGCCTTATCACGTGATCCGGGTTTTGCTTATGAATTTATTGACGAGTTCCAGGACAGATTGCTTTTCGGCCAGGACTACTGCAGTACCAACCAGAGCTTACCCCATCTGCAATGGCTCACCGCCGCCCGCGATAACGGCCACATCTCCCCCGCCGCCTACGAGAAAATCATGAGCAAAAACCTCATCCGCATTCTCAACCTCAATATTTGATTGAAGGTAGGGTGGGCAACTTGTTGCCCACGCGGTCCTGTTAATCCTGAAAATATGTCTATAATTTTAAATGTCTTTCCATCGCCTCGCAGAGCGCGTCGATGTCCTCTTTGGTATGTTCGCTCATCAGCGAGACCCGCAGGCGGCTGCTGCCCGGTTTTACCGTGGGCGGGCGAATCGCCGGAATCATAAAGCCATCATCCCATAAACGATGTGAAAGTGCGACCGCTTTTTCCGCCTCGCCCAGGACCAGCGGTACAATGTAGCTTCCACTGCCCGCTGTATCAATTTGCATCTCTTGGCAGCGGCGGCGGAAATACTCGCCATTGTCCCACAGTCGCTGTCTGCGAGCAGGCTCATCGCGGATAATATCCAGCGCCGCCCCCGCTGCCAGGCAATTAATCGCGGGGATAGCGGTAGTAAAGATAAAACCGCGGGCCTTATTGATCAGATAATCGATAATCGGCCCCGAACCGGCCACGAACCCGCCCGCCCCACCTAACGCCTTGGAAAATGTCCCCACGAAGATATCAATTTCACCGAGCAGTCCCACCTCTTCCGCCCAGCCTCTGCCCCCCTGCCCCAGGCAGCCGAAGGCGTGCGCCTCATCCACCATCAAACAGGCCTCGTATCTTTTCTTGATTTCCACCAGTTCCCCCAGCGGTGCCAAATCGCCGTCCATACTGAACAGCGAATCAGTGACCATGAAGGCCCGTTCGAACCCGCCGCGGTCGAGTAACTTAGCGAGCTGCCGCGTATCACGATGTGGCCAGCTCCGCACCTGTGCACCTGACGACCGAGCCCCGTCGATTAGGGAAGCATGTACCCGCCGGTCCAGGGCGATTAGGTCCTTCTCTCTCGGCAGCGTTTGCAGAATTGCGCCATTGGTCGTATAGCCGCTGGGAAAAACTAGTGCCGCCTCCTTGCCCAGCCAGCCTGCCAGCCGGTCCTGCAGTTGCTCATGCGGTAATAGATTCCCACCCACCAGTCGGCTGCCGCCGCTGCCCAGTCCCCATTTTTGCACGCCTTCCCCCACCGCCGCCCTCAAACGCGGATGGCGGGCCAGACCCAGGTAATTGTTCGTACAGAAACTTACTTTCTCCTGTCCCGAAACTACTACCCGACAGTCTCGCCCGCCATCTATCGTTTTCAATTCACGATACAATCCTTCGCGGCGGAGCTGCTGTAACTGTTCTTCATACCACCTTTCATCCATACCGCGATTATAACGGCAGGGCGAGCCTTTATCTATCCAGTTATTAGCTCGTATTTACCCGGCCCCACGTAGCTCGTTCGGGAGATTTATTCACCTGCCGCCGGCGTACCATTACCCTTGAGCGAATACGAGCCGGTAAAATCCACATCTTCGCCCTGTACCATCGCTTCGCCGGAGTAAGTTACTACCATGCTGAAGCTTACGGACACTCCCGGCTTAATACTGGCGCCGGCTTTATATTTGGCGGCGTCGATCCAAAAATCAGTTATATCGCCGGGTTCCACGCCGGCTATCGTGGTGATATTTTCCATAATTCGGCTGGTGACAAAATCTTCCAGGTCTGTCATTTGCAGGGTGATTTTGTTTTTCTTATTGATATAGGTCCCGCTGAACGAATCTTCGCCGTTCACTTCAGCGGCGAAAACCGCGGAGGGGCCGAATCCCGTTGCCTTGTCGGAAAGTTCCAAGAACAGGTCAACATCGTTTGTTGCCTTGCCTGCCCCTTTAATGACGATACTTTCCCGGGCGGCTATATCCCAGTCGGAGCCGGTTAAGCTGCCCAAATTCTTGGTTGCCGTCCCCTTGAACGCCAACGTTACCTTCGCGCTTACCTCTTCCATGCCGACGTCATCTTCGACTATCGCATCGACGACGGTCTTGACTGACATGCTCAGGGACAGACTGGCGATATCGCCGCTGGCTTTGGGCTTGGCGACAATGGTTAACGATTGCACGGTGATATCATCCTCGTCATAAATGACGTCGATAATATCATCATCCACCAGCTTTTCCAGCAGCACTTCATCAATCAGGCTCTTCAGTAGCAGCTTTAGCTCGTCTTCGTCGGGACTTAGGATCGCCGTGCCCTTGGCGTCGGTGGTATAAGTACCCGAGAAAACTAATTCATCATCTGCGTCATAGAGATAAAATTCATCATCCGTAAATTCCAGGGACAATTGTTCGAGACTTTGGATACTGCCGACCGATTGGACGGACGCCTTCAATACTCCGATAACATCCCAGGCGGTATCGGTCAGGTCCACCGGCGTCGTCGCCGCATTGCCTTGAGCCACCAGACATGCAAACATAACCAACGTGCATAATAAGATTCCGAATCGCTTTCCCATCAGACGTCTCCTTTTCTCCGCCCCACTAAGACACTTTATTGGAACAATTGACAAAAAAACTGTTTTTGGCTTATTCTTCCTGTAATTTATTGCGTGTGGTTTACATATTAGTGCCCTTTTTCTTTCCCGTCAATTCTATTACCCTAAGTATATTCTGCCCAAATCGTTAAAAAAGCTCTCCGGTTTCAGCTCGAAATCCAGCGTATGATGGGCCTGCGGGTAGATATACGCCGCTTCACCGCCCCTGGTCGGCGTTAGTATTGGTTTCAGTAAATCGACGGTAGCCTGATTATCGGTTATCTGGTCCAGCTCTGCCAGAAACAGGTGTACCGGCATTTTCAATTTGCTGATGACCTGGCGGACTTGTCCGTCCAGCCGATTGGACGCGATGAAGAAGCTGGCGGTAGCCTGGGTCAGTTTTAGCGGGTCATTGGCGATAAACTGCCGCATCGCCGGGTTCGCCGTGAACAGTTCCGGCAGATTAAGGGGTATTTCATGCTGACGTTGGGGTTCGATTAGCCCATTGATTCCCACCGCGATTTTTTCCCGCAGGCGGATATCGATTTGCACACGCAGCCCAGGCGTTATCAGGGCGACCTGCCGGACCTTTTGGGGATACCATCCGGCATATACCAGTGCCAGCTTACCCCCCCAACTGACCGCCGCCACATCGATTTGCTCCTTGCCGCTGTGTTTCATCAGCCAGTCAGCCCAACAATCCACATCCGCCAATAACTGCCGATACGAATTACAATGTCCGCGTTCCCTTTGGTTTAGTCCGCTGCCTCTCCGGTCCGGCATCAGCACCGTGATATCCTGACTTCGCAGATAATCGCACGACCGCAGGAACCAGCCGCCGTGCGATTGAATCCCGTGCAGATAGAGTACCACCCGCCGCGGCCGAGCGCTTTCGAACAGCCTGCCGTATCCCCGGTATCCATCCGCCAGCTCGATATCGACCACCTCGCACGGCACCTCCGCCGCCTGCGATTCCGGCGGTACCACAATCTCCGTTTTTGTCACCATCTTCCCTAAAATTCAACCTTATTCGACGTTGATCCTTGAACGTTATACTTTGAACGTTCTTATCTCATTTCCAGCAGCACCTTAATCTGCTTGGGATCTTTAGCCTTTTCCATCGCCTGGGCGCCCTGGGCCAGTTTATACCGGGCCGTCACCATGCCGTTGACTACGATCTGCCCTGCCGCCAGCGCGTCGATCGCCACGGGGAACAAGCCGCAGCGGGACCCGATTAGGCTGATCTCGTTGATTACCAATGGTGAAAGGTCCACCGGCTGATCGCAGACGAACGTGCTTTTCAGCACCAGTTTACCGCGTGGCCGAACCAGACGGCACGCCGTCGTGAAGCCTTCTACCGACCCCGTGCAGTCCACCACAATATCCCACTGGGGTTTGATGAGCATATCTTGCAGTAGTATCCCCTGGATCCCCCGTTTTTCCGCGAATGCCAGTTTTTCTTCGTGTCTGCCCACCAGTACCACATTGCCTTTGCTTCCTGCCGCCGCCAGCACTTGTACTGCCAGCAGGCCCAGTCGCCCGTCGCCCACGACGATTACCTTCGCCCGCGGCTCGATCGGCGCCTGGTGGACTATCTGAAAAGCCGCCGCCAGCGGCTCGACAAATACTGCGTCTTCGCTGCTGAGATTTTCTGGTATCACATGCACATTTCGCCGCGGCAGGCTGACATAATCAGCGAACACCCCGTCATGGCCTTTTATCCCGATTACGGTGCGTTGGGTACAGTGGTTGCTCAATCCGGAATGGCACATCTCGCATTTTCCGCACACACAGTTGATTTCCCCCACCACCCGTCGGCCCTGGATATTTGCCGGGCCTTTGACCACTTTGCCCACGAACTCATGGCCCAGCACCCCGGAAAAATCCATATACCCTTTGACTATCTCCAGGTCGGTCGAGCATATTCCAGCCAGCTCGACTGCCACCAGCACCTCATCGACGTTCAGGGTCGGCTCGGGATAACTTGTGGTATATTTTAGCTTTCCCTCGGTAATGACTAACGCCTGCATAACTTATCCCTCGCTCTTTTCTTCTCTTTTGGTTGACTTTCGCGGATTATTTATCGAATCTCGCCCATTATAATTCTTTCTTATTCTTTCTACTTTCAACTTTCTACTGTTCTACTCTCTCGCCCCGCGCCGCCTTCCCACTTTCCTACTTTCCCACCTTCTTACCTTCTCACTTTCTTACTTTCCTACTTTCTTACTTTCTCACCTTCTTACTTTCCCACCTTCTCACTTTCTTATTTCTTTACCCTTGAATACCGCTATTTTTGTCGTTTCTTTCCTGTTTTGCTCCTGGTTATACAAGGGGGGGGTGACAATTTATCGCGTCAGCGATGCGGTTAAGAATATTTTCAGGATTGGCCAAAAATTCCTTATTACCAAATCGCAGGACTGTTAATCCCATTGATGCAAGATAAGCATCGCGTTTATGGTCATGTTTCGCCTGGTTTTTATTATTATGAACTTTGCCGTCGAGTTCTACAATCAGTTTTTGTTCATTGCAGTAAAAATCTGCTATATAATTTCCGAACTGGTGCTGACGACGGAATTTCAGGTTCATAAATCTTCTATTTCGGAGTAATTCCCACATAACTGATTCTGCGGGTGTCTGTTTTTTTCTCAATTGTCTTGCGGTTTCAACTAATCCGGAAAAATCGAATCCTCCCCGATAATGCCCCTCTCCCTCTGAATGCCCCTCTCCCTCTGAATGTCCCTCTCCCTCTGAATGTCCCTCTCCCTCTGGGAGAGGGTCCGGGTGAGAGACTGGGTTCTGGTTCTGGTTCGTGTAATGTCCCTCTCCCTCTGGGAGAGGGTTCGGGTGAGGGACTGGGTTCTGGTTCTGGTTCGGGTAATGTCCCTCTCCCTCTGGGAGAGGGTCCGGGTGAGGGACTGGGTTCTGGTTCTGATTCGGGTAATGTCCCTCTCCCTCTGGGAGAGGGTCCGGGTGAGGGTTCTGGTGAGGGACTGGGTTCTGGTTCGGGTAATGTCCCTCTCCCTCTGGGAGAGGGTTCGGGTGAGGGTTCTGGTTCTGGTGCCAATTATGATATGTCTCAGCAATCAAGGCAATTTTTGTATCTGATAATTCCCTGCCGCCCATAACAAATCCTTATCATTCTTTGGTATTATCTAACTTCATCGAGCGAGTCTTGGCTTCTATGAACGCGTACTTCTCTTCCGTCAGACAGTAACCTGCTCTTTTAGACCCGCGCGTCTAAATTGTTAGCCCCCGCCACTGCCGGGGGTTCTCTTTTGAACGTTGTACTTTGAACATTATACTTTGAACGTTAGGTTTCTCTCGCGCGCCGCGCCGCCTTCCCACTTTCTCACCTTCTCACCTTCCTACCTTCTTACTCTTCCCCCAGCCCCCAGCCCCTGACCCCCGACCCCTTTCCTACTTTCCCACCTTCTCACTTTCCCACTTCCTTAAACCTTCTTTGCAGGTAAACCAAGCCATGCGAGAGGCAATTCATTGAATCTGTAGTGACAATTAACGCTGTGTATGTATTCCAGTACATCTTTATATTCCGGTTTCTTGAACCAGTCGTTTAGTACATAGACATATTCGACTTTCAATCCCAATGGCGTCACCAATTTCAAATACTGTTTTCGCTTAAAATCACATAACATCAATTCTTCATCATCTGCATTCGTCATCTTTTGATAATTTATCTCGATGATGAATAAGGTTTCACGAACAATGACCAGCAGGGCATCATCAGGCAAGAGCCTTTTGGAAAGCACTTTTTTCCAATCCACATTCGATTCGGATAAAAATTTATAAAAATCATGTTTCCTGAAACATCTGGCGACCAGTCTGCCCTCAAATAATACGGCCATCCCGGCTTTACCCGGTTCTTTTCTTATACTATAGCCGGGGATAGCACCAATCACTTGTTGAAAATCGACCTTACCCTCAAATTTCAAGCCCGTCAGAGTTTTTGCGCCACCAACACCGCCCGTTTTCATTTTTCTTGCCCTATTATAATCTTAACGCATATATAATTTCTATAAAAGTAAAGTATTTTTATTTGATGTTCTGTAAAATGGCATCAACTCTGAATACCTCCCCCGCCGCCCTCATTGGTTTTTCCACTTTTCCAACCAGTTTGCCCTTCAATAGAGATTGACATGGGATGCTTAAGAATCTTCCGCTCTGGCTTACAGATTCCCTCAAATATGCAATAGAAATTTTTATCAAACATAAGTTGGTCTTGTTTAATTTGACTTTGTATCCATTTTAACTTAGCCGGTGTCGAAGGTGGGCATTTGCGATTCCTTCCCGAAGGTTTGCAAGCCAGTTTTCCCATTCGATAAATGAGATAATCTATGGATGCTGGCGTGGGAGGTCTGTGGTTATTGGGGATTGTATCCCATATTTTCCAAACTTCTCGCCATGCCCTAACGTTCCATCGATCAACAAGACTGTATTGATAGCAATAAACATCAAGATAACTTGCAAGCAACGGAATTCTAAATTGTAATATTCCCGTTCGCAAAGCGACGCGCATGGTATTCTTGTCGCTCATGACATCGATTTCTTCAATGTTATTTTGATATTTCCACACCGCCAAATCAGCCATGTCTCTCAAAAGCATATCAACTTTTTTGGGTGCGAACCCATAGCGCTGGACGTTTAACGCTCTTTTTATTTGAAGAACATCTCCTTTGTGCACGCTGTTTATATTAAACGCTGACCCGCCGTATTGTTCTATCAATAATCGTGCGGATTCCTGCATCCACGGCTTTCGTTTATCGCGCTGTGAATCAGCACCAATTCTATTAAGAAATTCATCTACTAAGAGTTCATTTTCCAATATTTTCTTTGGATTGAAGAAATCTGGCTGCAATTCATAAAGTTGAAAGGGATTCATTTTAGCGTTTATATCTATTTTTAAATCTTGAATTGCCGTGAAATATCGAACATTGGCAATTTGTTCCGGAGTTAAGCCAATCGTATTTAACTGTACTTTAATGGAGTTATTTGCGTATATAGTTTCAAGGGTCTCTGCGACTTTGAGAACTTCTTCCTGTCCAATATGGGGAGCCAGCACTTTTTCGTGATTGGCCTCCCAATATTTATGAAATTCCGAAATATATTCTTCTTCTAAACCAGTCAGACTGTTTGCACCGCCCAAATCATCTATCATCATTTGGTTTTATCCATAAATATACCCCATTAATTTGGAGATTTTGGTATCCTTATTTTAAAATACAATACTAATCATCCGCCATCTCATCCCAATAAAAATCCTTAACAAGATTTTCCGCAGCTTTTAACTTCTTTCCTTTTAAGCCTAAATCTGTAAGATATTCTTTATCGACCAAATTTAATCCTGCGTCTAATTCTATGAAAAAAGCCTTTTGATCGTCGATACCCGCGTCACATAACTTTCCTGCTAACACTTCTCTTGGATCTTTAATTTTCTTCTTAAATTTCATTTGCTTTATTTATTGAAACAATTTCTTAGTTTAGCCTGTATCGTCCTCTTGCGATAAAATCTAAATAACCTCTATCTCTTAAATATTGCAATTGTTGCCGGATTTTATCTTTGATATGTTTATTATTTGGATGTTTATTCTCTAACACATTTTCAAAAGAATAAACATCTTTAAGAGAAAACTCTCTTTTGCCGATTTTGTCCACACAATTCATAATATCCAAAATCCAGCCTTTTTCCACGATTTCTTTTTCTTCTCTTAAAAAAAGGGTTTTTCTCCAATTTTCTAAAATTCGCGATCTCGATTCAACCTTTCCATTTTTTATATAGAATATTTTTCCTGTCAAGGGAATGTCTTTTAGCAAAATATTGCAACCTACCCATCCCGCACGTCTTGCGGTTTCTGACAGCGGCTTTCTCTTCTCAATAATTTCTGGAACAAAAAAATGTTTCGGAACAACAAAGAAATTTTGTATTTCACACCTTCGTAAATCATAATTAAGCAAAAAGAGGTTTGGGTTATTATCGCTTATTAACCTTTCGATCATGGTTCGATAGGCCCCATTAATAACTTTCATTCCGATAGAATCCTTTTTGCTTTTTAGCTCGTATTCTTCATAGCATTTCGAACAATAGAAATCTGCAACAGGTCTACCTTTTTGAAATTGGTCTATACTTGATCCGCAATTTGGACAAAATGCTTCATTATTAACCCAAGCCTCGGTAAAAACTCGACTTCTTTGCGAAGCACTGTGATATCTTTCCGCAATATTTATATCAAAGCGTTTTTGCATATTCTACTAATTTATCAACATGTAGTTTGCTTCAAATAAACTTCATGTCCTCTGTAAGGATTTTTTCAATCGCTGCGGCAAAACCTTTGAATGAAGTATTCTTAATGCTCACTTTCTTCAGATCAATATCATGCGTGTAAACATTTCGTTTTTTCATATATGCCTTGGCCTATCAATAATTAGATTGATCCGGCGGAAATACCTTATCCGTGCCCATCGCTGTGAATCACTGTCAAATATTTCTTCTTCTCTCTTTCAATTTCTTCGCGAGCATCCCCTCCGATACCTCCTCCTTCTGCGGCCGCTTGTTTATTTTCAACAAATCCCCGTGCATCGCCATTGTCGCTCCGAAATTATGAATGTCTGGGTATATCTTTCTCTAAAATCTGCGTTAATCTGCGTAATCTGCGGATAATCATCTTCTTTTCTTTTTATCTGCGGATTCATACTCCCACCTCGATTATCTTCATCATATCATTCCCGAAAATATCCACCACTTTGATAGCGATTTTGTACCGTTTTTGGGGGCTGAAAACCTCTCAAAAATTAATCGATTTTTGTAAAAAAATTGCTTCTTTTTCCCTGAAAATCACGTCCTTTTTACCGAAATCCGTCATTTTTTGCCAGAAAATGACCGGAAATGCGCAATTTATGCCAGTTTTTGCCCGTTTTTAACCAAAATATGCCCGTTTTTACCACCCCAAAAACGCTTTTTTGTTAAATTGGGCAATCTTTAGTTGATAAATTACGCCTCAACCATCACGGATTTATTTGGTTCAGCCAATCCAGCCAGGCCTGCGAATTATAGCCTAAGTCCTTACCTGTCAAGGCTGTAAGTGACTGCCGCGCCCGGAAGCACAAGGCGAATTCTTTGCTGTCGAGTGCTGCTATTAAGCTGCGGATCGCCCTTTGATCCTGGTAGTTACCCAGCCCATCCGCCGCCGCGATTTTTACCTGGGTATCGGCATCTTTATTTAACATATCTATTAGATTTGACAAAGAGTTATCATCATTATGAGTCGCCAGGATTTTCGCGCTTTCCAGTCGTACCAGCCCGCTTCGATCCTTAATTGAGCTTTCCATTACCTTGGGCAGATATTCTTCCTGCTGATCGATTTTCGCCAGCACCCGCAGGGCCGTCGCCCGGACCAGCTCATCCGGATCTCCTTGCGCCATAATGCTTAACATCTTGGGCGTTACCTTCCAGGACGCGGGTACTCCCTTGCCCAGCTCTTCCACCCCTTCCCGCCTTAGGTCCGCGTCCGAGCTGCTGAGTTTATCAATCAGCTCCTGGCGCCGCTGCTGCTCGTTCTGCGGCCATAATTTTATAATTATATTGGCTATAGGATTTTGCCTATCGCCGGCGGGCGCCCGGCAGCCGATTGGAAGAGCAAAAACCACCAGCCACAATCCCAAAATCCATCGGCTGGCTATGTTGAAATATCTATGCATGGTTAAATCTTAACTTACTGGCGCCCAATAAAATATGATTAAATATTTCCACCGGGCACAATATAAACTATAAAAATAAGCTGTTATTCTATCAACTTTTGGGATGAGAACCACAATTTTAAAATATGGCCGTTACGGCATTTTCAGCAGCGGGGCGAAGGTTTCCACCTCGCCGCCGGTAGGCGGCAGCATAAAACGCCAGATGGGCAGTTCCCTTTCAATCTTCAACTCATCCAGCATTGCCCGGAAGAACTCCGTCCAGCCGGATGGTTCCGCCGCTAAACCGGCATCGCCGAAAGGCAAGGCGGCAAAGACAATAACCTCGCCGGCACCTACCCGCCGACTGTAAGCAGCAGGGGAACCGTCGTCATAAGTAAAGAGCACCCGGGCGTCAGCCGGCGGCTGAACCGCGGCGGTAATCAACCGATTGTGAAACGGCCGCAAAGCCAAGGTGTCCACCTCGCCAAATCGAGCGCGGGCCGGCGGGGCGGCCAGCAACTGATGGGCGGGTTTCTCGCTGGTCCAGGCGCCGCCCAACAGCGCCGCCCGTATCTCACCGAGCGAGCCGGCGGCAAAATCATATTCCAAGGCATGAGGGTCGAGCACCACCAGCGTGGCGCCGCCGCGGACCTTATCGGCAAGTAGCTGGGCAAAAGACTGGGAAGTAAATGATAACTGCGGAACAATAATCAATTTAACCCCGTCCAGCGACTGCTGCTTGAGTTTTACCTGATTCTCCCCTACAAAGGTGAACCACGCTCCCAACTGCTCGCCCAGGATGGCATGCAGGGTATAATGACTGTTCAGGCAGCGGTCGTCCACGGCAGCCCGGGCGTCATCGCTGAAAATCACCGCGATCCGAGACTGATCGGGAATAGCCAGGGCGGGCATGTCCTTCCATAAGCGACTAAGCCGAAGCATCTCCCGATACATCGGCGGACATAAAAAGCGGGGATAGGTCTTCACGCCGGTAAACCAGTCCAAATGAATCGCCCCAGCCTTGGCGGCCTGACTGACCCATTCGCGGAGGTTGGCCGGCGTGGGCAGCATACCGTGATATCTAAACCCCGCCAGAATCGCCTTGGAGGGCAAACCCGCCCCCAAGTCGGTAATCAACTTCATGGTAAAGCCGACGTGATAAATCGCCCGCTCCCGGCCCATCCAGGACAAGGTGGCCGCGGGATAAGGGTCGGCACTGGACCAATCCGTAAAATCGCGCAGCAACGACTGATCGATGAAATCCATACCACTGGTGGCGTTTCGATTATAGACCTCATACTTCATGCCCGGGGCATATTTATGGACCAGATCAAACTCCCAGCGGGCATTCTTACGCAAATTTTCATTCAACATCCGCCAGAAGGCGATCCGGGCCAGGGCAGCTTCATGCTCATCTTTCAAGGTCTCCGGCAGAGACATCCCAAAACGCTCTTTGAAGGCGCCGGTCACTTTTTCCGTTAATTCGGGAAACTTGCCAATATCAGCGGTGGTATTAAACGGTTCGTCCTTACCCACCACCGCCCAAATCCAGTCGCAGCGACCATACTCCCGGAGAAATTGCTCGGTGGGAAGATTATATTCGTAATCCGGCTGCCAGGGCTGGCCCTGCTGCGAGATAAAATACAAAAACACCATACCATACTCTCGATATAATTGCTGGATTTTCTCCAGGCCCAGCTCATCCAGCGCCAAACGCAGGAAAGGACCGTTAATGCCGGCGGCGGCTCGCTCCCGCATATAATTGTCCATCTCCTGTCGCCACATTTCGTCGGAATATTCCCGACCGCAGAACTTCTGGGCCACGCCGCGGAACAAGAAATCGTAGTTCCAGGAATTGACGTTTCGTTCAATTTTCCGGTCGGAAAGCACCTGCTGGTAAACGGCGAGGGGGCGGGAGATATCCATCCCCCAGTCCGGCGAGAGATAGCCGCCGGTGGTCGGCTCAATGCTGAGCTGGGCGATTGACAGCTTCAAATCTATTACCCAGTTGGGAAAAATAAAGCAGCGAGCCCGGTGAAAACCCGCGGGCACAGCCAGGGTGAAATTATGGTTATTCCAGTCGTCGGCGGGCCAAAGCGGAAAATGGAAATCCGGGCCCAGGGAATTATTTTCGGTGAGAAAGGTGATCTTCAGGAAGGCGGCACAAGGCGGCTTCTGGCCGTCCTGGCCGGCGGGAATGATAAGGCAGTCGTCCGTTTTATAACGGATTTTAATGGCCAAGGCCTTCGCAGCCGGGGGCACGGCAAAATCAGAGTAAAAAGAGGAGGAGGTACGCGGTTTCAAAGTGGTGATAAGTACACCGGGGGGCGCGGTTGTCTCTTCCGCCTGGATGCTACTTTCGTCCCATTTCCAGCCGGCGGTACCCTGGGCAAATGAGCCGTTGGGCAAGAGATTTTCTCCGCAGGAGGGCAAAACCATCAGGCTAATGCCGGCAAGAATCAGCAGACCAATAAAAGAAATTCTCCGGAAGCAGCTAAAATGATTCGGGACAGCAGGGATATGCATAGCGATAGTTCTCCTCTCGTCTGAAAAAATAAAATGGTGCGAGATTTCGCACCATACCAACTAGCGTTGGGGCATTCACTGCAGTGCGAGTGCGGACAATCAGTTTAAATCGTAACTGTGGCATATTTGGCTAGTAGAATTTTTAAACTCCCATTTTAAAATGGTGCGAGATTTCGCACCATACAAAATATTATCGAGCCAGGAGTTTTCGGGCGGCGGCGATGATATTCTCGGCGGTAATGCCGAATTTTTGATAGCAGACCTTCTCCGGCGCTGAGGCGCCAAAGCCGGACATGCCGATAAATATACCATTATCCCCCAGCCATTTATTCCATCCCATTTCGATGCCGGCTTCAACCGCAATCCGGGCTTTGACCGCCGGGGGCAAAACGCGGTCGCGGTAACTGGAATCCTGTTTTTGGAAGAGTTCCCAACTGGGCATAGAGATGACCTGTGCCCGGATCGATTGTTGGGCTAACTGGAGTGCGGCATTTAAAGCGAGGGCGACCTCCGAACCGCTGGCCAACAGCAGAACATCGGGATTTTCCACGCGAGTGAGGGCATAAGCGCCCTTAAATAAATTAGCGGCGGATGCGTAACTCTCTTGATCCAGGCTGGGCAGGGACTGGCGACTGAGGATAATAGCGACCGGGCCGTCATTGTTAGTGAGGGCGTATTTCCAGGCCTGGGCGGTCTCGTTGGCGTCCGCGGGGCGGATAACCGTCAGGTTCGGAATCGCCCGCAAGGCGGCGAGATGCTCCACCGGCTGATGGGTCGGACCATCCTCACCTACGCCGATACTGTCATGGGTAAAGACAAAAATACTGTTATGGCGGGACATGGCTGCTATCCGGATGGCCGGCCGCATATAATCGCTGAATACCAGGAAAGTACCGCCGTAAGCCCGCAGCAGATCACCAGCCGATATGCCGTTGATAATCGCGCCCATGGCGTGCTCCCGGACACCGAAACGAAGGTATCGGCCGGTGGGATTATCCTTCTGGAAGTCGGCAGCGCCGCTGAAGCGGGTGAGATTCGAAGGGGTAAGGTCGGCACTACCGCCCAGGACCATGTCCAAATGGGGCATAAGCTTATCGAGCGTGACGGCGGAGGCCTTGCGGGTAGCCATAGAAGAACCGGCTTCAAAACGGGGCAAAAGCTCATCGATATTTACGCCGAGACTGCCCTGCTGAATATCCTGGAGCCGGTGGGCTAATTCCGGGTGAGCCTGGGCATAGCGGGCGAGTTTCCTGTCCCAGCTCTTTTGGAGTTTTCCGCCCCGGGCCACGGCCTGGCCCATATAATCGGCAACTTCCTGAGGCACATAAAAATCCTCTTTCGGATCCCAGCCGAAATTCTGCTTGATAAGCGCGATTTCCTCCCGGCCCAGCGGGGCGCCGTGGGCGGTGTGGGTGTCCTGGAACCTGGGGCTGCCGAAGCCAATGTGGCTGCGGATCTGGATTAAGCTGGGTCTGCCCTTGACAGCCCTGGCCCTTTTAATCGTCCGGGCAATCGCCGGGCGATCGTTGCCGTCACCAGCTAAAACCTGTACGTGCCAGTTGTAGGCCTGGAAGCGCTTGGCTCGGTCTTCGGTGAATGATAATTGTGTATCGCCGTCGATGGTAATGTGATTGTCGTCATAAATAAGGATAAGGTTATCCAGACCCAGATGGCCGGCCAGCGAGCAGGCTTCGGAACTTATCCCCTCCTGAAGGCAGCCGTCACCGCAGATAACGTATATCTTATAGTCGAAGATATCAAAGCCATCGCGATTGAAGCGGGCGGCGAGATATTTCTGGGCGATGGCCATGCCGACGGCATTGGCAATACCCTGTCCCAGGGGGCCGGTGGTAACCTCCACCCCCGGAGTATGACCATATTCCGGATGGCCAGGGGTCTTACTGGCCCACTGACGAAAATTCTTCAAGTCATCCAGCGACAAGTCGTAACCGAAAAGGTGCAGCAAGGAGTAAAGCAACATGCTGCCATGGCCGGCGGAAAGTACAAAACGGTCGCGATTTAACCATTGGGGATTTTTCGGATTAAAACGCAAGAAGCTGTTCCAGAGGGTATAAGCCACAGAAGCCATGCCCATCGGCATACCGGGATGTCCGCTATTGGCGGCCTGGACAGCGTCCAGGGAAAGAAATCGGATGGTCCGGACACATAATTCATCCAGTCGCGTCTGCTCGGCGTTTACAGTCACTGTCATAATTAATCTGTCTCCTGCAGTGGTCGGGTATATCAAATATCAATCACAACCGCCCCATCATATAAAGAAACAGGACAATAACTTCAAAACACGGGTAATGCAAGCCAAAACCAGCGTTTCGTATGGCTGACGGTCTGAAGGCAGGGGATTATAAGGCAATATCAGCCGATGACGTCCAGAAGAGTAAACCTGAAGTTCCCGGCTCCCAATAAAACCCATAACTACCTTTCAATAAAGCAATTACAGCAAATAACGCATATTTGATTTGAATTGCTTTAGTGCTAAATGATTTAAAATCGCAAAATAAACCTGGAAGATGGTCGAAAAAGCATTTGACAAAAATCACAATAAATCTATAATTCGCTGTTCTTTAATTGGGAAAAAAGGATTAGGCGTATTTCGTTCGTATAAGGATAATATTAAGTATGCAGGCAACCCGACAAAAAACAACATTGGCCCAGCCCAAAGAGGTGAAATCCAAGTGGTACCTGGTCGATGCCAGCGAACAGACGCTCGGTCGGATGGCCGCCAAAATAGCGGTTATCCTGATGGGCAAACATCGCTGCGATTATACACCCCATGTCGATACCGGTGACTATGTAGTGGTAGTCAACAGCGAGAAGATAAAACTAAGCGGCAAAAAAGCATTAACCAAGACCTACGATTATTATACATATTATACCGGCGGCCATAAGTACGTGAGTGTGGCGGAAATGCTGAAAAAAAAGCCGGAAAAAGTAATAACGGAAGCGGTGCGGCGGATGCTGCCGAAATCCAAGATGGGCGGATACATGTTGAAGAAATTGAAAGTATATCGCGGCAGCGACCATCCCCACGCCGCCCAGCAGCCCAAACCGCTGGAATAAACCGGCGATTGATAATCGTTCCAGAAACGAGGATAAAAAATTGACACCAGAACCCAGCCAGACTACCCCGTTAATCAATCCAGATAAATTCGCGCCGGGAGCATTAACCGGCGAAGAATCATCTAATCCAAGCTCGACGGCTCCGAAAGAAAGCCCGCCAACGGCAGAACAACTAAACCCCGGCCAATACTGCTGGGGAGTGGGCCGACGTAAAAGCGCCGTCGCCCGAGTGCGGATTCGGCCGGGCAACGGGAAAATCATGGTAAATGAACGTGATATGGAAAAGTACTTCACCTCGATCCGCGACCGCAGAAGCGTCCGGTCCCCCCTGACCGCGTGTGATTGCGTCGATAAATACGATGTGTTCATCAAGACAAACGGCGGCGGCACAACCGGTCAATCAGAAGCGGTTAAACTGGGGATAGCCCGGGCACTGGTCGCGGCAAATCCGGCTAGCTTCGAAATCCTCCGCGACGGCGGCTATCTCACCCGCGACAGCCGAATGGTCGAACGCAAAAAGTACGGCCGGAAAAAGGCGCGCAAGAGATTCCAGTTCTCCAAACGTTAAACCATAAGCCTCACCAAAACCAGGCGCCGGTTTTTCTTTAACTCAAACCGACCGATGGCCAACAAAAAAATTAAAAGTTAAAAATGAAAAATTAAAAGTTACAGTTAAAAACTTAAAGTTATTCCTTACCCAAAAGACTTATTACGCTAAATCCCGAAATCTTTAACACTTCGGCAAGATATTTCAAATACCATTCAACTTTTTAGTTGAAAGTTTAAAAGGCAAAAGAAAAATGTCCTTACATTTAGTTAAGCAAACAGTTACGTCAATTTCTAACCGTAAATCAGTCGGGATGAGTCTTTGAATATGACAATAAGTGTGGTTAAAGTTGCGATAATCGGAGCTACCGGCTACACCGCCCGCGAAACCATCGAAATCCTGCTGCGGCATCCGCAGGCACAAATCACCTACCTGACCGCCCTGCCGGAAGAGTGCGGACATATTACCGAGGTCTTTCCCCAACTGAAAGGCCGACTGGACCTGCCGGTCGAACCGATCGACCTGAATAAACTGTCGCAAACGGCGGATGTGGCCCTGTGCTGCCTGCCCCACAAGATATCCATGCAATTCGTCCCCCAACTGCTCACGGCTGGGGTCAAGGTGATAGATTACAGCGCTGATTATCGGTTGCGCGACGCCCTGCTGTACCAGAAGGTTTACCAGGTAGAACATACCGATCCGCAAAACATTTCCCAGGCAGTGTTCGGCCTGCCGGAGCTGTTTCGGGCCCAACTGGGCGGCGCCCGACTGATCGCCAATCCGGGCTGCTACCCGACCGCAGCGGCCCTGGCACTGGCGCCGCTGGTAAAGGAAAAACTAATCGCCCTGGACGATATCGTCGTTAACGCGGTGTCCGGAGCTACCGGGGCCGGCCGAAAAGCGACTACGACATTTCATTTCCCGGAAATGAACGAAAACCTGTTCGCCTATGCGGTGGGCACCCATCGGCATCAGCCGGAAATCGAACAGATTCTAAGCGATGTGGGCGGTAAACCAGTCAAAGTACTCTTTCAGCCCCATGTGGTCAGCATCGATCGCGGAATCGCCGAGACCATCTACTGCCACCCCCTCTCCTCGGTTAATCCCGCTCAACTGGCTGAGCTATACCGTCAATATTATGACCATGAGCCGTTTGTCCGCTGGTTTAAAGGGCCACCGGCACTAAAAAATGTGGTCCAGACCAATTTCTGCGATCTGTTCGCCAGCGTCAGCCGAGGCAAAATTGTCGTCTTCTCCGCCATCGATAATCTCGTTAAAGGTGCGGCTGGGCAGGCTATTCAAAATATGAATATTATCTGCAAACTGCCGGAAACCATGGGATTGCTATAATCGATAATCAATTGGGAAAAATAGTACACCTTTCTCGCGGCTGGTTTCATCGAAGTCCGAAAAAACAATGAATATTTAATCTGTTTCGTAAAAATGAGCGAGGTCATCCATGGCGGATCATACCCTAAGCAGCCCTAAAGGGTTTCGCACCAGCGCCGTCAAAGCCGGCATCAAAAGCAGCGGGAATTGGGACGTCGGGCTAATAGCGGCTCAAAACCCCTGCAGCGCCGCCGCAGTCTTCACCACCAATAAGGTGGTGGCTGCCCCCATCGTGGTAACCCGCGAACATATCGCCGACGGGAAGGCGCAGGCGATCTTCGTAAACGCCGGGAACGCCAATGCCTGCACGGCAGACCGCGGACTGCGCGAGGCCCGTACAATCTGCCGACTGGTAGGTCGCCACTTGCAGATTGAACCGACTGATGTGCTGGTCTGCTCGACGGGAATCATCGGCAGATTTCTGCCCATGAGGAAAATCCGGGACGGAATCGCTCACGCCGCGGCGAGTTTGAGCGAGTCGGCAGCAACGGCACGCCGGCTGGCCCAGGCAATTATGACGACCGATACCAAACCCAAATCCGCCTTTCAGCAGATAAAAATCGGGGCAAAAGTGGTAAAAATCGCTGCTATCGCCAAAGGGGCCGGGATGATCGCACCCAATATGGCAACCATGCTGGTATTCATCACCACCGACGCCGCTATCAGCTCAAGTCTGCTGGGCCAAGCCCTGCGAGAAGCGGCCAGCCAGACTTTCAACAAGGTAAACATCGACAATCATTGCAGCACCAACGACTGCGCCATAGCACTAGCTTCATCTTTGGCGGGCAATAAAACCATGAGCAAAACGGGAAAAGACTATCAGCTTTTCGCCAAGGCCCTATGGCAAGTGTGCGATGACCTGGCCCGGCAAATGGCGGCGGACGGCGAAGGCGCTACCTGTGCCGTGACAATAAAACTAACCGGGGCTGCCAGCAGCAGCGACGCGAAAGCGGCAGTGCAGGCTATCGTAGCCAGCCCGCTAGTCCGCTGCGCATTCAACGGGGCAGATCCCAATTGGGGAAGAATCGTCAGCGCCGTCGGCTTCAGCCAAGCAACCTGCCGACTCGATAAAATCTCCTGCAAAATCGCGGGCACAGCGGTCTTTCGCCGCGGCCGGCCATGCAACTTCGACGCCGCAACTCTCAGCCGTAAAATGAAACAAAAACACTGGCTCGTCGAAGTGGACCTGGGATTAGGACAGTTTGCCGATTTTTGCTATACCTGTGATTTATCCAAAGAATATGTCCGCATAAACGCTGATTACCATACATGACGGCAAATTTTTGACATTTTCCACGCAAATCCGATCGTCAAATTGACAATTTACCCGGCTGTCTCTAAAGGCTGGGCAACGTCCCATAATCCGCCTGACTGACAAAAATATTGCCCCAGTTCAAAAAATCCTCACCATCCAAACCCGTCTTGTCGGCCCAGATTCTTAAACAAAATCAAGCTCAGGCCCTACCAAAATTTTGACCGCTTTTTTTCGTTAAATATCAGTATTGTTTTAACCGAAACTTTGTTTGAATAGTCGCTTAAGAACATTTATTATGTCGCTCGTTCGTATAATGCGGGCGACAAATTATTTTTCTCTGAAGGGGTCTGGGAGTGTTGGATAGTGGATCAAACCCAACCGCAGAAAAGTGCCGCGGAAAAGCGGGCCGACCTTAATCGGCTCCTGCAACAGGCCAATGTGCCGACCCTGCCCATAGTCGCCCAGAAGCTGGTTGAATTATGCAAAGACGACCGGGCTAATTTTGCCCATTTTGCCCGGATAATTGAATCAGACCAGGGACTGGCCTCACGAATATTACGAGTGGTTAATTCGGCTTATTATGGTTTAAGGCAAAAAGTTACATCCCTTGACCGGGCGATTTCGATCCTGGGCCTAAAGTACATCAAATCCATCTCCCTGGGATTTCATCTGGCGACGGCACTGAGCAAATTCGTTGAAGCCGGCTTTGATATGGCGGAATTCTGGCGGCAAAGCCTGCTCCGCGGAGTTATCGCCCGCCGACTGGCGGGAACCTACTGCCCCGCACGCCAGGATGAAGCCTTTCTGGTGGGGCTGCTGCAAGACTGCGGCATACCCTTCCTGGTGCAGGCACTGGGAGAAAAATACGCCCGGCTGTGGAGTAACTGCCGGACTTCCCAGGCAGCTCTGTTCAAATTAGAGAAGGAAGTATTCGAGTATGACCATTTAACGGCAGCCAGTATCATTACCGAACAGTGGTCATTGCCGGAACTGCTGGCAGTGCCTATCCGTACCCATCACCGCCGCAGTCAATCTCAACCCAGCATGGCGGAAGAGGTACAATTGTGCCAGATCGCATATTTCGTGGGCACTTTGTCACTAAACAATCCCGCATCCCTCTGCGATGAGGATCTTACTTTTCTGAACTACTGCCAAAACGCCTTCGGCCTGGGCCGCTCTGATATGCTTAAGCTACTGGAGCAGTCGCAACAGGAATTTGTCAGCATCTCCCAGATGTTTTCCGAGGTGCTGAAAAACCAGACGGATGTCACCGTATTGCTCTCACAGTGCCGCGATCTTCTCAGTGATTTAGCCGGCGAAGCGAATCGCAAGATCATCGATCTGCAATCGGAAATCGAACGGCTGGAATCCCAATGCCGGAAGCTGACCCACAGTGCGGAATTTTATCGCCAGCGGAGCGAAGTGGACAGCCTAACGGGACTGGCCACCCGCAACTCTTTGGAGACCTTTCTGGAACAGGCCTGCGCCAGCACCCGAAATGATAACATCTCCCTGACCCTGCTGTTCATCGATATTGACAATTTTAACATAATTAATGAGCGTTATGGACATGTAATCGGCGACCAGGTTTTACAGTTGCTGGCCCAGTTCCTACAGGGATTTTTCAACAACAAATGTCATGTTTGCCGTTATGGCGGCGACGAAATCATCGCAATTTTACAGGGTCTGGAGGCCCGGCAGGCCACCAAGCTAACCGAGGGTTTGCTTAATCCAATCCGCCAATTGAAAGTCCCGGTTATCCCCGCCGATGAAAGTAATGTGCCGGCATTAACCTGCAGTATCGGCATGGTCTTTTGTGAACCCGGCTCAATCATCGCCCCCACCAGAATCCTGGAATTAGCGGATAACCAAATGTATCAAGCCAAGCGCAACGGCAAAAACAACTACCGCTTCCAGATAATTCCCGCCCCCTCATCTCCAGCCCCTAAAAAATGATTCTCTTTGCCCCGCTGCCGCACCATAATTATAATATCCCCCCATTAAATTATCGGGTGCGAAAAACGAGCGCCGCGGGCAAAGGAAATCCTCTAAATATATAAATATCCCCAACCCAATAAATGACTTATTCGACGCAAATGACGCTGTTGAGGGTTCCGTAGGAGTTAATGACATTCTCCGCGGCATCCCGGTCGCTAAGCCAAATCCCATCCGATAAAAATTTATACTCATATCGGCCGGGAGCCAAGTTTAACTTGGTCCGAAACGATCCGTCCTTATTCTTCGTCATTCGATGGCTGTCAGGTTGCCAATTATTGAAGTCTCCCGCCAATTTCACGGTTTTGGCCTTGGGGGCCAAATCGCACACGAACGTCACTTCACCTTTCTTTTTTCCTTTGATTACCATATCATCTCTCCAATCGCTTATAAACTCTCCCGCACCAATAGATGGATATTCACCATTCCAAGATCCGGCGCATCTCTCCCACGGATTTGCTACCCAAAAAGATATCACTAACCGCTACACTATCTTTAGCCCCTTTTTTTATTTAAGTCAAGGCTTTTCTTATCTCCTTCATTTTAATAATGTTATGCTTGCCTTTGTCCAACCGTTATCGCCTAAGGGAAAATCAGACTATTTCTTTTTATTATATCATCCACATTATTTTTTACTCGCTGGGCATACCAGTTTGTAAACAAATATTCATAAATAAGTAAAAATAACCACCCTGGCTTATTAAATGAAATGTTGCCGCTCTTGCCCGACTCGATTATAAATAACACTCAAAGGAAAATTTCCGCTTAAATCAATACCAAATTACAGATGAACCTATGCGAAAGATCAATATCACCCAATGACCCCGGAAAAAATTACTCAACAGAAGAAAACCCCACCAGTTTCAACGTCAGGTGGTGAATCTACGGTTAAAACTGCCCCCAAAACGCTCTTTGCTACTCTCTTTCAACTGGGGCCGGGCATCATCATCACCGGCTCGATTGTCGGCTCCGGTGAGCTGATCGCTACTACCAAAGTCGGTGCTGAAGCGGGATTTTACCTGCTCTGGCTGATAATCATCGGCTGCGTAATCAAGGTCTTTACCCAGATAGAGCTGGGCCGATTCACCATCCTTACCGGGCGAACCTCCCTGCAGGCGATGGATAGCCTGCCCGGCCCACGCTACAAGGCTAACTGGCTTATCTGGTACTGGGTAGTCCTGATCGCCCTGACCCTCTCCCAACAGGGCGGGATCGTCGGGGGGATAGGGCAAACCCTCTTGATTAATCAGCCGCTGACCAAACATGGCGCCGAATACAATCACATCCAGGATAATCTCATCAAGGCCAAAGTTGAACAGTCACAACTTAAAAGCCGCCAGGGTGATTCTCCTGAGGTTGCCCAGCTCCAGGAAAAAATCGATACCCTATCCGCCCGCATCGCCCGGATCAAGGAACCGCCCGACGCCTACCTTTGGGCCGGGATCATCTCGCTGGCCACTTCCATCCTGCTGTACATCGGTCGATATCGCTTTATTCAAATAGCGAGCACTTTCCTGGTGGCAAGCTTCACCGCGGTAACCATAACCACGGTTTTCATCCTGCAGACCAAACCCGACTGGGCGGTAACCGGCCGGGAATTAGCAACCGGGCTTAGCTTTCGCCTGCCGGCCGCTGTCAAATTCGCCGCCGCTAATCCCATCGCCACCGCCCTTGCCACCTTTGGTATCATCGGCGTCGGAGCGGCGGAACTCATCGCTTACCCTTACTGGTGCCTGGAAAAAGGCTACGCTCGCTATACCGGCCCACGCGAGAATTCCACCGCCTGGCTGAACCGGGCCCGCGGCTGGCTGGGCGTCCTCCAGACCGACGCCTGGCTGAGCATGATTGTCTATACCTTCGCGACGATTGCCTTTTATCTGCTGGGAGCCGCGGTGCTGGGCCGGGCTAATCTGAATCCCGAAAAGGCAGACATGATCCGCAGCCTTACAGAGATGTATGTTCCCGTTTTCGGCCAGTGGACCGAAAAGGTCTTCCTCTTCGGGGCGTTCGCAGTACTCTATTCGACCTTCTTCGTCGCCGCCGCCGCTTATGGCCGAATGATTACCGACGCCCTGCAGATTTTCCATGTCATATCACCCTCCCAACCAACGAAAGAAAAATCCATCCGAATTATCAGCGTCACCTGGCCGCTGGTCGCTTTTGTTGTATATGTGTTTTTCCGGGCACCGGTCGCCATGGTGCTTATCTGCGGCCTGGCGCAATCCATCATGCTGCCCATGCTCGGCGCTACCGCCCTATACTGCCGTTATCAATTAAAAATTGAAAAACTCACCCCGTCAAAAATCTGGGACTTTTTCCTGTGGCTGTCCTTCGTCGGCTTGTTGATTGCCGGCCTCTGGGCTGTGATAAGCATTTTTTAGATCCTGAAAAAATAGAGGTTTATACAAAAAACGGGCCAAATAACGTTTCTTACGATATAATACACAGATTCCAGAGATTTGGGGACTGACTTTTATTGAAGGAGAGAGTAATGAATATGGAAACGGTAAAAGAACTGATGCGGCAGGTGGGCTGGGGATTTCTGGCGACCACCGACGGGAAAAAGGTAGGGGTGCGGCCGATGGGCGGCTGGGCCTGGTTCGGCAGAGAGCTTTGGTGCGCGACCGCAGCAGATTCGGAAAAAGTGGCTCAACTGCACAAAGTTCCCTACGCGGAATACTGCTTCTGCGACACCGCGGGCAAGCACACCCGGATCGCGGGAAAATGTACCGTCAGTACGGATAACAGCGAAAAACTAAAATTGTTCCAGGCAGTTCCGCAACTTAAGAATTATATCTCCGACCCCGCTTCCCCCGAGTATGTGGTAATCAAGCTTACGCCCCAGCGAGTGCGGATAACGGCCGGCACCGATTTGCAATATGAGGAAATCAAGGTCAACTGAAAAGACTCTCCGCGCGGCAATAACCAGCAGAAAGCAAAACGACAGAAAACCCGCCAGCCGGCGTTGAAAGCGGAACCGGCGTTGCCGTCCAGGCAGAAGGGCAAAACAGGCCGATATGGGAGTCGGAGCAGAGGTTTTAAAAAAGCAAGGAAAGGAATTATACAATGGAAGCAGTACTGCAAGTGTTATATCGGGCTGTGCTTACCATCTGCCAGTTTCTGGCGATGGTGGTGATAACGCTGGGAATCGTTAAGGCATTGATAATATTTCTGCGGGACGCCTTGACGCCGGGCCGGTCGATAGCAGCGATTAAGCAAAGCCGTTTGGAACTGGGGCATTCATTCTCACTGGGACTGGGCTTTTTGATCGGCGGAAGCATCCTGAAAACAACCCTGGCACCAAGCTGGAGCGATATCGGGCAGTTAGCGGCCATCATCGCTATCCGGACAGGGTTGAATTATTTCCTTCTCAAGGAAATCTCCGACAATCCACCCACTACCGACAATCATCAAAAAAACGCAAAAAATGTATAACTGTCGGAAAACACCGGCTAAAAGCAGACATACAAGTAACGGAGAGTTTAAAATTTATCGGCCAGGTGCCTGCGACAGGCGGCATCGAAGCGGTCAAAGAAAATGGTAAGCCAATTCTCGATGTTCATTAAGCGCCAAAGCAGCCAGGAGTGATCCGCCAGGCCCCGCGAATGCTCATCCAGCAGGGCCTGTGCCTTGTCCGGCCGAAACAGGTGATGCCGGCGGAAAGAATCACTGGAAAACAACTGGCAGGCATAATCCCGCAAAGGCCCGCGCAGCCAATGGGCAAAGGGAGTGGGAAAACCCATCTTGTCCCTGCGGTCAACGATTTCGTCCGGCAAGATGCCCCGCATGGCTCGACGCAAAATGTATTTGCTGTGCGGGCCGCGAATCTTGAAATGATAGGGCAAAGACCCGACAAACTCGACTAACCGGTAATCAAGAAAAGGCAGCCGAGATTCCAGCGAAAAGGCCATACTGGTGCGATCGCCATATTGCAAGAGCAAAGGCAGATTGTCCCGCCGCAAATCCCAGTAAAGAATGTTGTTTAACTCATCGTAATAACGGGATGAACGAGGTTGATAAGCCGGCAAGGCCCGCGATAAAAATGTGGGGTCCGCTAATTCGCGGACAAGCCCGCTAACCCTACCGCGAGAAAGAAACCGTAGAAATCTTTTGATACCCTGTGGCAGCAGCCGGCCTGTCTGATGGCGCAAGGCACTAACGCAGCCCTGGGCGAAGTTAATGTTTCTAAACTGGGCAATGGCGCGAATGTCCGCCAGATATTGCCGCAAACCGGTCCGGGTCGGCCCCAAATTAAAGGCGCGTTTAAACACCGAGGCTAAATAATAATCAAAGTAATGGTAATAGCCGCCAATTAATTCATCGGCGCCCTGGCCTTCGAGCACGACCTTGACGTGATTCCGGGCCAGCGCCATGACATGCCACTGTGAAAAGACCCCCGGGCCGGGGCAAGGCTCATCGTGATACCAACAGAAACGCTCGATAAAATCAATATACTGGTCGGGCTGAGGACTGAGGTAATGGGCGTCAGTATCAAAGGCGGCGGCAACAGAGCGGGCGAAGCGGCCCTCGGAAAATTCCGGCTGAGGGTATTCCGCGGTAAAGGTGCTCAGCCGGGAGGAAAGGCTCCGCCGGGCCAGGGCGGTTACCGAAGAAGAATCCATCCCGCCGGACAGGCACACCCCCACCGGCACATCGGCGTGAAAACGCAGCTTAACGGCATCGGTCAGCAAATCGCGAAATCGCTCCACCGCCTGCGATTCGTCAGCAAGGGCGGTGTCGGCAAGGGTAATATTCTGCCGGGGGATGTCCCAATATTGCCATTTCCTTATCCCGGCGGCGGAGATCTCCAGAGAACAGGCGGGCGGTAACTGTTTTACCGCGGCAAAAAGGGTTTCATCCCGATCATTTAAAATGCCGTGAATAATAAAGCGAGCCAGATAAGGCTCGTTAAGCGAGCGTTTTTCACCCGGCAGCACGGACAAGATTGCCTTTATTTCCGAGGCAAAGAGAAAACGCGAATTATCGAGGTAATAATAAAAGGGTTTAACCCCCATCCGGTCACGACTGCAAAAAAGCACCTGCTTGCGAGCATCCCAGAGGGCAAAGGCCCACATCCCGTTGAAACGGGTCAGGCAGTCATAGCCCCATTGCTCATAAGCCTTCAGGATGACCTCCGTATCGCTGGTGGTGGTGAAGGAGTGGCCCAGGCGTCTAAGCTCATCACGAAGCTCAAGATAATTGTATATTTCACCATTATAGGTTATCCAGTAATTCCGCTCACCGCTGGACATCGGCTGGGCGGCGGCGGACGAGAGATCGATAATGGTAAGGCGGCGATGCCCCAGGGCCAATTTGGTCTGATTGTCCCGGTCGGTCGGCTCTTTGGCCCGCTGAGAGCACCGGCCGGCTCGGTCAAAAAAGGCGAATCCCCAGTCGTCCGGCCCGCGATGATGCTGCAGGTGCGTCATGGTGATTATCCCGGCGGGATCAATCGGCTCATCGGTGAAATGGTAAATGCCCGCTATGCCGCACATCTGAAGGTTTTCCTGTTTACGCTAAAATTCCGATAAAAAGGGATTCATTTTCGCAATGAATCGAACAGTTCGATAAATTTCCGCTGCTGGAGGGACAAGTCGAACTGCTCGATGAATTTCGCATCGGGATTTACCTGAATGGCCCCGTCTTTATGCTGCTGCCACAAGGCAAGCAATTGCCGGGCGATAGCGTCCGGGTCGTCCGGCGGGGCGAAAAACCCCAAGCCGCTGCGGCGGACCAGGTCGGTTGACTCGCCCGGCGGCTGCAGGGAAAGAATCGGCCGACCGGCAGCTAAATACATGTAGAGTTTACTGGGTACGCACCAGTGGTAAACGCAGTTTTTGATGCCATATAAGGTAATAACCAGCAAATCCGCTCGTTGGGCAACCATCCGGGCCTGAGCGGGCGGCAGCGGACCCAGTTGAGTGAGGTTTTTTACCAGTTGCAGTTTTTCAGCCCAGCTATCGATCTGGGGATATGACTGGCCGACGAAAATCAGCCGCACCGCGGAAGCGAAAGCGGGCGATGCCTGGGCCGTGAGTGAAACAGCCTCCATAAGATAATGCGGCGACATGTAATCCAGCCGAAGGTTCTCACAGAAGTTTGCGCCTAACAGAAGTTTCTGGCCCATTTGCAGCACCCGGCGGAAGATTTTTGTCCCGGCGGTTTGCGAGGTAATGTCGATACCGCGTAACTGGCCGATGTAAGCGATGGTAAAAGTATCGTGACCAGGATCGCTATCAGTGGCGATCACGGGAGCATCTGACGGCGGCAGATCCGAGAGATTATTAAAACCGTGCCGAATGGTGGTAATCTTATCCGCTATTGCCGGTCCGTACTTTTCGGCTAAAATTCGCTGGTATTCATCGGTAACCGTAATAATCCGGTCGGCGGCATTGAGAGCGATTTTTTCCCCTTTCCGGGCGGAGCGCCGCTGGAGAAAATTGCTATAAGGCCAGGGCATAGCACTATACCAGGCATCCCGCAACTCCACTACCAGCGGCAAGCGATGAATATGGGCGATTTCCCCGGCGACGGTAAGCAGGGAAAAAGGCGGACCACTGGCAAAAACTACAGAACAAGGATATTTTTGCAGCAAAAAATGGCATGCGGTAAACATTGCTCGGCATAACCTGCGATGCGGGTCCGGGCCGGGCAAAATCCGCCACCAGGGCAGGTGCGGGCAGCGGCCTTCGGCAAGCAGGGCGGGAATTTCCCCCCTCTCGCTGACACGGCAGAGAACCATTTGCCGGGAATACTCCTGCCAAGCAGGCGTTTGACCGCTAGTAACCACAATCACCCGCCAGCCAGCCTCCGCCAGAGCGGCGGTAAAATTCTCCGCCCGAATCCCCGCGGCAGTGGTGCTGGGCGAAAAGTATTTTGCCAGACAAATAATTGTTTTAAATGCTTGTGATTTATTCATTTATGTTTATTATAGTAATTTTTTTGCTCACCCGACACATGTTTCTATCAATTTATCAGGAACACTGCATCTGCTCCTTATATCGATTAAATCAGCGATTTTTCGGTTAAAAATACCGCGTTTTACACCCAAATGTGGAAAAAACACCGGAAGGTGATAAAAGAATGAAATTGATTCAGCCGGGCAGATGGGTAGAATCAGATTTTCCAGGCAACCAGCGTAAAAAACTGTGGGAGAGTTTCGATGGTAAACAATAAGTTTGTGCGGGCGATATTTCCCGGATCGTTCGATCCCATAACCAACGGCCATATCGATGTCATCCGCCGCAGTATCAATATGTTCGATGAGCTAATCGTGGCGGTCGGCGATAACCCCCAGAAGGAATATCTTTTTACGGGCGAAGAGCGGGTGGAAATGATCCGCCAACTCCTACAAGATCAGCCGGATATAAAAGTGGAAAAATTCGCGGGACTGACCGTGGCCTTCGCCAAGGCGAAAAAGGCCCAGGTTATCCTAAGAGGCCTGCGAAACCTGACCGACGTACAATACGAATTTCAACTGGCCTTGACCAATCGTCTGCTGGGAGATATCGAGACGGTATTCATCATGACGGGCGAACAATACGGTTTTACCAGCTCAACGCTGATACGTGAGATCGGCCGATACGGCGGGGATGTTTCCGGCTTAATTCCGCCAACGGTTTACCAAAAACTCAAAGTTAAGCTAAAAAGCAAAAAATCGGATCGTAAAGGGGCAAAACCTTAAAAATGTACACCGCGGCGGTAGAGATAGTTTTCCCGGCAGGACATTACCTGGATATATCCGGCATAAAGGAATCCCTGCACCAACATGACTGGCGCGTGCGGGCCCAGGTGGGCGGACAAAGGCTAAATCAATACGAACTGGTGGTGGACTTCCATCTCCTGCAAAGACTGCTGCTGAAAATAATCGAGCCTATCAGCAGGACCGGCGTAATCAACGAGCTGGATTACTTCAAAAATAACCCCATCAACCCCTCGGCGGAACGGGTGGCGGAATACATCTATAAAGAACTGGAACAACTCCTGCCCCAGGGGGTAAAACTTCTGGAAATCACGGTATGGGAAACCGACGACTGCCGGGCCAGCTTCCGCCGGGAAAAATACTAATCCAATCAAATCACCGCCCTCTACGGTCGATAGAAAAATTGACCGGCATAAGCCGAAAATCAATACCATAGTAACAAAAATAAATTATCGGACCAAGGGGAGGTATTGACGATATCCCGCGTATGTTCTATGATAATGGTAGTAGCCGATAAGTATAATAACGCTAAAAAATAGCGGGCGGCACCAAACGCATAATAAGTTGTAATCGTCTGTTTATAAGGAAGTTACGTTATGAGATGCCAATTGTGCGATAAACACGCCTCCGTTCATCTGACAGAAATAATCAACGGAGAAAAAATCGAACGGCATCTTTGTGATGAATGTGCGGAAAAAGAGGGGATCACCATCAAATCCAATGTTCCCCTGAGTGAATTGCTAAGCTCACTGGCCACCGCCCAGCAGGAGGCGCGGGCAGTAGGCGATCTACACTGCCCGCAATGCGATATTTCCTGGAGCCAGTTTCGCAAGAGCGGGCTTCTGGGCTGCCCCCATGACTACGAAGCCTTCGGCAAACCCATGCTCAGCCTGATCAAACGCGCCCAGGAAGGCGCGGTCAAGCATATAGGCAGAATTCCGCATAACACCAGTAACGAAATAAAAGACCAAATCCGATTGCTGCGGCTGCGGCAGGATCTGCAGCACGCGGTGGAGCACGAAGAGTATGAAACGGCAGCCAACATCCGCGATGAGATCAGCAAACTCACCTCCAACTAAATTCCTATGAAACTTCCAGAGATATATAATCGTGTCGGACAATGGATGGACGACAGCGGCCCTTTGGGCGATATTGTCATCTCCTGCCGAATTCGTCTGGCCCGCAATATCGCGGGTTTTCAATTCTTTTCCCACGCGGACGCAGAACAACAAGCGGAAGTACTGGGCTTTGTCCGCGATAAAGTGATGGCCAGCGAGCTGAAAAATGATCTCTGGTACATAGATATGTCCGAGATATCCGCCCTGGAACGGGAAATGCTTACCGAAAGACACGTCATCTCCAAGCAACTGGCGCAAAGTCAGGGAGCACGGGCGGTAGCCTTAAGCCACGATGAGTCACTGGCCATGATGATCAACGAAGAAGACCATCTTCGGCTGCAGGTGCTGGCCAGCGGCTTACAATTACGGGAGAATTACGACCGGATTAACCGCGTCGATACCATGCTGGAAGACTCGCTGAAATTTGCCTTTTCCCCGGATTACGGGTATCTGACCGCCTGCCCGACCAACGTGGGGACGGGTATCCGGGTGTCAGTGATGCTGCATCTGCCGGCCCTGAAGCTCCTGGGGCAGATCGATAAAGTCTTTCGAGCCGCCAAAGATATGCACCTGGCGATCCGCGGCCTTTACGGCGAAGGAACGGAACCAGCGGGCGATCTGTATCAGCTCTCCAATCAAATCACGCTGGGAAAAACGGAAGAACAAATCATCGATGAGTTTATCCGTCGAACCGTCGAGCCGGTAGTGGAATACGAACGGCTGGCCCGCAAAAAACTGCTCAAGGACCGCTTCACCGTTTTGAGCGACAAAATATATCGGGCGGTGGGTTTACTAAGCCATGCCTGGATGATAAGCTCGGAAGAGGCGATGCACTTACTCAGTTTCGTTCGGCTGGGGATAAATCTGGAACTGATAAAAAACATCCACCTCCGTGACATTAATGATATATTTCTGCTGACTCAACCGGCCCACCTGCAGGCCCTCAGCGGCAAAAGCCTGGATGCCGGCGGCCGGGATGAGGCTCGTGCCCAATTCATCCGCGACCGGCTCAGCGGAAATTGACCGTCGGCAATAGCGGCTATCCCCCATTCTTCCCCTGCCTAAACGCGATTTTCTCGATTTATCCTCCGATAAATTAATTCCCTCCCCAGATTACCTATCATACCGTTTTGCCCGCTCGTGATAATCCATACAACTACACCGCAGGGAAGTTCCGTTTATCGGGTTTATTCAATGTCTAAGCGAAATATATGGTTTGGTCGGATTGGAGGGGCTAAAAACCACTGCGGCAGTATGGCCGGGGCTGCTGATAGGTTAAGCACCCCCGGTGCGGGGTCGATAGGGAGGGTGTAAAAGAACCGAGAGGGATTTTGCCAAGCAACGTATAAAAGGAAAAACAAAGGAGGAGCAAGAAGATGGACAGCCTGTTAGAACTACTGGGCAAGGGGTTATCTCCATTAGTGGATTTTGTGCTTCCCCAGAATCAGATATTAACCAATGAAGATGTTCACCTGCTGAAAACTACCTTAAAAGATGAACCTCTTCATCTGGCTAATAAGCTGCGGCTGGGCATTCACTATGCCCAAAGCGGCTCGACGGAGAAGGCGGCGGCCAGCTTCCGGGAGCTATCGGCAAAACATCCCCATCATATTGATACCTATCTGGCCTGGGCGGCGATGCACAGTTCACTGGGTGAGCTGGACGAGGCAATCACCCCCTTGCAGCAGGCGCGAGAGAAAAATCCGAAAGACGGGCGGGTATGCTTCGGACTAGGATACTGCCTGGAACAGCAGAGTAAAATGGAAGAAGCCCGGAAATTCTACCGGGAAGGACTGGATTGCTCGGCGGTTTTACCCCAGATCCGGCAGCGTCTGGCAGCTATCGCCCTGGAGCAGCAGGATTACGCCACGGCCATTGAACATTGTCGGACCCTGCAACAGCAACACCCGGAAGATGTCTGGACATACATGGTGCTGGGGCAATTATATCTGATGACCCAACAAATTGAGCAGGCCATGGCCAGCTTCGAACGGGCACTTACCATCGAGCCGGATAATTTCGAAATGTACGATGACCAGGTGGAAACCTTAGCCCAGGATGGTCAGATTACCGAAGCGATAGATCGTCTGCAGGAAATCGTGGAGAAGCAGGGCGAATTTCCCGATTCTTTCGTACGCCTGGGCGATTTATACAGCCAAATCGGCGACGACAGTACCGCGGTCCAGAATTACCAGCGGGCCCTGCAGCTACATCCGGGATACCTGGAGGCAGCGGTAAAACTGGGAACTCAGCATCTGCGTATGGGCAGGCATCACAAAGCGGCGAAGCGATTTAATAAAGCCATCGAAATTAACGATCGGTTAATCAGCGGATATGTGGGACTGGGCGTCGCCCAACACGACGCCGGCAAAACCGACCAGGCGGAAGATACCCTGGATTTGGCAGCTACACTCCAGCCTAACACCAATTTACTTTTTGCCGAGGTTTGCCGGCTGCAGCGGAAAATAGCGCAAAATCACAACGAATCGGTCGGCTTTGACAGCCCGGCTATCGTCGCCCAAATCGACAAGGATGAATCCAACGATCTGCTTAATCTGCAGATGGAGAAATTTAAAAATGCCCTGCGGGCAGAGCCTAACCACGCGCAACGACATCATCAATATGGAATTCTCCTGTGGGGCAAAGGCGAAACCCACCGAGCGATAGAACACTTCGAACGAGCGAGCAGCATCCATCCCAGCTATTTCAACGCTCGGATCAAGCTGGGACTGGCCTTACGCGAAAAGGGCAAAAAGCAGCAGGCTATGAAACATCTCATCGGGATATGGCATCCGCAGCATGACAGTATCGATTTCCATTATAAACTGGCCCTGACGTACTGTGATAAAATCAGGTTCGCTCTGACGATGGAATGCCTGGAAAACCAGCACGCGGGTAAGGATGGGGAAATCCTCTATACCAGCAATCTGGATTTGGCGCTGCAAAATATGGCCTTGGTGGACCGGGCGCTGGCCACTTGGCGATCCCTGTGTGAACTCGACCCTCAAAGCACTATGGCCTTTCAAGCACAAAGAACGGTAATGCACCTTAACCCTTATATCTTATAATCCCGGCAAAAGATTTGACATAAGTGGCAATTGGCTGGTATCTTATACCAGCCAGCGGACTGAGACCGGCAAGGCTGGACAATATAATCACTGCTCAATCAGCCGATGATGTGGAAAAAGGCAAGTACCAGCCAAAATCAAACGGGAGCATTTATGAGAGGGCCGACAATACGGGGGATATTAACATTGCTGGTTTTACTGACCTTGCTTTCCGGATGGTCAACCGGCCAGAATAGAACCAAGTATTCCTATCCCGACGACGCCCAATCACTGTTTATTATCGCCCGGGGACTGTGGGCGCCGATCGAACTGCAAGCGCTGGGATACAGCCAGGAAACCATCCCGCCGCCCCAGGCGGAAAAAACCCTGCGCCAGGCGAGTCTCTTCCTCGAAGCAGCCACCACCATGGACGAAAGTCTGGCTGTCGGTTGGCATGATCTAATGCTGCTGTTCAGCAGCGACGCGATTAATGATCCCGGCCGGGCTTTGGAAGCACTCTATCGCTATAGCAATCTGCGGCCGGAAGACGGGGAAATAATCGAAATCTGGTTAAAATATCAGATTAATGCCATCAATGATCGGGCCCGGCGGGAATATTTTCTCCAGCAGCAGATAGGAGCACTGGGTGATTTCCCGGTTATTCGCAGCGAAGTCCTTACCCAATTAGGTATTTTCAGTCTGGAAAAAGGCGATATCGAAGGCGGCCGGGGCTACTTCGAGCAGGCATTAACGACCTCGCCCTATAATAATGACGCCCTGGTCCGTCTGCTGGAACTGCCTCTGCCCAACATAGAGCAAACCGGCGATACGATTGATCCCCAGACAAAAGCGGCTATAATCCAGTCGATGCAAATGACGCGTCAGGTCCAAAAAGCCCTTCACTGGCGATTACGCCTGCGTAATAATCCTTATGACCTCGCCGCGAATCTAAACCTGATCAATGCCCTGGAAGATATGGGATATTACCAACTGGCTCAGAAATATTATGGTCATGCTTACACCTTGATGGCCCGGCAAAATGGCGACCAGCAAAACCAAACCCTCAAGAAGGACCTTCGCTTGCGCCAGTTGGCGGGGGCGTATATCACCAAACAATACTATGACGGTATCCAAATCGCGGAAGATGCCCTGAAAGAATCTGATCCCGATGATCTGCTGATAAATTCTCTCCTGGCCAAATCGATGCAGCAATTGGGCATGAATCAAGACGCCGACGCAATTTTGCAAAGGATCAAAGCCCGGACCATAGAAAAAATAGGTCTGTCGGAAGGCAAAGATTATGAACTGCAGGAAGAGCTGGCCTGGTTTTTCTGCTTCATTGAGCCTGTACCCCGGGAGGCCTTGAAATACGCCCATAATGCCCTTGTCAGCCGACCGGAGGATTCGCGGACCAAAAGTATCCTCGCCTACGCCCAGGCGATGAACAGTCAATACGAACCGGCGCAAGAGCTGCTGCAGGGTGTCGATCCCAATGATGCGATAGCCGCCCTTACTCAGGCTCAAATCATGCTCAGTCGAGGCGAAAATGAGCCGGCTCTGCAGCGACTACAGGCTATCAATAAGGCTCATGCCGGCATCCTGGCGGAACTGGTGGAACAAAAAATCCAGCAGATTAAATCCCCAGAAAAACCGCCGGAAAATCCACCTGCTCCCGCGGCGGCAGGCCCCGCGGAGCAAATCAATCCGCAAAATGATTTATTGGAGTCCGCTTTTGCCGCGGAATTCAACGATAAGGAATTGTCGATACCCGACGCTCCGGAAAAATTCATTCAATGTTACTTAAGACTTAAAGAAAAAAAGGATATCTTTATCTACGGGGAGAACATCATCATCCAAATTTATCTGTCAAATCTGAGCGACATCCCCCTGCTGCTGGGCCCGGGCAGTTTTCTGGATCCCCATATCCTCCTGACAGCAGAAGCCATCCCGATATCCGCTGTCGCCTCGCCGACGGCGGTAAATGAGCCGACCCCTGCGGCAGGTGACAAGGTGATACCTTTAGCCTGCCGTTATCTGATGGCGCATCGCCTGCTGCCGCCGGGCCGGAGCAACCTGGCGGTGGAAATCGTCAACATCGGCGACTTACAGAAGATACTGGACAGTCATCCCCAGCAATCATATCGGATAATCATCCGGGGCTGCCTGGATCCCGTTGCCGACGGTAAAGGCGGCTTTGTGGGCGCTGTCGCCGCCATTCAACCGAAACCATTGGTCATTACCCGCAGCGCATTTGTGCCCTCGCGGGAACAAATTAATATGCTCTTACAGCAATTGCGAACCGGCTCCGCGGAGGAACGAATCAAAGCGACCAAACTTTTGGCAGGACTGCTCCAGGAGAATCAACTGGCGGCAAAGGAACAAACGGAATATCAGCGGCAGTCGTTTGATCTGGGAGCGATCCGGCAATCTATCCGCGAAAATCTGGAAAATGAAGACTTTCGGGTCCGGGCCTGGAGCGCGTATGCCCTGCATCTGGAAACACCGGCAACCGGGGCAAAAGAACTGCAAAAACTGGGTGATTTGCTCAGCGATCCCCACTGGTTTGTCCGCTTCATGGCTATCCAATCCCTGATACCTACTACCGATTTGGATGAATATTTGCGCTGGGCGGCGGCCATCGACAAAAGTGACCTAATCAAACGCCAGGCCCAACTGCTGCAGGGCGCCGGCTGGCTGGTAACCGAAATGCCGCCTATTGAACTACCCGCCCCGACGCCGGAATCATCGCCCAGTCCTCAGGGCGACGCGGCAAAAAGCAGTACCAATTAAAAACGTAAGGAACCAACGGTTTAATCGGAGTGAAACATGATCAAAATCAGCCCAGCCAGCCCGGATGGCATCCTGGTAACGATAAGCGAGGCGGAACTGGACGATTTATTGGAAAAAGAATGGCTGCTTACCAACCAGCGGGGCAGCTATGCCTCCGGCACGGTCCTCGGCTGCAATACGCGGCGTTATCATGGGTTACTGGTAGCGGCCCTCGAACCGCCGGTCAAAAGGGTAGTGACACTTTCCAGTTTGCTGGAGAAGGTTCGCGTCAACGGAACGGATTTCGAATTGAGCAACTTCGAGTTTTCCGACAGGCTGCACCCGCAGGGTTACAAGCTCTTGAAAGAGTTTCGCCGGGATTGCGGAGTGCACTTTATATATGAATTGCCCACCATCCAGGTGGAAAAATCCCTTTATCTGGACCATGAGCAGGATATGCTGATGGTCCGTTACGATTTCCAGGGCCAGGCGGATCAGGTTACGTTTACTATAACTCCCATGGTAGCCCTGCGTGATTTTCATGCCATGCAGTCCTCTTCAGCCAGCCTGGAGGTGGAACAAAACAGTGATATAGTTACCGCCCATGTGCTCGATCCCCATGGGCCTGCGGTCCATTTTTTATGCCGCCAGGGCCGGTTTCAGCGAGGCGCCGACTGGTGGTATTCCATGCGTTATCGTCAGGAAGCCCGACGCGGCCAACAGGATTATGAAGATGTCTGGGTGCCGGGCAGCTTCCAGGTCGAGCTAACCCCGCCGGGCAGCGTTACTCTGATAGTCCACGCCACGGCCGGTCTGGAAAGACCCGGACCAATAGACGACGATGTTGACAATCTAATCGCTCAATTGCAGCAGCGACAAGAAGAGCTTATCACCCTGGCTCAGCCGCTGGATGAACAGGAAAAGATGCTGGCCCAAGCCGCGGATCAATTTATTGTCCGGCGAAAAATAAAGGAAACGCCCTCTTCCACCAGTATCCTAGCCGGCTATCACTGGTTTGCCGACTGGGGCCGTGATACCTTTGTATCGCTGCCGGGCCTATTGCTGAGCACCGGCCGGTTTGCCGAAGCTCGTGAGGTGCTCAGCACCTTTGGCGCGGTACTCGATGGCGGAATGATTCCCAACCGCTTTGATGACTATGGGGGCCCACCCCACTACAATAGTGTTGACGCCTCGCTGTGGTTTATCAATGCCGCTTATCAGTACCTCCTGGCCACGGAAGACAAAACGACCTTCAACGAGCATTTCCACCCGATTATCGCCCAGATTATCCAGGCTTTTCATGACGGCACGAAATTTAATATCCACGCTGATGAGGACGGGCTTATCATCGCCGGCGATTCCCAGACCCAGCTTACCTGGATGGACGCCCGCTGTAACGGCGTTTCCTTTACCCCGCGTTACGGCAAGGCGGTGGAGGTAAACGCCCTTTGGATTAATGCCCTGCGGATAATGGCTCAGACCGGCACCGACCAGAGCCGGCAGCAATCATTCAGGGACCTGGCAGAAAAGGCCCAGCAAAGCTTTAGCCGGCTGTTTTGGAACCAGCAGAATGGATGTCTCAACGATTGCATCCTGCCGGACGGCTCCGCGGATATGGCGATTCGACCCAACCAGATTTTCGCGGTATCCCTGCCCTTCTCCTGCCTGGAGCATCACCAGCAGATATCCGTTGTGCAGGTAGTCCAGGAGCAACTGCTGACGCCCTATGGCCTGCGCAGCCTAAGCCCCCTGGACAGTCGCTACCAGGGCCAATATCATGGCGATCAATTCCAGCGGGATTCCGCTTATCATCAGGGCACGGTATGGGCTTATTTGATGGGACCTTTTGTGGAGGCCTATTTGAAAGTCAATAACTACAGCAGCCAGGCCAAGGAACAGGCCAGGCAGTTTATCGCTCCGCTGCTGCAGCATCTAAGCGAAGATGGATGCCTGGGCAGTGTCTCCGAAATATTTGACGGCGACTTCCCCTTTCGACCCAAGGGATGCATCGCTCAGGCGTGGAGTGTTGCCGAACTTTCACGCGTCAAGCAATTGCTGCGCTAAAGCCGCGGCTTTACCCCCATCAGCACACTGCCGCTTATTGCTAGTCTTTTTTAAACGATGTTGATTAAATTAGCCTGCCAATATCGCCTTGAGGTCCTCTCGAGCAGTGCCGATGGGCATAATATTAAACTTCTCCGCCAAAACCTGCAAAACCGCCGGGCTGACAAAAGCGGGCAGACTTGGCCCCAACCGGATATTTTTTATCCCCAGATACAACAGCGTCAGTAAAATACATACCGCCTTCTGCTCAAACCAGGAGAGAATCAGCGAAAGCGGCAGGTGATTTACATCGGTATTAAAGGCCTTGGCCAAAGCCAGGGCAATCTGGATAGCGGAGTAGGCGTCATTACACTGCCCGATATCCAACAAACGGGGTATGCCGTCAATCGTGCCGAAATCCAGTTTATTAAAGCGATATTTGCCGCACGCCAGGGTCAATATCACGCAATCATCCGGCAGTGCCTGGGCAAATTCGGTGTAATAATTGCGGCCCGGTTTAGCCCCGTCACAGCCGCCGATGAGGAAGAAATGGCGAATCTTGCCGGTTTTTACCGCCCCGATTACTTTATCCGCTACGCTCATCACGGCGTTTCGGGCAAAACCGATGGTAATGTACTTTTCCTGGGTGTTCTCGGCAAAACCAGGCGCCGCCAGTGCCGCGTCGATAACCGCTGTAAAATCACGATTGTCGATATGGCGAACGCCGGGCCAGCCGACCAGTCCGCAGGTGAAAATCCGCTCTTTATAGGACTCGGCTGGCTTCTGGATACAATTAGTGGTCATCAAAATAGCGCCGGGAAATTCGGCGAATTCCTTGCGCTGATCCTGCCAGGCCCCGCCGTAGTTACCTGCCAGATGCTTATATTTCTTCAGGCCCGGATACGCCAGACACGGCAGCATCTCGCCGTGGGTATATACATTGATGTTTTTACCTTCCGTTTGTTTGAGCAGTTCTTCCAGGTCCTTCAGGTCATGACCGGACACCACAATCGCCTTGCCCGCCAGTGGGGTTATGCGGACCTTGGTCGGCTCAGGATGACCATAGGCGGTGGTATTAGCTTTATCCAGCATCTCCATCACTTTCAAATTCAGCTCACCCGCCTTTAAAACCGCGGAGATTAATTCATTGACATCGGCTAGGTCATCTGCCAGATAGTCCAGGATGCGGTGAAACTCGGCGAACACTCCCTCATCGGCTACGGACAGTATCCGGGCATGGTCGGCATAGGCAGCGGTGCCCTTCAAACCATAGAGGATTAATTCCTGCAAGCCGGTTATATCGGGACCCAATTTTTCCTTCCGCTGGGCGATGCCATATTCCAGCCCCTGCTTTACCAAGCCTGCCTGATCCCCCGCCGGGATGAACGCCGCGGGTCCGCTTAATTTCTCCGGCTGGTCCCCTGCCGCCTGGGCAGCATTTTCATAAAGCTTTTTCGCCTGGTCCCGGACGGACGCTGCCTTCTGAACCATCTGAGCTATCCGCTCCGCGTCGAAATTTACATTGGTTACCGTGGTAAAAAGGGCTTCCAGGACAAAACCATCCACCTCCCCGCTGCCCGCGCCCAGCCGGGCCGCACGATGGGCGTATTGGGCAATGCCCTTGGTCGCATAAATCAACAGGTCTTGCAGGATAGCTGTTTCCCCGTCTTTACCGCATACTCCGCGGACGGTGCATCCTTGCCCCTGGGCGGTCTGTTCGCATTGATAGCAAAACATGGTAATATCTCTCCTAATTTTGAGAATCTGATAAACCCAAAAACAGATACAACAATTTTTATTTTAGGCTGTTATTAATGGAAGTCAATTTTGGGGAGCAGGTTTATCCGTCGGGGGTGGTGATTTTTCCTGAGTTGACTGTGGTGCCGGTGCCACAGCCGGTGCCGGGGTTGGTTCCGCCGGTTGCGATGTTGCCGGCGCGGTAGTCGGCGCTGCGTTAGGTTCCGCTGGTTTCGACGATGCCGCAGTGGTTGGCGGCGCTGGGGTGGGTTCGGCTGGTTTTTCCGGCGGCTGCTCCTGCAGAAGCGCGCGGAATTGCTGCAAGACCTGCTGTCGCTGCTGCACCGGGGCGGCCAGAGGATAATCTTTCAGCCGGTTATCAAGTTGTGATAGCAGTTGTATAATCTGGGGATCGTCCTTGCCGTTCTCTACCGCCAGGAGTTTTTCCTGCCGGCCAATCAGCTCCAGGGCGATTTGGCGGCGCCGCTGGTCCCACTGCCCCCGCTGCTCGTCCGAGAATTTCGGCAGGTGCGTCACAATAAGCGCCACGCTGATTTTAGCCATTCGCAGCAGTTGTTTGTCATCCTGCGGGTTTAAGCCGTCACAGCTTTGACCGATAATCTTAACCACCTCCTCCAGGGCAGGGGCTTCCTGGGCCAGGTCCTGCATGACCAGGTTGGCCATCTGCAGCAATTCATCATCGTCACTGGACAAAGCCAGGGAAAGTATTTTTTTTCGACAGACAAGCTTGTCATCCAGGCTGACGTCCAGGGCTAATATTCTTTGCAGCGACCGAGCCGCCAACAGCGGCTGGTTTTCTCGCTCGTCGATCCGGGCCTGCTCACTATAGAGCAGTTTTTCGTATTCCGGCAGCACTTTTTGTCCCGCCGATTTAGCCTTAGTTATTTTGTCTGCCAGGCAGGCCAGGGTCAATTTTTGCAGTTCCGCCTCTTTACCGCCGGCATTTTGCAGGTCATTACACCATTGGCGGACCTGGCTCATGGGCAAAGTCGCCAGAATCTTTTTAAAACTCTCCTGCAGGGCATCGACCACATATCCGACGTCTTCTTTGGCCAGACAAGCCCTAAGCTGGGTCAGATTCTCTTCGCTACCGTAACTGTTAATGACATCAATCACCGCGAAACGGACGGACGGATCGCCGTCTTCTAAAAGATTTTTGGTGCTATTTATCAGTAAAGCCAGGGTGTCTTTGCCGTACAATTCTTTTAGTGTGCTTACCGCCTGACTGCGAACCGTAGGCTCTTCGTCGTTGAGGGCACTTTTTAAAATCTCACCGAACTGGGTTTGTGCCATTTGTCGGTATGCCGGCCGGGAGGAAATTTTCTTCATCGCCAGGATCATTTCCCGCCGGATAATGACGGACTTGAGCCATTTCCCATAGCCCTGCGCCAATTTGATGGTAATCTCCTCCACCTGCTGGGCATTGAGTTCACTGTTTTCCGCCCCGCAGATTTTTCCCAGGGTTCGCACCGCCGCTGTCGCCACCTCCACCTGGTCGGCGTCGAGGAGGGTCAAGGCATCCGGCCGGGCAGGAGCATATTCAAAGGTGCCCAGGCCGGCCAGCAAAGCCGCCTGTACCGGCGGAATGGTTTCTTTTTTCAATTGTCCCAGTAAATCACCCGCTGTTCCCTGAGCCTTGTCGCCCATCCTTTCCAGAGTGACAGCGGTCAAACGCCGGATCTCGCTGTTGGGATCGGGAATAAGCTTCTGCAGTTTATCCACCAGCGATTTGGCTATGGGGTCCTGAGTGGCGGTTGCGGTATTGCTCCACTCTTCAATTTGCGTCATCGCCCAGATGCGCAGCTCATTTTCCGGTTGATCCAGATAGCCATACAAAAATTCCAGTTTTTTCTGGGGTTCGGTAATCCGACCCACCTCTTTGGTCAGGGCGTCGAAATATCTTTTCTGCCATAATTCTATTTTCTGTTGTTGTTGTTTAATTTTCCCCCCGGCCTCTAACTGTTGTTCTCGGCTGCGTTGTAGTTGCCAGCGGAGAAATGACTCCTCATCCGTGGTGGCCAGTTTGGGCAGAATTTGCTGATTAAAATCATCGAAATTAATGGGGCTTGGTAAATATAATACCTTACCCAGCGCTTCCTGGCAGCGTTGGGATATCAGCGGCTGGGGATCGGATACCTGTTTTGCCAGATTCAGGACAGCGTTTAAGCCCGGCATTAATTCCAGGGTGGAAATCGCCGCCAGTCGATAGGTTATAACTTCATTGGGATCGCCTGCCATCTGGGCCAGCCGGTCGGTTACCCCATCGTGGCAGCGGGCCAGCGCCGCTGAGGCCCAGGAGGACAATTGCGGATCATCGCTTTTCAAGGCCTGGAACAGCGGTTCGATAAAAGTCAGGGGAATCATCGCCTGACCGTTGAGAAACTCCACTTTTCGGGTGGCGATTGCCCGGCAGATAATTATTTTCGCCGACGCGCTCTCACTGTTTTTCAAAACATCGATCAGGGCCGGATGTGCCTGGGGATTACCTAATAAAGCCTGGGCATTGGCCAGCCGCAGTTGCTGCTCGGTGGTATCGGAAAGGACTACTTTTATCATTACATCGATTACCGAAGTGCCTTCCGCCGGCTCGCTTTGGCCTTGTAGCATCCCTCCGCCTATTATCATCAGCAAACAACAGGACCATAATACCCATTTTTTGGCGGTTTTAGCGGTGCTTGTGGTCATAACTACATAGTTTCCCGGTGGTTGCAGCTTTCTGGAAAAGGCCCTTTCCCTCTTCATCCCAGGTGGTCCTCTCCCGCAAAGGCCGATAAAGGCGCCCGCAATCAGTTTAATCCTTTAATATCTTCCTGTCAACGAAAACCAGCTTAAATTGCCGGCTTAATCGCTGATAAATCATTCGTTGCCCTTTCGCTTCCAGTAAATTATAATTGTTTTTACTTTTATGGGCATAAAATCAATAACCTTATGCGTAGTATGAATAAAAATCCGGTCCAAAAAGGGGCCTGTCTCTTATATAATAATCGGTTTTCGTGGAGAAATTGAATTTCTTTATGGCCAAAAAAGTCAAAACTATTCTCTGGTTTGCCGTGGCTCTGCTGGCGATAGCTTTTCTGGTCCATCGTACGCCAGCGGATACTTTTCGTCAGGCCATATCCGACTTACGCTGGTCCTGGGCCATGGGAGCACTTTTACTTTATCTGGTGGCTCAGACCTTTCTTGGTGTCAGATGGGTTTTACTTCTGCGGGTCCATCAGGTTTACATCTCCCATTTTCAGGCTATCAAGCTTACCTATCTGGGGCTGTTTTATAATAATATGATGCCGGGCTCTGTCGGCGGCGATCTGCTCAAGGGTTGGTACATCACCCGCCATAGTCAGCGGCATTTGCGGCTGGAGGCAGCGGTAACCGTTTTCATTGATCGATTGGTTGGACTGATCGGCATGATAATGGTCGGCTCGATTGCCAGCCTCTTCGTCGGCGGCCAGACTTCATACCAGGGAATGCAGATCCGCTGGCTGATTTGGGCCATCCTGGGTATGATGATATTGGTATCGGTCATTTTTCTCAGTCGCCACGTCCGGCAGGCCCTGATGATTAGCCTACTGCTCCAGAAGTTGCCTTTCGCCCGTCGGCTGCGGCAAATCGACGAAGCTATTCGCATATACCGCAATCACTTACGTGTTTTACTGCTTAGCTTGCTGCTGACCGCCCTGATCCAGGGACTGGCGGTGGTCGCGGTTTGGATGCTGACCCAGTCACTGCATCTCTACCGGGTGAGCTTATGGGACTGCCTGATTATCATGCCCATTACCTGGGTGATAAGCGCCGCTATCCCGGTACCGGGTGGTTTGGGTATAATAGAAAATTGTGTGACGTATCTTTTCTGCCTGGTGATTAATCCCGACAATCCCAATGCGGCTATCGGCCCGGCGGCGGCCCTGGCCTTGCTGATTCGACTGATGGTTAGCATCTGTTCCTTGCCCGGTGCTCTGGTGCCTTTATTCGGGGGGCATCTGCCGAAAGCCAGTCAGATGGAGCGTGAAATGCTCAACGACAACAGCAGAGAAAAAGAGATCGCCGCTGCCGAATAGATCTGCCTTCACCATAAACAATATTATGGAAAATCGCTTTTATTTAATGTCGTTTTGGGTTTTGCCCTTACTGGGTTATTTAGCCGGGTCGATCCCTTTTGGACTTATCATTGGTTTGCTGCGGGGCGTGGACGTGCGAACTCTTGGCAGCGGCAATATCGGCTCGACCAATGTTGGGCGTATTCTTGGCCGACCGTGGGGGTATCTTTGCTTTGTTCTGGATGTGGCCAAGGGATTTTTACCGGTATGGTGGGCGGGCCATTATCTAACCACCGCGGTATCAAATATTAATAGTGCCCTTCCCCTGTCGGGACAATTGGCCTGGCTGTTGACGGCTGCGGGTTGCATTGTTGGTCACATGTTCAGCATTTATCTCAAATTTCACGGCGGCAAGGGCGTAGCCACTTCCCTGGGGGTACTATTGGGCATTTGGCCTTATTTCACCCTCACTAGTGTGGTTTCACTGCTCATTTGGGTAGGCATTTGGGGCCTATGGCGATATGTTTCTTTAGCCTCGATTACCGCAGCCATGAGCTTTCCCCTGGCATTTCTCTTGTTGATCTGGCGGATACCCCGCTGGTCTTTTAACTCATTGTGGCCGCTGTTCTTATTCAGTTGCATGATGGCCGGTCTGGTGGTTTTGCGGCATCGCAGCAATATCTCCCGCCTATTGGCCGGTACGGAAAACCGCTCCGGCTCAGCGGGTAGGAAGGGGCCGGCTACCCATGATTCGTAGGCACGTTTATTACCACGGCAATGTTCAGGGTGTGGGCTTCCGTTACAGCACGGTCCGCCGGGCGGCTGTTTTTAAAGTCACCGGCTTTGTCAGGAACATGATGGACGGCCGGGTGGAAGTCGTCGTCGAAGGCAATTCCCAGGAAGTTGGTAGTTTTCTCGCTGCTCTCGCCGACGAGATGCGTAGATATATTATAGACATGCAGGCCCAGGACGAGCCTTATGCCGGCGAGTTTGACAGGTTTGACATTCGTTACTAAAATAAATTTAAAGAAGGGTTTTTAAATTACCAGTGATGTAACTCTTTTATTGATGACAAGTTAGCCATGTTCCGCTTTATGAATAATGTAAAGACCGCGATATTACTGGCCCTTTTGCTGGCCCTGTTTATCTATGTCGGTAATCTGATCGGCGGGGAAAAAGGCATGATTATCGCTCTGCTGTTAGGTGGAGGGATGAACTTCTTTGCCTACTTTTACTCGGACAAGATTGCCCTGCTGACCATGCGGGCTCAGGAGGTCAGCGAACAGGACGCTCCTGAATTAGTGGGCATTGTCAAAGAATTGGCCCTGAAGGCTGATTTGCCCATGCCGCGGGTTTATATCTGCCCTCAGCAGGCCCCCAACGCCTTTGCCACCGGACGCAATCCCCAGCATGCCGCTGTTGCGGTCACCCGGGGAATATTGGATATCCTGGACCGCCGGGAGTTGATGGGGGTGCTCGCCCATGAAATGGCCCACGTAAAGCACCGCGATATCCTGATTAGCTCGATTGCCGCCGTCATCGCCGGGGCGATCGGCGCCCTGGGTTATCTGCTCTGGTTTGTTCCTCTCGGAGGCAGTAATCGGCGGGGCAATCCCTTGGCGCTGCTGGCGATGATAATCCTGGCCCCCATCGCCGCTGCCTTTATCCAGTTGGCCATCAGCCGCAAACGCGAATTCAACGCGGACAACTTCGGAGCGGAGCTGGTGGGCGACCCGATGCCCCTGGCCACCGCCCTGGAGAAACTGCACCAGTTCAACCGCCGCATCCCCATGGCCGTACCGATGGACAGCCAGAAGAACATGTTTATTGTCGAGCCGTTCAGCGGCAAAGAGGCTCTCAACCTGTTCAACACTCACCCCAGCCTCCAGGCTCGCCTAACCGCCCTGATCGGCCGACCCAGCACCGGACTGGTATAAAGGCATAAAAAAATATCACGCTGTTAAGTTGGTAGCACGGGCGATTAGCCTTTCAGCTTGGTTCCGCCCAGCTCATGGAGTCGGCGGTTAAAGGCTTCATGCTGAGCCCACAACTCCAACGGCATCCGATTGCCGAACTGCTGGAAAAATTCCGCGATATCATCCGCCTCTTTTTTCCAGGCCTGCGGATCGATATCAAAGAGTTTTTTCATCTTTTCTTTGGAAACATCCAGTCCGGTCATATCGATATCTTTCAGATAGGGTATAAATCCGATAGCTGTTTTGATGCCTTCCACCTCATTGCGGCAGCGGGCCAGAATCCACTCGAGTACCCGCAGATTTTCGCCAAAGCCCGGCCAGAGGTATTCGCTGTTTTCGTCCTGGCGGAACCAGTTTACGTGGAAGATTTTCGGTTGCCAGCGCATCCGCACGCCCATCCGCAGCCAGTGTTCGAAATAATCTGCCATGTTATAACCGCAGAACGGCAGCATGGCCATCGGGTCTCGGCGGACTTCGCCTTGTTTGCCGTACTGGGCTGCGGTTCGCTCACTAGCCATCGTTGCCCCGACATATACTCCATGCGACCAATCGAAGGCTTGATAAATCAACGGGGCCAGATGTGCCCTTCGGCCGCCGAACACGATTGCGGAGATATTCACTCCGTGGTGATGTTCCAGGCGGAACGAATGCGTCGGGCACTGTTCGATCGGAGCGGTAAACCTGCTGTTCGCCTGGGCGCCGAGAATCGTTTTGCCATTTTTATCTTTCATACCCGGCTTCCAGGGTTGGCCCAGCCAGTCCAGCGCTCCCTGGGCCAACGGCTCATCGTCGCAGCCTTCCCACCACACAGTTCCATCAGGATTCAGCACTACATTGGTGTAGATGGTATTCTTTTTGATTGTTGTCATGCAATTCGGGTTGGTTTTGCTGTTGGTGCCGGGTGCTACTCCGAAGAATCCTTTTTCCGGATTTATCCCCCAGAGTTTCCCGTCCGTATCGATTCGCATCCAGGCGATATCATCGCCCACCGTCCAGATGCGGTAGCCCTTTTTCTTCAGGCCTTCCGGCGGAACCAGCATAGCCAGGTTCGTCTTGCCGCACGCGCTGGGAAACGCCGCGGCGATGTAATCGATTCTGCCGGTTGGATCTTCTATCCCCAGAATCAGCATATGTTCCGCCAGCCACATCTCCTTGCGGGCCAGGAAGCTGGCGATCCGCAGAGCCAGGCATTTCTTGCCTAAGAGCACATTGCCCCCGTATCCGCTGCCCACGCTCCAGATGGTATTATCTTCCGGGAAGTGCAGGATAAGACGTTTCTTTTCATCCAGCTCTTCTTTGCCGTGCAGACATTTGGTATATTCTCCGCCCGTCCCCAGTGCCTCGAGAACATCATTGCCCACCCGCGTCATGATGAGCATATTGAGTACCACATAGATGCTGTCGGTCAGTTCCACCCCGATTTTGCTGAACGGCGAACCGACCGGGCCCATGCAGAACGGAATAACATACATGGTTCTGCCCTTCATGGAGCCGGCGAAGATTTCTCCCGCCCGGCGGTATCCTTCCTCCGGTGACATCCAGTTATTATTCGGGCCGGAGTCATCTTTCAATTTTGTACATATATAAGTAAGATTTTCAACTCGGGCCACATCGTTTGCCGCCGTGCGGTGCAATATGCACCCGGGCAGTTTTTGCTGGTTGAGCTTGATTAGTTCGCCCGTGGAGCATGCCTCTTCGGTCAATTGCTGCTTTTGCGTCTCGCTGCCGTCGATTAATACAATATTATCCGGCTGGCACATTTGCGCCATTTCATCTACCCATTCATTTAATTCCTGGTGCTTGGTTAACGCCATTGAAATACTCCTTATGCAGGCATAATCTTCCTAACCAACTTGTATATAACAAGTTGCTACAACAAGTGCCCTAATCAAATATAGGCAAAAAAACCGAAGGACTGTATCAGATATAGTCCGGTAAGTCAAGCCCTTTCAGATTTTTTTAAAATATTTTTCTCCACAACTTAAGATAATCTTGCCCTGCTGCTCTTGTTGACCTTTGCTTGGTCCCTGCGATTTAGGGCGATTTTTTGCTTTCCAGATATCCTCTTACTATCTATCATGCTGGGAAAACAGCTTTAATTACGAAACGCATTAACAACGCAAGTGAGGAGCTTTTATTCATGAGCCGCAGATTGGTTATCTTTCTAACGATGGTTTTGGGGGCATTTACCGTCCCTTCATGGTCGCAGTCTTCCGGCACTCAGGAGCGACTGTACGACTGGCAGGCCTGTTTTACTTCCGGTTATTTCACCGGCGGAACCGTTTTAAGAACCCACGTTCGCGGTGAGCCTGTCACGGTTCGGACCGACCCCGGCTGGCAGATAGGATTGAAACTCGGTGCCGACCAGGAATACACCGGTTTGGAGCTGACTACCGCTGCGGTCTTCGCTAATATGGACATCGAGCACGATCCTTATGTTACCTTTTTACCCTCCTCCGATAATGCCACCTGGCTGTTCGCCAACGTTGACGCCCTGATTTACCCTACCGGCAATCAACTCGTCGATGGCCGCGTTCGGCCTTTTATCGCCATTGGCCCCGGCCTGGCCCATTTATCCAGTGATTTCGACCAGGCGGACAATAAGACCATCTTTGACGTCAACGTGGGCGGCGGAATTAAGCTGCTGCTCGGCGATCAGGGCAATCCCGTCATTCGACTCGATTGGCGCTGGCATTACCTCGTCGGTTCTACCGCCGGGCTGGAAAACCAGATGTATCGCCAGGAGCTTACTTTAGGCATTGGTTTTCGTTTCTAAAAGGAGAACACTTTGGCGCGCAAAAAAATCTCCATCATTGGCAGCGGCAACGTCGGTTCCACCTGTGCCCATTGGCTGGCTCAGAAAGAGTTGGCTGACATTGTCCTGCTCGACATCCTCGACGGCCTGGCCGCCGGCAAGGCGCTTGATCTTTACGAAGCCTCGCCTATCGGCCATTTTGACGTCAATTTTATCGGCACCGGCGACTATCAGCATACCGTCGGCAGCGACCTGGTGATTATCACCTCCGGTCTGCCCCGCAAGCCCGGCATGAGCCGTGATGATCTGCTAAAAAAAAATACGGAAATCGTCGTTGATGTTACCCGCAAGCTCTGCCGCCTCAGTCCGGATGCCCTTTTAATTGTCGTTTGCAATCCACTTGACGTCATGACTTTCGTCGTCGCTGAGGTTTCCGGTTTTCCCCAAAAACGCGTCATGGGAATGGCGGGTATTCTGGATACCGCCCGATACCGCAGTTTTATCGCTGAGGCACTGGGTGTCTCGGTTAACGACGTCGCTGCCATGCTGCTGGGCGGCCATGGTGATGACATGGTCCCCCTGCCCCGCTATACCACCGTAGCCGGCATTCCCCTGGCCGAGCTGATGGATCAGCGGAAAATTGAGGCCATTGTCGAGCGCACCCGCCAGGGCGGCGGAGAAATCGTCAACCTGATGAAGACCGCCTCCGCCTATTACGCCCCTGCCGCCGCCGCCGCGGAAATGGCTGAGGCGATTATCAAAGATAAAAAACGCGTCTTGCCCTGCTGCGCCTGGTGCGACCAGGAATATGGCGTAGGCGGCGCTTATGTCGGCGTGCCGATTGTTCTGGGGGCTGCTGGTGTGGAAAAAATCATCGAATTACAGCTTACTCCCCAGGAAAAACATCTTTTTGAAAACTCCGTATCGCATGTCAAACAACTGGTTAATCAGGTGAAAACCTTTATCAGTTCCTAGCTTGCCTTGGGAAATTCTTTATGAAGATCGCCCTGGCACAGATTAATCCTACCGTCGGTGACATCCCCGCCAACTCCGCCAAAATCAAGCAGTATATCGCCCGCGGTCGTGACGCAGGCGCCGAACTGGTTATCTTCAGTGAGCTATCTCTCATCGGTTACCCGCCCAAGGACCTGCTGCTCAAGCATCGCTTTATTGATGACAATCTTACCGCCCTTGATGACATCGCTTGTTATTGCTCCGATTGTGCCGCCCTGGTCGGCTTCGCCTGCCGCCACACCGGCCCAGCCGGCAGGAATTTGCACAACGCCGCTGCCCTGCTTTCCCAGGGCCGGGTATCAGCCACCTATTACAAGCAGCTCCTGCCCACCTATGACGTCTTCGATGAGACCCGCTATTTCGAGCCGGCCCAATCCCAGCAGGTGGTAACTTTTGCCGGCCGGCGGTTGGGACTGACCATCTGCGAGGACATCTGGCAGGGCCCCCAGGGTTCAGCTCGTCCTCTTTATGAAGACAATCCCCTCGCCCAGCTCGCCGCTGCCGGTGTCGATATCGTCATCAACATGTCCGCTTCACCTTTCGAGATGGGCAAGCACCCCTTCCGCCGCGAGTTGTTTGCCGCCCAGTGCCGCCGTTACAATTTACCCTTGCTTTACGTTAATCAGGTCGGCGGAAACGATGATTTGATTTTTGACGGCTGTAGCTGCGGCTTCGATAGCCGGGGCCGGCTCTTTGCCCAGGCACAGGATTTTCAGGAGGATCTGCTGCTGGTGGATTTGGAGAACCTTTCCGCCAGCCGCCTTGAAGAGATAAGAACCGACATCGCCGCCGTCCATTCCGCCCTGACGCTGGGCCTGAAGGATTACGTGGAAAAATGCCGCTTCCAATCGGTCGTCCTGGGCCTGTCCGGCGGAATCGATTCCGCCGTCACCGCCGCCCTGGCAGTTTCCGCTCTGGGACCGCAACGGGTCCTCGGCGTGACTTTGCCCAGCCGGTATAACGCCCCCGCCGGCATTGACGACGCCCGCCGACTCGCGGATAACCTGGGCATAAGACTGGTGACCATCCCCATCGAAAAACCTTTTACTGCCTTTCTGGAACTGCTCCAGTCGCATTTTGGCGCCTTGCCCCCTGATGTGACCGAGGAGAACATCCAGGCCCGCATTCGTGCCGTCATCCTGATGGCCTTGAGCAACAAGTTCAACCATTTATTGTTAACCACCGGCAACAAGAGCGAGCTGGCCGTCGGTTACTGTACCATCTACGGTGACATGGCCGGCGGCCTGGCGGTTATCAGTGACGTCCCCAAGACCATGATTTACCAGTTGGCTCGCTATATCAATCGCGACCAAGAGCTTATTCCCTCCTCCTCCATTAACAAACCGCCTACCGCCGAGCTGCGGGAGAACCAATGCGACCAGGACTCTCTGCCGCCTTACGACGTCCTGGATGATATCCTGCATCGCTACGTGGAACAGGAACAATCGCAGACGGAGATTATCGCCGCCGGTTTTGATCCCCGGATAGTTTCACAAGTCATCAATTTAGTGGACCGCAACGAGTACAAGCGTAAGCAGGCTGCCCCCGGCCTGAAAGTTACCAGTCGCGCCTTCGGCGTCGGCCGGCGGATGCCCATCGCCCAGAACTACCACCCCCGCTAACGTCGGCTTCCGACAGCTCTACTCTCAACTTTCTACGTTCTTCTTCCCCAGCCCCCAACCCCTCTCTTATATTCTTTTTATTCTTTTTTTTTCACCGGCTCACCTGTCTCGCGCAGCGCCGCCTTCTCACCTTCCCACTTTCTTACTTTCCCACCTTCTTACTTTTCTTTCTCTTCTCTTCCCTTTCCCACCTTTCACCCCTTTCACACTTTCTTTAACTGCTCTCGCCCAGCGCCGCCTTCTTACTTTCCCACTTTCCCACCTTCTTACTTTCCCAATATGTAGTAAAGCACGAACATCACCGCGCAGCCATATACCAGCGGTGGGCATTGCTTCGCCCTTCCCGTCAGCAGTTTTAGTACCGCGTAGCTGATAAATCCCCACGCGATTCCGTCGGTGATACTCAGGGAAAACTGCATTACTGCTATCGTTAGAAACGCCGGCAGTGCCTCCGAAAAATCATCCCACTTAATCTGGCGGATCACCGGCAGCATGTAACAGCCGACTATTATCAGCACCGGCGCCACCACCGGATAGCATTGGATGAGATTCACATTCCCTGCCTGACCGACCAGATGCGAACCGAGCTGGCTCGCCTCAACCTGTACTGTGCTTCCCAATACACCCACCAGCGGGTAAGCTGCAATGGAAATCAACAAAAATCCCGCCGTCACCAATGACGCCAGTCCCGTCCGGGCCCCCACCGCGATTCCTGCGCTTGATTCGATATAGCTCGTTATCGTGCTGGTTCCCATCGCCGCCCCGCTGATCGTGCCGATCGCGTCCGCCATCATCGCCTGCCGGGCGCGGGGCAGTTGGCCGTTTTTCATCAGTCCCGCCCGCTCACCCACCGCCACCAGTGTCCCGATGGTATCGAACACATCCAGCAGAAGGAAAGTGAATATAATCAGTATTACCTGCGTCAGGGGATGATTATCACTGAATAGCATCCCCAGCCCGCCGATGAACTTTCCCGCTGTCGCCGAGATTTGCGGAAATCCCATTTCCTTCGGCATACTCACCAGTTCATACCCCCAGTTTTGCCCCCACCAGCGGCTCGCCAGCCAGCCGGCCACTGCCGTCGCCGCCATTCCTATCACGATTGCCCCCCGAAAATGCACCGCCAGCAAAATCCCCATCACCAGCAGTCCGAATAGACTCAGCAGCGTCACCGGATTGATAATATTACCCAGTCCCAGATATGTAGCCGGCTGACCCACGATAATACCCGCCCATTTAAATCCTACGAAGGCGATCAGCAACCCGATGCCCGCCGCGATGGCGTATTTTATCCCTTCGGGTATAGCGTTCATGATTGCCGCTCGCATCCCTACTATCGACAGCAGCAGAAACAGCACCCCGGATATAAAATTTACTCCCAGCGCCTCCGGCCAGGTCAGGCCGAACCCGCCGGCGCCAACCAGCCCGCATACCGTGAAGGCGAAGAAGAAATTATGTCCCATTGCCGGCGCCAGGGCCACCGGCAGATTCGCCCACAATCCCATCACCACGCACGCCACTGCCGAGCACAGGCAGGTCGCCAGCATAACCGCCGCCGGGTCCATCCCCCCCGTACCTGCCAAACTCAGTACTGCCGGCTGAACAAATATGATATAACTTAGAGCCATGAAGGTCGTTGCACCCCCTACCACCTCGCGCCCCACGGTACTGCCGTGCTCTTTGATGTGAAAAACACTATCTAACGACTTATCTTTCGCGGATAATTTTACCATAATTTACGCTCAAGCCGTACTTTTCGTGTTTTTTACCCTTCTGCCGCCCGCTGGGATTCTATTTGATTGTTGTTTTAGGGTATTTTATACCCTTATCCACACCCGCAACAGCAAAAAACTCTTTTGGGGCCGCAGGTTTTCGCCGAAAATTGAGTTTTTCATGTTCTTTTTTTTCCTAATTTACAGAAAAATTTCTGGTGACATCGCTTTTTTCCTTTGTTATAATATCTCCGTTCGTTTGCTAAATTCCCGGTTGGGACATCGCAAACCTGCCGGCATTTAGCTTTTTTTTACAGATAGATATTCGAAAAAGGAGAGTTTTGTATGAATATCTACGTTGGGAATTTGTCATTCGACATCAAAGACACGGACTTGCGTGAGGCGTTCGAGGCCTTTGGCCAGGTTACCTCTGCTACGGTAATCAAGGACAAATTCAGCGGGGAATCCCGCGGTTTTGGTTTTGTGGAAATGCCCTCTGACGACGAAGCCCTCTCTGCCATCAATGATCTCAACGACAAGGAGTTGAAAGGCCGGGCCATCAAGGTCAATCAAGCCCGTCCCCGCACGGAAGGCGGCGGTGGCGGCGGCCGGGGTGGTCGCGGCGACCGTGGCCCACGAGGCAGACAGTAATCATTTCCGCTTTATCTTCGATCGGTTTTTTCTTTCGCCTGCCGTCGTATTCGAAGCGTTTGATTACCTTTGACGAAAAATTTATTATCTGCGCTCTTTTCCCGCGTGAGGATACGAAAGGTTGTTGCTGGCGTCTTTTGCTGCGCTTAGATGCCCGGGGGTATCTTCGATATAGATTTTCAACAGTTAACCACCCCCACGATACCCTTATTCGACCTGCTTTGACGTGTGCCTGAGCGACTTTGCCTGCGTTCAGAGCAGCTTGCCCCCAAAATACCCTTAAAACGCCGCCCTTAGAGTTGATTTGCCTGGGGAGTAAATTCCGCCAGGCTCAGACCCGTGTTCAGCTTTAAATCCGTAAACACGTATTTGCTCAGCAGTCGGCCCTGCCAGTCATAGCTGGTGATCGACGTTGGCAGCAGGTATTCTTCATCGAACTCCATTACCATACGGGCACAGGGATATTCTTTTCTCGCCGGCAGAATCCTTTCCATGGCGATGCAGGGGCGATTATCCACTTGCGTTTTTCCCACGAACTTGGTCTGCAAATCCCCCTTTTCCTTCGCCTGTTGATATATCCTGACCATATCCTCCAGGGTCCGATAGAAGCCGAACTGATCACACGATTTCCGGCTCGAGCGTTGTGCCTCTGCGCAGCGGGGATCACGTTTGACTGATTTGATCCAGGACAGCCACCCCGTCGGATGTACTATCATTTTGTTTTCGTTATACCCTTCCACATAGAGCAGTTTATCAATAGTTTTGGCGTTCTTTTGCCATTCCATTATCACGGAGAACGGTGCGTTTTTAAATCGCACTGCTATTTCTTCCTCCGGTTTGAGTACGCCGTTGACCCGTTCCTGTTTGTGTAATACTGCCTGGAAATCCTGGACATCCTGCTGGTAATGTTCCATCGCCCATTTTAGCAGGGCGATATGATCGCTCTTGGCCAGTTCCGTTAGCCGGGGGCTATGGTCTTCGCTTTCATTTGGTATTACCAAAATCGCCTTGGCGGCTGAGAGTAGCTGAACCGGTTGAGCCGACGGTTCCTTCTTATACTGGCCTATCTGACCTATGACACCCCGATAAAGGAAAAACACCACCAACGCCCCCACCGCTATCCGAGCCGTTTTATTACTATTGGTTTTATGTGATTGCTCATGCATAAGGGAGTTCCTTTTCTTTCCAAGCTCTTTTTATCGGGCTTTTTGGATTGGTTTACAAAAACATTCCCTCTACGCCTTTTTGCCGCTTTTTCTCCTTACCTTATGTAAATATCATCGGTAGCTCATGCACTATCAGTGAAATTTATACTTTATGCTGAGCTTTTTATCAAGTAAGGTTTGGTTTTCCTAATAAAGTGTGAAAATTTGGCAGGTCTCTTTTCGCGTTATTTCCCCTCAACATTTTATTTATCAAAAAACCTTCGGAAACCCTCTAATAATACTGGTATGCGGGCTTTTGTGCTGCCGATACCCCGCACAAACAACCACACACCCTCATTTCTTCCTATTATTAGATGTTCCTTCGGATCTTAATGCGCGTTGTAATTATAATAAATATTTCCCCTACTGGCAAACATATTTATTGTCCGATAATCGCCAACATTCGCTAACTTCTGTTTGGACAACCTATTATGCCGAAATATTATGTTGGTTTCTCTTGAAAAATTTGCTAAAAGTTCTCCTCTTTACCTTTTCCAGCTCTAAAATCGCGGATAACTTACTGATTATCGGACCTGCGTGATTTGAACCTTGAACCTTGAACCTTGAACGTTGAACCTTGAACCTTGAACCTTGAACGTTGAACGTTTTATATCCTACCCTTCCAGATAGCGAAGTACCAACACATCGGTGATTATCGCCGCTATAGCCACCACGATTGCTATCAGTATTCTGTTGAAGCCTTTCTCTTGAGTTTGCTGTTTTTGTGCCAGCTTTCGCTCCTGCCGCGACTGTTTATACAACTGGTGTTGGCGGACCGCCTCGACTATCTGGGCGATGAGCATATTCGCCCGGAACTGCCCGATACCCTCCTGCCGGGCCATCTCCAGCAGTTCTCTGCGGCTGTCATATCGGATTAGCTCGCCTTCCAGTCGATGTATCACCGCCCGGCAAAATTCATCTTCTACCATCGCTCGCCGGCGTTTCTCCTGCGGCGATTCACCCTGCTGCTCTTTTTCTGTTTCTGCGATGGGCCGGTTTTGCTGCCGATTGCCCAGTCGGTCGCTTTTAATTGTTGACTTTATCGGACCTTTCGCCCCGATAATTAAATCCCTTTGCCCTGCCACCTGCCGGGCCAGCAGGCTCATCGGCCTACCGACATTTGCCAGCGTCCTTGCCGCTGCGCCGCTTCCGCCTTTTTCCCGCGCTATCCCCTGTTTCAGCGTTTGATATGCCCTTTCTGCCTCGCCTAACAGTTCAGCACGATAAAACCGCAACGGCCCCCGTGCCGTCAGCCGAAGATAGCGTTGCCGACTTTGTTCGTACGCCCGTTTCAGCCGCTGTGGCTCCACCGCCCCATTAAGCTGTAAAATTACCCGCTCTTCGTTATTCACTGCGACACACTCCACGAAACGCTCGTAAATTACGCCTCTATCTCAATTTTAGCACAACTACCACCTCCAGGTTAATACCTCAAACGTGCCAAATGGTTTATCCCCGCCCAATAATTTACTCCCGGCGATTGTTTGTAACGATTATAACAGTTATAAACCCTTATAAGTACGCCACTTCAGCCGGATCGACCCGCGAAAAAACCAAAAATTTCATCCGTCCGACGCTTGCAAAAAAAATCTTTACCCCGATACTTATTAATTATATCGCTTACAATACTACTAAACCCACTGGCCGTCGGTATCGTAGGTTTAAGATGTCCCGCAGTAATAGAAAAAAGAGATTTCGTTTGCTTCGGCTTGCCGCCTTCGCCGCCGCCGGTGTGTTTGGCCTGCTGTTGGTCTTATGGTATCTGGTAACCGGCTATCAGCCCGCCGGTTATCAGCCGCGCACCCTGGACAAACAGCGGAAGGAATTCGCGGAAAACTATTTTGGCCAAAAAAGCCAGGAATTGTATAACAATATCAACATCATTGAGCCCTTTCATATCCGTTTCGAGGAAGACGCCCTCAACGACGTATTAATGTTAGCCCAGCAGGAGCATATACTCAGCAAATTAACCAACGGCTCAGCCGACAATTTCCAGAACAGCCAGCTCCATTTTTCAGCCGACCGACTCGACCTTATGGGCAGGGTAACTTATAAAGGCCTGGACTCCATCCTCACCATCAGCTTTGAGCCTGGCGTCCCGCAGCCCGGCTTATTACAGATTAAGCTCGTCTCGCTGCGTGCCGGCGCCCTTACCCTGCCCCATTCTCTGATCAAAAATTATCTCTCGCAATTGCTAACCACTTTAACTGGGGCCCTGGAAAAAACCCAGCCCTCCGCCGGCCAGGTTAAAATGAAAAAAGTTGATAATGATAATAACAACCCGGCGGAAACCCCGTTTCCCCCCGACTTTTTGCCCCAGTTGCTCGCCGCCGCCGATGAATTACTTGACCACCGCCGCACTACCCTGGATACTACCTTCCGTACGGAGTACCAGCAGGTAAAGCTGACCGGCATCAAGATCGGCCCCGGCTGGATCGAGTTAGCCCTGCTGCCCGAACCCCTTGATAACTAATTATTGGTGTAAAATGCTGCTGCTTACCCGTGCTGTAAATCTTCATCTCGACACCCGCACTCGCCGGCTTAGTCCCCCCGTTCAATCCACCTTTGATTTCAATTATTTGCCGCTGAAACTCTGGATTACTTTGCGGGGCCAGCCTCACCGGCAAACCGCCATGTTGGTAAACGTCCACGAAATCGACCAGTTGATCTATCAGACCCTCTCCCAGCGGCAGGTCACCATCGCCGACGCCTTTGAGCTGCTCCGCTGGCTTGAAATGACCATCAAAAATCAGTTCGCCAATTGCACCCTTTCCCGTCTGACGCTGGACATCGACCAGACCTTTAGCCTGTCCCTGTTGGAGGAGCAAGCCATGATACAGATAACTAAAAAATACGAACTCGCCGCCTCGCATCGGCTGTGGAATCGCCAGTGGGACGAGCCGCGTAATTTTGCGGTCTTCGGCAAGTGCAGCAACCCGCGCGGCCACGGCCACAACTACCTTGTGGAAATTACCCTCCGCAGTTCGACCGACCGTGACACCGGCCAGGCCATCGACCCTGCCGAGATGGACCGGATTATTTTGCGCGAGATCGTTGAGCGTTTCGACCATAAGAACCTGAACGAGGACACCCGCGAATTCGCCCAGTTGATCCCCACCGCCGAGAACATGGCCCAGGTTTTTTGGGACATTTTACTTGCCCACTTTCCCCCTGCCGCGCTTTATTGCGTTCGCGTCTGGGAGAACCCGCGGATGTACGCCGAGTACTTCGGCCCTGCCGCCGGCCCGCTCCGCTTCAGCGACAGTGTCTGACAAACCCGAAATTATTGCGCCACCGGCACGAACATCGCGTAACGGTGACAGGCTCCCGTTTTTCTTTTAAGGAAAAATCTTATCACTTCACCGTAACTGGCTCTACCCCTTTATCAGCTTTGCCGGGGCCGACTTCGACAGCTTGCGCCGCCGCTTCGCCATTCGCCTGATTTCGAAAAATAACCGCGATTATGCCGTTCTGGGGTTGGATATCATTGAACACTAGGTCCACCGCTCGGTTGAATCCTCCGGCGGTAGCGGCGGTGTCCATTTCGGCAACTACCTCCTGGTCGTTGATTAATATTGTCAGCGAACGGTCCGCCGGTTTTACATCTTTGCGGGTTTCCGCCAGTTTGATTCTTACATGATAAGTGCCCGGCCCGACCGTAAAATTAACCTTAAACTCCTTATTATGCATCCCATACTTGTACAATTCAGGGTCAGCGCTATTTTCTATCATCTGGGTCTGCGGAGTTGTCCACCACGTTGTTTCGACCGTATCAAATTTCTTGCCCGCTATCGGTGGAATGCATACCTCGCAGGTCGGCCGCCATGCCTTGCCCTGCGAATCTACGTATGGCTCTCTGCCGGCATATCCCAGCAGAAAACGCTGGCTTTCTGTTGGTCCCCCGCCCGTGCCAAAGCCGCTATTGCCCTCAGCCGCGGAGTACTGTATCGCGTCTATATATATATTTTTCCCCTGCGACAACGGATTGCCTTCCCCCTGCCCGACAATCTTAATAGTATGCTCACCTGCTTTTAATCCGTTTTTGTAATACAGAACCTGGCCGATTCTCGTATATGGGCACCAAAAATCTATTCCCGACCTTTGTTTTTCGCCGTCTATATATACTTCCGCTCTGCCTCCCCGGGGATTTACCTCGCCGATTACCCTGACCTGATTGCCTACAAATCTATAACTGGCTGATGCTCCTTTTTCAGACGTGGTGTGCACGGTATTTTTCGATTTTTCCCCGCCTGCCAAAATCTTCCATTGCCCCTCATACTGTAATTCGGTATTATCTATTTGCTCCTGGGGATCGTTGCCTTTAATCGTGATATTTTGTGCTCCGTCATGTCTGATTGTCACAAGGAAATCTCCGCCGGCCAGCCCCTGGAGCCGGTAACCATTCTGATTTGAATCGTTTGACAGTTTCAAAATCTGTCCGTCGGCCTGGATAACCTCCGGCCTGAAGGCCACACGTAAAACATCCACTGCGGGGGCAACGGCGTCAAATGTTGTATAACTAATATTCCCTTTGGCGTATTCGACAGACCTGACCACCGACGAGACACTCATAATGTGATTTTCCCGGTTCGCCCCCAGTTCCGCCGGCAGGAAAGACATATTCCTCAAAAAGAATAAAATCGGATTGCAGACTGCTATCGAAAACCATCTATTCGCGACCCGTGCCCGGTTCCCAAACAGTGAGTCCAGCACCACCCCGTTTTCTTTTATGTCATACGACGACAGGATTGACATCCGTCTGCCTATCTCCCTGGCCCAGTCGCTGCCGGTAAGTTTGGCGTACTCCAGAAACAGCCCCGCGGTTCGCTGGGGGCCATAGCCGTTGGCGTCGCCGCAGCAGCCGGTGGATTCCGGATGCGCCCACGCCCCTGAATACACTCCCGTTTTTCCCGTCGGATTGATACTGGTTCGGTTCAGCATCACGGTCATTATATTGCGCACGTCATTTTGCCAGTTGGGAAAATATTCCGGATTATGCATCAGGTAGCGGCTGGCGTTATAAACCACATTATGATTGGACGAGGGCGATTTGCCGTCCCAGTAATTATATCCCCACGAAGGATTATCCGCCCACTTGGGCAGCAGCACCTCACGCAAATATGCCCGTCCTGCGTCCCTTGCCTTGACCAGCGAATTATCACTGCCCGTGTAACCCATTTCGATTAATTCATCCAGAAAGGCGACCACCCACGCCGCCCCGCCGGTCATTCTATTGCCGTCCGGCTGCGAACCCCAGGGAACATCTTCAGGATTGGCATAGCGCGGCCAGGGTGATCCGCCGGTCGCGAAATTACAATGTTCCGCGAATAAATCTGCCCAGTGTTGCGCGGAATTCAGCCATCTTTCCTCTCCGGTTAGTTTATACGCTTTTACCAGCGCCGTGCCTGCCCCCGCCACATGGTCCAGTTGTATGAATCCCGTCGGCTCGCACTGGCAATATAGTTTGCCCCGCGTCGGACAGCTTATCAGAATTCTGGGCCAGGGGTGCTCCTCCGGCGTCTGGCAATAATCCAGGATATAATCCGCGAATAACTTGATGTAGGACAATGCCGCGGGATCGCCCGTATAACGATAATATTCTATAAAACCAAATATGCCTCGATATGCCCGGGATCCGAGATCGCCGTTCGTCCAGTCCTTGTTGGGGATTCCATGATTATCCGCACCTTTGACATTTCGGTCGGGGATGGTAATCTTTCCCTCACTATCGATTAGCCACCTCCCGTCGAAAACAAAACAGGGTGCGGGTGTTACCGCGTCACCAGCGTCTGCCCACGGGTATCTCTTGAGGGTTTCCATCGCTATCCGCACCCGGAAATCGCATTGGCCGTTCTGCCCTTGATACCAGGGAGCGATGACTCCATACTCATCCTCTACCACTTCATGCGCATAATACTGTTTTGCCGCTGCCGGGCCGCAGATACTCGCGGACAAGCTCAAAATCAACATCGATAATTCCACCCGGAAATACTTCATCATTATCTCCTGATTTTACGGACAAAGATAAATAGATGCTCTGACCCAGCAGCATAAATTATACAAGCCGAAATATAAGAAACAAGTTTCAATTATAATGGCTGCCTCTAAAAATGTCATTGCGACTTCGGCGAGCTTAGTCGAGCCGAGGAGTGTTGTGCGGCTTATGCCGCACAAATACGACGAAGCAATCTCAAATTTTCATATTATTAGAGGTTCTCTTTATTTATCAAATTTCGTCCGATGATTAATATTGTTTAATTTAACCAATTTACACTGCTCACCTGTTCTGCCTTGCCCCGCCTGTTCAACTGTTCCCCTGCCTGCCTCGTCGAAGCCCTTGGCGAAGACGGGCCTGCCTCGTCGACTCGTCTCGTCGTAGCTTTCTTCCAGCCTCGCCGGAACTTCAATGTAGGCGGGAGCGAAGACGGAAGCCCTTGGCGAAGACGGGCTCTCCTGTTCTCCGCCTCTGGCGGCCATCTGCGGATAATAATCTCTGCGTTCTTTGTGTCCCCGTGTGAAATAATCCTTTTTGAATTTTTGTCATTTGAATTTGCTCCCGCCTTGCTTGCGCCTGTCGCGGCAGGTCGGATCTCGATTTTCGGATTTCGAATTTCCGAATGTATTAGCGTTTATTCGCGTCCATTAGCGGTTATAATTTTATCTTTGTTTCTTCGGTTTCTGTATCTAGCATTTCATCCTGTACATCCTGTCTATAATACTTACTTCTTCCTTTACGCTTCTTGCCGACTTGGCGGAAAATGCGAAAAAATCTTCGAACCATGCAAAAAAACTTCCAAAGGAGCACCGGGGCAAAATCTTTATAAAGATATTCTTATAAAAAACTCGAAATTAAATTTTCGCCCGCTATGATATACAACCATCGTAAATTCAGGTTTACCATAAACCCCAATACAGCCGAGGTTGACCGTGCCCGACCAAAACGTAATCACTGCTTCGCCGGTTGCCGCCGAGTATAAGCAGCCGCCTGCTTTTACCCTGGTGATCTTCGGCGCCACCGGCGATCTTACCCGGCGAAAGCTCATCCCCTCCATCTACAACCTGTTCTGTCGCCGCCTGCTGCCGGACGATTTTTCCCTTGTCGCCTTTGCCCGCCGGGAATTCTCCGACCAGGCCTATCGTGACTGGATTCTTCGGTCGGTGAAAGAATCTAACCCCGGCGCAAAAATTGAGCGGGACTGCTGGAATCGTTTCGCTGCGCGCATGGTTTATCATCGCTCCACCTTCGAAGAACGGGCCGGGTTTGCCTCTTTGTTGCAGCGACTAACCGACCTGGCCGCCGAGGACAAAGGCCCGCGAAATTGCTTATTTTATCTGGCCTGTCATCCCGCCAGTTACGAACAGATTATTACGCACTTACATGGGATCGGCATACCTTCTTATTGTTCCGGTATTCAAAAACCGCGGATTATTATCGAGAAGCCCATCGGACGGGACCTGCGCTCCGCGGTGGAACTGAATCATCAGTTGTCCTCGGTCTTCGCGGAGGAGCAGATTTATCGCATCGATCACTACCTGGGCAAGGATTCCGTCCAGAATCTGCTGGTGCTGCGTTTTGCCAACAGTATTTTCGAGTCGGTCTGGAACCGCCAGTTTATCGATCACGTCCAGATCAGCGTCTGCGAAAAGATAGGCATTGGCACCCGCGGCGCGTATTATGAGCAGACAGGCGCTATGCGTGACATTGTGCAAAACCACATGATGCATTTGCTTTCCCTGGTGGCGATGGAACCGCCCTATTCCCTACGGGCCGGCGCCGTCCGCGATGAAAAGGTCCGGGTGCTCCATTCGCTGCGGCCCATAACCAGCACCTGCGCCGCCGGTGAAGTGGTATTGGGGCAATACACCGCCGGCACTATCCCTGCCGGCAATTTTGCTACTTCCATCGGCTCAGCCAACACCCCGGACAACGGTATTATTGCGACAAACGGCGGTAACCCGGGCAATGGGACCGGCGGGGCCCAGCGGGGTTATCTGGATGAGCCGGACGTCGCGCCCGACTCCCGCACCGAGACCTTCGCTGCTATCAAGATGTTTATCGATAATTGGCGCTGGGCGGGCGTGCCCTTTTATCTGCGAACCGGTAAATGCCTGCCCATCCGCATCTCCGAGATCGGCGTCCATTTCAAGGCGATTCCCAAAATCCTCTTCAACGCCGCCCGGGATATCAATCTGCCCCCGAACCTGCTGTCCATCCGCATTCAGCCCAACGAGGGGATTACCCTGCGGTTCCAGGTGAAAAAACCCGGACCTGCTACCTATATCGAACCGCTGAATATGGACTTCGGCTACGCCAGCTCCTTCGGCATCACCCCCTCGGAAGCTTATGAACGACTGCTGCTCGACGCGATCCAGGGCGATCAAACCCTCTTCACCCGCAGCGATGAAGTGGAGGCCGCCTGGAAGTTTATCGACCCCATTATCAAAGGTTGCTCCCAATGCCGGCCAGAGGGATACCCGGCAGGATCATGGGGACCAGAAAAGGCAAATCTGCTCATCGAATCCGACGGCAGACGCTGGCAACTAAATAAAAGGCCCATCGAAAAGGATGAAAGTGGACAAATATAACCCCAGGCCAGCTAACTGATTATTTATCCTGGTCGAACCGACATCGGGATAAAAATGGTTAAATTATGGCAAAACGCGATTTTTTAAAAGGAGGCTAAAATTTATGACGGGAGTGAAAAAAGCAATCAATATTATAGAACTGATCCCGGGCTTGTTGCTGGTGTTGGCGATTACCCTTTCTGCGTGGTATGCGCATAAATACTACCAGCCGATTAGCGCTGTGGCGATTGCTATTATTGCCGGTGTTTTAATCCGCAATGTTATTGGGTTGCCTGAAATATGCAAAGCGGGACAGTCCCTGGCGGTCAGAAAAATTCTCAGGTTAGGCATTGTTCTGTTAGGGGTTCGTCTTAGTTTTTTAGATATGGTAAAGATCGGGGGCAATTCTCTGATCATTATTATTTTATGTATTACGATGGCCATTATTTTAATTAGATTTATAAGCCATAAGCTTGGATTACCGGATAAGCTGGGGACCCTTATTGGAGTGGGCACATCGATTTGTGGAGCATCGGCGATTGTGGCGACAGCTCCGGCTATTGGGGCTGATGAAGAGGAAACTGCATTCGCGGTGGGAACGATTACTGCCTTCGGATTGTTGGCGGTTTTGGTATATCCATTCATCGGAAGATGGATAAATATGAGCGATGTATTTTTCGGAACCTGGGCCGGGGTAGCCGTTAATGATACTTCTCAGGTTGTAGCGACAGGTGCTATATATAGCGAAAGGGCGCTGGAAATTGCCACAACCGTAAAACTGACACGAAATCTTTTTATGGCTCCGGTTATGGTGTTGTTAAGCGCTTTCTATATGATGAAAAGGGTTAAAGAAGAGGGAAAGGCGGGGGTGGAAAAGAAAAAATTGGATTATATGAGCACTTTTCCCTTTTTTGTGCTCGGTTTTATTGGCATGACGATATTAAGAAGCATGGATGTTTTCACCCCTGCAGGAATCGGTATGCTCGGGAGCACGGCTAGTTTCCTTATCGTGATGGCACTGGCAGGAGTGGGGTTGGGGACCAGTTTCGCTTCCATGAAAAAAATCGGATTCAAACCTTTCTACGCCGGGATGTTCGCATCAATTCTACTGGCAGGTACAAGTTTTCTTCTCATTAAATTGTTTGATATAGGATAACAATACTTGTATGAGAGGATGACAAATATCTGAAAATAGATCTTTACAAAGTTGGGGAGGAATTTGAACCGCTGGAGTTTATTAAATTTATAGATAAGGATTTCACGCGCTAAATACAACCTCCGGCTGGGTAAGTGATTATACTTATAAGAGGACCTTCTTTTCGCATAGGCGTTACGGCAAAATGGGTAAAATAGGCCAGCGGCGGAGGGTTTAAAAAGGCCAAAATCGGGCGAAAAGGGGCAAAAAACCGGGCAAAAACCGGCGAAATCTGCGCAAAAAATGGCAAATCCTGGCATAATCGGGGGAAATCCCGGCATAATTTGCGCAATGGCGCGATAAAAACGTGGTTATAATAATGAAATGACGCGGTTTTTATAGGAAAAATCAGACGATTTGACAGATTTCAGCCAGCGAAGAAAAATCTGTTGGAATTGACTATTTTGTCTTGAATTTTTAACATGAAGGAATCGAGTACTATGAGAATTGGCATAATTTCCGATACCCATGACCATCATGCGAATGTACTGAAGGCGATTGAAATTTTTAACGACCGGCAGGTGACGTTCGTCTTCCACGCGGGGGATATCGTCTCGCCCTTCACGGCCCGGTCGTTCGAGAAGCTGGTCTCGGCGAAATTCATCGCAGTATTCGGCAATAACGAAGGGGAAAAAACGCTCCTGAGGAGCGTAGTAGCCGGATTCGGCGGGGAGATTCATGAAGATTGCTATAAAGGGGAAATAGCCGGCAAACGGATTTTTATGACCCATACACCTCATTACCTGGATGAGGTGACGGCCAGCAAGATGTACGACCTGGTGATCTACGGGCATACCCATGTGATGGATATCCATCACGCGGGTAAAACGATGATTATCAATCCCGGCGAGGCAACCGACTGGCTGACGAATTCACCACAGGTGGTAATCCTCGATACGACAAGTATGGAATATGAGGTCGTGGCGCTGAAAGCATAAAAAAACACTTTGACAGAATAACCCTTCTTCGCTATTCTGCTTCGCGTAAAACTTCCGCCTTCGCTCCCGCCTACACTGAAGTTCCAGCGAGGCTGGAAGAAAGCTTCGACGAGGCAGGCCCGTCTTCGCCAAGGGCTTCGACGAGGCAGGCCCGTCTTCGCCAAGGGCTTCGACGAGGCAGGCAGGATTTAAAATCTCAAATTCAAGATTCCACAGGATACGAAATCCAAATAAACAAAAAATTGTTAACCGCAAATATTTTTACACGGTGACACAAAGAACGCTGAAATTATTATCCGCAGATGACCGGCGGCGGCAAAGAGCAGGGGAACAGATGAACAGGGGAAAGATAAGGAAGGGGCTGGGGGCTGGGAGCTGGGGGACGCCGACTGCGGCGGAAAGAATGAAAATAATATCTTTCCTTTTTCCAATTTTTTAGTAAACTGAAACATGGTGTGATGTGGCAACGGGAAAAAATATATTTACCATTTTTTCGAGGGTAAGGCAATGAAACAGAAGCTGGCGGTTTTGATCGCAATTTACATGGGGATAGCACTTTGGGCGGGCTGCACCGCGACACAACAAGTCCCGCAGCAGAGCGCGACGGTTAAGTCGCACACGGCCGTAACAGCCGAGCCGCAGAAGTACTGGTGGATGGACCGTCATAACCAGATACTCAAGCGAATCCACCAGGGCAAGGTTGACCTGATATTCGTGGGCGATTCCATCACCCATAGCTGGGAAAACGCGGGCAAAAATGTGTGGGAGAAATACTACGCACCCCGCAACGCGGTGAATATGGGATTCAGCGGGGATCGGACGCAACATGTACTGTGGCGGCTGGACCACGGCGAAATCGACGGTATCAGCCCCAAACTGGCGGTGCTGATGGTCGGCACGAATAACTCCAGAGGAGAAGACAATACCGCGGAAGAAATCGCGGATGGAATCAAGGCAATCTGCGGCAAGATGCGACTGAAACTGCCGAAAACCAAGATCCTGGTCATGGCGATCTTCCCCCGCGGGTCAATGCCGTCGGCACAACGAGAAAAGAACGCCAAGGCCAGTGAGCTGGCTTCACAAATAGCTGATAATAAGATGATTTATTATATGGATATCAACAGCCATTTCCTGGGGTCGGACGGCAGTTTGTCCACCGATATCATGCCGGACCTGCTCCATCCCAACGAAAAAGGCTATCAAATCTGGGCGGAAGCGATCGAACCGACGGTGGCGAAACTCATAGAAAAAAAATAAAGCTCAGTAACCTGACTTGCAAGAAAAACGAGGCGAAGCATCGTATTGCACAATTACCGTAGATGGGGAAAAATAATTTTATTATCCGCAGATAAACACAGCGCGGCAGAGCCGCAACCAAATAATGAGGAAGAAGGTCTATTTTGAAAGGGGCTCTGCCCCTTAAACCCCGCCATTTAACCTCCAGCCTTTGTGCGAGGTGAAGGCTGCAAAAAACAAAAGTTCTTTTCTTGAAAAAGGTTCATAACGCATTATAAATAAGCTGGTTACCGTTGCCATGCTTAAAAAACACGCATAAAAAACAAAGAGTTGAAGAATTGTAGTACAGATTAAAGATTTGAGGAATATTGTTTCGCTGTCGAAAACTGTCGGCTACAAGGGAACATTTAATGCCGGCCAAAAGAGATGAGCAAACATACGCTATCATAGGCGCAGCGATGGAAGTGCATAAAACTCTGGGATACGGCTTTCTGGAAACGGTCTATCAGGAAGCCTTGACATTCGAGTTCAAAAATCTGAAAATTCCTTTTCAACGAGAGGTAGAAGTACCGGTTTATTACAAAACCGAGCAATTAGCCACTTGTTACAAAGTCGATTTCATCTGTTTTCAGGAAATCATAGTTGAATTGAAAGCCCTAAAATTCTTGTCCGGGACTGAAGAATCGCAGGTGATAAATTATTTGAAAGCCACTGGTTTAAGCCGAGGGCTTCTGCTTAATTTCGGCACCAAGAAACTGGATTATAAAAGAATGATCTTCAGTCCGCGAAAGACCAGACATGGGGCGGACAAGATATAATTAATCCGCAGATGTCGCAGACGACCGCCTGCGGCGGAGATCAGGTGAACCCGTCTTCGCCAAGGGCTTCGACGAGGCAGGCAGGGGAACAGGTGAACAGGTGAAAGAAAAATTAAAGAACACAGAGATTATTATCCGCAGATGGCCGCAGATAAACGCAGATTAAAGAATTGAGGAACATGCTTTCGCAGTCGAAAACTGCCGGCTACAAGTGAACATTTGACGCCGGGCCAGGAAATAAGATAATTAATCCATAGAAAAAAGAAGGATTTATTCCTGTCAGAGCTGCAGATAGAAAATATATAATTTTATTATCCGCGGATAAACACGCAGATAAATAAGTTTGCAATATAGTTATAAAGTAAAGAACAGTTTATTTTTCCTTTAACTCGAGGCAGCCGGCGAAGTCGGCAGGGACCGGACCGGCGGTCAATTCCTGCAGGGTACGACAATACAACTGAACGGCTTTGTCGGAAGGTCGGTCACGCAGGCAGACGGTGAAAGTTTCAAGGGCCAAGGGAAATCGGCCCTGCTGGAAATCAAGCACCGCTTTTTCAAAGAGAGTATTAAAGCGACGGGCGTCGTCGGGAAGCTCGTCAGTATGAGCTAATAACTCGTAAATGCCCACCGGCTCGGCCCGGCCAATGACCCGGACCTTGCCCAAATAACGGGTGGCCAGGTGACCGCGAACCTGATCAAATGTGGTATGGCAGATGAGGATACTGGTGCCAAAGGCTTTGCTGGCGCCCTCCAGGCGCGAGCCGAGGTTGACGGTATCGCCAATGGCAGTATAGTCGAAGCGGCGATGCGAGCCACAGTCGCCGACGACCACCTCGCCGGTGCTGATTCCAATCCGCATACGCAAAGCAGGAAAATCGCTACCTTCAGAATGCTTCTCCTGAACGAGACGGTCCAGCTCAGACTGGGCGTCCAGGGCGGCACGGCAGGCGAGCAGGCAATGGTCGGGTAACTCGATGGGGGCGCCGAAAAAGGCAAAGATACCGTCACCCTCGAACTTGTTAATGGTGGCATAATAACGGTCGAGCACCGAAGTCATACGGTCCAAATAAACATTTAAAACGGAAACGGTCTTCTCCGGGCCTAACCGCTCGCTGATGGAAGTAAAACCGGCGAGGTCGGAAAAATAACAACTGATGCGACGCATCTGGCCGGCGAGAGAAACATTCTGGGGGGCACGGACAATACGATCGACGACGGCAGGGGAGGCATATTGCTTGAAGCGAGCGGTAACGAGACGCCTTGCCCGGCCCTCGGTAATCTGGCGGTAAAATGTTACCAAGGTAAAACTGGCTAAAATCGAGCCGACCGGGGCAACCACGGCAAAAAAGTAATGCCAATAATGAAACAGCAGCACAAAGTTGGTCAAAACCGTCATCGTCACCAATACTACCACCACCATGCCGCTGACCAAAGGGCGAAAGGCGGCGGTAATCAAGGTCATAATCAAGCCTAAAATCAAGATGGCAGCCATTTCCAGCCAGCGGGGCGGACGATGGATAAAACTTTTTTGCAAGATGGTATTGAGAATCTCACGATGGACCACAATGCCAGGGGTGAGCTTACTGAAAGGCGTAACGACAAAATCCGGCACGGCGGTGGCTATCGAACCAACTAAAACAATCTTACCCGCCAGCAGCCGATGTAACTCGGCCTGGGCCTGCTCGATTTCGCCGGCCAAAATATTGTTGGCCTGGAGTAATAAATTGGGGTCGACCAGGCTGGTAAGCTGTTGGCGCATCTCGGAGATTTTTTGTTTTGTATCCTCATCGAGCGAGGCAGTATCGGCAGGAATCGAACCCAATTGATAATTAAGATTATCTATTATCCGCAGGCGGGCAGCATTCTTCTGGAAGGCGAATTGCTTCTCCCAGATGCGGGCCAGGACGGCAGCAGATATAAAACCCTGCTGCGGACCTAAATCCTGCCGATCCTCCCGCCAATGGCCCGTCCAGGAAATTATCATCCGGCCGTCTTCATCCAGGGGAATCTGGATGTTGGTCTTACCCAAAATAATCTTACCGGGCTGAGACAGGTCAATATCATCATCGTTTACCGCCAAGGCCCGGCAGGCGGCGGCAAAGGCTAACTGCTTATACAGCCGGTCCCGATAGAAACCCAACAGCGGAATTCGCCGCACAGCACCGTCAGAGTCCTTGGCGACGCTGACAAAACCAGTATTGCCGATGACAGCCGCAAGCTGGGGAATCGGCGGGGTAAAACCCAGTAAAGAATAGACCGGCAGGGCAAAGGCGGCTCTATCACGCGGAAAACCAAACCGCTCCAGGTGGATAAGGGACCGGCAACGGCGGTAAAGCCGTAAAAGCTGATGATAATCGGAGTCGAGAATTTGATTATTCCTGTCCGGCCAGATTAAAGCGAATACCTCGTTAAATTCCAACTGAGGGTTATCCTTGAGCAGCATAAAAACCTGATTATAGAGCTGGTTATCCTCCCGGGAAGAAGAGGATTGGGCGGAATCAGGCTCAAGAAAGGCATGAAAAGGAATGGTAATATTGGCGGCTTCCTGAACGGCCTGGGCAAAGATAGCGTCGTTATCAATTGTCTGCGGTTCGATTGTGCCAATCAGCTGGGCGGGGGCTTCATAGGCATCGACATCGGAAACACCAGGCAGAAATATTTCCACGTCCTGCTTTTCCGGCATTAAGATATCCAAAACAACCTGCCGGGCGCCGGCCTGGCGGCAAAGGGTAACCATGTGAGCCAATAACCGCCGCGGCCAAGTCCACTGACCCACCTGCTCCAGACTATTGTCATCAATGACAATAACGACAATTTGAGGATCCACCCCGGCGACGGGAAAATAACGATGACGCAAATCCAACAACTTCAATTCGAGATAATTCGGCCAGGTAATAACCGAGGCAATGATAACCAAAACCACCGCGGCCAGGCCAATCAATAAGCCAAGATACGTTTTACCGCGCATGCATGCTCCCTAATTCAGGGAATCGCCGATGGGAATATCACCACCCGGAAACTCAATCTCCTCCTCGGTTACCCGCTGGACACTGAGCGATCGGGAATCAGTAAATTGCAAAGCACCGTCGGTTGGCTCTTCAAAGCGATTGAGAAAAGTAACCGCCTTCGCTTCCGCCGAAGTGATATCGCCGACCGCTAAATTACCCGTGACCCAGACCATCCGCTCAAAAACAGCTAATTCCAGATACCTGGTCAAGGAACAATCCGTTCTCATACCCGCTTGCAACTCATATAAACCACCATAATCGGGGGCGGTATTGGGATCGTTAGGGTCTTGCGCAGCATGGGTGATTTGCTGGTCACAATCGCGGCAGTGAGCCAGACCGGCGGCTCGCGCAATCGCGGGGCCGTCTTCGTCCACGCCCATCAGACAACGGTGAGTACCGGCATCGTATTCCAAGTAAACAACCGTTCCGCGGATACTTAATGTCGATACCGGAGTGCTGATTTTGGTCTGTGCCTCGACTTTGCCTTTTTCCACGGCACAGCGGACGGCACCATATTGCAGATTGGTATTTACAATTTCCCCACCGGCAGCAGTCAAATAACCCGAAATGGTAACCGAAGACAAAGGCTGAACGTGCAATAACGAATTATTGTCGAAAGTCACCTGGCAGGAACTGTCAAAACCAGTCCGAACGGCGGCACCTTTGCCCAGGCGAACAGCCAGAGCGGCCGACTGCCAGGTTTGGCCACCATCCAGGCTATACTGCACATTCCTGCCGGTTACCTGGGTAATAACGGCGCCGAACGGCTCTTCGGCCGATGAGGCTTTATCCACAGCAGCAGAAACAGTCGGATTAACCGGGGCCGGGGCCGCAGTTGACGGCGAAGCAGCAGCTTTCAAATCACCATCCGCCCATATCAGCGCTGAACCCGCTAACATTAACAATACCACAGCAAAATAATTTAAAATAATCGAATATTTTTTCCGCTGAATACGCTCAGAAGCCAACATATTGCCTCTCCTTCACCTTATCGCGTAAATATTATAAACGATAGTATTCTATACATACGCCACAATTACATCTTCTTCATACGGGCGGCGCGGCCCATAATCCCCACAACCTCCGGACCGGTCAATGGCTCATACTCCGACCCCATCGTCATAAGGCCAAGATTAACCACCTCACGATAGGCGTAGCGACGGCTGGGTAATAAATGCATCATCAGACCGCCATTCATATCCAACGCGTGATACAACATATAGGCTAAAGTGCCCTTGGCGACCGTTTGATCCGCGGCCAAATCCCAGGACGCATCAACCAATCCCTTAACGTCCAAGGCAACCAGACGCTGATCAAAAGTCTGACAATCATCCTTACCATCAACCAAAAACAAGACCATGGAACAGGCTTCGTTATTGCTGCACCAGGTGGTTTGTGACAATCGATAGGCCAACTCGGCACTGTCATGTGTCATACCGCCAAGCTTTTCCTGCGAGTCAGCCGCAGAACGGGCAACATAACCCCTTTGACAGGAAACAACCAGCAAAACCGCGAGGACCATCACCAAAAATAACCTTAATCGGGCCATTCCGCACCTCGATAATATAATTATAGTTCATTTTTGATTAAAAACCAATTGTTACACCGGTAAAGAACAGGTGCCGGCTGCTTTGACTACTAAAGGCATTACCCGGCAGAAAAATACCATAAGCCATCATCCAGGCCAAGTCGCTGGTGAGACGCCAATCCGTGTATAAGTCCCAGCCAGAGCCGAGGAAACTACTATCCTTAACAGACAGGCTGTCGGAAATCGCCCCGCCCGACTGCTGCTTGTGGTACAAATACAAATTGGTGCCGACCTTCAACTGGCGAAAGATGTCCATGTCGTTCACGGGAAAGGTGGAGGCGTCCAAACGTACCATTCCCAAATTACTCATACGCGGGGCTAAGACCAAACCCGTATCAAGATAGCCCCATCCCACAAAACTGTTATCACCGGAGTGATTGGCGTTTCCGCCGATCGTGTTGGTGGGACTGTAATGGCGGTCGGAATCGCCGGAAGCCAATAAATACTCCACCGCGACCTGGGAAAAATGGCTATCCGGAACCAGATAGCGCAACTCGGTTACAAAAGCCCAGGCATGAATGTTCTGCTGATTGGCGGGATCAGCGGCAAAGGCATAGCTTTTCCCACACTCGCCGACCAATTCAAAAGTATATTGCAAATCCCGATGAAAAAAACGACCCCGCGAACCCAAACCAACATACTGAGAGTCATAGCCGAAAGTCTGATCGCCGAAAATCGGGTCGCTGCGGACCATACCAAAATCCTGATCCTTCTGGGCGAAATAATAAAGGAAAGGCTCATGGTCCCGCCGGCCGTTATAATTCAACTGCACCCCCCAAAAACGGCGAGATTCTTTTTGATTGTCCGGGATCGATTGATCCACGTTAAAAGTGCTGGGGATCGACTTCGCGGCCAAACCGGTCAACTGCCAGTCACCATAATAGGCGCTGGCTAAAACCGCATCCAACGGAATGGATAACGCCAGACCCGTGCCAAACTCAATATACTGCCGGCCAAGACGAAAGGCTAAATCAAAATCACCGGGAGCAGCCCCATAAGCCTGCCAGGCCCGGGAAAGCCGAAAATCATACCAGAGGCGATCCAGATTCACACCTTCCCAATCGCTGTCGTTATGGTCGAAACTGCTGCCGTGATTCCAATCATAATAGTCAAGCTTGGCCCGGGCATAAACCTGATGCACCTGATCGAGATTGAAACGCCCCCATAAACGCAACTGCTGCCGCCGCAGACCATGAAAGCCACTTTCCCGCTGGTCCGGGCCGCGTCTTACGTCTTCATCATAAGCCCAGTAACTGCTGCGAAACCAGCCCCCCCAGTCGAAAATCGCCCTTCGACTCAGCGGCGCTTGCTCATCCATCAGTAATCGGAAAGGCTCATCGAGGCTCCTTTCCCGCTGGGATTGCTCACCGACCTGGGCGCATAACTGATTATCCGGGAAGATAAATACAAAAAATAAAAGGCAGAGAAAAAACGCCCCGCATTTCCATATCCCATTGCAGTGATGGGAATTATAAATGACCCGCCATTTGCATTTCATAATACCTACCTTTGGTAACGACCATAATAAATGATGTGATATGTGTGAAATCATAATTGGAATTCCATATTAAAAGCAAGCAATTCAGTAATAAACTAATAATAAAACCGAGGCAAGTAAAAAAAACAGCAACTTCTCATAAAGAGTTATTGCAAAATTTACGAGTTTCTGCTACTAACTGGACCATTATGGCAGCGGATAACAAGAAATATCCCTTTTTCTTTATCCACATGAGCGATCCTCAGTTCGGAATGATTACCGCTAACCGAGACTTCCAGCAGGAAACCGAACTCATCGAAAAAGCCATCGCCCACGTTAATCGGCTGGCACCAGCGTTTGTGATGCTAACAGGTGATATGGTAAATGAGCCGGGCAATGAAGCGCAGGCCCGCGAGGCCCGGCGAATTCTCCAGAAGCTTGACCCCCAAATAAAGCTTTATCTGACGGCGGGAAACCATGATATCGGCGATACCCCCACAAGGGACCTGCTGCGGTGGTACCGAAACTACTTCGGTAAAGACTGGTATTCGTTCGAGCACGAAAAACATCACTTTGTCGTTATTAACAGCAATTTAATCCATCAAGGAGATAATGTACCAGAGGAAAGAGATAAACAATGGGACTGGCTAAAACGTGATCTGGCTCAAACACAGGAAAAGACAGATACCGGTATTATAATATTTATGCATCATCCGCTGTTCCTCAGCGACAGCGATGAAGAAGACCAGTACTTCAATATCCCGCGGCAAATCCGTAAAGAGTATCTATCGCTTTTCCGGCAATATGGGGTAAAGGCAGTCTTCTCCGGTCATACCCATCAGAACATGCTCACGTCCGACGGACCTATGGAAATGATAATTACCGGGGCAGTGGGGATGCCGCTGGGGGAGAGCTATTCCGGCTTTCGACTGGTGGAGGTCTTGCCCGATCACCTGGTCCATAAATTTTTCGGATTGGACGCCGTACCGCAAAATCTACTGAAAATCTAAAGTTTCAGCGGGCAAAAAATAAATATCATTCACCATTCATCAACCGATGTGTTGTTTTCCAGCAACATCAGCTTTTTTCTACAACCGCATACATATAAATCAGTTATGTCCCAAAAGGCCCTACCAGATGTTGCCCGAGGACAGCATTTCTTCTATCTGAAAAATGGCAAAAAAATGCCCCCGCAGCAAAATATCTTCATAAGTAATTGATATATAGTATGTTATAAAATTGCATTTGCGCGATAAAATGTTCTTCCATTCTGGCCTAATCTTTGCTTATAATAATAGCTGTTGCTGAATTGGGTAAATATGGGAGAGAGAGACAAAGAGAGAGCAAAAATCCCCTATTTCCCCACAGAGCTGCTAAGCTGATAGCATTGTGTCTATCTATAGGTACAGCGGGCAATGCTGCTCCGCGGGTAAAGTATCTATAAACATCACCGGCAGGTATTACCCTGCTGACCAACCAGCAGCTCACATTCGGTTCGATGACGCAACTTAGTTCACCTAAGTCTGAGCGGGTCGAAATCAGTAACCCTAAATTAAAGTTTCAGCAAAAACAGGGAGAGAGAAAACAGGGAGAGAGAGTGTGCGTACAAAGAGTATAAATATTGTAACTGATCGGCGATATAACCGAGCGGTGATATTAACCGCTGTCATGTTGACCTGGGTTAATTTGAGTTCGGCAGCCATATTGAGTTTTTCACCTCAACCGTGGAATTCGCAAACCAATTACATCAATCGCAACGGCGTGCAGCTCAGCCAGCCGGCTTTCGACAGCCTGCCCGACTTCGCCAACGGCGTGGCTTATGACTATATCGAAGACAACTATTCCAATCTGGCAATTGCCCACAGCGGCTCGTCGAAAGGGAATCCTCAAATTTATCAGCATGTTTACAGCTACAGCCTGCCGGAGGGCAATGTGGCTTATACCGTCGATAACGAAGCCGGTCACAGCCGAACCCTCATGCTGACGGAAGAAGAAAGTAACCGCAAGGCAGGTAAAAAAGTGACGATTAAAAGCGATGTGGTGCTGGACGGCAGTTTGCTACTGGTAAAAGATACCGAGCAGAGCTTCGCGGATCTGTCCGCTCTCTTCGAAATCATCCTGACCCAGGATACGCCAAAAGGCGACAAAAAAATACTCACCGGCTCGGTGGAACTGGTGGGTAATAAGAATGGTAAAGTCAAAATCATAACCCACGGCAAAATCAAAAAAAGCTATATCAGCGAGATAATCCAGGAAGACAACCTTTTTAAAATTGATTTCGATGATGTACACATTACCTATAAGGCCAAGGTCAAGATAGAGGAGCCCTTTACCATCAATACCTTCGTCTTCAGTGAAACCATCTCACAAGGGGCCGGCACCGGAGCGGAGGTGAAATTCGCACCGGGCGAGGCGGTATTGCCGCAACTCCAGGCCAGCCAAGAAATACCGGAACCGTCGATAGTTTTAATGCTGCTGCTGGGCGGCACGGTAAAAGCGGCCCGCCGGCGCCATCGCCAAACATAAAATAGGTCCTCTCCCTTAAAATAGATGATCTTTATTGCCCGTCAGCCGTAAAACCCATAAAATACACCCATATCCTGAATTCGCAAACTCCATACACGGCGGAATAAATCCATATGGGCCTGTATAATATTGTAAGCTTCGGCGGTCTATTTATCCTGATGCTGCCAGCCTGGGTGTTTTCGGCGAATCGGCGATCAGTGAATTGGCGGACCGTCTGGTGGGGACTGGTCCTGCAGTTAGTTCTGGGACTGCTGGTATTTTACACGCCCCGCAGCCGGGATTTGTTCCTTTGGCTCAACGACGTGTTCGTAAAAATCATCGACTCAGCCACGGCGGGCCAAAAATTTCTTTTCGGACCTTTGGCTACCCCGCCCGGCCAGGCGAATGCTAATTCCCAACCAGTAATCGGCTTTATTCTGGCTATCCAGGCACTGCCGATAATAATATTCTTCGCGGCTTTTATGGGCCTGCTCTATTATTACGGGGTAATGCAGCGGATTATACAAGGTTTTTCATACCTTTTCACCCGATTGCTGGGCATCAGCGGGGCGGAAAGCTTATGCACCGCCAGCAATATCTTCGTCGGTATCGAATCCACCACCGCGGTACGGCCCTATCTGGCCCAAATGACCCGGTCCGAATTCTGCACGATCCTGACGGCGGGAATGGCAACGGTAGCGTCCAGCACTTTAGGGGTGTATGTACTGCTGCTAAAAGACGTTTTTCCCACCATAGCCGGCCACCTTATCTCCGCTTCCATCATGTCCGCACCCGCAGCGATTGTAACGTCAAAAATACTGGTTCCCGAAGACGGCCAACCTCTGACGCTGGGGGGCAGTATAAAACTGCATTACCAACGAGAATCGAGCGCGATCGAGGCCATAATAAACGGGGCAATGGCAGGGGTGAAATTATTAGTGGGAATATGCGCCTTACTCATCGCCCTGCTGGGAATGCTGGCTTTATTGGATTTGCTCCTCAATTGGGCGGGCAATATTCTGGGGCTGATAAATTCACCGCGGTCATTTTCGCCGCTAAGCACCCTGCTAGGGTATATTATGTATCCCCCGGCAATCATTATGGGAGTTCCACCCGCGGATGCCCTGTCGGTGGGTAATATGCTGGGCCAGCGACTAGTCGCTACCGAGATACCCGCTTATATGGAATTATCCCGAGCTATCCAGGCCGACACTCTAACCCATCCACGCAGCATTGTAATAACGGCGTACGCCCTTTGCGGATTCGCCCATATAGCCTCGCTGGCGATATTTGTAGGTGGGGTCTCAGCACTGGTACCCGACCGCCGGAGCGACCTGGCCAAGGTAGCCCCGCGGGCCCTGCTGGCGGCGACCCTGGCGTGCCTGATGACGGGAGCGATAGCGGGCACCTTTTACCACGAGGGGATAATCCCACTGCACATGGGCGGTTAAACCCGCTACAGAAATAAAGCACAGATAAGCCAAAATCAAACTCCCCCGACCCCGGCCGGCGATTGCAAAACGACCCCCCTTAACCTTCATGGAAACGGTAAAATCACCGGACAAAATTACGAGGGGGTCTCCGCTCGCTGCCTTAAAATATCCAGCTTTTCCCGAACTTCCTGGGCCATCCGAGTGTTGGGAAACTGCTCGATAATTTTACTGCCGATTTGAAGGGCCTTATCCCATTGCTTTTCCGTGACAAACAAGGAAAACTGGACACCCATATTATGCAGCTTGGCCCGGAAGACACCCCGAGCTGATTCCTCCAGGGCGGCGGCCTCCGTAGGAGTCAAATAAGCATCCAATAATTTCAATATCTCAACCCCCTGATCAACATCATTATCATTGACTGCTTTATCCCAGCGAGCCAACAATTCTTTTTTATGCCCCTGGCGGCGTTTTTCCGTCTGCCCCCGCAGGCCCCGGACCCTTTCATCGCCGGGATATAAAGCTAATAACGCCTCACACTCCTTTTCGGCATCATCGTAATGATGGATCATCCACAACGACTCGATATGCTTAATCGCCCCATCTATCTTTTCCTGCATAGTGGCATGACGGAATTTCTGCAGCTCCTGCCGCAATTGCTTCGTTTCGTCCGTATTGCGGAAGCGCTTCTCCATTTCATCGATTAAGCGTTCCGCGGAAGTCCATTTTTCCTGGCGCATATCCTGCTGAATGGCTTCCTGCAAAACCATGCAATCTTTTTCCCGGAACGCCACGGATTTAATCGCGTCGGACAGCAGCAGATTTTCATTGATTTGGGTAAGAACCGCTTCGGTATGAGTCTGTCCCGACAATAAACGGCGCATGTCATCCACTAAAAATCTTCTGTCCCTGATACTTTCACGATAATACAATAAAATTAAAACACTGGTCAGGGCAACAGCCGTCAGAGAGCTGACCAGGCACACGGTCAAAGCGATATCGACGCTTAACAAACCTCCCGCAACATCCCCCGCCGCCCGACTGTAAATCAGAAAGGCGATCGCCACAATCCAGAAAAGGGCGATAAGATATATCCCGACGCGAAAAAATTTGTTTGCCGCTGCCATCCACACGCTCCTTGAAAGAACCGACAAAATGATAGCTAATCAAATCCGACCGGCAATATATTCTACGGTTTTTTATTTAAATTGGCAATATTAAATCAAAAATTAACCTACTTAAGCGACGGCAGAGCCGATCAAGGTGCCGGAACCAATGTTGCGCAATAACATATCTATCTCATTGGTAAAACCGATGGGCTGATACCAATAGGCATTTCGCGGTTCCAAGGCCTGCTCCTCCAGGAAGTCATTATAGCCCATGAGATTATTGGGTTCTTCGGTAAATATCTCGGTAGCATGCTCCAAACCCAGGATATGCCCCAGCTCATGGGCCGCGGTGTTGGCCAGCAAGGTGATAACCTGATCGAAGCGAACGACAGGGTCGCTGTCGAGCGGACTACCATAAGCAGAGCTTTGATAAAACCGGGCAATTTCCTCCGTCAAAACCACCGCCATGTCGTCGTGAACGGCATTTCCTCGATCAACTGTTTCGGCTAATCCCAATAAGCCGCTCATGGGCAATTTTCCGCCAAAAACCACGGTGGAGTAAACCGTTCCATTGGCAGGCTTTTCCGTAACAAATTGTATTTCATCGGCACTTAAGCCGGCAGCGCGGTAGATCTGCTCAACGCGGGCTATAATGGCGTCGATAAGCTCCTGCCGCCGAATAGCCAGATAGGCACTCCCCGCCTTGTCAAAATCGCCGGCGTCAAAAGCGGGCCGATTATCCACACTGCGAAGCCCATAACCATGCTCGTATAGAAAATCGGTTCTGGCTCCATCAAACGCCAGCCAAACCAACTGGCTGGGTGAGTTTTCAATCGGCTCAGGGGCAGTTGTTTCAATCGTGATATTATATGGGATCGACTGGTCAGTGACATCTATACCGACCGTCGCAAAATAATCACTGCTGACCACGAGATAATAGGTTCCTTCCCCGTATTCCCCGGGATCGATTTCGAATGTCCCATTATCCTTGGCCAGGGCAAATATAGCCTGGGCACTATAGTACTGGTCTGCCTGTTGCGACGGCAATGAGCTATCATTAGAATCCGTCGATATCGTAGTTATGCTCTCGAAATCACCATTATAGATACCTACGGTAACGGCGGCATCATCTCTGCCAAATAATGTCTGAGAGTCAACATCGATAGTAATACACTGCCCTTCCTCCAACTGGAAAGTGTACACGTCAACATCCAGCATATTACACAGCTCGCCCGAAATAACCAGCCGACTGGCAATACCCGGCTCCAGCAGAGTGCCGGTAATGGTAACGGGATAGGCAGCAGGGCCAGCCTGGTAAACGGTTTTATTGCCGATCTTCTTCACGAACGTCAAATCGTCGGGCACGCCGTTCTCATCACTGTCGTTGGCAGTATTGACAGTCAGATTTATCGGCTCGTTATAAGGAGCGACCTGGTCATAAATTATCCCGCTGGCCGTGGTATCCGTACCAAAATCACTGTTACCGTCGTCAAAGAGCAAAACAGATAAATTGTATGCTGTCGGAGAAAGATGATAACCATAATCGTCATAGTAATAGTAATAATAATAGTAATATGTACCCACAGGACTGCCGATTTGTAAAACATAGTCGCCGTCCTGGGGTATCTGGATTAACAGACTTGAAATATTATTCAGGGTGTTGTCGTATGAATAGTCAACCGTGGAAACACCTACCAGAGTAGTGGACAACTGCTGCGACGTCGGAATCAATAACTCTGCTGAGGCGCCGAAGTAAATAGTTACCTCTCCGTAAGGATTATCCGTATCAATATTAATCGTCAGCGCATTATCATCAAAATTTATTATCGTAACATAAGTGTCATCACTAACGGCGACCGAATCCACGCGGCCATATCCGCCCAGCCAGTCGATATCGCTGATCGTCACCTGGATATCGCCTTGATTGGTAGTATATTGAACATCAAACTGATAGAATCCGCCCTCGGCGGCAATATCTATCGAACTGCTGCTACTGATGGTTACGGTACCGCTGGTGGTCGGTGCGCCACCAAACGTATGGGTTGCTTCGGGATTCACGCCAAAACTATCCACCACCGCTACTTTCATCCCGTCACCCAACAGAGAACCATCTACCGCACGAACAATAAATCCATACGAATCAGAGGCATAAGCAGAAACAGGTTTGTTAAAACTCAAGGCCTGATAATCCGCTGCCGGCAGCTCCTGGACGAGAGTCATTAACTCCTTCTCCAGACCGGCGGCGGAGGTCGGCGTAGCTATTTCCATCAGCATATCGCGGTAGTTGTCCACCGCCAGCAGCCGGCCGGTAGAATCGAAAGCCATCCCCGTAATATCCAGAGGAGTGGCGATAGCGTCACTCAAACTGCTCACTAAAGTCGCAGAACCAAATGAATTGTTGGGCTGAAAATCGGTTGTCAATAATTGACAATCAAATTTGATCAGCGATTGCGTCGCGGCATCATAACCATAAAGAATACCATTGTTATTGTCGGCATCGGGCATAACGCCAAAAGCCAGCTCGGCAACATGGTTAAAACCGTCCGCGGCGTTGGCCAGATTAAAGCAAGACAAACTCATGCCCGTTTCCGGATGAAGGATATCTGGTATATATAACAGAGACTGCCGGCTTAAGCCGGTGTCAGCATCAGTCACGTCCACTATCGCCCATAACTCATCGAGGTAATAGGTATCTGTCCCGGACGCAACCTCATTAGCAAAACCGAATTCCAGCCCGCGGATGTTATTCAGCACGATATTGTCGGACTCATTCTCCTGATAAATATCGTTGAGAACCTCCAGCGTCAGGGGTATTTCATCGCTGGGATTATCGGGATCGGCCACCATCAGAGGGCGGACATCATAGCGGCTGGTATCAATCAACGCGAAAAGCTCCATCTGCGAATCATAACCCACCGCGTCATAACTGAACGTGGTAATGGAACGCATAAACTCATTAAACAACGTCAGGTTATTACTCAGCTCGCTCTGCACTTGAGAAATTAATTCATCCGTAAGATCGCCCTGCAACTGTTCCTGCAAATCAGACGACAGAACTTCTTTCAGATCATCGGTAAGCTCCACGGTCCTTGCTTGCGCTAAAACCTGGGAGCCAATGGTCATATCATCCAGATTGGGCACTATCATATCCCGAACCGACGAAAGATCGTTGCGGGTTTGATCGCCTACCAATGACCCTGCCGTCTGCAGATCGACTTTTTGCAAGGAGCCTAACGCAGCGCTGCCGGCGAAATAAACCGTAGCATCACCATCGCCGAACGAGCTATGAATAATAATGTTAATAACCTGCTCTCCGTAGGCGGAATCATAACTATTAGTTATCCAATCCAAGCTGACTTCCACATTAGTATCATCCGCCACCACCGAGACGATATCATTCATATCGGCGCGATTGAGCCAATCAATATCCGATATGGTCAGGGTAAAATCGCCCAAATTCTGGCTATACTCGATTTCAAAGGCGTAATAGAAACCACTATCGATAAATTCCTGTTGTTCACTATTTTCCAAAACTGTCGATTTGTCCGAGGTGATCCTAACCTGACCGCCAAAGTCCGCCTCCTGCGATCCGCCGAATACCTGGGTGATGGTCTGGTTATTGAAGGTGATATCCAGGCTATCACCGACGGGGCTTCCGGGCAACGGCATGCCAACCAGAATTCCGCCATACGGATCAGCCGCCAAACCGTTCATTTCATAATCTTCCGCTAATTCCTGCAGCAAGCTCGCTTTTCCGGTCTGGAGGTTAATTTCATACAAAGCGTCAACCAGCAGGTTGTCAAATTGATCCGCCGGCTGGTCGTGTAAGGCTATCAGGCCGTCCCGCGCCGCGTTCGCGGTCAAGCCGACAATCTCTAAATCATTATTACCCAGACTGCCGACCAGAGTAACCTGGCCAAAGTCCGATACCAGCGGATCGGAAGCTATCAGGACCAGGGTATTATTGGTGCCGTCAATCCCGTAGAGTCTATCTTCAAAATGATTCGTACTGGTTTCCACGCTAATCTGAGCCAAACCGACAATATTGTCCGCAATCGGAATGCTAGAAATAATGACCTCCGGCTCCAAAACCGTGTACGGGCTATCGACGTCCTGGGATATGTTTTTGATCAGGACCAGGCTCTGCCGGGCTGAGCCGACATTCGGATGAAAATCAGCAATGGCCCATAGTGAATCACCCCCATGTCCCGCCAGCGCCTGCAAATGGGAAATACTACCCTGAGCAGAGATCAGACCGTTGAGATCATCAAGGTCGTTAGCCAACAGCGTCATACTAAGGTCGGACCGATCAAATTTATAAAAAGTCTGGCCCCAATCCTCATAGCCATAATATGATCCGCCGCTAAAAGCTAATTCCTCCAGTCCCGGGACCACCACATCCCGCTGGGGGTCCAAATCGCTCCTGCCGTCAGGCCCCAAAACATAATCACTACTTAGAATCCCCAAGTCATTTGTTTCGATTTTTGACAATCGCAATGACAGATAATCCTGCAATATCCAATAATAAGGATCCTGCAAATTTCTGGTAAGATCCTCCAGATTAACAGCAAGTATCTGCCCTTCCTGCAGGCTGTTCAGACGTATAATATCCTGGTCCTGGATATACTCGTCCGCGAGGTATTTCAAATTATCGCCCCAGATGCCTTGGTACTGCCAGATTTGATTGGTCGGGAAACTAACGACAAAGGGAGTGTAGGCAGACCGGGCGGAATCACCCAGGTCGCCCATCGCAAAATAATACTCGAAATTGCCCCCGGGCGAGCCGTCGCCGCTGGGCCATTGACCGGTAAATTCACCATCCAACTGGACGCCCTGCTGATTAACTACCCTGGAGGCGTCCACGGTAATCTTGTAATAATTAGTGCCCCAGTCATTAATAGCAAAACCATCGCTCTTGTGGAAGGTGGCGGTATTGGTAACGGCATCGAACTCAATCCACATCGTCGGATCGGTTAAAGGATTGCTGTCGCCGAAAATTATCGTATCATCACCAATGCCCGTGATATCATGGATGTTATTTATCAGACCGGCAGCGATTTTGTTTCTTATGTCGGCCAAATCCAGATTGGCGAATTCATGATCCACACCGTCGGTTTGAATTATGATAGCCGACGACAGCGAATCCGCCAACGTATCAATATTATTGTTAATAATGGAGGACGCCAAAATATCCCGGCCCTGCACGGTTTTTTGGACCAGATTACCGGTATCGGCAAAGGCCTGACGATTAACCTGTACCGAATTAATCCGGCCCGCCGCCAGGATGGCATACTGTTCACCGGGCATACCGGAGCCCGACGCCTCGCCCGCCACTATAATCTGACCGATATTGGAAAAATTACCCTTGGGGACATCTTCAAAAGTAATGCTGATATTGTAAAAATCAGGAAAACTGACGTCGATAATCCGCGGGGTATAAACCGCATCGACGGCTCTTTCCTGCAGTTTGTCATCAGCCGTTGCGAATATCCCGTCGTCACCGGGCGCCACACCCGCCACGATATTCGATTCGATCAGATCGCCGCCGATAATCACCTTGGCCAGATTACCATAGTCCGAAATCACCGTTTGCGTATCGTAAAGATCGCCGGCGGCACCGATATCCAGTCCGGCGGCCAAAGTGCTGAAAATCACATCGCTTTTTACTTTGGCCAGGGCAAAATCCTTACCTGCCGCTACCACGGCGACATACATACTGGTCGAAGTGTAGAAGCCGATATTGCCCCCGGCGCGAATGCTGCCGCCGGTTTCTTCCGTTACGGTTATCTTGTCAATATTACCCGCCGCACTGATTACCCCACCCATATCACCCAGTATTTTCGCGGTCAACAGGTGGCCGGTGGAAATCAAATGGCCGTTCATCTGACCTTGAATGGTCATATTCCCGATATTGCCCGCGGCAATAGTCGTATATGGACCGACCTGACCGAGCGCCAGCTTCTGGACATCACCCGAAATACTTATCGCGCTGGGATAAGTAATAGTTCCGCTGACTTCGCCCAGAGCAACCATCGGCGCCGGACCATTTATCATCAATTCGCTGCCCGGACCTACTCCCGCCAAGATAATTTTGCTCACTCCGCCGTCAATAGAAAGAAACGCGTCGTTACTGCTGTTGATCAGACGACCATCGATAATCAGGGATTTAAGCTCCTCATCATCTCCCGTCGTGAGCTTACCAACATCCACAGTTGCCTTACCAGCGGCGATAACACTAATCGAAGTTTTCTCCGTGGTATTGCGCAGCAGTATTTCGCCAATTTGATTATCCTCGAGCACAACTTCGCCGGTACCCGGGCCACTCAAAATTATGCTTATGAATGTCTCACTCTGACCGTCAACAATTGTACCCTTGAAAGGATTTCCCTGGGAAAAAACTCCGCCGCCGATTCCCGGCCGGCCGGGTTCCTGTACTATCCAGGAATGGAAACCATTAACATTGAAAACGGGCACCTGCAATTTAACGCCGCCGACCCGCAACTGGGAGATATTTGTATCGGCAAACACGCCGAAGGGACTGCCGTCGCCGGTTACATAACCTATGACAACTTTGTTGATGCTGCTTTGACCGCTACCCGGAAGGTCACTGCCATCCGTATCGCCGAAAACATTATTTACGCCCGGAGCCACTCCCGCGGCAATTACGGCATTGTCCAACCAGCCTACATTGACCTTGTCGATGCTGCCCGTTAATGCCTGCTCGCGCCCGTCAACTGCGGTACCATCCACCGTCAAACGGGTTGGATCATAGGCGCTGGGGTCATTGGGATCGAATTCAGAAACATCGATAGTGCCATTAAATCCCGGATCGAACCCCGCCAGGATATAACCATCCTTTACCGTACCGGCGATATCAATGCTGCCGATATCACCGCCGGCGGTAATCGTGGCCCTTATTCCCAGCGCATCATCAATGCCCATATTAGCGGCGCTTATCGTACCGATATTGCCGGTTACGTGCACCAGCCCCTCAATATTGCCCTTGACAATCAGCTCATCCAGATCACCATCGATGACCAGCACAGCCGATTCACTGATATTCCCGCCCAGCTCGAGGCGCTTAATATCTCCGGTCGAAATATATTTACCGATTAGCGAACCATCGATTACAAAACCCTCTCCGCCATCAACTATGGTTGTACCGAGAATATCCGAACCTTTTATCGTTTTCTTCGGTCCCGTGCCTGCCACGATTATATTGCCGATTTCATCACCGTTGGTGATGGCCATTTTCTTGAAATCCCCTCCCACCGCCACATCGCCATTCAGGTTGGCCCGGTAGGTACCAGTCCCGCGCAGATTAAGGGATTGAAAATCTCCCTCTACATTGATATTGCCGTAAATACTGCCATACACGGTAACCGAGCCCAGATCGCCGTCCACAATTAAATGACTTTGTAAATCAGACAGATTCTTGCCTGAGCCGATGGCGAACATCTTCATATCACCATGGACATGTAGATTTGCGCCATACTTGCCGAAATCGTCCCCGCTTTGGATGGCCCCGACATCTCCCCCGATATCGCCGATGCCGATAATCCTGCCTTTGGCGGTGAGTTTGCCCAGCTCGACGCCGTCGCGGACATATTGCATCCGATTGAGCACCGGATCCCAATTTAACTGCAGACCGGCCAGAAAATCACCGCCGACCTGGATAACCCCAATCTTGCCGTCAACGATTATTTTACCCCCCGTCGGCGTACCCAGATCACCCCCGACCTTCACCGAGCACAGATTGCCATAGGGACCTATGACTTCTAAAGAGCTGATCAGGTCTCCCTTAGTGTAAATGACTCCGACAGGACCGCCGACAAATATCGCGGAGCCCAGAATATTATCCTTAGCCTGCAGTTGCCCTAATTCGCCCGCCTCAATCTCGAGATCATAGACACCGCCTTTAACGGTTACTTTATCCAGCTTGTTATAGGCGGAGATATCGGTGCTGTCTATCCCACTGGCGGTGATACTTCCGATAGCCAAAGGCCCACGGATTTCACAGTAGCTGATGGTTCCAGACCCGGAAACCTTGATGCTACCCAGGTATCGACTCGCTATAATTGTTGAATCTTGTATGCCTTCTCCCCCAACTATGATTGAGGTAACCATACCATAATTGGCTTGATTGCCCCATAAACAGTTGATCCGCGAATAAAAGATCCCGTTGGCGCCGCCGCTCACTATTATTTGATTAACATTCAAGGCGCGAATATTCGCTCCATATAATTCTGATCCTTTCCCCTTTACTTGTATCATATTTATCGAACCGGTGGTCATAGTTTGAGTGTCGATATAATCGTGAAAATCAGCGGTGGTAACGATACTAGGCCCCATTTCAGAAACCCCGCGTACGCGATCTCCTTCATAATCATAGCCATTATACCCGACTATCCGGGCGCCGTTGCTGACCTGTACCAGGCCGATATCACCGGTTACGAGAATCGGGCCGGCGATATCATGACCCGGACCGGTAATACTGACACGGGCTAAATCGCCCATTACAAAAAGCCCCGACAGCGGCAGCTCGCCCCGACCGGGATGCCTTATGCCGTCGCCCAGCTCGATATAACCTAAATCTCCTTCAACCAGTACCGCGCCGACAATTCCTTCAAAAACTCCGGCATAGCTGCTATTATCGCTATTGATGTTTATCCGTTGAACCCCGCCGGTAACACTTACATCTCCCAGAGCGCCGCCTATCGTAATTTGATCAATGTCGACGGCGGAAAGCAATCCGCTGCGCTGCTCGCCGACCGGATCATATCCACTGCTTGCCTGGTCGGGCTGGACTGGTGTGGTACTTCCTCCACTGGCAATAATCGAACAAACAATTTTTTGTCCCGTACTCGACGGCGTCCAACCCAGATTTCCTTTCACCCTGATACTATCAAAAGGATAATCGACTATTACGGTTGTCTGGTCCGGCTGATCCGTCTGATCGGTCTGATCGGTTTGATTGGTATCATCGGGGACATTACCGGTGCCGGCGTCGATCACCACCGCCACCAGATCACCTTGCGTATTGTTGATAAGACTGCTAATTATCCCGCTGAGCTGCGTTCGCAGTACCGATATCGGATTTGATCCCTGATATATCACACTGGCATCCACATTGCCGGCTACCGTCACTATGCCCAGTTCCACCGACCCGCCTTTAGAGCTAACCCGCAAACCATCCGTGCTGTCAATCGCCGCAATGGCAAAGCCCAGCAGGGTTTCCCCAATATCCGCCAAACCGGGAACATAATCTTCCGGCAGCCCAACGCGTATCGGCAGCAGCTTGAGGGTTAATATGCCACCCACGGTGCCCAGGTCTTCTTCCTCCTCACCGGTTTGTTGAGTATCATCCGTCTCCTCGTCTTCATCTGTCTGACCGGTTTGGGCAGCAATATAAGCCTCGTTGGCGGCCAGATCCCCTGCGAATCCCGGCGTTATCCGCACCAGTACCCCGGAATCATCGACAATCTCCACTGATTCGCCGGGATCGAATACGAAAGGCCCGAAACCGCCATAGGAGGTCCAAAGACCAATGCGATTATGTATCTGCCCCCCAATTTCCACAAAGCGGACATTGCCCCCCCGTCCACCGGCACTGACCGGTATCTCCCACTCCCAACCTGTTGTTTCAGTTTCACCTTCGCCTCCCACTGTTGTAAGGCCGAATTCACCGCCCACATAGATGCTGTCGATAATCCCCGGTTCGCCCACCCCATCGGCGTTAGCCCAGATTCCCGGTCGAATGCCATAATATAAATCATACCATCCCCAATAACTTCCGTCCTCAAATGGTATCTGCGGACCATAATCGCTTTCGATACGAATCTCACCGATATTGTCATTGGCGATGATGGTGCCGGCGTAGCGCTGCCCCATTCGCAGCGACTGCAAATCCCCGCCCGCATTTATATTGATTACGCTATCTACCGGCGAGCTGATCAGCCCTATATCACCCCCGGCGAACACCGAAGGATGGACACCGACGGGGGTACCATTATCTGAAACTTCCCAATTGAAGCCTACTGCCGTACCGCCGTTACCCACCCGCAGGCCCGCCAGATTGCCGTTCTGGACCACCACTCGGCCGGCCCGGAAAACCCCCTCCACGCTGATCGCTCCTATGTTACCTTGCATTACCTGTATATTGGTCTGCTGTTCAGCGTTCAGCCATCCCATGCGTAAATCTCCCCCGATATTGCCCCCACCCAGCGCCGTTTCCGATACCCCAGATACTTCCAAACGATAGGGAAACGAATAAAGCGAGGGATTAATATCAATAGTATAAATCCCCGCCTCTTCCGCGGTGAAAACCAGCGACATGGGCGCTCTGCTATCCAGCTCCGCTTCCCCCATTCTGCCCACCACCGCCTGGTTTGGATCATACAAGAGAACGTTGAAAAGATATCCCGCCTCCCACGGATCAATTGAGCCCGGATCATAGGGATGCCCAGTGTAATTATTATACAAACCCACAAGATCATACAATTGAATCGTGATGGTCTGGCCGGCCATTACCCCGAAACTGTAATAATCTTCCTGATCATAAACTACACTTTCTGCCTCTCCCACAACCTTGATTACGCCATCCACCGTACCGAGATACTGGGCGGTAGCTAAGCTGTCATTGGTGATAATATAACCCCCGTCAGTTTCCAAAGTGCCGGAGGGAAAAGTTGAACCTTCCTGTTTCGGCCAGATGACCTTGCGCTCGATTTCCCGGTAGCTGCGGACATAAACCTTGGAATCCAGGTCCGAAACGCTCGGATCTACCAGTCCGGGAAATGTCGGGGCGGTCGCGTCGGCCCACACCCTTATCGGCAGCCCCCAGTCGCTTTTACTGTAGAAGCTGCCCATTCTTCCCCGCACCTCCAGGAGAGCGTCATCCACCTGTTGCCAGCTCCCGTCCGATTCTTCTATACCCCCCACCTGGGTAGCCACTACCAGATTGTTTAGATCGCCATCCACAATAAACCGGTTAGTGCCCAGGTAACCCGCGTAAAACATGTCGATACTGCCATGGACAACCACATCGCCGAAAACACACCCGCCGACCTGTATTCTACCGATGTCCTGAGGTTGCAGCGGATTATCCTGATCACCCGCGACAATTATCCCCGGCCGAAGTACGCCGCCCGGCCAATATCCTATAGCGGTGGTAAAGGCGCCTTCCGTCCCGGAATCAAAGAAGGTATCAATCGGGCTCCATAACACTCCCGAACTATCCGACGAACCATATGGACTGGTGCCGATCATCACCCCCCCGGTATCAGAGGGCGTGGTTATGTCACTGTTATCCTCATCGGTGAACAGGTATGCCGCTGTCCCGGTGGTCGGAGTATAATCCGGCCCTTCGTCCGTCGGCACCCAGCGGGTGAAAGTTATATAAGTATCCGCGGTACATTGCGCGACATACATCAAATAAACATCCGCCACACCGCTATTTACTACAACACCTTCGCCCTCCTGGGATGCAGTTAGGATGGTTGTGTTTATTCTATATAAAGTGCGATTTAACGGATCTGTCGCATAACCAACCTCGCCCTTGGTATCATACGACATTCCCGTCAGCACCACACCTTCCGGATACTCAACGATATCCACCCAATCCTGATCGCTCTGTAAGTTAGTCACATACACTAACTTGCTCTCGTCACCACCGTATAGCCCGAAAAGCCAGGTATGACCCTCTTGATCTTGGCCATACATTAATCCTTCAATCACAACTCCAGAATCTATCCCTTCAGCCAGCCAATCGGCATAAACAGGCTGGGTCTGCACGCTTATCCCGTTCCCCGTCGGATTCGGCACTACGGAAATGCTGATAAATCTACTAGGGATATCGTCACTGGTTGTCGTCGGGTCAGTTAATACTTCAAAGCCGATGAATACCGGCTGGGTCCCTGTCGCTTCATTTGCTGTATTATTAAAAATCCCGTTTTGATAATCGCTCCATACATCCTGATTCCCTCCGTCATCGGTTATTTCACCATAGGCAATTGTCGTAATCCTGCTTACCGGCAATATTGCTTCCTCATCTATCGTAATTGGGGTAGTCAGCCCTACTCGGCTTAAATTATAGCTGGACAAGCCGAAAGTATTGCGGCCGACCGGTTCTGCCTCGCCTATTAATGGATCGGATCCATTTGTCGGCTGCTGGAGGTTGATGGAAACCAGCACTTGACCTGTGCTGAGAACATTTCCCGCTCCATCTATGTTGCTGGGACCGGTTACCACCGCATATAGTTTGCCGCTGACCGGGTCAAACGCTGCCGCTTCGAACGTAGTATAGGTATATACCCTACCATAGAAATTGATCGCATCCCGCACGGTGCCCAATTGACTGGCGACTTCACCGGTAAAAGTGTTTATACTGACTAGCGCTCCCCCGCGGGTTATTCCGTAGGTGTGACCATCGGTATCGGTCGCCAGGGCATCTACGCGTACGCCCAAATCTCCCGCTTGGCCCACCGGCGCTAATAAACTGATACCTCCCGGGCCGCCGCCGATATCAATTGACGTAACCGATGTTCCGTCTTCCGTCGCTATCCGTAATGAACCCGGTATATCTCGGCCGTCATAGCTGAGAATTTCTACCTTAATATCTTTCTCCGGCGGTAATCCGGAAAGGGTACCGATCCTGATTTGATTATAAGCGTCACCTTCCTGGGGATCAGCATAATCAAATATTGTCTCTCCGATTGCACCACGAGGATATAAAAGGGAGGTCAAAAGTAACCGGCTTTCCAGCTCCTCGGCAAACAAGTGGGTTTGGTGCAGCGGTTTCTCGGCCAATAAACGATTAATTAGACTTTTGCTTTTTTGTTTGCGTCTATTTCTGCGGAATAATCGATTCACTGCCGGTCTCCTTACAGATGAAAAGTCAAGTAAAGCAGGTTTTTTATTGGTAAGTAAGCAACAATAGCAGGCATGCAGGCGGGCCCCTTTTCACCCGTCAGCGAATTTAAGCGGCGCCATCCTGGTTTATCAGCAGCAGGAATAATATATTGTATTATTTGTAAATTATTGCGCCACCAACAAGTCCCTCTTACGGACCTTTAGGGCATTTTCGCCATTAATTTGCTTTATGTCAACAAAAAAAGGCAGACATGTTAGACATAAAAAAAGCCGGTCGCCCAATATCTATACTTGGCGTGACCGGCTATAAGGCTATATATATAAAATACTTATACCTTTTCCCTTAAACATTCAGAATAGCTTTAGCTATATCTACCGCCGTGGCGGCGTCAGCGGCGTATCCGGAGGCGCCTATCTTATCAGCATAGTCCTGGGTTACGGGCGCCCCACCGATAAGGATTTTGGTAGCCATTCCCTTGGACTTGAAGGCGGTGATGGTTTTTTCCATCATAGGCATGGTGGTCGTCAGCAGGGCCGACAGTCCTGCCGCCTGGGCCTGGTGTTCGGTAGCCGCGGAAATGAATCTTTCCGGCGAGACATCTGTCCCCAGGTCTATTACATTAAACCCTGCCCCTTTCAGCATCATTCCCACCAGGTTTTTGCCAATATCATGCAGATCCCCCTTAACGGTGCCCACGACGATGGTGCCCCGGGGTTCGATACCAGCTTCGACCAGTTTGGGCTCCAGCAGTTCCATTGCCATTTTCATGGCTCGCGCTGCTATAAGCACTTCCGGCACATAGACCTCATTCTTTTTAAACGCTTTACCGATAGCGTCCATACCCGTTATCAATCCCTCGTTAAGTATCTTCTCCGGTCCCATTCCTTCCGTCAAAGCCTTTGATGTGATTTCTTTGGCTTTATCCTGATCGCCTTTGATTATCGCTTCCTTTAAAGCTTCCATATCTGCCATTGCCTGATTACCTCATCCCTGGTTAAAATTACCTCGAAATTTATCATTTCGGACCGACAACAATTCCGCTTATCGTTTTACATAATTGTAATGCTTTCAACAAGTAAAAAATTAACAAATTGAGTACATATATCAAGGCTTTAAAACCGGGAAAAAGGGATAAATCAAGTTTTTTTTGCAAATCCCCCCGCTTATGTTACACTGGGGCCGTATATTCCAGGATTTCCCCATAATTCCGCCGGAAAAGGAAATATATGCTTTACGACGACATGCTGTCTTTCAGCCGGGAAATTGCCCGCTCCGCCGGTCAACATGCACGAGACAAAATAGCCGATGTCACCCAGGAAATGAAGCCCGGCAATCAGATTGTGACTTCGGCTGACAAAGAATGTCAGGATATGATTGTGCAGCAGATCAAACGATATTGGCCGGAGCATGGTTTAATCGCCGAAGAAGGTCCCGGCGGTTATCTGCTTAAAGAACACCCCACCGGCCGTTCAGACATCTGGTGGGTTATCGACCCTATCGATGGTACCTGCAATTATGCCCATGGACTACCTATATATGTTGTTTCCATCGGGATTATTAAAGACGGTATGCCGATAGTTGGGGTAATTTACGATCCTAACACCGACATGTTATTTTCTGCCCAGCTTGGTCAGTCTGCCCAATGTAATGGCAGGATCATTTATTGCCGTAATGATTTGCTTGATTCCAATAGTCAAATAGCTATTTCCGGTAAAATTTATACCTATTCCCCGGCGGCGATAGCCGAACTTATGACTAAACACATCTGTATCAACCTAGGTTCTGCTGCCTTGCATTTGGCTTATGTGGCGGCAGGGGCATTTGCCGCATCATTTTTGTGGAATGTTCGTCTGTGGGACATTGCCGCCGGCGCTGTCATGGCGGCATCAGCCGGTGGGGTGATTACTGATTTCACCAGCCGGGATCGTTTCCCCGTCGATTGTGCTGCTTATAATGCCGAGCCTATTCATACCTTTGTCGCTGCTCCATCCATCCTCAATCAATTAAGTCCCATCATTAATATCACCAACGCCCGATAACATAAAATGCCTTTATCTACATTGAAAAAAGCGAAAATTCTTGCTATAATCATTTTGATTTTGTTATAATATGGTATAAATTTGATATAGTTATCGTAAGGTAATTTATAGTACTAAGAATGACCACCTGAAATGAAGTGGAACGATTATGGATTCTCCCCATATTGAACAATCTTTAAGTGAATTAACTTTTAATATATTCCAAAGGCCGTTGCATCCGGAGCTGTTTAATATTTACCGCTCGCAGCATTTTTTCCAGGGGGATTACGAGGTTATGATCTGGATTACGGGATGCAGCCATCTGGTAAGCGTCTTTTTTGACGCCGACTGCCTGACCGAGGTAATATGTTCCCCGGATCAAATGTTACCCAGCCGGGGCCTGGTGGAACGCTTTCCTTTCCGTGGTGAAAAGAGCCACAAGTGCACCTGGTCGCAGGAGCTGGAATATATGATGAGTTTCCAGGTGGAAGCGATGAGTGCCAATTTATTTCGCCAGACCCACAGCGATCTGACCGCCATGGCCAAAAGACGCGGACTATACGTTCCCTTTCCTCAATGGGCCAAAGGCGAGTTAGTCCCCTTTAGTTTTCTCGATTATGAAGCGCATTGTGAAGAGCTGCATATCCACGCCTTTCACGCCTTCCCGGAGCAGCAGACCATCATCAAGACCCAGTCGCTATTCAACTTGAAGATCAAATAAAATTCTTCCGTACCGGAATTGTTTTACTATCCTGAGTAACAGGTATATTCCAAACGGATATATCTTTTGGCAACCTGTCCCGCCCAGGCTATTCTGACGCAAAGCTTGCATAAATCCGCATTCTCGGTTAAAAAGATTAACGTAAATGTATTATGCGTCTTTTTATTGATAGGTTATATGATTTCGGTACCGGATTTATTGTCGAATCTTACTGATTCCCAGCGTCGGGCAGTCACTCATCAGGACGGCCCCGTCCTGGTTTTAGCTGGTCCCGGCAGCGGTAAAACCCGTGTTATCACCTGCCGTGCCGCCTATTTAATCAGCCGGTCGGTCCCCCCGCATAATATCCTGGCGATTACCTTTACCAATAAAGCGGCCCTGGAAATGCGGCAGCGGCTGCAGAATTTACAGATACCGCCCGGCAGCACCATCTGCACCTTTCACAGCCTGGCCGTTCGGTTGCTGCGGGAATTCGCTGTACCGGCGGGAATACCCCGGAATTTCAGCATTTATGACGAATCCGATCAGATCTCCGCCATGCGCGCCGCCTTAAAAGCCTGCCAATTAGACGCCAAGCAATATCCTCCCGGACGTATGTTAGCCATAATCAGTACGCACAAAAACAACATCGTAACTCCGGAGGTTCTGGCCCGGAACTGTGGCGATTTTGTTTCCCGGACCGTGGCCGGCGTTTACCTCGCCTATCAAAAACACCTGCAGGACAACGCCGCCCTGGACTTCGACGACCTGATAATGAAGCTGGCTCTGCTGTTGCGTGATAATCCTCCGTTGCGTGACAAATTGAATTCTCGCTACCGCTACGTGATGGTTGATGAATACCAGGATACCAACCACTGCCAATATCAGATTGCCCGCGGTTTAGCCCTGAACCATTCCAATCTGATGGCCACCGGCGATCCGGATCAGTCGATATATGCCTGGCGCGGTGCTGACATTGGTAATATTTTGGCCTTCGAGGAAGACTATCCTGACTGTGCTATCATCCGCCTGGAGGAAAATTTCCGCAGCACTCCCGAAGTGCTGGCCGTTGCCGACCAACTGATTCGCCGCAATACGCGCCGCAAGGAAAAGCTCCTGTTTACCAGCAAGCCTTCCGGCGCCGCCCCCCAGTTAATCGAATACGATAACGAACAGGAAGAAGCTTTAGGCACCGCCCAATGGATTGAGCAATGCCGTCGGGAAGGACTCGAATATCGGCAGATCGCCCTCTTTTATCGGGTAAATTCCATGAGCCGGGTTTTGGAGCAGGCCCTGGTCCAAGCGAAAATTCCCTATCAAATCGTCCGCGGCCTGGAATTTTTCAAACGGCGGGAAATCAAGGATATTCTCGCCTATTTGCAGTTTCTTAACAATCCCGCCGATATGATTTCGCTCCAGCGGATTATCAATCGACCGGCCCGGGGTATCGGCGATACTACCGTCAGCCGGGTTTTGGATTTTAATAGCCGCCGCACGGATGATATCTGGCATACTCTTAATGCCGCCGATCATATCGACACCATCAATAGTGCCGCCAAAGCCAAAATCAAAAAATTCGTCTCCCTGATCGAGGACCTTCGCCGCCATTTAAATGACCCCGTCGAGCGGTTGATTCAGTTGACTTATGAGCGCTCGGGTTTGATGGAGCTTTTTAAAACCGAGCAAAACCTCGATGCCGGCGATAACGTGGATGAGCTGATAAACTCCGCGGTGCAATATACCTCAGCCGCCGAGCAGCCTTCGCTGGCCGACTATCTCCAGCAGATTGCCCTGGTCAGTGACATTGACGCTTACAATGAGCAGGCCGGCCGGGTCTCCCTGATGACCCTGCACACTGCCAAAGGCCTGGAATTCGCCGCTGTCGCTATTGTCGGGGTAGAGGATGGCCTGATCCCCCACACCCGCAGCCTAAATACCAACGATGAAATTGAGGAGGAAAGGCGACTGCTCTTTGTCGGTATGACGCGGGCCCAGGAAAAGCTGCGGTTAAGTTACGCCTGCCATCGCACCATCCACGGCTCTTTGATGGCGACTATCCGCTCCGAATTCTTGCGTGATTTACCGGGTTTGGATTTTCAATATTTTTCCCCGGATAATCTTGACGATTCCGACGATCCGCCCGATGCTTCTGACAATCACCAAAATGATTTTGACAGTTGCTCTGACGACACCTGCCTTTTGGCGCCGGGCCGGCTGGTTCGCCATAACATGTTCGGCCTGGGCCGGGTCATCCGGGTCATATCCAGCCGCGATGACCGTCTGATCCTCGTGCAATTTAACACCGGCAGCCGAAAAACCCTTTCCCTCAAATACGCCCCGTTGGAAATAATCGATTTTACTGATTAATGCCCTGCTCCGCCTGTCGGCCGAATAATGCCTCGGCTCCCTCTGCCCCCTATATTCGTTATAATCGGATTATTTTAAAACCCCGCGAAATCAATTATCAAAAATAATTACCCGGACAATTTGCCTTATCCGCCCCTGAATTTTATCTTTACTGTGATAGTTGAATATTACTTGCTTATTGCTATTTGAAACTACCTTTAACGACAACGATACCTACTTCTGGTGTTTATTCTGCCCTGGATCGGGGCCCCGGTTTGGCTGCCTCCTACAGACCGGGGCCTCACTTTTTTTATAGCTCTTGCCCCCAACGCACCGGCAGCATATTATCCACGCCGGTAAAATAATTTCGTATATATTTCCCTTATGCTCTCGGGATCAGCTCACGGGAGTTGAGGGGCGCCGCTGGGCGAAAGCCCTTGTTTTTCCAGAACTTGCTTCAGATTCATGCCGGCTGATGAATTATTGGGGGCAATCTGCAATGACTTGCGAAAACAGCTGACTGCGTCTTCAAGTCTTCCCATCATCGCAAAAGTTGCTCCCATGTTATTATACACCTCTGCGTCTTTGGGGCAATTTTGCAAGGCTTGTCGATAATGCGATATTGCCAACTCGTATTTGCCCTGGATGCATAGAATATTAGCCATATTATAATGGGTCCCGGCATTATTCGGTGCCGTCTGCAAGGCCTGATGTAAATGATAGGTAGCTTCATCATACTTTTCCTGCGTTTGCAGCAGGTTAGCCAGATTATTGTGTGCTTCGACGTAGTCGGGAATAATTTCCAGTGCTCGCCGATAGTTGATCTCCGCCTCCTGAGTTCTGCCCGCCAACTGCAGATAATGACCCCATCGATTGAGTGCCTGGGGAGAATCCGGCGTCACTTTTACTATCCGCTCATATAAGGAAAGGGTATTTCGCCAATCTTTCAGATAATTTCGGGTGGCCGCTGCTTCGGCGGCGGCGACGAATAGTACTACTATTGCCAGCATCATCTGGCGTTTAGTGGGCTTGCCCATTCTGCACGGACCGCTCAACCAGCCCAAAAATGCCGCTAAAACCATCAGCAATCCCACTATCGGAAAATAAACAAATTTATCACAGGCGATCATCACGGTGAATCCGACCACCCCCAGGGTTGGAAAAATGGCGATAAAGAAAAATAGCCCCCCGGCGAACAAGGCACGTGTCCGTCGCAGGGATAATATCAGCAAAGGTATCAGCAGGCACGTTCCCACCACTCCTGCCAGGACCATCGGGTGCGACAATCCTAAAGGTTTGGGAAAACCATAGTCCGGTGATTGATTGATCGGCCGGATAATTTTGTAAAGATAAAATATAATATTATGACATACGGTAAACAGTATCCGAGCCGCTCCCAGCTCACTGGGCGGTGCCGCGCCCGCTGTTCGCGTCTGCGAAATATAGGTAATAACTGAGCCGATTCCACATACGATAAATAAAGGGATTTTCTCTACCACCGTTTTCTTACTTAATCTTTTCAGGGGCCAGTAATCCATTACCAGCATTAATAGCGGCAGGGGCGTACTGGTCGGCTTGGACAATAGGGCCAGCACATACATTACCAGGCAGCCGGTATAAAGCCCCCACCCTCCCCACCGGCTGTAGCGAACGTAAAGAATCAGGCACCAAAGCCCGAAAAATGCCATCAGTACCGTCTTACGGTCCGCCACCCAGGGAATTGGCTCTACCGTTATCGGATGAACTCCGAAAAGTAAACCCACACCTCCCGCCAGCCAAACCCGCCCGAATAACATATATATCAGTACGATAACCAGTGCGGTATTCGCCACGTGCAAACCCAGACTGGTACGATGGAATTGCCTTAGGTTGTCCACTCGCCCGCCCAGGGCATAATCCGTCATCAGGGAGATCATTGACAGCGGCTGGTAATATCCCTTGACACTTGACGGCTCCAAAACCTCCGTCAGGAACCGCCTGGTCGATTCCCACCCGGGATTTTTCACCAGAACATTATCCGTAAGGTATTCATCATCATCGATCAGCATTGCCTGAGCCGACAATGCCGGCCAATGTGTCGCTAAAACTGCCGCCGGAACTGCTATCAGTAATATCGCCAGTAAACCTATTGGGCCTGGGCCTTTCCCTAACCGTGGTCCGCCGACCTTCGCGCTTCGTTTGGCGGCGATTAATGGGCGACCATATTGACTTGCAGAATTGCCAGGCGTTTTTCCCATACCATCATATTACTATCTAACCCCGCCTAAGACAAGAGGTTATATAATACCGTACCTGTTTTAAAAAGTACGCTCTCGGTAAAAGACAACTGCTTAGTTGACAATGATTAAAATAGTGCCTGTCGGGCAGAATTTAAATGGGTGCGTTATAAAGGATAACGTATGATATTTTTCGCACAAATTTATGGGACATAAAAAGAGTCCTTCATCTGGTCGATGTTAATGTTGAAA
>ENA-ORXD01000050-ORXD01000050.1-sediment-metagenome-genome-assembly--contig:-NODE-50-length-222204-cov-6.043628_pt1 | contig 222204 bp, 211 predicted proteins | sample MGYA00237862_ERZ511471 | MGnify/ENA metagenome assembly ERZ511471 | reverse complement strand
CGGTTTGAGTTTGTCACTATGCTAAACGTTTGGATTTGCTTGCCATAGCGCAGCGGTCGAGGCGGCTGACCGCTGCAAAACGCAAAGCCCACCGCCTTGAGTTCGTCACCGCGACACACGACAGAGACCCGCCCCGGGAACCCAGGGCGGGTCTCTGTCATCCTGCCAGATCGGGCGACAAGCAACTAGCTGCCGGCGGCGGCGCGCAATCTACCGACCGATCGCCTGGTTAGCGCGGCTCGTCGGCCTGGTCCGCCGCGTCGTCGCAGCACGAAGCTTGATCCTCAGTCGCCGGCTCCTCGCACTCGCATTGCTCGATCGGACCGCAGCAGCAGTCTGCCCCGTCGAGCCTGGCGGCGAGCTCCTCGATGACCGAGTCAAGGCGATTACGCCATGCGACTAGGTACGCAAGCTTGGCCTCAAGCATCGCACGATCCGGCTCAATCCGCGCACCCGCCCACATCCGGGCATGCATCGGGCCATAGCCCATGCCAAAGCCGTGCGGTCGCCCGACCGGCATGCCGTGGTGGCGTGGATGTTGATGACGGGATGGGCCAGAGCAGCACCTTTGCGCCTCATGCATGGCTGGACCACAGCCTTGCCCCTGGCCTGACATTGGCCCATGCGGATAACCGTGCCCGGCCGGGCGGGCGTCGCAACAGCCGGAGTGGTGACGATTGTGATGACCTTGATGATTCATTGCTCAACTACCTCCTGGATGGCAGGGATCCTGTAAGCACAGGGATCCTTCTGCGCTATATGCATACTGCACTATACTGCTGTACGCACTTACTTGTCAACCGTCACTCCGCCGCAACCCAGCGGCACAAGGTAGAGCGCGCACGAATGGCGTACACTGCATGAGCGGAAGAGGGTGGCTAGCGGTGGTTTGGCAACTAGTTGAGGTTGGGCTGGTGACGACTCTCTCGATCTGGGTGTTTCTCTTTTCGCCTAGCTCAACCTCGCGCATCGTTGCCGCGGTGGTCTTTGGCATTAACCTTCTGTGGGTGATCTTCGAACGTGAGCGACCGCGTCGTCAAGCCACGGGCTCCCGCTTCGGCCAAGAGCTCGAACTGACGGACGACACCCCGCTCGACGCGCCGCCGGAGCCGGCCTCAACGCCGGAGCCGCCCCTGCCCACCCCGCCAGCGCCGCCGAGCCCCAAACGCGTTATCTGAGGATCGGTATCGCGTATGGACCGTCGACCAACGCCGCGATGCGCAGGGGACCTACGGTATGCGCTCCCACACATTCGATCGCAGCGGCAAGCGCACGGCTGGCCATCGTGCCGAGCTGGCTTGGATTGTCAAGATACCGGCTGCCTTCGGGCAGGAGTAGGTTTCCATCGATACCGGGGATAATCGCATAGTCTGGTGCCGCTAGGCCGGTACCGCAATACCAGAGGCCGGACGCCCCCACTTTGTCCAGTACTTTGCCCCACATCTGCGGCTCCCACTGGTCAGGAATGAACTGCCAGGCATCAGCCATCAGGAGTGCCTCGTAGCGGCGGGGGCCGAGCAGTTTGAGCAGGTGCAGGAGAGTGCGGTAACGGGCGCTGCCGACCGGATCAACGTCGGTGTGATGGGCGACGATCACCAACGCCCCGCCTGGACGCAGCAGTGACGCGCCGACGACTCCGGCTTTGGCCGCCTGATAGTGGTTTATGCCGACGCGGCCAGCGTGGATGATCGCGACATCGTATGGCTCGGCGACGGGCACGCCTGCGTATCTGGTCAGTGCCTCGACCGCCTGGCGATGAGCCGCGACAAGATCGCCGGCAAAAACCCCGGTCAGACCAAATTGCCGGTCCAGGGTGACGTTTACCATGAAGTCCGCGCCAGCCATCAGCGCTCCTTCAAGCGCCTCTTCATGGCAGGGATTGCCCTCCAACACCAGGTCTGCCACCCCAGGCGCCGCAAGCATGGTCGGCCCGTGGAAGACAAAGGTGCTCTCCTCGCCGATCAGGCCCGGCACAATGGCCTTGCGCCCCCCGGACGCGCCAGCCATAAAGTGGCTCTCGACCAGGCCCGTAACGATCTTGAGGTCGGCATCGAGGTAGGTCCGATTGACGGACAGCCGCGTGCCACGTCGAGTCGTACCGACGTACCGCAGCGATGAGGCGTCGCGGCTGTCGTGGTTGAGGATCCGGATGCCGGCGGCGAGTACGCGGTCGTCGACCATGGCCGCCAGTTCGTCGGCCGACATGGACCGATGGGTGCCGGTGGCAACGAGCACGGTGATGTTATCCGCGCTGAAACCGGCCCCGAGCAGAACGTCAATCACCGGCCACAGGATACCCGCCGGACCCCGGTAGGGCACGGGCCGAGTATTGTCGGAGATCACCACGGCTGCCCGGGCGCCCGGATTGACGGCAAGGCGTTGGGCGGCCAGGACGGCCAGTGGACGAGATTGGATCGGTGCCGCGAGGGCGGCAAGGATGGCGCCTGCCGGATCAGCCAATGGGGCGGCCGCCCGCATCGTCAGCCTCTCGGTCGTCGCGGGTACGGCAACCTTGATCTGCCAATTACCGAGGTCAAACTCCACTTGTTGCGCCGGCACCATGCGGGCGCCTCCCTTCCGCTGGCTAAACGTCCATCACGGTGGCTTCGGGCGATGGGGCGAGGTTCCCTTCCTCTGCGGCACCGGCAGGAATCCAACCCGACGCGCGCCAACTGCATGGGGTCCGGCGATGACGCGCTCAGCCTGCCGCTGGCCAACCAGACAACTATTGGACGGAGGATCGCCAGTGACGCCAACCGAGGAAACCATCATCGGAATTATCCCAGGCCTGCAGTATCGCAAAGGGCTATTCTCGTCACAGCCCGTCGACCTGATCTTGACGACGCACCGCATCATTGTCGCCATCTTGACCAGCAAGATGATGACCGAGATGGCCGCCGCAGCCGCCAAAAACGCCAAGGCCCAGGGTCGCGGCATCTTTGGCCAAATCATGCAGTCGATGAGCACGGGCTTCAACTATCACGCACGCTACGCAACCATGTCGATTGAGCAGATCGTGGGCGAGACGCCCGGCAACCAGTCGGTCGAGTTGCGCACAGTTCGATCCATTCGCCTCCAAAGCGGGGACAGCGACAACAACTCGCCGGACAAGTTGGTCCTCACTACGACCGGCGGTAAGATGACGTTTAACGGCCGCGGGCTGTGCACCAGGGAGACGCGCGATCTGCTGCGGCGAGTGGTGCCAGACACCCGATAGGGCGATATCCACGGTGGCCGGGCGCGATTGCCCGGCGCAGGCGCGGGGGCGCGGCTGCAAGGCACCCGGGCGCCCGCGTTCAGCCTTGACTCCTCCCGGCCGGGAACGTAGAATGGCGTCAAACATGAGGCAGGTCCCCTGGCGCGTGATTGCGCCGCCAGAGGACCGCGCCCGATGCGATGAAGCGGCCCGCGCGCCGACCACCACCATCAGAGAGCAGGGGCTCAGGTGCAATCCCTGCGGGACCGGTTGTCGAGCGACCCCACCGCTGAGCTGCTGCCGTTGAGGCACCGGCCCGCCGGCCGTTATCCGGCATTGAGGGCCCTGCGGGGCCAAACCAGGGTGGTACCACGGACCGCCGTCCTTGGACGGCGGTCTTTTTGCTGTCGTTGCGGCCGCGATCAAGCCAAAACGTGAGGGGGAAGACCACCATGCGGATGTCCACATTGCACATGCCCACACTACGCGAAGTCCCTGCCGACGCCGAGACCGTCAGCCACCGGTTGATGTTGCAAGCTGGCCTGATCAGGCAATCGGCTTCCGGCACCTACACATGGCTCAACGTCGGACTGCGCGCGTTGCAGATGGTGGCGACAGTGGTGCGTGAGGAGATGGATGCCGCTGGGGCTCAGGAGGTCCTGCTGCCGATCATCCAACCGGCGGAGTTATGGCGGCTGTCCGGCCGGTGGTCCGACTACGGTGCAGAGTTGCTCCGGGTGCGCGACAGGCACGATCGCGAATTCGCCCTCGGCCCGACGCACGAGGAGATCATCACCGACTTGGTCAAGGGCGAAGTTCGATCCTACCGGCAGCTCCCGCTTTGCCTTTATCAGATCAACACGAAGTTTCGCGATGAAATCCGGCCACGCTTTGGCGTGATGCGCGCCCGCGAGTTCATGATGAAGGACGCCTACTCGTTTGATCGCGACGAGGATGGGCTCGAGCGCACGTACGGACGGATGCACCTGGCGTACCGGCGCATCTTTGCCCGCCTCGGCCTCGACGCCAGGCCGGCCCTGGCCGACCCGGGCGCCATCGGCGGGACCGGCACGCATGAGTTTATCGTCCAGTCGGACACCGGTGAAGTCACCGTCGTTGCCTGCCCTGACTGTGACTACCTTGCCAACGTTGAACAGGCCGTGGCCAGCGACTGGCAGGCAGCGCCAGACAGTGACGCGGCCCTCGCAACGGACGCATCACGGGGCACCGGACCTAAGCTGGTGTCCACCCCCGGCGCACACACCGTCGCCGCCGTCACCGCCCTGCTCGGTGTCAAAGCGTCAGACCTGATCAAGACGATGATTGTCACCACGCCCAGCGGCAAACATGCTGCCGGCCTAATCCGGGGTGACCATGAGATCGCGTTGGCCAAGCTGGCCCGGGTCCTTGGCGAAGCGGCAGTGGAGCTTGCCGACGCCGCAACGGTCACCAGTGTCACCGGCGCCGCAGTTGGCTTCGCCGGACCCCTCGGCCTGCACGGCGTCAAGGTCGTTGTGGACCCCGCTGTGCGGGCGATGGTTTCCGCGGTGGTCGGCGCCAATCAGGCCGACGCGCACTTGACCGGCGTCCGGCCGGGCATCGACTTCGCCTGGGACGAAGTAGCGGATATCCGTACGGTCGTAGCCGGTGACCCATGCCCTCTCTGCGGCAGCCCGTTGCGGAGTGGACGAGGCATTGAAGTTGGCCAGATCTTCCGGCTTGGCACAAAGTACAGCGAGCGCTTTGGCGCAACCTACAGCGACGAGTCGGGGACGTTGCGCCCCATGGTCATGGGCTGCTACGGAGTCGGCATATCACGTACCGTCGCTGCGATGATTGAGCACCATCACGACGGTCGCGGCATCGCCTGGCCGACGACTGCCGCCCCATACGCGGTCGCCGTCATCCCGGTCAACGATCGCGATGCGCACCAGAGCGAGACTGCGTCCCGCATCTACGAGGCGTTGCTGGCCCGAGGGATTGCTGCACTGCTGGACGACCGGGCCGAACGGGCCGGCGTGAAGTTCAACGACGCGGACCTGCTTGGGTGGCCATTCCGGGTTACGGTCGGCAGGAGGGCGGCAACCGACGGCCTGGTCGAGATCACTGGCCGTGTTTCTGGCCAGACTGATCTCCTGCCGGTTGATGCCGTCGCGACGGAGATCGCGGCCAGACTGGGTGCCGCACAGTCAGAGCAAAAGGCAAGGGTAGATCTACTGCGATAGGTTGACAAGCACGAGTACTACAGCCGCCATGACCGCCGCCCCGACAGCAGTAAGGATGGCTATTCGGGCCGAACTGGGGCTGAGAATCCTGTGCCGGAGCTGATAGGCAGTGGTTATCCCGCCGCTGACGATCACAATCGCCAGCAAGTCCCAGGCCGGATCACCGGTGAACCAGGACCGGTACATTACTGCGAGTAGTAGGGCAAAAACAGTGAATAGGTAGCCTACGCGATAGCTGGCATCTTCGACTGCGACCGATCGTTCGTCGCGTTCAATGCGGCGGCTTTTTGTCTCAACCATGGTTTTCACTCGCCTTCGACAAGATAAAAGAGATGATCGACCGTGTCGCCAAGTGCATAGGCAAGCTCGAGGGCCAGCTTCGTCGAGGGGGAGTAATGCCCGGTCTCGATGCAACTGATCGTCTGCCGCGTTACTCCAACCAGGAGGGCCAGTTGCTCCTGGGACAACTGGCGCTCTGCCCGGGCGACGCGTACCCGATTGGCAAGGCGCACCTGCCGGATATCTTTGGCCACTACGCGCACCTCCCATCCCAAGCGTAGGCTAGAGACCCGCCACTGTCAAGTATAGCGGACATCTTGCCTATTTCCGCGGACATCCGTGCGGACGCGCCGCTCGCTGCCGCCCGCAACCTCCAGCACTAACAGATTCCTGACCAACGGGTGATACAATCGCGGTTAGAGGATGGTGAGCGCCGTGCGTGTACTCGTGGTCGAGGATGAACAAGGCATCCGCGAAGTGTTGCGGCAGTATCTTGCTGCCGAGGGCCACGTCGTTATCGAGGCAGAGGATGGACACGTTGGCCTTGCCACTTTCCGTCAGCAGGCGCCGGACTTTGTCCTGCTTGACCTGATGCTGCCCGGCATCGACGGGTTCTCGCTGGTGACGGAGTTTCGCCGGCTACGGCCACAGGTGCCGGTGATCATGCTTACCGCGCGCGACCAGGAGATCGACAAGATCGCCGGTCTCCGCCTCGGCGCGGATGACTACGTGACCAAGCCTTTTTCTCCCCGCGAACTGATGGCCAGAATAGCGGCAGTCACGCGGCGTCTGACCACGACAACGAGCACGCCGCCGGACGGCATTGACGATGGGCCCGAAACCGCCCCTGCACGTGGTGACGGCCTGTGGCTGCATTTGCTGGATCGCAGAGCGTTCTATTTTGGTCAAGAGCTGGCCCTGACCCGCTCAGAGCTGACGCTGATCAGCGCCCTCGGGGCCAGGCCGATGCGTACGTTCACCCGCTCCGAGTTGATCGAACGCCTCCGGGGCGACGACGGTGACGTAACCGAGCGATCGGTGGACGTCCACGTTGCCAACCTGCGCCGCAAACTCGACGAGGCGATATCGGCCGCCGGGCAGTCAGCAATCAACCCGGTCGAGACCGTGTGGGGCCTTGGCTACCGTTGGCGTGAGGAGGTGCCCGCAGTTGTCGTCTCCGTCTAGACGGCATTCAACCGATTCCGGTGGTTCATACCGGGGCGGCCACCTGCGCCTGCGCGTCGCGATCGCGATGCTGCTGACTTCAGCGGTGCTGCTGGCCACGGTGGTCGCCGCGTTGCTCAATCGCTGGTACGTAACGCAAAACGTCGCTCGCCTGCTCGAAGATATCGGCTGGCAGGGCGTGGGCCACGGCATGGGCCAGGCACGGATGATCACGGAGCTGCTTGCCAACACTGGTTTCGCCGGACGCCTAACAGACAGCGTAATCCTGTCCGGCCTGATCGGCGCGGTCATTGCGGGCCTAATCGGTTTCTTTGCAGCGTCGCAGATCGCACGGCCTCTGACGGCGCTTGCGGATCGGGTCCGTCGCCTGGCGGCCGGGGATTACCGCCCCCTCGACAGCGCGACAACCCAACCACTGCCGGGGATGCAGGGGATCACAGAGGTCGCGGACATCGATTCCGCGGTAGGCAGCCTGGGCGTCCAGCTCGCGGCCGCCGAGGACCTGCGCCGCCGCCTGGTCGAGGACCTTGCCCACGAACTGCGGAGCCCGCTGACCGCAGTGCGTGGATACGCCGAGGGGCTCCTGGACGGAGTCTTCCCTGATCCGCGGTCGGTTGCCAGCGGGATGCAGCGCGAGCTCGCCCGCATTGAGCGGCTGATTGCCGACTTGCGTAACTCCGCCTTGCCGAGTGAGCCCGGTCCCATGGCGCAGCTCGACCTGAGCGAGCTTGCCGCCACCGTCGTCTCGGGATTTGCCGTCGCCGCGCGCGAGCGGCGCGTCGATCTCGCCGCAGTGGCCCATGCCGGTAGGCCAGGAGATGTGTCTGTGTTGGGCGACCGCGATCGCCTGGGCCAGGTCATCGCCAACCTGGTCGAAAACGCGATCAAATTTACCCCTGCCGGCGGTCGGGTCCGGGTTGCCGTCGAACCGCTCCCCGGCCACACCGAGGTGCAGCTGACCGTGAGCGACTCTGGCCCGGGCATCCCGCCGACGGACCTGCCGCACATCTTTGATCGCCTCTACCGGGCCGAATCATCCCGCGCGCGCAGCACCGGCGGCACAGGCATCGGCCTGGCGGTCGTCAAGCAGATCATTCTCACCCACAAAGGCACGGTAACAGCAGGCAACGCCCCCGGCGGTGGGGCGGTGTTGACCGTCCGACTGCCGAGGGCGTAGCTCAATAATCATTTCAAGACCTTGGCCCGCCTACCACAATAAGACGCGCCGCCAGTCTGCTATTGCTTCTTTGTCTCCGGCCCGCCCAGCTTGTGCACACTGGCTACCGCCGCAACGGCTTCCTGCGCCGCCCGGTCCCGGGACCGTTTGACGTGCTCTGTCAATTGGGAGAGTTCATCGCTCAGCAAATTGGTCTTAATAAAGCCCACGTCTGCTAGGGCAAAATTGGGATCCCGCCCGTGGGCGTCCTTCCAGGCTCCGGCCGCGGCCGCATAATCGCCGGCCCGCAGCTTGATGGCGCCGGTGAGCAGTAACGGCCGGGCAGTGCGGTCGTCTAGGGTGGCGGCCTTGTCAGCGCTGGCCTGTGCCCGCTCGAGCTCGCCGCGCCGCAGGTAAAGCCCGCCAAGCTGCAAGTGAATATCTGGTGTGTTCGGATCGAGCTCCGCCACTCGCTCCCAGTCAACCGCCGCACCGTCGAGATCGCCCCGCATCGCCTTGATCGCACCCAGGTTGAGCAGGGCTCGGGCAAAGTTGGGCTCCTTGTCCAGGATCGACTGCCACTGTGCCACCGCGCCGTCGATATCGCCTTGCTGTACCATGGAAACCCCGATGTCAAATAGCGCGTCCAGCTGGTTGGGGTTGAGCTCAATGGCCTTGTGCCAGGCAGCGAGCGCTTTGTCCAGATCGCGACGCATCGCGTACATCTCGCCCAGGTTGACGTATGTGCGAGGCTCCTCCGGCTCGAGCTCGACGCACCGCTCCAGGTGCTTGATGGAGTCATCAAACTGGCCGACCGCTCCGTAGGCAAGGCCGAGGTTATAATGCACTGTCGGCGTGTCCTCGCCCGACTCCAGCGCCTTTGTACCCTCGGCGATCGCCCTGGCCATGTCGCGGGCGTCCAGGTAGGCTCCCGCCAGGTTGGCGCGCAGGCGGCCGTTGCCTGGTTGCAGGCGGAGCGCCTCGGTCCAGATCTCAATCGCCTTGTCGCGATCACCCATCGCCAGGTAGACCTCACCGAGGTAGACATGTGCCAGGGGATACTGCGGCTCGGGCTGGATCTCAATCGTCTTGCGAAAATGAAACGCCGCGCCGTCCAGCATGCCCTTCATGGCGTAGATCTTGCCAAGGAAATGGTGCGCTCCCGGATGCCGTGGGTTGATCTTAAGGACTTGCTTCCAGTTTTCGATCGCGGCATCAAGGTCGAGCTTTTCCGCTCGCGCGATCCCTAGCAGATATAGCGCGCTTGGATTGCGCGGGTCGAGCTGCGTCGCAGCCTCAAGGTAACGGATGGCATCTTCCCACTGGCGGATCTCCATATAGGCAACGCCAAGATCATGGTGTGCGGCAAAGTTGCGCGGGTTCTTGGCAATGTTCTCCCGGCACTTTTTGATCACTTCGTCCAACTGCTCACGTGACATGTGGATGGGGGGTTGCCCTTCGGTCACGCGAGATCACCCCCACTCGTCTTCTTTTCTTGTTCCAGCCGTTGCATCAACTGCCGCGTAAACTCCTGGCGCGGCGTAAGCCTCTCCGACTCGCGGATACGGTTGACCGTCTGCGCCAACTCCACCAGCCGCTTGCGACAGAGCGCACAGCCGCGAATGTGCTTTTCCACCATTCGCTCCTCTTCCGCGGTGACCTCTGTATCGAGATACGCCTGGAGCCAGCCGTAGACTTCCTCACATTTCAACGTTGGCACCTTCTCGCTCTGCGGTATTCGGTTCGTAAAGTGACGCAAGCTTGCGGCGGAGGATCTCACGGGCCCGAAACAGCCTTGTTTTGACCGTGCCTTGCGGAATGTTCAGCACATCCGCGATCTCGTCATAGGAGAGGTCCTGCAGGTGACGCAAGACCACGACGACCTTGTACTTCGGCGGCAGGCTCTCGATCGCTTCTTGCGTTTCCTCACGGACCGCCGTGGTTTCAAAGACGCGATCCGGCGAGGTACTCCAGTCGGCGATCTGCTGCGGCATGTCGCCCTCCGGGCCAACCGGCTCGTCGAGCGAAATCACGGGATGGCGCCCTTTGCGCAACCGGTCCAGACAAAGGTTGGACGCAATCTTATAGATCCAGGGCGAAAAACGCTCCTCAAGGCGGAACGAGTACATGGCCCGGTACGCGTTGAGAAAAGTCTCCTGAGTGACGTCTTCGGCCTCTTCGCGGTTGCTGAGCATCCGGTAAGCCAGGTTGTAGATCTTGTCCTGGTAGCGCTCCACAATCGTCGCAAAGGCATCGTGATCGCCCTCGCGGCTCCGGCGGATTAGCTCCTCGTCCGTCGCCTGTTGTTTGCGGCCAAGCAAACGCATACCAAACACCACTAACCCGCTCGTACGCGACGGGCGGAATTGCACGGTGATGACACGCGGGCTGACGCGGTTGGCAGGAGTACGGTCAAGGTCGCTCCCCCTGATCGAATTGTCTCCGCTTGCGGCGCAGACAACCGCACTGCTCAGATTTCAACATCGGACCCTCCTGGACCTGCGACTATCGGGCGACCGCAGGTAGCGCAGACATTACCTCGTAGCCCGACGGGAGCAGCCCGGAAACCGTCCCGGCGAATAACCGTGGTGCCGCACGCCGGACAGATGGTATCCGCACCATCCTCGCTCGCGATATTGCCGAGGTAGACGAAATCAAGGTGTTCGCGGGCCGTCCGATGCGCGGCCGCCATCGAATCGGCCGGCGTCGCGGGTGGCGCAGTCATCCGGTAGTTGGGGAAATAGCGCGAGAGGTGCAATGGGATGGTCCGGCTGATCGAGCCAAGCCAGGTAGCAAGCTGCTGCAACTCTGCCTCGCTGTCATTCATGCCCGGGACAAGCAATGTCGTCACTTCAACGTGCACGCCGGCACGGTACGCCGTCTCGACGGTACGCAATACCGGGTCGAGATGACCGTGGCACACCTCGCGGTAGAACCCATCGCGAAACGCCTTGACGTCGATGTTCATCGCGTCGATCAGTGGCAAAAGCTCAGCAAGCGGCTCCGGCTCAATGAAGCCATTGGTCACCATCACATTGACCAGCCCGGCCTGCCTGACGGCCAAGGCCGTGTCGTGGACGTATTCCCACCAGACCACCGGCTCCGAATACGTATATGCGATACCGATCGACTGGCGCCCGCCCCTGGTGCGTCCACCGGCAAGCTCCGCCGCGGCTGTCGGGCTCAAGTAGGTCGTCGCGGCGTCACCCTGCGAAATCTGCCAGTTTTGACAATACGCGCAAGCAAGATTACATCCGACAGTGCCAACCGAAAAGATCGCGCTGCCCGGACAGAAATGGTAAAGCGGTTTCTTCTCGATCGGATCGTAACCATATGACGACACGCGCCCATAGCTGGTCGCGATGAGATCGCCACGTTTGTTTTGCCGGTAACGGCAAATCCCTGCCTTGCCGGCAGCAATCCGGCAGCGGTGAGGACAGAGCTCACAGACCACCGCCTGGTTGCCCGTCTTGCCGCCAGCCTGGTCGGCCGGATGCCACCAACGCGCGACTACCTCGTCCTGATGCTCGGCCATCAGTGGTACCTATCCACCCGAAACCGCGATAGCCGCAGACGTGGATCAGCGGGGCTGAGTCCTGCCTTTTCGGCCGCAATGGCAACCTGGTCCTCAACGGTGTCCACGCCTTCAAGGTCCGGCAGCAACAGACCGCGCCGGCCGCGGCTCTCCACGATGACGCCGTAACGGGCGGGATCCAGTTGAGCCGGGCCGTCAATCGCTTCTGGCGGCTGGAGCACGTCGACCGAGATCTCCAGATCGGGCAATTCGGATGGGCTCAGGGGGCGAAAGCGCGGATCCTCCGTCGCTGCAGCTATGGCGTTGTGGATGACTTCCTCCGCCAGCCGCGCCCTGGTCGGGGCGATGGTGCCGATACATCCGCGCAGCCTGCCGCGCCGGTGAAGTGACACAAAGACGCCCGCGGCGACCGGCAGATCCGGGGCGAGCGCACCATCCGGGGGCTGCGCGACCTGTCCAGTTCGCACGTACGCGGTAATCGTGCGTCGTGCCAGGGCAACCAATGGATGTTCGGTCGCATCTGGCGCGCCCGTAGCGTCTGTCGCGTTGGCGAGGCCGTGCCCAAAGAACGCAATGCCATAGCCGACGCCAAACGGTCCCTCATACGATAGGACTTCTGGCGTAAGCCCTGCCGCTCGCGCGGCACCAAACATTGCCACCACAGGCCGCAAGCCACACTCCCCTGCTGCTTCGACCAATCCTGCGTCGAGATGCAGCAGCGACTCCGGATCGTCCTCGCGCAGCGACTGCATCACGCGGCGGTCAAAGTCGGCGCCGCGCGGGTCGTACCCAGCCGGGGAGCTAGGCTCCAACCGGTGAGAGAGGTCGCCGCTGGCAAGGACGACGATCCTTGTGCCGACTTTGCGCGCCGTGAGCTCGAGCAACTGGCCAAACTGATAACACTTGGTTAATGCGGTGTAGGCGGTGTTGACGACCACCACCCGGCCGGCAAAGCCAGCGCGCCGCAGATAGCTGAGGGGGACTAGCACCGCATAGTGGAGAGCAGTCAGATCGTCCGCCCGACCCACGGCAGGATCGGCGGCGAGGTCGGTAACCGGTATCCCGGCTGCCGCCGCTTGGCGCTTAAGTGCCGCCACGAAGGTAAGGTCAGTCTCAAATCGCAGGCTCACCGCCGGCGCGCCAAACTCTCCGAAGTCGCCGCCAACCCCCGGGCTGCCGTAGACAATAAACGAGTTGCGGAGCACCGGGCCGTGTGGGCTAATGACGACCACCGTGGCGGGCGCGGCCGCAACCAAACGGCGCGCAAGCTCGGTCAGGCCGTTTACCGTGTGCGCGGCCCTGGTGAGATCCACGCCGCCGATCTCGGGGATAATGATCGGTGGGTGCGGCGACAAACCCGCGGCAACAACGCCGCCCTCTCCCTGCTGTAATCGTTTGGACTCCTGTTGCGCAGCCATGGCCCATCCTCCTCGGCAACCCTCTGGTCGGACTGCTTCATTTCTCTGCCGGACTGCAGTGGGTCATTTCGGGCCGACCAGCGATCCTTTCCTGCCCGCCAGCACAAAGGAAAGCCACAGCCGGACTACGAATCGCCCGGATAAACAAGCGCGAGCGGGGTGGCAGCACTGATCGACCGGCAAATCGTCGCCAGCGTTGGCGAACGGATCCGCCAGCGCCGGGTTGAGCTAGGGCTGACCCAGAGTCAGCTTGGCGACCGGCGCTACTCCAAGGGCTACGTGAGCCTGGTCGAATGCGGCAAGCTGCCACCGTCCCGGGACGCGCTATTGCACTTTGCCGCCCAACTGGACCGCACGCCGACGTGGTTTCTCATCGACCCCGCTCAGTGCGCCAACGCCGCGCGCACCATGCTGGCCGACGCAAGACACTACCTACGTAGCGGCAACATCCAGCGCGCCAACCTCGTGCTACGCGAAGCAGCCCGCATGGTGCTCGACATCGATGACGAGCGCCTGCTCGCCGAGGTCCATGAAGTGGCCGGGCACATCCACGTCGTGCGCGGTGAGATCGCCGATGCCCTGCAGACCTACCGGCACGCGGTGGGGCTGTTTCGCGCCTGCGGCCTGGTTGACGACCTGGTCTGCTGCATGTGTTCCTTGGTCAACGCGTTGCTCGCCGCTCGCTCCCTGGAAACCGCGCGCCTCGAGCTCACCTCCGCCGTTGAGCTGTTTGAGTTGCAGGGCAGCCGCGCGCCGGCAGTCGCCGGCCGCCTCAAAGTCGTCGCAGGGCTCGTGGAACTGGCCAGTGGCCGGCACGCTGAAGCATCGGCGGCGATTCAGGCGGCAGCAGACATCTTGCGGCATGCCGATCGTGACGGACACGGTGCCGCGCTCATCCTGCTCGGCATGCTTGAGCTGCGGCAACGCAACTGGCTCCCCGGTGCCCACCATCTCGAAACCGCCATCGCAATACTCGAAGGCTCCCGGGAGCGCGCCCTCGCTGCAGCGGCGGGCCACTGGCTGGTGGAAGCCTGGGCTCGTCTGCGTCGCTGGGACGACGCCCTGCGGGCCGCCCGCCAGTCCATCCAGCTTTTTGCGTCCGCCGGCGACCGCCAACATGCGGGCTGCGCCTCGGTGCGTCTTGCGGAGATTGCGCTTGCGGCAGGCGCCGTCGATGCTGCGCACGACGCGGCCGAGGAGGCGCGCACAGAGATAGCGCAAGCGTCCAGCACTGGCGATGAGGTCGATTCGGAAGCGGAAGAAGATCAGGAGTGGCGGTTTAGGTGTGCGGCAAGGTTAACCTATGTCTCCGCCGTGGTCACCCATCGCCGCGGCAATCCGTCGCTGGCAGAACAGCAGCTGCGGGTGGTCATCCAGCAACTGCGCGCCTGGCCGGATGCCTTGCTGTTGCGGATCCAGGCGCTGCATGAGCGGGCGATCTGCCTCGCTGAACTCGGGCGCGAGGACCAGTCGCGTGCCTGCTACGCGCAAGCATTGCTCGACCTCGAAGTGGGTTGGCCCAACCATGATCTGGGGTTGCCCACGCTCGGTGCCGTCTGCTGTTTGCCCTCGCCTCTGTGGTTTAGGCCGTAATATCTCGGCAAACGCAGTGCCTGTTGCCCCTGCGGCAATGAAAGACGGAGCAGCCCGATCACGTGGTCGGGCTGCTCCGCTGACAATATGGTCGCCGCATCCGCAGCACCGGGCTGCCCGGCGGCGGTGCTAAGCGTAACTTAGCGCTTGGAGAACTGCGGCGCCTTACGGGCCTTTTTGAGGCCGTACTTGCGGCGCTCTTTGACCCGCGGGTCACGCGTCAGGAGACCTGCGCGCTTGAGCGGGTGACGGAACTCGTGATCAGCACGAGTCAAGGCGCGCGCGATGCCGTGCCGGATTGCCCCGGCCTGACCGGCGATACCGCCGCCATGCACCTTGATCACCGCGCTGTAGCGGCCCTCGGTCTCCGTAATGCGAAACGGCATCTCGAGCTGGTCGCGCAACGACTGCAGCGGGAAATACGTCTCGACGGGCTTACCGTTGACGGTAATCTCTCCAGGTCCATTCATCAGACGCACACGGGCGACGGCGGTCTTGCGCCTGCCGGTGGCGCTTACGCTTGCTTCAGCCAACAGTCACACCTCACTTGCGCACTTACGAGTTGATCTCGAGCGGCTCAGGCCTTTGTGCCTTGTGCGGATGCTCGGGGCCGCGATAAACCTTGAGCTTACGGTAAAGCTGCCGGCCAAGCCGGTTGTGGGGCAACATACCCTTGACTGCCCGCTCGATCGCGCGCTCTGGAAAAGTCTCCATGAGCCGCTCGTAGTTGACGACCTTAAGGCCGCCAGGGTAACCCGAGTGCCGGAAATAGAGCTTGTCGCGCAGCTTGTTGCCAGTCAAGACAATGCGCTCCGCGTTGACGACGATCACAAAGTCACCAGTGTCCATGTGGGGAGTAAAAATCGGCTTGTGTTTACCCCGCAGAACCTTGGCGACCTCGGTGGCCAGGCGTCCGAGGGTCTTGCCCTCAGCGTCAACAACATACCATTTGCGATCAATGTCCGCTGGTCTTGCAGTGTAGGTCGACAAGGTACCAACCCTCCTTGATGCGCCCGGTTTGATGGCCTATTTAACAGGCCTAAAGACATACGCATACATTCTAGGACACCGTGCCTGGCGTGTCAACCAAAGTTGGGGCGCGCCCCTCGTAAGCGCTGTCTACCTCGGCTTGGTGATCGGGATAGAGCACACGCATTAGGCACAGCCCCTGCGGGGGCAGAGTGGGCCCGGCACGGCGACGGTCCTTGGCCCCAACGATGGCCGCGAGGCTGTCCGACGCAAACCGACCTCTGCCCACCGCCACCAGGGTACCAGCAATCACCCGCACCATGTGCAGCAGGAAACCGTCCGCCCGGACAAAAACCTGCGCGACAGGAATGCCGGTCCACGGCGCCTCGTGATACTGGATGCTGTCGACCCGGCAAGCCATGATGGTCCGTGTGGCATCGCGCACCGGCCTACCCACGTCCTGGAACGCCGAGCAATCGTAGGTGCCGATCAACGACCGCGCCGCCACATCCATCGCCTCAAGGTCCAGCCTACCTGCCAGGTGCAAGGACCATCGTCCCGCCATCGCGTGTCGATTCCCACCGTTGAAGCCGTGGATCGTGTAGACGTACTCCTTGGCGACGGCGTCAAACCGCGGGTGAAACGATGGATCGACCTGCACCGCCTGCAGGACGCTGACGTCCGGTGGCAGGTGCGAATTGAGGGCTTGTGCGATACGCTCGGTCGGAACTGACCCAGAGGTATCAAACGCGACCACCTGCCCCATCGCGTGGACCCCTGCGTCCGTCCGGCCCGCTGCCGCGAACCCCTGCGGGGGCTCCCCGGCAACCGCAGTGATGGCGGCAAAGAGGGCGTCCTGAATGCAGATCAGGCCACGCCCCTGCCGCTGAAACCCATGGTAGTCCGTCCCGTCGTAGCTCAGGGTCAGTTTGATCCGGCGCATCAGGCTGCACCACCAGCAAACCGCAGGTAGAGGACCACGCCACTCACCGCAACAAGGATCAAGCCGGCAAACGCGTCGATCGCGCCGAGGCGCAGTTCGCGTAGCCGTGTCCTGCCCTCACCACCGCGATAGCAGCGGGCCTCCATCGCCGTCGCGAGCTCGTCTGCCCGCCGGAAGGCACTAACGAACAGCGGAACCAGCAACGGGAGCAGGCTCCGCGCCCGCTGAATCAGCCCGCCACTGTTGAAATCGGCGCCGCGCGCCATCTGCGCCTTCATGATTCGATCCGCCTCTTCGAGCAGAGTTGGAATGAACCGCAGCGCTATCGTCAGCATCAGGGCCAGCTCGTGCGCCGGAATGCCGATCCGCTTACCCGGCGTGAGAAGGTGCTCGAGCCCATCAGTCAGGGCAATGGGCGGTGTGGTCAGTGTCAGCAGCGACGCCGAAATAACCAGCATCGACAACCGGTAGCCCATCGCGGTGGCCAGGGCGATACCCTCTCTGGTCACCGTCAACCGCCATAGTCGCCAGACGACCTCGCCGCGGGTCCAGAACAGGTTGATGAGCACGGTAAAGAACAATATGAATAGCACGGGGCGCAGTGACCGCAGCATGTAGCTCAGCGAGATCCGAGCCAGCCAAAAGGAGCTGAACAGCAGCAGGCCGAGCAGGCCGTAGGCCAACCACCCCTTGGCCACAAACAGAATGACCATGTATACCAGCAAGGCCAGGATCTTTACCCGCGGGTCCAGGCGGTGGATGACCGAGTTACCGCTCAAGTAGCGGCCGATCGTAATGCTCCGGATCATGTCGATGCCCTTGTCGGGTTGCGGTAGGCGGCATAGATTAGGTCGGCCGCTTGCTCCACATTGCGGACGCTGGCCGGCAACTGCCAGCCCCGGGCCCGCAACTGCTGCACGACACTGGACAATACGGGTACGTCGAGGCCGAGTGCTCGCAATTGGTCCGCATGTGCAAACACCTCATCCGGCGGTCCGTCCATGACCAGACGCCCCTGGTCCATTACAAGCAGCCGCTGAGCGAGACGGGCGACGTCCTGCATGTCGTGCGAGACCAAGATAACCGTCAGACCCCGGTCCCGGTGCAGCGCCTGCACCTGGCCCAGGATCTCCTCGCGCCCGAGCGGGTCGAGGCCGGCGGCTGGCTCATCGAGGATTAGCACCTTGGGCTCCATCGCCAAGACTCCTGCAATGGCCGCCCGACGCATCTGGCCGCCGCTGAGCGCAAATGGCGAGCGAGCAGCCATCTCTTCGCCACCAAGGCCGACTGCCTCGAGCGCTGCTATGGCCCGGGCTCGCACCTCGGAGGCGGGCAAGCGGAGGTTTCGCGGTCCAAAAGAGACGTCCGCCAGCACGGAGTCCTCAAACAACTGGTGCTCGGGAAATTGGAAGACCATGCCAACCTTGTGCCGCAATTGGCGCAATGATCGCCTACCCTCGACCGAGGTGATCTCGACTCCATCGATGACGATCCGGCCAGCGGTCGGCTGGATCAGGCCGTTGAGCGTCTGCGCGAGAGTTGACTTGCCACTGCCGGTCGGACCAATGAGCGCAACAAACTGGCCGTCAGGGATAAAGAGGCTCACGCCGTCGAGGGCCCTTACCTGCTGTGGAGTGCCGGCCTGGTAGACGTGACTAACGCCAAGCAGCTCAATGGCCACCCGCCCGCACCTCCTCCAACGCTGCGATCAACTCGTCCGGCGTCAGCAAGCCAGGCGGCAATGCCAGGCCGCGCTCTCGCAGATTCTGGGCGAGTTGGACGATCGTCGGCAGCTCTAGCCCCGCCGAGCGAAGGTCGGCCTCTTGCGAGAACACCGTGCGCGGTGGGCCGTCGTGAGTAATGCGCCCCTCCTGCATGACCAGGATCCGACTTGCCAGCAAGGTTTCGTCCATGTGGTGGGTGATCTGGATGACGGTCAAACCCATCTCGCGGTTGAGCTGCTCGATCAGGCCTAGCACCTCAGACCGGCCAAGCGGGTCAAGCATCGATGTCGCCTCGTCCAAAACCAGGCAGCGTGGCTGCATGGCAAGCGCGCCAGCAATCGCCACTCGTTGCTTCTGGCCGCCAGACAGCAGGTGCGGCTCTCGCCGGCCATAGCCAGTCATGCCGACCCGTTCCAGTGCATCGTCGACCCGCCGGCGTATTTCGGGCGAAGGCACGCCGAGGTTTTCCGGGCCAAACGCGATGTCTTCTTCGACAATCGTCCCGACGATCTGGTTGTCGGGGTTTTGAAACACCATGCCGACGGTGCGACGCACTTCCCACATCGTGGCTTCGTCGCGTGTGTCTAGCCCGTTAACGGTGACCGTGCCGGACGTCGGCAAAAGCAGGGCGTTGAGATGCTTGGCAAAGGTTGACTTGCCGGATCCGTTGGGGCCAACGACCGCCACCCACTGCCCAGCGTCAATCTCAACGTCAACACCATTAAGGGCCGGGGATCGCGCACCACTGTAGCAGTGCGTGAGTCCCTCGGCCCTAATCAGTCCGGCCATCGCGGAAACCGACCCGGATCTCGCCTGGGGCAAGCCCCTAGACGAGCTCCAGGTACACCATCGGCGCGGCGTCGCCCCGCCGGTTGTGTGCCTTGATGATCCGCGTGTAGCCACCAGGACGGTCCTGATAACGCGGCGCGATCTTGTCGAACAGCTTTTTGAGGACATCCTCGTCCATCAGGTACTCCGCCGCGAGGCGACGGGAGTGCAGGTCGTTACGCTTTGCCATCGTGATAAGCTTTTCGGCGATAGAGTTGATCTCGCTCGCCTTGCCTTGCGTCGTCATTATGCGCTCGTTGGCAAACAGGGCGGTCGCCAGGCCGCGGAACAAAGCCTTGCGTGCCGACTGCGTACGGCCAAGTTTAGCGTAGGTCATCGGGGATCACTCCTCAGGCTCAGCCAGGGCAAGGCCCAGGGCGCCAAGTTTTTGCTTGACTTCCTCCAGGGACTTCTTGCCCAAGTTGCGGACCTTAACCATATCGTTTTCGGTGCGCGCCGACAAGTCACCGATCGTGTTGATACCGGCACGCTTGAGGCAGTTAAATGAACGTACCGAAAGCTCCAACTCCTCAATCGGCAGTTCAAGCAGTCTTGTCTCAGTCGTTGACTCCCGCTCCACGAGCAGCGAGGAATCTTCGGCTTCGCCGCCAAGGGTAATGAACAACTGCAGGTGTTCAGCCATAATCCGGGCAGCGAGGCTCATAGCCTCATCCGGCGTAAGGCTGCCATCAGTTGTGATCTCGATCGAGAGCTTGTCGTAGTCGGTACGATGCCCGACGCGAGTCGCCTCGACGGTGTAGTTGACGCGGCGAACCGGCGTGAAGATCGAGTCAATCGGCACGACGCCGATCGGTTGACCTTCCCGTTTGTTGCGGTCAGCCGAAACGTACCCCCGCCCACGCTCCGCCGTCATTTCAACCGTGAGCCTGGCACCATCGGCAAGTGTAGCGATGTGCAGGTCCGGATTAAGGATCTCCACATCTGCATCCGCCATGATCGCTTCGGCGGTGAGGACGCCCGGGCCAATCGCGTCGATCCGCAGGGTCTTTTCCTCGTCGCCGATCAACCTCAGCCGCAGTTGCTTTACGTTGAGGATGATATCGGTTGTATCCTCGACAACCCCAGGGATGGTCGAGAACTCGTGCAGCACACCGTCGATCCTGACCGTGGTGACGGCCGCCCCTGGCAAAGAGGACAGCAGGATCCGCCGCAGCGAGTTGCCAAGGGTGACACCATAGCCTCGTTCAAGCGGTTCTACCTCATAGACGGCCGTTCGGCCGTCCGGCGAGACGTGGACGCACTCAATGCGCGGCTTCTCCATTCCTAGCATAGGTAGCTAAGCTCCCCCTTACCTGGAGTAGAGCTCGATGATCAAGTGCTCGGCGACAGGGGCGTCGATCTCTTCCCGCAACGGCAGACGGATCACTGTCCCGCGCAGGTTGGCGAAGTCGACGCTGAGCCAGCCCGGCACGGAACGTTGATTGCCGGCCTCAGCCGCGCTCTGGATCACTGGCACACTCCTGCTCTTCTCGCGCACTGACACGACATCGCCCTCTTTGACGATGAAGGACGGCACGTCAACCTTGCGCCCGTTGACCTCAAAATGCCCGTGACGCACAAGCTGCCGCGCCTCGGCACGTGAGTCAGCAAACGCCATCCTGAAAACGATATTGTCCAGACGGCGCTCCAGCAGTTGGAGCAGCAGCGTACCCGTCACGCCTTTGGCCCTTGCCGCGCGCGCAAAGTAACGCCTGAACTGACGCTCGTACACCCCGTAAACGCGTTTGGCCTTTTGCTTTTCGCGCAACTGGACACCATAGTTGGTCGGCTTACGCCTCGACTGCCCATGCTGCCCAGGCGGCTCGGCCCGACGCTCCACAGCGCACTTATCGCTGAAGCAGCGCTCACCTTTAAGGAATAGCTTTGTGCCCTCGCGCCGGCACAACCGGCACACTGGCCCTGTGTATCTACCCAAGCAATTGCACCTCCACCGTCACCCTACACCCGGCGCCGCTTTGGCGGCCGGCAGCCGTTGTGCGGGATCGGGGTAACGTCTTTGATCGAGTTAACTTCCAGGCCTGCTGCCTGAAGCGAGCGTATAGCCGCCTCGCGGCCCGAGCCAGGTCCCTTGACGAAAACCTCGACCTCACGCATCCCGTGCTCCATCGCAGCGCGCGCAGCCTTCTCCGCCGCCATCTGAGCTGCAAACGGAGTGCTCTTCTTGCTGCCCTTGAAACCCATACCGCCCGAGGTTGCCCACGAGAGGGCGTTGCCCTGCGGATCGGTAATCGTAACGATCGTGTTGTTGAAACTCGACTTGATATGCGCCATGCCCCGCTCGATCAGCTTGCGCTCGCGGCGCCGAGGCGCTGCACCCCTACGTGCCAATGCAGAAGACCTCCCTCAATTACTTCTTGCGCCGCACACCGACGGTGCGCTTTGGACCCTTGCGAGTCCGGGCATTGGTCTTGGTCCGCTGCCCATGGACAGGCAGACCACGGCGATGACGCAGCCCACGATAAGAACCGATGTCAATCAGGCGCTTGATGTTCATCTGCACCTCGCGCTGCAGATCGCCCTCGACCTTGTAGTCGCGGTCGATGCACTCGCGGAGACGGCTGATTTCCTCTTCGGTAAGGTCGCGCACCCTGGTGTCAGGGCTGACCCCGGTCTTGCTTAGGATCTCACGCGAACGATGAAAACCTACGCCAAAGATATAGGTCAGGCCCGCCTCAACTCGTTTTTCGCGGGGTAGGTCAACGCCTGCGATACGTGCCAAATGAGTACACCCCCAATGTCCCGGACTAACCCTGGCGCTGCTTATGCTTGGGGTTAGTGCAAATCACACGAACAACGCCTTCCCGGCGCACGATCTTGCATTTCTCGCATACCTTCTTGACTGACGGACGCACCTTCATGAGCTTGTCCCCTCCACACAACCTGCTAAACCAGTAAGTACCCGCTCATCCGGCCATGTCGTGCCAAGCTGCTCCGGCCGCTGGTTGCGGCACCGGGGCACACCCAGCCAACCGGCCTACCGGTAACGGTAGACGATCCGGCCGCGAGTCAGGTCATACGGTGATAGCTCGAGCAGGACCCGATCCCCCGGCAAGATCCGGATGAAGTTCAGCCTGATCTTGCCCGAAACATGAGCAAGGACACGGTGCCCGTTGTCCAATTCCACCCGAAACATTGCATTGGGCAACGGCTCGACTACTCTACCCTCGACCTCTACGACATCGCTCTTGGGCACTGGCTGGCATTACCTCCTGATTTGCATTTCACCGGTCAAGGCTGGTTTGGCCACTCCCGGTTTGACTGCCTCGCAGTCCGGCTACAATCGTCAATCGATCCAAGGCGGCACGGACATCCGCGTTTTTGACCCCTGCGCCGCTGCCATCCCGCCCGGCCAAATCGCCAGCAATGTGCGGGTAGCTGACCAGATGACGAACGTTTTTGCGCTTTGGTGCATCAACCTTGCGCTTGTCCCCGTCGACAAGATCGACAAACCCATCCCCCGAGACGCGGACCACCAGGTAAGCGTGCCCCTCATCGCGCCCGGCGACAGACGTCACCAACTGCCACGGTCTGACCTCAGCGGTCGCGCCTGCGTCCACAGCCTATCCAACACCGGCGGTCAACACAATCGGACCGTCCTCAGTAATGGCCACCGTGTGCTCAAAGTGGGCCGAGAGTGATCCATCTTTGGTAATTACCACCGGCCACCCATCACAGTCCACGGTCGCCGCATCCGGTCCGCCAATGTTGAACATCGGCTCAAGGGCCAGTGTCATGCCGCGAACTAACAGCGTCCCCGTACCTGCGGCGCCAAAATTGGCGATCCAAGGCTCCTCATGCATCTTGCGGCCTATGCCGTGTCCGCCGTACTCCCGGACTACCGAGAGCCCGCCCGCGGTGGCGGTCTGCTCGACGGCGGCACCAAGATCTCCAAGACGCCGGCCAATCATCGCGGCCTCGATCGCGGCGCAGAGTGCCTTTTCAGTGTATGACAGGAGATGCTGCGCCGCCACCGAGATATCGCCAACTCCGGCGGTAAATGCCATATCCGAACACCAGCCACGCCGTACTACCCCAAGATCGATGCTCACGATGTCACCTGGCTGCAGCACGCGGTCTGATGGCACGCCGTGTACAATCTCGTTGTTGACCGATATGCAAAGGCTGGCTGGAAACCCGTAAAGTCCCTTGAACCCAGGTTTGCCACCCAGGGCAATGATGTGCCGCTCAGCCACATGATCAAGCTGGGCCGTGGTAACCCCCGGTTTGATCATCCGCCGGACCTCGTCCGCCACCTGTGCCGCAATAGCGCCAGATTGGCGCATGCGCTCAATGTCGCGACTGGTCTTGAGCTGGATCACTTGGTTATCGTCCGCTCGATACCGGTGGCTGCAAGGATCCGCTCTTGAACGAGGTCCGGATCGCCCACGCCGTCCACCTCATGCAGCAGTCCCCGACGGCGATAGAAATCAATCAGCGGGGCTGTATTGGCCTGGTAGACCTCGAGCCGCTTGCGGATTGTTTCCTCGCTGTCGTCTGACCGCTGGTACAGCTCGCCGCCGCACTCACACTGTCCCTCAACCGCAGGGGGCAACGAATACCGATTATACACCTTGCCGCACGAACGGCAAATGAGACGACCTGCTTGCCGCCGGACGAGCACTTCATCCGGCACGCTGAGGTAAAGGACGTGCGTCAGTGCGTGTCCCTGGCTCGCCAGAAACTGATCGAGAAACTCAGCCTGCGCGATCGTCCGCGGGTAGCCATCAAGGATAATCCCGCCGGCAAACTGTGGCTGGGCAAGAGTCTCCTCCACCAGCTGAAACAGGACGGCGTCAGGGACCAACAGACCCTTGTCCATGTACTGCTTGGCGGCCAACCCACCGGGGGTGCCGCTAGCTGCCGCCTGGCGAAGCATCTCCCCGGTCACCACGACCGGTAAGCCCAGGTAATCGGAGAGTACAGCCGCCTGGGTACCCTTGCCACAAGCCGGCGGGCCCATAAAGACGATCCGCAGCTCCGGCCGCTCAGCCATCCCTTGACCCTGCGTCGAAGTCATCTCCATACCGCCTATCGCAGGAATCCCTGGTAATGACGCATCAACAGGTGACTCTCAATCTGCTTCATCGTTTCCAGAGCCACACTCACCACAATCAGCAGAGCTGTCCCACCAAAATAGACGTTGGGAACGCCTGTGATTGTCATGATGAAGTTAGGCATGATTGCGATTATTGCTAGAAACAAAGCTCCGGCAAGCGTCAGCCGGGTCAACACCCGGTCAAGGTACATTGCCGTGGGCTTGCCCGGTCGGATGCCGGGAATGAAGCCACCGTACTTCTTGAGGTTGTTGGCCACATCCAGCGGATTGAACGTAATCGCTGTGTAGAAATATGCAAAGGCAATGATCAGGAAAAACTCAAGCGTGAGAAAGACCCACGACCGATAATCCAGGACCTCGGTGATCCACTTGGCCACAGGATGAGTAAAGAAGCCGGCAATGGTCGTTGGAAACGCCAGCAGGGATGTAGCAAAGATGACCGGGATAACGCCAGCCTGGTTAATCTTCATCGGAATATGCGTTGACTGGCCACCGTACATCTTGCGACCAACCACACGCTTGGCATATTGGACTGGGATACGACGCTCGCCCTCTTGGACGGCTACAACCGCCGCCACGACAAGCAGCCCGATACCCGCCAAAAGGAGCAGGTTAAGGATGCCCACCCCTTGCTCAGGATTGGTCGTAATCAGTCTCCAGCCACCAGCGCTGAGATAACCCCACAGTTTGCCAAGCCCAGCGGGCGTCCGAGATACGATACCCGCAAAAATGATCAGCGAGATACCGTTACCAATGCCGTGCTCAGTAATCTGCTCACCAAGCCACATCAAGAAGACCGAGCCGGCTGTCAGGGTAACCGCAACCATCAAATACGAGCCGAATCCCTGGGTAAGGAGTGCGGAGCGGAGGCCATAGGCCATCCCAAACCCCTCGACCATGCCAAGGGCCAGTGTGCCATAGCGCGTATACTGCTGCAGCTTGCGTCGGCCTTCTTCGCCCTCTTTGGCCATCTCTTCCCACGCGGGGATGATCATCTGCAGAAGGCTCATGATGATCGACGCGGTGATGTACGGCGTAACGCTCATCGCCAGTACGGAGAAGTTGCTGAACGCGCCGCCAGAGAACAGGTCGATAAGGCCAAGCAGGCTACCCTGCCCGATCAACTCGCGAATGGCCGCGACGTCAATGCCTGGGACGGTGATGAACGTGCCGACCCTGATTACGACCAACATCCAGAACGTGAAGAAGATCCGCTTGCGCAGATCTGGGATCCGGAATGCGCTCCGCAGCGACGTCAGCAACTAGATCACCTCTGCCGTGCCGCCGGCTGCCTCGATCTTGGCCCGCGCTCCTGCAGAAAAGGCATGTGCCTTGACCGTCAAAGCGTGACCAAGCTCGCCAGCTCCGAGAATCTTGACGCCAACCGGGGCGCCAAAGTGGTTGTCGCCTGCATTGGGCAGGGTTACCAACCCGGCCTCAACCAGGAGCTCGGGGGTCACTTCCGTGCCCGCCGCAAACTGGGCGAGACGACTGACGTTGACCGTCAAGTAATCGCGTCCAAAGATATTTGTGAAGCCAAACTTGGGCACCCGCATATAGAGCGGCATCTGCCCGCCCTCAAAACCCCGGCGTACGCCACCACCGGCACGCGCATTCTGGCCCTTATGCCCGCGTCCGGCTGTCTTGCCCAGACCAGAACCAAGACCGCGACCCACCCGACGGCGAGCGCGCTTGGATCCTGGTGCAGGGCTCAAGCTGTGCAGATCCACCTAGCGAGCACCTCCCAGAATCTCCTCCAGCGACTTGCCGCGCAGCCTAGCCACATCCTGCGGACGGTGAAGGTCCTTCAGCGCAGCGAGGGTTGCGTAGACCATATTGGCGGCATTCGAGGAGCCCAAAGACTTGGTAAGTATATCACGTACCCCAGCCAGCTCCAAGACCGCGCGGACCGCGCCGCCGGCGATAACGCCGGTACCAGGGGCCGCGGGTTTGAGCAGAACGTCGCCGGCGCCAAACTGGCCCTGCACCACGTGCGGTACAGTAGTGCCTGCCAGCGGAATCGTCAGCATGTTCTTCTTGGCGTCCTCGACGCCTTTATGGATTGCATCAGGGATCTCGGTCGCCTTGCCCAACCCAGCGCCGACTCTCCCGCTCTCATCGCCGACAACGACGAGGGCGCTGAAGCTAAACCGCCGGCCACCCTTGACGACCTTGGCGACGCGCTTAATCGTGACCACGCGTTCCTTGAGTTCAACGGCATCCGCGAACGCTTGTGTCTCGCGATCGCGGCGCGGCCGCTCTCTCTTGTCACGCCTGTTGCCGCCGCGCGCGCCTCCGGCGCCGCCACGGCCTGCGCCCGTGCCTCCTCTAGCCGGCATTAGAATCGCAACCCCGCTTCCCGGGCCGCAGCAGCCAGTGCCGCAATACGGCCGTGATAAATGTAGCCGCTGCGATCGAAGACAATCTCCTCGATGCCTTTGGCCAACGCACGCTCGGCGACTAGACGTCCAACCGCGCTGGCGGCTTCGACATCAGAGCCGAGGCCGATCTTGCCGCGCAGTTCTGGTTCAACTGATGAGGCCGATGCAATCGTAATCCCATGAGCATCATCAATCAGTTGGGCATAGATATGCTTCTGGCTGCGGAACACGCCCATGCGCGGGCAGCTCTCGGTGCCAAACACCCGCTTGCGGATCCGAAGATGCCGCCGCTTCCGAGCCAGGTTTTTGTCCTGTCGTCCAATCATCGGGTGGTCCTCCTCAACTACTTGCCGACCTTGCCGGCCTTACGCCGGACAACCTCGCCCTGGTAACGGATGCCTTTGCCCTTGTACGGCTCGGGCGGCCGAATGGCGCGGATGTTGGCCGCAGTTTGCCCAACTTTCTCCTTGTCGGCACCAATCACCGAAACCGCGTTCGGGTTCGGCGTTTCAATCTCGACGCCCTCCGGCGGCTCGACCTCGACCTGGTGCGAGAACCCGACGGCCAGGACCAACTTGCGGCCCTGCTTGGAGGCGCGGTAACCGACGCCGACGATCTCAAGATTACGTTGGAACCCAGACGTCACACCCTGGACCATGTTGGCAACCAAAGTGCGTGTCAGCCCGTGCAACGACCGGTGCTCGCGAGAATCAGTCGGCCGGGTCACGTTGATCGTGCTGCCCTCAATGGCGATCTGCATTGCAGAATGCAGGTCGCGCTGAAGCGTGCCCCGCGGGCCGGTAACTGTCATCCTGGAGCCTTCCAGTTTGACCGTTACGCCGGCGGGAACCGCAATGGGCTTTCTGCCTACCCTAGACACTCCGATTCCCCCAATTACCAGACGTAGCAGAGAACTTCGCCGCCGACGCGCTGACGACGAGCTTGCTTGTCAGACAACACGCCGTGCGATGTCGACAGGATGGCGATTCCAAGGCCACTAAGGACCCGGGGCACCCCGTCGCGAGGCACATAAACGCGCAAACCAGGCTTGGAGATACGCTTGAGGCCGTTGATGACCTTCTCCTTGTTGGGGCCATACTTAAGGTAGACCCGCAACGTGCCTTGCCTGCCGTCGTCTATCCAATCGAAGTCGCGGATGAAGCCCTCATCCTTGAGGATCTGGGCCATGGACTTCTTAAGTCTTGAGCCGGGAATCTCAACCCGCTCATGGTGAACCAAGTTGGCGTTACGAATCCTGGTCAGCATATCCGCAACCGGATCGGTCATCGTCACGCCCCACACCTCCTAGATCGTTCGCGGTGTCTACCAGCTAGCTTTACGGACGCCCGGGATCATCCCGCGGTGCGCAAGCTGCCGAAAGCACATCCGGCACAGGCCGAAATAGCGCATATAGGCGCGGGGCCTGCCGCAAACGTGGCACCGGTTGTAAGCCCTTGAATGAAACTTGGGCTCACGTTTCCACTTCTCGATAAGCGACTTCTTGGCCACGCCATTACCTCCTAAGTAACTAAACCGACTCGCGGAAAGGCATGCCGAGCGCCTTCAGCAGCGCGCGGGCCTCCTCGTCGGTCCTAGCTGTGGTAACGATAACCACGTCCATGCCCCGGATCTTTTCGATCTTGTCATAGCTGATCTCCGGGAAAATCAGTTGCTCTTTGATCCCCAGGGTATAGTTGCCGCGGCCATCAAAGGCCTGGGCGCTCACCCCGCGGAAGTCACGGACACGTGGCAACGCAACGTTCAGCACCCGGTCAAGGAAGCTGTACATGCGGTCCCCCCGAAGGGTCACCATGCACCCGATCTTCATCCCCGCACGCAGCTTGAACGCAGCCACGCTCTTCTTGGCCTTGGTGATCACCGGCTTCTGGCCGACGATCGCCGTGAGCTCGGTAACGGCGTTTTCAAGTGCCTTTGGATTGGCGATTGCATCACCGACACCCATATTGACGACAACCTTATCAATCTTGGGCACCTGCATGATGTTCGCATAGCCGAACTGTTTGATTAGCGCAGGTACAGCCTCGTTCTTGTACCTATCGCGCATGCTGACTTCTGCCACCCGCCGACCCTCCTACTTCTCCAGGACCTCGCCGCACTCGTTGCAGGCGCGGACGACTTTGCCATCGGCCAACGTCTTTGACGAAATGCGGGTCGGCTTCCCGCAGCGGCTGCAAACCAGCATCACTTTGGAGCTCGCAATCGCGGCCTCCTGGTTGATGATGCCACCCTGCATGACCTTCTGCGTGGGGCGCATGTGCTTCTTAATCATGTTGACGCCTTCGACCACGATCCTGCCTTGGCGGGGCAACGTGCGAACCACTTTGCCCCGCTTGCCGGCGTCCTTGCCGGAGAGGACGACAACTGTGTCGCCCTGGCGGACGTGGATCTTCAGCGGCACTAGGTTTTTCTTCGGTCGAGCCATTCGCACTAACCTCCCGGACTCCGCGTCCTAAAGAACTTCCGGAGCCAGCGACACGATTTTCATGAACTCGCGCTCGCGAAGCTCGCGGGCAACGGGTCCAAAGATGCGGGTCCCGCGCGGTTCGCGGTCTTCCTTGATCAGGACGACCGCGTTCTCGTCAAACTTAATGCGTGATCCGTCAACACGGCGCATTGCGTGCTTGGTCCGGACGATAACCCCGCGGACGACTTCGCCCTTCTTAACCGCCCCGCCCGGAGTTGCTTCCTTGACCGTACCGACGATGATGTCGCCGACACCGCCGTACTGACGGTTGGAGCCGCCAAGGACTCGAATACACATAACCTTCTTGGCTCCCGTGTTGTCCGCCACGTTGAGGCGGGTAAATACGCGAATCACTTAACCTACCTCCTCAACCCTAGCGGGCTTTGCGCACGATCTCGGCCACGAGCCAGTGCTTGTCCTTCGACAGCGGCCTGGTTTCAGTAACACGGACGACATCGCCGACCGAGCACTGATTGGTCTCATCATGAGCCTTCAGCCGCTTGGTACGTTTCATCCGCCGAGCATAGAGCGGATGCTTAACCAGCGTCTCGACCGCCACGACGACGGTCTTGTCCATCTTATCCGAAACCACTGTGCCGACACGGCTTTTGGTCATGTTTTGTGTCGTCGTCATGCTAACCACCCACCCGCTCCGCGCGCAGCTCACGCTCGCGCTGGATCGTCTTGACCCGTGCGATATCCTTCTTAACCTCACGGATGCGCATCTGGTTGTCAAGCTGGCGCGTCGCCAACTGGAAGCGCAGGTTAAATAGCTCCTCTTTGAGGGATTTGACCCTCTGCGCCAACTCGGCGTCAGAGAAATCCCGTACTTCTTTAGGCTTCACCTGCGTCACCACCCGCTCCGAAACGCTTAACGAACTTCGCCTTGATTGGCAGCTTGTGCGCGGCGAGGCGCATGCCCTCGCGTGCAATCTCCTCCGGCACTCCCGCCACTTCAAACATTACCCGGCCTGGCTTGACCACTGCCACCCACAGCTCGGGGTTACCCTTGCCGCTGCCCATGCGGGTCTCGGCCGGCTTTTTGGTCACTGCCTTGTCCGGGAATATCTTGATCCAAACCTTGCCGCCGCGTTTGATGAAGCGGGTAAGCGCAATACGTGCCGCCTCAATCTGACGGTCGGTCACCCAACCGGGCTCAGTTGCCTGCAGCCCAAACTCTCCGTAAAACACCTCAGTCCCGCGCTTGGCGGTACCGCGCATCCGCCCCCGCTGTGGCTTGCGGTATTTGGTCCTCTTCGGCATCAACATGCTTGTTTACGCCTCCCGTGCCCGCGAACGCGGGGAGAGGATTTCCCCTTTGTAAATCCAGACCTTGACGCCGATGCGGCCGTAGGTTGTGTGCGCTTCGGCAGCTCCGTAGTCAATGTCAGCGCGCAAGGTGTGTAAGGGGACGCTACCTTGCCAGGACCGCTCGCGACGGGCCATCTCAGCACCGGACAGACGTCCGGCGACGGCGATGCGGACACCGCGGGCGCCCATGCGCATTGCGCGGACCACCGCGTTCTTCATCGCACGCCGGGCGGAAATCCGCCGCTCCAGCGCCTGCGCGATGCTCTCGGCGACGAGCTGCGAATCCAGCTCCGCCGTCTTGATTTCAACGATGTTAATCGCAACCACGCGATTGGTCATGGCAGCGAGCTCCTTGCGGAGCGCCTCGACGCCCTGACCACCGCGACCGATGACCATGCCGGGCTTGGCCGTGTGGATCGTCAGCTTAAGCCGGTTGGCCGCGCGCTCGATCTCCGTCCGCGCCACACTGGCGTTAGCCAGGCGAGTGCGCACGAATTCCCGCACCTTAACGTCCTCCATCAGGAGATCCTTGAAGTACCGCTTGTCAGCGAACCACTTCGAGTCCCAGTCCTGACTGATGCCGAGACGCAAGCCTCTGGGGTGAATCTTGTGCCCCATGTCTTATCGGCCCCCCTCTCGCTCGCGCACCACGACGGTGATGTGGCTTGAGCGCTTCTTGATCTGGAACGCCTGCCCACGCTGCCGCGGTTGAAACCGCTTCAGAGTCGGACCAGCATCGACGTACGCCTGTGAGACGTACAGCCGATCGCGGTTAAGCTCGAAGTTGTGCTCGGCATTGGCGGCCGCCGACTTGACGACCTTACCGACTACCTCGGCTGCCCGCTTCGGCAGAAAACTCAACAAGGCCAACGCGTCCTCGACGTCCTTGCCTCGGATCAGGTCGACCACAACCCGCACTTTCCGGGGTGCGATCCTGATATCGGTTGCCTTGGCCAAAGCCTGCTTAATGAGAAGCTCGCCCTCGCTCACTGTCCGACCCCCTACTTCAGAGCCGTCGACCGCTCAGTGTGCGCGCTGTGTCCGCGGAACGTCCGCGTCGGCGCGAACTCACCGAGCCTGTGGCCGACCATTTCCTCAGTGATGTACACGGGCACATGCTTACGCCCGTCGTATACGGCGATGGTGTGCCCCACCATCTCCGGGGTGATCATCGAGGCGCGCGACCAGGTACGGATTACCCGCTTTTCGTTGGTCGCGTTCATGGCCGCGATCTTCTTCAGCAGGCTTTCGTGGACGAATGGCCCTTTCTTTAGTGACCGGCCCACGTGATGCCCCCCTTTGCTCCCAATCGCCTATTTGGTGCGGCGCTTGAGAATGTTCTGTTGCGAATAGCGATTGGGACGGCGCGTACGCTTGCCCATCGCCGGCTTGCCCCACGGAGTGGACGGCTGCCGACCGATCGGCGACCGGCCCTCGCCGCCACCGTGCGGGTGGTCGACCGGGTTCATAACAACGCCGCGAACCGTCGGTCGGATGCCCATCCAGCGCTTCCGACCGGCCTTGCCGACGGTGATGTTCTCGTGCTCAACATTGCCCACTTGCCCGATGGTCGCCCGGCAAAGCTTGGGGATGTACCGCATCTCCCCGCTCGGCATGCGCAGCAGCGCACGTTCGCCCTCTTTGGCCATCAACTGCGCCGCGGCACCCGCGGAGCGCACCATCTGGCCACCCTTGCCTGGCTTGAGCTCAATGTTGTGAAGCATTGTGCCTTCCGGAATATCCTGCACAGCGAGCGTGTTGCCTGGCCGGATGTCAGAACCCGGACCCGAAACCACGGTATCGCCTACGCCCAAGCCAACAGGCGCGAGGATATAGCGCTTCTCGCCGTCCGCGTAATGCAGCAACGCGAGCCGGCTGCTACGGTTGGGATCGTACTCAATCGCGGCAACCTTGGCCGGAATACCGTCCTTGTTGCGCTTGAAATCGACGATCCGGTACCGCCGCCGGTGTCCGGCACCCTGGTGACGGACAGTCATCCGCCCCTGCGCGTTGCGGCCACCAGCACCGCGCATCGCCTGGGTCAAGGACTTCTCGGGCGTACCTTTGGTAATGTCCGAGAAATCATCGACCGTCATCGTGCGCCGGCCGGGTGAAGTTGGCTTAAAACCCCTAACTCCCACTTGTCGTCACTCCTCGGCTTCAGAAAGACCTACTTGGTCAATCCCTCAAAGAAGGGGATCCGCTGGCCTGGCTCGAGCGTTACCACGGCCTTTTTTGTGTTGGCCTTGCGGCCAAGGTGGTAACCCATCCGCCGCATCTTGCCCAAGCGGTTCTGCGTATTGACGGACTTAACCCTGACCTTGAACACAGTCTCAACCGCGTCCTTGATCTCGGTCTTGGTCGCGTCGGGGTGGACGATAAACGTGTACTGGTCCATACCCATGACAACGGTGCTCTTCTCAGACAGCACTGGGCTGATGATCACATCATGAGCGCTCTTCACGAAGCCAGCACCTCCTCCAGCTTTGCGAGGGCGTCCTTGGTCACAAGAAGTTGCTGATACTTGACAACGTCGTACACGTTAAGGTTGCGCGCCTCAATGACTCGGACTGCCGGCAGGTTGCGCGCCGAGAGCCAGATCGTCTTGTCCGGGCTCGCAATCACGACTAGAGTGCTACGGTCGCCGGCAATCGCCGATACCGCCTGCGCAAACTGCTTTGTGCTTGGCTTGGCCATCGCCAACTGGTCAATAACCACCATGGCGCCGTCCTGCGCCTTTGCGGAAACCGCCGCCAGCAAAGCCTGCCGCCGCGCCCGCTTGGGCATCCCAAGGCTGAAGTCACGGGGCCGTGGACCAAACGTCACGCCGCCGCCACGCCAGATGGGTGAGCGAATGCTGCCATGCCGAGCGCGACCGGTGCCCTTTTGCCGCCACGGTTTCCGGCCGCCACCGGCGACCTCACCGCGCGTCTTGGTGGCAGCCGAACCCTGCCTGCCGTTGGCCAGGTGCCGCACAACAGCTGCGTGCACGAGCGCATCGCGACTCTCGACGCCAAAGACTGATTCGGAGACCTCGATCTCCTGCAACTTATCGCCAGATTGGCTGTACATCGGGACTTTCATCTCGGTTACCTCCAGTCGCCTCAGCTGATCTTCCGCCGGGCGCGTACCGTGACCAGCGAGCCATTGGGGCCAGGCACGGCACCCTTGAGCACCAGAACGTTGCGCTCGGGGTCGACGCTGACAACCTTGAGGTTTTGCGCGGTAACCTTGACTCCGCCCATCCGCCCAGGCAGCTTGCGGCCCTTGAACACCCGCGAAGCCGCGCGGGACTGTAGCGAACCGACACGCCGGTGATACTTCGAACCGTGCGCCATCGGGCCGCGGGAGAACCCATACCGCTTGATAACGCCCGCAAAACCCCGGCCCTTGGAGTTGCCGCTGACATCCACCGCGTCACCCGGGGCAAAGATATCAGCTTTGATCTCCTGACCAGGCTCGAACTTGTCTGGGTCGGTGCAACGGAACTCGCGCAAAATGCGGAGCGGCCGCACCTTAGCCCGGGCAAACTGGCCGCTAAGCGGCTTGCTAACGCGGTGTGCCTTGGCATCCTCGAAACCGACCTGGATCGCTGAGTAGCCGTCAACCGCCTGACTACGCCGCCGAACAACCACGCACGGGCCGGCCTTGAGAACCGTAACCGCGAAGGCACGTCCCTCTTTGTCAAAGACCTGGGTCATGCCGACCTTGCGGCCTAGTATCCATCTCTCATGGTCTGCCACGACTCTAAACCTCCCGTATCCCTGAGCCTCGCGTGAAACTCTCCTGAGCTGGCTCAGGCCGGTCAGGACTTGATTTCGATGTCCACACCGGCGGGGAGATCAAGGCGCATCAACGCATCAACGGTCTTGGCCGTCGGCTCGCTGATGTCGATCAGCCGCTTGTGGACCCGCAACTCAAACTGCTCACGGATGTCTTTTTCGCCGTTGGGCGCGGTCAACACCGTGTAGATGCTCTTCTTGGTCGGCAACGGAATCGGCCCGGAGACCCTAGCTCCGGTGCGTTGCGCCGTCTCCACAATCTTGATCGCCGATTGATCAAGAATACGGTGGTCAAAGGCCCGCAACCGGATGCGGATTTTCTGATCTGCCACTCGATTTAAGCCTCCTCACGCACGGGTCGGGGTCGCCGGCTTAGCGGCGGCCCCGCACCGGGCCTGCCAACTCTGGTTATACCGCTGCTACCTGTGTAACGACGCCGGCGCCGACGGTCCGCGAACCCTCGCGGATAGCAAACCGCACGCCAAGCTCAATCGCGATCGGGGTGATCAGCTCTACCGCCATCCGGATGTTGTCCCCGGGCATGACCATCTCCACGCCCTCCGGCAGCGTAATCACGCCGGTTACGTCCGTCGTTGCAAAGTAAAACTGTGGCCGGTACCCGTTGAAGAACGGCGTGTGCCGCCCACCCTCGTCCTTGCTCAACACATATACCTCAGCGTGAAACTTGGTGTGCGGCTTGATCGACCCCGGCTTGGCCAACACCTGTCCCCGCTCTACCTCGTCCTTGTCGATCCCGCGCAGCAACACCCCGATGTTGTCGCCCGCCTCGCCAGCGTCCATCAGCTTGCGGAACATCTCCACGCCCGTCGCTACCGTCTTGCGCGGCTTCTCCGTCAATCCGACGATCTCGATCTCTTCGCCTACCTTGATCCGCCCACGGTCAACACGCCCCGTCACGACCGTGCCACGCCCGGTGATCGAGAACACGTCCTCTACGTGCATCAGGAACGGCTTGTCCACGTCCCGCGCCGGCGTCGGAATGAAGGTGTCAACCGCCTCCATCAAATCCCATACCGCCTTGCAGTCCGGGCAATCCCGCTTGCCGCAGCCGCACTCGCCCGCCTTGAGCGCCGAACCACGGATGATCGGCGTGTCGTCCCCGGGAAACTCATACTTGTTGAGCAACTCCCGGATCTCCAGCTCCACCAGGTCCAACAGCTCCGGATCGTCCACCATGTCCACTTTGTTCATGAACACCACGATCGCCGGCACCGCTACCTGCCGCGCCAGGATGATGTGCTCCCGTGTCTGCGGCATCGGACCGTCCGGCGCCGAAACCACCAGGATCGCACCGTCCATCTGCGCCGCGCCAGTGATCATGTTTTTGATGTAGTCCTGGTGACCTGGGCAGTCCACGTGCGCGTAGTGCCGCTTGTCCGACTCGTACTCCACGTGCATCGTGTCGATCGTGATCCCACGAATCCGCTCTTCCGGCGCCTTGTCAATCATGTCAAACGACATGAACTGCGCCTTGCCCTCCGTCGCCAGACACTTGGTGATCGCCGACGTCAACGTCGTCTTGCCATGGTCAACGTGGCCAATCGTTCCCACGTTTACGTGCGGCTTGGTCCGCTCGAATTTCTTCTTTGCCACTTTGGACCCTCCCGAATGGAAGTATTATCTACTGGCCGCTCGGCCCGCTACCGGACCGGAACCCGGGGGCAGCAGGCTGTAGCGTGCAAACTGCATCGTGAACGTGCCTCGTCCCTGGGTCAGAGAACGCAAATCGGTGGCGTACCCAAACATCGCAGAGAGCGGCACCGTCGCGTCGATGATCCGGGCGCCGGTACCCTGCCCAACATCCTCGATACTGCCGCGCCGCTGGCTGATGTCAGCCAACACCTCGCCAAGGTACTCCTCTGGGATGACAACCTCGACGCGCATCATCGGCTCGAGCAACACCGGCGTGGCCTTGGCCATCGCGTTGCGGAACGCCATTGACGCAGCGATGCGAAAGGCGATCGGACTAGAGTCTACCTCATGAGCCGACCCGTTGACCAGCAAAACATCGACACCGATTACGGGGAAACCCTGGGTGCCGGCCGACATTGCCTCGCGCACGCCAGCCTCGACATCCGGCAGGAACTCGCCCGGGACGACGCCGCCTTTGGTCGCATCCTTGAACGTAAATCCCGTAAGGTCTGGCCGTGGGACAATCTGCAGCTCAACATGCCCGAACTGACCGCGGCCGCCGGTCTGGCGGACGTATCGTGCTTCGGCTTGCGCCGGCCGCTGGATAGTCTCGCGGTAGCTGACCTGTGGCCTGCCGACCCGGGCTGCGACGCCAAACTCGCGGACCAGACGGTCCACGATGATGTCAAGGTGCAGCTCACCCATACCGGAGATGATCTGCTGGCCGGTTTCCTGGTCGGTGTGGTACCGGAAGGTCGGATCTTCTTCAGCAAGCTTGTTGAGGGACAGCGACAGCCGCTCCTCGTCCGCCTTGGTATCCGGCTCGATCGCAACAGAGATGACCGGCTCGGGGTACTGCATCTGCTCGAGTACGATCGGGTTGTTTTCGGAGCAGAGAGTATCGCCGGTGGTCAACTCACGCATACCGACCGCGGCGACAACATCCCCGGTATTGAGCTCGGTAATGTCGGCACGGTGATTCGCGTGCATGCGGACCAGCCGGCCGAGACGTTCCCGCTTGCGGCTGCGCGGATTCCACACAGTCTTGCCGGTCTCGATGTGGCCGGAATAAACCCGGATGTACGAGAGCTTGCCGACGTAGGGATCCGTAGCGATCTTGAACACGAGCGCCGCAAACGGCTCATCGTCGCTTGGCGCGCGGCTCTCATCTTCCTCGGTCCTGGGGTGTTTGCCGATCACCGGTGGCAGATCGGATGGCGCCGGCAAGTAGTCCACGACACCGTCAATCAGAGGCTGGACACCCTTGTTGCGCAGCGACGTGCCACAGAACACCGGAATGCCTTTGACGGCCAAGGTGACCCGCCGCAGTGCAGCTCGCAAAGCCTCGGCCCCGATCTCCTCGCCATCCAGGTAGGGGGCAAGCAATTCCTCGTCGATCTCAGCCACGGCCTCTACGAGATGCTCGCGCGCAGCCTTTGCTGGCGCCAGATACTCCGCGGGGATCTCAGTGCGGGTGACCTGTGCGCCCATCTCTCCGCTAAACTCCAGGGCCTGCATCTCAACCAGGTCCACGGCGCCGCGGAAGTCGCCCTCGGCGCCAATTGGCAGCTGTACCGGCAATGGATTGGCCTTGAGCTTGCGCCGCATCGAGTCAACGGCGTTGTCAAAGCTTGCCCCAACCGAGTCCATCTTGTTGATGTACGCGATGCGCGGCACCCGGTAGCGATCGGCCTGCCGCCAGACGGTCTCCGACTGCGGCTCGACGCCACCTTTGGCGCAGAAGATCACGATGGCCCCATCAAGCACGCGCAAGCTGCGCTCGACCTCCATCGTGAAGTCCACATGCCCTGGCGTGTCGATGACGTTAATGCGAAACTCTCGCCACTCGATTGATGTAGCGGCAGACGTGATCGTGATCCCGCGCTCCTGTTCCTGGATCATCCAGTCCATCGTCGCCGAACCTTGATCAACCTCGCCAATCCGATGCACGCGCCCGCTGTAGTACAGCAAACGCTCGGTAGTCGTGGTCTTGCCCGCGTCGATATGCGCGACAACACCAATGTTGCGAATATTAGCTAGAGGAACAACCCTTGCCACCGCTACACCTCCTCTCGTCGCGTGCTCGCACTATGCTACCAGCGATAATGGGCAAACGCCTTGTTGGCCTCGGCCATCCTGTGGGTGTCGTCTTTTTTCTTGATGGTCGCGCCGGTGTTGTTGGCAGCATCCATCAGCTCACCCGCGAGCCGCTCATACATCTCGCGCTCGGAGCGGGCACGGGAGTACTGGACCAACCAGCGCATACCAAGCGACTGACGACGCTCCGGACGGACCTCGACGGGCACCTGATAGCTTGCGCCACCAACGCGACGCGCCTTGACCTCGAGGACCGGCATGACGTTATTGATTGCCTGGTCAAAGACCTCGATCGGGTTTTTGCCCGTCTTGCTCCGGATGATCTCCATGGCGTCATAGAAAATGCGCTGCGCCACAGCCTTGTGCCCGGAGTACATGATGCTGTTGATGAACTTAGACGCGACTTCGCTGCCGAACACCGGATCCGGTGCGGGCGTGCGCTTGATTACTCGGCCTCGCCTTGGCAAATCTGTCCCTCCTCAGACCAACAACCAAACCTGACTAATTACGCTTGCCCGTGCCTACTTGTTACTTGGCGCGGGGCCTCTTGGCGCCGTAGAGCGAGCGGCTCTGCCGCCTGCTGCTAACCCCGGTGGCGTCGAGCGTGCCACGGATGATGTGATACCGCACTCCCGGCAAATCCTTAACGCGGCCGCCGCGGACGAGCACCACAGAGTGCTCCTGCAGGTTGTGCCCCTCACCTGGGATATAAGCGGTCACTTCGACGCCGTGCGTAAGCCTTACGCGGGCGATCTTGCGCAGCGCCGAATTTGGCTTTTTGGGCTGCATCGTCCGAACAAGCACGCACACGCCGCGACGCTGCGGGTTTTTGCGCAATGCCGGCGCCTTTGACTTTTGAGCATTTTGGGCGCGACCTTTGCGGATCAGCTGGTTAATGGTCGGCATCGTGAACCTCCTCAGAGCTACGAGGTCGTGAGCGCTGCTGCTGCCGCGCCGACCTCAATACCGCACATCCTGCCGAGTGACAACATCGACTCGACGTAGACAATCTCGATCCCATGCTCCTGCGCCTGGCGAACGATCGGGGCGAGTACCCTCTCCTCCGCATCTTGCGCGAGGAAAACAACCTTGGCTCGTCCACCCTCAGCCGCTTTGAGCGTCTGCTTTGCGCCCACCAACCGATGTGTGGCCGAACGCAACCGCTCCGGCATTTCCCACTCACCTCGAAACCACGACAGAAGAGTGTCTGCGCTCGGCAGACACCAACTCACTTTAGCACCCTGGGCCGGGTGTGTCAACCTGGGCTGATGGCTCTTGGACAACGACTCGGCGGTCGCCAGCCATGACGTTTTGGATCAGCAAGAAAAGGCCAACGGACAAGATAATATCACCAATGCTGAACAGTGGCGACTGGCTGGCGAGCGGTTTGGGGAAGTAGATTACGTCCGCAAGCCACCATAACTTGGTGTCCGGCCGCAATATCCTATGCGTCAGGGACCGGCCCGCGGCAAGAAAGGCAATCCGGGAGGCCGGCATCCCGACAGCAGCAGCTGCTTCTGGCGAAACGGGCATCTTGCCACCATTGGCAAAGATGACTGCGATATTGAGCAATACCCCACCAAACGCGACCCGTGCGCCTAGAAGCCCTGCATTGGCCCAGAGCGCCCACATCAGCATCGCCATAGACGCGAGGTTGAGCATCGCGGCAAAAAGACGCACGGTCGGGATGGCCTCGGCGTATGAGGTGCCCAGAAAAAGCTGCAGGAACAGGGCGCCAAAGAACCATCCCAATGCTTTGAAGCGGTAGTTGACAAAGTTGGCGAGGCTGAGGCCGCGGGCGAGCCCGACGAGGACCGATAGGATAACGACGTACAGACTCATTGAGTAGCTGGTGACTTGTCCTGGCCACCGAGTGCCTTGACGGCGGCTTCGACGACCTTGGGGTCAAATTGAGTGCCCGAGCAACGGATCAACTCGTCGATTGCCTCTTGGCGCGCCATCGTGCGGCGGTAGGGGCGATCCGAGGTCATGGCGTCGTAGGCATCGGCAACTGAGATGATGCGGGCACCAAGCGGGATTTCCTCGCCTTTGAGCCCGTCCGGGTAACCACGGCCGTTGTACCACTCGTGGTGATAACGCACGGTACCCGCCTCTTGCCCAAGTAGCCGCAGTTTTTGAACAATGCTCGCCCCAATGGTCGGATGCGCCTTAATCGCCAGATATTCCTCATCGGTCAGGCGGCCAGGTTTGCGAAGAATGGTTTCCGCAACCCCGATCTTGCCGATGTCGTGCAACAAGCTTGCGTACTCAAGCCGCTCTGCGACGTCACCCGGCAAGCTCATGGTCTTGGCTATATCCATCGTGTAGCGGCGGACCGACTCCGAATGACCACGCGTATACGGGTCCTTGGCCTCAACCGCCTGGATCAGGGCGCTAATCGTCGATAGGTAGTCCTGTCGCATATCGATGTATAGCTGCATCGAATACCGCGCTGCCATAAACGGCGCAACGAACATCAGGGCGCCGATGAAATAGGTCGTTGAGTAAATGTGCGCCAAGAAGATGGCCAGCGGCGTCAAGGCCACATATTGCGGGATAACCCACTTGAAGTTGGTGAGCCACATATCGCGGACCGGGATCCCTTGCGCAATCGCCATCGCAAAGACGACGGAGGTCAGGTTGATCACAAAATAGGTTAAGCCGCATGCGGCGAGCGGGAGGATATGGTTCCACGTAAGCACCACGTCACCGGGGGTACCACCCAACCATACGTACACCGCGCCGGCAAGACCGGCGGAGAGGGCAAGCTGGCCACGGTTAAAGGCCACCTTTTCGGCGGAAACCTGGCCGGTCAACTCACGCCGGCGGATTGTACCGATTGCCGCCACCCATGCGCCCGCGCTGGGACCCCAAAGAAGTATCGTTGCGTAAATCGGCCAGAAGCTGACCGATACACTGCCGCCGCCGCGTGGCAAAGTGATTGGCGTGGCCTCGGCCCAAAAGGTCAGAAGGATAAACGCTGCTATGCCTGGCCAGTCGCGCGCCTCTAGTCTGGGTGGAGATATAACGAGGAAGGCGGCGCCAGCAAGGACCACAAACGCAATGTATAGATTGAGCAGGAATCTGTTGCCTGAGCCTGCCCTGCTCGCGCTCACGCGATAACGCTCCTTCCGTGCCTTGCCGGAGATGTCGGTGTCCTGCCGTGGTCGCGGCAGGACACCGACTGCTGTGCCTAGCAGATGAAAAGGGGAACCGACGGCCCGTGGGTATCAGTCCGCATTACCAGCCCCACTGGAAGCTGGCGCCGCCCGCGAGGACGAGGGCCAGAAGGGCGAGTACGACCTTCAGCAGCTTGCTCATTAGCAAGACCTCCGTTCATAGTGGGCTCCGGGAACGTCGCTAATAGTTCCCAGGCACCGCTCCGCTCAGAGGTTTCCGCTGCGGACCGCCGGTCCCAAAGCTAGAAGTCTAGACCGTGCTCTTGCGTCTATGTAGTTGTCAGGCTCATCAACATGCTGATGCGCCGGTTGAGCGCATCAAGGGTCGCCTTGATTACGCACTCAACATCGTCCTGGCCGAGCAGGCAACTGCCGACCAAACCCAGCTCACGGTCGCCCTCAAGCTCTACGACCGAAACCGCCACCGCCTCGCGCCCGCCCAGTTTGACAAGCGCGCAATCCTCCAGAAACAGGGACGAAGGCAGGCGCACTCGCTGCTGCAGAGCACGCAGCGTGGCCTCTGCCACAACCTTGAGCCTGCCTTGCGCGGTCGCCGGCCCTTGGGCGGCTCCCTCGCAAGCTGTCCCTTGCCAATCAAGGCGCACCTTGGCCTCGGCGGTCCGTCCGTTAAGCCCGATGCTGTAGCCAGCGATCTTAATCCGGTCGCTAGCGGCGGCGGGGGGCTCTTCTGGCGTTAACTGGGCAATACTGATCTTTTTGTGGTCAATCGAGACCCCTTGTGCCATCAGGGCTGACTCAACGTCGCGAACGAGCTGCTTGGCATTACGTCCGCCGGACGCGAGCACATGGATCTCCTCGATGAGACCCTCGCCGGAGAACATCACCCGCACCGAGATCACATCTTTGATCCGGCGGATCATGGCCTCAAGCTCACGCGCTCGATCGTCTAGGCCACGAAAATCCATAGGCCACCTCCAGGTGGTCGAACGCGGAAATCGCCTCGTATTTCGACCCGGCGCATGAGTTCCCTGCATTCTCCAGAAGAACCTGCTTTAGCCTCAACGAGAACCGCTATTGCTGTAATCGGGCATTTGCGCCGGATCTAAAAGGGACGAATCGGCTCCCGGCCATCTTCAATGATTACGTTTTCGGCGAGCGCCCACAGGCCGCCGGCAACCAGGGAATGTCCTCCCAGGATCACCGGGATCGGCGCCCCAAAGGCGGCCTCGGTAAACTCCCGCAGCTTAGGATCCTTGATCATGTCAACCTGACCAAGATCTGAGTAGAACCGGTCCGCCTCGGACAGGTCGAGTTTTTGGTGCGCCATCCAAACCCGGCTGTCAAAGAAGACGACCTGAGAGATATCGGCAAGGCCGCGCATGAACTGCACCGGCCCAATGGCCTCAAGATAGCTGGCAATTAACGATCGCACCTCGCCCCGCTCGGCCCGGCCCAGGGCGCGCATGCCGCGCTCTTCGGAGAACATCCTAAGGCGTACGGCAAAATTGGCGTTGATGAACAGCGCCACCGACGGCGATACCCTACCGATCAGCCCGAACTCGGACCCAGTTTGCAGGAACAGCCGTTTGGCCGTTACGATACGGCTGGCATCCAGGCCAAGCCGCTCAATCGCCTGCGCTGTGCGGCACCCGACGCCAGCCAACTGGGAAAGCACGATAAGGTCCGCTGGCGTGTCAATGTCAAAATTGATCCACGCCGTGTTGCGCATCAACACCCGCGGTAGGCCGGCGACTCGCAAAAGGTGTCCGAGGACGTTGTCATTGTCGGGCGGCTCGATCCAATCGATGGCTGAGGCCGGACTGAACGAAACCAGATCCGGTGACTGCGGGTTGTTGACCATCACGACCTGATCGGCCGCCTTGGTCATGCGGGCGACTTCGGCGATCTCTTCATGCCGGATCAGCGGCGCCGCGGCCCCACCCATATAGAGCAGCTTATCGACCTTGTACTTGTAGATAACCTCGCGGAGCCGCAAGCCAAAGTGGAACCTGGTCCCGGGTGGTTCGAAGTCCACCACCGCGCCGAGGGAGGTGGCCGCAGCGGCTAGTGCGGGGTAGTTGGTGCAGAGGATCGTCTCATCGATCTCCGGCACGGCAAGGAGCTTTGCCAGGTTGTCCATAGTCACGCCAAAGCGCACCGAGGACATCCGCTCCTGGATCTCGCTCGTTGGGTGGCCGCCCTCAAAGATAACCGCTGTCAGCCGCGCCATCTGCTCACCCCTTGGCCGGATTAGCCCCAATTATAACACCCGCCCTGTTGCCAGGGCGGGTGGATTGTAACTCGTCAGCCAGCGCCGGTTACGTTGACGCGGGGGCTGCCAGCCGCCTACCTCTCCGGCTCAATCAGACCGAAGTTGCCATCGCGGCGCCGGTACACCACGCTGACCAGCCCGCTGTCGGCGTTGGCAAACACAAAGAAATCGTGCCCCAGGAGGTCCATCTGCAACAGTGCCTCTTCAACCGGCATTGGCCGCATCGGAAATCGCTTGACCCGCACTATCTGCCCGTTCGGGGTGCTCTCCTCGACCGAGTCGGTTTCGGAAACAGGCGCCATCTGCTTGAGGCTGGGCCCCTGGCGACGCGCCTGCAGTTTGCCACGGAAACGATTGGCCTGGCGCACAATCTTGTCAACCACGAGATCGATCGCGGAATAGAGGTCGTTTGAGCGCTCCTCTGCCCGGATGAGCAGTCCCCCGACAGGGATGGTGATCTCCACGCTGTAGCCGAGCGGTTCGGTGGCGACGGACACATTAGCTGTTGCGTCTGTCCCGAACTGCCGCTCGACCCTGCTCAGGCGCTTGTCCAGGTACTCACGGAGCGGGTTGGTGATCTCAACATTCTTGCCGCGAATCGCTATCTGCATACATGTCACCCCTTCTCTGTCTCAAATGCCCGACTGCGTCTTTGTCTATCGGTAATGGATATTCACGAGCCCGGAAACCAATCCTGCCCGAAGCCTCCGGCAAGACGTCCCGGGCAGGCGCCGGCGAACATCGCTCCACTAAAATGAAAACCCCTGGTGAATCAACACCAGGGGTCCATGTTCTGGTCGCGCGCAGTAAACGTACAGGAGCTAGCGGTTACGCCAGCTTGGCAACGTTTGCAGCCTGCGCCCCTTTGGGGCCTTGCACGATTTCGAACTCCACACGATCGCCCTCGTTGAGGGTCCGGAACCCGTCGCTCTGGATTGCGGTGAAGTGAACGAAAACGTCACCTGCGCCGTCTTCCCTCTCGATGAACCCGTAGCCCTTCTCAGCACTGAACCACTTTACTCGGCCTTCCATTCGAGCACATTCCTCCTACTAAGCTTGCTTAGCTAACTTGTGCGTCTCGCTCGGGGACTCACGGAACGACTATAGCACCGGCCTTTTTGATTGTCAAACCAACGTGAGTTCGCCGATCCAAGGCTGGCGGCGGTGGCGCCCTGCGGTCACGCCGCTGTGGATAACGAAGCCTGTGGATACTGTGGATAAGTCGGCATCCGCCCAGTCAGGCGCGATGTCTGGGCATCACCATCTGTTGATATCCCTGGGGATGACGTTGAACGGGCCGCCGACTGCACCACCGACCGCGCCCGTGCCGCGTTGCCGGGATTGGTCCGCAAGAGCCCCAAACGCTTGCCCCCACCACTTACGGTTGATGCCGACGGCGACGACACAGCCAAAAACGCGTCTCGCGCCGGCCTGCCTGAGCGCGATGCCGCATGCGCCGAGGGTGGCTCCGGTGGTCAGAACGTCGTCAACGAGCAGCACGTCCTTGCCCTCCATGACCCGCGCCGCGCGCCCAGTGCCACCCCCCGGGGCATCACACGAAAACGCCCCAGCCAACGCACTGAGCCGCGCGAGGCGATCAAGACCAGCCTGTGCGGTCCCCACCTTGACGCGCGCCATCGCATGAGTGACGAGCGGCAAGTCGAGAGCATCAACGACCCCGGCGGCAATCAGGGCGGCCTGGTTGTAGCCGCGCTCGGCGTATCGCGTCGGATGCAGCGGCACCGGAACGACGACTGCCCGCCAACGGCCCCGGTCCTCTGGCGGCGGACCCAGCCTGCTTGCCACGGCTACGCCGAGGAGATGGCCTAGCGGCTCACCAAGGTGCACTTGCCCGTCGTACTTCAGGCGCCGGATCTGCGTCGCCAGGCTACCCTGGTAGATGCCAAGCGCCACCGACCGATCAACTGACATGGCCGCGGACGGATCCGGTTCCGAGGATCGGCAGGTTGGACAAAGCCGTGGCCGGACGCCGTCGGGCAACGGCCTGCCGCATCGCACGCAGGGCCTCCCGGGCTGCCATATCGTCCGGGTCAGGCATGACAGGCAGATAGGAACATCAAACAGCCCTTTGACCGGCTTGCCCCGGCCACACAGCGCGCACGAGTCACTGAGTGGCCAGATGGCGGCAGCCAAACTTGTCGCAAAGGAGCGGACGTGGACCGCAAGCACCAGCAGGTGGCTAGATTGGCTGTCTGTGCGACGCCACCGCCCGCAGGCGACGCGTGAGCCCGGTATTGCGGCTCTGCACCTGGTTGTTGCGGACGGCAATCGCAAGGGCCTTTTTTGAGCCAACCAGGACACACAGGCGGCGGGCCCGGGTCAGAGCCGTGTAGAGGAGGTTGCGCTGGAGCAAGACGTAGTGGGCAGTCACCACCGGGACCACGACGACCGGATACTCGCTACCCTGGCTCTTGTGCACCGAAACCCCGTAGGCCAGCACGAGTTCGTCCAGATCGGAGCGGTCATAAAGGACTTCGCGATCGTAAGGCTGGTCGGGATAGGTCACCTTGAGCTCGCCCTCGGCAGGATCCACGGCGGTGATGATGCCGATGTCCCCGTTGAAGACCTCGCGGTCGTAATTGTTGCGAATCTGCATCACTTTGTCATGCAGGCGATAGAACGAGCCGGCGAGCTCGATTTCGGGCAAGTTAGCGGCCGGCGGATTAAGCGATGCCTGGAGCACCCGGTTAAGGTTGTCGACACCGACGGGAGTGCGACGCATCGGACTGAGGACCTGGATGTCATGGATTGGGTGATATGGCCCATATCGAGGTAGGCGGTCACGGCAAAGCTCGACGATCGCGGCGAGCACATCGTCGGGCGAGTCTTTGGCAATGAAAAAGAAGTCCCCGGCCTCCCCGCGCAAGGCGGGGAATTCACCGCGATTGACCCGGTGCGCGTTGAGCACGATCGCACTCTCCTGAGCCTGCCGAAAGATCTCGGTCAAAGTTGCGACTTCGACCGTGCCTGCCGCGATAATGTCGCGCAAGACCATCCCTGCCCCAACGGACGGCAATTGGTCGGCGTCCCCCACTAGGATGAGCTTGGTGCCCAGCCTGATCGCGCGGAGGAGCCGTTGCGCCAGAGACAGATCAAGCATTGAAGCCTCGTCGACGACGACGACATCGGCGTCCAGCGGTCGCCGCTCGTTGCGGGCAAAGTCCAGGGCACCGTCGGCGTAACCGTACTCCAGCAACCGGTGGATCGTCTTGGCCTCCCGGCCCGTCGCCTCCGCCATCCGTTTGGCGGCACGCCCTGTCGGTGAGCAAAGGACCACCCGCCGCCGCCGCGCCTCAAACAATCGAATCAACCGGTTAAGTGTGGTTGTCTTACCTGTGCCAGGGCCGCCGGTGAGCACAAAAACGCCAGCCTCCACCGCGCGCAAGACCGCTGCCGCCTGACTCTGCGACAAACCCTCGAGCAAAGGATTGTCATCAAGGCCCACGATCGTCTGATCACCGCGCGAAGCCTGCGCGAGAGCGATGATCCTCGCCGCCACATATTCCTCGGCGGCAAACGTCGCCTGCAAATAGATCGGGCGGTCTGGCTCGGCGGCTTCCTCGACCAGATGCCCCTGCACCAACAGCTCGTCCAGCGCGCGCTCGACCTTGGGCTCATCACACTCGAGCACCGTCCCGGCGGCGGTCACAAGTGTAGCGCGGGGCAGATAGACGTGTCCTTCGCTGCTGGCCTGGTCAAGGGTGTAGCGTATGCCCGCCTGGAGGCGGTAGCTCGAATCGGGCGCGATGCCAAGTTGGCGCGCAATGGCATCGGCCGTCTTGAAGCCAACGCCAAACACCTCGTCGGCCAGGCGGTACGGGTTGTCGCGGAGGACGGCCACGGTCCCTTGCCCATAGCGGCGGAAGATACGCATCGCATAAGCGGGGCTGGCACCATGACTCTGCAAAAACAGCATAACCTCGCGGACGCCCTGCTGCTTGCGCCAACCCTCGATGATCCGGGCGGCTTTGACCGGACCGACGCCCTCAATTTGGGTGAGCCGATCAGGCTCGTGCTCGATGATCCGGGTCGCGTCGAGGCCAAACTCGGCGACGAGCTTTTGCGCGGTCACGGGACCGATGCCAGGGATGAGCCCTGATCCCAGGTAGCGAACAAGCCCCTTTGCGGTGGCCGGCAGAAGCATCTCGGCAGCCTCAACCTTAAACTGCTGGCCGTAGTCCGCATGGACGGTCCACTGACCTTGGAGGCGAAACCGCTCCCCCGCGCTAATCGAGCTGAAGGCGCCCACGGCAGTAAAGACCGGCCCGCACCCCGCTATCGCGCGGTCAGACCGGATACGCGCCACCGTGTAAAGGCTCTCTGGGTTGCGGAATGTGATGCGCTCAACGACGCCCTCAATGGTTTCCACGAGGAGGTGGGTTCGCTCCCCTGCGGCGAGATTCCTTTCTTTGGAAAGAGCACCCCCGCCGCCGAAACTGCTCCCTCTAACCGCCGGGCAGCCTAACTGAGGGCCTCCCGGAGTGCCGGCGCCACGTCAAGCTGCTCCCATGGCAGGTCCAGGTCAGGACGGCCAAAGTGCCCATAGGCCGCCACTTGACGATAAATGGGCCGGCGGAGCCCAAAGCGCTTGATGATCGCTCCCGGCCGCAGGTCAAAGTGTTTGCGCACCAACGAGAGAAGCTGGTCAGCTGAGACCTTGCCCGTCCCATAGGTGTTGACCGTTACCGAAACCGGCTGGGCGACCCCGATGGCGTAGGATATCTGCACCTCACAACGATCGGCCAAGCCTGCGGCGACAATATTCTTGGCCACATGCCGTGCGGCATAAGCTCCGCTCCGGTCAACCTTGGTCGGGTCCTTGCCGGAGAAGGCGCCACCACCATGACGGGCCATACCGCCGTAGCTGTCGACTTCGACCTTGCGGCCGGTCAAGCCAGTATCGGCCATCGGGCCACCAATGGTGAAGCGGCCGGTCGGGTTGATGAAAAAGCGCGTGTCCGCATCCAACATGCTTGCCGGGATGACGGCTTTGATGACATTATCGATGATCTCTTGACGCAGGTGGGGCAACTCGATCTCGGGCCGATGTTGGCACGAGACGACGACCACATCGACGCGGTGCGGTCGTCCGTCGCGGTACTCGACGGTGACCTGGCTCTTGCCGTCGGGCCTGAGCCATGGCAGTACGCGCGCTTTGCGCGCGTAAGCCAGCTTGCGCGTGAGCCCGTGGGCAAGGGTAATCGGCATGGGCATCAACTCTGGCGTCTCGTTGCAGGCATAGCCAAACATCATCCCCTGATCGCCCGCACCAACGATGCCAAGGATGTCCTCCTCGGGGTTGCTGCCCTGTTCACGCTGCTCATAAGACTGATCGACCCCGACTCTGATGTCGGGTGACTGCTCATCGATGCTGGTCAGCACGGCGCAGGTTTCCCCGTCGAATCCGTATTTGGCCCGCGTGTAGCCGATCTCAAGCACTGTCTTGCGGACGATCTGGCGCACGTCGACGTAGCAGTTGGTCGTGACCTCCCCGGCAACGAGGACGAGCCCTTTGGTGACCATTGTCTCGCAGGCGACGCGGGACTCGGGATCACCGGCCAGCATGGCGTCGAGGATCGCATCCGAAATCTGGTCAGCCACCTTGTCGGGATGGCCCTCCGTAACCGATTCGCTGGTGAACAGCTGTTTTTCCATCGTCAACGCACCTCCGTTTGGCGCCTGCCCGGGGCTGTATGCGCGCCGGCAGTTGTCCAGATAAGCAAAAACCCTCCCAATCAAGGAAGGGCGGAACAGTAATCTCTCATCTTCCAGATTGGCTCTGTCGGCAGTTGGCACCGTGCCCTTGGGGCTGGTTGCCGGGTTTCATCGGGGCCGTCCCTCGACCGCTCTTGATAAGAGGCCTATATGCGGTTGTCACGCGCGGCCAGCCTACCACCCTGCCACGCGGTTTTTTTGCTCAGGCAATGCTAGCACGGTGCCCGGGGGGTGTCAAGCCGACGGACTGCCGCCTCGTGCTGGTGCGCTCAAGACAAAGACCAGCTCCGCATCCGCCGCCACCTGTCCGCTCGTCGTCTCAATGGCGCGGGCAGTACCGCGTCCGACAGGCCCCCGGCGGGCAGTAAGCTCGATTTCCAGCCGCAGCGTGTCGCCCGGCACGACCTGGCGCCGAAACCGCGCTTTTTCGATGCCGCCAAACAAGACCAACTTGCCGCGCTCATCCGGCGCGCTGAGAATACAGATGGCGCCAAGCTGGGCCAGGGCCTCGATAATCAGGACCCCAGGCATCACAGGATGGCCAGGGAAGTGGCCAGCAAAGTGCGCTTCGCCGCCTGTGACGGCCTTGATCGCTACCCCGCTGGCGCCTGGCTTAAGCTCAAGGACTCGATCGAGCAGCAAGAACGGCGGACGGTGCGGCAACACCGACTCAATCTCGGGCAACCCCCATGGCAACGGAGGCAGATCGGCGACTGGTCTTTGCGCCGGCTGGTGATCGCTCATCCGCCTACCGGCTGTTGCCCGGCACGCTCTCGCCGGACGGTTTTTGCAGTGGGTTGATGTGGTCGCCAAAGACCTGGAAGTGCTCCAGGGCCTTGCCTGCGCCTAGGGCGACACACGAAACGGGATCTTCGACGCGGTGCACGGGCACCCCGGTCTCATCACGGATCAGCCGATCCAGGCTGTCGAGCATCGAGCCGCCGCCGGTCAGGACGAGCCCCTTATCCATGATGTCCGAGGCGAGTTCCGGCGGCGTCTGTTCGAGCACCGCATGAATGGCATCGAGCATCTGGGTCAAAGTCTCCTTGAAGGCCTTGAGGCAGTCTTTGCTCGTAACCGTAACCGTCTTAGGCAACCCGGTGATGAGATCGCGCCCACGGATGTCCATCGTCGTGTCGCGCCCTTCGGGATGGGCGGTACCGATCTGGATCTTGAGGTCCTCGGCAGTGCGCTCCCCGATCGCGAGATCGTATTCGCGCTTGACGTGCCGGATCAGCGCCTCGTCAAACTTGTCGCCGGCAACCCGGAGCGATTGGCTGACCACGACGCCGCCAAGCGAGATCACCGCGATGTCGGTCGTGCCGCCGCCGATGTCCACGACCATGTTGCCGCTGGGCTGCGTAATGTCGAGGCCGGCGCCGATCGCGCCCGCGAGGGGCTGTTCAATCGGGAAAACCTTGCCGGCGCCTGCGCGCGTCGCCGCGTCCAGGACCGCACGGCGCTCGACCCCGGTGATCTCCGGCGGAATGCAGATGATCACCCGCGGCCGGAAAAACATCCGCCGGCCACATGCGCGCGAGATGAAGTAGCGCAGCATGGTTTCGGTGACGTCAAAGTCGGCAATGACTCCCTCGCGGAGGGGTCGTACGGCGACGATGTTGCCCGGTGTGCGTCCGACCATGCGCCGGGCCTCCTCGCCAATTGCGAGGACCCTGCCGTTGTCGCGGTCGATCGCGACGACCGACGGCTCACGCAGCACAATGCCCTTGCCGCGAACGAAAACCAGCACGGTTGCCGTGCCGAGGTCAATGCCAATGTCTGTGCCAAGAAACACGCAAATACCCCCTAGGAGATGCAAAAGCAGCCAAAGCAATGGCGCCCTATGTGGTTCGCTGCGCGGCATCTGCTTCCTTTCGCAGCTAACGCAAGGTGCGGAGCGGTGGCTGAGTCTGATTGGATCCTCTACTCGGTCGGATGATGGGAGTGCGAGGCGACGTGGGCGCCGCCATGGGCGTCCCTGGCGCCCATCAGCCCGGTGCGCCGGGCCAGGGCATAGGCCGCAGTGAGCACCAGCGCGAGCAAAAGCGCCGCCTGGCTGGGACTAAGCTGGCTTATCGTCAACGCGCTGGCCCCAAACAGGCCGCTGACGGAGTACATCAACATGACCGCCTGACGCTGCGAATAGCCCATCTTGAGCAGGCGGTGGTGCAGGTGGTCGCGGTCGGCCACGACGACCGAGCGACGGCTCACGGCGCGGCGCCAAACGGCAAACGCAGCGTCCAAAATCGGGACACCCAGGGCTAGCACAGGCACAACCATCGCCACGGCAGCGGCGCTCTTAATTGGGCCCTCAACGGAGATTACGGCAATGACAAAGCCAAGGAAAAGTGCTCCGGCGTCGCCCATGATGATCTTGGCCGGGTTAAAGTTGTGCGGTAAGAAACCGAGTGCGCTGCCCGCCAGCGCCGCGGTGAGGATGGCCATCTGGGCCTGCCCCGCCTGGACGCACGCAAACATCAGTGTAAGGGCCACGATCGAGGTGATACCGGCCGCTAGACCATCGAGGCCGTCGATGACGTTTACGAGGTTGGTGACCACGACAATCCAGATCATCGTCAGGGGTATCGCCCACCACCCGGTGGCAAAACCGCCACCAAAGGGGTTAGTGATCCAGTCAATCCGGACGCCAGCCGCAACGACCGCGCCAGCGACAGCAAACTCGACCAGCAGTTTTGGCCAGGCGGCCAACGGATGGAGGTCATCAACCATGCCCAAGCCAAGGATCGCACCGCCACCGAGGGCGATCACCATCACTAGCTCGTGGCCAAACCCGAGCGCCAGACCCGCGGCAATGATTAGCCCGGCGTAAATAGCGAGGCCGCCGAGATAGGGCAACGGCTTGGTGTGGACGGAGCGGGAGTTGGGTACCGCGACGACGCCAAAACGCAAGGCAAACCGCCTGGCCAAGGGCGTCAACCCATACACAGCCAGGGCGGCGATCACGAGCGTGCCTATAGTTTGCAGAGAGCCTCTCCCCTATGTCCTGCCAAGGTACTGCCAAATGAGACCGACTTAATTACTGATTCTAACTCGCGCGCCCGCCATGTCAACCGGACGTCGCGGTGGCATGTCGGGAGCGGTGCAGCGGCATGTCGCGGCCAAGCATCGCGGTTGGTGACGGCGCGGTCTACCAACGGTCGAGGGTCACTCCTGCCTCGCCCAGCATTTGCATCGCCAACTGGTCGGCATAGCTATCGCGGTACACCACGCGTTCAATCCCGGCGTTGATGATCATCTTGGCACAGGTGACGCACGGGGCCAGGGTAACGTAAATAGTGCCGCCCTTGATGCTCACACCATGCAGAGAGGCCTGGATGATCGCGTTCTGCTCCGCGTGGAGGCCCCGGCACAACTCCTGGCGCTCGCCAGAGGGCACGCCGAGCTCGTCTCGCAGGCACCCTACCTCAAGGCAGTGCGGCAACCCGCTGGGCGCCCCGTTGTACCCGGTGGCGAGGATCCGCTTGTCCCGCACGATCAGGGCTCCGACGCTGCGGCGCAGGCAAGTCGAGCGTGTCGCAACGACTTCCGTCAACTGCTTAAAATACTCATCCCAGCTTGGCCGCTCTCTGCTCATCGTGAGCCTCCCCCGGCCGGTCCGCCGGCCTCCTCATTGCGCGCCTCTGCACACTCCGGCGTGTAGCAGGCCCTGTTGCCGCCGATCAAACGCGGCCTGGTCCGCGCAAGCACGAGGTCGGCCGCCCCGATGTGCTGCCATGGCAGGCGCACCGGCACTGCTACCGGACGCAGGTGCATGCCGATCAGCGTGTGTCCGATGTCGATGCCGGCGACCGCTGCGACGGACTCGACGACGACCGGCTCCGCGAAACCGCTCATGGCCGCAGCAGCCAATGAACCACCCGCATTCCAGACCGGCCAAACACTGACCTGGGTCAGCCGGTGGTCGCGCATGGCGGCGCGCTCGACGACCAGGGCTCGGTTGAGATGCTCACAGCACTGGATCGCGAGGTACACCTGCCAACGACTTGCCGTATCCATCAGTGCGGCGAGGAGATGCCCGGCCAGGGCGGGACTGCCTGCCGAGCCGATGCGGCTGCCCAAGATCTCGCTGGTGCTGCAGCCAACGACCACGATCTCGCCAGCCTCAGGCTTAGCCAACTCAAGCAGCATTTCAAGGCTGCGCGCGGCGAGCGCTGCCGCCTCGACGGCGTGCTCGCCGGCTGGCGCTGGATGTTCGTGGTGGGTCGATGGCTTGTCAATCGCCTTGGCGACTTCGGCCGCGGGGCGCATGGGTGCGTGATCATTGGTCACGTCGTCTACCAGCCTTTCCCCAACAGATCCTGCGACGACGTGCCTTCGAGATCGGCGATCTTGCTCACACGCATGATGTGCCGACCGCCGGCAAATGGCGTCTGCAGAAACAACTGAATGATTTCCCGCGCCAACTCAAACGCGACCACCCGGGCCCCGACGCAGAGAACGTTGGCGTCGTTGTGCTCGCGCGACAGGCGTGCGGCATAGAGATCGTTGCACGTCACCGCTCGCACACCGGCGATCTTGTTGGCGGCGATCGCCATGCCAAGGCCGGTGCCGCACACGAGCAGACCAGCCTGGCAGCGCCCGCTGGCAACCGCCTCGCCCACCCGAGCGGCAAAGTCCGGGTAGTCAACCGAGCCGGGCCCGTTGGTGCCGACGTCTTCGATCTCGATGCCGAGAGCGGCGACAGCCGCCGCTAGCTGGTCCTTGAGCGCGTAGCCTGCATGGTCCGCCCCGACCGCGAGCCGGGTCACCGCACGCCCGGCCAGGCCCGGCAACGGCGCCACCGCGGTGCCAACCGGCAAATCCGCGAGGGCAGGTCCGGTCACTGGGACTGCCTCGCAGGGCGATGCAATCTGAGTCAAGGCGAATTCCTCCTCATTTTGGATCAACGCGACCAGCTTCTGGATCATCTTCGCCAAACCTGCGGCCGTGTATCGGTAGTCCGCCAGGGAGCCGCCGAAGGGATCCGGCACGTCCCCCGCCCCAGCCGAGTCTTTGTCCCCGCTGCCGGCGTCCATCCCAACGTACTCCGCCAGGGTAAACAGCTTGTCGCGTGCTCCGGGGTACTCGTCCGCCAGCCTGGCCTTGTGCGCTCTAGTCATCGTGAGGATCAGGTCGGCGGCGGCGACCACGCGATCGTCCGCCTGGCGGGCCCGGTGCTTGGCAATCGAGATGCCTCGCTCGTCCATCGCGGCGATCGCGTGTGGCGAGGCTGGCTCCCCCGGTTGCGCGACCGCGAGCCCAGCGGATGCAACACTGTATTTTGCCTGAGAAGACGCTGGTTGCACATCGAGTGCATCCCTAAGCAACGCCGCAGCCATCGGGCTGCGACAGGTATTGCCAGTGCAGACAAAGAGGATCTTGCAGTCGATCATATCTTCACCACGTCAGCGGCGAGCTTGTCCAGGCGATGCATAACCGCAAGTCCGAGTCCAACCCGCGGGATAGCAGGGACAAAGACGGTCGAGTACCCGGCGGCCTCGCAAGCGCGCAGCGCCGGATAGAGGCTCGCTGCGGCCGCAACGACGTCACCGGCGCTCCCCAGCGAAACAACCGCAACATTGTCCGGCATGTCTCCCACTAGGCCCTCCTGGCTGAGCAAGGCGACGCAGGCACCGGTATCCGCGGTCTGTGTCGCAAGCCGCCCGGCTGCACGCGCGTTGCTCTCCGGGTCGGGACCGTCAACGACGATCAGGCGAAACCGCAACCCGCGCGCCGGAGCAGGCCCCACCACATGGGTAGGCGAAGGCAGCGCAACCGACCTGCCGAGGCATTTCTCAAGCGCATCCGGTGTAATGGAGCCAAGGCGCAACACCGTCGGCGGGCTTGCGGTGAGGTCGAGTACCGTTGACTCGATGCCCAGGCTGGTCGGGCCGGCGTCCAGCACGGCATCAATGCGATCACCCAGCTCGTCGAGAACATCGGCCGCGGTCATCGGACTTGGCCTGCCGCTCAGGTTGGCACTCGGTCCAACGACGGCCACCCCCGCGGAACGCACAAGGTCACGGGCCACCGGATGATCGGGGACGCGCAAACCGATGTTTTCGCGCCCCCCGCTGGTGATGTCGGGCACATGGGGCGCCTTGCCCATAACCAGGGTAAGCGGACCTGGCCAGAATGCGTTCATCAAATCCGTTGCTCCGGGGGGCAAGTCGCGGACATACGAGACGGCTTCACCGGCATCGGCAAGGTGCAGGATCAGGGCGCTATCCAAGGGGCGCTCCTTGACCGCATACACTTTGGCCACTGCGTTGGCGTTGAGCCCGTCGGCAGCAAGGCCGTAAACGGTCTCCGTCGGAAAACCGACTAGTCCACCTGCCCGAATAATGGCTGCGGCCTCACCAATTCCAGCCTGGTAGTCGGCTGCGGAGACGCCGCCCTTCCCGGACACAAGGCGGATGAGTCTAGCCACTTCGGATCCCCCAGACGTTTCTCGCTAGGCCAGCCAAATCGGGCACGATCTGGATGCCGGCAAAGCCGGCGGCGGCGAGCTCTTGTGCAATAAGTGTACACTGGTCCGGGTCGCACTCCAAACCGAGGGCGCCGCCACTGCCCAGCCGCGCCACAGCCTGCGGGATTAGACGGCGGATGAGCGCGAGCCCGTGCTCGCCGCCGTCGAGCGCCAGACGCGGCTCAAAGAGGGATACAGTCGGCGCCAAACCGTCGATCGCCGACCCCGGCACGTAGGGTAGATTGGCGACGATCAGGTCAAAGGTGAGGTCTGCCGGCAGCCCTGGGGCAGACAGCAGGTCACCCACCAGGACATGGACCCGATCGGCAAGGCCAAGTCGCGCCGCGTTGGCTGCGGCGACCGTGGTGGCGGATGGGGAAATGTCGATCGCCCAGACTTGGGTCCAGGGGCAATAATGCGCGACGGCAAGCCCAATCGCCCCGGAGCCGGTTCCGACGTCGGCCACCTGGAGCTTGCTCCCCCGCCGGCGACGACCGCCGAGATCGACCAGGGCGGTTTCGACAAGGCTCTCCGAGTCCGGACGGGGTACGAGCACGTCCGGCGTGATGAGAAGGTCAAGGGACATGAATTCCTTGTGCCCGGTGATGTAAGCCAGCGGCTCTTGGCCGGCGCGTCGTCTGACGTCTCGCCGGAACCTGGTCGCTGCGGCAGCGGGCACAGTGGGCTCCGGCCCGATGAGCAGGGCTTCCCGCCGGATGCCCAACACTGCGGCGAGGATCAACTCCGCCTCGCGCCGGGGCGACGCAATGCCGGCATTGCGCAGCTCATCGACCGCGGGGGCCAACAGCCTGCCGGAGGTGGTCGAAGGGCTCACCGCAACAGGCCTCCTCGTTACGTCGCGATCTTGAGATTGCGCAAACGCTCCGCCTGATCGTGGGTCGCCAGCGCCGTCAACAGCTCGTCAAGGTCGCCGTCCTGGATGGCCTCCAGCCGGTGCAGCGTCAGGCCAATGCGGTGATCGGTCACCCGGTTTTGCGGGAAATTGTAGGTGCGAATCCGCTCGCTCCGATCGCCGGAGCCGACCTGTGAACGCCGCTCCTCTGCCATTTCCGCCTGCTGCTGCTGCTCTGCGATGTCCAGCAGTTTGGCGCGCAGGACGCGCATGGCTTTGTCACGGTTTTTGTGCTGGGACTTTTCATCTTGACACGAAACCACGATGCCCGTTGGCAGGTGGGTAATGCGCACGGCGGAGTAGGTGGTGTTGACACTCTGGCCACCGGGACCGCTTGAGCAAAAGGTGTCGATGCGCAGCTCGTCGGGGTTGATTTCAACGTCGACTTCCTCAGCCTCCGGCAATACTGCCACCGTGGCGGCGCTGGTGTGGATCCGGCCTTGTGCTTCGGTTTGGGGCACCCGTTGCACCCGGTGAACGCCGCTCTCGTACCGCAATTTGCTGTATGCTTTGTCGCCCGCAATCAGAACCACGATTTCTTTGTACCCGCCGATGTCTGTCTCGGACTCGGTCAGGATCTCCGTCCGCCATCCTTGCCGCTCGGCGTAACGTGAATACTGGCGAAACAAGTCCGCCGCAAACAGCGCCGCCTCGTCGCCGCCCGTGCCCGCCCGGATCTCGATGATTACGTTTTTGTCGTCGCGCGGATCGTGCGGCAGCAGCATCACGCGCAGGTCACGCAGTGACTGGTCGGCAGCCTCCGTCAGTTCGGCGACCTCATCGCGAGCCAGCTCGCGCAGCTCCTCATCGTCCGCCTGGAGCAACTCCGTGGCCTGGTCAAGGCGCCCCTTGATCTCCCGGTAGACGTGGTACTTATCAACCATCGCCCCCAGCCGCGCGTACTCACGGCCGAGACGTGTATAGGCCTCGCGGTCCGAGATGATCGCCGGGTCGCCAAGCGACCTGCCCACCTCGTCATATTTGCGCTCGGCGGATTCCATCTCCGCCAAGACGTACTGCATCTCGTCAATCACAAAAGGTCCTCCTCAACTGCGCTGTTGCCGCGTAGACCCTTGAGGGCGGCGATTGCGACAGCGACCTGATCATCGTCGGGCTGGCGCGTCGTCAGGCGCTGCAGCCACAGACCGGGCTGGCAGAGCAGCTTGACCAACGGTGATTTGCTCCTGCCGGCAAGGCGCACCCACTCATAAGAGATCCCCGCGACCAGGGGCAGCAAGCTCAGGCGGAGCAAGAGGCGCTGGACAAGGTTTGGCCAGCCAAAAAAGCTAAAGACCAGCACGCTAACCATGACGACGTACAGCAAAAAGCTTGTGCCGCAGCGGGGATGCAGCACCGGGAAACCGCGCGCGCCCTCAACGCTAAGCTCTGCGCCCGCCTCGGTGGCATTGATGACCCGGTGCTCCGCCCCATGGTACGCCAGCACGCGGGCGATGTCAGGCATGCGGGCGACGGCGGCAATGTAAATAACAAGGATGACGGCCCGCGTGAGTCCCTCGAAGATGTTGAGCAACACCGTCTGCCCGTAAGTGGGCGCCGCCTGACCAGCCGCCACCAGGCTGCGCAGCGGAGTCACTATCAGCGTCGGCAGGATCATAAAGAGGCCGATCGCAATCCCGAGCGATAAGATCATCGTCAGGGCGACCTGCCAGCCGGCAAGCTTTTGCTCCTCCTCGCCGGCCGCCTCGGCGGACCAGAGGAGGGCCTCAACGCCAAGTTTGGTCGAGTCGTAAAACGCCAGCAAACCGCGGAAGATCGGCAACCTGAACACCGGCAACCGGCGAGCAGCACCGAGCTCCTGTCGCTTGAGCACGATCTCGCCGCCGGGAGAGCGCACAGCAATGCACGAGGCCGTACGGTCGCGCATCATGACGCCCTCGATCACCGCTTGACCGCCGTACGTCTCGTCCATCTGCCGCGCGGGCTGCGGACCGGCCATCTCGTCGCCCTCCTTGGCGGGCGGCATCGATCAAAAAGAGAGAATGCCGCCTAAGTGAGAAACGGCAGAGCCAAGGGGCTCTGCCGGGCTGATGCCAGATCGACCCGGGGGAGTGCGGCTCCCAAACCGGGTAGGGTCGCTACTTGGTGTACTTCCTGCGGAAACGCTCGACACGACCGCCGGTATCGACGATACGCTGCTGGCCCGTATAGAAGGGATGGCACTTGCTGCAAATCTCGACCTTGAGATTTTGCTTGGTCGAGCCCACGTTGTACACCGCGCCACAGGCACACGTGATCGTTGTCTGATGATAGTCAGGATGGATCTTTTCCCTCAACTCAAACACCTCGCAAAGTCATGCGCCACCGACTGGGGCGCGTTAGAGCTAAAGAGCAAAAGTAAGTATACCACAGGACGCCCTGGAGATTGCTAGTGCGCTAGTGCAGCTCCTTGAGAATGCGCTTCATGAACTCGCTGTTGCTCTTGCTCTTGCGCAACTGCTCGATCAGGCGCTCCGTCGCGTCCGTGCTCTCCATCCCGGAAAGGAAGCGGCGCAACGCCCAAGTCGTCTCCAACTCGACAGGGGACAGCAGGAGCTCCTCTTTACGGGTGCTGGAGCGCTTGATGTCGATGGCGGGCCAGATGCGTTTTTCGGCGAGGCGCCGGTCAAGGTGGAGCTCCATGTTGCCGGTACCCTTGAACTCCTCATAGATAACCTCGTCCATCTTGCTGCCGGTGTCAATCAGCGCCGTCGCGATGATTGTCAGGCTGCCGCCCTCTTCGATGTTGCGGGCAGCGCCAAAAAACCGCTTTGGCTTGTGCAACGCGCTGCTGTCCATACCGCCCGACAGGGTGCGTCCGCTCGACGGAATGACCAGGTTGTAGGCGCGGGCGAGCCGAGTGATGCTGTCGAGGAGGATGACGACGTCCCGCTTGTGCTCGACCAGGCGCATTGCCCGCTCAAGCACGATCTCGGCAACCTTGATGTGATTTTCGGGCACTTCATCAAAGGTGGCGTAGGCGACCTCACCGTTGACCGAGCGCTGCATGTCGGTGACTTCTTCCGGCCGCTCGTCAATCAATAGGACGATCAGGTGCACGTCCGGGTGATTGGCGGTAATCGCGTTGGCGATGTTTTTGAGCAGCACTGTCTTGCCGGCCTTGGGCGGGGAGACAATCAGACCGCGCTGGCCTTTGCCGATCGGCACAATCATGTCGATCAGGCGAGTGGATACGTTGTCCTGGGTGGTTTCGAGAGTGAGTCGCTCGTCGGGAAATAGCGGGGTCAGCGCGTCAAAAGGAACGCGTGTCCTGGCAGTATCGGGGTTTTCGTTGTTGATCAACTCGACCCGCAGAAGAGCAAAATAGCGCTCGTTGTCCTTGGGGGCGCGTGCCTGCCCGGTGACCACATCGCCCGGTCGGAGGTCAAACCGGCGGATCTGCGTGGGCGCGACGTAAATGTCCTCGCGGCTGGGCAGGTAGTTGATCGGCCGCAGAAACCCATACCCCTCCGGCATGATCTCCAAAACGCCCTGCACGAACAGCAAGCCGTCCTTTTCGACGCTCGCCTTCATGATCTCGTAGATCAGCTCGCGCTTGCGCATCTGGGAATACCCGTTGACGTTGTTGTCACGGGCGAGCTGAACCAGCTCAGTTAGGGTTTTCTGCTCAAGCTCCGCCATGGTGAACGGGGACATCGACTAACACCTGCCTGCCTTTAGTTTGGCCATTACCGGGGTACTCCTCACTTACTTGGGGATCCGCCGGTAATCGGCGAGAAAGCGCTCAATGCCGGCATCCGTCAGCGGGTGGCCGGTCATCGTCTGCAATACTTTATAGGGAACGGTGGCGATATCCGCGCCTGCGTGGGCCGCCTGTAACACGTGGGCCGGATGCCGGATGCTCGCGGCGATGACCTCGGTCGGCATCCCGTAGTTGGCAAAGATCTCGACGATCTCGGCCACCACGTCCATGCCATCGTGACCGATGTCGTCCAGGCGGCCGACAAACGGGCTCACGTAGGCGGCCCCGGCGAGCGCTGCAAGGAGGGCCTGGTTGGCCGAAAAGATCAGCGTCATGTTGACGCGGATGCCCTCGGCTGCAAGGACCTTGGTCGCCTTGAGGGAGGCCGTGGTCATGGGAAGCTTGACGACTACGTTGGGGGCGAGGGCGGCGAGTTGGCGGGCTTCGCGGATCATGCCTTCGGCGTCGGTGCTCACGGCCTCGGCGCTGATGGGACCGTCAACGATGGCGGCGATCTCCTGGATGGTGGGGAAGAACTCCTTGCCCTCTTTGGCAACCAACGAGGGATTGGTGGTAACGCCGCTGATTACGCCCCAGGAGTATGCCTCTTTGATCTCCTCGACATTGGCGGTGTCCAAGAACAAATTCATCGATCGTGCTCCTCCTTTGTCGCCGGCAGCCTCAACATCCGCCGGGCGTCCGCCGGAGTCGCCACCGGCCGGCCCAGCTCGTTGGCTATCCGGACAACCCGCGCGACCAGCTGGGCGTTGCTCTCAGCCAATACCCCGCGCGAGTAGTAAACGTTATCCTCAAACCCCACCCGGACGTGTCCGCCCATCACAAGCGCAAGCACTCCGAGTGGCAGTTGATGCCGTCCAATGCCCGCAACTGTCCAGGTACTGCCGGACGGCAGTGAATCAACGAGGCACTGGAGATGCCGGGCCGTCGGGGGAACGCCACCGGGCACGCCCATCACCAGGTCATAGTGAAGCGGCGGCTCGACCAACTGCATTTCAATCAGACGCACGGCCGTGGCGACGGCCCCGGTGTCGAATACCTCGATCTCCGGCCGTACACCGTTGCGGCGCATCGCGGCTGCAAACTCACAGATCATCGGAAAAGGGTTGCTGAAGACCTCGTCGCCAAAGTTGACCGTCCCGCAGGTCAGCGTCGCCATTTCCGGACCAAGGCTGACGGGCTGCAGGCGCTCCGCGCCAGACATCCACACGGCGCCGCCGGTAGATACCTGGATGATCGCATCGCACCGCCCACGGATCAGGTCGATCGTCTCGGCAAACGTCTCGCGAGCCTGTGTCGGCTCGCCTGCCTTGTCACGTACATGGAGGTGGACAACGCTTGCTCCGGCCTGCCAGGCCTCGTAGGCAGCGGTGGCGATCTCAGCGGGTGTCAGCGGGAGGTTGGGGTTGCGGGCGCGGGTGGTTTCGGCGCCAAGCAGGGCCGCCGTGATCACAACGGGATGCAACGCACATCTCTCCCTAGGGTATGGTCTCGCGGTCAATCAGGCAACACCTGAACCGTGACGCGCGAGGAATCGCCACCGTGAGCGGGGTGTCAAGAACAAGCTGGTCGATCAAACGAGCACGCGGATGAGGGAACCCTCAACCTGGGAACAATCCCGCAGTTGGGACCATCGACGATCGTGGGCCAACTCCTTCTAGGCGTGTTGCATTCCATATTGGGGGCGGGGAGTCCTGCTGGGCGGTCGCGACAAGTCGCTTTCGTCAACTGCTGGTCGCTAGCTATTGATAGCACATTGCCGGGAGATGTTCAACCGGAAACCACGCCAGCGCGTGACTCTAGCCGGCAAGCGTCGCTTTGCGCCGCAGTGCCGCACGCAATCCGGCGGTGCCCTCTGCCCAGACAAAGGGGGACTGGCCGGCCGCCTCGGTCACCGTCGCCGGTAAGCGGGAGAGGGTTGGCCAAAGCAGTTGTCCCTGCCATGAATGGTACCCGTCCGCCTCGACACGCACCACAAATTGGTCACCGGGCCCCGGCAAGTATCCGAGCGCGTTGGGTCCAATGCGCACATGGCCAGCCTCGTCCGCATCCGTCTCCCGACCACCGGCAACCAGGGTCGGTGCGACCCGCGCGTGGCCCACTCCGGCAAGTACAACCAATCGCGGCAGCGCGAGGTCGCCGCCCGGCGCAGCCGCCTGCGCGGATAGGCTCGGCGCCAATAACGGGAGCGCCGGCTGCGCCGCGATCTCAAGGGCAAACGGCAAACTCGTTACCGGGACCATCGTTGCCGCCGACCGTACGATCAGCCGCGCGCCAAACGTGCCCGCAGCGCCGGCGGGCACAGGTAGGCGGAGGCGGACCGATTGCACCCCACCGACGGCTGGATCGATTGCCTGCGCCGTCCCGCTGTCCAGGATCACGGTGCCGGCAGGCCAATGGGTCACCGTCGCTGCAACCGGGTGGCTCTGGCCAGCGACCTGCCCCTCGGCAACGACCGCGTACTGCCCTGCCGACGGGTACCAGAGCAATACCCTCTCCGCAGTCCGGCCGGCGACACGGGAGGACGCTACTTCGCGCCATTGGCCAGTCTGTCCCTGGTCCAGGCTATAGACAAACAGGTCGGCGTCACCGGGAGCAAGGCCGGCGAGGCTGATCTCAACGATGCCCGGGTGGCCTTCGAGCAGTGGCAAGATCCAGGCCCGGCTCGATGTGCCTCTGATGTCGTCAACGTAGCATGCCGAATCCGGCGCCTCGTCGCCCGCAAGCCAGCCGTACGCCTCAACCAGTAGCTCGCCCATCCCAGCCGGCACGTCGAGGCTAATGGTGAGGGCTTCGGCGGCAAGCTGGCGGCCGGATGGCCTCTGCACGCGCGCGGGATCGACCGAGGCAACGACCGTGACGGCTGCAAATGCCGCGGTGTAACTTAGGGGCTGGTTGTTGCCCGCGTCGGCGGCGACGACGATCTCCCACGTGCCTGCGGGTGGCGCAAGGACGGTATTGACGGACGATGTACGCGTCGTGCTCGTGTCCAGCGGGCCCGTGCGGCTGACCAGATGGCCGGTCGGGCTGTAGACGAAGGCCTCAATCGAGCCCGCCTGGCCTGGTGCGATGGCGGTTTCGATGCGCAGCGACTGACAGCCCTCGCCAAGCGCAAGGTATTGCCGGGATACCTGCCCGGGCGCGGCAGTGCCGCTCAGGACCGCATTGCCGGCGCTGCCCGGCGTCAGGCTGGCGGCTGGTTGAGACATCACAACGGTCGAGCCCGCGAGCTGGCCGGAGACGAAATCGCGCGCCACCAGCAGATCATCCAGCACCGTGCTGCCAACGATGAGCCCACTAGCTGGCCGGACGCTGACAAGCCGGTCCCCGCCGGCCGGCACCACAAGCAAGCTGCGTGACGGCTCAACGGCGCCGTCAACGCCGGAGAGGTCAACGACGGCTTGCCGTGTGCCGAGGTTGCTGACCCGCAACTGCCATTGCGTTGCCGTCGCGCCGGAGGCGGGTTGCGCTGTAATCCAGTCAAACCAGAGCCTGGGGGCAAGGGGCGCGCCCGCAGTATTGCGCAGGCTCTGTGCAGCACCGAGCACGTCGAGGAGACCAAATCCCTGCTCCGCTCGCGAGGCCCTGGCCAGTGGCCGGGCGCCGCCCGCCAGGGCACGGCTGATCCGGCTAGCGCTAACGTTCCAGCCGTTGGCCCGGCCGTAATCGATCAGCAGGGCGGCTGCCCCCGCCACGTGCGGCGCGGCCATGCTTGTGCCCTCGTACAGGTCATAGCCGGTGGCCGCCACCTGGCGCGGCACACTCGAAACCGCCGCGGCCGGTGCCAACAGCAGGGGCGAGACGCCGCCATCTTGCGCCGGTCCGCAGCTGTTGTAGAGCCAGACGGTGTCGCCGACCGCTGGGTGGCCAAATAGCGCCGTCCACATCGACTGGCCAATGTAGCCGCCGATCGGTAGCAGCGCTTCTTCGTCGGGCGAAGAGGCTGCGGTCGAAAGGCCCGGGCCGGTGTTGCCGCCGGCGATGAAGACCAGCATGCCGTATTCGGCGGCGGTTGCGGCGACGGCCTCGTATTCGGCGGTAACCGCGGCGGCACTGGCAGGTCCCTCGATCGCAAGCACCGCGATGTCGGCTCCATTGGTCGCTGCGTATTCGACCCCGGTGCGGATGTCGTCCCAGGTGCCGTTGCCGTCAGAGCTCAGGGCCTTGACGACGATCAGTTGCGCGCCTGGCGCCATTCCCGTGACCGGCAACGAGCCGGACGGGTCATAGCCCGCGGCAACCCCGGCGACGTGCGTCCCGTGGCCGTTGCCGTCAAATCCTAGCACCACATGGCTACCCAGACGGTCGAGCTGCGCCACGATCACCCCTGCGCCGGGGGTGCCGCTCGCGGCACGGAAGTTGACCCAGTTGCCGCCAGCCTTGATCGGGCTAAGTGGGACCTCGTCACGGATATCCAAATCACCGTCAGTGTCGACAAAGACCGTGTCGTAGACCCCGGGCATGACAAGGTCGACAAGCACGACGGCAAACGCGTCGTCGGTGAGCCCGTTGCCGTTAAGGTCAAGTCCTGTGCCCGCCGAGGACGGCAACAGGGCCTCATCCAGCACGCCGGTCCGGTACACTCCGCTCCGCGATGCATAAAAGCTCAGGCGGATCCTGCCGATGCGCGTGGTAACGTATCCGCCAAACGAACGCGACGAATAGACGGTATCCACCCAGCCCTCACCAGTTAGGTCCACCCAGTCAATGATCTTGTGCTCCCGACTTGTCGTGCGCTGCAGGATCGGATGGCCAGGGTCGACCCCGGTATCGATCACCGCAACCGTGACCCGGCTGCCGTCGGCGTCGTATTCGCTCCACATGCTGGGGGCACGGGTTTCACTGATCGAAACCCCGACGGCCCCGGTGCTGGGGGATTGCGCCGCAACCGCAGCCGGAGGCCAGAGCGCGTATCTCGGCGAGCTTGCCGCGACGACCGGCACCGCCAGGGCACTATCATCAGACAAGTAGTTGCTGACGGCCACCCCGTCCGCCTCTGTCCAGGCCTCCGCGTAGTCAAACACCGCGCCGTCCTGGCTCGGCAGGCAGACCGTCATCGCCATCCCCGGCAAAATTGCCCGGGCAATACCTGGCACACCGTCAACAAAAACGGTGGCCGTTGACGGGATCATCACCGTCCGCACTGGAGGCACGGTCACCGGAGCCTCGCCCGCAGCACCCTGGGCTTGGCCGCCGGTCAGGCTCAGGTCAACCGCGACCCGGTCGCCCTCATCCCGGAGTGCGCTGACGACCCCGGTGACCTCCGGCCGGATCGCATCAACGACCTGAGCGAGGCCGGTCAGAGCATCAACCAGTATGTACGCCCTGTCACCAGATGTAATCGCAGCAAGATCAACTGGCGCACCGTGGCGGACGACCGTAGTCCCCGCACTGGCGTACACCGCCAGGGGGCCATCACCGATGCTCAGGGTGATCCGGCGCCCGACGGGATCCACGCTGGTGACCTCGCCGAGCATGTCCCAGGACAGCGCAGCGATGCAGAGAGCAGGCGCTGCATTGCGGTCACCATCGACCAGATCGCCCATCACAACGACGATCGTGTCACCGGAGACCAATTCGGCGGGCTCCACGACGACCCCATTGCGAAGCCAGACGCTGTCCGGCACTGAGCTCAATGTCAACCGACTCGCGCTGTCGGGCCTGCCCCAGAGCTGGTCGAGCACGACACTCCCGTTGGCCAGTACGTCCACCAAACGGCCGCCGATGTCGTAAAGCAGACCAAGCCGGTCCAGAGTCCGCGCCACGAGGGTGGCGGCTTCGGCCCTGGTCACCAGCGCGAGCGGCCGGATCGATCCATCGGCGTAGCCTCGCAGCAGGCCGCGCTGGGTGGCGAGGGCCAGATAAGTCCTCGCCCACACCGGCACGCTCGCAACATCCGTGAAATCGGCAAGGTAAGCGACGGCTACCGGCTCGCTCATCGCCCCGGCATCCTCGTCCCAGCCAAGCGCACGGACCAGGACTGCGGCAACTTCGGCCCGGCTTACTCCTTGATCGGGTGCAAACGAGGCACCCCCGACACCGCGCATCAGGCCGAGCTCAAATCCGGCCGCCACCCAGCCGCGCGCCCAATGACCGCGCAGGTCGGCAAACACCGGCGGCACTGGCTGCAATTGAGCGGCGGTGCCTGGCCCCTCCAGGCCGGCGACGATCAACTTGGCAAACTGCGCTCGGGTCAGGGTGGTTTCGGGACCAAAGGTCCCGTCGGGAAAGCCCGCGATTACCCGTCGCGCCGCAAGCACCGCGATCGTCGGCGCAGCCCAGTGCCCTGACGCATCGCTGAACTCAGTCTGCACCCCCGCCGCGTAGACCGGGTGGGGAGGCAGCAGACTGGCCGTTATCGGCACCACGGAGCCCAGAGCCAAGGCAACGGCAAGGTACGCACAAAGAACCCGACGCCAGGCGGGCCGGGTCATGCGGTAGCCAGGGCCAATCCTCAAGCTCAAGTGCTGTCCCTCACCTTTGTGTGCTGACTTGGCGGCAGAGTGCAGGGCGTGGTGCTGTCGATGCTGTCGGTGCCGTTGGTACTGTCGGCGCTAGCGCCCAAACAGCGGCGCAAGGTCATAATACATGATGCGGTTGGTCGATGATCCTCCTGGATCGAGCGGCGCGGTCACAACCACGAGGGCCTTTTGCCCGTCGGCCGCGACCTGGACATCGACGTTGGCGCCAAACTTGCTCTGGCCGAGCAGGCCCCCCTGCCGGTCAAGCCAGAGGATGCTGTGCTCCTCGGAGTGGACGCCGCCCGGGTCGCGCACGACGACCAGGTCAACCAGCAGGCCCCGGTCGCCGGGTAAGAACCTGACCCATTTGGCAAACTGGGCGGCAGCGCCAGCTGCCGCGTCGATCGAAACATCCAGAAGACGCTGGCCGTCGACGGTATCAAGGATCGTCAGCCCGTGCCCGAGTCCAACGTTGAAGGCAGCCAGGTACCTTCCATCTGGACTTGCCGCTAGATTGTTGGAGCCGCCCGGCGGCAAGCTTGTCTGCCAGGCGATGCTCCGGTCCAATCGATAGCGATAAACCGTGCTGTCGCCCCCACCCGTGGCCGCGCACACGCCATCACCGCCAGTCGTCGCTGCGACTGCGGCGTACCGTAGATCTCCGACCGACCGCCAGAGCACCTCGCCGGTTGGCTCGATCAATGTCCAGCTGGCCGGCTCGCTAAGCAGGATATTGCCGTCCGCCGCGACATCGAGGGAGGTTTCGCCGGAGACGGCTCTTGTGGCAAGCTCACGTCCGGTAGCCGATTGCACAATAAAGAGCGTCTCTTTGCCACGGTCGATGCCCGCGATCCACTCGCCGGCCGGGTCAATCCGCAGGCTAACCGACATCGAAACCTCGCGCGTCCACAGCAAATCGCCTGCGGCCGAGTAGACGAGCAAATCGCCGCCGTTGTTGTACTTGTAGGCAGCCACCGCGCAGTAAGGTGCGTTGCCCAGCACGTCAACTTCGATGGTACGGTACTTGTCACGCGCATAGGATTGCTCCCACAGCATCGTGCCGTCCGCCGCATAGAGGACCGCCGACCAGTTGGTGCTGTTACGCACGCTGCCGTACGATCTGCCGACAAGAGCAAAGCCGCCGCCGAAAGCAATTGTGGCCGCCACCGGCCGGTCGAACGTAACGGTCCAGGCAGGCTCAAGCCGGATGGCGGGCTGGTTGTCAGGGTCAATCTGGCTTGCGATTGGGAGGGCCGTGCCTCCGCCGATGCCGCCTCCATCAACGCTGGCTCGTGGCGCACCGGACCACACCGAACATCCCGCAACGCCGGAGATAATGAGACAGAGGCACAGCAAAACGATCCATGGTTTAGCCAGTCGACCGCAAGTCACGCCGTGCAAGCACCCCTACGTTACCGTCTCCGCCACTGCTGCAACCGATGTGGGGGGAGTGGCAGTCTTCCGGGCCCCCGGACTCATCTCCTGCCAAACTGGGCAGATGTGGCACAGCGGCCGGGATTGCTCCCGGCCGCCGGCAAGATGTGACGATTGGATCGCCTTACTTAGCTGATGCGCTTAGTCCTCGATGCTAATGCGGACGACGACTCCGTTGACCAGCTTGATCTCGACTGTCTTGCCTTCAAGCTTGTCTTCAAGATCTTCGTCAAAGTCAAGGGCTAGCGGACCGTCCTTGATCAGAACGTCCTCGTCGACGTCATACTCTACTGCGCCCGGCACGCTCTCACCAGGAGCTTCGTCGACGTCAAAGGAGATCTGCATCTCTGCGACGTTGACGTCGGTAATCACGCCGATCAGTTCCTCGACGTCGTCCTCGTCGTCCTCGCCATCTTCGTCCTCGACCTCGGTCGAGGCCTCGATGCAGATGACGCCGGTCTCATTGGCATACAGCTTGACAGCGTAGCCGACCATGAGGTCATCGAGCTCGGCCGGCTCGCGGTCGATGCGGACCAGGCAGCCATCGGCGATCATAAAGGTCCGGGCGCCCGGATCGATGGTGATCTCGCCATCGCCCAGATCCAGGTCCGTGATCACGCCAACATAGCGATTGGTCCAGTTAAAGTCCATCTCGGCACCGGCGGCTTCGAGCATGCAGCAGGCCTCAGCCCTGGTGACTGGCTTGTTGGGTTGGAATGTGTTGCGGCCCAGGAGACAGTCAATCCATTCTTCCTGCATCGCATAGGCAATGCTGCCCAGCGCCCAGGCACCGATGTGCTTGCCGTCCTTGAACATCTCCATCAGCTCGGCGCGCACGACGTCGGCCTCGCCCTCATCGTCAACCAGCTCGGCAGCCTCGGCCTCAGCATCCGCCGCCCGGACGAGGAGCACGACGAACTCCTGGCGCGTGATCGGCTTGTTGGGGTTAAAGACGCGCATGTTGCCCCGGATCTCGCCAAGCAGGAGCCTGGCCTGGAAACAGACCCTGACGTGCGCCTTGGCCCAGGTGGGGACGTCGTCCTCGTCACCAAAGGCCCGGCTCATCAACGGCCCCATTCCGACGGCATCTTCCTCCATGCCAAGCGCCCGGCAGAACATCACGGCAATCTGCGCGCGGGTCAATTCACCCTCAGGGTCGAACTCGCCGTTGCCTACGCCGTTGACAATGCCAAGGCCGTGCATCTTGGCGATCGACCACTCGGCCCAGGTACCGACGACATCGGTAAACGGGCGTCCCTGCGGTCCTGCCTTGCCAACCTGCGCGGCCAACGCCGGGCTAGCCACGGCCAAGACCAGCAACATGACCAATACCACTCTGCCCAGTCTCTTCAAGTGCGTTCTCCTCCTCATCGCCCATCACTGAGGGCGAAATGCCGGCGCCAAAGGCACTGCCGGCAGTATTCTGCATTCAATCACACTGCTTCGCGCCAGAAGCCCGTTTTGTGTGGGTCATGCAAGCGCAAAGGCAGCTAACAAGCCACCAAGGACGCCAATTTGCTGCCCCTACGGTCCTACAAACCGCAGCCCGCGCAGCCGGCTACCGTATGGTGCCAAGCACTTCCAGCGCCTTGTCCAGCTGCGGGTCAGCATCGCCGGCGATCATTGCTTCGACCGCTCGGTTGAGCAACTGCGCCGTCACCTCGTCAACGATCCCATCGTGCAACACGCCCTGGCTCAGCTGGAACTGCTTGACCGCATTGACCGAAGTCATGCCATAGACCCCGTCGGCCTCGTAGGTCAGGCCAAGGAACCGCAAGACCTCCTCAAGTTCAAGCACGTCCAGCCCCACGCGCATATGCCTGATCGTCCGGTACCAGTTGAGGTATGGCACGCTACCGGAAGTCGCCGGGTCCGCCACGACGTGCTGGGGTGTGATACCCCGGCCGTCCAGTGCCTCTCCGCTTGGCGTGTAGTAATGGGCGGTCGTCAGACGCAACCCGCCACCGTTGGAGAACCGCCAGACGTTTTGAATCGCACCCTTACCGTAGGTCTGGGTCCCGACAATCTGCCCTGTGCCATTGTCCTTGATCGCGCCGGCGAGGATCTCCGACGCGCTCGCCGTACCCTCGTTGACCAGGACTACCAGCGGCAGGCCAACATAGAGCGATCCGTTGACCTTGTAGGCCTGCGGGTCGCCGCTCTTTGAGCGGACCGACAGGATGGTCTGTCCCTCCCGGAGAAACCGCGCGGCCAAGGTGATCGCCTGCCCCAGAAGGCCACCGCCGTTGTTGCGCAGGTCAAGGACAAGTGCTTGCGCGCCTGCCGCCTTGAGCTCGGCGAGCGCCTCGTCCATCCGCTCGGTGCTTGCTTCGTTAAACGAGGATAGCGCGACATAGCCCACGCCACCCTCAAGCATCTTGGACTCGACCGGGTCGATCTCGATGATTTCCCGGGTAATCTCGACCTCAATCATTGCCGCCACGCCTGGCCGGATAATGCCGAGCTTGACCTTGGTGCCCGGCTCGCCGCGCATCATTTTTTGGGCGACGCTGATGTCGAAACCGCGTATATCCGTGCCGTCCACCGTGGCGATCTTATCCCCTGCCCGCAGGCCGGCCCTGTCGGCCGGGGTGCCTTTGATGGGGGCGATGATCACGATGTACCCGTCGTTGGCGACATCGATGTAGATGCCAAGGCCGCCAAAGCGCCCCTCGAGCGTGCTCATCAAGGCCTCGTAAGCATCAGGCGTCAGGTACTGTGAATAGGGATCGCCAAGCGCGTTGACCATCCCAATGGCGGCCCCTTCGATGAGTTTGGTCACGTTGTACGTGCCGGGATAGTAGCGAGTGATGTAATTGAGGATCAGCTCGAGCAGGCTAAAATCGTACGTGCTGGCGCCAAGGGCCGGCGCGGGCAGGATCAGCCCGCCCGCGAGCACCACGATCAGCGCCAGAGCGATGAGCGTCACGTAGCGCCGCTTGGGATTAATCCGGCGCGCAGGGTCAATTGGGACCAAGGATCGACACCTCCGTTGGGTATGTGGGCACCAGGCCCGGTACGGGTCGGAAAGCTCGTGGGGCTTCCACGAGGGGACGAGGGTCTCCTTTTTGCCCTGGCAGGACCGGGCAAGGCCGTCCCGAAGGCAATATCGATTGCGGCCTGCTCCCAACGGGCATAGTATGCATTCTTGTTGCAACCGTGGAGCGAAGGGAGACGAACTGGTGACCGACCTGCCAAGCCCGATGACCAATGGCGAGATCGAGGTGTTGCAGCGGCGCAACGTCCGGTACAGCAACCTCAACGGCGTTACCGCGGCGCTTGCCGCAAACATGGTCGCACCGTTTCTCGGCATCTTTGCGCTGCGCCTCGGAGCCACCAACCTGCAGATCGGCCTGATGTCGTCCTTACCTGCTTTCTTCAGCCTCGTGAGCGCAATTCCCGGCGGCCGGATCCTTGACCGGGCAGCCCACAAGCAGGCCGCCGCGTGTGGCCTCGTGATCGCTGCACGGGCGTTCTTCATCGTCTATGCACTGGCCCCGCTGTTCAGCGGGCCGACTGCACCGTGGTTTCTGGTGGCGGCGGTCGCCTTGGCCAACCTGCCTACGACACTCTCCCAGGTGGCGTTCCAGTCTTTGATCGCCGAGGTCCTGCCGCCGCGCGGACGGGCCCGCGCCCTGGCGGCCCGGACCAGGCTCATCTCTCTTGCCGGTATCGTGCCCCTCCTGATCGTCGGGCGCTTGATGGACGTGTTGCGGTTTCCGGTTGGGTATCAACTCGTCTTTGCTGCGGCGTTTGGCGTCGGCCTAATTGAGGCGTTGCTGTTGCTGCGGCTCGTTGAGATGCCGGAGGAGGCAATGCCGGACCCGGGTCAGCCTGGTGCGACCTTTAATCCTGCCAATGCGTTCAACGCCTCAGCACCGCGACGCGGGGCAACCCTCGCGGAGGTGTTGAGCAACCGGGAGTTCGTCCACTTTGACATGGCCTCGCTGGTCCTTTACCTCGGCTGGGGCATGGCCGGGCCGCTCTGGACGCGCTATCGTGTCTCAATCATGGGGGCCAATAACACCTGGATCAGCGTGTATGCGGTAACCGAGGCACTGGCGGCGTTTGCAGCCCTCTTTTACTGGGCTCGGCTTGGCGAGCGCCGCGGCAACCGCAACGTGCTATGGTGGGTGGCGATGGCTCTGGCGGGCAACGTCTGGACGCTGGCGGCATTTGTCGACCTGCGCTTTGGCCTGATTACCCCGATCTGGTGCGGCGTCTTCAACAGCGGTGCCAACCTGCTGCTGTTTAACAGCCTGCTTGAGATTATCCCCAACCGACGGCGCGCGAGCTACCTTGCCTACCACACGACTGTGATCAACCTTGCCCATCTCGGCGGTCCTTTGCTGGCGGTGGCCCTGATGGATTCGCTCGGCATCCGGCAGGCGCTGTTTATCAGCGGTGTCGTGCGGATGCTGGGTGGATTGCTGTTCTTGCGGTTCAGGCCGCACGTTGTGGCGGCGCGGCAGGCGGGCGAGGCATAGGCTTTGCAGGCGGCGACCAACCGCCAGATCTTGGTGCGTAGCTTTGTGTCACTTACCAGCGCCCGGCGGACTGCTGACGACAAGGACCTCCACGTCCGCCTCGCCCTTGCGGTAACCCTTGGTCAGTCGCACAAAGGCACCGACACCAATTAGGGCCAACACGCCGGCAGTCCGGAACGCCGCGCCGAACGAGAACAGCTCCATGATCGTCCCGCTGAGCGATGAGCCGATGGCCGTGCCGCCGCTCTGGGCGACCTGCTCCAGGCCCATGATCGACCCCATCCCCCACTTGCGGCCCTTGTCCACGCTGATTGCGGTCGATGCCGGCACGCATGCCCCTGTACCAAAGCCAAAGAGTATCGTCACCGCAATCAACCCGGCATAGGTCTGGATAAACGGCATGATCAGTAGCGCGAGCGGCAGTAGGCCAGCGGTAAAGGCGACCTGTAGCCGCCGGTCAACGCGATCGGCGATGCGACCCATCAGCGGCTGCATTAGCGATTCGACACCACCGCGCAGGGCGACGAGGACGCCGATCTGGGCGGCCGTCAGCCCATACGAGGACTCTCCAATCAAGGGCAGCAGCACCAGAAACACACCATGGCCAATCGACAGCGCTGTCCTCAGGATCACATTGCCGGTCACATGCGGGTCGCGCAGCGGCCTGAGGTCCACCCCACCCCTGCGATACTTGGCAGCTGCTGGCTTACGGCTGGGCACATAGAGCCGGGTGAGCACCCAGGCCAAGGCGGTGAGACCGGCCATGCCGAGAAACGGCGCCGAACGGCCCGCGACGTCCCACAGCGCCCCACCGACGATCGGACCAAGCGAAAAGCCGCTGACAAAGGCCAGGTTGTATAGCCCCATGCTGCTGCCTTCCTGCCCACGCGGTACCAGCTCGCCGGCGTACGCCCTGGCGATGGGCATGACCATTGCGCCAAACATGCCCTGCATCACCCGCGCCAGGAATAGATGGATCGGCACACGGGAGAACATGAAGGCAAACGACACCATGAAGTAACCAAACAGGCCCATGAGCATCAGCCGCCGTTTATCCATCCGGTCGCTCATGCTGCCGAGGAAGAGCGTGAAGACTGCCGATACCAACGGGTTGACGCCAAAAATCAGCCCGATCCAGATACCGCTCGCCCCTAGCTCATCCGCGTAGACAGGCAAAAACGGTACAATCAGGCCCACGCCCAAGGCCATGGTGAACATGGCCACGATCAGTGCATAAAAGGTCCGGCGATCCATAGCGCGACGGTTTCGTTTCGGGTTGCGAATTGTCCTGCGCTGGGATCGAGTCAAAGCCATGATTTATCCAGCTAAAGGCCGTGCGATTGGAACCCCCGGCCGGCCCCCGCCGTCTATATATGGTTGGAAAGCAAGTTTAGTCCGTGATACCATGAGAACGGCGGATGCCAGGATGTGGGCTTTGCCTACGCTTATAGCAGGGCGTTCGTGAAACCGCCACTGGCACATAAGGGGAGGCTGATCTGCGGTGTCCATTCTGAGACGGTCGGTCACGATTTTGCTGGTGACCGCAATGCTTGCGACAGGCTTTGCTGGGATCGCAAGCGCCGCCATCCAGGACGTCACAGGCACGCGGTTTGAGGAGGCTGTAACCTACCTCAACAGGCTCGGCGTGCTTGAGGGACGGCCGGGTGGTTTCTATCCAAACGAGCCGATCACCAGAGCTGAGGCGGCCAAGATCATTGTCTACATCATAGGCAAAGCTGATCTTGCTGACCTAGTCAAGGGCTCCATGCCCTTCTCGGATGTGCCGGGCAGCCACTGGGCCAGCGGGTACATCCTGATCGCCAAAAACCTCGGGATTATCAATGGCTATCCTGGAGGCACCTTCAAGCCCGAAAACAACGTGACATACTCCGAGTTTGCCAAGCTACTGGTCGAGGCCGCCGGCCTCTCGCCGACGGCTGGACAGACCTGGCCGCTCAACTACATCATGGCGGCTCAGGCCGCCGGCATCTTGGCTGACGTTCCCGGGTTTGCTGCCGCACTATCTGCAATCCGCGGCGACTGCGCCATCATGGGGGCCACGACGGTCAAAGACGTACGTAACCCCTCGACTGGCCTGACGCTCGCCCAAAGCGTATTTGGCGAGTCGCTGGTGACCACGATCGAGGTGACACCGGGCACGACGACAGTTAGCGTTGGCGTCGCGGTCAACTTCACCGTAGTGGCCAAGGACGAGGAAGGCCAAGTGGTGAGTGATGCCACTCCAACGTGGACAACCACCACCCCAACCAAGGCGGTCATCACCAACACGGGTCGCTTCACCGCTACAGCGGCTGGCATCTATACCGTCTCGGCCAAGATTGGGACAGTAACCGGGACAGCAACAGTCAACGTCTATGGCCTGCCGACCGCTCTAAAGGCGACGATCGACAAGACCTCGTTGCCGGCAAACGGCGTTAGCCAGGCCACCATCACCGTCGAGGTCGTTGATGCCAACGGCGTCAAGGTCCCGACTGCGACCAACGAGATCGCCATTTCCTACTATGACAGTGATGGGGCAGTGACGCTGCCCGATGAGACGACCATGGATGCTGTTGCGGGCGTCGCAACATTCGTCGTGACAGCGACGAGCCTGTCAGGCGAGACCGACGTCCTGCAGTTCAAGGCGACGGGGTTGACGACGGCCAAGGTGTCGGTCAAGACTGTGGCACAGGTGGCCAAGTCAATTGGGCTAACGGCTGATCCAACCCAGCTAATTGCTAACGAAACCAACTACGGCATTGTGACGGCGACGATCCTCGATCAAGAAGGCGAGCAGATGCTGTTTGGGGTCTACACCCTGACCTTCAGCATCAGCGGCGACGGCTTGCTCGAAGGCGACACTGATCCGGTCCAACGGGCGACGATCGACCAACAGACGATTGTGGATGTTTCATCTGAGGCGGGCGACCCCGGATCCTTCACGATTACAGCCAGGGCGACAGGCCTGACGACCAAGTCGATCTCGATATCGACGTATATCGCCGGCGCGCCAAAGTCGATCCGGGTGACGGCCGTCGACACCAACGGCGAGACTGGCATCCATGATGAAGACATGGAGATCACCGTCTGGCTGGCGGACTCCAAGGGCAAGCCAGCCCCGGCAGAAGAAGGCATCATCGTCGAATTCGTGCCGCCCACGGACTCCGGCCTTGTGGGACTTGGCGATCTCGTCTTCAACGTTGGCGAGTCTACCAAGACCGTCAAGTTCAACGGCACAAAGTCAGGCACGTTTAAGGTTACGGTGCGCGACATCAACACGGATGATCCTGCCGTGAGCTCCACGTCGTTCAGTTGCACCGTGACCGCCACCTACGTTGGTGGAGTCGACCTGACGCCGACAGGTGATCCGCAGATCTGGGTCTCATTGACCAATCCCAAAGTCTCATTTACCGCGCAACTGACTGACGGTGCCGGCAACAAGGTGAAGAAATCCGGCATCAAGCTTAAATTCACTGCAACCAAAGGCGGCACCGCCCAGGGTACCTATACCTGGTCCACTACCGGCGGCATCGTTACCACGGATGCGAATGGCCTCGCGACGATCACGTTCACCGGTCAGGGGTATGTAGGCAACACCTACACAATCCACTGCGATGGTGATCGAGATGGCGACGGCGCCTACGATGACTTTGACGGGTCCACGGAGTCGGCCGCGATCTATGTGAGCGACAGGCTTCCTGACGATTTCGCAATCTCGGTCACCGATGGCGTTGATCCGATCTCCCTAATTGAGGCCGATGATGCCGACATTGCCTACTTCTCCGCCGGTGTGCTCGATAGCCAGGGCAACCCGATTGAGAAGTCCGGCATGACCGTTCGCGTCTCGTTTGGCAGTTCAGGCCGCTACATTCTGACCGACTCGGTCTCTGGTGCAAACATGGATGCCTCGGAGAAAGAGGACGGGATCTTCTACTTTACGACCGACTCGGATGGGGAGATTGCGTTCTCCTTCCAGGGTGGCAGAGCAGGATCGTATTCAATCACAGCAAGCTGCATGAATGTTAGCCCGGTCGCAAGCCGGTCCAAGACCTTCAGCACCGTAGCTGGCGAGACCATGGTTGCGGTACGCGTTCTTAAGACCGACAACTCCCTTGCCGAGAACATCACGGTGGTGGCCAATCGCGTCTACCAGTTCAAGGTCGGGGTTGTGGACAACGGCGGCAACCTGATTGGCGCGCCCACCGACATGAGCCTCGATCTCACACCGGATCGCGGCACTGGCGAGTACCGACTGACGTCTACGGGCAGTGAGATCACTACGATCGAGTTTGCCGAAGGCAACAGCAACAAGACCGTCTACTATGTGGATTCGGTCAGTGCCAGCGGCGACGACGCCATCGACCTGTGGGACGATGTCTCGGGTTGGGACACCTAACAGGCTCAGGCCCTGCGGCCTAGACACGCACTAGACATGACCTAGCACACGGGGCCTGCCAGCCAAGCTGGCAGGCCCCGTCGCATACATCACGCCCGGCAACCACGCAATCAAGGAGGTATGCACCTTGACCCACGGCAAGAGAATAGTTGCCTTTCTAACGCTGTTCGCTGTCCTGTTCAGCATGGCAGGCATGGCGGCGGCAAACTTCCCCGATGTTGCGGGTACAAGATTTGCCGCCAGCACCGATCGGCTCCTACGTCTTGGCATCCTCGTTGGCGATCCTGACGGCAACTTCTACCCCAACCGCGAAGTCACACGGGCGGAAATGGTCAAGATGGTTATCTCCGCCAAGGGTCTTCTGCACCAGGTTGCCGGGCTTGCTGGCACGGCGGCCTTTCCGGACAGCGCTAATCATTGGGCCAGCGGGTACATCGCCCTGGCCAAGAACCTTGGCATTGTCAACGGATTCCCCGATGGCACCTTCAAGCCACAGGATCGGGTGACCTATGCTCAGGCCGCCAAGATGCTGTTGGAGGCGACCGGCAATGGGCCTGACGGTGGCTTTGTCTGGCCGGACAACTACATGTCCGTGGCCCTGGCGAAGGGAATGTTCCAAGGCATCCCGACAACAGCAGCCAACGTCCCGGCCATCCGTGGCGATTGTGCCATGATGACCGCGCGCAGCATTGACCACATCAGCAACCCACGCACGGGAGCTACTTTGGCCCAGACCGTGTTTGGCTCAGTCGCGTCGTTGGCGCTCACGCCAACGCAGACAACCTATACCCCCGTCGGCGCGGCTGTGCAGTTCGCAGCCGTGCCCAAAAACTCAGTTGGTCAACCACTCATCGGGCTGCCGATCGGCTGGATGAGCAGCAATCCTGCCACCGCCTCGATCACGCAGGATGGCCTGTTCGGCTCACCGGTGGCCGGGACGTATCTGGTCACTGCGGCCTCAGGCGGTTTCGTCGAAACCGCGACCGTAGGCGTGTACGGTACAGCAACCGCTCTCCGTGCCACGCCATCGGCAACCCAGGTCAGCGCCACGGGAGCAAACAAAGTGCAGATAGTGGTCGAGGTGGTAGATGCCGCTGGAGTCAGGGTGGCCAGCAACAGCGCGGCAGTCGTAACGATGACCCATGCGGAGGACAACGGGGCCGTCACTCTGGGCGAGACAATCACTAAGGTGGTCAATGGAGTAGCGGCTTTTGAGGTTACCTCGACCAGCAATGAGGACCGCTCGGACAGGCTGGAATTCACCGCCGAAGGACTGTCCAAGGCGTTGGTCACGATCAGCACTGTCTCTCAGGTGGCCACTTCGATCGAGCTCGTTGCGACGCCACAGGCAGTACAGGCCAACAGCGTGACATCGACGGAGATCACCGCGCGCATCCTCGATCAGTCGGGAGCGCAGATGACGAGCGGCGTGATTCCGCTCACGTTCACCGTCAGTGGCCCTGGCACATTTGCTGGCGGTGTGACAGCGCCGATCGATACCGTCGCTGCGGCTGGTGAGGCATCGGTCCATGTGTTCTCGGTGCAGGCTGAGCCTGGCACAATATCTGTCAGAGCCAGCAGCCCGGGCCTGCCCAACGGCCAGATCTCAATTCTCAGCTACCTGGCTGGGAGTCCGGCTGCGATTCGCGCCAACATCACGGACAACGTCGTTCAGGCATGTACCACCGGACCAGACGCCGACATGGCGTCTCTGGCCGTCGAGCTGGTCGACGGCTACGGCAATCTGACGACGAGGGCCACTGACCTTGATCTGACGGCAACGCTGGCCAACGGCGAGTCGCTCGCCAGCATCGGACTCGACGTCAGTGGGGATCTGACGATCAACGCCGGTCAGTCTGAGACCGGCCAGTTGCGGATACTCGCGGCTGCGGATAATGCTGGCTTGGCAGGTGTGCACACGGTGAAGCTGACACCTGGCGACACATCCCTGCCCCCGATCACCTTTGCCGTCACAGTTGTGCCGGGCGAACCGGCGGCTTTGACAGTCTCCCACCCCAACAACGTAATGCTGCCAGTCACTGCACCTTCCCTGACAGTTGGCGTGCAAGTGCTCGACAACGCCGGCAACGAAGTACGGACAGGTGGCCTGACGATCTCCGCTGGTTGGGAGGACCTTGGTGACGCCAATCAGGGCACGCCCACCATCAACGGCACTGTCAATCCTCCGGCAGATCCGACCGCCAGCGGCGCCGTCTCGGTAGCTACCAATGCGGGCGGACTCGCGACTTTCAGTTTTGTTGCACAGGGCTACGTCGGTGACGAGTACAGGTTGTCATTTGACCTGGATGCTATCACCGCTGAGACGGGCCCGATCATGATCGTAGACAGTATCGCCGCTCAGATGTCGCTCCGGTTTGCCAGTACCCAAGGCACCACAATTACCCAGCTAAAGGCCGACCGCAGCCAGGTTGGTTTCGTAGAGGTCACGGTGAGGGACGGAAGCGGCAACCCGCTTGGTGGCTGGGATATCACGATAGACTTTGACGACCAGGGAATTAACGTCCAAGACGTGGCAATCGTGTCCGGCGACCTGGTTACGGCATACGCACACGGTAGCGTCACGGTAAGAACCGTACTCGACCCCGGTGGCGACCTCAACGGCAAGGCATTGGTTGCTTTCCGCGGGGCGAAGGCGGATAACTCATTGGCTGTCACCGCGTCGGCGCAGGGCTTGGCGTCTCCTCTGACTAGATCGGCGGCATTCCGCGTCGTCAGGGGTACTGCCCTAGCTGGGGTCGTTGTCCTCACCGAGACGGGCATCGCTGCAGATGCGCTCGATGTCGTCGGTGATGTCCCGTACCTGCTTCGGCTTACGCCTGTTGATAATGGTGGCAACGCCATGGTTGCACCGGTGGACGTTGCCGTGCTGATCGACCCGATCACAGGTCTGTACTCGACCGGCGTCGGCGGGCAGTTCAGGGAAACCCCCACCGGCACCGCGCTGGCGACCGGCGCTATGGTCACGATTCCACGCGCGACGACAGCCAAGGATGTCTACTACGTCCAACCCGGCACCGCCCAGGGGGTTGAGATCGGGGTCGATCCCAACGACGGAGCATACTTGGCCTACGTATTTGATGCTGCACTAGTCAACTACATGGCTGGACCACCGGAGCAAAACACCATCACTCTGACGGTTCGTGATGGTAGCGGCAATCCGGTACCTGGACTCAGACTTGAGATGTCGGTAACAGAAGGCTCTCTGTCAGTCACCTCGGTCACCACCGGCAGCGACGGCAAAGCCAGCGTCGTGTGGACCAGCGGGACCGGGGGACAGTTGACCGTTACCGCACCTGACGCGGTGCTGGGCGGCGGTGGAGTACTTGAACAGGTACTGCTCTGGAGTACGCCTTGACAGAAGAAAGCCGGCTGACTTAGCGGGCACGACCACGAATAACCAACAATGCGAGATGGGGCCGTCCACATCGGACGGCCCCATCTCCTTGCCTCATACTGCAGTTAAGCTACTCGTGCGCGTCGTCGTAGAGGTCGACGCCGTCGCGGGCGACGCTGTCAACATAGTAGATCGACTTATACGAGCGGCCACCCTCGATCGTGATCACCGTAATTTCCGTGCCGGTCGATGACGCACGGTACTGGGCAGTATCGTAATCCGCTGTCAGGTCGACCATTGTGTCAGTCGGTGCCACCATGGGGTTGCCACCGTTGTCAACCAGCGACACCCGCAGTGCGAGCACCTGCTCAGCCTCATAGTCGACGTCCTCAGCCTTGGTCCCATCGGCGTAAGTGATCATGTAACCAACTGGCACCGTGCCGACCTTGGTCCGGAAGCTCCGGCTGACCGACACTTGAGTCGGCGAGTTGACGGCGACGGCAGTGATTGTGAAGGATCCTGCCAGGGCGCCCTCAAAAACGAAGTCGACCTCGCCGAGGCTGTCGGTCACGCCCCAGTAAACGCCGGCCTCGTCGGGATCCTCCAGGATGCCTCCGAGCACGTTGACGTGCTTGCCCTCATTCGAGAACACCACTTTGACGTCATAGCCGCCGTCGATTGGGTTATCGTTGCCATCGAACACAACAATTGTCCCATCGATGATCTCACCGGAATCCGCTGTGACGGTCGTAACCTTCGCGCCTTCGTTCTCGGTCGTGATCGTGAGGTCAGCTGGAACCGTATCGGTGATGCGAATGCCCTGGCTTGCGGTCTGGACGCTGTCAAATGACGTGGTAGCGGTGACTGTGTAGAGCGCGCCAACGTACGCCTGGGCTGTCATCGTTACTGACGCACGCCCGAGCGAATCGGTCTTTACCTTGTCGCTTGGCGCAAACGTGGCACTGCCCTTGCCTGTCACCGATTGGTCCGCGCTGAAGGTCACCTCAATGCCTGACTGCGGCAAGTTGTTGCCAAAGCTGTCTTTGACCTGGACCGTCAGCGCCATTACCGGCTGGCCAATCGGCAGCAGGATGACCGGATCAGCATCCGGAGTGATGACGATCTCGTCTGGATCGCCGGGTGCCACAGCAACCTGGAAGGTAGTCGACGTGAGATCCTCGCCTTGATCGCTGGCAGTCACGGTAAACGTCCCGGCCTCGTCGCCGCCAAACGTCTCGGTGGCGTGTGTGACACCTGCGGGAATGACCAGCGGGCCAAAGCTATTCCACTCGCCGTCTTCCGACTCAAAGACGACCGTGGTGCTCGTCCCTTTCTCGGTCGGACGACCATATTGGTCGACAATCGTCACGGTAACCTTCATGTCGGTCGCACCGGACTCACCCAAGCCGTCGTCCACCGTAACCTTGAGAGCTTTGGCTGTGCCGGCGAAGTACGTCGTTACGGACGTCTGGACCGTGCCAAGGCCAGGCGAAGTAGCAGTCACCGTGAAAGTGCCTTCCATTCCTTTTTCCGAGGAAACCTCGACTATCGCCTGTCCCGCGACCGTACCGATGGTGATGTCATCAGTGTCACCCTCAAGCAGGCCGGGGCCGGAGATATCGAACGTGACCTCGTAGGTGCTGGAAAGCATCTTCTGACCTGATTGATCCACAACGGTCACAACGACATCGCCATAGTCAACGTCGTTGGCCATCAGCTCGGTCGGATCTGCCTCGATAGTCAGGCCGCTGGCAATCTGATCGACGGTGGTAATCTGGGCGGTGGTTTCCACGAGGGTCCCCGCCGTAAAGACGAGATCGTCGGTCACCCCATCACTGGTCCGTGCGGTGACCTCGAATACCGCAACGCCGTCTTCGACCGTCTTGACTGTCTCCCCAAGTTCGACGGCGCCGTTGTTGTCTTCGTGCGCCATTGTGATTTCGACCTCATTGTTGTTGGCAACGCGGTTGCCCCCAAGGTCGACGACTTCCACGGATATCTCCGCGACGGTAGCGCCGTTGGCAGCGACGGTCTGTACGGCTGGTGTGGCTTTGAGGGCGTAGGCAACGCCAAACACACCCACGGTCGCCGTACCCAAGGCACCACCATACTTGGCGGTCACAGTGTAGCTGCCTGGATACGATGCAAAGAAAAGACCATCGGGGTTCACTGCTGTCCTCGCCGGATCACTGGTGCTCCAGGTGACAGTCACATCCGTCATCACATTGCCATCCAGGTCCTTGACGGTGGCGACGAGAGGCAGCGACCCGCCAACCGGCACAAACCCGGCGGCCGGAGTCACCGTGATGCTGCTTGCACCAAGGCCGAATACACTGTGGGCCAGGGTCAGACCCGTTGCTGGGTTGGCGACCTCCTGGATCGTGTAGGCAGTCGTGATTGCGCAGTCGCCGCGAATCGCGGGCGAGTTGGACTCAAATGCTGGCACACCCGCAAGCATCCCCGCGCCTAGCGCGGCGCTGACATAGTTGGCCGGCCACGTATAGCCTGCGACCGGGCTTAGTCCGGCGGCCTCGACCAACATCTTGACGTACTCCGCGTAGGAAACAGTGGCTTCTGGACGGAAGGACCCGTCCGGGTATCCATTGATTATCCCCTGGTTCTTTGCCAGCGCGATAAATCCGCTGGCCCAGTGGCTGCCGGGCACGTCAACAAACGGGTTGGCGCCGCGCAGCAGATCTGCGATGACCGAGTCACCCTGGGTCATCAGGACAACGATTTTGGTTGCCTCCGCTCTCGAAATGGTCATCGCCGGGCGGAAGGTGCCGTCGGGATAGCCGCTAATGACGCCCAACCCAACCAGGTAGTCCACCGAATCCGCAAACCTCGTGCCAATAACGTCAGACGGCGACGCGATCGCGATGCCCAAGGATGAGAGCACCAACGTCATCGCAAGGACGACAACGACCATCTTGCGCAATACTCTCGTCAAGAAACCGACCTCCCTTGATAGGAACATGGCATTAGCAGTTCGGGCTAGCCCCTGCCTCCTCCTGTTTGAGGCATGCCCAATCGCGGCGGAAGCCGGAGCTGTCCGTTTTGGCCGGTGGAAGGGAAGGTGCGAGGATGGCACTGCGACTTGGGCAAAGGCTTCCGGTACTAGTCTTCTCTCTGGCGCTGGGTAACGGAACAAGAATAGGCCGCCCCGTGGGGCGGCCTATTCTGTCAACCGTTAGAGCAAGTCCAGGTGGACTGCTCTACATCGGCTCGTCGCCGATGTGCCAATCGTCAACGTCGTTGTAGAGGTTGACCTCAGTGTCATCCTCGTAGGCGACGAAGTAGATCGTCTTGTAGGTCTTGCCGGCTTCGATCGTAAACTCGCTGATCTCAGTGCCGGCTGCGGTCAGGCGATACTCGCCCTTCCAGGCTTCGACATACACCCAGATGTCATCGGGAGCAACCATGACGTTGCCGCCGTTGTCAACCGGGGATGCCTTCAGTGCGATCGGCTCGTCGGCGTCAAGCTCAACTTCCTCGGCCAGGGTGCCATCAGCATTGAAGATCAAAACGTCGACGATCTCAGTGCCGACCTTGGTGCGGAAGCTCTTGGTCGCCGTTACGGTGCTTGACGTCTGGATGGCCTTAGCAGTAATGGTGAAGCTGCCCGCCTTGGCGCCTTCAAAGGCAAGCCACAGCTCAGCAGGATCGCCACCGTTGCCGGTGTAGCCAACATAAACGCCATCATCCTCGTCGGAATCCCACCACTCGCCATCGTAGTATCCGACATCCTGTACGTTGTCACCGTCGTTCGAGAAGGTGATCTCGACGAGGGTGGGCTCATCCATCTCGTTGCCATTGGTGTCTTTGACCGTCACGGTAACAAAGACGTAGTTCTCCATCTCCATGCTCGCGTCGGCCGTGATTGTGCTGATCGTCTGGCCTTCGCCGTTCTCGGTAGCAATGGTAATGCTGCCCGGGAGCGTGTCGGTCACATAGATGGTGCTCATGTGGGCCATGAAGTCGCCATACCAGAAGTCAAGCTCGTAACCCGTCTCAGCGATATACTTCTGCGCCTCGAAGGTCACGGTAGCCGACCCCTTGGAATCAGTCTCGACAGTAATTGACTCTTCAGGATCAAGCGTCTCGCCGTTGATCTTAGCGGCGCGCTCGCCCGAGAGCACTACTTCGATCTCCTCATCGGCCATCTCGACCTTGTTGTCCCACTCATCATAGAGCTGGACGGTGAAGGTCATAGTCGGATTGGTGATCGGCAAATAGAGGTCGGTGTCATCGTACTCATCCGGCTCATAGGCGATGTAGTATGGATCGCCAGCCGTGACCGTCACGTCAAACGAGGCCGCGGTATAGTCGTCCTCGGCATCGGTAACCGTGATAGTCCAAGTGCCCGCGGTGTATCCGGCAAACGCGATGTCAATGCGGGAGGTGTCCTCGGGAATCGTCCCGTTGAGGCAACCACAGAACTCGGCATCGTCATCATAATCGAACTCAAGGACGGTGTCTTCGTCAGAGATTGTCCAGTGGCCCCACTTGTCAACGAGGCCAACAGTGATCTCGAGATCGTCCTGGTCATTGGCTTCCGTGGTGTCCTCATCGACGATAACCTTAAGCGCCACAGGCGAGCCGGCGATGTAGCTGGTAACCGTCACGCTGGCAGTGGCAAGGCCCTCGCCAGTCGCGGTGATTGTGAATGTGCCGGGATCGCCCTTTTCGGAGGCTACGTCGACGACGGCCTGGATTTGCTCTTCCATCGCGTCGTAGCTGGTCACCATCGTGACATTGTCGGTGTCGCCTTCGAGCGTGCCCTTACCGGTAATCGAGAAGGTAAGCTCGTAGACGCCTGAGAGCATCAGCTCGCCCGCCTGGTCAAGAACCGTCGCGACGACCTCGCCCTCGTCGATCTCGTTGGCCATCAGTTCGTCGGGATTGGCGGCAAGCTCGATCGCGGTTGCGATCTGCTCGACCGTGGTGATCTCGACGGTATCTTCGTCTATCTCGCTGTCTTCCTCATCGATGTAGAACTCAAGAACGTCGGTCACGTCGGCATTGTCGGTAGCGACGACTTCAAACGTCGCAACGCCGTTCTCAACGGTCTGCACGTTCTCTTCCCAGTCGATGTCTACGGCGCCGTTATCCTCGTCGTAACCCATGGTGATCTCGGTGTCGTCGTCGTCAGCAACAGTAATGCCGTTTTCGTCAACAACCTTGACCGTGATGGTTACAACGGTCTCGCCGTTGGCAGGAGCAGTCGCGGTCTCTGGTGTGGCAACCAACGCGGTTGCGGCACCGTAGACTGCCACCATAGCCTCAGCCTCAACGCTGCCAACCATAGCGGTCACTGTGTAGTGGCCACTGGCGGAGGCAACAAAGAGACCCGCCGTGTTGATCGCGGACTTAGCCGGATCGTCAGTTGCGAAATCAACGGTCACGTCGGTCAGAACGTTGCCGTCGGCATCCTTAGCCGTGGCAACAAACTGGACCGCCGCGCCGATCGCTACCGTGCTGGCCGCTGGGGCCACGGTGAGGGTAGCGACCATCGACTCGCCAAACACGGTCTGCGCAAGCGTCTTGCCCGTCACCGGGTTGACAACGTTGGCGATCGTGTGGGCGGTCATCTCAGCCATGTCGCAACGGGTGATGGGCTCGTCTACGCCGAGACCCTCAACCACGATGCCCGCGGCCAAGCCAGGGGTAAGCCAGTTGGTTGGCCATGCACCGGCGCCTGGCGTAAGGCCAGCGGCGGCAGCCAACATCTTGACCATCTCAATGTGGGAAACCGTGTTCAACGGCTTGAAGGTCCCGTCGGGATAGCCGTTGATGACGCCGAGATTCTGCGCAAGCTTGATGTAGCCGCTTGCCCAGTGAGTCGCCGGCACGTCAGAGAACGAATAGGCTCCCTTGAGATATCCGGCCAAGGTCTCGCCCTGCTCGCCCAGGTGGGCCAGGACGATGATCTTAGCGACTTCGGCCCGGGTCAGGGTCCGTGCGGGAGCAAACGTCCCGTCGGGATACCCGGCCACTACGCCGAGGTCCATCAAATAGTCAACCGCTTCCTCACAGGGCTGGCCCACTACATCCGATGGGGCCGCGCCGGCGATGCCAGCGGTGCCGAGGATCATGGCCACCACGAGCATGATGACCGTGAGCCTCTTGAAATACGTCATGTCCTCATATCCTCCTTCAGTTGCATGGTCATGCGCATAACCACACTTCATGAACCGCTTACTGATTAGTACCTCTTTGCAGCGAACCCTGGGTACTCATCACCCCCTCAGAAACATAAACTCAACCTACCCAAAGGTGGTTGTTCCTTCAGCAGATTGGCTACGATAACGTCTATTTCGCCCGATCTGGCCGCCCAGCGTGCCCCGGTAGCGATGTATCGGCAACCGGAGGTGCTCTGGCTTCACGGGAACGAGCCTGTTGTAAGTGTAACCGCTTAGTACCTAGTGCTAATAATCGGCCCAGCTATAGGCCTAATCGGCATTATAGCACCGCGCTTCGCGCAAGGTCAATTTGCGTTGGCATTTTGCCCCGCGCGCGACCCCAGTCTTGCCCAACCGGTTACATCTTCTGGGTGGTTTCTGTGCACCTGACCGTATTCCTGCCGCTTTGCCTGTTACCAGGGCTGAAGCGACGTTAAGCCGCTATTCTGGGGCTGCCACGCACGCCGTCAGCGCAGCACGCACGCCCTTGACCTGCGTCTCGATGCCCATGGTCGGCTCGCCTTTGCTGCGGGCCGCAGCCTGTTCGGGCAGTCCCGGCACATGGATGAACCCTGCCGGGATGGTCAAACCGTGCGTCGCGAGATGGTGCAGCGTGCCGTACATCACGTGATTGCATAAATATGTGCCGGCTGTATTGGAAACCTTGCTCGGCACACCGGCGGCACGCATCGCGTCGACCATTGCCTTGATCGGCAGGTCGCTCCAGTAGGCAACCGGCCCGGTCGCATCGATGGGGTCGTCGGTCTTGAGCACGCCCGCGTTGTCGGCCGAGCCGGCATCGCTGACATTGATGCCAACGCGCTCCGGGGTGATTTCCGGCCGCCCGGATTGCCCCAGTGAGACGATCAGGTCGGGCGCCGCCTCTTGGATCAATGCGGCCATCACGTCAAGCGCCCGTCCCCAGACCACCGGCAACTGGCGGGCGACCACAGTACAATCACCGATGATCTCACCATCAAGACGACGAGCTATCTCCCAGCTGGGATTGACGTTCTCGCCGCCAAATGGTTCAAACCCGGTGAGAAGTAGCTTCCGCATGGCCTGACCCCCCATTTGGCGGCGATATTTCGCGCTTTGCGGCGTTTTCCCTGCTAGATACATGCGTCAAATTGCCTAGCTGCACGTTTGTCTGACGGTTGAGGCGCAAAGGCCTGCTCGCCGATCGAGCAGGCCTTTGCCTCTATATCTAACTAATCGTACTTTGCAGCTTAGTCATGCAGCCTACACCGGTGCGTAGCTGCTTCCTTGCTTCTTAGACTGCTCAAGGAGCGCGTAGTCCACGCCGGTCCGCTTGGCCTGGCGCTCCTGCAAGAACGGCAAGGCGACCTGCGGGAAGATGGCGACGGACAGGATGTCTTCCGGCTTTTCCATATATGGAGCGGCCTGCTGGGCGGCCTCGGGCAGCCCGGGCGGGATGACGTCCGCTGGGCGCACGGTGATTACCTCTTCGTCGCCGATGATCTGCTTGCGCAGTTCCTCGTTGACCGGCGCCGGGGGCAAGCCGTACTGGCCGCGCAGGTAGTTCTTGACTTCGTTGGTCACCATCTTGTAGCGACCGGCCAAAACGTTGAGGACAGCCTGGCTGCCGACGATCTGGCTGGTTGGCGTGACAAGCGGCGGGTAGCCGAGGTCCTTGCGCACGCGAGGCACCTCGTCCAGCACCTCTTCGAGGCGGTGCGACGCGTTTTGCTTGGCGAGCTGGCTGACGAAGTTGGAGAGCATACCGCCCGGGATCTGCCAGATCAGAACGCCCGCGTCGATGACCGTACCCACGTCAAACTCGGCGTACTTCTTGCGGACCTCTTTGAAGTAGTCGGCAATGACCTTGAGCTTGCGCAGGTCAAGGCCGGTGTCGCAGGGCATTTCGGCAAGAGTTGCCACCATGGTTTCGGTGGCGGGGTGGCCGGTGCCCATCGCCATGGACGAGATGTTACAGTCCAGGATGTCGGCGCCGGCCTCGATGGCCTTGAGATAGGTCATGGACGCCATGCCACTGGTGTAATGGCAGTGGACCTGGACGGGCAGGCCGACTTCGGCCTTGAGGCGGCTGACGATCTCGTACGCGGTGACCGGGCTCAGGATGCCAGCCATGTCCTTAAGGCAGATCGAGTCCGAACCCATCTCGGCGAGCAGCTTGCTGGTCTTGACGTAGTACTCCACGTCGTGGACGGGAGAGGTAGTGTAAGAGATCGTACCCTGGACGTGGGCGCCCGCAGCTTTGGAGACGCGCATGGCCTTGTCCATGTTGCGCACGTCGTTGAGGGCGTCAAAGATGCGCATGATGTCGACACCGTTGCCGACCGCGCGCTTGACAAACTCCTCGACAACGTCGTCGGCGTAGTTTTTGTAGCCGACCAGGTTTTGGCCGCGCAGGAGCATCTGGAGCTTGGTCTTTTTAAACCGCTTGCGCAGCTCGCGCAATCTCTCCCATGGATCCTCATTGAGAAACCGCATGCATGAGTCAAACGTGGCGCCGCCCCAAACCTCGAGCGAGTGGTAGCCAATCTCGTCCATCGCCTCGGCGATCGGCAGCATATCTTCGGTCTTCATCCGGGTCGCAAACAGCGACTGGTGAGCGTCACGCAACGTGAGGTCGGTGATGCCTACCTTGGCCACCATCTGCGGCTTGTGCTCTGACATCTGGTCACATCCTCTGTCCAAGGGATAATTGGCTTGATTCATCAGCCTTTGAGACCAATTAGCCTTTGTCAATTCTGCAGTCGCGCGCGGTTTACCTCCCGCGGTGCCTGCCATCGCACGACTAACGCACGTAGTCCAGGATCACGATCCGCGGAGTGGCGCTCGGCGCCATCGCCGCCAGGTCGGCCGCTTTGATCTCGATGGAGCATGCCCCTGCCCGTTCGACTTTTGAACCGACCATCTCGCCAAGGAAATCATCAACCGGCTTGAGGGGGATAGTCAACGCGGGCGTGCGCCAGTGCATCGGCACAACCAGGCGCGGTTTCAGCGCGGCAATCTGCTGCGCCGCACCGGCAGGATCGAGGGTGTAGGTGCCGCCCGTCGGGATCATCAGCACGTCCACGGCACCGATGGCCGCAACCTGCGAGGCGTCAAGCTGGTGGCCGAGGTCGCCAAGGTGGCAGACGCGGATGAAGCCGTCGTCTTCGGGCACGTTAAAGCAGTAGACTGTGTTTTTGCCGCGCTTGCTGCCGCCTTGCTCGTCGTGGCAGGTCGCGATACCCGTAACACCAACCGCACCGGCCCGGTGGGCACCCGGCCCCTTGATCACCTCATGCTTGCCGGGCACATTTTGCAGGCTGTTGTGGTCAAAGTGATCGTGGCTGACAGTCACACAGTCCGCCTCGCACAGGGGGACGCGGTAGCCGACCTCGGCGTTGTAAGGATCAGTCAGGATGCGAGTGCCGTCCGCCGCGGTGATCAAGAACGAAGCGTGGCCGTACCATTTGAGTTTCACCGCCGGTCATCTCCTTCGCATGGGTGTGCTGGCCAGGCTGCGCCCGCAAGTGCAGGGTCAGTCCAGGCCGCGCCTGACGACCTCTTGGGCAATAAACGACGCGACTTCGGGCGGCAACGTGCCCGGCCCAAAACCGGCGTCAAAGCCAAGTTCAACCGCCAGTTCGTGCGAGATGCGTGGGCCGCCGCAGATGAGGACAACCTCATCGCGAAAGCCCTCCGCCTCAAGCATCTCCACCAGTTGGGTTAGGTTAGGGATGTGGATATCCTTCTCCGTAACCACCTGTGAGACAAGAATCGCGTCTGCTTCGACGTCCATCGCCCGGGCGACCAGGGCCTCGTTGGCCACTTGGCTGCCCAAGTTGTGTGCCGCAAACTCCGGATAGCTCTCCAGGCCGTGGTGCCCCGCATAGCCTTTGATGTTCATGATGGCGTCCAGGCCGATCGTGTGCGCGTCGGTGCCGGTGCATGCGCCAACGACGACAAGCTTGCGGCCGATGCGGTTTCGGATGTAATCGTTGAGGTCGTCAAAGCCAAGCACGTCAAAGCGTGGTCGCGGCACCTCAATGGTCGAGATGTCGACGACCTCGTCGGTCCGCCCGTAGACGATAAACATCGCAAAGCCGCCACCGAGGTCGCGCTGGGATGCGACCTTGACGTCATCAAGGCCTATACGCAGGGCCAGTTGGCGTGCGGCCTCCGCTCCGGTCGGGCCAGCTGCTACCGGCAGGGTAAAGGACAGTTGGATCGCACCGTCGTCCCAGGTGTCACCGTAGGGCCTGATCCTGGTCCGGTCACGGCGGCGCAGTGCGCTCCGGCCTTCGACTATGGGGCCCGGTCCGTCGGCGCCGGTCCGGATGGCATCGGCGTCGAGGCGGTGTTCCGGCTGCGGCCTGGCTTTGCTCATTGGAAGACACCTCCCTGGCGACGGCCGTGGTTTTCGTCCAGCATCAGGTCGAGCACCGGGTTATAGTACCCGGGCGCTCGCCGGATGACCCCCGCGAGCCCTTTGCCTGCGTCGCGTTGGCGCCTGATCCCGGCAAATGCACCGGTCTCGATGGCTCCGATCAGCCCGACCCTCTCGATGCCAACCAGCATTGTGACTGCCCGGTCGAGGACCTCGCGCGCCCTGGTCTCGATCTTGCCGCCGGGACGGACGGTCAGCTCGTCGCCGAGGCCACCCGCCGCGTTGAGCACGTAGCGCGCGTTGGCCAGGGCGAGGTACCGGTCGTGAATGTACGGCGTATGGATCGCCTCGGTCAACATGCCGAGCAGGGTGATGTCCTGGCCGGTCGTGACGCTGGTCAGGTTGTGCAGCACGTCAACCGCGTAGCTGGCAAAGATGTCGCCCGTCTTGTGGCGCGTCTGCGGCATGTACTTGAGAGTGCACTCGGGGAAGACCGCCCGGGTCAGGGCCGCCTGCGCCAGGTCATAGAGCAGGCCATCCGGCATCGCCGGGTCCATGGCAAAGACGTGCCCAAGCCCGATCTGTCCCGGTGCAAGCCCCGCGCGCAACGCAAACGCCTCGTTGATGAACTGCGACGCCAGCACGGTGTGGCCGTGAGCAACCGGGTCGGCGGTGGTCATGTAGTTGTCCTCGCCCGTGTTGATAACGATGCCGGCGTACGCATTGATCACCCGCGAAAAGAACTGGTCGACAAACGTCCGGCGCACGTTGATATCGCGGAAGAGCACCCCGTACATCGCGTCGTTGAGCATCATGTCCAGTCGCTCAACCGCCCCGAGCGCGGCAATCTCCGGCATGCACAGGCCGGAGCAGTAGTTGACCAGTCGCACATACCGCCCGGTTTCCGCCGAAACCTCGTCCAGCGCCTGGCGCATGATCCGAAAATGCGCCTGTGTCGCGTATGTGCCGCCGAATCCGCCGCTGACCACGCCGTAAGGCACATAGTCGAGCAAGGATTGGCCGGTGGTGCGGATGACCGCGATGATCCCAGCGCCCTGCCGGGCGGCGCTCTGGGCCTGCACGACGTCCTCGTAGATATCGCCGGTGGCGACAATGACGTACAACAGCGGCGGCGGGCCGGCCGGCCAACGCCGGAGCAAGGCGTCGCGTTCGGCACGCCGTGCCTTGACCGTGGAGGCCGCTCCGGCGGCAAGCTGCAGCGCCAACTCCCGGCCCCGGGCGTCCGCCGTGCGCGGCACCTTGGCCAGGTCGATGGCGCCGCGGGCAACCGCCTCGGCGACATCCTGCGCAGGCAGCCCGTGGTAGACCATGGCCCGGGCAATCGGCAGGGCGGCGCCACGATCGAGATAACCCCCGGCGGCGATGTTGTCGATCACCCGGTTGGGCAGCGGGATGCCCTCGGCATCTACTCCGTCAATGCCAAAGAGCCTGGCGACGGTACGCTCGATCGTCACCGTCGTGTGTTGAGAAATGTATTCCTGCACCTGCTCTGTGATGCTTACGGCTGCAGAGCGGGCGCGGTCAACCTTGTCGTGGTCGATGTTGATCCGCAGTGACATGTCAATCCCCCTCTCCGTTCGGTCGGAGAGGCCAGGGCAGCTCGTCCTTGCCAGTGTCTGCTGACGGCGATCCCTGTCCCCGGCAGCAAGGCGTCCCGGTTTACGGTCGCTTGCTGCTCTTGGCGCGGCGCGGCACGGTGTTGAGTGCCTTATCCAGCACGACGTCAAACACCGGCAACGGCGCCGCCAGGGCGCCGGCTTTGGCCAACAACTCGTCAGCCTCGTACGAGCCACCCAGCGGAGAGAAAGGGTTGACCGTCACCGCCAACAACTTGATCGGATTGACCACGCGGAGCTTGCCGCCCAGGCGCCGGAATTGGCGCCACGTCACCGGATCGGCAAACACACGGGTCCCATCGGCGATGACTAACTGCACGCGCTTGATCACCTCCACCTGCGCCATCAGACCACGCAGGACGGATGACGGCAGTGAACCGCCCAGGACCAGATACCTGGTCGATGGCGTAACTGCCGCCGCGACTTCCGCCCCTCGCTCAAGGGCGGTGCGCATTGGTAACACGGAAACCTCACCGGCTTCGTCGATCAGGCCAAGCCGGTGTGCTGCGACCAACTGGGCGGCGGCGGCGGCATGCGGTTGCTCGCGCACCTTCGGCAGCCCGAACATCTCAATCGCCAGCCGGGTCCGCTCAAGCGTCTCCGCCAGAGACGGGCTGACTGCGGCGCCGGTGGCGAGGATCGTCGCGTCGGTCACGGCGGGGGCCGCCGAAGCGACCCGGTCAAACGCCCCGTCCAACAGGACAAGTTCGGCCCCATAGTGATGCAGCTGATCGATCACGTCCCGCGTCTGGCGAATGGTGTCCGGCCCGACCAGTTGCACACTGCCCGCGCGCACGACCAGGTAGATGATGATCGGCCCGAGCCTGGTCAGGTGGTCGGTTTCACGGACAACCTGGAGTCCGGCCGTGCCTTGGCCAGCGACCTCGGCCGCCGTTGCCAGGAGCGTGCCCTCCGGAACGTTGATCGCCGGCTTGGGCAACCTGGTCAGGATATCGACGCGCTCTCCGTCGCGGCCGGTCGAAGTCAGCCCGAGCGAAACGTCGGCAGCATCCGCCAGCTCAATCATCCGGTTGAGCGTGGTGGTCTTGCCGACGTTCTTGGCAATGCCGACCACGGACACCGTCCGTAGTTTGTGCCTCGTCACCAGGTCGAGCAGGTTCATTGATCCGGTCCCCGCCGCCGTGTGGCGCGGGCAAGGCCCTGGGGCTCCAGGCTCTCAGCCTGACCGGAAAAGAGCAGGCCAAGGCCAGTGCCCAGGTCCTCGTGCCTGGTCCCACAGAGGGGACAGGTGCCGTCGTCAGCCAGGCTCGCAAGCTCATCGAGGCCACGGGAGGTCCGCCGGGGCTCGCGATAGCGGGCGATCACGCCTTCGTAATTGCGCAGGATCACCTGACCGTCGCCCATCGACACGAGGTAGTTGGGGCCGACGGGGATCTTGCCGCCGCCGCCCGGCGCATCGATCACGTAGGTGGGCACCGCCAGGCCGGATGTATGCCCGCGCAACAGCTCAATGATCTCGATCCCGGTCGCCACCGGTGTCCGGAAGTGGGCAATGCCGCGCGTCAGATCGCATTGGTAGATGTAGTACGGGCGCACGCGGATCTGCAGCAGCCCCTGGACGAGCCGGCGCATCACCACGGGGCAGTCGTTGATCCCGCGCAGCAAGACGGTCTGGTTGCCGAGGGGCACCCCGGCGTCTGCCAGCCTCGCGCATGCCGCGGCCGACTCCGCCGTGATCTCCTTGGGGTGGTTGAAGTGCGTATTAACCCAGACGGGATGGTAACGCCGGATCAGGTCGCAGAGATCGGGCGTGATCCGTTGCGGCAACACGACCGGAGCGCGCGTGCCGATTCGGATGATCTCAACGTGATCAATCGCCCTGAGCTGGGCCAGGAGGTATTCGAGCGTCTCATCGGCGACCAGCAGCGCGTCGCCGCCCGAAAGCAGCACATCGCGCACCGCCGGCGTCCGCCGGATATATTCAATACCCGCATCCAACTCCGCGCGCGACCGTGCCGCGTCGACGTGTCCCGCCATGCGCCGGCGCGTGCAGTGGCGGCAATACATGGAGCATTGGTCGGTGATCAAAAACAACACCCGATCCGGGTAGCGGTGGGTCAGGCCAGGTACCGGTGAGTCGATGTCCTCGTGCAGGGGGTCGATCCCCATGTCGCCAGGATCGCCATCCAGCTCATGCGCCGTCGGCACCGCCTGGCGCCAGATGGGGCAACTCGGATTGCCCTGCTCAATCAGCGAAGCGTAATACGGCGTCACCGCCATGCGGAACACATCAAGGACGTCGCGGATGCCGCTCTCTTGCCGCTCGGTCAGTCCGATCGTCGCCTTAAGCCCCTCGATCGAATTGATCCGGTTGCGCACCTGCCAACGCCAGTCCTGCCACTCCTGGTCCGTCGCCGCTCCAAGCGGGCCGAGATGCGCCCGCCCGTACCGCGGCCATTTGCCAGCGGTACCCTCATCTGCGCCCATCGCCGAACGCTCCTTTGCCCACTCCTGCACCACTAACCGACGAACTGCGCCTCAAACATGCGCCGCAGCACCTGGCTTTCGCGCAAGCAGTTCAAGGCCACCGCGGCGTGTCCCTTTGCGTACCCGTTGCCCACGATCATGGTCACATCACGAGCGACTCCCTCCGCGCCCAGCGCCGCCGCGGTAAAGCTCGTGGCCATGCTAAAGAAGTAAATCGTCCCTCCATCGCGCGTCGCCAGGATCGACGCCATCTCCGTGCCAGGGACGTTGACGCAGTTGATCGTGACGTCCGCGAGCCGCCCGCCGTTAGCATCTTGGACCAGCCGCAATACCGCCAGAGGATCGCTCGCGTCTGCCTGGAGCACGACGTCCGCGAAACCGCTCTCGCTCGCCCTTGCGCAGCTCGCCGGGCTGTGGCCGAGCGCCAGCACGCGACCGGTCACTCCGGCCCGGCGCCGGGCCTCGTAGAGGCAAAGCAAGCCTGACTTGCCGCCACCACCGATCACCAGCACCGTATCGCCTGGCCTGACCAGCCGGGCTGTCTGCGCCGGCGCGCCAGCAACGTCCAATACCGCCAGGGCAAGCCGCTCCGGCATGTCGGATGGCAGCAGTGAGTAGATGCCGCTGGCAAAAAGGATGGCTGTGCCCCGGATATCGACTTGGTCAGTCTCCATGTTGACGTGCTTGATCTCGTCAATAAGCAGGGGGGTCAGTGAGAGTGAGACCAGCGTCGCCAGCCGGTCCCCCGGCCGCAGGGTGGCGTGGTCCGGGTGGCGGGGACCGACCTCACGTACGCTGCCGACCAACATGCCGCCAGAACCGGTGACCGGGTTGTGCTGCTTGCCGCGCCGCGCCACGGTGTCGAGGATCAGCCCGGCAACCCCATCCGGACGATGCCCTGCTGCGACTGCCATCTGCGTAAAGCTGGCGGCATCAACGTTGAGCGTCGTGACGTCGATCGCGATCTCGTTGTCGTACGGCGCTGGGTCGTTATCCAGGCGCCACGCGGGCTGCGGCAGGCTGCCGGCAGGCTCGAGTGAGCGGTGCGTGCCCAGCGGACTCCCGCTGCGGTATGTCGTCTCCACAGGCAATCCTCCCAACCCAGGTGCAGGTCGCGGCTTAGCGCGCGGCGGCCATCAAGGCCGCCCGCTCGGCGACGACCTCGCGGATGATCTTGGCGGCCAGGGTCGAGGTGGCGCCCGACGGATCGTGCGCGGGCGCAACCTCAACAACATCAAGTCCGCGCAGACGGAGGCCGGCCGCTCGGACGATGGCGCGCACGGCGCGCAGCAGTTCCACGGATGTAACGCCACCCGGCTCAGGGGTACCGACGCCGCCCGCCGCCGCCGGGTCAACCACGTCGATGTCCACGCTGAGGTACAGAGGGCATCCAGGCGGTAGAGCGGCGAGCGCCGCCATCGACTCGCCAACGAGGTCGGTGGCTTCGGGCGTGCCCCGCAGCGCCCAGGCCAGACCGGCCTGGCGGGCTGCTGCTGCCTCCGCGGCAGTCGCCGAACGCACCCCGGCGGATTGCACGCGCCCGGGGCCGAGGATGCCGGTCAACAGGTGTGTCACGCATGCGTGCGACCAGGCAGCGCCCTCGTACTCCAGGCGCAGGTCGGCGTGCGCGTCCAGGACCAACGCCGCAAGGGGACCGGGCGCCGGATTGGTTGCCGCATCCCCGCAAGGGTCTGTGCGCTTGAGCAATGCCCGCATCACCGGCACCGTCACCAGATGGTCGCCACCGAGGACGACCAGCAGCCCATCGCTGACTAGATGACCCGGCATGAGCGCCCCCAACCAGGCTTCAATCTGCGCTGCAGTGGCCTGGCGCTCAGCGTTCACGGTCCGGCCGGAGACGACGGGCCCCTGCGCAGCGGCACCTCCGACCCAGTCACCGGCATCCAAGAGCCGCAGGTCACGGAGATCGGCGCCAGCAGCGAGGCTGTACTCCTCGAGGACATACGATGCGGCGCGGATCGCGGCGGGTCCAGCAGCGGGACCGCCACGAAACGATGACCCCTCATCCCACGGAACGCCACAAATCAGCACGTCAGCGGGCTGTCCTGTGCACGACAGCTGCGCCGCCGTCAGGAACGGTTGGCAGGGAGCGGTTTCCGGCCTGGTCATGGCGGATCCGGGCGTCCTGGCCTAAGCGCGGGCGCTCAGCAGCGCCGCGACAAAAGGCGGCAACTGGAACGCTCCCTGGTGCACGCCGGCCGAATAGTATTTGCCCTGCACCGCGGCCGCACGCGCCAGGTCCGGCCGCAGGTCGATCTGCCCCTTGGTGCCCAGAAGATAGCACCAATAGCCACCCGGATAGGTGGGCACGGCGCCGACATAAAGGTGGACCGAGTCAAACACGCTCCGCGCCACCGCAACCGTCTGCCGGATGAATTCCGCCGCATAAAAGGGCGAGCCCACCTGCTGGTTAAAGACGCCCGGCGACTTCATGCTGGCATACACAGAGCGGTAGAAATCGGTCGCGAACAGCCCGACCGCCGGACCGATCGGATCAGTGCTGTCGCACATAATGGCGTCGTAGGTGTCGACGTGCTCCCGGACGTGCAGGATACCGTCCCCGACGATGATCTCGGCCCGCGGGTCCTGGTAACCGGACGACACACGGGGAAACCACGTCTTGCCGGCGCGGATTACGGCTTCGTCGATATCGACGAGCGTGCACCGCTCGACCTCGGGATGACGCATGACTTCGGTGACGACGCCACCGTCGCCGCCGCCGATGACGAGGCAGCGCCGTGGTGCCGGATGCATGGTCAGCGGCACATGGGCCATCATTTCGTGATAGGTGAAGTCATCTGCTTCGGTCAGCTGGACAAGGTCGTCAAGCGTCAGCATCCGGCCCAGATCAGTGGTCTGCCAGACCTTGAGGGCCTGGTAGTCCGTCTGCTCCTCGTGCAGCAACTCCTTGACCCGGAGGCCCAGACGCCGGAACGGTGTCTGCTGCTCGGTGAAGTACTGATCCTCAGTCTGTTTGCTTTCGCTCATCACTGATCCCTCGCTCACCACAGCGCACAGCCGGCAAAGACAGCGCCGTTTGATTCAACAACATGTTCGATGGACCGCACCTGGACCTCGGCCAGGTCCCAGCCGCGCCGGGCAAAGGCCTCGCGGACCATCCGCTCGACCTGTTCGCCGGCGTCATGCGCCGTACCTGGACCCGAGTATTCCATGATCATGCCGGGGCCATGGTTGGGGGTCCGCCCGAGGCCGACCGCGGCGCAAATGCGCTCGCCTGCAACGGCGCTGCGGTGCGTGCCGTACGCGATGTAGACGACCGAACCGATGGGAACATCAAGGGATTGTGTCTCAACGGTCGCCGCCGGCATCACGCTCGACACACGGACGAGGTTGTAGTTGCCGACCTTGGACGAGAGCAGGGCGGCGTCAAAGGCCGTCAGCGGGGCGTCGCCCTCGCCCTTGCCGGAGACTAGGGTGTACCTGGTGGCAAGTGGGTTCATCATGACCTCCGTGACAGTATTGGGTTGGCGGCGGTGCCGTCAACGTGCCCAATATAGGATACCCATCGGGAACGGATTCCGCTATGTTTTGCCGCGACTTGGTCAGGCATGGCGCGCGGCGAAGGCGCTTTGTCAGATAATCTACTATGATGAGGCCATATTGGCTTAGCATGTAGAACCATTACGATTGACTTCAGCGCATAATATAACCTATACTAAGACTACCAGCATCGAAAGGGGTGAGCGGATTGAGGCTACACGGACCAGACGAGCCCGTATATACGATCGGCGTCGTGGCCCGCTTGCTGGGGATCAGTCCCCAGACCTTGCGCGTGTTTGAGCGTGAGGGCTTGGTCGCGCCGTCCCGGACGGATGCCAATATCCGGCTTTACTCTCAAAACGAGCTGGTCGTGCTCCGACGGATCTGCGAGCTGGTCAAGACCGAGGGAGTCAACATCGCCGGAGTACGCGCCGTTATGCGGGTGGAGCGGCGATACGGCGTTGCCGAGTTTTTCACGTTTGAGACGGTTTCGGCAGAGGCGGACGATGCGCCCCCAGACGAGGCAGAGGAGTCGGAGACCGAGTCTGAGGGTCGCACACAGGGATCAACGCCGCGGTCATCGCCCAAGCGATAGCCCGGCACGGCAGCCGCGATCGCTCGGCCGGACTTGCACAGGTAATCCAGGGTGAGGCATGGGCCTCACCGATGTACGTCTAAACAATGAGAGGAGCAATCATATGCCTAAGGTTGTCGGTATCGACCTCGGCACCACCAACTCGGTGATCGCGGTCATGGAGGCGGGCAAGCCCAACGTTATCGTTAACGCTGAGGGTAGCCGCCTGACGCCGTCAGTAGTGGGGTTTAGCAAGACCGGCGAGCGCCTGGTCGGGCAACTCGCCCGGCGCCAGTCGGTGCTTAACCCGGAAAACACCGTGTTTTCCGTCAAGCGCTTTATTGGCCGTCGTTACAGTGAGGCGGACGTCGAGCGTAAGCGTGTGCCGTACACGATCAAGTCGGGTCCCAACGGCGAGGCGCGCGTTGGCGTGCCGATCATGGGCAAGGACTTCTCGCCGGAGGAGATCTCGGCGATGGTCCTGCAAAAGATGAAGGCTGACGCCGAAAAGTACCTCGGCGAGCCAGTTACCAAGGCCGTCATCACGGTGCCGGCCTACTTCAACGACTCACAGCGTCAGGCCACCCGCGACGCCGGGCGCATCGCCGGCCTTGAGGTCTTGCGGATCATCAACGAGCCGACGGCAGCTGCTCTGGCCTATGGTCTAGACAAGAAGGCCAACGAGACGGTCCTGGTTTGGGACCTCGGCGGCGGCACCTTTGACGTTTCGATCCTTGAGGTTGGAGACGGCGTGTTTGAGGTCAAGTCGACCTCTGGGGACACCCACCTCGGCGGCGATGACTATGACGAGCGCATTGTCAACTTTGTGGCGGAGCAGTTCAAGCGCGATAACGGGATCGATCTCCGGAGTGACAGGCAGGCGCTGCAGCGGCTGATCGAGGCCTCCGAAAAGGCCAAGACCGAGCTGTCCCAGGTGACCGAAACCACCATCAGCCTGCCGTTTATCACCGCGGACCAAAACGGGCCCAAGCACCTGGAGAGCAAGATCACAAGGGCAAAGTTCGAGGAGTTGACAGCCGACCTTACGGAGCGGACCATCGAGCCGTTCCGGCGGGCGATCAAGGACGCCAAGCTCGACACCGCGGACCTTGATGAGGTTATCCTCGTCGGCGGCGCAACGCGTATGCCGGCGATCCAGGCGCTCGTCCGCAGTCTGACCGGCAAAGAGCCGCACCGGGGCGTCAACCCGGATGAGGTTGTGGCAGTCGGCGCGGCAATCCAGGCAGGCGTGCTCGCCGGAGAGGTCAAGGACGTTGTCCTGCTCGACGTGACGCCGCTCAGCCTGGGCATCGAGACCCTTGGTGGCGTGATGACCAAGCTGATCGACCGCAACACGACGATCCCAACGCGTAAGAGCCAGATCTTTACGACGGCAGGGGATGGCCAGACGCAGGTCGAGGTCCACGTGCTGCAAGGCGAGCGTGAGATGGCCGCCGACAACCGCACCCTGGGCCGCTTCCAGCTGCAGGGCATCCCGCCGGCGCCGCGCGGCGTGCCTCAAATTGAGGTGGCCTTTGACATCGACGCCAACGGTATCGTCAACGTGTCGGCCAAGGACCTCGGCACCAACAAGGAGCAACGGATCACGATCACGGCTTCGACCCAGCTCGACAAGAGCGAGGTCGAGCGCCTGGTGCAAGAGGCCCAGCGGCACTCAGCCGAGGACAAGCGGCGGCGCGAGCAGATCGAGGCCCGCAACAACGCCGACGGAGTGGTTTACCGGACGGAAAAGCTGCTGACGGACGTAGGCGACAAGGTTTCGGCGGATGCAAAGCAAAAGCTTGAGGCTGCGCTCAATCACCTCAAGGAGACCCTCAAGGGCGACGACGCCGAGGCAATCACCAAAGCGACCGAGGCAGTCAACCAGGCAGCTTATCCGCTGTCGGAGGAGCTCTACAAGCAAACCGCCGCGCCAAGCGGGGCGGCCGGCCCGCAGGGCGATCCGGGAGCAACCGGTGGGCCCGGCACTGGCCAGGCTACCGGCCCGGAGGGCGAGGTCATCGACGCTGAGTTTCGTGCGACCGACGACAAGGGGCAAGACCCACGGGGCGGTGGGTTTTAATGCCCCGGCCTGAGCAAGATCAGGCAAATAGCGACGGTCGGCCCGGCGGCACCGAGCGGCAGAGCAAAGGTGAGGGCGGCGGGACAACCCCGCCCTCGCCAGCCGCGGAGACCGATTGGCAGGCCAAGGCGGCGGCCAACTACGATTTGTTCTTGCGGGCTCGGGCAGACTACGACAACCTGGCCCGTCGCACGCAACGAGATGTGGCAATGCTTGTCCGGCTTGGCAAGCGGGACCTGTTGCTCAAGCTGCTTGACCTTGCCGACAACCTGGAGCGTGCTGCCGGTTCGTGGCGGACCACCCTGGCCGGATGCCAAGGTGTCGATGCCGACGGGCTGGTGGGCGGGGTCGAGATGATCGGGCGACAACTGCAGGGCGTACTGAGCAGTGAGGGAGTGCAACCTGTCGCGTCGGTTGGCCAGCCATTTGATCCGGCTGTCCACGAGTGCGTGGCAACCTGGGACAACCCGGCGGTCGACTGCCCAACGGTTACCGATGAGATCCGGCGCGGCTACACGCTCGATGGCGAGGTACTACGCGCTGCCCAGGTCCGGGTGGCCAAGCCTTAGACGCACGCCCGGAGATCCGGCAAGGACCACCCATGCCATGACTGGCTTGAGCTGCCGCCGGTTGTCGCGGAGCCACACGAGGCTCCCCGGCCTGCCGGCGGCAGCTTCGTTGATCGGCCGGTCGTTGGATCGCGAGAGGCTCGCAAGATGATCGCAAGAGGAGGTCGATTGCGGCGATGCAGATGGACCGCTTTACCGTAAAGTCACAAGAGGCACTGCAGGCAGCGCAGGCGGTTGCCGCCGAGATGGCACACCAGGCGGTAACGCCGGAGCACCTGCTTAGTGCTTTGCTTAAGGACAACGAGGGAGTTGCCGCGGCGATCGTGCAGCGTCTTCTGCCCGATCCGCGTCGCCTGGTCCAGGAGACTGGGCAGCGGATTGCCGCCCTTCCCAAGGTGTATGGCGGCGGCACCGGCGGCCAGTATCTATCCACCGAGCTTGGCCGCGTGCTGCAGTTGGCACAAGAAGAGGCTTCGCGGTTGCAGGACGAGTACGTGAGCACCGAGCACTTACTGCTGGCACTAGCCGAGCCTGCCACCCAGGTGGGTCGCTGGATCACCGGCCTGGGGCTCGGCCGTGATGCAATCTACAAAGTGCTGGCGGACGTCCGCGGTCAGCAACGAGTGACCGATCAGGACCCTGAGAGCACCTACCAGGCCCTCGAGCGCTACGGCCGCGACCTGACCGCCCTTGCCCGGCAGAGCAAGCTCGATCCGGTCATTGGCCGGGACGAGGAGATCCGCCGTGTCATGCAGGTGCTGTCCCGCCGGACCAAAAACAATCCCGTCCTGATCGGTGAGCCCGGCGTCGGCAAGACTGCCGTGGTTGAGGGGCTGGCGCAGCGGATCTTTGCCGGCGACGTGCCCGAGAGCCTCAAGGGCAAGCGATTGATCGCCCTCGACATCGGGGCGCTGGTGGCCGGGGCAAAGTACCGCGGCGAGTTTGAGCAGCGGCTCAAAGCTGTGCTTAAGGATGTCGAAACCGCCCAGGGCGGCATTGTCCTGTTTATTGATGAGCTGCACACCCTGGTCGGCGCGGGCGCTGCCGAAGGCTCAATTGACGCTTCCAACATGCTCAAACCGGCACTTGCCCGCGGTGAGCTGCGGGCGATCGGGGCGACGACCCTGGATGAGTACCGCAAACACATCGAAAAAGATGCCGCCTTGGAGAGGCGGTTTCAGCCAATCCTGGTCGATGAACCGAGCGTCGAAGAGACCATTGCCATCCTGCGCGGCCTCAAGGAGCGGTACGAGGTCCACCATGGAGTGCGCATCAAGGATGCGGCGATCGTCGCTGCGGCCACCCTCTCCTACCGCTACATCAGCGATCGCTTCCTGCCCGACAAGGCGGTTGACCTGATCGACGAAGCCGCCTCACGCCTGCGGATGGAGATCGACAGCCGGCCCGCCGCGATCGATGAGATCGAGCGCCGGATCATCCAGCTCGAAATCGAGAAACGCGCGTTGGCCAAGGAGGAGGACGCCGCATCGCGGGAGCGCCTCGCTAAGCTTGAGCACGAGCTGGCCGAGCTCAAGGAGCAGCGCGGCTCGCTGACCGCCCATTGGGAGAAAGAAAAGGAAACCATCGCGCGCATCCGCTCAATCAAGGAGCAGATCGAGGCGACCAGGACCGAGGAGGCCGACGCCGAGCGTCAGGGCAACCTCGCCCGCGCGGCGGAGTTGCGCTTTGGCAAGGTCCCGGAGCTTGGCCGGCAACTTGAGTCAGCCAATCAACAACTGCAGGTGCTTCAGGCCAAGAGCAAGATGCTGCGCGAAGAGGTCGATGAGGAGGACATCGCGGCCATCGTTGCGCGCTGGACAGGGGTGCCAGTCTCTCGCCTATTGGAGGGCGAGGTGGCCAAACTGATCCGCATGGAGGACGTCCTCCGTGAGCGTGTGGTAGGCCAGGATGCCGCTGTAAGCGCTGTCGCCAACGCCGTTCGTCGTGCTCGTTCCGGGCTCGGTGACCCCAACCGGCCGATCGGATCGTTTCTCTTCCTGGGGCCGACCGGCGTCGGCAAGACCGAACTGGCCCGTGCCCTGGCTGAGTTTTTGTTTGACGACGAGCGTGCGATGGTGCGCCTGGACATGTCCGAGTACCAGGAGCGTCACACCGTCGCCCGCCTGATTGGGGCCCCACCCGGCTATATCGGCTATGACGAAGGCGGTCAGCTCACCGAGGCGGTCCGGCGCAAGCCCTACTCGGTCGTGCTCTTTGACGAGGTCGAAAAGGCCCACCCAGAGGTATTCAACACCCTGCTGCAGCTGCTTGATGACGGCAGGCTGACCGATGGACATGGGCGGACGGTTGACTTCCGCAACACCGTGGTGATCATGACCTCCAATCTTGGCAGTCAATGGATCATGGAACACGCCGGAGATCCCGTGCGGATCCGCGACCTCGTCATGGAGGCCGTACGCAACCACTTCCGGCCGGAGTTCCTCAACCGGGTCGATGAGCTGGTAGTATTCAACGCGCTCGGCCGGGACGAGCTCAAACAGATTGTCGAGATCCAGTTGCGCATCCTGCGTAAACGGCTGGCAGAGCGCAATATTGAGCTAGTGGTCAGCCCTGCTGCGGCCGACTATCTCGCGGCAGCTGGCTTTGACCCGGCGTACGGCGCCCGGCCCCTCAAGCGGTTGATCCAACGCGAGATCGAAAACCCGCTGGCCCTGCGCCTGTTGCAGGGTGAGTTTCGGGATGGCGACTTGGTTGAAGTCGACGCGGATCCGGTGCAGCCTGATGAGCTGATCTTCCGACACGTGGCGAGGGAGTAACTCCGAGGGCGGGGATTGGCAAGGGGCTGCTCAGTTCTTTACTTTTTCCACCAATTGCGATAGCTTATGTCCTTGGACCCTCAGTCTGACGCGTGACGTCTAAACTGATTGGGTCAAGCAGAGCGCGTCTGGCCTGCCGGTGATTGGTGCGGTTCGCGCCGCCATCGCCGCTCGGTCGGGCGTTTTCTGTTTAATATCCAGGAGGCGACGTTGGTTGACAGTTCCACAGATGATCTATATCGCCGCTGTCGCAGTATACGCGGTGCTGTTTTTGATGTTCACGCGCTTTTTTTGGTGGAAGCATCTCGCCGAGCGCGACCACTGGGGCCGCCGGCCCAACCTATCAATTGATCGTGTCCGGGAAGCGGCTCAACAACACCGCCGCGGCCTACCGCACTTTAGCGTGCTTGTCCCCGCGCGCAACGAGGCCGATGTCATCCGCAAGACCGTCGAGCAGATGGCCCGCATGGACTACCCGGCCGACAACTATGAGGTCCTGATCGTCACCGATCAAAAAGAAGCCATCGAGGCCGATCGCACCCGGCCAATCGCTGTGGATGAAGTGCTTGCGATGCTAGGCCAGCCACCCGCTGGGTCCGCGATGTCCGAGCAAGGCCAGGCGGTCGGCTACCCAGGCGAGACCGAGGCAAGGATTAACCCGGATGCGCATCAGCTGTTGCTGCACCTCTTGGCCGACCAGGCACTGCAAGAGTACCCTGCCTGCTCCCGTCGCAACGCGGTGGCGGCGCCGGCAGCGATGCGCGACCTGCCCCGGCCACGCCGTGCCGCCCTGGTCCGCGACCTGGCCAAACAACTGATCGAGCGCAACGGCAAGATCGTAGCCGGCGAGCTGGCCGCGACGATTGATCGCCACGCCCCCGGCGCGGCCGGCGAGCGGCTCCAGGCAGAGACGGCGTCGCTGCTGGCGATGGCGTTGCCGGTGATCGCCGCCTACCGGCATCTCGCGGGCGGCACCGAGGCTGATTTGACGGAGACGTTGCTGCGCGAGACCGCCCGGGCCAAGCACCGGATTACCGGCGAGGTCATCAGCACGCTGGCCAAGATGATCGCCGGCCGTCTGATCACTGCGGCACGCGACGATGCCGTGCACGCCGACCAGCTCCGCGCCCGGCTGACTCGTCTTGCGGTTGAGGCACTGCCGACGACCCAGGACGTCCTTGAGGGTTGGATCGCCGCCAATGCCAGCAAACCCGGCGTGGTCACCGTCAAGCACATCTGTGTCCCTTACGACTTCGACGGTGCTTACCAGGGCGAGTGCCTTGGCGAGAGCGTCCCGTCAACCAAGGGTCGCGCGCTCAACTACGCGCTGTCGTTTGTTAGCCCCAAGACCGAGGTCTGCGGTTTTTATGACGCCGAGAGCCGGCCTGACCCCCGTACCCTGCTCTACGTTGCCTGGCGACGGATTCAGGCACCAGTCGAGTCACGCGTCCTCCAGGGACCGGTCTTTCAGGTGCGCAATCTTTTCCGGATGGGGCCGTTCTGCAAGATAGCGGCGCTTTACCAGGCCGTCGCGCATGAATGGTACTTGCCGCAGATCTTCCACCGCCTGCCGTTTGTCGGAGGCACCAACCTTTACATCGAGAAGTCCCTTCTGCTTGGGCTCGGCGGCTATGACAATAGCATTCTGACCGAGGACCTTGAGCTCGGCGTGCGCGCCTACATGCAGGCCGGAGCGTGGCCCGAGTACCTGCCCTACCCCAGCAGCGAGCAGACACCACCGACGGTCAGAGGCTTCTTCCGGCAGCGGCTGCGGTGGGGCACCGGCCACCTTCAGGTGGTCGAAAAGCTACGCGGCGACAAGACTGGCAATCCCGCGCGGCGCCGGCAGATGCTGCATCATCTATTCATCAAGGGGCAGTTTGAGTGGACGATATATCAAATGGCGACCTTGGTGCCGCCGACCGTGCTGATCCTTTATGCGCTCGGCTGGGTCGACCCTGAGATCCTGCCGATCCAGGTCAGGTACTTGCTCAATGTCTTCACGCTTGGCTACTTTGGCTTCACCTTTTACATCTACACGCGGTACCGGCCGTTCATGGATCACGTTGCGCGGCCACGTTCCCGGTTTGGCGAGGTCGGCGTCGTAGCGCAGCTGCTCGTTCTGCCGCTGGCCGCTTTCCTGTTCCCCGTGCCGTATTCGACTGCCCTGGTGCTAAAGAGCCTGGGCCGTGAGCCCAAGCTCTGGGTCAAGACACCGCGCACCGCGGAGTAGTCTCGTCGCGTTGTTGCCTGGCACCGGGCTGTGTCGCAGTCGGCGACCACTACGGTGCCAGGCGCTCCCGATCCCGCGGGAACAGCGTTACCTCACGCATGTTGCTGAGCCCTAGCAACGCCATCGTTAGCCGTTCCGCCCCAATCGCCAAGCCGCCGTGCGGCGGCGCGCCGTACCGGAAACCATCAAGATAGAACCCAAAGGCCTCCGGGTTGAGGCCCCGCGCAATAAGACCCTGCTTAAGCTGCTGGTAATCGGAGATCCGCAGGCCCCCCGTCGTGACCTCGATCCCGCCCAGGAGGAGGTCAAAACTGTCGGTCAGGTGAGGGCGATCGGTGTGCGGCTTGGCGTAGGCAGGCCTGGTCTCGACCGGCCAGTCCGTAACAAAGGCGGCGCCGCCGGTCATGCCGCACAATAGCCGCTCTCCCTCTGGATCGAGATCACCCGGTGGCAGCTCCTTGCCATACTTTGCAGCGAGCATCCGTTGTGCCTCGGCCAGGGGGATGCGGGTGATGCCCCCATCCGGCAGACAAGCAGATGGGTTGGCGCCCACGGTGGCGAGCCAGCCGGCATGGTTGGCAGCGAGGGTTTCCGCCGTGCGATATAGCATCCTCTCCTCCAGCGCCATCAACTCCTCGGCCGACGCGACAAACCCGACCTCCCAGTCCATGCTGGTGAACTCATTGAGATGGCGCGAGGTGTTGTGCGGCTCGGCCCGGTAGACGGGACCAACTTCAAAGACGCGCTCAAAGCCAGCGAGGACCAGCAGTTGCTTGTAAAACTGCGGGCTCTGTGCCAGGTACGCACGGCGACCAAGGTAGTCGACAGCAAAGAGGTTGGCGCCTCCTTCGGTGGCAGTGGCAACAATCTTGGGCGTTTGCACCTCAACCATGCCCTGCGCCGCCGAGAACTCCCGAAAGCACCGGATGATCTCGCCTTTAAGCCGGAAGATCGCCTGCTGACGCGCATGGCGCAGGGCGGGTACGCGGTGCTGGAGCGCGAGGTCAAGGCCGACCTTGAGCACGGGCAGGTTGATCTCAAATGGCAGTTCGGCGGCCTCAGCGATCACCGTCACCGTCTCGCCGTCCACTTCGAAGCCGCCCTGCGCGCGCTCATCCAGACGAACCTGCCCGCGAACCTCAACGACGTCTTCCACAGCGACCTCGTCGAGCGCCGGGCCGCACGCCCCATCCGACGCCAGGACCACCTGCACAATGCCGCTACGGTCGCGCAGGAGCATGAAGGTCACAGCGCCGATACGCCGTATCCGATGAATCCAACCTTGCAGACGGACCGTCTGACCTGCATAGTGTGCCAGTTCTGCCGCGAGACGACGTTCCAGCAACGTCTCCGCCTCCTCGTTATCCGCATCTTGGCCGGCGATCATAGCCGCCTGCCAGGCAATGCCCTCAAACCGGGGGACATCCAGGATAAAAACAAAAAGACCGCCCACAAGGGCGATCTTTTGACCGCGGTGCCACCCTGTGCTGCGCCGCCCTCACGAGCGACGCCTCAGCCGGAGCGCTGCTCCGGCGCCTTTATCGCAGGCCTGCGATGGACTCCGGAGATGTCTTTGACCATGGTCCCGCGCCGGATTTCACCGTCCCGGCTCTCTGTGGCAGGGTTGCCATGGCTACTCTGCTCCGTCATCGTCCCGATGTGCTATTTGGCTGTTGTCCCGCATACTACACCCCGGCAGGGGAGCGGGTCAAGCTGCAGCGTTGACACGTTGCCGCATCGGCGCTCGCCGGCGCTGTCGCGCTCCGGTCCCCGGCTGCCTAAGACTGCATCTCCGCCAGGGTAATGGTGTAGGTCAGCTCTGAATTGCGCCGGATGACCTTGACCTCAATCCGTTCTCCCACCCGATGAGCTTGTACCGCCGCGTTGAGGTCTGCGACGGAATTGATGGTCTGGCCAGCGACGGCAATGATCACGTCGCTCGCCTGCACCCCCGCGAGGGCCGCTGGTCCACGGCTGATGACTTCGACAACCAGGACTCCCTTGTCCAGCGAGACCCCGTATCGGGCGGCATTGGCCTTATCAACAATCCGCACGCCAAGCCACGGGCGAACGATCCGGCCGTTAAGGACCAGGTCGTTGGCGATCGGCCGCACGATGTTGATGGGGATGGCAAAGCTCATGCCCTCGATCTCAGTTGAAGCAAACTTGATCGTGTTGATCCCGATGACCTGCCCACTGCCGTTGCAGAGCGGTCCGCCGCTGTTGCCAGGATTGATGGCGGCATCGGTCTGGACGAGGGTAAAGGTCCGCTCGCCTTGTTGCACCTGGCGGTTGATGCCGGAAATCACGCCCGCAGTGACTGTGCGGGCAAACTCGAGGCCCACCGGATTGCCGATTGCCACCGCCACCTCACCGACACGCAGGGCGTCTGAGTCGCCGAACGCAGCGACCGGCAGGTCTGTCGCCTGGACCTTGACCACGGCCAGGTCAGTGAATGCGTCGGTCCCCACGATGGTACCGGTCAGGACGCGCCCGTCCGAGAGGCTTACCAGTAGCTCAGTGGCACCTTCGACTACGTGGTTGTTGGTGACGATGTAGCCGTCTTTGTGAAAGATAACGCCTGACCCGCTCGACTCGGAGGTGTAGGCACGGCGGAAAATATCATAGGCTATGGCCTTGTTGAGGATGCCCACGACGGCCGGGCCGACCGCCTCAGCGGCATAGGCGACAGTACCGGCCTCTGCCGGGGTCACCGGGTCGGAATTGCCGCCCGTCCCAGAGTTGCCGCCGGGCAAGGTGATACCGCCACCCTGGGCAACGTATGGGATGCGATCCATCAAGTACGTCGGGGCCACGGTGATCATCAGCAAACCACCGATCAACGCACCGACCAGTCCAACCAAAAGATGAGAAAGCAGGGTCTTGCGGCGAGGCCGCTGACCCTGCTCATCTGCTGTCACGTGAACGTAGCCCATGGGCACCGCTGTCGGCGCGGCGTCCTCCGGCAACCTGCTCTCACTCACTCGCTCGTCACCCTCCGCCACGTCTCCCCGCGTCGCCCGATGGCGAGTACGGCATCGCCTCTCGGCGGGCCGGGGATCAGTTGGCCTCGGCCCGCACGATCTCCTTGATCTTCATCAGCCGTGCGACGGTGGAGCGTTCTTGTTCGGACAACTTCATGCTAATGTCTTTTGCCGCTGCTTGCAGTTCAGGGATTAGTACGTACTCCAAGGCGTTTACGCGTCGCCTTGTGCGTTCGATCTCATCGGCAAGCAACTCGGCGGACTTTTCGATCTGGGCCAGCCGGATCAGCAGCGCCAGCACTTCCGAGAACGCAGCCAAAGCAGCATCTAGCTCGCCCGATGTGTCCACAAACCCGTAGCTGAGCGGATCGCCTTCCTGGCGCATCGAGAACCGGGGCACATGAACGTTCATGATCACCGAGGTGTCCATCTCCATGTACACCCGCTGCTTTGGGGCCATGATCGCTTCTTCGAGCGCCTCGCGAGACATTACCGCGCGAGCCACCAGAAAGCTGCGATTGGCCGCGAGCAGCATCTTCTCGACCTGCTCCCTCAACTCCCGGTCTTCACGTACCAGGACAAGGAATTCCTTCATCAGCTGGTCGCGTTTGTCCTTGAGCAGCTTGTGGCCACGCCGGGCAACTTCGACCCGCTTGCGGAGCTTCAGCAGCTCCATCCTGGTTGGGCTGACGTCGATGACCATTAGTTGTTCCCCGCAGTCGCCTCGGCCTTAGGCATGTACTTCTCAATGTACTCAAGCCGGACGCGCTTGAGCTCTGCGCGCGGCAATTTTGAGAGAAGCTCCCAGCCAAGCCTCAGCGTTTCCTCAATTGTCCGGTTTTCGTTCTCGCCCTGCCTGACATACCGGTTTTCAAACTCGTTGGCAAACTGCAGGAAGCGTCGCTCGGTCTCGGACAAGGCAGCCTCGCCTAAAACGACCGCAAGCTCTTTGGCTTCCTTGCCCCGGGCATATGCGGCATAAAGCTGGTTCATGACGCCCGCGTGGTCCTCACGCGTCTTGCCGGTGCCGATACCCTTGTCCTTCAGTCTCGACAGCGAAACAGGCACGTTGACCGGTGGATATATGCCAGCGCGGTGCAGCTCGCGCGAAAGGATAATCTGACCCTCGGTAATGTATCCGGTCAGGTCGGCGATCGGGTGGGTCCGGTCGTCCTCGGGCATGGTCAGGATCGGCATCTGCGTGATCGACCCGGGCTTGCCGGCGATACGGCCGGCGCGCTCATAGATCTGGGAGAGGTCAGTATACATGTAGCCAGGATAGCCGCGGCGACCCGGGACCTCTTTGCGGGCGGCCGAGACCTCACGCAATGCCTCGCAGTAGTTGGTCATGTCCGTGAGGATGACCAGGACGTGAATGCCCTTTTCAAAGGCCAGGTACTCGGCAGTCGTCAGGGCCATCCGCGGGGTCGCGATGCGCTCGATCGTGGGGTCGTTGGCAAGGTTCATAAACAGCACCGCGCGCTCAATCGCGCCCGTGCGCTGGAAGTCTTTGATGAAGTAGTCCGCTTCCTCGAAGGTAATGCCCATCGCGGCAAAGACGACGGCGAAACGCTCGTCGGTACCAAGTACCTTGGCTTGCCGGGCGACCTGGGCCGCCATCTGGGCGTGCGGCAGGCCTGAGCCGGAGAAGATCGGCAGCTTCTGACCACGGACCAGCGGGTTCATGCCGTCGATAGTCGAGATGCCGGTCTGAATGAACTCCGACGGATACGCGCGCGCGTACGGGTTGATCGGGCTGCCGGAGATGTCGAGCCGTTTTTCGGGCACGATCCGGGGGCCGCCGTCAATCGGGTTGCCAAAGCCGTCAAAGACACGGCCCAGCATGTCACCGCTGACACCGACCTCGAGAACCCGCCCGAGGAACCTGACCTTGGACTGGGTAACATCCAGGCCTGAGGTGCCTTCAAACAGCTGGACCAGCGCTGAGTTTTCCTGCGCCTCCAGCACCTTGCCGCGACGGATTTCGCCGCTGGCCAACTCGACTTCGACGAGCTCGTCAAACTTGGACTCGGTGACCTTATCAACAATCATCAGCGGGCCTGAGATCTCGCTGATGGTGCGGTATTCCTTAAGCATCAGTGCTCACCCCTCTCCCCTAGACTGCGCCAACGCCGGCGATTTGCTCGCTAACCTTGGCCGCGAGCGCTTCAAAGGCGCCGGTTTGGTCTTCGGGGATGTACTTGGCGCGCGCAATGTCCTCGCGCACCGGCAGGGCCAGCAGCCGGTCGAGGTTGCCACCGCGGTCGATCACGGCCTGCGCCTCGTCGTGGAAATCCAGGATCAACTTGAGCAGCCGGTATTGCTTGGCCATGGATGTGTACGTGTCGACGCCGTCGAACGCGTTCTGCTGCAGGAAGTCCTCCCGGATGGACTTGGCGGTCTCCAGGATCATGCGGTCGTCCCGCGACAGAGCATCCACGCCGACGAGGCGTACGATCTCCTGCAACTCGTCTTCCTTCTGCAGGATACGCATGGACTCGGCTCGCATATCTGGCCAATCCTCACCGACGTTCTCGCGGAGCCACGGATTGATCTGATCAAGGTACAGCGAGTAAGAGCGCAGCCAGTTGATCGCCGGGAAGTGCCGGCGGTCGGCGAGCGATGCATCGAGGCCCCAGAAGACCTTGACGATGCGCAGCGTTGCCTGCGTAACTGGCTCGGAGAGGTCGCCGCCCGGCGGTGAAACCGCGCCGACGACGGTGAGCGAGCCTTCTCGCTTGTCAGAGCCAAGCGAGGTGACACGCCCTGCCCTCTCATAGAACTCAGCGGCCCGCGAGCTCAGGTAGGCCGGATAGCCTTCTTCACCGGGCATTTCCTCGAGGCGGCCGGACATTTCGCGCAGGGCTTCGGCCCAGCGGGAGGTCGAATCGGCCATCAGAGCGACGCTATAGCCCATGTCCCGGAAATACTCCGCGATGGTGATCCCTGAGTAGACGGATGCCTCACGCGCTGCAACCGGCATGTTGGAGGTATTGGCAACCAGCACCGTGCGGTCCATCAGAGGCTCGCCGGTGCGGGGGTCTTCAAGGTGGGGAAACTCCAGCAAGACGTCGGTCATCTCATTGCCCCGCTCGCCGCAGCCGACGAAGACAATGATCTCTGCGTCAGCCCACTTGGAGAGCTGATGCTGGACCACAGTCTTGCCGCTGCCGAAGGGACCGGGGATGCATGCCGTCCCGCCCTTGGCGATCGGGAAGAAGGTGTCAATGACCCGCTGTCCGCTGACCATTGGGATGTCCGGCCCATGCTTTTCAACATAGGGACGGCCCTGCCGCACCGGCCAGCGCTGCATCATCGGTAGATCGACGGTCGAGCCATCGGCAGCCTTGAGGGTGCACACGGTCTCCTCGACCGTGAAGTCACCAGCGTGGATCGCCGTGACTTCGCCGGCCTTGCCCGGCGGAACCATGACCCGGTGCTCGATGATCGCGGTTTCCTTGACCGTACCGATGATGTCGCCGGCAGTGACCTGATCGCCAACCTTGACCGTCGGCACAAAGTGCCACTTGGTGGCCCGGTCAAGTCCGGGGACCTCGACGCCACGGGCGATGTACTCCCCGGACTGCTCCATAATCACGTTTAGCGGCCGCTGGATGCCGTCATAGATCGAGCGCAGCAGGCCGGGCCCAAGCTCAACGCTCAATGGCTGCCCGGTTGTCTCGACTGGCTCGCCAGGCCCCATGCCGCCGGTTTCTTCATATACCTGAATCGAAGCCCGGTCGCCGCGCAGCTCAATGATCTCACCGATCAGGCCGCGCTCACCAACGCGCACGACATCGTACATTCTTGCGTCGGGCATGCGGTCTGCGACGACAAGGGGTCCGGAGACCTTAACAATACGCCCCTGGTTCATTGCTTTCCCTCACCTCTGAAGAGGATGTCCGCACCGATTGCTTTCTCCACGATCGCCCGCAGTCGGGCCAACCCTTGGCCGGTGGATTCTTGCCCTTCGGGGATGATCACCGCCGCCGGGAGCGCCTGCGCGGCCAACGCCTTCATCTGCGGCGCGACTGCATTGGCAAACCCCTCGGTGACAAAGATGGCGGCATACTTGCGGCTGACGCATTCCCCAAACGCACTCACGGCCTCGTTATCGTTGGCAACTGGGTAGACGTCAATGCCCAAGGCTCGGAAGCCCAGGATCGAATCGCGGGCGCCGACCATGGCAATACCCAGTTGATCAGGCATAGGTTTCACGCAACCTCTCGCGGATCGTGTTTTCCGGTAGCCGGTTGATCTTGCCGATAAAGATAATCCGCAGGTTTTTGATCTCGGTTTCCTTAGCCATCAGGTAAGCGATGATTGGCTCAGGTCCGAACGCGGTGTAGCGCGACTCCTCGGTCAGGCTGAGCAGCCGGTCGTCCATCAGCTTCTCGTAGAGAGCCAAAGAACCGGTACTGCGGTAGGCCTGCACCCCGGCCGCGAGAACGTCATGGTTGGTCACGCCGGTCAAGGCCTGGACGATCTCCTCCAACTCGGCGTTAAACAGCGCGACCAAACGGGCGACCGCAATTGAGCCGCCAGTCACGAGCGCGCGCTGGACCACTCCTGGCGCGGCCTTGAGCGCCTTGAGGCGCAACAAAGTCCTCAAGTTGACCAGATCGGCAGTCGCCTGGCCAAGCCGGGCGAGTAGATCATAGCCACCACTTGACGCCTGGCTAATCAGCAGTGGAAACCGCGCCGCATCGACGACCAGGTCGATCTCCTGCGGGTCGCCGGTAGCGCCATAAGTACGCGAGGCCTGGAGGGCCACTGTACGGAACGGCTCAGGTAGGATCGTCGCCGACCCGGTCCTTGCCACCTCTGCCAGCAACGACGGCGAGAGGCTGCCCGCACCGACCATCTGGCCTGGCTCAAGCGGCCGGTTAACCAGCGCCGCCTTGAGTACGGTCTTTAGATTCTGCAGGTCATAGACAAAGCCAAGGAAGCCCACCAGATCCTGATCGGGCGAACCCTGCCGCAGCAGCGCAAAAACACGGGCCAATTCGGCCGCCAGCGCCACCTCGTAGTTAAACACCGAGCCTGCCGCAGTGACCGCGGGAGCATACTCGGTTTCGAAGAGAAGCCGGAACGCCGTCTCCGGATCCGGCGAGTCCACCATCCGCATCAACTGCGCGCGGGTTAGCAGACGGGTCTCGAGCACCCGCAACTGGGCAACGAACCGGGCATAGTCAAACTCATCACGGCGGTTGCTCTCTCCGCTGTCACCGCTGTCGTCCAGCTGAGCATGCCCATAGATGCCCGCACTCGTCTCGATGCTCATGCCACGCTGGCTCCCGCAGCCTCTGTATCAAACAGCAGCGTCGCAATTTCGGGTTCGAGCGCATCCTGCAGCAGCGCCAGGGTCCGCTCAAACGAGCAGTTGACCTCGATATCGCCGGCCTGAAGGATCAAGCCGCCGCGCATTTCTCTGGTCCGTGCCGCAAACGTCAGCTTGCCAGGCAGGCCGTTTGTGCTGATCCGTGCGTTAACCGCGGCGAGCCACTGGTCGTCCAGTCTGCTCCGATCACGCGGCGAAACCACTACCTGTTCATCGCCTCTTACCGCGGCGCGCACGGCGAGATCGGCGAGCAGCCCGCGATACTGGGCGTCATCCAGCCCGGCCAGGCGGTCCAGCGCACCCGCAAAGACCTGCTCAAGCACCTGTTGCTTGGCGCTGAGCACCAGCTGGCGAATCTCGACGCTTGCCGTGGCGAGCTCACGCCGCCTTGCTTCCTCTGCGGCAGTGGCGCCGGCGGAATGGATCCGCTCCGCCGCGGCCTGAGCACGAGCCCGGCCCTGGGCAAGGACCGCCTCACTCTGCACCCGCGCCTCGGCGAGGACCGCCGCCGCTTCGGCTTCGGCGTCCTGTTGGATCTTGCGCAGGATATCTTCTAGTGCCATAGAGAGATCACTATCCTATTCAGTTTGCTGCCTACTTGATGGCGTAGAGAAGTAGGATCGTTCCGAGCAAGCCCAGAACGGCGTAGAACTCAACGAGGGCGGGCAGGATCAACGCCTTGCCTGACTCCTCCGGCTTTTTGGCGACGATCTGCATGGCAGCCGCAGAGCAACGACCCTGGTAAACACCCGAAACCAGACACGCGATAGCAACGGGAGCGCACGCAAGCAGGATCTCACGGCCCTGTGCCATGGTGATCGCAGCGCCGAAAGTGTTGATCTGCTGCAGGGCGAGGAAGCCAGCGACGAAACCGTAGATGCCCTGGGTACCTGGTAGAGCCTGGAGGAGCAGGACCCGGCCGAACTTCTCTGGCTCTTCGGCGACGATGCCGGACGCGGCCTCACCAGCGATGCCCACGCCCGCGCTCGAGCCGATGCCGGCGAGGAAGATCGCCACACCGACGCCGACGAATGCGATGCCGGTAGCGGAGATCAGATCGGTGAACAACGCAACAAACACGGGAGCGATTGCGAGCGCGGCGACGGCCACGCCGAATACTGAACCTACTGCGGTCATTTGAGTTGTGCAGCCTCCTTAGACGACGACCTAATTAGTGCGCTTAATGTGAGAGCTTGCGCTCTGAACCACCGGTTACACTACACTTGCACTGCCGAGCCGATATTGCAGGCTCCGGCGGGAGTTGGTCCACAAAGGTCAGTCCGGGGACACCTCGGTGTACCGCGGGCGCTCTGCGAATGGCTTGAACGCCTTGCCTCCCCCCTCAAAAAACTTGGTGAAGAACTCAATGAACTGCAGGCGTCCAGAATGAATGAACGCGCCAAACACGTTGATCAGCAAGGATATCCCGTGACCAAAGGCCATGATCACCAGCATCAGGATGATGCCGACAAATGGCACCGGCCGGACCATCAACGCGATCTGGTTGATCGCCATACCAAGGGACGCCGTGGCGAGCCCGAGAGCCAGCAGCCGGCTGTAGGAAAGCGTATCGCTCAGGTAGCCGATTAACCCATACAGGCTATATAGCCCGCCGAAGACCTTGCCGATCAGGTTTTTAGCCGAGCGGCCCTGGGTAAGGATCAATCCACCAACCGAACCGATTGCCAGATACTTGCCAATATTGGCGACCGCCGGCCCCAGGGCGGAGCCGCTCGCCATCAGGCCGAGACTTGGCAACAGCACCAGCCAGAGGCCCTGGTCCACGATGGCGTCAAAGACCCGTCCATGCTTGATGTTCATGTAGCCTTTGATGCCGATGCCGACCATCAGGTGGATCAGGCCAAGCACGAGCGACAAGATCATCAGGGTCATTGGCTCTTTGACCGGATCAAAGAGGATTATCGCGTCTTTAAACCGGGTGATGAAACCAAGGTACGGGGGCAGAAAGTTGAGCGCATCGCCCATCCACCCGCCGGTGAGGGCGCCCATCACGAACGTCGCGAAGCCACCGATGGTCAGGAGCCGGAAGAACTTGTGTGCGCTCTTGGGAGTGGTCGGCTTGCGCATCATCCAAGTGCAGTACGCCATCATCAGCAGACCGTAGATCGCGTCGGTCAGCGCGATGGCAAAAAACAGCACAAAAAACGGCGTTAGCAGTGGCGTCGGGTCAATCTCGCGGTAGCTCGGCCAGCCGTAGATGTTGGTTACAATCTCAAACGGCTTGGTCAGCGGCTTGTTGGTAAGCGTGATCGGCGGCTGCTCGTGCGGCCCCGGATCACGAACAATAATCGCTGCGGAGTCCGCAAATGGCGCAAGGCCTCGCTCAAGCCGCCCGATCTCCGGCCCCGGACACCAACCGCTGAGGACAAATGTCTTGCCGGTCGGCGCAAGCATGTACTGGGCCTCGTATCGCTGCCGCTCGAGCAACAACCGGTCATATAGCGTTTGCAGGACCGGCCGGTGCTCGACGAGACGGCCGCCTGCCACAGCCAGCGCCTCACGCTCGGCTGCCAGCGCGGCGAGCTCACTCTCCGCCGCTTGGATAGCCTCCGCGGCGGTCGCACCGGTATCCGGTAGAGATACGGGCTCGGTGCCGCTCGTCCGGATTGTCTCCGCGATGGCAGCGTCGTCCCGGAAGTAGAGCAACAAGAAATACACCTGGCGCCCGATGGTGCCCATGCGCTCCAGGTGATACGGCGAACCGATGCTTGCAAGTGCGGCACTCAGCGCCTCGAGCTTAAGCTCCGTAGTCGTGCTGAAGTAGCTGGCCACCTTGGCCGTGCCGGTCAGGGCGCCAAGGTCAAGGTTGAGGGCGCCAAATGGTTGCAGCTCCCGGATACGTACGGCAAGGTCGGTCTCCCTTGTCCGGATCTCGCCGAGGCGTGTTTCGCCGCGTTGGCAGGTTGCCAGGATGTCGGAATAGTCAAACTGCCCGGCGGCCTCCCAGGTGCTTTTGGAAACCCCTTCTTTGGCGGCCAGAAAGCTCTCCACCAACCCTTGCTGGACTCGGTTCCACCGGGAGATGTAGTTGAGGCAGGAAGTCACTTCGCTCAGCTGCCGGTCGGTCTCGGCGATCTTGCTCTGCGTCTGCTGGATCAACCGTCCCCGGTCCTCACCAGCGGCGGCGCCGGCCGCTCCGTCTGCCTGCCCCATCTCCTCACTGACATCCACGAGCTGCATGACGCCAAGGCCGTGCAGGACCGTGAGGATTTCCGTCCGGAGCGCGGCATGCCCCACCACCGTGACGGATTTCATGGGTGTGACAGCCATCAGGCGCTCACGATCCTTTCAACAACCTGCTGGATGGCCGCCTCGATCCGGGCCTGGGCAGAGGCAAGCACGGCGGCCGCCTCAGCTTTGGCGTCCGTCGCCATGGCGACCGCATCGGCGCGCCCCGTCTGGCGAGCTGACTCGAGTGCGGCAGCGACCGCCTGTTTTGCCTCGGCCTCAGCCGCTTTGACCATCTCAGCTGCCGCAAGCTGCGCCTGCGATAGGCTCTGCTCTGCTTGAGCCCGAGCGCTTGCCACGATCTCGCCGGCCTTTGCCTCTTGCGTCCTGATCTGGGTAATCAAATCCGTGGCCACCAACCAACCACCGCCTGTCATGCATTGTCGGAGAACATAAAGGCTCAAACCAACGGCCCGCTGGGTGGTGACTCCAGAACCAGCGGGGCCGTACCCATCAAATCGAATCAGTTTTGGCACACTTACGCAATGGACCAATCCACCACATACGAGTCGCAGCCATGCATGTTCGCCAATTGCCCCAATCAATCCCTGCAAAACTTGAGGCTAAATCGATCTTGCAGACTGCGTCTAGTCGCGCCGGCTGATACGCGCGCCCAAGGTGGCCAATTTGCCAACAACGTTGTCATACCCGCGATCGAGATGCTCGATACCTGCGATCTCGGTTTCGCCGTCGGCAATCAGACCGGCAACAACCAGGGCCGCTGCGGCACGGAGGTCCGTGGCCTGGATGGGCGCCGCCGATAGGCCCGCGACGCCCTCGATAATCGCCGTGCGGCCCTCGACACGAATGCGCGTCCCCATGCGGTTGAGCTCCTGCACGTGCTTGAAGCGACCTTCCCAGATCGTCTCGGTAACCATACTGGTGCCATTGGCCACTGAAAGCAGCGACGTCATTGGCTGCTGGGCGTCGGTCGGAAAACCGGGATAGGGCAACGTGGTGATGTGCACGGCGCGGGGCGGTGTACCGTTGGACCAGACGCGGACCGCGTCGCCATTTTCCCAGACATTGCATCCTGTCTCTTCGAGCTTGGCGGACACCGGGGCAAGGTGCTTGGGGATGACGTTTTCCACCATGACGTCGCCATGGGTCGCACACGCGGCAATCATAAAGGTGGCTGCCTCGATCTCGTCCGGGATGATCGCGTGGGTTGCGCCGTGCAGTTCGGCCTGGGATACGCCGCGGATGCGGATAACGTCGGTGCCAGCGCCCTGAACGCGAGCCCCGCAGGCGTTGAGGTAGTTGGCTAGGTCGACGATATGCGGCTCTTTGGCGGCATTTTCGATCGTCGTTAGTCCTTCGGCGAGGACCGCCGCGAGCATCGTGTTGACAGTCGCACCGACCGAAACCACGTCCATGTAGACCGTCGTGCCGACCAGACGCTTGGCATGGACACGGACCACGCCACCTTCGACCATAACCTCGGCGCCCAGGGCCTCAAAACCTTTGATGTGCTGGTCGATCGGACGTACGCCAATGTCGCAACCGCCTGGCAATGGGATCTCGGCCTCGCCAAACCGGCCGAGAAGCGCGCCCAAAAGGTAATAGGAGGCGCGAAGGCGCTTGGCCGAGGTGTAGGGGATGCGGACGGGGGCGGCATTGCCCGCATCCACGGTCAATCCGGCACACTGGCCGCGCCGCACCCACGAGACTCCGGCGCCAAGATCGTTGAGCATCTCAGCGTAGACCTCGACGTCGGTGATTTGCGGTATGTTCTCCAACCGGCTCACGCCACCACAAAGAATCGTCGCGGGGATGACCGCGACCGCGGAGTTTTTGCGGCCACCAATACGGACGCTACCGCGTAGGCGGTTGCCACCTTGGATTAAGAGTCTGGGCAAGCCGGTTCCTCCATTGCGGGTCGCTCCGGCGCTGGGCTGCCGGTAACACAGAGTGCTGTGCTTTGTTGCCGCTCCAATGTCAGACGGCAAAGGGGCCAATGCTATGGCCCGTCTGCCATCCTAACAGAAAGGCGCGGCGCACACCATCGTCCGATGCGCCGCGCCACTCTCGCAGATCGTCTCTACCGCGGGGCCGCTCGCCGCCTACTTGCCCGGGTAGAACTGGATCGGATTTACCGGCTTGCCGTTGATCCGCACCTCAAAGTGCAGGTGATTGCCGGTGCTGCGGCCGGTGCTGCCGACCGTGCCAATCACCTGGCCTTTGGTCACGACATCGCCGACCTTAACATTCATCTTGAGCAGATGAGCATAAAGGGTGATCATCGAGCCGCCGCCATGGTCAATGCGGATGCAATTGCCATAGTTGCCCGCATACCTGGCCTCGGTCACCGTACCGTTGTCCGCAGCCATCACGCTTGAACCGCGCGGCGCGCCGATATCAATGCCGGTGTGCATCTCCCGACCGCGCATGCCGTAGGGTGAGTTGATCCCGCCGACCGCCTGCCAGATCAGTGTGCCGGTGCCATGGTCCGGGATGATCTTGGTGCCCTGAATGACCATCTGCGTCACCGGGGAGCTGATCAAGGTCTCGCTGATGCGCGTACGGCTGACCTCTTCGCCATTGACCCGTACGATCTCGTCCGTGACTTCCTTCTGGCCGCTCCGCCCTGACTGTGTGATGATCCGCTCCCAGGGCCAACGGGTCGGATCGTTTTGCACCTGCGTCGGGAACGAGATGGATTGCTTATAGACATATATCTCGGTGCTCGCCAGGTTGAGGTACGGGTCAGGCACAACGAGGTTGAGCTTATCGCCGGGGTGAATCAGATCGCCTTTGACTTGCTGATTGGCAAGACGCAGGTTGCTCTCGGAGATACCCGTCTTGCGGGCAATGCCCCAGATCGTGTCTCCCTTGGCTACGGCGTACTCGACAACCTTGTCGGTGCCGCGCTTAAGCACCTGCACGGCGCCAGACACGTCTTTGAGCTTAGCAAAGGCTACTGCGCCCTCTTGGTACGTGATCTCTTCCTGGAATTTGACCTCACTCACGTCAACGCCAGCCTTGGCGGTTAACTGACCGACGTACTCGTCCATCAACAGGGCGACCGCTGCCTCAGCCTCTTGGCGCGTATCACACGCGACCGCCGGCACTCCATCGACGACGACGTAGACACCGGTCGTGGCAAGTGGCAGTCGATCGCGGAGATCGCCAGCGGCGGCGCTCGCCGCCACGGTCGCAGTGCCTGCGTCGGCGCGAACAAAGCTCACGTCACTCGCAAGCACAACCTCGCGGCCGATTTCGGTCTCGATTTCTTCCAGTAGTTGACCGAGCTGCTCTTCGAACTCCGGGCGGTTATCGACGGTCGCGATCACTTCGCCTGCGACCACGACAGACCAGGCACCAGCGGAAGTGAAGGCATTGAGGGTCAAACCAAAGACCAGGGCAAACACGAGGGAGAAAAAAACTGTGCGGCGCTGTCTTGCTGTGGTGTGGCGCAAACGATCCAATGCTGCTTTGGTGCCGGTACGTAGGCGCGGCGGGGTCACAATGGTGGCCCGCCTGCCCTTGCCCTTGCGCAAAGACAACGGTATTCCTCCTTGGAGTAACGAGAGTGTAACCACTAGTGCGAATGGTTTTGTAGCCTAAGGTCAGCACTTTTTCGGCAGCCGATGCGGGCGTTCCTTCCGCATCGTCCGGTGATATGCGTTTTTTTGCTTGCTGCCCAGATGGAACAGTATGGTAAAGTTGATCTACCCAACACACAGGCAGGGATCAATTGATGCGCATTTGGGATCTTGCGCCGGAGCTGCTGTGCCGGCAGCACCTGCTCGGCGAGCACCGCGAGCTCCACGCTGTCTGGACGATAATCACGCAATCTAAGGTCGGATATTGCCACCACCCAGAGGTACTCCGGTGGCATGGCCGCCTGCGCGCACTATATAACCGTCACAGTGACCTTGTCGATGAGATGGCGCGGCGAGGTTACCGGCATGCGAGTCCACTCGACGAAGATCTCGCCGTTGGACTGGCAACGCAAGAGCTGCTGATCGACGACCTCGACCGGCAACGAGCGATCCTCCGTGGCAAAGGGTGCGGATGCAAGGTATGAGATCAGCATCAACGGGCGGTCTGACCACCACCGCCGTATCGCCGGTTGCGCTGACGGCGCGCGTCGACGAGCGCGAGGCCCTGCGCTATCTTGGCATGGCGGCGACGGATCGGCCTCAGATCTCGCCGGCCTTGCGACAGGTCATCGATCGGATGGTCGCATGGGCGGTTAGCCACTTACAGCCGCTTGGGGTACATGCAACTTATCCAATCCTGGTCACGGATGACTGTGTCGAATTTGCCGGGACTGCGACGGAATTGGCACTCCAATCGCATGACCTGGCTCGCTTACTCCGTGGCTGTGAGCTTGCGACCCTCGTCGCGGTCACCCTCGGACGCGAGCTTGATGACCAGGTCACGCTCCTTACGGACCAGGGCCGCGTTGCCGACGCCGCGATCCTTGACGCGGTCGGCTCAGATTGCGTCGAGCAGGCAGTCGACGAGCTTTGCGCAGACCTGGCGTCGGCGGCGGTCGGCAAAGGCTTTGCGGTGTCGGAGCGCTACAGTCCCGGCTACGGCGACCTTGACCTGGCGGCGCAGCCTGCGGTTGTTGCAGGCGCCGGTGGGGCGGCGATCGGGATCAGCGTTCTGCCGAGCCTGCTAATGATGCCGCTCAAGTCGGTGACAGCCATATTTGGTTGGTGGCGCATAAGCGATGGCGATCAGGTTGGCCGGATCGCACCTGATTGCCAGGCCAGATGCGACCGCTGCACCTTTGAGCAGTGTCGGTTTCGCCGCAGCAACGCAAGTGAGGGGAGTCGTGCCCGATGACGCCGCGAGACACGCTTTTGGCACGCCTAGGCTGGGAGGTCCTGGTCTTTGACGGAGCGATGGGCACCCTACTGCTTGGCCAGATTGACCTGGCTGGGCGCCCGCCGGAGCAGCTTAACCTGGATCGGCCTGACCTTGTCGAGGCTGTTCACCGGGAGTATGTCACCGCCGGCGCACAAATCATCCAGACCAATACCTTTGGCGCGACCTCGGTCAAACTGGCTGCGTTTGGACTGGCGGGCAAGACAGCAGAGGTCTGCCGGCAGGCAGTCGCGGCAGCCCGTCGAGCGGCTGGTAACGGTCGCCTAGTGGCAGGATGCATCGGGCCGACCGGTGCATTGCTTACTCCTTTTGGCCAACTCAGCGCCGACGAGGCATATGCGGCCTTTCGGGCGCAGGCGACCGCGCTGGCAAGCGCTGGGGTAGACCTGTTCAATATTGAGACAATGACCGACGTTCTCGAGGCCAAGCTTGCTTTGATTGCGGCACGCGATGTTGCGCCAGATGTACCAGTGATGGTCTCGATCACCTTTGACCGCGGCATGCGCACCCTAACGGGCACCGATCCGGCGACGGCAGCGGCAATTCTGGTTGCGGCCGGCGCGGATGTCATCGGCACCAACTGCGGCACTGGACCGGCTGAGGCACTCGCGGCGCTTGAGGCGATGCACGCGGTTTGCGATCTGCCATTGCTGATCAAGCCGAACGCCGGACTGCCACACGGAGTTGGCTCAGCGGCGATACACAGCATTGACGCTGCGGAATTTGCCGCATGGGTGCCTGCTTTCATCAAGGCAGGTGCCAATGTTATCGGTGGTTGCTGTGGCACGACGCCCGCACACCTTGGTGCGATGGCTGATCGAGCACGCGGGGCGACACCTGGCGCACGCGGCCCAGCGATGGGCGGGTGCCTGGCCAGTGCCAGCAAGCTCGTGCTCTTTGGGGCAGAGCAACCGACGCGGATTATCGGGGAGCGGATCAACCCATCGCGGCGGCCCGATCTGCAACAGGCCTTGCGCGGCGGCGATTGGAGCGCGATTGCCGCGGAGGCCCGCCGCCAGGTGGCCGCTGGCGCAGACGTCATCGACGTCAACGTGGGCTACCGGGTACCGCGGATCAGCGAAGCCTCACTGATGAGCCAAGCCGTCCAGGCAGTACAACACGCATGCGCTGCGCCGCTCTCGATCGACACACGTGACGCGACGGCAATGGAGGCTGCAATCCGGGTTATCCGTGGCAAGCCGTTGCTCAACTCGACGACGGCGGATCCGGCGACGCTCGAGGCGATCCTCGGCCTTGCCGTGCGATATGGCGCCGCGGTGATCGGCCTGCCGCTTGACGGCGATGGGGTTCCCGAAACCGCTTCGGCCCGGCTGCGCCTGGTTGACCGGATCGTCAAGGCGGCGGCCGCCGCCGGCCTGCCGCCGGCCGACTTGATCATCGACGGTCTTACCCTGACTGCCGGCATGCACGGTCGCCCGGCGATGGAGACGCTGGCGACCATCACCGCCGCCAAGGACGAATTTGGCGTCAGTACGGTGCTTGGCGTCAGCAACGTTTCGCATGGGTTGCCGGCACGCGAGGAAATCAACATGGCCTTTTTATCGATGGCCCAGGCGGCAGGCCTGGACCTCGCCCTGATCAACCCACTGCACCCTGGTGCGGTTAGCACGGTGCGCGCCGGGGATGTGCTCAGCGGGCGGGATCTGGGTGCGCGCAGGTTTATCCAACTGCGCCCGTCCCACGCGGCAGTCACCGCAGCAACCCCAGCAACGGCAACTAGCTCGGAACAGCCGCCAACCGTCCTCGCGGACGGTACTGTCAACGCCCCTGACCTTGCTCAGGCGATTATCGACGGTGATTCACCGGCGGCCGGACGTGCCGCAGCTGCGTTGGCCGCCGCCGGGCAATCGCCGCTCGCGATCATTAACGAGATGGTCGTCCCGGCGCTTGCCACCATTGGCGACGAGTACGAGGCGCAGCGGGCCTATCTGCCTCAGTTATTGCTCGCAGCGGAGGCGGCGCACAGCGCGTTTGCGGTCCTCGAGCCCCTCTTGACTGCGGGTGGGCCGGCGGTCGAGCGCGGCAAGGTCATCCTTGCCACCGTGCGCGGCGATATGCACGACATCGGCAAGAATATCATCGCCCTGCTGTTGCGCAGCCATGGTTTCCAGGTGATTGATCTCGGCCGCGACGTTACTCCCGAACGTGTGGTCGAGGCCGCGCGGGCCGAACGTCCAGCTGTCATCGGCCTCAGCGCGTTGATGACCACGACGATGACCGAGATGGGAACGGTAATGGACAAGCTTGCCGCAGCCGGCATCAACGTGCCGGTGATCGTCGGCGGGGCGGTGCTTAACGCCGAATATGCGGCGGAGATCGGTGCTGAGTACGCACCGGACGCGGTCAGCGGGGTCCGCCGGATTGGCGAATTGGCTACAATTAGGAGTTGACGGCGGCAAAACGGATGCGATAGACTCCTGGTCATAACTGAATAGCAACACCTCTTATCCAGAGCGGCGGAGGGACTGGCCCGATGAAGCCCGGCAACCCGGTGATGAGCCGAAGGTGCCAATTCCAGCAGAGGCCGATTCGCCCCTGGCAGATAAGATCGGGACTGATCCTCTTCCTATGCCAGGAAGAGGTTTTTGTTTACCGGAAGTCTGGCAGCCATGGCAATCGGCCGAGATAAGCAGGGGGGATTGCCAGTGTTTAGCCGGACCTACGCAGAGATCAATGAGCGCCTGAGGACAGGCCGAGCCGTGGTCGTCACGGCCGAAGAAATCATCCCCATTGCCCGCGAGCTGGGCGTGCGCAGGGCGGCCCGCTCGGTCGACGTGGTGACGACCGCAACCTACGCACCGATGTGTTCTAGTGGCGCATTCCTCAATTTCGGCCATGCCGACCCGCCCATCCGGATGTCACGCATCCTGCTCAACAACGTGCCCGCCTACGGCGGCATCGCGGCGGTAGACTGCTACATCGGCGCGACTGAGCCTTCGCTTGATCGTGGTCCACGCTATGGCGGCGCCCATGTAATCCAAGCGCTGGTCGACGGCGAGGCTGTCCGCCTTGACGCTTCCTCCGCCGGCACCGACTGTTACCCGCGCAAGCGCGCGGTTACCGAGGTCAAGTTGAGCGACCTCAACCAGGCATACCTCTACAACCCGCGCAATTGCTATCAAAACTACGGAGCGGCCGCCAACACCTCAAACCGGCGGCTGCACACATACATGGGAGTCCTGGAGCCGGACCTCGGCAACGTCACCTACTGCAGCGCGGGTGCCCTGAGCCCCCTGCTCAATGATCCCTACTACCGGACGGTCGGCATCGGCACACGCATTTTCCTCGGCGGCGGCACCGGGTTTGTCGCCTGGCAGGGCACGCAGCACAATCCGGCGCGCGAGCGCTCTGCCAACGGGGTGCCGGTCGGCGGGGCCGGGACGCTCGCCCTGGTCGGCGACCTCAACCAGATGTCCAGTCGCTACCTGACGGCGGCGAGCTTTAGCGGCTACGGATCGACGCTATTTGTCGGAGTTGGCCTCGCAATCCCGATCCTGGACGAAGAGATGCTTGCCCACGCGGCAGTTGATGACAGCCAGATCTTCACCGACGTCTACGACTACGCCGTGCCAGCGAGGGACCGGCCAAGCCTTGGTCGATTCAGTTATCGCCAACTGCGGTCCGGTCAGATCTGCATTCGCGGCAAGACGGTGCGCACGGCGCCCATCTCGAGCCTCCAGCGGGCCCGGGAGATCGCGGACGTGCTCAAGGGTTGGATGCTCGGCGGTCTGTTCCAACTGACCCAACCGGTTGACCCGCTGCCGGGCACGGGCACAGTCCGTCCCCTGAACGTCGTGAGCGTGCAGCGCAAGGAGGGAGTCGTATGAGAGCCAGGACTCTTCCCAGGCACGAGCGCGGCCCTGTCGTCCTTGACCAGACCCGCTGTGTGCATTGCGGGCTCTGCACCGGTGTCTGCCCGCCACTTGCGTTGACCATGGATCGCCAGTCCTGGACCCTGGTCTACGACGCCGGCAAGTGCACCGGCTGCGGGGCTTGCACGGGTGCCTGTCCTCTGGGCGCACTCAGCGCCGCCAGCAATGGTTGACCGCGCATCGCTCGGGGGTGCGCCCCGGCTCTATCGTGAAGCGATGGCCCCGGCGGGGCTCGTCCGTAGCAGTGTCGCCATCGGGCAATCTGACCTGGCGATATTTGCGCGGCGGGACGTGTGCGCCGAGGCAACACGCCTGCTCCAGCACGCCCGTCACGAACTGCTCGCCTACATCGAGGCCGATCCTGTCTTTGCGCGGGCCCTGCGGCCGGTGTTACCGTTGCCAGGTGCGCCGCGCCTGGTCGAGGCGATGATTGCGGCAGGTGCCGCCGCGGGGGTCGGCCCGATGGCTGCCGTTGCGGGAGCAATCGCTGAGATAGTGGCCCGCGGCCTGCTCCAACACACCGACGAAGTGATCGTCGAAAACGGTGGCGATATCTTCCTCGTCCCTCGCCTCGTCAGGCGCATCGCAGTGCAGCCTGGCGCGCGCAGCCGCTCAGTCCGCCTTGCGCTTGAGATACGGCCGCAGGACGGCCCGCTCGCAGTCTGCACATCCTCAGGCACATTGGGCCATTCCCTCAGCTTTGGCCGCGCGGATGCCTCAGTCGCGGTAGCCGCGGATGGCGCCCTGGCCGACGCCGCCGCCACGGCCATCGGCAATCTCGTCCAGTCGCCCAGGGACATCGCCACGGCACTCGCATTTGCAGAAACCATCCCCGGCCTGATCGGGGCCATCGTCGTCATCGACGGCAGCTTTGGCGCGTGGGGTGGACTCCGCCTGGTCGATCCGGCAGATCCGGGAGCACGCTTGGGAGGGAATCGTCGATGAGCTCATTGGCCGCACGTCTTGCCGCAGGACGGTTTGTCATCACCGCGGAGATCGACCCGCCGCGCGGCGCCGACATTAGCCAGGTCATGCGCAAGGTAGCTGCGCTCGATGGGTGGATCGATGCCCTCAACATCACCGACTCGCCACGCGCCAGCATGCGGATGAGCCCGATCGCCCTGGCGCACATGGTCGGCGAGCAGATCGGCATGGAGACGGTCTTTCATCTTACCTGCCGTGACCGCAACATCATCGGCCTGCAGTCTGAGCTCCTGGGCGCGGCGGCCCTCGGCGTGCGCAACATCCTTGCGCTGAGCGGCGACGCGCCGGCCGCCTCAGACACCGCCACGCACCATGGTGTCTATGAGGTGGATTCGCTCGGGCTGATCCGCCTAGCGGTTGCCCTCAACACCGGCCGGGACGACGCCGGACGCAAACTCAACGCGCCGACCTCGTTCTTTGTTGGCGTCGGCGCCAACCCAAACGCGACGGACCTTGCGCGCGAGGCAGACCGGGTCCTGACCAAGGTCGCACTGGGCGCCCACTTCATCCAGACCCAGCCGGTATATGACGTGGCAGCGTTTGCTCGCCTTGCGGACCGTCTCTCGGGCGCCGGCGTGCCCGTCATCGCCGGGCTGCTGGTACCGCGCACCACGGAGCAGTTGGTCAACGTGATCGCCAAGATCCCCGGCATTGCGGTACCGGAGTGGTTTGTTGACGCAGTGGTCCAAGGCGGCCCCGCTGCGGGTGTTGCCTTGCTGGAGCAAACCGCCCACCAATTGAGTGAGATCGCCGCCGGCATCCACATCATGCCCATGGGCAGCACCGACGTCGTACGGCAGTTGGCGCAGGCAGTACGAGGAGACGCGGGCGGCTTGCCTAGCCTTGGCGAGGAGGTTTGAGGCGGTGACGACTTCACTCGCTGCTCGTCGGGTTGATGGCGAGGCGCCCCTCGTCGTGCTCAAGTTCGGTGGCACATGTGTCGCCTCCGAGGCGTCACGCGCGTCTGTCGCGGATCGCATCGTGGCGGCGACCGCATCTGGCTGGCGGGTCGCGGTGGTGGTTTCCGCAATGGGGAGACGGGGGTCACCGTACGCGACAGACACTCTGCTCGACCTGGTCGCCCGCGAATGCCCCGGCGCGGCAGATGCAGATCGTGCGGTTGCCTACATATGTGGAGAGTTGCTCTCAGCCGCACTGGTGTCGGGCCTGCTGCGGAGCCGGGGGGTCGCCGCCGCGTGCCTGTCCGGCTGGCAGGCGGGCATCATTACCAATGAATGCACAGGTGACGCCGAGGTGGTCGATATGCGCCCGCAACGGGTGCTGGATTTGTTGGCAGAGGGCAGCGTCCCGGTGGTTGCCGGCAGCCAGGGCGCAACCGCTGCCGGCGCGCCAACTTCGCTGGGCCGGGGCGGCAGCGATACCACTGCTACCGCGCTGGGAGTGGCACTCGCGGCCGACCGTGTGGAGATATTCACGGATACGCCTGGCATCCTGACGGCCGATCCGGCGATGGTGCCATCCGCACGACCGTTAGCGGCCATCTCCCACCGTGCGTGCGAGCGATTTGCCGCACTCGGCGCCAAGGTCATCCATGCCAAGGCCGTCCGGCTTGCCGCCCTGCGGCCCGAGATGCCGGTGATCGTGCGCAGCCTTGGCGAAGACAGCGGACAGACCCAAGTCGGCAACCAGGGCTGGCTACCGTCAATGTTTGGCCGGCCGCTTGGCGTGACATGCCGTCCCGCTGAGAATGCCACCGCGCGCGTCAGTTTGGTCTTTGAGCAACAAGGTGCGCCAGCCGCGGCGCCCGGACTGCAACAGGCCCTTGCCGCCAACGGTATCGCTGTGCTGCAATGGCATTGCGAAGACGATTGCTTGAGCGCATGGGTGCCGGCAGAACAGAGCGCTGCCGCCCTACGAGCCCTGCACGCATTGGCCTTTGCGGTTTGCCCCTAACGGATGCAGCGGAGGTGTGACGCACGATGAATCGCTTTTACATTGTTGACGTCTTTGCCGAACGCCGGTATGGCGGCAACCAACTCGCGGTCTTCCTGCTGGACGAGCCGCTTTGCGCGGCGGAGATGCAGGCGATAACGCGCGAGATCGGCTTTTCGGAATCAACATTTGTCACCCCGGCCAGCGGTGAGGATGGCAGTTTTGCGGTCCGCATCTTTACCCCTGCGCGCGAGATCCCGTTTGCCGGTCACCCCACGCTCGGCACAGCCCACGTTATCCGGGCAGCCGGTCTAACCGATGCCAAGACGGTGGTTCTGGCCATGCCGGCGGGCAAGATCCCCGTGCACCGGGACGCTGCCGACGAGGCAATCCTCTGGATGGCCCATCCCCAGCCCGAATTTGGCGCCACCTTGCCAAAGGCCAAGCTTGCCGATGTGCTCGGCCTCAGCCCGGACGACATCGCGGCGGAGTGGCCGGCCCAAGAGGTTTCGACCGGGCTTGCGCATGTCATCGTGCCCCTCGTGTCGCTCGATGCCCTACGCCGGGCCAAAGTCGATCGCGCCGCCTACTTTGATCTCATCGAAACCGCGTGGGCAAAGAACCTGCTGGTCTTTGCGCCGGAGCCACACGAGCACGGTAATGACCTCAGCATCCGCATGTTTGCCGACTACCTTGGCATCGCCGAAGACCCGGCAACCGGTAGCGGCAACGGTTGCCTGCTTGCCTATCTCGCTAGACATAAGTACTGGGGTAGCAGCAGCATTTCGGTCAGGTCAGAGCAAGGCTACGAGATCGGCCGTCCGTCGCTTCTCTACGGTAAGGCCGAGATCCGCGATCAGGTCTATGCAATTGCGGTCGGCGGGCGGGTCACGCCGGTAGCGCAAGGGATCTGGGGCTAGCCGGCCGGATACGCAGGGAGCACGATGTGCTCACTGCCGACCGCAATGATGTGGTGCGGCAGCCACGCAACGGCAAACTGATCGACGTAGATGTCCGAGCGCTTTGGCTGGATCGGAATGTCCGTGACCTGGCCGGCAATCGCCGACCAGCGGTCGTCGATGTCCTGTAACTGGCGCGCCAGGTCCTCGCGCAACATGGCGACCTCGCGGTCCAGCTCCGCTAGCTTGCTCTCCTCCTGGCTGAGCCTGGTCTGCGCCTGACTCATCATCCTGCGTTTGCTCATGTTAGATGAAAGGCTGCGCCGCCGACCGGACAGCATGCCGATGACGGTCTCCAGGCCTGCGCCGAGCTCTTCGGCGCGCCGCGCGTTGACGTCCGCCTGGAGGCGATTGACGGCGAGCATTAGCCGGGCTCGCTTGCTCTCGACAGTGCCGATTTTGCGCTCCGTGGCGGCCGTGACCTTATCACGCTCAGCCGCCGCCGCTTGTCTCAGTGTCTCGCGGCAGCGGCGCGTAAACGCCTCCTGGCTGACCCCGGCCGGGCCGTAGATCTTGAGTGACTCGTTGGCCGGCAGCCGCAGGACGGCGTTACGGTAGACCCAGTCAGAAAAGTCCTTGCGCAAGGCAGCGATGCTCTTTGCGTCGTCCAGCCAATCTGGCAACGGGTCATAGCGAGCATCAGGCTCCGGTTGGCGCTCCAGCCCAACCGCCTCTGACTCCTCGAGATGGCTCCAGTCACCGCGACCCGGCCGCAACTCGGTCGCGAGCACCCGCACCTCCCGCACGTGGTCGAGGTCGTACTTGCGCTGCATATAGCGGACCTCGGCCGAGGCAAATACCGTTGGACGATAGAGCAGCCCAACGGGACGCCATGCAGCATCGAGGCGGGTGGCGGCGACGGCCCGCTCAGCGGGGACCGAGACTGGGACAAAGAGCTGATCCACCCCTGCCAATGCCGCCGGTTGCACGCCAAACCCGGGCAGCGCCGGAGTCCCGGGCGTCGTCTCGGTGACCGCTCTGACAAACCCAGATGCGCGCGAAACCCCGCCGACCTCCCCGTTAGCCAAGTCGGCCCCGGTCCGACCGGCCGCGCCTGAGGCGGCGCCAGCGAGCTGGTTGAGGGCTGCAATCTGATCGCGGGTGACGGGTCCGGCCAGGTAGTTAAGAACCCAGCGGGTCGTGAATAGCACGGGTCTGGCCCGGTGCACGCTGTGCAACAGGAACATGCGCTTGCCAAGGCCGGAGATAGTGTTGGCGATCGACGCCACATCGAGCGCGCCGCTGGCAGAGCGCAGGCCGTCCATCAGCCGATCTTTGTCCTGCTCCGTCTGCAGACGGCCGATGACCCAGGTGCCGGCGTTGGACAGTGCCTTGTAGTCGACGTCGACCGGGTTTTGCGTCGCCAGGAGCAGCCCGACGCCAAAGGCGCGGGCCTGCTTGAGCATCCGGAGCATGACCGGTCGCGATGGCGGGTTGGCCACCGGTGGCATATAGCCCATGATCTCGTCAAAGTACAGCAGCAGGCGGAGGTGCCCGGTCCCTCGCTGCGAACGCATCCAGCTCTCAACGGCGGCAAACAGGAGGGTGACAAAGAACATCCGCTCCTGGTCACTGAGATGGGCCAGGTAAAAGATATTGTGCCTTGGTCTCCCGTCTGGCGTGAACAGCATCGTGCCGATATCGAGCGGTTGCCCCTCGATCCAGCTGGCAAACGTCGGTGACGCAAGAAAGTTGTTGAGCAGCATGGCAAGGTTGAAGCGGTCGCGCTCAGGGTACACGCTGTCCAGCGCCAGCACGCCAAGACGGTCAAACGGCGGTGTGCTCGTCTCGACGATCAACTGATGCAGGTCGAGCGAGCGATCTCTGCTCCACGCGTGCTCGAGGATGTTGGACAGCAAGATGTGCTCGCGTGATCGCAGTGGATCGGTCACATTGACGCCGACCAAGGTCAGGAGCGCGGTCACGATGGTGGCGATCCTCTCCCGCAGGATCTCGCGGTTGGCCGCCCAGTCCATGCCGGGCGCGGTCAGCGATGCGAGGATGTTGACCGGCTCCCCTGCCGATGACCCCGGTGTGTAAATGGTGAAACCGGCCGACTGCTGAAGGGCAAGTAGCTGCTCCCGCCCGAGGCCCCATCCCGCAAGTCCGTCCCGCCAACGCTGCGCAGTCTCGGCGGCCAACTCGGTCTGGCTCTTGCCCTCACGCCGGGCAGCCTCCGGATCGATCCACGGGGCAAAATCCGTCGGACTTAACTCGGGAAAGTGCATCAGCAGATTGGTCATGTCCCCCTTGGGGTCGATAACAATGGCTGGAATGCCTTCCAGGGCCGCCTCCTCAAGGAATGCCACACCGAGACCCGTCTTGCCGGAGCCAGTCATACCGGTGATGATGCCGTGGGTCGTCAGATCGGCCGGGTCATAGTTGATCGGCTCGGCGGTCGGCTTGCCCGTCGCGGGGTCAATGGCCCTGCCGATAAAAAACTTCTGGTCAGCCATCACTCATCGCTCCGCTGGCTCGGGGTCGTCCACGTGCCAGCCGGCGCGCACGTGTGCGCCGTCACAAAATGGGCGGTTGGCCGACAGGCCGCAACGGCAGAGGGTAAGCCGGCCTGCCTCAGCCAGCACATCGCCTGCGGGGCCGATGAGACGCACCGGGCCCTCGGTCAGAAGCGGGCCGTTGGGCGTCGCGGTGATGGTCACCGTCGCCTCGCTGGCGCATGGGTCTACCGCTGCTGCGACGCTAGCCGCTCCCTCTCGTTGTCTGCCAGGCCCGTCGGCGGCTGCCGGGTGGACCGACGATCCCTCCGGCAGGGAGTACCTTAGCGCGCCGGATGGACACCGGTCGATCGCCAGGATGATTTCTCGTGCTGTCGCACCGTTGACGTCGACCCAAGGTCTGGCCTCGGGCCGGAAGACCTCCGGCAAGATGTGTGCGCAATGCCGCACGTGCACACAAAGCTCCGGATACCAATAGATAATGATGTCGTCGTTTTGATACGTCCTCGTCGCTGGCAACCAGCTTCACCACCGTCAGGCGAAATAGCGGGGGCCGAGCGGGCCCGCTCGGCGTATCCGCTTCCGCTGCGACGGCGGGTTATCCTGCTTTGCCGTCGTCCGGCGACTGTCGCTTGGGGTGGCGCGACGTTGCCTTGGCAAAGGCTCTTGCGTGCTGCGTCTTGGTCTCGCTCGCGCTCAGCCGGCGACTGGTAACCATGCTGTGTAGGCTCTGGAGCTCGGCGACGCAGCCTTGGACATCATCCCAGTCATGGCTGGTATCGGCGAAGGTGGCGACTGCCTCGCTGAGCAAAGTCCCTGCCTGATCGATCTCGCCACGCTCATACGAGGCGGTGGCAAGGCGTACCGCGCGCGCCTCGATAAGCTCGCGGGCTACGCCAAGGACCTGGGTGTCGGTCTGGGCGGCAGCGTAGACCATCGGTGAAACCGCCGCCAGAACCGCTGTGGCACCGACACTTTGCGACTGCGCGCTCTCAGCATCGAGAAACCGACACTCGGCACTGATCGCCAGGTGCTCAGATGCAAAGGCGACCGGCGTGGCAACCTCGATGATCAACTGCCGCGGGCGCACGACATCGCCAAGGCGGATCAAGACGCCGCCGGGCACGTCCTCTTGGGGCAAGAGGTTGAGGTTGTGACCGAGGGCGACCAACGGTGGCACAGTGATCCTGAGATTGGCATCGCGAGCAGCAACCATCTGGATGTCGGCTACCTCGGCGGCCACGGCGGTTTCGATTGCGGCTGCGTCGCCAACATGGTAGAACTCCCCGCCCGCCGCCTGGGCGATCGCGCTCATCGTCTCTGCGCTGTAGTCTACCCCGACGCCGATGGTGCTAATCGTGATCCGGCCGGCCGCACACTCGCGCGCCAGTCCGGCTAGCCCGTGAGCGGTGGCGACGCCAACGTTGGCCAACCCGTCCGAGAGGGCGATGATCTTGCAGGGCATCTCGGTCGCGGCGGTGTCGCCAAAGAGGCTCCTGGCCATGGTCAATCCCCCGGCCAGATTTGTGCTCCACTCCGGTTGGAGCGTCCGAATCTTGGCGACAATCTGGGAGCGCGTGGATGGCGACACGACGGTCATGGGCATGTCTACCCGGGCGTCCGCCGAAAAGCTGACCAGGCCAACCCTATCACCGTCGAGCAATTGCCCGATCGCCTGCTCGGCAGCGAGGCGAGCGTAGTGCATCTTGCTGCCCTGGGCCACATCGTCGTCAGGGCCCGTCGTGCCACACTCGCCCATGCTGCCGCTGCGGTCTAGGCAGAGAACAAGGGCGACTGGTGAGCGGCGACGGCGCACGGGGACGCCCAACGGTCCCAGCGTGATCTCGCAGAAGACGCTGCCGTGCTCACGTGCGATGACGTCTTTGCTGGTGCGCAAAGCGATGCTTAACATTGACCAGACTCCTCTCCGTGCTCAAAGCAGTAGTCGCGAACGATCTCGACCAACTCCCGGACAAAGTCCGGCGGCAGGTCCTCCGCAATGCGCAGGGCGACCGCGGGAGTAATCTCAATGGTCCGTCGCCGGGACGTAGTGACAGCTTGCAGCTCCATGCGCAGTGGCGCACTTGTCCCAGTCTCCCGTAGGCTGACACCAAGCGCAGCGCCGGAGCGCCGCATACGCATCGACTGACCCAGCATCTCTTCGGTTGTCGGTGGCGGCACCGCGCCCAGGAGGTCAAGTTGATCTGGCTCCAAGGCCCGCAGGCGCTCACCGATCTCGGTCAGGTTGGGGCGATCCATCGTCCGCTGCATCGTCAGCGCGGCGCGGAGCTCCAGTCGGTGCCTCTCAGTAAACTTGGGCTGGCTGCCAATCATCTCGAGCGGGCTTAGTACACCCTTGGCCCGGTAATAGTAGACCGTGCGGGTTGAGATGTCCGTCCCAAACTCGCGGTTGACCGCTGCCGCCAACTCGGCTGCCGTGTAGGTGGGTCCCCCCGTCCGCATAATGCTGCGCCTCCCCTGTCGAAATGACTGTGATTCATAATGACAGTGTGCTGTTAACAGCACACTGTCATTATGGTGCCGGCAGTGTGGATTGTCAAGCGACTGCTCGCATTGAGGTCGGGGGGCTCCAGCGTGGTCCTCAGTAGTAGACCGATTGGGCCGGCGGGAAGAGATGTCACTTCATCTCTCCCCGCCGCTCCAGAGGCGGTTTCGCTATCTAAACGACATCGTCGGCTGCGGATCAGGGACTGTTATGCCCTCGCGCATGACAAAGCACACGTTGCGGACGTCGGTGATCTGTACCGAGGGATCGCCGTGCACGGCGACAAGATCCGCGCCAAGGCCGGCGGCGACCTTGCCGACTTTACGGTCGATGCCAAAGAGGCGGGCGTTGTTCCAGGTGGCGGCTGCAATCGCCTCCAAGGGGGTGAGGCCGAACTTGACCAGCAACTCCATCTCGTAGATCACGGCGTGATATGGCAGTTCGGCAAGCGGTGCGTCGGTGCCGGCGCAGATGGTAATCCCGTACTCCTTGGCGAGTCGTACGACATCGGGCAACCTCTCCCGCGTGCCCGCGGCGTAGCCTTTGAGGTCGTCGAGGACGTCGATATTGTCCAAGTACATCTGGGTCATCTGGGCTTGTCGCGTCGGCGTTAACACCGGCTCGTTCGGATAGTCAAATGCCCAGTTGGTAACGGCCAAGGTCGGCACGAGATATGTGCCGCGCCGGGCCATCGCTGCAAGCGACTCGTCGGCGGCGATCCAGCCGTGTTCGACGGAATCCACCCCGGCCGCAACGGCCATGGCGATACCGGGCTCGATGCCGGCATGGCAGGCAACCTTGCGATCCAACCGGTGGGCGGCGCTAACCAGGGCATCAAGCTCGTCCTGCGTATACTCGCCACGCGGCGCCCGGTGTGTGGTTACCGTCTTGATGAAGTCCGCGCCGTCACGGACCTGTTCACGTACCGCACGGGTGACCCCGTCCACTCCGTCCGCCTCGATACCGAGGCCTGCGGCATGGCCGCCAGTCATGGCCACAAGTTTGGCGCAACAGACGAGGCGCGGACCGACCAGTTGCTTGCGCATGATCGCGCGCTTGAGCGCAACCGGGATGCCGTGGTAGGACCCGACATCGCGGATGGTCGTCACTCCGTGGCGGAGCGCAGAAAGGACGCTGCTCAGGGTCCGGTAGGCGAGATCGGGCGCCGGCGGCACAGGCCCGCGGCTGTTGACTCCGGTCACGTGCACATGGGCGTCCATAAACCCGGGCAGGAGCGTACAGCCAGGCAGGTCGACTACTACATCGCCCTGGCTTGCAGCAGGCATCCCGCTGGTGACACCGGTGATCATTTCACCTTGGACCACGATCGTCGCAGGTCCAAATGGCTCCTGGCCGGTGCCGTCAATGACTCGATCCACGCGAATGTAGGTTGCCATCCCATCACCCACTGTTCAACTTAATTGGCGCTCGCGGCGATGGGTTCGCGGCGGTCAGTGCCCTGTCCTCCGCTGGAGAGTGTCGTTTTGCCGGCGGCGGGCGGCATCACGAGCATTGCGCACGGAAAGAAAAAGAGGGCGACCAACCGGCCGCCCTCTACTCAACAGGCCAGTCACCTGGCCCCACTTGAGCTACTATCTATTGTGGCACAATCTGCTCGCCAATCGACGTCGCGGGACCTTGAAGCATCAGGTTATCCATTAGCGAAGACATGGCCGCAGCATGTGCGGCCCCGTCCATCGGATCGAGTTCGCTGGCCGCGACAGAGACGTCTTCTGCCTGCTCACGTGCTATCTCAATCATTGCCTCCGCGTACATCGAGCCGACGATGGCATCCGCCTGCGTTGTGCCGTTAATCAACATAGTTTCCATTCGATAAACAACCTCCTCGTGGTTGTGGATTGCATTTTCGCTGATCTGGTTCGCTGCTGTCTGCAAACGATCATTACGTAGTACGAAGAATATGTTGAAATGTTTCAACTTTCTTCCGGCAGACACTCCGTCACCAACCAACGGCAAAGTAAAGAGGAGCAGGTCGTTACCCCTGCTCCTCGCCGATCGGACAGGCCTTGCCCGGCCCGCCGCCTACTTGTTCTTGTTCTTTTCCCGGTTGTTTTCCTTGATCAGATTGCGCGAGGTTACCTGTCCTTGCTCCTCGCCAGCCTTACCTTTGGCCTGCCCCATGCCATGCGGTCCTTTTTCGCTCACCGTAAAGCCGATGGACCCCATCAGCACACCATCCAGGTAGGCCTCCACCCGGTAATCCCCCGCCGCCTCCGGCCGGAAGTGCGTCAGCCAGATGCCGCTGTCGCCACAGCGCTTGGGTGAGATGGTCACGCTCGGGCCATCGCCAAAGTAGATTATGAGCTCAGCGGTCGGGATCGGGACATCGGCCTCCGGGATCTCTTCTTCAACTTCTCCCTCGATCTCCTCGGCCTCGACCTCCGGCTCTTCGGGTTCTTCGATCTCGTCAGGCGCCGGCGTGCCGTACCGGAACTTGATCGTGAGGTTGCCGCCGACGTGCACCGGCTTGCCCTCGAGACGCACGGGGGCCAGCCAGGCAAATCCCTCGATCGGAGCGAGCACAAGCTGTACCGCTGTGCCTGTGGCGGACCAGTCACCATTGGCACCGAGACTATCCGACCAGGTACCAGACATCGTGGTGGCGGTGATATCGCCGTCAAGCGTTACGCTGTAGTCACCATTAGTGTAGGTAAGGTTCACATCGTCGCCACTGACCTCGCCACTGGCGTCACCCGAAACCTCCCCGGCACCCGGATCCTCCGTCGTCAGGCTGAGTGTCGCGGGCATGCTGGGCGCGTCTCCCTGGGGCGGGAACGCAAACGTCCACGACCCACTGATGTCCCACCCGGCAACGGTGAGTAATAGGACTTCGGGCTCCTCGCCCTCGGGCAATTCATCGGCCAACGCCGGCACCGCGCCGAGGGTCAGGAACATGGTCATGATCAGGACAAGAGCTAACAGTCGCTTCATGGACAACCTCCCTTTCGTACTGAGCTATCCCTGTTGTCGTTGCCAGGGTCTGCCGGCAAGAGTGAGAGAGGCGGCAACTGGCGGGCGCATCGACCCAGCTAAAAGCAACAACCCGCAGGGCGCAGCGAGATAGCCGGCCGTCAGCCGCAGTGGACCCTTGCCGCACAACCAGTCCGTGGGAGAGGCGTGTCCGGCCGTACGGACAGGATCAGTGGGTCGCGCGGGCGATGAGGTGGTCCTGAAACTCCCGAGGCAGGGAGACAAAGTGGGCCGGAAAGCCCCACAGACGGACGGTCAGGTTGCGATAGCGCTCTGGATCAAGCTGTGCGGCCCGCAAGACCTGACCGTCGATGATATTGAACTGCACCTGCATCTCACCGACGGCGACAAACGCCCGCAGCAAGGCGGCGAGCTTGGCCACCCCGTCGGGTCCGCTCACTGCGGATGGGTGCAGCGCAATGTCGACCGCCCGGCCGTTGGGCGTCAGCCGCGGCGGCACCTTGGCCGTGGATTGCAGTACCGCAAAGGGGCCTTCGGCGTCCCGCCCCGGCGCGGGTGAGAAGTTGGCAGAGATGCCCGTGCCGGCATGCCGCCCGTCGGGAGTCGCGCCCGTTAACATGCCGTGGCCGATGTAGTCTCCATAGCTGAAAAAACCCAAGACGTACTGTCCACCGCGCGGATTGCGACGGCCCTTGATGCAGGCGGCAAGGTGCTCGGCCAGGGCCACGACCAAGGCATCAACTTCATCGTCGTTGTTGCCAAACTTAGGCGCCCGGTTGAGCAGCTGCAGACGGAGCCGCTCATCACCGGCAAAGTCCGTTGCCAATGCGGCCGTCAGGTCCTGGGCAGAGACGGTACCTTCCTGGTAGACATGCCGCCGGATGGCCGCAAGCGCGTCGGCAGTGTCAGCCATGCCGCTGACGCACAGGGCCGCCGGGTTATACAGTGCGCCACCTTCAGTCAGGTCGCGCATGCTCTCAAGGCACCCCTCAATGGTCGCGGAGACAAACGGGTTGGGCGAAATGCCCGGTACCGCGGCCTGGAGCAGATTGGCGTTGCTGATCGCCATCTCGACGGCGAGAGCGGTTTCGGTGAGTAACGCGTGCCAAAGCTGATCGAAGGTCGCATACTGCGGGAGATCGGCGGCAACCTGCTCAAGGCATTTGAGCAGCTGCACCTTGGCTTCAAAACACCATGGGGTGGTGCGGCCCTGGATGAGCAACTCCGAGCAGCCGTCATTGGTGTAGTCGCGCGCGTGGTTAAGTGGGATGCCGGTGGCGACCAACGACGGGATGATTGCTTCATCATTGTAGATGCCCGGTTGGTAACGCCCTGCGGCGATCAAGCGAGCCGTGGCGTCAAGCAGCGCGGCCGGCGTTGCCCCGTGCAGCCGGACGGAGACCTTGGGATCGACCAGTCCTAGCCTACTGGTGACGTCAAGGCAGGCAAAGGTCAGCAGGTTGGTAGCGTCATCCCCGGTGGGGGTAACGCCGCCGAGGATCATGTTTTGCAGGTTGTCTTCGGTGATCGCGGTCACCTGGTTGTACTTGACCCAGAGACACTCCAGCAAGCCGGTCGCCTGCGCCATGTCGATCCGGCCGCAGGCCAGGTCGGCGGCCAGCAACCGATACATGTACTGGTCAAATCGCCCGAGCTGCCTGGCCCCCTGACACATGGTGATCAGGTGGGTAAACCAGTGCAGTTGCAGGGCTTCCTGGAAAGTCGCCGGCGCCCGGCAGCTCACATTGCGACAGACCTCCGCAATCGCGCGGAGCTCGTGTGCACGCTGACTGCCTTCCTGGCTCGCCGACGCCTCCTCCCCTACCGCCAACTGCTCCGCCAGCTCAGCGTAACGCAAGGCAAAGGCACGGGCGGCCGCAAGGGTGATGATCGCGGCCGTCAAGAAGGCGGCGCGGCCGGCTGAGGCGGGTGCGCTCCGGTCGAGCCGATCGAGATTGGCCGAGGCGATCGCGTGCAGGCCGTTCCAGCCCAGCTCAATGACCCGTGCATGGCCCGCCTGCAGGTGGCCCGGGTTGCTGTTTTCGCCGAGGCCAAATCGGGCTGCCTCGCGTACCTCCGTCGCCGTTGCGTAGTGCGGCAGCAGGCCATAGCGGAAATCACCGGCACCCGCCACCGGTGCGTTAAGATCGGGAAAGTAGGCCCGTGGCGAGCGCTCGCCGGCGAGTAGCCGCTGTGCGTCGAGCACGTACGCCAGGCCGGGCACCCCACCGGGAGGCAGGACCCGTGCTGCGGCCGCTTGGCCAGTCGGGTCTCCGGCGGTTGCCAGAGAGGTTTCGCGCAAAGGAAGGCCGACGATCAGCTCGTCCGGGTAGATGTGGACCGGCACCGTCGCCAGCAGCAGGGCTAGCGCTCTGGCGCGGCGGATGACCAGAGGCGTGTCTGGGGCGTCCGGTGCATCGAGGACGCTGCCGCGTTGCTCCTGCGCCGGGGCATCGGTCCGTTGGATCCGATCAAGGGCAGCGATCAGTCGGGCGGTACGATTATTGAGGCTCATGGGATACCTCACCTTCCAGGATGACGGGAGCTCCGACACCGGCAAGCCAATCCCGGGCGGCCCGGAGCGCGCCCTCAGTCACCGGGGTCAGTTGCGCAGCATCGCAGCTGCGGCCAATAGCACCGTATTTGGGCAGGCCCAGATTGTGATACGGCAGCAATTCCACCCAGGCCAGCGCCGGCAGCTTGGCCAACCACGCGGCCATGGTCGATAGGTCCTGCTGACTGTCGTTGACACCAGGGATCAGTGGGATGCGCACGACGAGTGCCTGCCCCGACGAGGCAAACCTCTCAGAGAGGCGCACCAAGTTGGCGAGGACCTGCTCGTTGCCGGCTCCCGTCCAACGACGGTGGGCACTGGCCGAATGGTGCTTGAAGTCATAGAGCACCAGGTCTGCCGCCGCGCAGGCCCGCCATAGGTCATCCCATTCGACATTGCCCGCTGTCTCGACGGCGGTGTGGACGCCGTCGCCGTGGAGAGTCTCCAGCAGGTCCGCGACAAACGCCGGCTGGAGGGCTGGCTCTCCACCGGAGACCGTCACCCCGCCTCCGCTCGCCGCATAGAGCACGCGGTCACGCAGCAGCAGCTCAACCAGGTTGGGCAGGTCAATCGGACGGCCGGCAATCGTCAGCGCCCCTGCATAGCAGACCTCGGCACACAGCCCGCATGCGTCGCACAACCGGCGATCCAGCATGGCTGGACCGCTGTCGAGCAAGCCTCGCGGGCAGGCGGCGGCACAGGCGCCACAACCTTGGCAGCGGGTCGCAAGGAAGAGCACTTCCGGGTGAGGGTTCTGCGACTCGGGGCTGTGGCACCAGGCACAATGCAGAGAACATCCTTTGAGAAACACGGTCGTGCGGATGCCGGGCCCATCGTGGACCGCAAAGCGCTTGAGATCAAAGATCATCCCGGTCAACCCACGGCCGCCTCTTTCCTTCGCTCGTCGAGCGGTGCTTCGTTGCTGCACGGATTCGTGAGGTCCCGGCAAAGACCTCGTGCGTGACGGGGTGTGCAGGCACCTACGGGCTGGCCGGCGGCGCGATTACCCAGATGGTCTTGCCGTCAGTCTGGAAAACGACGTCACCGTCCCGATCCGTACGGTAGATCGTGGCACCGGCGCGAGCGAGTCGGGTCAGGGTCTGTTCGTGCGGATGCCCATAGGGGTTATCTGCTCCGGCGCTGATGACCGCATGGGCGGGATCGACAGCGCCGAGAAACTTGACGCTGGTGCTAGTGTAACTGCCGTGGCGGCTGACCTTCAGCACATCGGCGGAGAGCCGCGCGCTGCGATTAAGTAAAGCGGTTTCCGCCTCGTAGAGGGCATCGCCCATGAAGAGAAAGGACGACCGGTTAAAATCCAGCCGGGCAACGATCGAGCCGTTGTTGATCGAATCCATTGGGCCCGCCGGGCCAAGCAATGTCACGGTGACGTTGGCCGCCAGGAGAATTGTCCGTAGGTCGACCTTCTGGTAACTGCTGCCGCTAGTGCGCCTCTCCGCCTGCACAGCGTCCCAGTAGGCCTCGTACGCGCGGGTGGTGTGGGTAATGCCGGAGTCGATCACTTGTTTGACCACGAATCGTGCAAAGACGTCCGGCAACCCGCCGATGTGGTCCTCATGGGGATGGGTCACAACCAGTAGATCGATGGTCTCAACCGCTTGCCCGGCGAGGTAGTCGACAAGTTTTGCGCTCGCCAGGCCCGGGCCGCCGTCGACTAGCATGGTGCCACCCGGGCTGCACTGAATCAGCGCGGCATCGCCCTGACCAACGTCGATGAAATGCACCGTCACGGTTGTGGCAACCGGAAGGCCTGAAGTCGCCGGCACCGTACTGCCGGTCAGCCGCTCAAGCAGTGCGCACGAGCTTACGCTCAAGATGACGAGGACCAGAACGATCAGAAGCCGAAGGAGAGAGCGGCTCAGGCGATGACCAGACTGTGGACCGAACATGATGTCACTCCAATATGATGCGTCCCCGAATGGAGGAGTGCAGCGTGACCGTTGCCCGTTACATCCGAGTCTTGCTTGGTACTCTGCCGGTCTTCCTCGCCATTGATGCCGTGTGGTTGGTCGGCATCGCCCGGCGTTTTTACGATCAGCAGCTGGCTGGCTTTGAGCGGGTCGTCCGTTGGCCGCCCGTCGCCCTGGTCTATGTATTGCTGGTGGCGGGCTCGGTGCTGCTCACCGTACCGCTTGCTGGTGGCTCAGCTGGCAAAGCATTTCTATACGGTGCCGCGCTCGGTCTTGTCGCTTACGGCACCTACGACCTCACCAACTATGCGCTGCTCAAAGGGTGGACACTGGCGATGACGGTCGTCGACATCGCCTGGGGAACAGTCATCCAGGCGATAACCGCCTTGGCTGCCACCCTGATCAGCAACCGGCTGGGTTAGGCAGGGAAACCCCCTCGATCTCCAGCGCGGCCAACGGGAAGTGCTGCTGGCTACCATATACGTCGGCATCGCCTGGGGCGCCGGAGCTCACCCGCCGCGGCAGCGCCACCTTGATCGTGCGGATCGCCGCAAACGGACGGATGATCACCGCGGCCGGGTCCACTCCATACAGCAATCCGATCTCCTGCGCAGTCAACTTGGGACTGGCAAGCACCGATTGATACGTTGCCGCGTCGGCAAACATCAGGTCAATCGTCACAGTAAAAGGCCCCGCATTTTTGCTGCGGATCACCTTGGCCAGATCATAGAGGCGCATCGCTCACATCTCCCGTATTTCGATCCGAAATAGGCTATCCGGATCGGCTGTTTCCAGCAGATGATAGATGGCAAACTCGTACACCGGCCCGCCCTGCAAGTCGGAGGGAGAGAACGGAAAGGCCAGGTTACCAGCCGTTGTCTTGCGCCCGGCAAAGGACTGGTGCAACGAGGTAGCGCGCGCCAGGGCAACGACGGTGTCGGCCAGTTCCTGCGTCGGGGCGACGGCCTCGATTACCAGGCCAATCTCCGCCGGCAGAGCGCCCCCATCCATGCTGGGATCACCTGCCTGCCGCGATTGCGCCTCTCCCTGCCCGCGCCACGTTGTCCCGTCCAGGCCATAGCGGATGAACCGCAGTGAGTAATTGTCCTCGGCGTTGGTCCCCTTGAGATTTGCCGCCACAGCTCCCCGCACACCGGATTCGAGGTCATCAATATGCTCAATGATCCGCGGATCGCGGACGCCGGCGATCGAGACCGCCCGGTAACCGCGCAACGCGACTCCCTCCAGCTTGATCGTCGGTGGATCAGAGGAGATCAGCTTTGATCCGGAAACCTTCACCCACCCGTCCCCAGCATCCTCGAAGCTGCATCCGGTCAGGTCGACCTTGCCTTCCGGCTCATAGAAGCAATCAGGGTCTGGCTGTTCGTAGAGCGAATGCGCCGCCACGGAATCCGGCGTGCAGCGTCGCGCCGGATTGGGGGGCCATACCAGGAAATGATCGTCGCGCAGCCGGCCCACGATGCAGTCCGCCGCGGCTTGTGGTTCGGCGCACAGGGCGCCGCATTCGGCGATCTTGCCCAGGTGCAGCGCGAGGCCAGGGTCAAAGCCGGCGCGGATGGCGGGCGCGGCAAATACCGCAGTGTCGCACGCGCGCCCCGCAATGATCACGTCAGCGCCAGTCTCGAGAGCACGAATGATCGGCCCGGTGCCCATCTGGCCGACGATGCGGACGCACGAGCGCACGGCCTGCTCGGTCAGCGGGGGGACCGGACCGCACGGGCTGATCTTGCCGGCGCGCAGGCCATCAATGACGACCGCTGGATCAATGTCGGCCCAGATGACGGCGACGCGGAAGTGGCGTCCGTCTTGCCGGGCGATCTGCGCCAGAATGTCGAGGAATGCCTCCACATGCGGCCGCGCGCCGGACCCGCCGGCAGTACCCACGATCAGCGGCACACCGTGATCGAGCGCGGCACGCAGGCCAAGGGCCAAATCCCGTTTGACCTGCGCTGGACGCACAAACGCCGTACCATTTCCCAGGTAATAAGGGCCCGGATCGGTAGATCCCGCGTCGACGCCGACGAAGTGCGGATCGAGCTCCATCGCGCGCCGCAGGCTCTCCTCCGGATAGCCGTAACCAAGCAAACCGTCCAGGGACACGAATCTCAGTTCGCGTTGTCCGTCAACCTTCAAGCCACTCAACTCCCCCGTCGCCGCGCATAATCGTGCGCACCGGCCTGCTATTTCTCAATGCGCCCGCTTACGTCCGTAAACTGATAGCCCTGCGGGATGCCCAACTGGCGACCGATCTCGTCCATGCGGCCGGCGATCTCGCCGTTGAGGCGCTGAAAATAGTTGGCGCCAGACGCATCAATATCAACGAAAAACGGGCCAAAGTCCCGGACCTCGTAGATCCACGTCGCCTCGGTCTTGCCCAACTCCTCCATGAAGTAGACTGCGTGCACCTTGGTCACGGCCCGCGCAAGCGCATTGCCGCAAAGCCCAACCTTGGTCAAGTGGACGCCGCCCACCTCCGCCAGGGCTGCAGCAGTCGCCGGGCCCATGGTGGTCTTGCCGATCAATGTGCGCAGGCCCAACTTGCGCACGACGTGCGGACCATACCGCTCAAAGCGCAGGCTGGACGTGGGCTCACAGCTGACCACTTCCCAGTGCCCTGGGCCGGAGGGCGGCGTGGTTTCCGGGACAAAGCGCATCACCGGCCCGACGTGGAAGAAGGCGTTGACCGCCGCGTAATCGATCGGCGGGACGATGCCCAGCTCCGCGGCGCGAATGTGAAAGAGGCTCCTGCCGGTGAATAGCAGGCCATTGAGCGCGACCATCTCGCCGAGCTTGAGATCGCGCGCTACCGCCTCCGTCAGCGGCAGCCGCAACTGGCGGACTGACTCGTTCATCAGGCAAACACCCCCGATAGCTCGACGTCGCCCGCTCCGCTAATGGCCGCCCGCCACCGGCGACCGACCAGGCATTGCGCGTTGACCGCGACGGGCAAGGCAGCAGTGTGCGTGTGCGCCAGGGCAATGTGGACCGCCAGCACCGCGTTGACGCCGCGCGATCCCATGGGTCCGAGACCGAGCTGGCGCGATGCGGCGAGCAGCTTGCTTTCGATGGCGGCTACCTTCGGGTCTGGCTGTGGTGAGCCGACCGGCCGGAGAATCGCCGCTTCTTTGGCCATCTTCATGCAGAGGTCGGCCGTCCCGCCGATGCCCACCCCGATAATCGCCGGCGGGCAGACCTTGCCTGCATAGGTACCTTCCTGGATGGCCTCAATGACAAACTTGAGGATCCCGGCCTCGCCGTCGGACGGATAGAGCATCCGGTAGAACGTCCCGAATATCTCCGAGCCGCCGCCCTTCGGGCAGGCCACAATCGTCAGCCCATCGTCGTCGCCGTCAAACCGCAATTCGACTTTGGGCATGCCAAGGCCAACGTTGGTGCCGGGGTTAGTGCGGTCCAGCGGGTGGACCATCGTCGGACGCAGGTAGTTGGCCTGGGTTGCCCGCGTCGTAGCCTCTGCAGCGGCGCTCCACAAGTTGCCGAAACCGCCCTGGACCTGAGTGCGGGATCCAGCGGTGACAAAGAACAGCGGGAACCCGGTGTCGGCGCACGCTAGCCCATCACCGGCGGCTGCAACTGCAGCGTTGGCCAGGCTCAACTCAAGGTGCTGCCTGGCGAGCGGGTCGGTCTCTTCGGCCAAGGCACGCTCAAGGGCCACCTGCACGTCGGGTGGCAAGTGTGTGACCGCCATCTGGACCGCTTGGTACATCGCATCAGTGATGGTTTCGACGGAGATCGGTTTGGCCAAGGGCATCTGGTCACCTCGTTGGGGGTAGTTGGCTCGCACTTAGCCAACATTCCAGGGTTGGCGCAGGACAACCTGCAGCCGAGACTCCTGCACGCCAGTCAGATAGCGTCAAGCTCGGCTAGGCCACGGCGGCAGGTGATGGCCGCAGGCGACAGAAAACCTGTGGTCAATCAGAGGAGGCGATCGATGATGCGCTTGACCTATGATCACTATTATGGCTATGACGAGCTAACCCAAGCTCTGCAGGCAATGACTGGGGACCATGCAGGGCTCGCGGTCCTGTCGTCAATCGGCAAGAGCAATCAGGGCCGGGACATCTGGTGCGTAACGCTCAGCAACCAGGCGACTGGCGAGGCGGGCAACAAGCCGGCCATGTACATCGACGCCAACCACCATGCAGGCGAGCTTGTGGGATCGATGGTCGCCCTCTACACAGTCGACTACCTGTTGAGCAACTACGGCGCCTGCCCACGGGTGACACGGCTGCTGGACACGACGGCTTTCTATGTTATCCCGCGCGTGACGCCGGATGGAGCGGAGCACTACCTGACCACGCCGGATTCGCTGCGTTCCGTGCCGAGGCATTACCCATTCCTGGACTGGGAAGAGCGAGAGGGGCTCCGGCCGGAGGATATCGACGGCGACGGGCAGATCCTGCTGATGCGAGTCAAAGACCCGGCTGGTGAGTGGAAGGCGTCCGCGCTCGATCCCCGCGCCATGGCGGTCCGCCGGCCTGATGAGCACGGCGGGGAGTACTACCGGCTCTTCCCCGAGGGCAGGATCCATGAGTTTGACGGCATCGCAGTCAAAGCTGCTCCCGCCAGGTACGGGGTCGACCTCAACCGCAATTACCCCAATGACTGGGTCGTCGAAGCTCAGCAGGCCGGCTCAGGACCGCACCCCCTGTCCGAAGCCGAAAGCCGCGCGATGGCCGCGTTTGTCACAGCCCATATCAACATCGCCGCGGGCATCACGCATCACACGAGTGGCGGCGCGCTGCTCCTGATCCCAGGCTCGCGGGATCCACGCTCCATGCCGGCGGGCGACATGGAGGCCCTCAAGCTCCTGGCCGGCGTCGGCAGCGAGCTGACCGGCTTCCCGGCGATCGGCCTTTTTGATGGCTTCCACGTCGATAAGGGCAAATTTAACCGCGGAGCGTACGACGAGTGGCTCTACCTGCACCGGGGCATCATTTCGTTTACCAGCGAGCTCTGGAACCTTGCCGTTCGCGCCGGCGTAAAAGTCTGGCCGCGCGTCGCCAAGACCCACGAGGAGCAAGAACAGGACTTCGTCAAGATGCTCCAATGGACCGATCAGGAGCTACAGGGGACCGCATTCGAGCCGTGGCGGCCGTTTGACCATCCACAACTCGGCCCGGTAGAGATTGGCGGCTGGAAGGCCAAGTGGTACATCCAAAACGCTCCGCCCCGTTTCCTCGCCGCCGAGTGCCACAAACTCACACAATGGGAGCTCGCAGTTGCGGACGCGCTACCACATCTGACCTTACGCGATGTGACCGTCCGCGCCGTGGCCGGGACGACGGACCTCTACCAGGTCTCCTGCGGCGTCTACAGCACGGGCTACCTGCCAACGTCTGGCTCCGACTATGCGCGCGACATCAAGCTGCCGATCCCCTTTACGGTGCAGCTGGAAACCGCCGCCGGTGCCGCCGAGATCATCGGCCCCGCCAAGCATGAACTGACCCACTTGCCCGGTCGCTGCGGCGCTGGCGGGCTGTTCATGGGTTATGCCCCCGGGCCGCGGACGCCGCGTGAGGTCAAGGCGAGCTGGGTCGTGCGGGCCCCCGCCGGGACCAAAGCACAGATCGTCGCCGCGACGCCCCGGGCTGGCACTGCGAGGATTGAGCTTACGCTAGGTTAGCTTCTAATCTGAGGACGAAATCGCAGCCCCGTGCGCCGTGGATGGCGTGCGGGGCTGCGTCATTACTGCCAGAAGTTGCTACGCCTGCGGGAACAGCTCACACATGCTCACCATTGCCCAGACGAGGTTGGCCCGGGTGATGATGCCCACCAATTGACCACCGCGCATGACCGGCACACGATTTATCTTGCGGTTCATCATCAGTTTGGCGACAGATTCGACAGAGTCGGTTTCGTCAACGGTGATCACCCGGCGCGTCATCGCCTGCTCGACGGGCACCTCGCCGACCGTACACAGCCCGCGCGTGAAGGTTGCGATCTCCTCCGGCGGCGTGTGGGGCGACACCCAGCCGAACGGGTCACGCGTCAATGCGACACGCAACTCCTGGCTCTTGTGGATTAGGTCGTGCTCGGTGATAACGCCAACCATTTTGCCCTGGCTGTCAACGACCGGCGCCCCGCTGATGCGGTTGGCCGCCAAGACTGCTGCCGCCTGCCGGAGCGTGTCCGTTGGCGACACGGTGATCACCGGACTCTGCATGACGTCCTTTGCCAACATCCTAATCACCTTCCTCAAGGCAAAGTATTGGCGGACTGTGGTTTGGTTCCTCTGCGGCGACCGCGACTGCTCAGCCCGGCTTAATTCCTAGCCTGCGGTGGTGCAAGAATCGCGCTCTCGGCACCACGACCCGCCGGGACGATTGGGAAGACGTTGGCCTCCGGGTCAACAACGCACTCCAGGAGAAATGGCCCAGCATGCCGTAGCATCGCATCAACGCCAGACTGCAGGTCGTCGCCGTGCGCAATGCGCTGCGCCTCCAGCCCGTAGGCATGCGCCAGGGCACAGAAGTCCGGCCCCGTCGCATCGACCCCAAAGTACCGTCTACCGTAGAACAGCTCCTGCCACTGACGGACCATTCCCAGGCAGCCGTTGTTGATCAGGAGGATCTTGATCGGCAAGGCCTGAGCTGCAATAGTCGCCAACTCATTGGATGTCAGCTGGAAACCGCCGTCCCCCACAATGACGACAACCGGCCGGTTGGGACAGCCAATCTGCGCGCCAATCGCGGCAGGTATGCTGTAACCCATTGCTCCCAGCCCGCCCGACGTGAAGAAGGAGCGCGGTCGATCAACCCGCAGAAGCTGGGCCGCCCACATCTGGTGCTGTCCAACATCAGTTACGACCAGCGTGTCCGGCGGAGTGGAGGAGGCAACTGCCTGGATTACCGCGCCAGGGTGAAGTCCTCCCAGGCCCTCATACAACAAGGGCCAAGCGTGTGATCTCCTGACCTGCTCCAGGTGCTGGCGCCAGGGCTCGGTTGGCCCGTGCAGGCCGTCCATGCCTGTTGATGCCGCCCCAGCGACGGAGCGGGTCAACTCAACCAGTGCCGGGAGGGCCGTGCTGAGGTCGGCCACTATCGGCACCGTGGCTTTGCGGCGCTTGCCGATCTCAGCTGGATCGATGTCGACGTGGATCACCCGCGCGGCAGGCGCAAACTCGGCAAGCGCACCGGTCGCGCGATCACCGAATCGCGCACCCAAGACAACCAGCACATCGCACTCGCGCACGGCCTGGTTTGCCCACGGATGGCCGTGCATGCCGATCATCCCCAGGTTGAGCGGATGATCCGACGGCACCGCACCCAAACCCAACAAGCTCATCACGACGGGTGCTCCGACCACCGCGGCGAGTTGCTGCACCGCGTGGCTAGTGCCACTCGCGATTACCCCGCCGCCAGACCAGATGACCGGGCGCTTTGCGTCAACGAGCAGCTCCGCCGCGCGGCGGAGCATCAGCGGGTGGCCAATTTGCGTTGGCTGATAGCCCGGCAGGCTTGGGCCTTCGGGTATCGTTGCGTCAACTTGCGCTGCAGCGATGTCGCGCGGGATATCCACGAGGACCGGACCGCGCCTACCGGTCGCTGCGATGTGGAAGGCCTCACAAAGGGCCTCGGGCAGGTCAGCCGGTGTCCGCAACACATAGTTGTGTTTGGTGACCGAGAGACTGGCACCGAAAAGATCTGCCTCTTGAAACGCATCGCTGCCGAGTTGATCTACTGCTACCTGACCCGTCAGCGCCACCAAGGGGACGCTGTCGAGATAGGCGTTGGCCAGACCAGTGATTAGGTTGGTTGCTCCTGGGCCGGAAGTTGCCAGGCAGACGCCGACTTTGCCTGTCGCACGTGCGTAGCCGTCCGCGGCAAAGACGGCGCCCTGTTCGTGCCGCGTCAGGACAAACCGCAGTGAGCTGCGGGCAAAGGCGTCACAGATGCCCAGTACGCTCCCCCCAGGATAGCCAAACACGACGTCGACTCCCGCAGCCTGCAGCGCTTTGACCAGGTACTCCGCACCGGAAATGCTCATTCTAGTACCGCCCCTCGATCGGCCGGGCCGACGAGGCGGGCGTACCTTGCCAGGTAGCCGGAGGTTGATCGCGGCGCGGGCGATTGCCAGGCGGCACGCCGTCTTGCTAGCTCAGCCGGATCAACGCACAGATCAATCCGGCGCTGGGGGATGCTGAAAGAGATAACGTCACCGTCATGCACGAGACTGATTGGGCCGCCGCGCACGGCCTCTGGACAGACGTGGCCGATGCACGGACCGCGGGTTGCGCCAGAGAATCGCCCGTCCGTCACCAACGCGACATGCTCACCCAAGCCGGCGCCAACCAGTGCTGCCGTCGGTGCCAGCATTTCGCGCATGCCTGGTCCGCCAGCTGGCCCCTCATTGCGAATGACCAACACGTCGCCACGACGAATATCACCGGCCGCGATCGCCTGACTGGCTTGCTCTTCGCTCTCAAACACGCGCGCCGGCCCGGCAAATTCCCGCATGCCCGGCGAGACTGCTCCCGCCTTGACTAGCGCGCCATCTGGAGCAAGGGAGCCCCGCAGCACCGCCAACCCGCCCTCCGCGGCGACGGGAGCGTCGAAAGAACGTATTACGGAGAACGCACACCCAGCAACCTGGCCACTTGTTGCGACAAGCTGCTGGGGATCCATGTGCTGCAGGGACAGGGCGTCCTCCTGGTTGAGACCGCTGACCGTCAGCGCGGTACCGTCGACCAGCCCGTGCTGCATCAGCCGCCGGAGCACTTCGGACACTCCGCCTGCGCGATCCAAGTCGGCCAGGCGATCATTGCCGGCCGGGCTTAGCAGGCATAGTTGAGGCACTATTCTGCTGCGTTGATCGACCAACGTCAGGTCAAACGGCACCTTTGCCTCAGCCGCAATCGCCGCCAGATGGAGGACGGTGTTGCTGGAGCAACCAAGCGCCATGTCGAGCGCCAGGGCGTTGCCGATCGACTTGCTGGTGATTATCTGGCGAGGCGTTGGGCCGCCCGCAAGGACGAGCCGGGTGGCGGCCTCGCCACTGCGCCTGGCCAGCGCCAACCGTCGTCCTTCGGTGGCTGGCACCGTCCCGTTGCCGGGCAGAGCCATCCCAAGCGCTTCAGTCAGGCAATTCATCGAATTTGCCGTAAACATACCCGCGCACGAGCCTGCTCCCGGACATGCGATGCGTTCCATTGCCAGCAACGTTGCTTCGTCGATTTTGCCAGCGTTGAACTGGCCCACCGCCTCAAACATGTCTGAGAGGTCAATGCGCTCTTGCCCAAGCATCCCGCAGGCCATGGGGCCGCCGCCGACCACGACAGACGGCAGGTCAAGCCGGGCGGCAGCCATCAGGACCCCAGGCACGATCTTGTCGCAACTGGCAACGAGCACCAGTCCATCGAGGCAGTGGGCCAGTGCCATGCACTCAATAGAGTCCGCCACCAGTTCTCTGCTCGCTAGAGAGTAGCGCATGCCCGCATGTCCCATGGCGATGCCGTCGCAAACGCCGATCGTCCCAAATTCGACTGGAGTGCCGCCTGCCGCCGCGATGCCCTCGCGAACGGCCTGGACAAGGACGTCCAGGTGCATGTGGCCGGGAATCAAAGTGCTATGCGTGTTCACCACGCCGATCAGCGGACGGGCCATGTCGGTTTGGTCAAAACCAAGTGCCCGGAACAACGAACGGTGCGGAGCACGGTCAGGGCCCTGCGTTACCTCGTGACTCCGTCGTCCTCTCGAATCCCCCGCGTTAACCATGATTGCCCAGCCAGCTCATCATGCCGCGCAACTGCCGGCCGACGGTCTCGATAGGATGATCGGCCTCGCGCCTGGCCAGCGCCGCATACACCGGACGGCCTGTCTGGTTTTCCAGAATCCAATCGCGCGCGAATCGGCCGCTCTGGATATCGGCAAGGCACTCCGCCATGGCAGCGCGGACCGGGGCGCCCACAACCTTGGGGCCGACGGTTAGATCGCCAAAGGTAGCCGTGTCACTAACGGACCATCGCATCTGACCAAGGCCGCCCTCGTAGATCAGATCAACGATCAACTTAAGCTCGTGCAGGCACTCAAAGTAGGCAATCTCCGGCTGATAACCCGCGCCAACCAGGGTCTCAAACCCCGCCTTGATCAGTGAAGTCACGCCGCCGCAGAGCACCGCTTGCTCGCCAAACAGATCCGTCTCGGTTTCCTCGCGAAAGGTCGTCCTGATCACACCGGCCCGGGTGCAGCCGATGGCCCACGCGTAGGCAAGGCCAAGGTCCCATGCCGTGCCGGATGCATCCTGCTGCACCGCAAGCAAGCCCGGCACTCCTCCGCCCGATGCATACATCCGCCGCTCGAGATGCCCGGGGCTCTTTGGTGCAACCATGAAGACGTCCACCCCATCGGGCACACGCACCTGTCCGTAGTGAATGGCAAAACCGTGCGAGCAGGCATACGCCGGCAGAGCCGCGCGGTCGCCGTCGGCTCCAGCCGCCCGGACCTTGCTCTCCAGTGCGGGAAGCACCGATTCGGTAAAGACTGCAGCCTGCCGCTCGTCAGGGATCAACATCACGACGAGATCGGCAGAGGCAGCGGCATCCGCCACGTTCATCACGGTGAAGCCATCGGCCTCGGCAAGCGCCCAGGAGCGGCTGCTCTCGTACAGCCCGACAATCACGCTTACCCCGCTGTCCCGCAAGTTCTGCGCCTGCGCGTGGCCCTGGCTGCCGTAACCGATCACCGCGACTACCTTGCTGGTAATCAGGCCAGGCTGCGCATCTCGGCAGTAAAACATCCTCGCGTTGCTTGCTTGACGGCTCTGCTCAGTGCTGGTTGCGTTGGACATCGGGAGTACCTCCTCTTTGTGTTGTGCTCTCTGCTAGGTCGGGCGCGATGGCGCCATCTCCCAGGCCCATCCGTGATTGCCCGCGCGCCAAGGCAAGTGGACCGGATCGGACAACCTCGCTGACGCCGTACGGCGCCAAGATGCCTAACAAGGCATCCAGCTTGTCCTGATCGCCGGTGGCTTCAATGACCAGGGACCGGGGAGCAACGTCCACCACCCTGGCCCTGAACATCTCGACGATCTGCAGGATTGACGGTCGTGAGTCTGCATCCGCCATGACCTTGACTAGGCCAAGCTCTCGCTCAACAGCGCGGCTCCGCATGAGATTGGACACCTTGATCACATTGATCAGCTTGTTGAGGTGTTTTTCGATCTGCTCCACCGCCGCTCGATCGCCCAGGGCGACGATCGTCATCCGGGAATACCCGGCGCGCTCCGTCTCAGCGACGGAGAGGCTCTGGATGTTGAACGCACGCCGGCTGAAGAGGCCGGCAATTCGGGCCAAGACTCCAGGCTTATTCTCGACCAACACTGACAACGTGTGTCTCATCAACCGACCCCCCTATTGGTGTCCCATAGCGGCGAAACCGCTCCCGCTACCGTCTGCGGACGCTGCTCTGGCCTATTTCTGGGTACAAAAAAGCACCCGTGCCCTCGGGTACTCCGGAGGCACGGGTGCGCGATACCACCCCGGATTGCAGCCATCACCTTACGGCGAGGCCCTCTGTGACCCGCTATCCGCTCAAACGACGGAGGCACGGGCCGCCCAGGTTAACGGAGGGCTACCGGGCCTGGCTAGCGGGCGACCCTCGCCCGATCACCAAACCAGCTCTGGAGTGATCATCCTGGGCCCTCACGCGCCGGCTCTCACCTATCCCGGCTCTCTGGAAGCGCCTACTCCCCAGGCATTGCTCCATCATCGCCTGTTACGCATCGCCCAACGGTGGGCGACGGCTTATTGGGTCTAACCATATTTGCCGATGCCGGCAATGTCAAGCTGGCAACGAGAGGAACTTACAGTAAAGAGGCGAGGCGCGCATCGCCTTGCGGCTCCCTACAACAGCCTATCCGCACCCGAGTAAGCCTCGGTCGCTGTGAGGACAGTCGCCGCATGACCTGGATGCTTGGCTGGGTTCCAGCTCTTCATGAAGTCATACGCTGGGCCTGCCGTGTGATAGGCCAGAGGACCTTTGACCTGATAGGAAGTGCCGTCGTTGGTGCGAAAGAGGATGCTTCCCTTACTGCCGCTCTGAATGTTGCGCCTCGTCTTCTGAAAGTAGTTGTCCGCAATAACCAACGTGGAATCATCAAGACGGCCGACACACGTAGCGTAGATCGAGTTGGGCATCCCGGCGTTATCCACTGTAGTCAAGATGATCGGGCCGTTACGGTCATCCCAAGCGTTCAGAAGCTTATCCGGCGTCTTTACCATTGGCAATCCATCCTTTCTGATCACAAGAAAGTATTGGCACGCACGATCTCAACCTAGGCTTCCCCGGTAGATATTGTCAAGTCACCGCGAGCAGGTACTTACGCCACTCCGCTGAAGCGTTGCGCAAGATAGGCGCTAGGGGGACGACATGGAACGGACAAGGTGTGGGCGACACTGATTTGTGATTCCGGCGGTGACAAGCCTCTAACTGCGGCAATCCAGCAGCGGGTTTCATGTCGCAACTACTCGGTTGCACCCCTGCAGCCGGAGACTCTAGCTGCTATCACAGCGTTGCTAACGGTAGCCGGTACTGGTCCGCTTGGCGCTCGCCCACGCTTCCGGTTGCTGCGATTCGGCGGCGAGGGCACCAACTCCTCAGATGGGCGTCGCCTGGGCACCTACGGCTTCATCCGCAATGCGATCTGGTATGTGGCGGGCGCCGTTGGCGCAGGTGACGATCTGGCGCTGGCTGACTACGGTTACGTGCTTGAGCGGATCGTCCTCAATCTCACCGTCCTTGGGCTCGGTACGTGTTGGCTGGCCGGATTGTACGATCGCACCCGGGTGGCTACCGACTTCGGACTCCTGCCAGACGAAACCATTCCCGCCGTCACGCCTGTTGGACACCCTGCGCCTGGCAAGACGGCCGTCGAGCGTTTGATCCGGTTGGTCGCAGGCTCACGCAAGCGTCGACCGTGGGATGAGGTGTTTTTTGCGGAGTCCGGTGAGCCGCTCGAGAGCGCTGCTGCTGGACGCTATGCCGAACCTCTTGAGTGCGTGCGCCTGGCGCCGTCCGCTGCCAACCGGCAGCCGTGGCGCGTTTTCGTCGACACCGCGTCCGGCACGGCGGCGTTCTACTCGAGTGGCCCGGGCCTAATCGATGTCGGAATCGCCATGCAGCACTTCGAGGTAGGTTGCCTTGAGACGGGCATTGCTGGTCGTTGGGAGCGCGTCGTCACTGACGAGGCGGCCCACGGTAACTTAAAGTACGTAGCGACCTGGCGTCCGTCGGAGATGTCAGGATAGAGCAGATGGTTGGAGGAGATCGACTGTGATGGATTGCTCTGTATGCGGGCTACTTGGCTGTCGCGCTCCGCGCGGCAGGTATCCTACGGTGTGTCCCACCGGATCACCATCTGAGGCACAGGCCGCAGCCCGGACGGAGGCCAGGGAGCGCTACGAGGACCCGCGAGTGAGAAAGCTCGCCCAGACGGCGGCCTTTATCGAGAAGACGGGCTACTGCCAGTGGACGAGGCTGGAGGAGACGGTCGAACTTGCCCGGGCAATGGGCTACCGGCACCTGGGCATTGCGTGTTGCAGCGGATTGCGGCGCGAGGCACGCGTGGTCGCCAGTTACTGTAGGGATTGCGGTTTCGAGGTCTCCGTCGCCATCTGCAAAGCTGGATGTGTGGCCAAGGATGACGTCGGGGTGCCAGCGGAGGCGCAATTTCGACCGGGAGCGCGGGAATCGATGTGCAATTCGGTCGGCCAGGCTTACCTACTGGCCGCCGAGGGCTGCGATTTCAATATTTTGATGGGCCTTTGTGTGGGACATGACACGCTGTTTCTTGAGCATAGCTTTCGCAAGGGGGTGCCGGCGACGGTTCTGGTGGCCAAAGATCGCGTCACTGGCCACAATCCAGTTGCCGTCGTGTACGGCGCGGACGGCTACTTCAAGGCTCGGCTGGACACGCACCGGATCAGTCCGCCGGCGGCGGAGGGTGAGCCCAGCGCCGACCAAAAGTAGGCCCGCCACCAACGGGGGCACTTGGCTCGTGCCGGTGAGCGGCAGCTCATTGAATATCTCGACCCGAACGTTTTGTCCGGCGGGTACGGATACGCTCACCGGCGTCGCGAGTTCAAACACCGTGCCGTCGGGACGGTTCGGCACAGCAACCTCAACCACTGTGTAGTCTCCCGGCGCAAGATCCGTCCAGGTATGCTCGTTGCCTGCCAGGGTGCGCTGATCAACCAGGACGCCGGCTTGATCTGGCCGATAGAGGGCAAAGGTGGCGCCGTTGAGCGGGCCGATACTGCCGTCGGCTGGGTTATAGACCAGCTTGACGACGGTTACGGAGCCTAGCGCGGGCGGATTGCGAAAGGTGACGGTTTGGCTGGTAACCGTGGTGGCCCCGGCCGTCAGCGTGACGGTGATGCGATCAGGATTGGCCTTACGGTGGCCGTCCGGCGCTCCGACTTCGACGACCGTGTATGTCCCGGCGGCAAGATTGGCCCAGGTGTGGCTGTTGCCGGTCAAGCGCCGTTCGTCCAGCTTGGCGGTGCCCTGATACAGGGCAAACGTCGCCCCACTAAGCGGCTCGTCAGAGGTGCTGAGTTTGACGACGGTAATTGAACCCAGGGCGACCGGATCATTGTAGAAGGCGATCAGGGCATCCTCGCCGGCGCTCAGGGTAATGCTTTGACTCTCGGTCCGCCTGATCCAGCCCGGCGGCGCGGCAACTTCGACCACCCTATAGACACCCGCTGCCAGATCATGCCACGTAGTTGAGCTGCCGCTTAACGTACGCTCCTCGAGTTTGACATCGCCGCGATAGAGAGCAAATCTAGCGCCGGCCAATGGCTCGCCCTGATCGGTGTACTTGACTACCCTCAGGCTGCCAAGCTCAGGAGTGCGCTCACGGCGGTTGACAAAGTCCACGAAGACATCCATCGAGCTGCCCTCGCCTAAGGCCAGGGTTACCTGCTGTGAGCTTGGCGTCGCCCGCAGCCACCCTGACGGAGCGGCCACTTCAACCACTGTGTAGCTGCCTGGAACTAAGTTGGTCCAGGTGTAGGAGCTGCCTGCCAAAGTGCGCTCATCGACCTTGGCATCGCCTTGCCAGAGGGCAAAGCGCGCGCCGGTCAGCGGCTGGCCGCCCTCGCCGTACTTGCGGACGGTAATCGAGCCCCGCTCCGCTTCGATGGGCTGGTTATGAAAATCGACGGTAATGTGACTAACCATGCCCTCCGCCTCGGTCAAGGTCACCGATTGCTGCGCCGGATCGGCCAGGCGATAGCCGTTGGGCGGAGCGGTTTCGACGACGGTGTAGTATCCGGCGGCGAGGTCAGACCAAGTGTGGGTGGCACTCGCCAGTGTGATCCTCTCCACCAGAGTCGCGTCCCACCATAGCTCAAACGTCGCACCGCTCAGCCCCTGCGTGCCGGCATCGTACTTACGGACCGTTATCGATCCCAGCGCAGGCTCGACCGGTTGGTTGTGGAAGTCGACGGTGACAGTCAGGTTGGCGGCATCCAGATCCACCGCTTGGCTGGCTGGTTCCGCCAGCCTGTAGCCCGGCGGCGGAGCTGTCTCAACGACCGTGTAGGAGCCCGGCGCCAGATCCGACCAGGTGTGGGAGGCAACGTCGGCCAGGATCCGGGTGTCCAGCCGGGTGGTGCCTTGCCAGAGCTCAAACGTCGCGCCAACCAGCTCGGCGCTGCCCTGGTCGAGCTTGCGGACCGTGATTGATCCGAGTTGCGCGTTGGTAAATGGCACAGTCAGCGACTCGCCGGGCTCGAGCGTGACCGTAGTCATGCCCCCGGCCGGCGTGGTCGAGATCCAACCTGAGCGGGCGGTTTCGGTGATACGGTACTCGCCGGGCTTGAGGTCCTCCCAACAGACGAGGCCGCTCGCATCCGTGGTCTGGACGGGCGGCACCATTTCCCAGGTCTCCCCGCTGACATAGCCGAGGGTAAACTCAAAGCCCGCCAGGTCGTCGCGGCCAAGGACTGCTTTTTGCACGCAGATCCTGCCCAGCTTGGTGTCGACAAACGGGACCACCAGCGTCTGCCCTGGCGCCAGAGAAACCTCCACCGCACCATCATCGGGCACGGTAAACATCCAGCCCTCGCGAGCGGTTTCGGTGATCCGGTATTCGCCGGGACGCAGACCTTGCCAGCTCACCACGCCTGTCTGATCGGTAGTTTGAGGCGTCGCTACCTGCTGCCAGTCGCCCTGGTCGAAGTACGCTAACGTGAATTCAAAGCCGGACCGGTCATCGCTGCCGATGGTGGACTTGTCGATCTTGATGGCGCCGAGAACGGGTTCGACAAAAGCAAAATCGATGTGGCTAATCGCGGGCACCTGACCGCCCGGGTTGTCGGGCGCTCGCAGGCCGCAGTCGGCCGCGACGGCAGGATCGTAGGTATAGATGTGGGCGTCGCTCGCCTTGACCACTACCTGGGAGACAATCGGGGCGTCGCCAGTTACCCAGAACCGCAGCAGGGTATTGCCGTCATAGACCTCGTAGCCGATCTGGTATTCCACATCGTCAAGGGCCACGTCAAAGGATCCTGCCCCGCGCGGCGATTCGATACGGTAGCCAAGGGACGGCGGGTTGCCGGCAAAGAACTCTGGCTCAACGAGGGGCCCGGCGCACTCTGCCGCAAGAGCTGGCGAGGCAGGCCCGCCAAATCCCACGAGAGTGATGACCAGGGACGTCAGCAAAGGCAAGATGGCCCGCCGTACCAAGCCACCACACATGCTCAAGCCCCCCAACCTGGTGCCCCGCGTTGCCGATCCCACCCTACCGAGTCCTGAAGGACTCTCACCGCCTGGTTGGGTGGGGCGTCAAGGTTCGTTTTGGGCAACACCCTCACCTCCAGGCCAATTGCTTCTATCCAACGAAAAGTGGCGTGGTCGTTGGCGCGGCAGAATGGGACCGCTTGCACCGATGCTGGGGGCGAACGACCGGTCAGGGACACCCGCCGCGCCTGCCGTGGCGAGGAGCCTAAGTGCGGTAGATTCGGGCTGATTGTCTAGATCAGTGGTGACAAGTGTAGTCACACTAGTTGGCCATGCTCTGCCTATACACCAGTTAACGGCCTATATCGCACCTAGATCACACGTGATACATGGTCACAACTAGTTCGAGTTGACGGCGTAGCCAACCGTCGCTCCTGAGATGACGCTGGCGGCAACTGGCAGGCTGCCGCACGCCAATGACGACCATCCCTGAGGACTGTCAAACCGCCGGAGCGAGATTACGTCTTGGGACCTCCATGGGGATGGTCGGATGGCAATGAGTCGGTGGGCACAACCGTAGGTGGTATTCCGGTTGCCAATGGCATATCATGCAATTACGATGTTTCTGCGCGTTACGGCCGCTAAAGGCCATCGCTACGTCCAGCTGGTCCACAACTACCGGGACCCGGAGACCAGGGTCACCAAGACCAGGGTCCTGCACAACTTTGGGCGCGAAGACCAGTTGGACCTCGATGCGCTACGCCGACTGGTCCAATCCATCTCTCGCTTCCTCGATGTTCCGCCGCCGCAAGACCAGCCTCCTTCTGACCCCGGCGAGGTGCCATTTCGGTTTCTCGGCGGGCGTGCGCTCGGTGGCGTCTGGCTGCTTGACCAACTCTGGCATGACCTCGGCCTCGCTGCGGCGGTCGGCAACGTGGTTCAGACAATGGAGCCAGCCGTGGCATTCGAGCGCTGGCTGTTTGCCGCTGTCGCGGCGTCGCTGTTGGCACCCCATCGCGACGTGCCTCTCGTCGAATGGGTACGGGATCGTGCATTTGTGCCGGAACTGGATGCAGGCGATCCAGGCGAAGTTGCAGTGGCGGCAGATCTGTTGAGGAATCACTTGCGCATCTTCGAGCGTGGCCTGCACGAGAGCATGGCCCGCTGGGATGACGGTGATGCAGATACTCTGTTCTTTGCGACGATGCCCATCAATGAAGGGCCGGGAAATGGGCCGATGACGCTCGGGCTCGTCGTCACCGGGGCGGGATTGCCGGTCCGAACCTGGCTGTGGCCGGGCAATCTTGCCGCGCCAAAGCTCGCAGAGCAGGTTGGAGCGGCTCTCAGCCAATCCGGGCTCGGTCGTCGCCTGGTCGCATTCGACGGGGTAATTGCTCCCGCTGTTCCGGCGCACACCCCGCACGGTGGCGGTGAGCTGTTGATCGTCTGCGAGCGGCTTGCCGGTCCATCGGGGGACTCGTCGGGTCTGGGTGGGCAAGCCTCGCCCCCGACGCGACGGTCGGGCCTTGCGTCAGAGATAAGAGAGATGATCATCGACCGCGATGGATCAAGACAACGCGCCCGCGTTATCTATAACTTCCCGCTTCGCAGCAGTGGAGATGAGTTGAGCGCCGATCAGATTTCGCTTGGAATGCGACAGGTCGGCGTAAGTGCGGGTAAGTTTGGCACCCTCAAGCGTAGCCTTGACGGGTACACAGAAGGCATGGGCTTTGAGGACCGCATCCGCGTCCACTCTCTGACCCGATGGCTCGCGCTTTTGCTGATCCATGCGGCTGAACGGCGGATCGGACGCACCTGGGAAGAGATCGCCGCCGCGATGGAGTCGCTGCAGGCGGGGATATATCAAAGCGGAGATGTCCAGATCTGGCAAACCACGCCACTGACGGAGACGGCCGCGTCCATTTTGGCTGCCGGCGGCGCGGATGCGCCACCTCAGTGCCTCAAGGTAGAGCCGCTACACCAGACGAGCTAGCGGCCCGGCAGGGAGCCGGCCAAGCGTCAGCTCCCTGCCCCAGCCTGCGGCCAACTAAAAGATCGCCTTGCCCCCGTCGATGCTCAGGACCTGGCCGGTGACCCACCGGGCCAAATCAGAGGCAAAATAGACCACGCCATAGGCGATGTCTTCCGCGGTACCGAGCCGCTTGAGGGCAATTGAGTTGACCAGCGCCTCCTGCTGCGCCGTCCCCATGGCCTCCCACTGAATCACGGTAGTCGGATTGGAGAGCACAAATCCCGGGGCTATGCAGTTGACGGTGATGCCAGAGGCGCCCAGCTCCATCGCCTCCTGCCGCGTAAAACCGACCAGCGCGTGCTTTGCGCTCGCGTAGGCCTGGATGCCGGTCAGGCTGTAGGTGCGCCCCGCGCCGGAGGAGATGTTGACAATCCGGCCAAACCTCGCGGCCTTCATGTGCGGCGCTACGGCACGGACAAAGTAAAACGCGCCGTGCAGGTTGACCTGGAGGACACGGTTGAAGTCGTCAGTGCTCACCGTCTCGACCGGTTTGCCCACTTGGCCGGCAACGCCCCCTGCGTTGTTGACCAGGATGTCGATGCGCCCTTCTCGTGCGGCCACGTCGGCAACAAATGCAGCGACGGCCTGCTCGTCGGTCACGTCGACGCGGACAGTATTGGCGCCAGTTAAGGCCGCTGTTTCGGCCAGAGCGGTTTCGTTGCGGTCACAACCGTAGACGGTGGCGCCGCGATCGACGAGCTCCTTACAGATGGCCCGGCCGAAACCGTGCCCGACACCAGTCACAATGGCTACCTGCGATTTGAAGTCAACGCTCATGTTCTGTCCCCCTTTTGGGAAATGACCGGTAACCTGCTCGGGTTCCGGAATTCTAGTCGCCAAACACGTCGCCAAGCTGCTCCAGGCCTGAGGTGAGGAAGCGGAGTGGATTCTCACCCCGCGCGATCAGCCATTTACCGTCTGCCTTGACCAGTTTGAGTGCCATGGTCGCGGTCGCGGTCGGAGCATCGGCCGCGGTGATGCTGGTGTTGAGCAGATTCTCAAAGTAGGCCTGGGCCTCTTGCTGCTGTTGCTCGCCGGCAAAAGCTGCCGCAAGCATGCGCGGGAACGCCTCGGCCATCACCGCGGCCAGGATCCGCGCGAGATCTGGGCCGGTAACCGTCGCGTTGACGGTAGCCGTCTGACCCTCGATGACGGCGTCCGGAGCAACTGTGTATGTGATGCGGCCAAATAGCTTGCGCAGCATGTCAACGCTGTCTTCGTTGTCAAAGTCCGTATCTGTGAGGTCGCCTGGCTCTTGCAGATATCCGGCAAGTTTGGTGAAGTCGCCCTTTTTGAGCGCTTCGTAAAACCCAGTCACGGTAGCCGAGGGCTTGGGTGCGCAACTCGCTGCCAATAGGGACAGCGCCAGGACGAATACGACTATTGGGACGCCGCGGGCGCGGACCGATTTGATCACCGGGATACCCCCAAACGTGGTGCGATACCTCTCGGCTGTTTTGACGGACCAGGTGGATCACCTGCAAGCGGTGGTTTCGCGCGGGAGGTTGACGCATGTCCGGCGCGAATGGTCTTTGCCCGAGAGACGGTCCATCTGGGGGATTGGTTATGCAGACTGGTTTGACGCATCCCATCGTGCCGTTTATTGCGGGCGATGGTATTGGGCCCGACATCTGGCGGGCCACGCGCCGGGTGCTCGACGCAGCAGCGGCAACAGCTTACGGCGGCACGCGCGGCGTGGTGTGGCAAGAGGTCCTGGCAGGCCAGCGAGCGGCGGCGGAGCTTGGCGAATGGTTACCATCCGCTACGCTCGAGGCTCTCCGGTCGGCGGGCGTCGGCATCAAGGGTCCGCTCGCAACCGAGGTCGGCGGGGGCATGCGCTCGATGAACGTTGCCCTGCGCCAGGCGCTTGACCTCTACGCTTGCATCCGACCTGTGCGCCACATCCCAGGGGTGCCCGCGCCAGTGCACCACCCGGGCCTGCTCGACATCGTGATCTTCCGCGAGAACACCGAGGACGTCTACGCCGGGGTCGAGTGGCCGGCTGGTTCGGCGGCGGCCGACGACGTGCTGCGCTACCTGACTGACCACCACGGCGCCAAATTGCGCCTACATAGCGCCATCGGCATCAAACCAATGAGCGAATTTGCCTCCAAACGACTGATCCGCGCCGCCATCCTGTACGCGCTACAGCATAGCCGTCCGTCGGTGACTCTCGTGCACAAGGGCAACGTCATGAAGTACACCGAAGGCGCCTTTCGCAACTGGGGCTACGAGGTCGCGCGCGAGGAATTTAGCGCGCATACCGTTACCGAGGCTGCGCTCGACGACGCAGGTCTGACGCCCGGCAGAAACCGCCTCGTGATCAAAGACCGCATCGCTGACGCGATGTTTCAGGAGTTGCTGTTGCGCCCCGCGGAGCACAGCGTAATCGCCACCCCCAACCTCAATGGCGACTACCTCTCCGACGCCGCTGCCGCTCAGGTCGGTGGGCTTGGCATCGCGCCCGGCGCCAACGTCGGCGACCATGTCGCTGTGTTTGAGGCAACGCACGGCACTGCTCCTGGCCTGGCTGGGACCGATCGGGCTAATCCATGCTCATTGCTGCTCTCAGGAGCAATGCTGTTTGACCATCTGCGGTGGACAGAGGCTGCGGACCTCGTGCGCAGCGCGATCGGGGCGACAGTCGCGGAGGGAGTGCTGACCGAGGATTTGGCAAGACAGGTAAGTGGGGCGCGGGCGGTTTCGACGAGTGAGTTTGCCGAGCAGGTGGTGCGGAGGCTGGGGTAGTAGGGACTGTGCAACCGGTGACTTGGGGCGCCCATCACCCGCCTACCGGCGGGATGTGGGGCGAATAGTCTGCTCGTGGGGGGCTTCTGACGGTACTATCGCGCATGAGGAGGTGCCCCGGCACCTTGATCGGGCGCCGGGAATGCGATGCTGTTGCGTTCGAGCTCGCCCCAGGCTCACAACTCTTCCTGTCCAACCACGAGCCGGCACGTGCGCCGGTCCAGCGCCTTTGTGATTGTCTGTCTTGTATTTCTTGCGGGCTTGGCGGCGCTGTTGTCCCTGCGGTAGCGGGCAGCGAGGTTGTTGAACATCCCCACGACAATGGAGGGTCAGGCCATGGACAAGCAGGACCTCAAGGCCGCTGTCTGCGCGGCAATCGATGCACGAGCCGCTGAGATCATTGCCGTTGCCGATGACGTGTTTGCGCATCCAGAGCTCGGCTACAAGGAGTTTCGCACCGCGGGCAAGGTTGCGGACAAGTTCAGGACGCTTGGGCTCGCCTATCAGGATCAGATCGGCATCACCGGGCTCAAATCCCGTGTGCAAGGCCAGCCCGGCGGCCCGACGATCTGTGTGCTGGGCGAGCTGGACTCGGTCCTTTGCCCGGGACATCCCAACGCCGACCCGCAAACTGGAGCTGCCCATTCCTGTGGTCACAACGCCCAGATCGCCGCGATGCTCGGCGTTGGCTACGGCTTGCTCGGCGCCGGCGCAATGCAGCATCTGGCTGGCGATCTTGTCCTGATTGCGGTGCCTGCCGAGGAGTACGTCGAAATCGAGTATCGCTCCAAGTTGCGCCGCGAGGGCAAGATCAGGTTTTTGGGCGGCAAACAGCAATTCATCCTCGAAGGTGCGTTTGACGACGTCGACATGGCGATGATGATGCACTCGATGGTCCCCGCTGAGGGCGCAAAGACCGTGATCGGCGTCGGTGGGACGAGCAACGGTTTCGTCGGCAAGTTTGTCCGGTACCGGGGCGTTGAGGCCCACGCCGGTGGCGCGCCACATGCCGGTGTCAATGCGCTCAATGCGGCCATGCTCGGGCTGATGGGGATTCATGCGCAGCGGGAGACTTTGCGCGACGACGATACCATCCGGATCCATCCCATCATCACCAAGGGCGGCGATCTGGTAAACATCATCCCGGCAGATGTGCGCATTGAGACCTACGTCCGCGGTAAGCGCATGCCGGCAATTATCGATGCCGCCAAGAAGGTCGATCGAGCCTTGCGAGCTGGCGCAATGGCCGTCGGAGCGGAGGTCGACATCGAGACTCTGCCCGGCTATCTCCCCCGGGAGTCGGCGCCCGAGTTTGACCGGCTCAATGCCGCCAACGCCGAGGCCATTCTGGGGACGGGGACTGTCGAGTGGGCCGGGCATGGCACGGGGTCCGGCGATATGGGCGATGTCTCTAGCATCATGCCGGTGGCCACGCTGAGGGTCGGAGGCATAACGGGACAAGGCCATTCGGAAACCTGGCGTGTCGTCGACAAGCAGTTGGCCTACATCACACCGGCCAAGGTCATGGCGATGACTGTGATTGACCTGCTGTGGGAAGGTGCCGCCAAGGCAAAGGAGATTATCGGTGGGTACCGGCCACTCTACACCAAGGAGACCTACCTTGAGATGTGGGAGGACCTGCTAAAATAGACGCGGCCGTGATACGCCGGCCTGGCGGCTGCGGGCTGCCCGCTGGTGAACTTACGTGAATTTCAAACCCTGGTCTTTGGTGCGCGCCGGCCTGCTGTGGTACGTAGTGGCAGCGGTTGCGGCACAGAGCGTTGCGCCTCCGAGCTACAACTGGCTGGAGAGGACGATCAGCGCCCTCGGTGCCCAAGGCCTTCCTTACGGATGGGTCATGCGGGTGGGCATGATTGGCTATGGGCTGCTGTTTGGCGCGGGTATTGTCAGTGGCCTGGCTAGCCAGCGCAGGGTCAACGGGCCTGAGCTGCTGCTCCTGGCGCACGCCTGCTTTATCACGCTGACCGGCCTGATCTCCACATCGCCCTTTGTGCCAGGCGTCGCGTACTCGGCGGTGCAGGGCCTCTGGCACTGGAATTTCGCCATGGCATCTGGTGCTAGCGTTGGCTTGAGCATGGCGTGGCACCTGCTGATGGAGGCCGACAGTCGGGCACGCCTTGTCCACCTGACGGCGGTGGTGCTGCTAGCAGCGTTTTCTGTCGGATTTGGCCTTGCCAGCGCGCGGACGATCGCCATCGGACCCGGCCTGGTGCAACGCTTGTTGCACGGCGTCGGGCTGGTGTGGCTGTGGGGACGATACGGCAGGCCTTGCGAATCGGCCGCACCTTTCCGGCGCCCCGGTCTGGTCGACTTGGCACGGGACGTCGATTGACTTGGATCATCTCGGTGCGGTATAGATGGGAGATTGCGCGGATGGGTGTGCCATTGACGCTAGAGACGAGCAGGCTCAAGATGCGCATGCTCAATGCTGCGGACCTGACAGTGGTCGCGCGCCAGTTCTCGGACCCGGAAATGTGCACCTACTTCAGCGAACCACCGTGCACGGTTGAGCAGGCGGAAGCGATCATCGACCACTACCGCAACCCTGAGGGACAGGACCATCTTCGCTACGGGCTGTTCGACAAGCAGACAGGCGACTTTGTCGGTACATGCGGTTACCACTGCCTCGATCTGGGGCGCCGCCAGGTGGAGATCGGCTATGACATCTGGAAGGAGTACTGGCGTCAAGGTTACGCTGCAGAAGCCGTACGGGAGCTCATTGCCGTCTGCTTTGGCTCTCTCCCGATTGACTGCATCTACGTGCTCGTACACCCTGGCAATCGGGCTTCGCTTGCGACTGCCCGCAAGTTGGGCTTTGTGCCCTGCGTGCCTCGACGCGCCGTGGGCCAAGAGCAGGTATGCCTCGAGCTGACGCGGCAGACCTACTCCACGGCCACCAACATCTCAACCTCAACAGAGATGTCCTCGGGCAGCGCTGCTGCACCGATGGCGCTCCTGGCGTGACGCCCTGCCTCGCCGAATATCTCTACCAGCAGGTCTGAGCATCCATTGATGACCGCCGGTTGCTGGCGGAAGCCTGGTGCGCAGTTGACAAACCCGAGCACCTTGAATACCTTGACCACGCGGTCGAGGCTGCCGATCTCCGCCTGCAACGCCGCAAGACACAGCAGACCTGCCTCGCGGGCGGCCTGGTAACCTTGCTCGATGCTCACCTCTCCACCGACCTGGCCAGTGATGCGTGTCGTGCCTTGTCCGGAGACGTACACGAGATTTCCGTAAGTGTTGGCGGGCAGGTAAGTACCAGCCGGTTTGAAGACCTCAGGCAGGACAATCCCGAGTTGGTTTAGGCGATCCTGGATTGCGCTCATGGTTGCACGACCTTTCCGAGAGGATCGATTAGCGGTGTTTGATCGGCCCGCATGGTCCTGTCATCGCCGTCGAGGGTGCCACTTTCTTCGACCTGTGCGCATGTCAGCCTGCGTGGAATTCGGCAGGTACAGAATTGAGTGACGCCGTTGAGTTTGACAGCCCTTGAGCCGGTCAGCAAAAAGGCCCTTCGCCTGTTGACGAAAGGCCTACCATCCTGGAGCCGGCGAAGAGATTTGAACTCTTGACCTGCGGATTACGAATCAGCTGCTCTACCACTGAGCTACGCCGGCCCAACTACCTACTATCAAGTTGTCGGAGTCAAACAAATGGAGCGGGAGACGGGGCTCGAACCCGCGACCTTCGGCTTGGGAAGCCGACGTTCTACCACTAAACTACTCCCGCTCGTCAGCAGAACACATTATATCTTAGCGCCATGCCGCAAATCAAACAGCACTTGGGCCCTGCCATCCCTCTCGCGTGGCAATCTCGCGCGCGACCCACGCACCGGAAACCGACGCCTGCACCAACCCGCGCGTGACCCCCGCCCCATCACCAACGGCGAAGAGGTTGGCCACCTCGGTTTCGAGGACACTGCTGAGTCGCGGCCGGGCCGAGTAGAACTTGACCTCCACGCCGTAGAGCAATGTATGCCGTGAGTACACGCCGGGAGCCAGCTTATCAAGCGCCTGCATCATCTCCAGGATGTCCACCATGTGCCGGTACGGCAGCACCAGGCTGAGGTCGCCTGGGGTGGCGTCGGCAAGCGAGGGACGCACCATTCCCCGGGAAATACGCTGCGCGGTCGACCGGCGTCCGGCGAGCAAATCGCCCAGACGCTGGACCAACACTGAGCCCCCCAGCATGTTGGCAAGGGCGGCGATGTTCTTGCCGTAGGCCAGCGGCTCCTTGAACGGCTCGGTAAACGACTTGCTGACCAGCAGCGCAAAGTTGGTCAGGTCGGTCTGCCGGTCGGCATAGCTATGTCCGTTGACTGTGATCAGGCCGTCGTTGTTTTCGACCACGACCTCACCATGCGGCGCCATGCAAAAGACGCGTACCCGGTCATCAAAGGACCGCGTGTAGTAGATCAACTTGCTCTCGTGCAGCACATCGGTCAGGTGCCGGGTGACGATGGCCGGCAATTCGACGCGCACGCCGATGTCGACCGGATTGGTTTCCAGGTGGAGGCCGATCCGCCCCGCCTCGGCGGCAAACCATGTCGCCCCCTCGCGGCCCGGCGCGGCGATGATGTACTTGGCCCGCAGATGCTGCCCGTCCGTCAGATGCACCCCGACCGCTCGGCCGTCCACCACCTCGATGGCCTCGACCATCGTGCGCGTGATCACGTCGACACGCGCATCCAGGTGACGGCGGATGTTCATGAGGACCTCGTAGCAGTGTTCGGTGCCAAGGTGGCGGATCACCGCCGGGATCAGGGCCAGGTCCGCTGCAGCCGCGCGCCGTACCAGGTCTTGCACTGCGGGTCCGTCGGCGCCGTAGGTCTTGTCGGTTGCCCCAAAGCGCAGATAGAGCTGATCAACGTGTTGGATGTAGCGCGCCAGGGCCTCGCGCCCGAGATACTGGTCCAGCGAGCCACCAAACTCAGTCGTCAGCGTCAGCTTGCCATCGCTAAACGCGCCCGCCCCACCCCAGCCAGACACGATCGAGCAGCTTTCGCAGCGGAGGCACTCGCCGATCGAGCGGCGCTTGCGCGGGCAAGCGCGATCAACAAGGTCTTTGCCCTTGTCGACCAAGGCCACGCGCAGTCCTGGCTGGCCCGCGCCATTGACCCCGGTCAGCTCGAGGGCGGCAAAGATCCCCGCCGGCCCTGCGCCGATGATGATCACATCGTACTCGTTGTGGTTGGCCCTATCGTTGCTCACCGTGGAAACCACCTCCGTGCCCCTCGCCGGTCCCAGGGTGCCCAGACACCGTCTCGTCCGCCGGACGTTTGGCAACGACATAGATGCGCGACGTATCGCTTGCCACTGGGGCAAACCCAAAGGCGGCAAACATCGCCAAGACCTCAAGGCCGCCCTCCTGACAGGCCCAGGCTAGCTCATCCACATCATAGGCTCGTTCCTCATGCACCTCAGTAAACCGGGTAAACCGCCCATCGGCGCCGTCTTGGACAAATCCCGTCAGGTCGGCGCGCCAAACCTCGCGGGCAGTGTCGTACGAGTTGCGCCACACCAGGCAGTAGTCGTCTTCGTCAAACACCAGCACCTCATCATCGACCTGCGACAGACGATGTCGGGTGTTAGAGTCAAAGATGACCAATCCCTCCGGCACCAACGCTTGGTGGACAGCCCGCAGCGCCGCGGCGAGGTCGCGCGGGTTGAGCAGATAGTTGATGCTATCAAACAAGCAGACGGCAAGGTCTACCGGCTGCGGCAGGGTAAACGAACGCATGTCGCCTTCGATGAATTCAACCGGCAACCCCTCGTCAGCCGCCTTTGTCCGGGCAACCGCGAGCATGGCTGGCGAGCGATCCACGCCAACAACCGTATGTCCGCGTCGGGCAAACGGCAGGCTCGTGTTGCCCGTACCACAGGCCAGGTCCAGGATGCGTCCCGGAGAGCGCCCGTACATGGTGCATAGCTCCTCAATGTAGTCCGCCCACATCTCATAGCCGACCGGGCGCATCACACTGTCATAGATCTCCGCAAAGCGGACGTATGGCTGTTCGTCCTCGGTGGGGCGATCATCTTGCTCTTGCGCGTCGACGGTGCTCACCTCCGGAGTCAGCTCTCGCCGCATGTCGGGGTGCGAGGCCGCATGGTGCGTGTTCTGGCTTACCGCACACAAACCTGCTCTAGCGGGGCTTGACTTGCCCAAAGCAGCGCGGGTAAGATGAAGGGTGTTAGCACTCAGGGGCCGCGAGTGCTAAAGCTATCTAGAGGGACGGCCCCGATAACGAATGGAAGGGGGACCGGAATTGGTCAAACCGCTTGCTGACCGGGTCGTCGTCAAAGTCCTCTCCGGTGAGGAAAAGACCAAGGGCGGGATCGTGTTGCCCGATACGGCCAAAGAAAAGCCACAGGAGGGCGAGGTCATCGCCGTCGGTCCGGGCCGGGTGTTGGATAATGGCCAGCGTCTCGCGCCGGAGCTCAAGGTTGGCGATCGCGTCATCTTCGCCAAGTACAGCGGCACCGAGGTCAAGATCGAGGGCGAGGAGTACCTCATCTTGCGCGAGGCCGACATCCTGGCGGTGCACTAGTCCGACCATCCGGAGTCTGGTTTCCGTTAATCAAAAGACATGCCCGGAGCAGCAACCCTGCCCGGCCAAGAGGAGGTATAGCACGCAGTGCCTGCAAAGCAACTCGCCTTTGACGTTGAGGCCCGCAAGTCGCTCGAGCGCGGCGTCAACGCTGTCGCGCAAGCCGTAAAGGTAACCCTGGGCCCCAAGGGCCGCAACGTCGTGCTTGAGAAGAAGTTTGGCTCACCGGTCATCACCAAGGACGGCGTCACCGTCGCCAAGGAGATCGAGCTCGAAGATCCATACGAGAACATGGGCGCCCAGCTCTGCCGTGAAGTAGCGTCAAAGACCAACGACGTGACCGGTGACGGCACCACCACCGCCACGGTGCTCGCACAGGCCATCGTCCTTGAGGGGCTCAAAAACGTAACCGCTGGCGCCAACCCGATGTTCCTCAAAAAGGGCATCGACCGCGCCGTCGAAACCGCCGTGGCCGCCATCCGCAAGCTCTCCGTCCAGGTCGAGGGCAAGGAAGATATCGCCCAGGTCGCCGCGATCGCCGGCAACGACCAGGAAATCGGCCAGCTCGTCGCCGACGCAATGGACAAGGTCGGCAAGGAAGGCGTCATCACGGTCGAGGAGTCCAAGGGCACCGGCACCACGGTCGAGGTCGTCGAGGGCATGGAGTTTGACAAGGGCTACCTTTCGGCGTACTTCGTCACCAATACCGAGGCCATGGAGGCGGTCCTTGAGGACTGCTACATCCTGATCCACGAAAAGAAGATTTCGTCCATCCAGGACCTGCTTCCGCTGCTCGAAAAGACAGTGCGCACCGGCAAGCCGATGTTGATCCTCGCTGAGGACGTCGATGGCGAGGCCCTCGCGACGCTCGTCGTCAACAAACTGCGCGGTACCCTCCAGTGCGCCGCGGTCAAGGCCCCAGGGTTTGGTGATCGCCGCAAGGCTATGCTCGAGGACATCGCCGTCCTGACCGGCGGCCGCTTCCTGTCCGAAGAGCTCGGCATCAAGCTTGAGAACGTTGACCTGAGCGATCTTGGCCAGGCCAAGAAGGTCCGCATGGACAAGGAAAAGACCACGATCGTCGAGGGCAAGGGCGAGCGCAAGGCCATCGAGGCTCGCATCAGCCAGATCCGCCGCCAGATCGACGACACCGAGTCGGACTATGACCGCGAAAAACTCAACGAGCGCCTTGCCAAGCTCGCCGGCGGCGTCGCCGTGATCCAGGTCGGCGCGTCAACCGAGACCGAGCTCAAAGAAAAGAAGCACCGCGTCGAGGACGCCCTCTCGGCAGCCCGGGCGGCCGTTGAGGAAGGCATGGTCGCCGGCGGCGGCATCACCTTCGTCAACATCCTGCCGGAGCTCGAGAAGATCGAGGCCACCGGTGACGAAAAGGTCGGCGTCAACATCGTGCGCCGCGCCCTTGAAGAGCCAATGCGCCAGATCGCGGAAAACGCCGGCTGGGAAGGCTCCGTTGTCGTCGAGAAGGTCAAGACATCGGGCAAGTTCGGCTGGGGCTTCAACGCCCTGACCGAGGTGTTTGAGGACCTCAATGAGGCCGGCGTCCGTGATCCCGTCAAGGTGCTCCGCTCTGCCCTGCAGAACGCATCGAGCATCGCGGCCATGGTCCTGACGACCGAAGCCCTGATCACCGAGATCCCCAAAAAGGAAAAGGCCGCGCCGTATCCGCAGCCTGACATGGATTACTAGGCAAGGATCGAGCTGCAGGCATCCTGTCTGATCTGACGATGGACGCGTCCCGTTGCCGGGACGCGTCCATCGTCGTATCGCAAAGGAGGCACGCTCACCAATGGACAAGTGGAAGTACCACGACATTGCCTGCCGGGACCACCGGATCATTAACCCCATCAGCGGGGCCAAGCTCGACGAGATGATCGAAGTGCTTAAGCTGGCCCCGGGCGCCCGCGTACTGGACATCGCCTGCGGCAAGGCGGAAATGCTTGCCCGACTCGCCGCCCGCTATGCGATCCGGGGCACAGGCATCGATCTATCGCCGCATTTCGCCGCAGCGGCCGCCGAAACAGTCAAGACACGCGTACACGCTCCGTCGGCAGTTGACATAATCTGCGCCGATGGCCGCGACTTCGTTGCGGAGACGCCATTCGACCTGGCAATGTGCATCGGTGCCAGCTGGGTCTACGGCGGACATGTCGGGACACTCACTGCGCTGAAGAGCTTCGTGCGGCCTGGCGGCCTCGTGCTCGTTGGGGAGCCGTTTTGGCGATGCAAACCGCCTGCGGAGTATCTTGCCGCGATCGAGCAGAGGGAAGACAGTTTCCTGACACACGTCGGCAACGTTGCCGCCGGCGAATCCGTTGGCGTGACTCCGCTATATTCCGTGGTGAGCTCGCCCGACGATTGGGATCGCTATGAATGGCTCCGCGTGCAGGCACTTGAGCGGTATGCGCAGGCAAACCCAGACGATCCGGATGTCACGGAGATGATCCGGCAGGGGCGCCTCACCCGTGATGGCTTCCTCAGGTGGGGTCGTGATGTGCTGGGATGGGCCGTCTACCTCTACCTGAAGCCATAACCGGAAAACTCGCTAGCACGTACCGGTCACGACGAGGGCAAGTCGCCTATTGCGGCTCACCCTCGTCGTGCGTTGTATCGGCAGGAAAGAATAGACCAATGCTCTTTTGGAAGAATAGCTCGACCGAACCAGTCGGGCCGTTGCGCTGTTTGGCGATGATCAGCTCAATCTTGCCCTCGCCCTGCTCACGGGACTTGGGATCCTGGTAGATGAACATCACCACGTCCGCGTCCTGCTCGATGGCACCTGACTCGCGCAAGTCGGAGAGCTGCGGCCGCTCGCCCTCGCGCTGCTCCACCGCGCGGCGTAACTGCGATAGCGCCATGACTGGCACGTTGAGCTCGCGACCAAGCGCCTTAAGGAGCCGCGAAACCTCGCTGATCTCCTGCTGCCTACTGTCCGCCCGCCCGCCCGTGTGCATGAGCTGCATATAGTCGACGACGATCAGCTTGATGTCCACTTCGGCCTTGACGCGCCGCGCCCGCGTACGGAGCTCGAGCACGGATAGGTTGGGTGTGTCGTCGATGAAGATCGGCGCCGAACCGAGCCGCCCCGAGGCCTGCGCCAGTCGCGGCCAATGCTCGCGCGCGAGCTTGCCGGTCCGCAGCATGTTGCCGTCGATCCTGGCCTCACCGGAAAGCAAGCGTAACGCCAGCTGCAACGCCGACTGCTCCAGGCTGAAGTACAGCACAGGCAGGTTGTTGATCACGGCCGCCGCTCGGACAAAATTGAGCGCCAATGTGGTCTTGCCGACAGAAGGTCGCGCAGCCAGGATGATCAGGTCGGACGGCTGGAATCCGGCAGTCATCCCGTTGAGTCGATCGTACCCGGACGGGACGCCGGTGACTCGTTCTTGACTGGCATAGAGCTTTTCGATGTGCTCAAAAGCCTCGATCATGATCTCCTTGAGCCGCATGCGCGATGTGCCACGTCGCTTGGTCAGGGAAGCGATCGAGAATATCGATTGCTCCGCCCGGTCAAGGATGTCCGAGACGTCGTCGGAGCCTTCATAGCACCGCGTCACTACCTCGGTGGCGGAGCTGATCAGTTGCCGCAGGATGCTCTTTTCGCGGACGATGCGGGCATAGTGCTCGACATTGGCAGCAGTCGGGACGGCGTTGGCGAGGGCCGTCAGAAAGGTCAACCCGCCTGCATTCTCCAACTGTCCGCTCGACCGCAGCGCCTCGCTGACGGTGACCAGGTCAACCGCCTCGCTTTTGTCGAAGAGCGTCGCCACAGCATCGTAGATGCGGCGGTGCGCGTCGCGGTAGAAATCCTCGCCCCGCAACAGCTCCATCGCCTTGATGATCGCCTCGCGGTCAATCAGCATCGCCCCGAGGACCGATTGCTCAGCCTCAAGGTTTTGTGGTGGCAACCGGTCGCCGACGGACAGGCTCATTGCGGCGACTCCTCGAGCGCTGCCGTGCCACCAACCAGCATGATGTCCAGCACCTCGGTGATGTCGCCGACAAACAGAGCGTCCAGGCCATCCAGTGCAACCGCGTCCAACAGGTTTTCGCGCGGCAGGATTACCTGCTTCATGCCCGCCTGCCGGGCACCATGCAGCTTTTCGACGATGCTTCCCACCGGCCGGACCTTGCCACCGATCGAAACCTCGCCGGTAACCGCGACATCCTGCCGGACCGGCACGCCTTTGATCGCGGAGATCACGGCTACCAGGATGGCAGTGCCGGCCGACGGTCCGTCGACCTGGCCGCCGCCAATGAGGTTGACGTGGAGATCGTAGTCCGAGACGTTTGCGCCGGTGATGGCACGCACGACGGCAGCCGCATTAAAGACCGAGTCTTTGGCCATGCTGCCGGCGGTTTCGTTGAAACGCAGCGATCCGCGGCCAGGTCGCCGGGCGGGGAAGGCCACTGCCTCGATCTCGAGCACCGAACCCATGTAGCCCAAGGCCGCAAGGCCGCTGACACGCCCAACCTGTGGCACGTTACCCGATCGGCTGGGCGTATTCTGGGTCAGCCGCGCGTGCTTGATGATCTCCTGTAGATCAACGATGCGCAGCTCAATGTTGGTCGCCACGCCCTTGCGACGCGCGCTCTTGCGCGTCTTGGTTGTCCGAGCCGACCGGGCTGCTAGGTCTGCCGGCGCCTCTGCCGCCGCCGTCGCAGCATCCTCGCGTGCGCTGCGATAGAGGGTCATGCCGTAGACGTCGGCCAGGAGGCCGACGGCCTTGCGGCCCTCAACGGTATACTGGGCGATCAGATCGGCAAAACCCGGCTCCAGCCGGACAGCCAGTCGTTTAGCTGCGTTTTCGACAATCGTGACGATGTGTTTGGGCGTCAAAGGCTCAAAGAAGACCTCGGCAGAGCGCGACCGGATTGCCGGATTGATCTCCGACGCGTCGCGGGTCGTCGCTCCGATGAGGACAAAGTCGGCCGGTGCCCCTTGCGCAAAGAGCTTGCGGATGTACTTGGGCACGCTCTCGTCGTCCGGATCGTAGTAAGAGGAGTCAAACTTAACTCGCTTATCCTCCAAGACCTTAAGCAGCTTGGCCAACAGCAGCGGCTCAAGCTCGCCGATCTCATCAATGAACAAGATGCCCCCGTGCGCTTCGGTCACGAGGCCCGGTTTGGGCTCGGGGATACCGCCATCCGCCAGATCACGCCGTGCACCCTGGTAGATTGGATCGTGGACCGATCCGAGCAGCGGATTGGTAACCTCACGCGGATCCCAGCGCAGGGTGGTCCCGTCAACCTCGACAAACGGAGCGCCAGGCATAAATGGCGTATACGGCAGCCGCTTGGCCTCTTCAAGCACTAGACGCGCAGCAGTGGTCTTGCCGGTGCCCGGCGGGCCGTACAGGATGACATGCTGAGGATACGGCGAAGCCACTTTGGCCAACAAAGAAGACACTGCGCGCTCCTGGCCGACGATCTCCGCCAGGGTCTTGGGCCGCATGACTTCATGCGCCGAGCGAGAGAGGGTCACGGCGTCAAGCTTTTCAAGCTCTTCGAGGCGCGCGATGGTTCGTGGATTCTCCGGCCCGGAGTCTTCCTTGACGATCTGCATCTTGATCTCGCGCACGTAATCCTCATGCCGTTCCTGCATGCGCTCGGCGATCTTGCGCTCAAGCTTCTCCTCCACTGAGCGCCGCGCCAGCAGGTCCGCGATTTCCTCTTCGACCTGGTCCAGGATCTCGGGGATCTCCTCCGGCTCCGGCAGAGTATCCATGGTGGGATCCTCGTACACGATACGCTGCAGCGCGAGCACGCGTTCTTCAAGCCGGCGTGACCGCATGCCTTGCATCGCGCCGAGCTTGCCCGCGCGGAGCACGACCTGGTCCGGCCCATAGACGCTGGCAAGGACGCCAAACAGGGCAGTCACCTGCCGTAGCATTTGGCCGCGGGGCGACATGCGTTCAGCCATGCGGCTACGCCCGCCAGTGGCGGTTTCCTTAGCGGTGGTTGTGCGCCGCCGCGACCTCGGCTTGTCAGTATCGACGGAATGGCCTGCTCCGTCGCGCCCTGTGGGTCCTTCGCTCATTCAGGCTCCACCTTGACTTCGACCACGGTCCGCACTTTGGGGTGCAGCCGAAGCAGGACCCGATACGCGCCGACCGTCTTGATTGAGTCAGGCATGTCCACTTTGCGCTTATCGATCTCAATGCCGGCGAGGGCATGCACACCGTCGGCGACGTCCTGCGCTGTCACCGAACCGAACAGCCTGCCGCCTTCGCCGGTGCGCGCGCGCACAGTGATACTAAGCCCGTCAATACGCTCGGCAATGGCTTGCGCCGAATCCAAGAGACGCTCTTTGCGGTTACTCTGCACACTAATGCGTTGCTGCCGCTGCTTGAGGTTGCCGTCGGTCGCCGGCACGGCGAGTCCGCGCGGGATCAGGAAATTGCGGGCAAACCCATCGGCAACGTTTACGAGCGCGCCCTTTTGTCCAAGGTCACGGACGTCCTGCTTCAATATCACCTGCATGGCTAATCCTCCGCTTTCGGTCGATTGTCGATACTTTCACCTGGCGACTGGCTTGCTCCTGTCCGATCCAGATCACTCCGCGGAGCACGCCGGGCGAAACCGCGTAGGTCCAAGGCAAGATCCGTCATCCCCAGCCAAAACAGCAGCATGAACATCGTTGGCGACACAAATGCGTTGAAGGCCACCAAGAGGAGCGCGATCACTCGCAGCCCCGCCGGCATCCGCATCCGGTCAAATAGATGGGCGATCAGGCCGAAGCCCTGAATCCGGAACCCCATAGTCACCGCCAAAGCAACTAGCTGAAAGATCAGCATCCCGGCGGAGTTTTCGACGACCCGCGAAGCCGCCACGGCAAGGCCAAAATACGTGGCCATAAAACCAAGTCCCCATACCGGCGGCAGGTGCCAACGGGCCACCGGAGGCAGCGGCCGCATAGCAGGCACCGCAAATCCCAGCCGGACCATGATCGGACCGCAGACCCCGTACCAGGTAAACGCCACCAAGAGGCTGACCAGGGCGGTGGCGACACCAAACCAGAGCCAGACGTTGGCCATTGCCAGGCTGGCGATCTTGGCGTACTCCGCAGCAAATTGCTCCCCCAAGGTAGCCTCAATGACCGCGCCCGTCGCCCCAAACGAAACCGCCACCGCATCAACCGCCTGTTGAATGCTCTGCCTGCCCACCACCAGGACTCCGACCGCCACGCTGATAGCAGTCGCCGCAACGCCGACGACGCTTGCCAGCACGATAGTGCGCGAGGCAAACCAGCGTCGCTCAATACCCCAAGCAAGAGCAATGCCGACAACACAATTGGAAAAGACGTACACTGCCGCCAGCGGTCCGCTGAGCATGGCGGCCAAGGTGGTCGCGGCAGCGGTTGTCAACCAACCGAGTCGGTAGCCATAGCGCAAGTGGGCGACAGCGACGGGCAGCGGCGTCACCAGAAACATTATCCCGCCGATTACCGGCAGGTAGTAGGCGGCAAGGCCAAGCACCAAGGCCAGCGCAGCCAGCAGGGCTCCGGTAGTGAGCTGTTGTGTCCCAAGTTGTCGAGGTGCAGCCAAAGTCGCTCCTGCCTCTCTGCCCTGGCGTCAAACGGCGGCGTAGCCGAAAACGCCCGGAAGGTTTGGCTTCCGGGCGCGACTTACGGTCGCCGCCCTGACGGGCCGGCGGCTATGCGCTTAGCGCATACTACTCGATCGTGTACGGTAGAAGCGCTACTTGGCGCGCCCGCTTAATGGCGACGGTAACCTGCCGCTGGTGGCCGGCGCAGTTGCCGGTAATGCGGCGGGGCAGGATTTTGCCGCGGTCGCTCAAAAAGCGCTTGAGCCTGCCGGTGTCCTTGTAGTCAACTTCTTTGATCTTGTCAACGCAGAAGGCGCAAACTTTACGTTTGGGCCTGCGGCGATCACGGCGCATGGTTAAGCCTCCACTTCGGTTAAGCCTGCCCTCTTGGACATGGCTTAGAACGGAATATCGTCGTCACTGATCTCGACTTCTTCGCCCATCGACTCTTGTCCGGTCGGCTTGCGGTCGAGGAAGGTCACCCGGTCGGCAACGATCTCGTACACCTTGCGCCGTTGCCCCTCGGGCGTATCATACGACCGCGTCTGCAACATGCCCTGGATGGCAACGAGCCTGCCTTTGCCGAGGTGGTTTGCCACCAACTCCGCTTGCTTGCGCCAGACGACGATGTCAAAGAAGTCGGTTTCGCGTTGTCCTTGAGCGTTGGTAAATGGTCTGCCGACGGCGAGCGCAAACTGCGCGACGGGCACTCCGTTTGGCGTGTACCGCAGCTCCGGGTCACGCACCAGTCTGCCGATTAGCACGATCTGGTTTAGCACTTAAGTCAACTCCCTAGGATCCAAGCTTTACGACCATATAGCGGATCACTTCGGGCGCAAGTTTAAGGTTGCGTTCGAGCTCGGTGGTCGTACCAGGCTCGGAATGGAACTTGATGATGGTGTAGATGCCCTCACGCAGGTCGTTGATCTCATACGCAAGACGGCGTTTGCCCCAGCGATCCACATTCTCAACCGTGCCGCCGAGCTCGCCGATCAAGCCGAGTAGACGCGTGATTGCCGCCTCAACGGCTTCCTCAGTGAGATCGGGCCGCAGGATGAACATACACTCGTAGGTAGCCAATAGAAGTCACCTCCCCCCGGACTAATGGCCCCGCGGCTTGCGCGGAGCAGGGATGCGATGCGAGCGTGCCGGACGGCACGCGGCACGTTTGAGTATACAGCCTTACCCCGGTCAAGGCAAAGACAATTGGTTTCAAGCGTCCGAGGGCATGCCCGGCATCCGCAGCACGCCGTCCCCGATCTTAAGTCTTTCCTTGACCGATCGTTCGAAGCGCCGCCGTGGGATCATCACGCGGTGGCCGCAACCGACGCAACGAAGGCCGAAGTCGATCCCGGTACGGATGACCTCCCAATCGGTGCTCCCGCACGGGTGGGCTTTGCGCAAACGGACAACGTCGCCGACCCGGTACGGTGGGTCGATCTTGGTGTCGTTCATCGCAGGCGATCCCAGATGGTCAATCCGATTTGCGACAGCCACGGCGCCACAATGTGGAACCCTTGGATGAACCACGGGCTGAGAACCGAGGCGTTGATGGCCGCGACGACGGCTGGCGCCCAGGTCGCAAGGAAGGGCAGAGTTAGGCCCAGGATCAGCGCAACGGCCACCGCGCCTTGCAGCAACCCAAGGGCCATGCCGCCAAGACGGTCGATCCCCCCTGCGCCCACAGTATGCGCCGCATCGGAAACCCCTCGCCCAAAGGCCCGAATCAGCCAGCGCGTCAGGATCAGCAGACCGACAAATACGAGCACGTTGAGGAGCAGCATGCCTAGGCTCTGGTGGATAAATTCAGCAAGCGTCGCCTGGCTCGTGCCGGGCGACTCCGCGATCCAGGTTATGATCGCATCCTGATATTGCTCTGGCAGGCCCGATTGCTCAAGCATTGTCCACAGCTCACCGGAGGTGAGTTCGCTGACCTTGGTCGTGGCAAAGTCGGCGGGCAGCCGGATCGAGCCGGCCAGCCAGTTGGCGAGCCGTGCAGCCCAGCCAAAGCGAGTTTCGAGGAAGACGGAGACGGGCCGGGTCAGGACAAACGCCGCGATCAGGGAACCGATCTGCGCCGCGAGCCCCGTCAACGTGAGAATCATGCCTCGGCGCAAGCCACTCAGCGTTGCGATCGCAACAATCACCACGATGGCCCAATCGACCCAGTTCATGCCCTGCCTCCTCTCACCGGCGCGGCGATGTCGCTCGCCACGTCAAGTACACACCTAATGCGACCCACCCGGTCGGCATCGGCCCGTCAACCAGGATGGACAAAGCGAAGTGCCCCGCTAACGCTACCGCAGCCAGAGCGCCATAGTGAACCCACTCACCAAAGTAATCTTCGTAGTAAAAGGTAGCGCGCCGTGGCCGGAACGGTCGCTCCAACAGATCTGCCAGCAATTTGGTCAGCAGGAGCAACGCGGCCAATTGGGCCGACCGATGCAGTCCGGGCACCCATCGCTCGAGTTGCAGAGCTGCAACGTGCACAGCCAGCGCCAAGGCAAGTGCCGCAATCCAGCCCAACGCGCGCTTGCTCACCCTATCCGGCCTCTTTCCCCGCCTTTAGGCGTGCCGTTCTTGCTGCTTCTACTCCAGTCCTGCACTGGCCCCGCCGCGCATGTAGAGGGTTAGGGTTGTACCATCTGCCCGCACAAGCCACTGCATGGTCGCGTCAGCGGCGATTAGCTGGCTCTGGCCGTCCCACAGGATCCGCACGGCAACGCGTCCGCCGCTGTCGATCGCAGCGCAACCGCCAGGCAGGCTCAAGAGCGCATATTCCGGAGAAACCGGCCGGCACACGGCACCTTGCCCGGTCGCACGGAAGCGGGCGACGACACGGCCATCGTCCGCGATCACCAGGGCAACGTCGGGCCCGGTGACCAGCGCGCGGCCATCTGGATAAACGTGCAGCGCCCGTGTGCTCGCGCCGGGCAGAAGGCGACTCCAGGCCGGCCCCGCTTCTGGCCCGCCGAGCATCAGTAGTCGCCGTGCGGTGCTCAAGAGGACGTGCTTGCCGGACGCGCTCACCGCCATGCGCAGCGCGGGCGCATCTGCGGTGTTGGACATCGACGACTGACCACCCGCGGCCTGATATGTCCGGGCAAACGTCGTCATCGTCTGGTTGGCGGCGTCGTATGTCGCGCCAGCGAGGCCAAAGATACCGGATGGGCCGCCGGCCTCCCATGCCGTATAGATACCGTCATCAAGTGACCATTGGGCAACCACGCGTCCGCCCGGGGCGAGGATGGTGCACTGTGCGGGCGTGCCATCGGCTGTGGTGCCGATTGCCGCCACGTTGCCGCCTGCCAGGGGCAACAGACCAGCGCCGCCCCCCGTCGTACGGTGAGTCCATGCCGGGGCGGCACTCCCCTGGGTCATCCACTCAGCCGTGATCGGGCCAAAGGCAAAGATCTCACCAGCCCCGGTCGCACGGTCGTTAGCCCAGGCAACCAGGTAACCGGCGCCTCCGAAAGCTGCCACCGCCACGTCGCCGGGCACCGGGCATTTGGCTGTCATGACTCGCCCGTCCGGCCACATTGAAGTGACTGTCAGTCCGGTTGCGTCAATCACAGCCGCCACGGCTTGACCGGCGGGAAAGATGCGGAGGGCCACGCAACGGCCGGAGTACGGTGCGGTCACGCCGACGTCGAGAGCAAGGGCGGGTTCGGCCGCAAGCGGGTTTGGGGCAGGCAGGCGCAGCAGAAGGCTGAGGTAGTTGGGCACAGCCCAAACACCGGCCATGACGCAGGCGAGCGCCAAGAGCGCAAGCATAAGTCGGGCGGGCCGTAGACGAAAGCGGGTTATGCCCCGGTGGGGCTGTCTGGTCTTGGTCACGCCCTTATGGTTAGCTCAGGCGGGGGGTCTTCCTGCTGCACGATGGGCCTGGATCAGCCTAACAACGGTGCTGTCGTCAACTTGGGCAAATCGCTCATAGGCCTGGCCGACCGCATAGAATGGCTCTGGCTGGGCGAGGACGACGACCTGGTCGGCAACGTGGTGCAACGAATCGGGCACCGGATTGGGCGCAACGGGTACTGCGATGACCAGGCGACGCGGTCGCTGCGCTCGTATCGCGGTTGCGGCTGCCAGCAGAGTAAAACCCGTCGCGATGCCGTCGTCGACGAGGATCACCGTCCGATCCACCGCGGGGATCGGACGGGCGTTGCCACGGTACATGGCCACGCGACGCCTGCTCTCGGCTGCGGCAGCCTGGCGCTGGCGCTCAATGTAGTCAGGCGAGATGCCACCTTGGGCAAGGACCTCATCGTCGATGAAGATGGATCCGTCTTCGGCTACCGCACCGATGGCGACCTCTTCGTTGGCGGGGTGCGGCAACTTGCGCGGGGCAACCACGTCCAATTGGGCGCCAAGGCCATCGGCGACCGCGGCAGCGACAACTATGCCGCCGCGCGCGACCCCAAAAACCAACGGCGTAAGCAGCCCCAGCCCGCGCAGGCGCTCGGCGAGGGCGTCACCAGCCGCTGCTCGATCGCGAAAAACCGTGGTCGCTCACTCCTTAGATCGGTCCGGTTGGCGGCATCGCCACCCACAGAGAAGCTGGCGCTAGTTCGAACACGGCGGGCAGCCTGCCGACCGGCTCTCCGTCCGCATGGACGGTCAGCGTTGCCGGACCCTGGATTTCGACCCGCCGCCCGCGTAACATGCTGACCTTGGGCTGGCCGAGATGCCTGCCGCTGAAGACCTTGGGCAGGAGCCGCAGCGTCTCCAGCCGGCCTAGGTTGCCGCCGACGATCACATCTAGCAGCCCATCTGTCGCATCCGCTTCGGGGCAGATCATCATGCCCCCTCCATAATACCGTCCATTGCCCACCGCGATCAGCAGGCACTCTTCGGTGCGCGCCGGTGCTCCATCGACGGAGTAGGTCAGCAGTTGCGGACGATAAGCCCAAAGCTGGGTAAGCACTCCCGCCAGGTACACTGCGGGTCCGCTAAATCGGCGGCTGCGGTATTTGGCCCACGCCGCGACCTCGGCATCAAATCCAACGCCGGCGACATTGATGTACGTCCGCCCGTTGACCACGCCAAGGTCAATCGCCCTGGCCGTGCCTGTGAGAGCGATCTCAAGCGCCGGACCAATGTCCCGGGGAATGCCGTGAGTGCGGGAGAAGTCATTGCCGGTTCCCGCCGGGACGACCCCGAGGATCACGGCCGACTGACGCAGGGCCGCTACCGCTTCCTGGATCGTGCCGTCACCACCAAAGATGAGGAGCCGGTCGACTCCTGCGGCCACGGCGCTGTGGGCAATGTCTGTCGCGTGTCCCGGCGCGACTGTGAAGTGCACAGCGCACTCACCAACCGCCTGTTCAACCTGAGTCCGAAGACGCTCCCACGCCTGCGTGGCGCGGTGCCCGCCGGCAACTGGATTGACGATCACCCAGACCTTGCCCGGCCGCGTCGCCGGAACCGCCGCGGATGACACCGCTATTCGGTCTGTGCCAGGTCTGACTGAGTCGCTAAAGCGGTTTCGTCGGCGGACCGCATCGAACTTGTGCCCTTGAAGGCCGCGCCCTCACCGATCACCAGGGCACTAACCGAGATGTCGCCCGTCAAACGCGCGGTGGGCAAGAGCTCAAGTTTGCCCGTGGCATCTATGTTGCCGGTGATCGTCCCTGCAACCGTCAGGTTGCGCGCCTTTACGTTGGCGTTGAGTACCCCGGTCTCCCCGACGGCAATGTCGCCCTTATGGATGATCTCTCCCTCAAAGCGTCCCTCGATGCGGATCAGTCCGCTGGAGACCAGGGTGCCCTTAAACTCGGTCTCCCGGCCGATGATCGTGTCAATCCTGCCGTCAGCGGCCGGCGGCGCCTGAGATCCTGATTGCTCCTTGCGGGAATTGAACAAGCTATTTCCTCCCTCGTAGCTGGTCCGATGTAGTCTCGAGCCTGGTTAGCGCAGGTACGGCGCCGGATTGACATCCTTGCCGTGCAGGTGGACCTCGTAGTGCACATGGGGGCCAGTGCTACGTCCCGTGCTGCCCACATAGGCGATAACCTGGCCGCGCTTGACCCGATCACCGACGGAAACCGCCACTTTTGCCACATGCCCGTACACCGTGCGGAAATTGTAGCCGTGATCCAAGACAACTGTGTTGCCCAGGTTGGATTGCCAGCCGGTGAGCGCGACCACCGCATCGCCGGTGGCCACAACAGGTGTCCCGAGCGGTGCCGAGATATCGATGGCGGGATGGAACTCGCGGTAGTCCCCGGTGGGGGAGCTACGATAGCCGTAACGAGAGGTCACTACGCCCTGGGTCGGCCAGATCGACGGTCGTGCCGCTTGATATGCAACATGCTCCGCCGCCGCCACCTGCAACTCTTGCAGGCTGACGAGTCGCTGCTCCATCTCCATCTGCAGGATATCCAGCGTGCCCGCCAACAATCCCGTGTCCGCGAGCAAGCCGGCACCGTCAAGGCCTGCCTGTGCTGTCATCTGCTGCTGAGTGGCTGGGCCCGTCGCCACGGTGACGGAGCGATCCGCCGCCAGAGATGATTCGCCTGTCGGATCCGGCAGGGCGTCCAGCTTGAGCATCGCGCGGAGATCGGAATCCAGGGCTGCCAATTGGTTCAGCCGGGCGGTCAAGTCGTTGGTGGTCGCCGTCAGAGCGCTGAGTTGCTCCTCCTGGGCTGAGGTGAGCGTCCGCAGGTCACGCAGTTCATGCAGATGCGCAACCAATTGGGTGTAGCGCGCCGCAAACACCGTCAGCGACATCAAAACGATGACGACTACAACGCAGCAAACTTGCAGCATCCTGCTGCTCAGACGCACAGTGCTCATCGGTCGCGCTGAGTGGGGAATCAACAGGACAGTGAAGTCTTCTTCGCCCCGGCTGGGCATGGCGTACCTCCCAATCAAGATAACCGCGGCGAGCCGCCCTGCGTTAGTTCGGTTGTTATGGGGCATCGTCCTGCCAGGCACGCAATACCGTCACACTAGGTCACAGGGCCGCGCGACCGACCGCCGCAGTTCGGCCGTGCATTGACCTGCCTGCCAGGCCCCGGTATGTTCTTAGTAGCCAAGTAGCCTACGAGCGCAGCCTGGAGGTTGGCCCACAATGAATCGCGACTCACTACGTACCCTGCTTGAAGGTGTGCGTGACGGAGAAGTTGATATCGAGCAAGCGCTGTCCGGCCTGAGCAACATGCCATACGAAGACCTCGGTTTTGCACGGATTGACCATCACCGCGCGCTCAGGCGCGGTCAACCAGAAGTCATCTTTTGCCCGGGCAAGCTCCCAGACCAGGTCGCTAGTATCGCGGCACGCCTGCAGGCGCAGAACTCGGTGGTCCTTGCCACGCGCGCTACCGAACAGGTGTTCTCCGTAGTGCGTGCGGCTTGCCCCACGGCGCAGTACGATTCCCTCAGTCGCCTGATTACGATCGGCCAGCCCGAGGCCTGTTCTCATCGTGGCACGGTGGCAGTGGTGTCTGCGGGGACGTCCGATCTGCCCGTTGCCGAGGAGGCAGCCGGCACCCTCTTAGCGTACGGCCATGACGTACGGAGGGTCTACGACGTCGGTGTCGCCGGACTTCACCGGCTTTTGGGCTCGCTGGACGTCCTGCGAGAGGTCCAGGTCGCCATCGTGGTCGCCGGAATGGATGGGGCATTGCCCAGTGTGGTTGGGGGCCTGCTTGAGCAACCGGTGATCGCGGTCCCCACGAGCGTAGGGTACGGCGCAAGCTTCGGCGGCCTGTCGGCCCTGCTGGCGATGCTCAATAGCTGCGCCTCCGGTGTTGCGGTCGTCAACATCGACAACGGCTTCGGTGCAGCCAGGGTCGCGGATTCGATCTTGCGCGTGGCTGCCGCAGGTAAGGAGTGCTCCTCACAATGACAATTGCTCACGTTGATGCGTTTGGCGGCGCCAGCGGCGACATGCTGCTCGGGGCCTTGATCGATGCCGGTGCAGATCTATCTGAGATCAACTCGATCCTGGCCAAGCTCAACTTGGATCTGCACGTGACGACCGAGAGAGTGCAACGCGCTGGCCTGGCCGGGACCAAAGCAAAGGTCTACGTCGGCGACTCCCTGGCCGACCCGTCAGAGGCTGGCGCGGGGCGTGGGCACTCGCATGCTGACAGCCACGAGCACCACCATCGTGGCCTGCCTGAGATACGTCGCTTGATCGAATCGGCAGAGCTGCCACCAGCGGTCGCGGCCAACGCTCTGCGGGTGTTTGAGCGACTCGCCGAGGCCGAAGCGCTCGTCCACGGCACCACCGTGGAACAGGTTCACTTTCACGAGGTTGGCGCAGCCGATGCGATCGGTGACATTGTCGGCACCTGCGCTGCGATCCACATCCTCGACATCCGCGCCCTCACATTTGGGCCGCTGCCCACCGGACGCGGGACGGTGCGCGCAGCGCACGGAGAACTCCCTATCCCTGCGCCGGCAACCCTGCAATTGCTTCGCGGCATCCAGACCACCGATCCAGCGGTATACCACGAGATGCTCACTCCGACTGGCGCAGCTTTGCTCGTAACACTCGGCACTCAGGTTGACGCGCGTCCGCTGATGACGATTACTGCCATCGGCGTCGGTGCAGGCCGCAGGGACACTGAGAGGGCCAACATTCTCCGCATAGCCCTGGGCACTCCGCCCAAGGCGAGAGGCCTCACCCCTTTCATCAAGGAGGAGGCTGTCCTGATGGAAGCACATCTAGACGACACCACCGGCCAGGTCGTGGCGGCGGCGATTGATCAACTTCTATCTGCTGGCGCCCTGGATGCATGGTGGTCTCCTTGCGGGATGAAGAAAGGCCGGCCGGGGACGGTTGTCTCGTGCCTGGTGACGCCGGATCAACAGGAACGCCTGGCCGCTGTCCTCTTTGCCGAACTACCAACGCTGGGGCTGCGTTACATGCCCGTCGAACGGATGATCCTGGAGCGCAGGCACCAATCGGTGACGACCGAGTACGGCGAGGTACGGATCAAGATTGGCCACATAGGCGAACGCATGTTCGTTTGCACCCCGGAATACGAGGATTGCCGTGCTCTGGCGGCCGGCACCGGAGTCGCGGTGCGTGAGATCATCCGCGCCGCGGTGGCGGCTGCCGCCAAGCTACCGTCTGCCTAGCGCCCCAAGGAGCGTTTGCCTTCCGGCAGCAACCACTTCGGGATCTCCGCGCGGACCGTGGCCAGCGGGTTCACGACCTGGCAGATACGTAGACGGAGTGCGGCACCTCCTAGCATGTACGCTTCCACGAAATCAATGCTGAGAGATGCAGCGATGTACCGTACCGCCCTGGTCGTCGCGATCCTTACCGCAGCGTCCAGGGTCGTTGCGGATGCAATGGCCGCCAGACTATCGCCTGTCTCGACCCAGGGTCCATCGATGGCGAGCCCTGAGAGGACGCGTAGACACAGCAGAGCGGTACCCGGCACCTCGATACCCGTGCCCGAAACCTCCCCATCACCCATTGCCGCATGCATATCGCCGGCCGCGAAGAGCGCGCCAGGGACTGCAATCGGCAGGTAGACTGTGGCTCCCTGGCGGATAAGAGTACAGTCAAGGTTTCCGCCGTGGTCGCCGGGCCGCACGGTCGACACTGCGCCGCAGGCCGGTGCCACGCCGATGACCCCAAGCATCGGTCGGTACGGCAACTTCGCTGATCCCAGCTTGATGCCGTCCTGTTCGACCTCGACCACGTGCGTACGCTCTTGATCGATCAGCTCGCCGAGCAGCCCCATGCCTGGTGCGGCAACGGTAAGGCCCCAGGTCGACGGTGATAACTCAAGGATGTCGACGGCAAGGGTGTCGCCCGGCCCGGCGCCATCAATCGCGACTGGCCCCGTCGCCGGGTTTGCCAAGCTCCTGTCCACATGACTCACCAGCGTGCCCTCATCCCGGATCTGCCCCTTGAAGCAATCGGCTGTCGACAGGAGGATGGTCGCGCCTGACTCCACAGTGGCGATTGGCGGGTGGTCAGGCGAGAAGCTATGAATCGTCGTGTCGCTGGTTACGCGAATCATCGTTCAACACCTCGCAGGGTTTCACGTGAAACATTGCCAGGCTTCAACTCCAGAACACGCGCGTCGGTTGGCCCGCATCGCCCGGTTAGTGTTTCACGTGAAACATCAACCGATGGCACTTAGGCTTGTCACGCGTGCGGCCGCAGCAACAGCTCAAGCAGTCGCTCAAGCTCCTCTTCGCCGTAGTACTCAATCACCAGACGACCGCCCTTACCTTGGGGCTTTGCCTGCAGCCGGACGTCGGTCCCGAGGGCTTGCCGCAACTGCTTCTCGATCGCGAGCACATCGGCGTCGGGCTCATTTGCCACCTTAGCCGGCTTTTTCGGCTCCGATCGCCGTTGCAGCAACTGCTCAGCCTGGCGAACATTGAGCCCACGGGCCACAATCTCGTTGCTCAGGCGCACCTGTTCCTGCGGATCGAGCCCTACCAACGTCCGGGCGTGCCCTGCAGATAGGGCGCCAGCCTCCAGCATCGACTGGACCTGCTCCGCCAAGGAGAGCAGGCGCAACGAGTTGGTGACCGCCGGCCGGCTCACGCCGATCCGCCGTGCAATCTCATCCTGCGTCAGACCAACACTCTCGACCATGCTACGATATGCCTTGGCTTCTTCGATGGGGTTAAGGTCCTCACGCTGCAGATTTTCAACCAGCGCGATCTCAAGTGACTGCTGGTCGCTGAGGCTGCGCACCATGGCTGGCACAACGCTCAGCCCCGCCATCTGGGCCGCGCGCCAACGTCGCTCGCCGGCGACCAGCTCAAAGTGGTCGCCAAATGGCCGCACAAGGATCGGCTGCACGACGCCGTGTTCGCGAATCGATGCCGCTAACTCTTCCAGCTTGCCGGCGTCAAATCCGGTCCTTGGTTGGCGCGGGTTTGCCCGCACATCACCAACCGGAATCTCGCGCAGTTCTTCGCTACTACCCGCGGACGCGCCCAGAATCGCCTCCAGGCCCCGCCCCAGTCCTCGCTTGGGCACCGGCCATCACCTCCTTTGCCAACAACAGATACGCTTCCGCTCCCCGGGAGCGCGGATCATACGCAATAATCGGCTGCCCGTGTGAAGGTGCCTCGCTTAAGCGCACGTTGCGCGGCACAGTGACCTGGTACACGCGGTCGCCGAAATGTTTGCGAACCTCGTCGGCCACCTGCGTGCCCAGGTTGGTCCGGGCGTCAAACATCGTCATCAGGATGCCTTCGAGATGCAGCCCGGGGTTGATTCGCTCCCGGATTGCCCGGATGGTATTCAGCAGTTGCGCTAGCCCTTCGAGGGAGTAGTACTCGCCCTGAATCGGCACCAGCACTGAGTCTGCCGCCGCGAGGGCGTTTACAGTCAGCTGGCCCAGCGATGGCGGGCAATCGATCAGGATGTAGTCAAACTGCTCCTTGATTGGTGTCAGCGAGTCCCGCAGGCGGACCTCCCGGGCAAGTTCGGACAGCAGCTCAACTTCTGCCGCAGCCAACTGGATGTTGGCCGGCACGACAAAGAGCCGGTCAATCGCGCTTGGCAGAATCGCCTCACGCGCGCTTCCCCGCCCCATCAGCAATTGGTAGACAGTGCGGTCGACCCGCTCCTTTTCGATGCCAAACCCAACAGAGGTATGACCCTGCGGGTCCATATCCACGCAAAGCACGCGCTGGCCAAGGTACGCCAAGCACGCGCCGAGGTTGACCGTCGTCGTCGTCTTGCCGACGCCACCCTTTTGGTTGGCCACCGCGATCGTCCTGGCCAAGCCACCACACCCTTCATCTATCTTCCGCCCGCAGCGGCTCACTTGTCGGTTTGCTCAGGCCCCGGTACGCGCCGGCGTGAGTGGCGGCGCCATCCCTGTGGCAGGCGAACGAAAACCCTGATCTCAAGGCCATCTTCTTGCTCAGTCTCCGCCACCTCTGCCTCCAACCCAGCCGAGCGCAGTTGCTCGACCGCGGTGCGGAAGGTGTTTGACAAGATACGGACATCACGAAAGACTCCCCGCCAGTTGGGCCCGAGCTTGCGTGGCGGCCCCTCCGGCGTCGCTTGGGCGGCCTCGCTCATTTGCTTTACCAGGTCCTCCGTCTGCCGTACGGTCAGGTCCTGGGTCTCGACGGCCGTAGCCACCGCCAACTGCGCCGACTCATCCGTCAAACCAAGCAGCGCTCTCGCGTGCCGCTCGCTGAATGCCGGCGCATTGATGCGTTCCCGAACGGAAGCCGGCAACTTCAGCAGCCGGAGCTTGTTGGCAATGGTCGATTGCCCCTTGCCGATTCGCGCGGCAAGCTCCTCTTGCGTGAGGGCAAAATCACGCAGCAACCGCTCGTAGGCGGCGGCCTCCTCCATGAAGCTCAAGTCCTCGCGCTGGATGTTTTCGACCAGGGCCAGGAGACCAGACTCGTCGGGCGTCGCGTTGAGCACTACCGACGGTACATGAGTCGCACCTAACAGGTCCATCGCACGAATCCGCCGCTGCCCCGCGACTAGCTCATACGTTCCACTGCTCGTCACCCTGACAAGAATCGGCTGGAGCAAGCCGTGTCGCCGGATTGACTCCGCAAGGCTCGCCAACGCCTCGCCATCGATGTCAATGCGAGGTTGATATGGATTAGCCAGGATATCCCTGATCGCGATCAGCCGGGTGACCATCGCCGGACCAGGCGCTGGATCGGTCGTGGTGGGAGTTGCCGGGACCTCACTTGCCCCTGACCCTGGTCCCTCCGCAGAGTCTTCTTGCTCCGAGCGGCGCGCCAAAGCCTTCTGTAATCGCGTCCGCCAGTCAACCGCCATTCCGACCCCTCCCCTCGCGCTAGTTTCTGCTAGGCAAAGGGCCCATCCTTCACCCTGCGAAGCCTGGCAGTGGTCTCCGTTGGGGCGTGCCCGCCTTGCGCGGGTACTTAGCTGGGGTGTTGCGCCGTTTTCGGAATGTGGCGACATATCGCTCCCCTTGTTGCCAGGGAAGTTGGTAGCCGGTGACGCCCTCAAGGTCGGCCCCAAGCACACCCCAGGGAGTCTGCCCTGCACCTCTCTCGATACCCTGCGCCAGCTCAGCCAGCGGCCGTCCGTCCCGCGGACCGATCTGAGCGAGATAGGCACCACCGTTTGCCACCAGAGGCAGCACATACTCACAGGAAACCGCCAACGGTGCCGCAGCTCGTGCCACGCCGATGTCGAATCCTTCTCGTCCGGCACCGCCCGCGCGGCCAAAATCCTCCGCCCGGGCGTGAATCACCGAAGCTGCCAACCCGAGTTCCGTTGCGGCTAGACTCAAAAACGCCACCTTCTTAGCACTTGCCTCCAAAAGGGTCACCTGAAGGTCGGGAACGCAGATCGCCAGGACCAGTCCTGGAAACCCAGCGCCAGAGCCCACGTCGACCAGGGAGCTAGGTTTGCCCGTCACCACGCAATGCCGCAGCAGGCTCAGGGAATCCAGGTAGTGCTTGGCAACGAGCTCTTGCACCCCCACGATGGTCGTCAAGCCCGCCCGGTCGTTCCAGAGCATGACCAGCTCAGCATGGGTTGCTATGCGGTCAAGGCAACCAGGCGACACCTCGATACCGAACATATGTGCGCCCTGCGTCAGCGTCTCCGTGAACTCGTGCCTATCGAAGCCTTCCATCATCCGGACTCCCCCCGCCGCCATGCGCCTTGAATCCCTCTTGGCCTGGGGCCTGCGTTATTGCCTCCAACACTGCAAGATCCGCCGCGCTAATGCCCGGGACCAGCATCGCTTCCTCCAGAGACAGCGGCTGTGCGGCACAGAGTCGCTCCCGCCCGGATGCCGACAGGCCGGCGATCGACCGGTAGTCAATCCCGTGGCTCAACTGAATGTCCTGTCGCCGCCTTTGCCTGGCCAGCAGCCTCTCTTGCTGCGCGATGTAACCGCCATACTTTGCGTCTGCGACCACCTCGTGCCGGTCATCATGGCTGAGCCGCGGCAATGAAGGGACGATCGTCAGCAGGTCACGGTATTGGATCTCGGGTCGCGCCAGCAATACGGCCGCCGGGACCGATTCACGGAGCGGCACCGTCCCCCGCGCCGCAAGCAGGCCTGCTGACGCCTCCCCGGGTCGAACCAGCACTTGCTGCAGCAAGGCACGCGTCGTCTGCAAACGCTCCCGCCGGTCAAGCAGCGCCTGATACCGCTCCTCGCCGACGATGCCAAGCTCCCGGCCCCATGCGGTCAGGCGCAGGTCGGCGTTGGTCTGCCGCAGGTGTAGACGATGCTCCGCCCGTGCAGTCATAATCCGGTACGGCTCGCTCACCCCTCGCACCGCCAAATCGGCGCTCAATACGCCGATGTACGACTCACTGCGCGCAAACACGATCTCCGATCGTCCTTGGACGCGGCGCGCGGCGTTAACGCCAGCGACTAGCCCAAGCGCAGCGGCCTCCTCATAGCCGGACGTGCCACATACCTGGCCGGCAAAGAACAGCCCGGGCCACCGTTTGGCCTCCATCGTCGCGTACAGCTGAGTCGGATCAACGTAGTCGTACTCAATCGCGTACCCATAGGCTGTGATCCGGGCGTCTGCCAGGCCGGCGATGGATGCGACCATCGCCGCCTGGACATCGTGCGGCAAGCTTGTCGACAGGCCGAGCAAGTAAAGGGTGTCGCCCTCGCGGCTCTCTCGCTCAAGATAGACCGGGTGACTACTCCTCTCTGGAAACCGCGCCACCTTATCCTCCACCGAGGGACAATGCCGCGGTCCACGTCCAATGATCTGGCCCGTCAGCAGAGGGGAGCGATCAAAACCGGCCTCGATGATGGCGTGGGTCTCGGAGTTGGTTGCGGTGCGCCAGCATACGGGCCTGCATGAATGACCAAAGCCGCCCAGTGCGGGATGCGGACTCTGCTCGTTGTGCGAGAACCGCAGTGGCTCATCGTCGCTCTGCTCCGCGGCCAGCCGGTCCAGGTCGACGCTCGCGAAATCAATGCGCGGCGAGGTACCGGTCTTGAACCTGCCAAGTGAAAGTCCCATCTGCACCAGGGATTCGCTGAGGTAACTCGCCGCAGCTTCGGTGCCGGGCCCACCTTGCCGCCAGGCATCCCCGATGACGGTTGACGCCCGTAGATACACGCCCGTGGCAAGGATCAGCGCGGTGCCGACCAGCTGCCGCTCGCCATCGAGCTCAACAAGATAGGGCCCGCCCGGGGTACCAGTAATCGATCGCGCCTCGCCCAAGACGAGCGAGATCCTATCGCGAGCTGCCAGCAGTCGCTGGCGGACAAAGGTCTGGTAAACCGCCTTATCCGCCACAACCCGCAGAGCCTGAACCGCGGGCCCTTTGCTTGTGTTGAGGAGTTTGGTCTGCATGGCGGCAGCGTCAGCGGCCTCGCCCATAACCCCGCCGAGTGCATCGATTTCCCGTACCAGGTGCCCCTTGCCGGGCCCGCCGATGGCGGGGTTGCAGGGCATGGCGGCAATCGCGGTTTCGGACATCGTCAAAAGCGCCACGCTCACCCCGCATCGTGCGGCAGCAAGTGCAGCTTCGCACCCGGCATGGCCAGCGCCGATGACGATGACGTCCCACGCGTCACCCTTCTGCGCCCCAGAGGGTTCAGTGATCACTTCCCGACGCAAAACCGTGCAAACACCTCCTCGATGACGGACAGCCGCAGATCTGGAGACCACGCGCCACGTGCTTCGTCGAGCGATTCCATCGCGGAGTAGATATGGACCAGCAGGAGATCGTCGGGCACGGCGCGCCTGATAGCTTCCAACGCGCCGGCGAGGTGCTCGGCAGCACTGCGCACGGCGCGCTCCTGGCGGATCGTGGTCAACAGCCTGGCCGGGCTGTCATGCCCGTCGCCACCGGTCAGGTGCTCGGCAATCTGCTCGCGCAACATTGTGAGCCCGGTGCCGGTCATCGCCGAGACCATAATCGGCGGGTTGGCCGAAGGCTCGGCTGCCCCTTCGGCCAAGACCTCCGCGAGCCTTGCCGCCGAAACCAGATCGCACTTGTTGAGCACGTTGATCACAGCAACGTCCCCCGCAGCGGTACCCAATTTGCCGGACAACATACCGCTATTGCGGCCCCACCTGTCCGCTTGGCTTGCATCCGCGAGAAGCAGGATCAGGTCGGCCTCATCCATCGCGACTCGCGCAAGCCGGACGCCGATCTCCTCGGCCAAACCTGACGGAGTGCGCAGCCCGGCCGTATCACGCAAGGTCACGGCAAGGCCTTGAATCTCCAACCGGGCCTCAATCACGTCTCGCGTCGTGCCCGCCTCAGGGGTAACGATCGCCCGCTCCCGGCCGAGAAGGGCATTGAAGAGAGTCGACTTGCCCGCATTGACCGGTCCGGCGATGGTGACGACGGCGCCCTCAACTTTGCGCCGTCCGATACGGCCGGAGTCTGCCAAAGCACTGACCTCACCCAGAGCATCGCTGACCTGTTCGGCGATGGCACGTCGATCGGGGATGGCGACCTCATCATCCGGAAAGTCGATCGCTGCCTCCAGCGGAGCCGCGATGCCGAGCAACTTTGCGCTCATCGCCGCCAGCTCTCTGCCGAGTGCTCCATCTAGATGGGCCACCGCCAGCTTCGCGGCCGTCGTGGTTTCCGCATTAACCAGGTGTAGCACGGCCTCCGCCTGCGTCAAATCAAACCGCCCGTTGCGCACGGCACGAAGAGAAAACTCGCCCGGCTCGGCGAGCCGCACGCCGAGGGCCAAACATGCCTCCAGCACGGCGTTAAGCACCGTTGGGCTCCCGTGGCAATGGAATTCAACAACGTCCTCGCCGGTGTAGCTGCCGGGCCCGGGCATGACCAACAGCAAAGCGTCATCCACGGCCGCTCCGTCCTTGGGATCGACGAGGTGCCCGTGAATCATCGCCCTATGCCTGCGCATGATAGCCGGAGGCACCCTACCGCTGGCCGTGCCGTCACCCGTACGGAATAAGTGGGCAGCCGCCTCAAGCGCCGCAGTCCCGCTGAGCCGCACGACGCCAATCCCGCCGCGACCTGGCGGCGTCGCGACCGCCCCGATCGTGCTCGACGGGTCCCATCGCTGATCGCTCACGCTGTTACCTCCGTGGTCCCGCATCTCCTACGCCCGTCAAAAAGGCCCAGGCAAGCCCTGGGCCCTTGGTCAAGCTCATCCTTGCGGCAGTGCGCGTAGCGCGCCCTGCCCTACCTCGTGCCCACGCTCCGTCGCTCAATCACGACATAGCGCGCCGGCTCCTCACCCTCGCTCCGCGTCACGATATCCGGTGCGTCCTGCAGTGCGAGGTGCACCAGGCGCCTCTCCCGCGCCGGCATCGGGTCCAGGGCCGCGCTCCTTCCGGTGCGCCGCACGGTGTCAGCCATGCGCTCCGTCAACCGACGTAGCACTTCGGCTCGCCGATCGCGGTAGCCGCCGATATCGAGCACGACTTGCCGCGCACCGCTCGACGCGCGACAGCAAGCCACATTTAGCAGGGTCTCCAACGCTTCGAGTGTCCGTCCGTGCCGCCCGATAAGGGCCCCGAGATTGTCTCCCCCAATCGAAACCGCCACGACCCGCGTCGCCTCGTCCCATTGGACATCCACATTCGCAGCAAATCCGCCCGTGCTTAGGATCTCGGTCACCATCAGGCGGGCAGCGTCGGCCGGTGACAGCGAGGCGGCGATCCGGACGACCGCTTCGCGAGCGCCGATGCCAAGGAACCCCTTGCTGCCAGGCTCGACGACCTCAACTGCGGCGTGCTCGCGCGCAAGACCAAGTGCAGCGAGCCCTTCGGCGATCGCTTCCTCAACCGTGCGCCCATGGATCTCCAGGGGTAGTCGCGTCATGCCTGGCCGGACACCTGCTCCTCGCTGCCGGCATCCGGTGTCGGCCGGATGATCAGGAAGCGCTCCAACACGCTGAAGATGCTGGAGAATACCCAGTAAAGGGTGAACGCAGCCGGCATCTTAAAACCAAATGCCAGCACCATGACCGGGAATAGGTAGGTCATCGTCTTCATCGACTGGTCGGTGGATGGCGTGGTCAGCTTGCTCTGGATGTAGGTCCCGGCAGCCGCCAACACCGGCAGGATGTAGTACGGATCAGGCTGGCCGAGATGGGGAATCCACAGGAAGGCCGGATTGCCCAAGAACTCGTATTCGCGCAGGACACCGATGAAGCCGAAGATGATCGGGAGCTGCACGATCATGGTCAGGCACCCGGCAAACGGGTTGACGCCGTGCTTTTTCCAAAGCTCCATCGTCGCCCGATTGAGTTGGTCGGGGTCCTTTTTGTACTTCTTTTGCAGCTCTTTGACCTCAGGCTGGATCGCCTGCATCTTGAAGTTGGCCCGCATACCCTTGGCGGTCAACGGGAACAACACGACGCGCAGGGCAAGCGTGATCAAGATAATGGCGATGCCGTAGTTGCCGGTCAGGCCGACGAGCCAATCCAGGAACGCTCGCATACCATCAGTCAACCATGAGAACAAGCTTATTGCCCCTTCCTTGCCGCTCCGGCCGCACCATCAAAGCTATGTGCGGTTACGGTACTGGATCGTATCCACCAGCGCTCAACGGGTGGCACCGCATGATCCGCCGGACCGCCAACCCGCCGCCTCGCCAGAAACCGTACTTGTCAATCGCCTGCCACGCATACTCGGAACAGGTCGGCAAAAAGCGACACTGCCGCCCAAAGTACGGGCTGAAGGCCGCCTGATACAGCCGGATCATCCACTTAGCTGCTCTAGCCGCGATACTCATTGGGTGCCACCAGCCGTGAACATCGCTTGCCGCGCAAGTAGGCGCCGCAACGATGCGGTTATTTCGTGGTAGCCTTTGCTTCGTGCGCCGACCCGGGGAATGAGCACAAGGTCCGCACCTCTCGGAAGGACGTCAGGTTGTAGGCGGTAGGCCTCCCAGAATAATCGACGCACTCGGTTTCGCGCCACTGCCGTGCCAAACCTGCGCGGCACACTGATGCCAAAGCGATTTGCGCCAGCGGCGTCTGGGCGCTGTAATACGTATAGGACGGCCAGGCTATCCGCAACTGACCGTCCGCGCTTAAGAACATCACGATAATCCTGATTGGACCTCAGTCGTGCAGCTTGCCCAGGCATATCGCGACAATCTGAGGTTGGCCCGTGGGCCGACCTAGACAGTAACCCGCTGCCGCCCTCTCGCCCGCCGCCGCTTGATCACCAAGCGACCGCCACGAGTGTGCATGCGGGCCATAAACCCATGGACCCGCTTGCGGCGCCGAGCTTTTGGCTGGTAAGTACGCTTCAAAAGAATCCACCCCTAGTCAAATGCGCCGCAGGCGTCTCGCCCGCGGACCAACGGCATTATATCTTGGCCAAAAATAGCCTGTCAAGGAAACGGAACACCAGGACGACGGCGTGTTGGGCCGTGTCAACCGTATCATGCGGAAGACAATAAGGACAGGGGTTAGCGCGCTTGTTCGGTTGTCCACAGCCCCTCCGGTTTGCTATAGTGGGTCTTGCCTCTCGCTGGGTCGGGAGAGGCCGGCCGGGATTCTTGCCATAAAGCACGCCGTGTTGTCTTGGGGATAACCTGTGCATAACTCTTACGCAGCGGTGTCCCGCCAGACCGCACAGTTTTTGTCAAACGATCGCCGTAGTAACCCCGCCGGACCACCAGGGTATGCCCGATACTCGTCTCGTCAATGCGTCGTGTCCTTAATGCCCAGCTAGATAGCGGTATCACGGCCAGCAGGGCCGGGCTATGCGCACCTCTGTTCGGTATAATCACCGACACCGCGTCGCAAAACAACCGCTGGAGCAGGCATTGCGCCTTAATTGCTGCTTAACGTTGGTTGTGGACAGGCTGTGGATAACTCGTCGCGGGAGGCACGCTGGGATTATGGATGCAGGACTCGGAGAGATCTGGGATGCGACGCTTGAGAGAATTGCCACCGAAGATCAATCTCCGAGCCTTGACGGATGGTTGCGGTCTGTCCGTCCAGTTTCTCTACACGACGATAATGTCGTCCTGGCATGCCCCAATGATTTTGCTCGCCAGTGGGTTGAGCAACGCTTCGAACAGGTTTTGCGGCGCACGCTCTCCGGAGTTCTTGACCGGGCGTTAACGGTTAGTTTCGTCACCGACCCGACTGGTGCCCATCAGGCGCCGGCTCCCGATGACTTTGTGACGGGCGCCCCTCAGGCCAGGCTAAGACAGGATACCGGTGACAAGTCCGCCACCACCCAGAGCGAAGGCAATTCCCCCGCACCGTGGCGCACCCTGAGTAGCCGCTACACTTTCGACTCCTTCGTCGTTGGCAGTGGCAATCGTTTTGCGCACGCGGCCGCCAAAGCCGTCGCCGAGTCGCCAGCCAAGGTCTATAACCCACTCTTTATCTACGGCGGTGTGGGCCTCGGCAAGACCCATCTACTCCAGGCGATCGCCCATCATGTGATTGACCGCAACGCGAGAGCGCGCGTGGCATACGTTTCCTCCGAGGCGTTCACCAACGAGCTGATCGACGCCATCCGTTTTGGCACGACCGCGGCATTTAGATCCCGCTATCGCAACTCGGACCTACTGTTGGTTGACGATGTGCAGTTTCTCGCCGGCAAGGAGGCAACACAGGAGGAATTTTTCCATACGTTCAACGCGCTCCACGAGTCGGCGCGGCAGATCGTCTTGACCTCCGATCGGCCACCCAAGGAGATTCCCACGCTCGAAGAGAGACTGCGCTCCCGCTTTGAGTGGGGGCTGCTCGCGGACATTCAGCCGCCTGACTTTGAGACACGTGTCGCCATCTTGCGCAAAAAGGCGCTCAACGAGGGCCTCGACGTACCTGGTGAGGTACTACATCTGATCGCAAGCAAGTTTGATTCCAACATTCGTGAGTTGGAGGGTGCCTTGGTGCGCGTTGCCGCTCTCGCCTCTCTCTCGGGCACAGGCCTTAACGTTGAGGTGGCCTCGCGAGCCCTGCGGGACATCGTGCCCATCACGCGCCCCAAGCCTACCAACATCCAGATCATCATCCGCGCGGTGGCGGAGTACTACCGGCTGAGTCCGGACGAGTTGCTGGCACGGGGCCGCTCGCGCGCGGTTGCACTGCCGCGCCAGATTGCCATGTACCTCGCACGCGAGATGACTCATGCGTCTCTGCCCAAGCTTGGTGAGGCCTTTGGCGGCCGTGATCACACGACTGTCCTTCACGCATACGAAAAGGTCAAGGAACAGGTCGAGCGCGATGTATCTTTCTACACCCTCGTGCACGAGTTACAGGACAAGATTAGGGCTCTTTAACTGGCCTGATCGATACCAAACCACTTATCCCCAACCGGCGGCGGTTTCTGTGGACGAGGTGTGGACTCATCGGGGGGATATGCACAGGCGAGAGGCATTGCCGGCGAGTTGCGCTGTGGACGACGGATATCTCCTCCACAGAGAGTCCAAGTTGTCGAATCCCTCTGACCTGGGTTGGCGGCATACTATCCACAAGTACACAATGCCTACTACGACTGCTAGAGGATTCTTAAATAGAGACTAACGAAGTAAGGGACACCGCAAAACCGAATTGCCAAGGAGGAGCGCCCATGAAGTTCATAGCTGCTCACGCGGATCTGGCTCAGGCCATTCAGACCGTACAACGCGCGGTTGCGACACGCACGACCCTGCCGGTGCTCTCTGGTATCTTGACCAGCGCCAGCGACAACGCGGTTACTATGGTGGCCACGGATCATGAGATCAGCATCCGGTGTTCGGCACCGGCCCAAGTTGAGGCCGAGGGCGCCCTTGTGCTGCCAGCCAGGTATTTGGGCGACATCTTGCGCAAGATCCCGTACGGGGATATTGCCTGCGCTGTCGATGAGGCGTCCGTGCGTGCCCTGCTGACATGGCAAAGGTCGCAGTTTGTCATCCACGGGTTTGCTGCCCACGAGTTTCCACAACTGCCCTCGGTTGACGGCGCACAATCTTTTACGATCAGCCAGGCGCTGCTGCGAGAGCTGATTCGACGGACCAACTTTGCCGTTTCCCGCGAAGATATCCGACCGGTCTTGACAGGCGCATTGCTTGAGCTTACCGCGGAGCGCGCCGCAATATTCGCCACCGACGGCTACCGTATCGCCTACGCGCATGTCGAGGGTGACTTTTCCTCAGCAGGTGATTTGGCAGTGATCCTGCCTGGGCGGGCGTTGGCCGAGCTCCAGCGCTTGCTGCAGGATAGCGAAGACGCCGCCGAAGTAGCTGTTGGGGCCAATCAAGTACGGTTGGCGTTTGCCGGCATTGAGTTTACCACCCGGGTCATCGATGGGACTTTCCCCAATTGCCGCGCGGTCGTGCCCCGCGAATTCCGGGCGACGCTGGTCACGGATACCCAGGAGTTTCTCAATGCATGTGACCGGGCCAGCCTGATCGCTCGCGAAGGCGCTCAAATGATCCGGCTCAAACTAGAGGACGGCCGCGTACGCATCACCTCACAGACCCCGGAAGTCGGCAGCGTGCAAGAGGAGGTCCTTGGCGAGACCGCCGGGGAGCCGATCGAGATCGCCTTCTCGGCACGCTACCTGATCGACGCGCTGCGGACCGTGGATGCGGAGCGCTTTACCCTTGAGATTTCTGGTCCAGCCAGTCCCGCACGCCTACGCCCCGTTGGCAAGGAAGATTCCTACCACATCATCCTGCCGATTCGCCTTGACTAAGGCGTTCGTTCAGTGCGGCTTCTGAGATTGATGGACCGCAAGTGCCTGCGCACAAGGCCCGAGGGGATCCTCGGGCCTTGAAAGTCCATCGGCTTGATCTCGTCGACTTTCGCAATTACCCGGCCTTGACGATGCTTCCACCGCCGGGGGCCAGCGTCTTGATCGGACCAAACGGTGCCGGCAAGACCAACATCATCGAAGCAGTTCACCTCGTGCTCACCGGGTTCTCTCATCGGGCCGGACGCGACGCCGAGATGCTGCTGCACGGCCGGCCGGCCTTTGCGGTACGCGCCCAGGTTGAGCGAGATGAGTTGCCCGGTGATTTGCTCGAATATCAGGTCCAATACGTTGCCCATCGCAAGACCGTCAAGCGAGGCAACCAGGTACTGACCGGCAGATCACGTACGGCCGCCATGGGCGCCGCGGTTGTCTTTGCCCCAGATGATCTCGAGATCGTCAAAGGGGCGCCCGCGGCGAGACGCGGTTTCCTGGATGGGACCGCAAGCAAAGCTGCCCCAGCCTATCGCACAGCTGCCCGCCGCTACGAAACCGCCCTTGCCCATCGCAACCGTCTCCTTGGCGAATGGTCGGGCACGCCGGCGGAAGAAACGCAACTGAATGTCTGGACTGAGCAACTGGTCGCCTGCGGTAGTGCAGTGCTTGCGTACAGGCTACGCTGCCTACGGCGGCTTGCGCCCCTGATCGTCAGGTATTACGGCGCCATGGCAGGAGGAAGCGAGCCACTTGGTATGGCCTACGGCCAGGCGCACGGACCGACCTATTCGATCCCGTTGGACGGCCAGGATGCGGCTCCACCGGATCCGGCGGAGCTTGCGTCAACAATCATGGCAGCCCTGGCCGCCACGCGACAGCAGGAGCGGGCGCGCGGCGTTACCCTTGCCGGGCCGCACCGCGATGATCTTGTACTGACGATCAATAACCAGGATAGCAGGGTATTTGCCAGCCAGGGGCAACAGCGTAGCATCGCGCTCGCCCTACGGCTGGCGGAGAGCTCATTCCTCCAATCCGTAAGCCAGGAACGCCCTGTCTTGCTGCTGGACGATGTCTTTTCGGAGTTGGACGAGCGCCGACGCGATGCCCTGCTGTCCTTGCTGGGACTTGCGCACACAGGCCAGCAAACGTTCATCACCGCGACCGACCTGGCCGGCATTCCTGCCACCGGGCTGGGTGCGGTGGCGACATTTGCCGTCGGGCAAGGGCAGGTCACTCGCAATGCGTAGCGGCCTACATCAACTCGGCAAGATCCTCGAGGCACTCACGGAGGCGCTTGACCTCGGACCTGGTTTGCAGGCACAGCGGGCGGTCAGTGAATTTGCCGCCATCGTTGGGCCGGGCATCAGCACGCACGCCTGGGCAGAGGGTACCCGCGGCGACACCCTGCTGATCGTGACGGACAGCCCGGTCTGGTCACACCAACTGCAAATGCTGGAGCCTGACCTCGTGCGCAAGCTGCAGGCGGCGCTCGGCCAGGAGTGTCCAGTCAAGAGGCTGCGTTTTCGCTCGGGGTCACGGCGGCGGGCTTTTGCGCCCGAGCCGGCGCCCAAGTCGAGCGACCAGAGCGCCGCGCACGACGAGGCTCATTCGCCCGCTCGACTATCGCGCCGCGACTGGCACGACATCCGGATCGCGGCCAGTCAGGCGGACGATGACGCCCTCGCCAAGGCCTTGGTTGGCGTCCTGCGTGCCCAGATTGCGACCTCCCCAGAGGAGGTCGGGGGTGCGGGCAAGAATGATTCTAGCAGCCAAGTTGAGGCTAAATCGCCCCCCGTGGTATAATCGGGGGAGATACTGCCGGCTCCGCTCTGATCAAGTCTTCGGGGCGTGGGCCGGCTCAAAGTGAGAGGCCACATTGAGCGATTCTACCCAACCGATTGATCCCCGCAAAGTAACAGCCAAGTACGACGCCAGCCAGATCCAGGTCCTGGAGGGGCTGGAGGCGGTTCGGCGTCGGCCGGGCATGTACATCGGCTCAACCGGCGCGCGCGGATTGCACCAGATCCTGTGGGAGGCCGTCGACAACAGCGTTGACGAGGCCCTGGCAGGCTATTGCACCGCAATCGAGGTTACGCTGCACACCGATGGGTCGGCCACCGTCAAGGACAACGGGCGCGGCATCCCGGTCGACATGCACCCTAAGCAACACCGGCCCGCCCTCGAAGTAGTCATGACCGTCCTCCACGCCGGCGGCAAATTCGGCGGCCAGGGGTACAAGGTCAGCGGTGGCCTACACGGCGTCGGCGTAACCGTGACCAACGCACTTTCGACCTACTGTGAGGTTGAGGTGCGCGTCAACGGAGGCATCTACCGGCAGCGCTATGAGCGCGGGCGGCCAACAACCGACGTCATTCGCATCGGCGACACCACCGAGACCGGTACGCGGACGACATTCCAGCCGGACCCGGAGGTCTTTAACGAAACCTCTTTTGACTATTCGACGATCTTGTCGCGCCTGCGCGAGATCGCATTCCTTAATCGCGGCCTCCAGATTACGCTACTCGACGAGCGGACTGCGGACACCGTGATTCTCAAATACGACGGCGGTATCGTCTCGTTTGTTAAGCACCTCAACCGCGGCAAGGAGCCGGTCTACCCGGACCCCATCTACATTGCGGACATGCGGGACGAGATCGACGTCGAGGTGGCCATTCAGTACAACACCGGCTACCTTGAGAGCATCTTCTCCTTTGCCAACACGATCAACACACATGAGGGCGGCACGCACGAGGCCGGTTTCAAGGTCGCGGTGACGCGCGTGGTTAACGACTACGCGCGGCGTACCGGACTGCTCAAAGAGTCCGATGCCAACCTCTCCGGCGAGGACGTCCGCGAGGGCATCGCCGCGATTATCAACATCAAGCTGCGTGAGCCCCAATTTGAGGGTCAGACCAAGACTAAACTGGGCAATTCTGAGGTCGCGGGCGTCGTTAACTCGATCGTCGGCGACGGATTGGCCACCTTCTTGGAGGAGACTCCGTCGATTGCCCGTCTGATCGTTGATAAGGCGGTCACGGCCGCGCGAGCCCGCGAGGCGGCGCGCAAAGCAAGGGAGTTGACCCGGCGCAAGTCAGCCCTCGAGATCACGGCGCTGCCCGGCAAGCTGACCGACTGCACCGTCCGTGATCCGTCGCGGGCCGAGCTCTACCTGGTCGAGGGCGATTCAGCAGGCGGCAACGCAAAGCAGGGCCGGGATCACCGTTTCCAGGCGATCCTCCCGTTGCGCGGCAAGATCCTCAATGTCGAGCGCGCCCGGCTTGACCGGATGCTGAGCAACGATGCGATCCGGACAATGATCACGGCGCTCGGCACCGGGATCGAGGATGACTTCGACATTAACAAAGCCCGTTATCATCGGGTCGTCATCATGGCCGACGCGGACGTGGACGGTGCGCACATCCGCACCCTCCTGCTGACGTTCTTTTACCGCTACATGCGGCCGCTGATTGATCGCGGCTACCTCTATATCGCCCAGCCGCCGCTTTACCTTGTCAAGAAGGGCAAGCACTCCCGCTATCTGCGGACGGACGCCGAGTTGGAGCGGTACATGGAGGAGATCGGGCGCGAAGGTGCGGTTGTATCCCGGTTCAAGGGCCTCGGCGAGATGAATGCTGATGAGCTCTGGGAAACGACCATGAACCCGGAGACGCGGACGCTGTTGCAGGTAACGGTCGAAGACGTTATATACGCCGACGAAATATTCAGCGTCTTGATGGGTGATGCGGTGGAGCCGCGCCGCGAATTCATCACCTTGCACGCCAAGGACGTTCGCAACCTGGATACGGTCGGCTAGAGTGGATGGTGCCGTAAGCATTGGCCGAAGATAATCGTCCGGAAACGGGCAAAGACAACTCACTAAACGACAAAGGCGCGCCGGACGCTGCCGGTTCCGACAACGTCGAAACCGGCGGCAGCGAGATCGGCAACGTCGTTCAGATCAGGATCGCCCATGAGCTCGAGCGATCCTATATTGACTACGCGATGAGCACGATTGTGAGCCGGGCTTTGCCCGATGTGCGAGACGGCCTGAAGCCTATCCACCGGCGCATCCTCTACGCAATGCGCGAATCCGGCAACACGCCGGAGCGCGCATACCGCAAGAGCGCCTCCGCTGTCGGCGACGTCATGGGGCGCTACCACCCGCACGGGGATGCCGCCATTTACGACTCCATGATCCGGATGGCGCAGGACTTTTCACTGCGTTATCCGTTGATCGACGGGCATGGCAACCTGGGCTCTATCGACGGCGATCCGGCGGCGGCCTCGCGGTACACCGAGGCGCGCTTGGCCCCACTGGCGATGGAAATGTCGCGGGACATTGATAAGGACACGGTTGATTTCGTCCCCAACTACGACGAGACTCGCAAGGAGCCCGTGGTCTTGCCGGCACGGTTTCCCAACTTGCTGGTTAACGGCTCATCCGGCATCGCTGTCGCCATGGCGACCAACATCCCTCCGCACAACCTTGGCGAGGTCATCGACGCCCTCGTCTTGATGATTGACAACCCCAATGTGACACTGGGCGAGCTGATGCAGATTGTGCCAGGGCCGGATTTTCCGACCGGCGGCGAAATCCATGGCATCGAGGGCATCCGCCAGGCGTATGAGACCGGCCGGGGCTTGATCACGATGCGTGCCAAGACGTCAATCGAGATCCAGCGCAACGGCAAGCCGCGCATTGTGGTCACTGAGCTGCCCTACCAAGTCAACAAGGCCCGGCTCATTGAGCGCATCGCAGACCTCGCGCAAAACCGACGGATCGAAGGCATCACCGACCTCAGGGACGAGACCGGTCGGCACGGCTTGCGTATCGTGCTTGAGCTCCGACGCGACGCTCCGGCACGCGTGATCCTCAACCAGCTGTTCAAGTTCACCCCGCTCCAGGAAACCTTTGGGGTCATCATGCTCGCTCTCGTCGACAACGAGCCGCGCGTGCTGAGCCTGCTTGAGATGTTGCGGCACTACCTTGATCACCAGGTCGTGGTCGTCACCAGGCGCACCCAATACGATCTGGCGCGCGCACGCGACCGGGCGCATATCCTTGAGGGCCTGCGGATTGCGCTTTCCCATCTCGACGAAGTCATCCAGTTGATCCGCCAGTCGGCAACGCCCGAGGAAGCCAAAACCGGCCTGATGACGAGGTTTGGGCTGTCCGACCGGCAGGCCCAGGCGATCCTTGACATGCGTCTGCAGCGCCTGACCGGGCTTGAGCGAGACAAGGTCGAAGACGAATACCGCGAACTACTAAAGACAATCGAGTACCTGCTGGCTGTCCTTGCGGACGAGCGGCTGGTCTACGGGATCATCAAGCAAGAGCTTGGCACCATCCGCGACAAGTACGCTGACGATCGGCGCACGGTCATCACCCGGGGCGGACTGGATCTGGAGACCGAGGACCTGATTCCGGATGATCCTGCGGTGATTACCCTGACCCACCAGGGTTACATCAAGCGGCTTGCGCTCACCACCTACAAGAGCCAGCGGCGTGGCGGCCGCGGCGTGGCCGGCATGGGCACCAAAGAAGAGGATTTTGTCGAGAGCCTCTTTATCACCACACTGCACCAGCACATGCTGTTCTTTTCGACCACCGGCAAGGTATACGCGCTCAAGGTGCATGAGATCCCCGAGGCGGGCCGCCAGGCCAAGGGCACGGCGCTGATTAACTTGCTTGAGCTGGCCGGCAACGAAAAGATCGCCGCCGTCATCCCGGTGCGTAGCTTTGAAGGCGGCGGTTACCTGCTGTTTGCGACCAAGAACGGCATCGCCAAGCGCACTGAATTGGCTGACTACAGCAACATCAGGCGCAGCGGATTGATAGCCTACGGCTTGGCGGAGGACGACGAGTTGATCGGCGTCCGGCTGACCAGCGGCAAGGAAGATATTCTGTTGGTCACTCGCTTTGGCCAAGGTATCCGGTTTGAGGAGGCCGACGTGCGGCCAATGGGGCGTACGGCTCGCGGCGTGAAGGCGATGACCCTTGCGCCTGGTGATGCGGTTGTCTCACTGGATATCGCCTCTAGCGGGACCCACTTGCTTTGTGTGACCAATCGCGGCTACGGCAAGCGGACACCGATCAGGTTGTTCCGGCGGCAAAATCGGGGTGGCATGGGCACCAGGGCGATGTCGCTCACGCCGCGAGTTGGCGAGATCGTGGGCGTGCGGATGGTGACCGAGCAGGATGAAGTGATGCTGATAACCACCGCCGGGATCCTCATCCGCATCGCGGTCAAAGAGATCCCGAGCCAGGGCCGCAGCACGCAAGGCGTGACAGTCATGCGTCCCACCCCGGGTGAAGAGGTCACGGCCCTCGCCCGTGTCGCCGTCGACGAAGAGGAATAACCCATGCCCGGGCACGACGGCGTCGCGGGTTACTGCTACGGCGAGCATACGGCCGACGTCCTGGTGCATGCGTGGGGTGCCTCGGCGGCCGAGGCCATTGGCCAGGTCATCCTCGCCACCGCCGCGATGGTGATCGACCCAGCGGCGGTTTCCCCGGCGGATGCAGTCTGGGTCTATCAGGTTGCGGCCGACGACTGGATCGCTTGCATGATCAGGTCCGTCAATGAGTTCCTGTACCTACACGACAGCGACGGGACGCTGGTCCACCGAGTGACGGTGGACGCCCTTCCGGCGTGTGCCAGTGCGCCCGTTGGCGTTACGGTGCGCATCCAGGGACAAAGGCTCGCCGAGCGGAGCAACCTCGCCGGCATCCGGACGCCTGCCAAAGCAGCCACCTATCACCTTGCCGCCCTCAGTCGTGATCCAGCCACGGGCAGGTGGATCGCGCGCCTGCTCCTCGACACGTAGCTGGGATGCTCTAACTCCAACCTGGTGCTCCCCAAAGGAGGTCCGCCAATGACCAGTGACCCAGGCCGCTTGGTACGGCTTGACGACTATCGTTGGCTCATCCCGCAAGGTACGCGACCGGGAATGCTCACCGACGGCGTGATCTATGCGTCTGCGGCGATGCTTGGGGCGATCCAGGCGGATCGCGCCCACGAACAAGTTGCCAACGTCGCTTGTTTGCCCGGCATCGTCGGCCGCTCGATGGCGATGCCGGATATCCATTGGGGATACGGGTTCCCGATCGGCGGTGTAGCAGCCACGGATGCTGCAGACGGGGTGGTCTCCCCCGGCGGGGTCGGTTATGACATTAACTGCGGCGTGCGCCTGCTTCGCACAAACCTGGCCGAGGCAGACGTGCGGCCTCGTCTCACAAAGCTCGTCGAAGCGCTCTTTCGTGCGGTGCCCGCAGGCGTCGGCGGCCAGGGCGGCCTGAGTCTCACGGGCCACGAGTTGGAGGCGGTATTGACGGAAGGGGCCGGCTGGGCCGTGCGCCACGGTCATGGGGAGCCGGCGGATCTGATGGCCTGCGAGGACGGCGGCAAGATCGCCATCGCAGACGCCGGTGCCGTGAGCGCCAAGGCGCGACAGCGTGGCGCCAACCAACTCGGCACGCTCGGCTCAGGCAACCATTTCCTGGAGATCGACGTCGTCGACGCGGTCTATGACGCGTCGGTGGCCAGTGGGTTTGGCCTTGCCGAGGGGATGGTTACGATCAGCATCCATGTCGGGTCGCGCGGCCTCGGCCATCAGGTATGTGCCGACAGCCTCGAGACGATGGAATCCGCGGTGCGGCGCTACTCGATCACGTTACCTGATCGCCAGCTGGCCTGCGCCCCCCTATCGTCCCCGGAGGGCCGCGCGTACCTCGCAGCGATGTCCGCGGCAGCCAACTATGCGTGGGCCAACCGGCAAGTCATTACCGCAAAGGTCAGGCAGGTCATGCAGGATGCTTTTGGGCGCAGCCGGTCAGATCTCGGACTCAGCCTGCTCTACGATGTGGCTCATAACATCGCCAAGCTTGAAAACCACACGTGGGCTGGACGTCAACTACGTGTATGCGTGCATCGCAAGGGCGCGACAAGGGCGTTTGCTCCCGGCCACCCTGACGTTCCGCCGCAGTACCGTGCCTACGGCCAACCAGTGCTGGTGCCAGGTGACATGGGCCGGCATTCGTTCGTTCTTGCCGGGACCCAAGGGGCGATGGAGCAGACCTTTGGCTCAACATGCCATGGTGCAGGCCGGGTTATGAGTCGGACCGAGGCCAAGCGCGGAGCGCGCGGTGAGGACGTGCAACGCGACTTAGCGGCTCAGGGTATCGTTGTCCGCGGTCACAGTCGCGCCGGGCTGGCGGAGGAAGCTCCCGCCGCATACAAGGACGCGCGTGAGGTGGTCGATGTGGTCCACGCTGCAGGCATCTCCCGTCGCGTTGCCCGCCTACGGCCGCTCGGGGTGATCAAGGGCTAATCGTTCCTAGTCCCATGCACAGCGCCCGACGCAGTGCATGCCTCTGCGGGTAGTCGCCTGGCACTCACCGCGGGCACTCGCATTGCGGCACCGGGATTAACAGGCGTATAATGCGAGGTAACAGCACAACCTCGATGACCGGGCACCCAGGTGTCAAGTGTCCAAGCGAGCCGGCGGATGGTGAGAGGCCGGTCACGGCGGCAGGTGGGAGTCCACCCGGGAGAGAGCGCTAACCCAGCGGCACTGGGCCGCGGGCCGCGCGCACGGGAGCGCCCGTTATCGCGTCGCGAGTCAGCCTACGCTAAATGCACCTCGGTAGGCAGGCAGGGTGGTACCGCGAGCGCGAGCTCGCCCCTCCAGGGGCGGGTTTTTTTGTTTGATCGGGCACAGTGCGCGTGCGAGAGGAGCCAATAATGGCCACAACAACCGAGCTTCGGCCCGTCATCCTTGAGGATGGCGCGGTGGTCGTCATCGACCAGCGCCGGCTGCCGGCGCGGCTTGTGTACCTGCGATTGACGACCTATCCGGCCGTAATCGCCGCTATCAAGACGCTGGCCGTGCGCGGGGCGCCGGCGATAGGCGTTGCCGGGGCATTCGCGCTCGTACTCGCGGCGGATGCCGCGGCGGCGGCGGGCCTGACCGGCCCCGCTTGGTCTGCTGTGTTGGCAGAGGCCGGGGCTGCGATCGCCGCTGCCCGGCCGACCGCGGTCAATCTTAGTTGGGCGGTAGACCGGCTGCTCGCGGTCGCCGCCCAGGGCGGAGACTGCGTTGCATTGCGGCAGGCTGCGTTGCGGATCGAGATGGAGGACCGGTCGGCCAACGAGGCAATCGGGAGTTTTGGCGCCGCATTGCTCGGCGACGTCAAGACGGTGTTGACCCACTGCAACGCCGGCGCCCTGGCGACCGCCGGCTACGGGACCGCCCTGGGGGTCGTGCGCGCCCTGCACGCACGCGGCGCGTTGAGCATGGTTTATGCAACCGAGACGAGGCCGCTTCAGCAAGGGTTGCGGTTGACCACCTGGGAACTTCGCCGCGACGGAATACCGGTGACGCTTGTCGCCGATAGCGCCGCCGCCTGGCTCATTGCCCAGGGCAAGGTTGGCGCCTGCGTGGTCGGGGCAGACCGGATCGCGGCTAACGGAGACGTTGCCAACAAGATCGGGACGTATGGCATCGCAATCGCCGCGGCGAGGCACGGCATACCCTTTTATGTGGCCGCGCCGTTGTCGACCTTGGACCGGGCGACCCCCTCCGGTGCCGCGATTGCGGTTGAGGAGCGCAGCTCGACCGAGCTAACCCACTACCGCGGCCGGCGGGTTGCGCCTCGGGGCGTGCCCGCGGTTAATCCTGCCTTTGACGTCACACCGGCGGCGCTCGTCACGGCGATCATCACTGAGGCAGGCGTTGTTCGGTCGCCATGGGATTGGCCCGACGGTGGATTTCCCGGGAAATAGACCAGCGAAAGTTGAGGGATGCGTGATGTTGGATCTTAGAGTAATCCGGGCTGAGCCCGATCGCGTCCGCGCCGGCATTGCGGCCAAGGGAGTCAGCGTCGACCTGGACGCGTTGCTCGCCCAAGACGAGCGGCGGCGTGCGATCATCACCGAGGTTGAGGCGATGAAAGCCCGCAAGAATGCTACCTCCATTGCGATCGGCAAGCGGCGGACGGCGGCGGGGGCGGATAGCAACGACACAATGCCGGAACTCGCAGAGTTGCGTGAGCTCAACGAGCAGATCCGGCTGCTCGACGTGGAGTTGCGTGGACTGGACGCCAGCATCAACGAGTTGTTGCTGAGCATTCCCAACCTGCCGCATAGCTCGGTCCCGCTCGGCCCCGACGAGTCGGCCAATGTTGAAGTGTCCCGCCACGGCACTCCGCCGGCGTTTGACTTCGAGCCGCTGCCCCACTGGGAGATCGGGACCCGGCTTGACATCCTGGACTTTGAGCGCGGCGCCAAGGTGGGCGGGGCCCGGGCGGTAATGTACAAAGGCGGTGCGGCACGCCTTGAGCGTGCGCTGATCAACATGATGCTTGACCTGCACACGCGGGAGCATGGCTACCGGGAGATTTACCCCCCATACCTCGTGCTCGAGCAATGCATGGTCGGCACCGGCCAACTGCCCAAGTTTGGCGAGGATTCCTTCCGGATCGCGGACAGCCCCTACTGGCTCAACCCTACCGCCGAGGTGCCAGGCACCAACATGTACCGGGACGAGATACTCGACGAAACCGCCCTGCCGGTAAAACACGTCGCGTTTGCGACCAGCTTCCGGTCTGAGATCGGGTCCTACGGCAAAGACACCAAGGGCTTGATCCGCCTGCACCAGTTTAACAAGGTCGAGTTGCTCAAATGGACCTCTCCGGAGAGCTCGTACGCGGAGCTTGACAGTCTGCTGCGCGACGCCGCGACGGTGCTGGAGAGACTGGGCCTCGCCTACCGCATCGTCGAGATGTGCACCGGCGATCTGGGCTTCACCGCCACCAAGAAGTACGATCTCGAGGTGTGGCTGCCCAGCTACAATCGGTATGTCGAGATCTCGTCATGCAGCAACTTCGAGGATTTTCAGGCACGGCGCACCAACATTCGTTTCCGCCCCGCGGCGGGAGGCAAGCTCAGGCTGGTCCATACGCTCAACGGCAGTGGTCTCGCCATCGGGCGCACGGTGGCCGCCATCTTGGAGAACTACCAACTCGCGAGCGGTGCTGTCGCGGTGCCGGCGGCGGTCCAGCCGTACATGGACGGCATCTCGGTCATCGAGCGGTGATGTTGGGTGGCCGATCCAGCGGATCAGTATGCAGCGCCGCCGCAGCCTGCGCCATTGCTGCGCGTTGACCGTATTTCGGGGCCAATGCTATACTTTGCTGGCCTGTGATCGGCCGGAGGGGTGTCCGAGCGGCTTATGGAGCTGGTCTTGAAAACCAGTGACCCTGCAAGGGGCCGTGGGTTCGAATCCCACCCCCTCCGCCAGCTTTTGTTGTGACGGGATTTCGCTTCATGCTATTATGGTCTGGCTTGAGCCGCGGAGAGATACCCAAGTCGGCTGAAGGGGACGGTTTGCTAAACCGTTAGTAGGGCTTGTGCTCTAGCGAGGGTTCGAATCCCTCTCTCTCCGCCACTTTCCCCCATATCTAGACGTGCAGACCACCTGGCAGCAGGTGGTCTTGTTGTATCGTCGCGAACCCCCTTGAGGTCCTTTCCATCACGCGGTCAGAGGGGGCGGCTTCAGTGAATGCACGACATCAACTTGTCTGCGCGGCGGTTGACGCGATCCACGCCGAGCTCAATGCAGTCAGTGACTGGATGTATCGTAACCCGGAGGTCGGGTTTGCCGAGGTCGGTGCTGCCGAGCACTTGACCGCCTTCCTGCGGCGTGAGGGATTTGCAGTCGATTGCGGGGTCGGCGGCATGCCGACGGCCTTTATCGGTACGCACTGCGGTTCATCGGCAGGTCCCACGATTGGAGTCTTTGCGGAGTACGATGCTTTGCCGGATATCGGCCACGCCTGCGGGCACAATATTATCGGCGCCTGCGCGGTTGGGGCGGCCGCGGCGGTCAAACGTGCCTGGCCTGACCTGCCGGGCAAGATCCAGCTATTTGGGTCTCCTGCCGAGGAAGGTGGCGGCGGCAAGGTGATCATGGTCGAACAGGGACTGGTGCAATCGCTTGATGCAGCCATGATGCTCCACGCTTCGGTTGCTGATCGCACGATGACCAACAACTTGTCCGTGCAGCGCATGGACCTGACCTTCCACGGCCGCACCGCGCAGCCGGCAGGATCCGCCCATGAGGGAGTCAGCGCGTTTGAGGCGGCAATCCTCACCTGGACCAATATCAACGCGATCCGGCAGTATCTAGAGCCGGATTTCTACGTCCACGGGATCATGAAAGAAGGCGGTTTCGCCGCCAATGTCATCCCGGATCGCGCATCCCTCGTCATGTATGCGCGTGCTCCGCGCGGCAAGGACCTGGACTACCTGATCGACCGCGTCACCAACTGTGCCAAGGCTGCTGCGCTGACCACCGGGGCGACGATGACGATCACCGAGGTCGGCAAGCGCTTCCTGCGAGTGGTCAACAACCCTACCCTCTCCGGGCTTCTCGCCGCCAACTACGCACGCGTGGGCCGACCGGCTGGGCCACCAACGCCGCGCCCGCGCGCGAGCACGGACATGGGCAACGTCAGCCAGGTTGTGCCGTCCATCCACGGGTATATCCGCATCGGTGACGCCGCGAAGATCGGCAACACGCACAGCCCTGAGTTTGCGCCGCACACCGTGACCGACGAGGCACATAAGGCAATCGCGGACGCGGCCAAGGCGATGGCCATGACGTGCGTGGATCTGTTCGAACAGCCCGCCTTGCTCGACCAGGCGCGGCGCGAATTTGCCGGGCTGATGTCAGCCGAGCGCGCCTAAGCGCAGGGCAGCGCACCGCGGCAAGAGACCCAGCATAACTGGCAGTTTGTGTTTGCCATGGAGGATGGCTCCGTGCTATACTCATCCTCGCGAAACGCGCGCCCGTAGCTCAGCTGGATAGAGTGACAGACTACGAATCTGGAGGTCGCAGGTTCGAATCCTGCCGGGCGCGCCATTTTCTTTTTTGAGCGTAAAGGCCTGTGCGCCCGTAGCTCAGGTGGATAGAGCAGCGGTTTCCTAAACCGCGTGCCGGTGGTTCGAGTCCTCCCGGGCGCACCATTTTGTTGTCTGAGGGACGCTCCTCGCGGGGGTTGAGCCGTGGCTGAGCCGGATGCACGTGATCGGCACGAGCGATACATGCGCTTGGCCCTGGTCGAGGCGGGCAAAGCGGCTGCCTGCGGCGAGGTGCCCGTCGGCGCTGTCGTGGTCAGGGATGGCGAGGTTGTTGCCACCGCTCACAACCGGCGCGAAACCGATCGGGACCCTACCGCCCACGCCGAGGTGCTAGCGATCAGGTCCGCCGCTGCGGCACTTGGCGCATGGCGATTGAGCGGCTGTACGCTTTATGTCACGATCGAGCCCTGTCCGATGTGCGCAGGGGCGATCGTCCTGGCCCGCATCGACGAGCTCGTCTTTGGAGCACCTGATCCCAAGGCGGGCGCATGCGGCACATTGATGGATGTTGTCCGGGATGAGCGGCTCAATCACCAAGTGGCCGTCGTCCGCGGCGTGTTGGCCGAAGAGTGCGCCGGGTTGATGCGGGAGTTCTTTTCTCGCCGTCGGTGATTGTGCCGGCAGCGGTCGTTCGCGGAGAGGTGGCTGAGATGGTTGAAGGCGCTCGCCTCGAAAGCGAGTAGGCGGCTAGACCCCGCCTCGCGGGTTCGAATCCCGCCCTCTCCGCCAGTTGGACCTATCGCGGTAGGTGTAATTGATAGGCGTAGTAGTTGAGATGAATGATACGGGAGGACGCGCCTAGCTTCGGCGGCGCGGTCCTGCCTGCTCCCGGTGTTCCGCCTCTGGTGGTATGGAGAGGTGGCTGAGTGGCTGAAGGCGCTCGCCTGGAGAGCGAGTAGACGGGCTTCAAACCTGTCTCGCGGGTTCAAATCCCGCCCTCTCCGCCAGATCGCACCCGGGCAATGTAGTCCAGCTGGAGCGGCGCAGCAATGCAACGCAGTTTTTGCCTAATAGGTTTCGGTCGTGCTAGATGGGGAGCGAGCGGTGCCCTGTACCCGCAATCCGCTATAGCGGGGTCGAATTCCCGCTCCGAGGCTCGTCTTTGTGGAGTCTGCCCACGGCAAGTGGTGTCGAAGGCCGGGTCCCTCGCAATGGGAACCTGTGAACCCCGCCAGGTCCGGAAGGAAGCAACGGTAAGCGGGCTCTCCCGTGTGCCGAGGCCAACCTGACCGGAGCCAACTGCCATGGTAACGTCCATGATGCCGTGTCGACGGCGGGTGCACGACCGAATTCTTCTTTTCCGCCTTCTCTTTCCAGGGAAGCCCCTGCCCTGCCGCGAACGTTGTGCCCGGAGTTGATGCCCATGCCAGTCGCCCTTTACCGCGAGTATCGCCCACGCACGTTTGCTGAGCTCGTCGGGCAGGAGCACGTTTCGCGCACCCTGCTCAACGCCATCGGCCAGTCGCGGCTTGCGCATGCCTACCTCTTTACCGGTCCGCGCGGCACCGGCAAGACCTCGATGGCCCGGATCCTGGCCAAAGCGCTCAATTGCCCAAACACAGTCGACGGCCAACCATGCGGGGTTTGTCCTACCTGTGAAACCATTGCCAGCGGCGACGGCGTCGACGTTCTCGAGCTTGATGCGGCGTCCAATCGCGGCATTGAGGAGATCCGGACGCTGCGTGAAAGGATCCGCCTTGCCCCCGTCGGCGGACGGTATAAGGTCTATGTGATCGATGAAGTGCACATGCTCACCAATGAGGCGTTTAACGCGCTGCTAAAAACACTTGAAGAGCCACCGGCCAACGTCGTCTTCGTGTTGTGCACGACGGAGGCGTATCGCGTACCGGCGACGATCCTGTCGCGCTGCCAGCGGTTTGATTTCCACCGTCATTCGACCGAAGCGATTGCCGCGCACCTAGCCACGGTGTGCGGAGAGATCGGGCGCACCGTGTCACCGGCTGCGTTGCGCGCTATCGCGCGCGCCGCAACCGGATCGATGCGTGACGGGCTCAGCATCCTGGACCAATGCCTTGCCTATACGCAAGGTAACGTTGAGGTTGCGGACACACGCGAGATTCTCGGCGCCGTTGACGCCGGGCGCCTGGCCCAGCTGACAGGGGCAATCCTTGCCGGAGACGTGGGCGGCACATGGCGTGAGCTGGACGGTCTGCTTGAGCAGGGGCGCGATCCGCGGGAAATGGCCCGGATCCTCGGCCACCACTTTCGCGATCTGCTGCTCTATCGGTTAGCAGGCCCTGCCGGTGAGGCGACGGGCCCGCTGGCCGACGACCCACAATTGCTCGCGACGCAGGCGGGGATTGCCGGCGAGCGGTTCTTGTACGAAGCTATCGACACGCTGGCCTCCGGCGAGGCGGAGATCCGACTGGCCAGCCAGCCCCGGCTGGTGCTTGAGGCAAGACTGGTCCGGCTCTGCGCCAGTCAGTCGCCAGACCCCGCCGGCAAGCGCGCCGCCGCAGTCCTTCCCGCAGGCGCTCGGGCGGCAGAGCCGTTGGCGCCGCAACCGGCTGCAGTACAGGCGCCGGGCCCTGCCCCTGCTCCAAGGGATGCAAGGGACGACGTGCCGTTGCCTGAAGCCCCGCCGGCAGATGAAGATGACGTCAGCGAGCGCCGTCAGCCGGCGCGCCAGGCGCCCACGCGCAACCCCCGGCAGTCGACGAGTCCTGCGCCTACAGCGTCCTCCCGCCACGACGGGGGTGCCGCCGACGAGGTAAGGATCCCACCAGTGCCGCCGGCGGAGAGCCCGCCAAATCGGGCCGAGGCGGTTTCGCCAACGCAATTGGCAAGGGCGTGGCAAGGGGCGCTGGCGCAGCTGACCGATATCGAAGCTGGATACCTTGCCGCTGCCGTACCGGAGTGCCAAGGCAAGGCAATTGTGGTTTGGCTGGGCGAGGGCATGGATTGGCTCGGCGACTACCTGGCCAACAAGGGTACGTGCCGTAAGTTGTCCGGTCTCCTTGCCGGTGTGATCGGTGCCGAGCTGCCGGTCAGCGTCAAGGTGCGCCCGCAACGCGGCCTCTTTGAGGCCCCCGGCAACGGTGGCGTCGCAGTGCCCGCAGCCGAGCCGGCCGGCAGTCCACAGGATGATGCCGACCTGCGTGAGGCGCAATTGATGTTTGGCGCCGAAGAGGTCGCTAAGGGAGTGTATGACCAGTGAAGAATATCGGCAACATGAATCAGATGCTTAAGATGGCCCAAAAGATGCAGCAAGACCTTGCGCGTACCCAGGAAGAGATGGGCGAGAAGGTCGTTGAGGCTTCGGCTGGAGGTGGCGCAGTCACCGCCACGGTCAATGGGCGCAAGGAGTTGCTGGCGCTCAAGATTGAACCGGAAGTCGTCACGCCGGACGACGTTGAAATGCTGGAAGATATGATTGTTGCTGCGATCAACCAAGCCATGCGGCAGGCCGAGGAAATGATGGCCGAGGCGATGGCCAAGATCACCGGCGGCATCAAGCTGCCCGGGATGAATTAGCCGTCGACCGGCCCTAATCGGAGGACAGCATGCCCTTTGCTCGCCCTATTGCACGGCTCATTGATCAGCTAACGCGGTTGCCCGGGGTTGGACCCAAAACGGCGCAACGGCTGGCGTTTCACATCTTGCGGATGGAGCAACCTGAGGTCGATCAACTGGCGACGGCAATGGTTGATGCCCGTCGCCGTGTGAGGCGTTGCGCGGTCTGCGGGGACCTCACCGATCAGGACGTCTGCCCGGTGTGTACGGACCCGACGAGAGATCACGCGCTGATCTGCGTGGTCGAGGACCCAAGGGACGTGGCAGCGGTGGAGCGTACCCGCGGCTACTCGGGTACATACCACGTTTTGCATGGGGCGCTCTCGCCTCTTGACGGGATTGGCCCCGAACAGGTCGGTATCCCTGCCCTTCTGGCGAGGATAGCTGAGGGCAGCGTCCGGGAGCTGATTATTGCGACCAACCCCGATGTCGAGGGAGACGCGACAGCCCTCTTTCTTGCCGAGGCACTGCGGGAGTCTCCGGTGTCCGTTACACGCCTGGCGCGTGGCCTCCCGGTCGGGGGCGATCTCGAATACGCCGACGAGGTCACCTTGGCCAAGGCCCTTGAGGGTCGGCGCGAGCTTGGTTGAGCGCCGACGCGCACGTGGCAAAACATGGCAATGCGGCATGCGCGAAGCTTGACGCTGGGAACTCCACTTTGCTAGGATGGGCATGATGAGCATCGCGGGCCAAAAGTCCTAGGCAGGGCCCAGAGTCCCTGACGGCTCTGGGTCCTTATGTGTTTTGGTGCCATAGTGCGATGCACTGAGTAATACGGAGTATGCACGCAGCATAACTACATACCACGAATTGTGGAAAGGGAGGGAGCCTGTTGGGCAAGCTGACCGAGATCCGCTGGCATGGCCGCGGGGGTCAAGGAGCCAAGACGGCTTCGCAGCTGCTGGCCGAGGCAGCCTCGGCCGCGGGGATGTACGTGCAAGGGTTTCCAGAGTACGGGCCGGAGCGCATGGGCGCGCCGATCCAGGCATTCAACCGCTACAGCGATCAGCCGATCGCGCTGCACTGCCATGTGACCGAGCCCGATGTCGTCGCCGTGCTCGATCCAAGCCTGCTCGGACCGGCGGTGATCAAAGGCCTTTCTGACACTGGCGCGCTGTTGGTCAACACCTCAGACTCGCCGGCCACGGTACGGGCCAAGACGGGACTTAAGATCGGCCGCGTGTACACCGTCGACGCCAGCACGATCTCCGTCGAAACCATCGGGCGGGACATCCCCAACACCCCGATGATGGGTGCGCTGATCAAGGCCACCGATTTCATGGCTTACGACCAGTTTATGATCGTCATGCGGCAGTTGCTTGAAGACAAGTTCAAGTCCAAGACAAGCGTGATCGAGGGTAACCTCAAGGCTATCCAGCGCGCGTATGAGGAGGTGCAGTCCGAATGACGACCACCGGCAACGGCTGGAAAGATCTCCCCATCGGCGCGGTTATCGAAAAGGCCGGCAACGCACGTGAGTATCTCACTGGCGATTGGCGCACGATGCGACCTGTCTGGGACCCGGAGAAGTGCATTCAATGCCTCTTTTGCTGGGTCTATTGCCCTGATGCTTCGATCCTGGTCAAGGACGGCAAGATGATCGGCATCAACTATGAACACTGCAAGGGATGCGGCATCTGCGCCGCGGAGTGCCCCAAGCGTGCCAGCGCGATCACGATGATCCGTGAATCTGACGCTGACGCACCATCCGCCGGCTCAACGTCCGCCGCAGCGACCGGCAAGGGAGGAGCCTGCTAATGGGTAAGAGGGTAGCCCTCACCGGCAATGAAGCAGTCGCCCTGGCGATGAAGCAGATCAATCCAGACGTCGTGGCCGCCTACCCAATCACGCCGCAGACGGAGATCGTGCAGTATTTCTCCTCGTTTGTGTCGGACGGGCAAGTGTCGACCGAGATGGTCCGAGTCGAGAGCGAGCACAGCGCGATGAGCGCGACGATCGGCGCATCCGCCGGTGGCGCGCGGGCAATGACCGCTACATCATCGCAGGGCCTCGCCCTAATGCACGAGATGTTGCACATTGCCTCATCCTACCGGCTGCCGATCGTCATGCCGGTAGTCAACCGGGCCTTGTCTGGCCCGATCAACATCCACTGCGACCACAGCGACACGATGAGCGCGCGTGATACCGGATGGATTCAGCTTTACTCGGAGAACGCGCAGGAAGCCTACGACAACATGTTTATTGCGCAGCGGATTGCCGAACATCCCGACGTGCTCTTGCCGGTGATGGTCTGCATGGACGGGTTTATCATCAGCCATTCTTTGGAAAACCTGAACATTGAGGACGACAAGCTGGTCAAGGACTTCGTTGGTCCTTACGAGCCCAAGCAATACCTGCTTGACGTCAAGAACCCTTACACCTCCGGCCCGCTTGCGATGTACGATTACTACATGGAGCTTAAGCGGCAGCAAGCTGAGGCCATGTTCACCGCCAAGCCGATCGTGCAGGCCATCTCGGAGGAGTATGGCAAGCTCACCGGCAGGCACCAGGGCTTCTTTGAAACCTACAAGCTCGATGATGCCGACATCGCTGTCGTCGTCATTGGTTCGACAGCAGGTACTGCCCGCTCAGCCGTTGATCACCTGCGAGCGCAGGGGATCAAGGCGGGTGCGCTCAAGCTAAGGATGTTCCGTCCGGTACCGCGGGAAGAGATCATTGCCGCACTTTCTCCGCTCAAAGCGGTGGCGGTCATGGATCGGGCCGACTCATATGCCGGTTTCGGCGGCCCCCTCTTTGGCGACGTACGGTCCTGGCTGTATGGCACCAAGTGTGATTTGCCGGTTGTCAACTACGTCTATGGCCTTGGCGGCCGTGACGTGATCATGGAGGACGTTCTCAAGGTCTACGATTACCTCAACAAGCTTGTCAATCACCAGGTGCCGCTTGAGCTAGTGCAGTACTTGGGCGTGCGCGAGTAGGGGGGCAAGAGCCAATGGCAAACCTACGCGAACTGAGCAAGCAACCCGATATCCTGACGCAAGGCCATCGGCTGTGCGCAGGCTGCGGCCACGGTACCGCCGTGCGGCAGATCCTGTCGGCCAGCCCCAACCCACTCGTGGTTGGCTGCGCGACCGGATGTCTTGAAGTTGCGACGACCATCTATCCGTACACCTCATGGGCTAGCCCCTGGATTCACTCGGCGTTTGAGAACGCAGCTGCCACGCTCAGCGGAGTCGAGGCGGCCTATAACGCCCTCAAGGCACGGGGCAAGGTGACCGAGGACGTCAACTTTGTTGCCTTTGGCGGCGACGGCGGGACGTACGACATCGGCCTGCAGTCGCTATCGGGCGCCGCCGAGCGCGGTCACCGCATGCTATACGTCTGCCTTGACAACGGCGCATACATGAATACAGGCATCCAGCGTTCCAGCGCAACGCCGCTTGGTGCCGATACAACGACGAGCCCTGCCGGCACGGTTATCCCCGGCAAGGCCGAGCACCGCAAGGATCTGACTGCGATCATGATTGCGCATGACATCCCGTATGTGGCGCAAAGCGATCCCAGCCACTGGAACGATTTGATCACCAAGGCCCAGCGGGCTTTTGCGACTGACGGGTTTTCGTTCATCAACGTGCTGTCGCCCTGCCCGCGCGGCTGGCGCAACGACACCTCGGAGACGATCGAGCTTGCCCGTCTTGCCGTCGACACTTGCTTCTGGCCTCTCTACGAGGTCGACCACGGCGTCTGGAAGCTCAACTACCGGCCGCGCGAAAAGAAGCCGGTTGCTGAATGGCTCAAGCGGCAGGGGCGTTTCCGGCACCTCTTTACGGCGGCCAATCAACCAATTCTGGACGAGATCCAGGCGCACGTCGACCGGAAGTGGGCCGAACTTAAGGCCCGGTGTGGCGTCACCGACTAGTTTGATCGCGCGCTTGGCGCGGCGGAGGGTTTGCTTGCCAAAGCGCGAGGCCGTGTGCTAATCTAATCTTCGCGCTATGACGCGAAACCGCTGGGGAGTCGTCTAGTGGCAGGACAGCAGACTCTGGATCTGCTTGCGGTGGTTCGAATCCATCCTCCCCAGCCAGATCAATGGCTCCTTCGTCTAGAGGCCTAGGACACCGCCCTCTCACGGCGGCGACAGGGGTTCGAATCCCCTAGGGGCTACCAGGATCGAGTTTCGGAGAGCGGCAAAACCGCTCTCCGTTTTCTTTTGCCTTACATTAAAAGTCCTGCTTAATGCCCCTTTTTGTTTCCTTGACATCCCCCTGGTGCCATGCTACTATGAACGAGCGTCGCACCGAGAAGGTCGACGTGATGCACCTTGACAACTAAACAGTGAGCAACGGGAGACGGTTACGGTAAGTAAACTGTCTTTCGTACTGAAAGCCTGTGTTCGGCGGAGCCCTTCGGGGCCGAGCGACATAGAGCTTGGACG